>Ga0075436_100000008_pt1 | contig 279288 bp, 232 predicted proteins | sample RhiMethybrSRZTD5_FD_75303 | JGI IMG/M metagenome (GOLD analysis project Ga0075436, IMG submission 75303) | Populus rhizosphere microbial communities from Tennessee, USA - Rhizosphere MetaG P. TD hybrid SRZTD5 | ecosystem: Host-associated > Plants > Roots > Rhizosphere > Soil | place: USA...
GCTGCAAGCCCTGACCCGGCATCTCGAGAATCTGCTGGAGACCAAACAGCAGCAACTAAACCGCCTCGAAGGTCCGAAACCAAAAGGCGTGATCAAATCACTGCGCAAGCTCGTGGCTTATCTGGATGCTGAGATCGCGCGCACCGAGAAACAGATCGACGACCATATTGATAGCCATCCCGACCTCAAACAGCAATGTCAGTTGCTGGAGTCCATTCCCGGCATCGGCAAACGAACCGCCGCCAAGTTGTTGGCCGAAATCGAAGATATCAGCCATTACAAATCAGCGCGTCAAGTGGCTGCTTACGCGGGCCTGACACCGAAGAACAATCGCTCGGGCACCATGCGCGGCAAAACCCGATTATCAAAGACCGGTAACTCTAGAGTGCGGAAAGCGCTCTTTCTGCCAGCGATGGTCGCCAAGCAACACAATCCGATTGTGCGCTCCTTCTGTCAGCGCCTGGCTCGCAAAGGTAAAAACAAAATGGAGGTCATCGGCGCGGCCATGCGTAAACTTCTTCACATCGCTTTCGGTGTGCTGAAATCCGGCAAAATGTTCGACCCAAATCATGAACTGTTACTTAGCTCCGGCTCTTGACTTTCAAGACGGTATCTAACGGAGCGATGCAGGCAGGTTCCGGCTTACATCACTTTCTTTCGTAATTCCGTGAGCATTTCTTTCGCTTCATCGCCACTCATCTCATCCACCTTTGCTTCGCGCAGCTCATCGACAACTTTCTGATTAGCAAGATCGAACAGGGAAGACTGCGCCGCGATCCGGCGTCGTGCGGCGTGCGTGGTGGCCGCGCTCAAGGCTCGATCTTCCGCTTCAATGGATTCGGTAGAGCCGACGGCTAGCGCGCGCTCCGGTTTCACCTCGCTTTGCTCCTCAGCAAAAACGTCGAGCTCGTAGCGCTCAAGCCTCTGCAGCACTTCCCGCGCACGCGCCAGCGCGGCGGGAGGCATGCCGGCCAAACGCGCGACTTCGATCCCGTATGACTTCGACGCGCGGCCACGTTCGAGTCGATGTAGAAAGACCACCTCGCCTTCGCGTTCGGTTGCAGTGATTTGATAGTTCTGCGCGCCCGGCAGCCGTTCTGCCAATTCGGTCAACTCGTGATAATGCGTGGCGAACAAAGTCTTCGCGCAATGGTCAGGGGAATCGTGCAGGTATTCGGCGACGGACCAGGCGATCGACAAGCCGTCGAAGGTGGCCGTGCCGCGGCCAATCTCATCAAGCAACACGAGCGAACGTGGCGTCGCGCTATGAAGAATCGCCGCGGTCTCAGTCATCTCAACCATGAACGTCGAACGCCCGCGCGCGAGATCGTCCGAAGCTCCCACCCGCGTCCAAACTCGATCAATCAAGGGCAGCCTGGCGCTTTCCGCCGGAACAAACGAACCCATTTGCGCGAGGATGCAGATAAGCGCGGTCTGCCGCAGGACGGTGCTCTTGCCGCCCATGTTTGGCCCCGTGATGATCAGTAAACGATCGGTCGAGTTGTTGAGATAGACGCTGTTCGGAATGAAAGGCGCGTCGATGAAGACTTCGATCACCGGATGGCGGCCGTGAATAATCTCGATCTGATCGCCATCGTGCATCGATGGTCGCACGTATCTTCGGCGCACAGCGGTTTCAGCCAGCGAACAGAGCGCGTCGAGGCAGGCCAGCGCGCGCGCGGTCGCTTGAATCCGAGAAGTTTCGGTCGCGACCTGGCGACAGATGAGCATGAAGATTTCCAACTCGAGTTGCAGGATGCGCTCTTCCGCGCCGAGGACTTTACTTTCCCATTCTTTCAGAGCCGTCGTGGTGTATCGTTCGGCGTTTGCCAAAGTCTGACGACGTTCGTAATCCGGCGGGACTCGCGCGGAATTCGCTTTCGAAACCTCGATGAAATAGCCGAAGACGTTGTTGTAGCGAATGCGCAGCGTTGTAATTCCCGTGCGCGCGCGTTCGTCGGCTTCAAGAGCTGCGATGGTTTGCTTGGCGTCGCGGCTTAAAGAGCGCAGTTCATCCAGCTCAGCGGAGTAACCGCTCTTGATCACGCCGCCATCGATAACTTTCGCGGGCGGATCGTCTTCGATCGATGATGAAATTAAAGCGCGAACGTCGGCGAGCTCATCGATTGATTCATTCAGCACTTGCAGGAGCGACGATTGGGAATTCATCAGGCGCTCGCGAATATTTGGAACTTGATCCAGAGAACGGCGCAACGCCACTAAATCGCGTGGCGTAGCTGAACCAAAATTCAGCCGGCCGGAGAGCCTTTCGACGTCGGCGACCTCTTTCAACAGCGTGCGCACCCCGTCACGCTTCATATGCGACGCGTGCAACTCGGCCACCGCGCCGTGACGCGCCTCCGCTTCGCCGCGATGAACCGTCGGTCTCAGCAGCCACGAACGCAACAGACGCGCGCCCATACCGGTGACACTTTCATCGATTACATCGAGCAGAGATCGCGAAGCGTTACCGCTGCCGAGTCCTTCAACCAGTTCGAGATTGCGGACCGTGATGTTATCGAGGACGAGATGATCGTGTGGCTCGAAGTAAGCGATGTCGGTAACGTGCGCTGCTGATGCGCGTTGTGTTTCCTGCGCGTAACGCAAGCAGGCTCCCGCGGCAATGATCGCTTCAGCTTTTCCGGTCAGGGCAAAGCCGTCGAGCGACTGCACCCCGAATTGTTTCAGCAGCAAGCTCTCAGCATCGTTCGCCTGCCACAGCCAATCATCGAGCGGCGTAAGAGCGGTCCCCGACGGGCCGAAAATCGATGGGGATTGTTCTGTGCGATCAGCATTCTGCGTGACGCTAACGGGCGCATCTGCGTTCAGCGGCAGGGGCTTTGTGTGCGGCGTCATTTCAAATCCCGCACGAACCAACGGCGCCAGGGCCGCAGGGAAGAGAAGCTCGCGCGGCGCGTATGATTCGACGTCCGCGGCGATCCGTTTCCAGGCTTCGCTTCCGCTTGCCTGCGTCGCGCGAAACTCACCCGTCGAAATGTCTAGAAACGCCGCCCCAACGTTGTCACCGCGCGCGCAAACTGCGGCCAGATAGGTTGACTCGCGCGGCTCAAGCAACTGCGGATCGATAGGCGTTCCGGGAGTGACGATGCGTACGACTTCGCGCTTGACCAACTTCTTTGTCTTGCTGGCCTCTTCAGTCTGCTCGCAAACCGCGACGCGATATCCTTTGCGCACGAGTTTGGCGATGTAATTAGCCGCCGAATGATGCGGCACACCGCACATGGGAATCGGATCACCGCGTTCTTTGTGTCGCGCCGTCAAAGTGATTTGCAGTTCGCGCGCGCCGATGACCGCATCGTCAAAAAACAGTTCGTAAAAATCGCCGAGACGAAAGAACAGCAGCGTGCCAGGATGCTGAGATTTCAGCTCCTGATACTGCCTGACCATTGGAGTAGTATTAGTCGCAGACATCGATTCGTAGTGAGAGGTCTTACTCGCAGCTCGATCGCTCTGCCATCGTCGCGCGAAGGCGCAAGCCTACATCGCGTCTGCGATTCGCGCAAGTCAACATTTCTTGCAATTAATTGGGTAATTTTTCTTGACAGCGTTTGGTCAAAGAATTAGTCTCTCGGCCTATTCAAGATAGTTCGACGACACTGAACGCTTCTTTTCAGCGAGCGGTGTGTATAGCAATTAATTGAGAGGCGGCCAGGCTGAAGTCTCTCCTCTGGCTCAAATCCGGATCGCAGCGATGCTTTTCTCCAAGGGTTCAACTTCATCCGCCGTTGCTCCAGCAACCTACCCTTTCGACGGGAATTCCGAACAGTTGATTGATGAGCAGGCGATGGCTTTAGTCGCGCTCAGCCATACCGCGGCCGAGCAGCAACTTTACGCTGCGATGCTCGCCGAGATCGCTTCAGTCGGAACGCGTGTGGCGTCGTTCACAACGCGACGGTTGATGAGCTTAAGCGGAATCCAGGGTTACAGCACGGCGCGACGTGGTGTGATTGGGCTGGTGAATAAGTTGAGCATCGAGCGTCAGCAGGTCGCGGGACACAGCGGAAATCATCCGCTGATGGTTTATCTGGTGTTCACGCCGGAGGAGATTCTCGCGCGGCGGCGCGCGGTTGGTTTTTCGATTTATCCGAAAGCGCTGGGCAACGAACGCGGGGCCGCATCGATGGCTCGGGCCGTCAATCGGGTGGCGGGCGCGAGAAGTTTGAGCCGGCGCGAAGTCGATGTCGCGCTGTGCTGTGCTCAGGGCCTGACGAATGCCGAGATTGGATCGCGTCTGGAAGTAAGCGAGCAAACGGTGAAGTTTCATTTGCGAAATATCTTTGCGAAGTTCGGCGTCAAGCGGCGCGCGGAATTGGTTTCGCGCTTGCTCCGCAATGGCGACGCAGACTGAAGTCTGTGGCGTTTTGAAAATTAGAAGCCGCCTCGCGAACGAGGTTTCCCTTCGGGGTCACTGCGTGCGCTCGTTAGTTTTTCATGACGAGTTGATCACGCCCAGTGGATACGTGTCGGCAGGCTGATCGTTAGGACAATGGCAAAGAAGGAAAAGAAAAAGAAGAAGAAAACTGCCCTCGTCGTTTGTCGCGACCGAAGAGAATTCTGGACCACGCAGAAACAGTTTTGGCAATGGGTGCGCGAGGGTGTGATCGACAAGACTGGCGACCAGCCTTTGAGCGGCGCCTTTCGACGAGAGCATGACGAACTAATGGTTCTGGTCAGCAATACCGTCTTAAACCTGGCGCGACCGAATCACATGCGCGAGGCTTTGCTGTCGCGTCGCCTCGGGCTCGGCGGAAAGTAGATTTATGAAAATTACAGTTATCGGCATCGTCTTAATCATCACGGCGGTCGCAACCATTGTCGGCGCGCAGACGCAAAACTCGACAACCACCGCGACGCAAACGACGGAGCGCTACCGGATCGGCGCCGGCGACGTGCTCGACATACGCGTCTATAACCGGCCGCAGCTTTCACGCGATGCGGTTCGTGTCGAAGGCAACGGCATGATTCGCATGCCGCTGATCGACGGCGAAATCCAAGCAGCCTGCAAGACGGAAGGCGAGTTGGCGAAGGAAATTTCCACGCGCTATGCGAGGTACTATCGCAATCTTCCGGTCGATGTCTTCATCAAGGAGTATCACGCGCGCGAAGTCGCGCTCATCGGTGCGGTGAATGAACAGGGTCGTTATCAGATGCAGCGTCGCATTCGCTTGCTTGAATTACTCACCTTTGCGAAAGGCCCTTCTGACAAGGCCGGCCAAACAATCAATATTGTGCGCGGGCCGCGCCAGGATATTTGCGCCGCCGATTCCCAGCAAACCGACGGCGGATTCATAACTTTGAAATTGAACGACACCTTGCGCGGTGAAGAGAACGCAAATCCTTTTGTAGAGCCGGGCGATATCGTTACGATTCCGGAAGCCGAGCAGGCCTACGTCGTCGGCAATGTATTCAGTCCGAAGTCCGTGCCTTTGAAGGAACCGGTCACTGTTTCGCGCGCCATTGCGATGGCCGGCGGCCCGCTGCGCGATTCGAAGACCGATCGTGTTCATATCGTGCGGCAACAGGCGGGCGGTCAAACTGAAATGTATGTGAGTCTGAGCGCGATCGCGCGAAAAAAGGCCGACGACATTCTGCTGCAGCCGAACGATATCGTCGAAGTTCCTGAGTCAACCGGTAAGAGTTTGATTCGCAGCTTGCTCGGCGCCGTTGCGCCGTCTGTCTCGCAAGTGCCAATTCGCGTAATTCCGTAACGTGAGCAAAGAGCAAAGGGCAAAGGGCAAGGAGCAATGAGAATTTCCTAGTGGCTCTTAGCTCTTGGCTCTTAGCTTCTTGCTCTTAGCAGCAACTTATGAACGAAGCTACCAAACTGGTTAAGCGCGACGACGAGCCGCGCGAAATTGATCGACGGGCGGAGGACACTTCGGCTTATCGCACCGCCTATGGCTACAGCATGGATGCCGGCGAAAACGAAGTTCACCTGCTCGATTATTGGCGCGCAATCCGCAAGCGTCTGTGGCTGGTGATCGGAGTTGCGGCGCTGCTGACGACGTTGTCGCTGATTTACGTCGCGCGTAAGCCAGACATCTACGAAGCAAAATCGCAGGTACAGGTCGATCTCGAAAATAATCCGATGTATGCAGGCAAGACCGCGCCGATGATTGTCAGTCCGGTAAACGATCCTGCTTACTTCAACACTCAACTTCAGATTCTGACGAGTCAGGGCCTGCTGCGGCGGGTCGTGAAGACGCTTGACCTCGAACACAATCAAGCCTTCCTGCGACCACAAACCGTGCAACCGCACTCGACCTGGAAAACGATTCTGCAGATGCTCGGCGTTGGCGGGCACGAGAAAAAAGACACGAAGCAACAGAATAACGTGCTGCCACTGACGACGTCCGTTGCGCCGGCGACGTCCAGCGACGACTTGGTCGAAGCAAAACGTCTGGCGCCATACGTCGGGATGCTGCTCGGCGGTCTGCGCGTCGAACCAGTGCGGGAAAATCGCGCGGGCTATTACAAAGAGACGCGGCTGATCGATATTGATTACCAACATGGCGATCCTGAGATCACGGCGAAGATCGTGAACTGTGTAGCGGAAACTTTCGTTCGTTCCAACCTCGAAAAGAAGAACGAGACGAACACCAGCACCAGTGAGTTTCTCTCCAAGCGCGTCACCGAATTGCAGAGTCAGATTCGCTCAGATGAAGAGAAACTCGTCGGCTATGCAAAGAGCAATCAAATTCTTTCGCTCGATGCCAGCCAGAACACGGTCGTCGACCGGCTCGCCGGATTGAACAAACAACTGCTCGAAGCGGAAAACGATCGCAAGATGGCCGAGGCCGAGTTCGATGCGGCGAAAGCGCCGGGTGCCGCGAGCGCGCTCGCCGAAGCCGGTAAGGATATCGAGATCTCCGAATCGAAACTCGCCGAACTGAAACAGAAACGCGCGCAGTTGTTGGTTGACGCGACGGAAGAGGCGCCGGAGGTCAAAGAAGTCGATCAGCAGATCGACGTGGTCCAAAAGCACCTCGTGGAAAGTCGCTCGCGCAGCACCACAACGCTGCTGACGAACCTCGAGACAAAATATCGGCAGGCAGCTGAGCGTGAAGATTCTCTGCGCAAGTCTTTCAATCAGCAAAAGGGCGAGACGCTTTCGCAGAACGAAGCGGCGATCAACTATCGGATTCTGCAACAACAGATCGAAACAAATCGCGGGCTGCTCGACAACTTGCTGCAGCGTTCGAAAGAGAATGACGTGGTGTTGGCCGGACGGCCTAACAATATTTCAGTAGTCGATTATGCAATCGTTCCCGACTTTCCGGTCGGGCCCGGGCGCATACGCACAGTGATGCTCGCCTTCTTCCTTTCGCTCGGATTGGGCATCGCGCTCGCGCTGTTCCTCGAATATCTTGATGACACCGTTCACTCGACCGAAGATGTCGAACAATTCCTGCGCTTACCGGCGCTCGCAGTCATTCCGGCGATGGGCGCCGCCTCCGCTCCACGGCGTCTGCTTTCTTCGGCGACGACGCTGCAAAAGCGAAATGGAAGCAACGGCGGCAATCCGGAACTGCTGCTGAACATCACCGGACGATCCGCTTTGGCAGAGGCTTATCGTCAGCTGAGAACTTCAGTTTTGCTTTCGACCGCCGGGCGCGCGCCCAAGACCTTGCTCGTCACGTCGAGTTTGCCCGGTGAAGGGAAGACCACGACGGCGGTGAACACAGCCATCAGTCTGGCCCAAACCGGCGCGAATGTTTTGATCATCGATGCAGACATGCGGCGTCCACGGCTGCGCTCGATCTTCGATCTTCCGGAGCGCGAAGGTTTGAGTTCGATCCTGTCGAGCGAGATGAAGCCCGACCAAATGCTGGGCACGATCGTGAAAGATCCGACGACCGGCTTGAACGTGCTGACCTCCGGCCCGGTGCCGCCTAATCCTGCCGAGTTGCTCGGTTCAGAGCAGATGCGAAAGCTGATAGCTGTGCTCAGCATTCCCTTTACCCATATCGTGATCGATTCGCCGCCCGTCAGTTCGTTCACTGACGGCGTCCTGGTCGCATCAATCGTAGACGGCGTGCTGCTGGTCGTGCACGGCGGCAAGAGTTCGCGCGGCGTGGTGCGTCGGTCGCGCCAGATGCTGCTGGATGTCGGAGCAAAAATCGTCGGCGTGGTGCTGAACAACGTCAGCATCCGTTCGCACGATTATTATTATTACTATCAGCGCTACTACCATCAGAGTTACTACCAATCAGAGAGCGAGGCGGAACAGGTTTAGCTTCGCAGGGGATCGCGCACGGCCGTGTTAAGACATTTCGCGCCAGCGGGCCTCAATCATTTTGTCCAATGGCAATCGCGATTCAGGGCGGTAGGGTTCGATCGCCGCAGAGCTTTGCGTGCAACTCTGTCCAGGCCCATGCGCCAGACCCTGGTTGAATCGCGAATCGAGCACTTGCCAACTGCGCTTCGGAGCGATCTTGAGTTCGTAGTTGATGTCGGCGCCAACGCGGGCCAATGGCTTTCAGCTTTCATGGTCTTTGCGAACGTCCGTCGCGTGGAGGCGTTCGAGCCAAACCCAGAAGCATTTCTGAAACTGAAAAGGCTCCTGGATAACGTGCCTGGTGCTCGCCTTCATAATTTTGCTTTGGGTGACGAACAAACGACCCTCAACTTGAATGTTATGGAGAACTCCTTTCTTTCGTCGGCGTTAACGGCCACCGAAGTAATTCAGCGGGAGTACGCGGCAGATGCCAGAGTCATCAAACAAGTCCCAGTCAAAGTCTTCCCTCTGGATCAGGTGCTTTCCGAAGAAATTCCAATCGATCTCATGAAGATCGATGTCCAGGGTTTTGAGCACCCGGTGCTGCGAGGAGCACGAAAGGCATTGCAGCGTACGCGCGCCGTGCTGATCGAAACGAACTTTGTGTCGCACTACCAGGGCGACGGATCTTTCGGGACGCTCTTCAGCCACTTAGATGAATTGGGTTTTGATTTTTGGGACGTCTCGTCGCCATATCGCGGCAACGCACGTCAGGCTCTATGGGCCGACGCCGTCTTCTTAAACCGGAGCCTCAGACAATCGGCGTAGGAACTTCCCACAAGCAAGTATGACTTCACCAGCGTTTGTGACGGCTAGAGAACCGGGTGGCGTTGTCGTTGAGACGCCCCGGCGTTCGCTCCCTTATTTTCTGTTGTACGGCGGGGCGACTTTGGGAATCGCCGTCGGCGTCGAACGTGTCGCCGGATTCGTCTCCGCGTCGCTGGCGGCGCGTATCGCCGGTCCGCAGACTTTCGGCGCGTATTCCGTAGCGTTGGCAACTGCAGGAACCATCGCGGCGTACGCGGGCGCAGGGATCGGCACAACTGCAAATCGATTCTCAGGGCAGTATCCGCTTGGCAGCGTGGGCTACGCGAAATTCCTACGCACGCTGACTATCGTTGCGGTTGCGTCATGCGTTCTGGCGGCGATGCTAATGTTTGCCGCGGCCATGCCGCTCGCTCGATGGGTGCTTCACAGCGATTCGCTCATACCGCTTTTCAGAATCGCAGCCGTTTCTTCCGGCGCGATGGTCTTGCTGGAATGTTATCGGGGACTGCTGATTGGCCAACGAAAAATCCAGTCGCTACTTGTGATCGCTTTTGTCTCCGGCATCGCGATCGTCTTGCTGTTGCCATTCATGGCAAGGATCGGCGCCGGCGCAATGATCGCCGCGCAAGCGAGCGTCGCGCTGATTGTCCTCTGCTGCTACGCGTTGTTCGGAAAGCGGCTGGGCATCGCGCCGACGAAAGACGCGGCCTCTGACGGTCCGGGCATTCGACCAATCGTTAAGTTCGGCATCGTGCAGTTCGGAGCATTCGCGGGAATCAGCATTGCGACCTGGGGAATCGCGTCGCTGGTGGTTCGATCCGATCCGTCTCTGGCGCAGATGGGTTTTTATGCAGTCTCGAATCAGTTACGCGGGCTCGCGGTGATTGCGCCGGGGCTGCTCACGCAGATTGTGTACAGCGTCTTAACGAATGAATCCGGCGCAGAGTACGGCGGCGCGCAGCACGTGCTCTTGTCAAGCACCATCATGACGACGCTGCTGGTAATTTTGGTGGCCGGACTGGCTATGACGGTCCTGCCGTGGATTCTGGTTGCGGCTTACGGACGATCGTATGCAGGTGCCGAGCTTCCGATCCTGCTATTGCTGGCCACCGCCATCATTCATATGAGCGGCCAAGCGGCAGCGCAACGTTTGAGTATCGTGAAACTCAGAGCAATCGCCGTAATCAACACCCTGTGGGCGGCTCTGTTACTGGTGTTCGGCTTCATGTTGATTCCGAAATATGGGGCGGCGGGAGCCGCGCTTGGGTTTCTTGCAGCTCATGCGATCTCGAATACTCTGGTGACCATCTCACTCTACCGTCAAAACGATCTGCCCCAGGGCTTTCTTTCGAGCGCGACGTTTACTTTTCTTTGCACAGCCGCGATGGTCTCTGTCGGTTACGCGCGCGCGGCAAAGATTCTCTTCAACGGATCGGCGACGTTCTTGACAGCTCTCGCGTGGCTATTGGCGTTAGTGGCAATAGCTCTCATCGGCATGAAGCACGGTTGCTTTCCGGAATTTTCATTCAAGCGAAAGCAATCTGCTCAAACCGTTCCTTCGTTGAGCCAAACATGATCTGGCAAATCGTCGACGTGCGGGCGGTCTGGATCAAAGAGTTCGCGTCGGCGCTCAGCAGACAAGTTCCGACCTTAGGATGGCTGCCGAAGTTTAGCGCCGCCAGTCTCATCCACAACCACGAGGAAGAGTTTGCTTGCGACGATCCGCCGCTGACAATCCGCACGTTTCCTTTGCAACGCGGCTTTGCGCGATTTCCCTTCAAGATACTGGCGCAAGAAAAGAAGCGCATCACGCGCCGGCTGCGCGAACGTACTTCAAGTCCTACGAAGAGTCCGCTGATCTTGACGTCGCCACACTTTGCGGATGTCGCGGCTGAATGGTCCGGGCCGGTCATCTATTACGTCACGGATTTTTTCCCTGCGTATCGTGACGAACCGCACTTCATTCGCGCGCTCGATACAAAGATGTGCGCAGCTGCCACCGTCGTATGTCCAAATTCTCAGCGCATCGCTGACTACCTGAATAGTGAAGCTCAGTGCCCGATCGAGAAGATCGCCATCATCCCTAACGCCACGCGCGCCGCGAACATTTTTCAGAACATGCCGACAGCGCCAGGTGAATTACCGTACCCAATTGCCGATCTGCCGCGACCAATCGCCGGCGTAATTGGCAATCTCGCCGAGAACACCGATTGGATTTTGCTGCGCAACGCCATCGAGCGTACGCCCTGGTTGTCCTGGGTTTTTGTCGGGCCGACGGACATGGCAATTCAAGATGCGAGGCAAGATGAGGCGCGACGATTCTTAATGCAGAACCGCGGAAGCGTTCGATTCGTCGGCGAGAAATCGTACAGCGAGTTAAGAGATTACGCGCGCAGTTTTGACGTGGCGATTCTGCCTTACCAGAAACGTGAGCCAACCTACTCGGGCAGTTCGACGCGGTTCTACGAACATCTCGCCGCCTGCCGTCCGATGATTGCCACGCGCGGTTTTGCAGAGCTGCTTCACAAAGAACCGCTGCTGCGCTTGATCGACAATGCAAATGAAATGAGGGCGGCGCTCGAAGACTTGCACGTGTCGAACTTTTCTGACGGACACGAAGAATTGCGGTGGCACGCCAGTCAAACCGAGACCTGGGAAAACCGAGCTTCGAAAATGATTGCAGCTTTATCTGAACGATTCGCAATCGGTCGTGAAGCGGCCGCTTGATTGAATGACCAACGAGAATAAAACGGCTCCAGTTTCCGCGTTGATGCCGTCGTATAACGCGGCGGCTTTTATCCGTGAAGCGATCGAAAGTGTGTTTGCGCAGACGCTGCCGCCGGCGGAATTCATCGTCGTCGACGACGGGTCAACCGATGACACCGCACAAATCGCCGAATCGATGGGCGTGCGAGTGATAAGACAGGCTAACGCCGGACTACCGGGCGCGCGCAATCGTTGCATACGCGAAGCTTCGCAGCCCTGGGTTGCCTTTATCGATGACGATGACGCATGGATGCCCGAAAAGCTCGAGCGGCAGATGGCGATCGCTTCGGAGAATTCCGATGTCGGTCTGGTAAGTTGCGATTTCACCATCTTTGACGAGCAGGGAACGATCGTTAGCTCGGGCTTGGAAAAGTATGGCCGAGACTACGACCTTCAGCCGAAACGAGAATGCCCCGGCGGAGTCATAATCGATCAGCTCGACGAACGATTCGCCTCAGCACATTACTTTTTGTTGCCGACCTACGTCATGATTCGCCGCGATCTTTTGCTTGCCGTCGGGATGTTCGATGAAACGATCGAGTCGGCCGAAGACTTTGATTGCTTTATGCGAATCATTGCCGGTGCGCCTTTCGCAATCGCCGATAAGAATCTGGTGCGGCGACGCGAGCACGCCAACAATGCCTCAAGCCGGCTGGTCAACAATACACTTCAGTGCCTGGCAGTCACCTATAAAGTCATCGAACATCCGGAACTTTATCCACCGGCGACCGTGGCCTTGTGCAGACGTTGGTTGCCGTCGAATCTGCGACATGCGGCGGCGCGGCAATTGTCGATTGGCAATCGCACCGAAGCCCGAAAACTCTTGCGTGAAAGCGTCAAGTTGGAACTGAGCCCGCGAACGTTGCTCGCGTTGAGCGCTTCAATTACGCCGGCGGTCATCGGCAAGAACTTGATGTCGGCTCGATACTTCGTCTCCAGGCGATTTGGGATCTAGTGCAAGCATGACCAGACCAATTCGCGTAGCGATGGTTCATTACCGTGACGACGCAATCGCGGGCGGATCGCTGCGTGTCGGTGAAACGATTGCGAATAATCTCGACCCCGCACGCGTCGCCGCAGAATTTGTGTTTGCATACGCCGGGCCCGGGCCCGTAACCGAGCGCACGAATCTTCCGTGTCATTTCATTCGCGCAAATGGTCCGAAGGATTTTGCCGCGTGGCCGCGCGCTCGCGCTCTATTTTCCAGACTGCAACCCGACATCATTCACTTTCAGGAGGGCGTCGTTTGGTTGCGCACCGCTTTGATGAAAACGCCGTCAAAGAAAGTCGTGCACATTCACGGCCGCTACAGCAGCTTTCATTCACCCGGCCAAACTACTCGGCAAAAACTTAGAGTGGCTTTGGATGCGCTTCTCTCGCGAACTTACTTAAAGTCGATGGATGCGCAAATCTGTATCAATCACGCGACACGCGATTGGCTGCTCGATCTCGGTTGGATTGCAAAAGACAAATCATGCGTCGTCTACAACGCGATTGATGTCGCTCGCTTTGCTTTGGCGATGCCGCAGGATGAGGCTCGCGCCCAACTTGGATTACCGCGAGATGCGCTGCTGTTGGGAATGATCTGCCGTCTGGTTTGGGAGAAAGGCTGTGCGGACTTTCTCTCGATAATTGAACGCCTGCCAGAACGCTGGGGCGGTGTCATTTGCGGGGATGGTCCACTGCGAGATCAATTGCGCCAGGAATGCGAAAAGCGTGGGCTTGCGAACCGAATTCATTTTCTCGGCAGCGTCGATGATGTGACACCGGTGTATGCGGCGATCGATGCCTATGCATTTGTTTCGCGCTACGACGCCTTCGGACTGACCGTCGCCGAAGCGATGGCCGCCCGCGTTCCCGTATTCGGAATCGAGCGGGAAGGTGATTACAACGAATCCGAATATCCGCTCATTCGGCCTGACATCGCGACCATGGTTAAGGGCGATCGCGAGAGCGATCTCGAAGATGCGATTCAGGAAATCGCCAAACGCATCTCTGATTTTGGCGAGCGTCCGGTAACTCACATTGATTCGATCGAACGCGCGCGTGCGTGGGTTGACAACTCTTTCGCGGCTTCAATTCAAGCAGAAGCGATGACTCGCGTTTATCAGGATATTTTCGACCGCGAGCATCCGTCTCAGGACGCACTCTCGCGGTTCTACCAGACGCAGCGTGACGCAGGCGAACGAATCGTCGATGAACTTGACGCGCGTCAGGTGGTCGCCGCCACCGCATGATTCATCTCGTCATTCGTGAACCGATTGCGTATCAGCGGACGCTGTGTCGGGCGCTGGACCAACACTATCGCGGCGACTTTCTAGCGTGGTTTGCCATTGGAGGCGAAAGTGATTTCGACGCGCGCGATCAGTTCCAGCGACGGTTCCTGCGTGAAACCGGCTTCGCAAAATTATTCGGCGCGCTGCGAGCAGACGGGAAACCCGTGGTGATTCTCGGCGGCTGGTCGTCGCAACTCGCTTACAAGACACTTCTCATCACAAGCGCGCTGCGCGTTCCCACCTTAATCTGGGCTGACCATCCGCATCCGCGTGAGCGAAGTCTGATCTTTAAAAAACTTCGCCTGATTTATTTGCGTTTCTTCAGCCGCCGCGCGGTGGCGTTCCTCGCCTGCGGCGCACCGACAGTCGAACACCTGGCGACGCTTGGAATTCCGCGCGCGAAGATTTTCAATCTTCCATATTGGGTCGAGGTGCCGACTGACTGGTCAGCGCCAACGGGAGTTTCTGAGGAGAACCCTGCGTCGAAGCCGCTGCGCTTGTTGGCAATCGGCCGGCTGGTGTCGATGAAAGGATTCGATGTCGCGATCAGGGCGGTAGAGCTGGCGAATCAGAGCGCCGACCGGCGCGTCGCAGAGCTTTCGATCATTGGCGATGGACCGGAGCTTGAGAGTCTCAAGCAACTGGTGGATTCGCCAGGCGTTGGATCATCAGTCACATTCAAAGGCCGGCTAGACAATTCAGTGGTGTGCGAACATCTGCGAGAAGCCGACGCCGTCATCGTGCCGAGCACTTTCGAACCATACGGCGTTGTTGTGCTTGAGGCGTTGGCCCACGGGCGGCCGGTACTCGCATCAGACCAGGTGATTGCGGCGCTCGACAGAGCCGATGAATCTGGAGCAATTCGCCTTCATCGTGTGAGCGACGTCAATCAGTTGGCTGCGCAGATCAAGATGCTTACGGATGATCGAACTGATTTGCACGAGGCCTCAGACGCAGCGCGCAAGATCGGCGAGCTGTGGAAGCCTGAGCGAGCCGCACAGATGCTGCAAGGAATTCTCAACGAACGTTTGGGCCGCGAGATCACATCCGTCGATCATGATCCGGAAGAGCTCTATCAACCGAACGTTCAGCCGACTTCAAACGCTTCATGATTCACACGGCCTACCGTAGAACCATCGCGCGTTGGCGCAACCGGGGAGTGACGGAAGGGAATCCGCCTGCGGTAACCATCTTTCAGTGGTTGCTGGTTACGGTGCCGGTGCTGCTGGCGCTCACGAGTTACGAATTCCAGAGCTACGCGGTGCTGGCATTGATTACTCAAGCTCTGGTGGCATTGAATATCCTGCTGCTGATCATCGTCACCCGGGAAGTTCTCAAGACGCGCACGATTGGAAAGTTTTGTTTAGTCGGCGGCACGTTCATATTTTACTGGCTCGACGCGCTCACACTTTCGTCGACAAAGAATCCGTTCAGCATCGTCGAGGGTTTTCCTATCAACGCGGCGCAGTTCGATCAGGATATGATCCAGCAGGCCCTCGTCTATGTCAGCGTGTTTCAGCTGCTGCTGTTTGTCGGATACTCAATTCGGCCGCGCGTCGACCGGCCGATTCGATTCTTTACTTCACGAGTTGATTCGCTGTCGTTGGATCGCACGCTGATTGCGATGCTGCTGGTTGCTTCGTCTATTATGCCGCTGCTGATTTATTACGACTTCGACGGCGCCAAAATCATTACGGCTCTGCTGACCAGTCGCAGCGGATCGGAATTGGAATCACCAGAGCCGGGACTGGCTTCCCACATTGCGGTGTTCGGCATCTATGGCGCGTCGCTGTTCTTCGTCTATGCGCTCAAAGCGAAAACCTGGCAGCGCTTTTGGTGGCTGCTGCTCGGAGTACTGGCGGCGCTGCCGCTGATATCGGGTGGCGCCCGCCACGTTTGGCTTTACATCTCACTGCCATCGCTGCTGATTGTGCTGCGCGGTTTCAAGGGTTCGTTTACCACGTCGCGATTGCTCGCCCTGGTGTCAGTGGCTTTGCTGATCCTGATCGTCGCACAAGTTCAGATTGCTTATCGCGCCGTGGGATGGCAAGAGATTGGCAGTGAGAAGACGCCGGAACTTTCGACGCTCAATACCAACGGACAATTTGCGGCGTTACTTTTCGCCGAGTACCTGGTGCCGAACGAGCATCCATATTTTCTCGAGCCGGTCGAGCCCTACTTCGTGATTCACTGGATTCCACGACAGATTTGGCCGACCAAGCCAATCATGGAAACCTGGACCTACTACAATGATCGGTATGTCGAGGGCGCAGCTTTCAATGTCACGCCGTCCGTAATTGGCCAGTTCCATATGAGTTTCGGTCTGGGTGGTGTGGCCTTCATCGGCCTTTGGCTAGGCCTGCTGACGTTGTTTGCGGATCGGTTCTTATTGCTGGTGAATTCGGATCGTCAAAGGGCTATGTTCGTCGTCGTGGGAATGTTCTACGCCTTTATCATCTCGTCATTTCGATTCTATTCTCCGATCTACTTTTCGTATTTTCTGTTCGGCGTGATCGCGATGCTGCTGCTGACGCGTCGCCCGCACGCGCAAACTGCGCTCGTCCTCAAACCGCAGGAAGTAACGGCCTAGCGTGCAACCAATCAAAGTACTCTTCGTTTCTCCGTCGTTCTATCCGGCGACTTATTACGGCGGCCCAACCTTCGTCAATAAGGGACTGTGCGATGCCCTCACGGCGAATACTGACGTCGAGCTGAGAGTTCTCACAACCGATGCGAATGGGCCGCGGGGACGAGTTAGCAATGAAGCGCAAAGCGGGGACCGAAACTATCAAACGGTCTACTGCCGCCGGCTCATTCGGCCGGACATCGCGCCCGGTCTGTTACTGCGATTATTTGGGATGATCCGCCGCGCTGATGTCGTGCACCTCAATGCAGTCTATTCGTTCACCACGATTCCGACGCTGGCATTGTGCCGCCTTCTGAAGAAGCCAGTTGTTTGGTCCCTGCACGCGGCACTACAAACATGGCCTGGAAGAGAACCAACCAAACTGAAACGCGTTTGGGAACAGGCCTGCGATTTCTTTTGCGACCAAAGGCGCGTGCTGCTGCATACAGTGAGTCCGCGCGAAGAATCTGAAAGCACGCGCGGGATCGCTCGCGCCCGTTCTGTGGTCATTCAATATGGGATCGAGATTGCGCCTTTGGAACGACGTGACGAGGAGATGTCCGGCCCAATCCGTCTGCTGTTTCTTGGGCGGCTGCATCCGATCAAAGGCATTGAGAATCTTCTACAAGCGCTGTCGTTAGCTAAAGAGAACGCCATGCTGGACGTCTGTGGCGAGGGTGATAAAGCTTATGAAGTACAGCTTCGTTCGCTGGTTCTCGAACTGGGCCTCGTTGATCGCGTGCGCTTTCATGGAGGTGTCGCAGGCGAAAGAAAGCGGCGCTGTTTTGCTGAAGCCGATCTTTGCATTGTCCCCTCGTTCACGGAAGGCTTTGCCACGGTCGTCGCCGAAGCGCTGGCGCGTGGCGTGCCTGTGATTGCGAGCCAGGGAACGCCCTGGAAGGAAGTTGAAGAGAAGGGTTGCGGGCTCTACGTTAGCAATGAGCCGCGAGAGCTGGCGGCGGCCATCGATCGCGCGGCCGCGATGCCGCTAAACGAGATGGGTGAGCGCGGCCGCGCATGGATGGAGCGTGACTTTGCCTGGAAGACAGTGGCCGTTCAGATGATTAACCAATATCGGATGCTGCTTCGCCGCGAACCGCGCGAAGAGACAAAGCAAGCGACTTGTCCAAAAGCTGCATGACCATGCTGGATCAAATCACGCCGCTCATCCTCACTCATAACGAGGCAGCGAACATCGGGCGCACGCTCGAACGATTGTCCTGGGCGCGAGAGATCGTGGTCGTCGACAGTTTCAGCGACGACGAAACGTTGGCGATCGTCTCTGGTTTTCCTAATGCGAGATTAATTCAACGAACGTTCGACAGTCACGCCGCCCAAAGCAACTTCGGTCTCAGCGAAACTGGCATTTCGACTGAGTGGGTCCTGTCGCTGGATGCGGATTTCGTCTTGACTCCCGAACTCTCCGACGAGATGAGTTCGTTGCAACCAGCAGCCGATACAAAAGGCTTCAGCGTGCAACTGGTTTATTGTGTCGACGGCCGCGAACTTCGCAGCAGTTTGCTACCCAGGCTTATCGTGCTGTTTCGCCGGAGTTCCGCAAAGTACGTGCAGGACGGACACGCGCATCGAGTTCACGTCGAAGGCAACGTCGAACACCTGCATTCGAAAATCCTTCATGATGATCGGAAACCGTTGAGCCGTTGGTTCGAGGCGCAACGTCGATATATGCAGCTTGAAGCGAAGAAGCTCAGATGCACAACGCATCAACTCAACTTTGCCGATCGCCTGAGACGTCTTCGGATCGTCGCGCCGTTCGCGGTGATGTTCTATTGCCTGATCGTCCGCGGCGGAATTTTCGATGGGCGGCGCGGTCTTTTCTACGCCTTTCAACGAATGGCCGCTGAGCTGATGCTCTCGCTTTACCTGATCGAAGGCGATCTGAAATTATCGCGATCCGCGGAACCAGCGAAGACGTCTGAAATGAAATTGCGCGAAGCTGGAAAGGCTCACTAGTTCGTCGCCATGCAGATAAAAGAAGAGTTCGCGCTGCTCTTGACGGCCTCGGTCGATCCGAAGGGCATGGACGGCATCACGCAAGCCGACCCGCGTGAGCGCGAGACGACCTATGCCGACTGCTTGCGATTCTACCTGCGCAACCATCCGAGCGTGCGCAAGATTGTTTTCGCTGAAAACTCAGGTTGGCCACTCGGCCGATTTTACGAAGAAGTGTCCGCGAACAATCTCCACGCAAAGGATGTCGAGTTGCTTTCATCAAATTGCAACGACTATCCACGTGAGCGGGGAAAGTCTTACGGCGAATTGCTGCTGATCAGGCAAGCCATGGAAACATCGCGGCTGGCACGCTCATCAAAATACGTCGGCAAAATGACGGGGCGAAATCTTTTATTGAATCTGACTGATTTGCTTGAGCGCGCGCGCCTAGACTTCGAATTGTTTTGCGACATTCGCGATCACAATTTCTATCAACTGCTGCGCATGCCTGATTGTGGACATCATTGCGACTCAAGGTTCTTCGTCTTCACGCGCGGTTTTTTCGAGCGTCATTTCCTGCCGATCTACACCAGCGCATCTTTCGCTGATGGCTATCCAATCGAAAGCATTCTTTACGACCTGGTGAAAAGTTGTGAAAGCTCTGAACCCATCGTGAAGCGGTTTAGCGTTGAGCCCGAGTACGCCGGCGCGGCTGGGCACTTCATAAAAAACAAGGCGAAGGATTACAGCAGCAAGAGTGAAGTTTTGAAGCGCCGCATTCGCTCATGTTCGCGGCGCGTGACTCCCTGGCTGCACATCTAATGTACATACTCGGCATAAACGCTTATCACGGCGACGCAGCGGCGGCGATCGTGCGCGACGGCGAGTTGCTCGCTGCCGTCGAGGAAGAACGCTTCAATCGGATCAAGCATTGCGCGGGTTTTCCAACTGAATCGATCAAGTATTGTCTGCGCGCCGCCGATATCTCGATCGAACAAGTTGATCACATCGGCATCTCGCGCAATCCGTCGGCGAATCTTCATAAAAAGATCTTGTATGCGGCGAAGAAGGCAGTGGTCCGTGGTCAGTTATCAGTTGTCAGTGGGCGGTCTGCGAAAGTTGTCGCCAACTCTCGGGCCGAACTGGGCGAAACAGGCTTTGAGCGCGCAGACTCCTCTAACGGAAATGGCAACGGTCACGGAAAAGGTTTTTTTCAGCAGGTTACCGATCGATTGCGTAATGCGGCAAAGGTTCGGGACATCAAATCTGAGTTGGCCGAGGCGCTCGGAGTTTCGGCGACCGAATTGCGCGCGCGCTTTCACAACATCGAGCATCATCGCGCGCACCTCGCCAGCGCATTCTTCGTCTCGCCATTTGAACGCGCGGCATTGCTTTCCATTGACGGCTTCGGTGATTTCGTCTCGACCATGTGGGCCGCCGGAGCAGGGAATTCAATCGAAGTGCTGGGCCAGGTCGAGTATCCGCATTCGCTGGGCGTGGTCTACACCGCGACGACGCAGTTTCTCGGCTTTCCGCATTATGGCGATGAAGGAAAGGTGATGGGGCTGGCGCCTTATGGACAGCCGCGCTTCATCGATCAATTCCGCAAAATTGTGCGCACCGAATCGAACGGCCAATTTGTCTTAAACCTCGATTATTTTCGGCACGCCTCGGAAGGCGTGGACATGACGTGGGATGGCGGCTCGCCAAAAATCGGTCGACTGTTTTCGAATAAGTACGAGAATGTGTTTGGGCCAGCGCGAAAACCTGACGCGGCTTTGGCGGATCGCGATCGCGATCTGGCGGCGAGTCTACAGTTGCGTCTGGAAGAAGTAGCGTTTCACGTGCTGAATCATTTGCACGAGCAGACGGGATTCACCGATCTCGGTTTGGCCGGTGGAGTCGCTTACAACTCCGTCATGAACGGAAAGATTTTGCGTCACACGCCGTTTCGGCGCGTCTTCATTCAGCCGGCCGCGGGCGATAGCGGCACAGCGATCGGCGTGTGCTACCAGATTTGGAGCGATGGAGCGCAAGCTGGCAGCTTGCGCTCGCAAATTAGCAATTTGCGCCACAGTACATTCACCGGGCCGGAGTTTTCAAACGATGAAATCGTTCGCGAATTGCAGCGCGCGAGTCTGGAATTCGAAACGCTTTCAGACGATGAGTTGATTACCCGCGCCGCCCGCGATATCTCTGAGGGTGCTGTAGTTGGTTGGTTTCAGGGTCGGATGGAGTTTGGGCCCCGCGCGCTCGGCAATCGATCGATTCTCGCCGATCCGCGGCGAGCCGAAATGAAAGATATTCTTAACGCTCGCATTAAGAAGCGTGAACCGTTTCGGCCATTCGCCCCTTCGATTCTCAAGGAACACGTCGGCGATTATTTTGAAGAGACGCATCCGTCGCCGGCGATGTTGATGGTCCACCAAATCAAAACAGATCGCCGGAACGAGGTTCCTGCGGTTACGCACGTCGATGGCTCAGGCCGTCTGCAGACAGTGACGCGCGAGGCGAATGAACGTTACTACGATCTTATCGAGCAGTTCTATAAACTAACCGGTGTTCCGATCGTGCTCAACACTTCGTTCAACGAAAACGAACCCGTTGTTTGCACGCCACGCGAGGCGATTGAATGTTTTTTGAAAACAAAGATCGATGTCTTGTATCTTGGAAACCAGGTTATCAGGAGAAAGTCCGCAGACTAACAATGAGAATACTCGTCACCGGCGGCGCCGGGTTTATCGGATCGCATCTCTGCGATCGCTTAATTGCTGATGGTCACGAGGTCATCTGCCTCGACAATCTTTTCACTGGCCGACGCGAAAACATTCTGCAACTCCTCGACGAGCATCGATTCGAATTGCTGCGTCACGATGTGATTGAACCCATTCTGCTCGAAGTCGATCAAATCTATAACCTGGCCTGTCCTGCGTCGCCGATTCATTACCAGTACAATCCGGTGAAGACGGTGAAGACGAACGTGATGGGCACGCTCAATATGCTGGGCCTGGCAAAGAGAGTGCACGCCCGCATTTTGCAGGCTTCGACGTCTGAGGTGTACGGCGACCCCCTGGAGCATCCGCAGACGGAAAAGTATTGGGGCAACGTAAATCCCGTGGGCATCCGCAGTTGCTATGACGAAGGTAAGCGAGTCGCCGAAACTTTGATGATGGATTATCACCGGCAGAACAAGGTCGACACGCGCATCGCGCGCATCTTCAACACGTACGGCCCACGCATGTTGGAGAATGACGGTCGCGTGGTTTCGAACTTCATCGTGCAAGCGCTGCGCGGCGAGTCGATCACGGTTTACGGCGACGGCAAGCAAACGCGCGCGTTTTGCTACGTCGATGATTTGGTTGATGGATTGATTCGACTGATGAATGCGGATGAAGTTTTTGATCCGGTTAATCTCGGCAACCCCGGCGAGTTTACGATCAATCAATTAGCCGAAGAGATCAAGACGCTTTGCGGATCGAATGTGAAAATCAAGCATGAACCTCTGCCATCGGACGATCCCCGCCAGAGGCAGCCAAATATTATGCGCGCGCGCAAGCTGCTTGGGTGGGAACCGAAAATTGCGCTGCGCGAAGGTTTGACCAGAACGATTGCTGATTTCGCGGAACGGATCGCGCAGGAAACCGATCGCAAAGCACACGGGCTCGCACAATCTTCGTGACTTCCAGACCTTCATCCCGGCGATGAAGATTCTTCTACTAAATCAATGTTTCTGGCCCGACGTAGTTGCGACCTCGCAGCAGTTGACTGCCGTCGCTCGTCGTCTGGCGGAACAGGGTCACGAGGTCACCGTGATCGCTGCGCGCCAGGGCTACGACAATCCAAGACTCACCTTTCCGCGACGCGAACGATGGAACGGCATCGAGGTTATTCGTGTGTCATCACTCAACTTTGGAAAGAAGAATCGATCGGCGCGCACAGTAAACTTCGGCAGCTTCTTATTAACGTCAGCACTGAAAGTGTTCACGCTTCCGCCGCAGGACGTGGTGGTTGCGCTCACCTCACCGCCGCTGATCTCCTGGCTCGCTTCGTCATTCACGAAATTCAAAGGCGGCCAGTTGGTGTTCTGGGCCATGGATTTGAATCCGGATGAAGCGATCGCCGCAGGCTGGCTGAAACAGAATTCCTTCACCGCGAAGTTCTTGTCGCGGTTACTAGAGAGCAGCATGGCCCGCGCCAAGACGATTATTGCGCTGGACGAATTCATGAAACAGCGAATCGTTAGCAAAGGGATTGAAGAAACGAAAATCTCCGTCATTCCGCCGGCACGAGACGAAAACGTGCGGTTTGACCAAGAGGGCAGGGAAGCATTTCGACGACAACACGGCCTCGCCGATAAATTCGTCGTGATGTACGCCGGCAATCACAGTCCCTGTCATCCGTTGGATACGCTGCTGGAAAGCGCGAACGAATTGAAATCCGATGAGACGATCACGTTTGTCTTTGCCGGTGGCGGCAGCGAGTTCAAGAAGGTCGAAGCGTTCGCGCGCACGCATCAGTTAACGAACATTCGCTGCTTGCCATATCAACCGCAAGAGAATCTTTCCGCTGTTCTTTCTGCGGTGGACCTGCACGCCGTCGTGATGGGCGACCCGTTCGTCGGCATTGTTCATCCATCGAAGATTTACAACATTCTTTCAGTAGGCGCCCCGTTTGTTTTCATTGGTCCAAGACAGAGTTCGATGGGCGATCTCGTATCACAAATCGGCGATCCAAAACGCGCCGCCCACGTCCGCCATGGAGATTCAATCGAACTGGCAAAGTTCATCTCTGAAGCAGCGGAACAAACGCAGGATTTCAAGCGCATCTTCCACCCAATCGAGATCGAACATTTTGATTCGCTGTCGAACCTGGTTCGGACTATCGAAGCTGGACACGCAGGCGCCCACGATGACTCGATGATTGAGCCAGTCGTTCGCATTTCGCCCGGTCAGATTTGATCCACTCGCCCCATCAGCAGATGAAAACCTATTTCGTATTGTTCCTGATTGCGGCGTTCAGCTCTGCGTTGATTACGCCTTTGCTGCGACGTCTGTGCGAACGCTTCGGTCTCGTGGCCGGACCGCGCAGCGAGCGGCACGTTCACCGCACGCCGATTCCGCGCCTCGGCGGCATCGGAATCTTCTTGTCGGTGCTGGTCGCTTTGTCGTCACTGTTCCTTGTTCACAACCTGCTGACGCAAAATTTGCGCGGCGATATCAAGTCGATCGGCGCGTTTCTGCTGTGCAGTTTGCTGGTCGTCGCACTCGGCGCATACGACGACATTCGTGGCGCCAATGCCATGGTCAAGTTCGTCGCGCTCGGCATCATCACCGTAATTTTTTATGTGCTGGGCGGAAGGATCGAGGGACTATCGATTCCATTCTTTGGTCAGGTCACGCTGCATCCCATCGGCGGATTTCTCTTGACCGTGGCTTGGGTCGTTGGGATCGCCAACGCTTTTAATCTGATCGACGGAGTCGATGGTCTGGCGGCGGGCTCGGCGTTGTTTTCGTCACTGGTGTTGTTAACTATTTCCTTAATCCAGGGACGTCCGTTGATGGCGGTAATGTTGTTGGCGTTGACCGGCGCGCTGGCAGGATTTCTTCGTTACAACTTCAATCCAGCGTCGATCTTTCTCGGTGATTCGGGATCGTTATTCGTCGGATTCGCGCTCGCCGCGCTTTCGATCATGGGCTCGCAAAAGGCCTCGACCGCGGTTGCCGTGGCGATTCCGATTCTCGCCTTCGGCCTTCCGGTCGTAGACGCCACGGTCACCATCGGCCGCCGTCTGTTGAGCGGCAAACCGATTTTTCAGGGCGACCGCGAACACATTCATCACATGCTGCTGGCGCGCGGTTGGTCGCAGCGCCGAGTCGCGCTGGTCCTTTACGCAGTCAGTGCTGCGTTCGGTCTGGCCGCGATGATGTTCGTGAACGGCGGCAGCGGCATGACCGGCGTCATGTTGTTCGTGCTGGGCGTGGCGGTTGCTCTGGCGCTTGGGAATCTGCGTTATCACGAAGTGGACGAACTGCGCGCGAGCGTCAAACGCAACATCGGCGATCGACGCGCGCGGGCCATCAACAATCTGAGGTTACGCCGCGCGTGCCAGGCGCTGGAATCGACCAAGACGATGAGCGAATTATTCGCTGCGGTCGTTGAAGTGCTCGAGCTGGGCGACTTCGCCTACGCCACTGCTCAGTTGACTTGCGCTGATGAAGCACAGATCAATGAGCGCGCTTTTGAATTAAGTGATACGAACGGTTTTCCTGAGCGCGCAAAGATTGTTGACGGCCGAATTCAATGGAACTGGCAGCGCGGCAATCTAGCGAACACGAACGTGGTCGGCTCGGATCAGTTTTGGACAATGCGGCTGCCGATTGCGGGGAATGGTTGTTCGCTCGGCTATTTGAATCTGTACCGGCCGCTCGACGCTGATCCTCTAAGGTTCGACATCAATTATCTCACCGACGTCTTTCATCCCGCCGTGACCCAAGCGACCGCGCGAGTTTTCAAGAATGCCGAGCAATCGATGCCTCGGCGGATGGCCGCGACCGCTCGATAGATCTCCGCACCTCAAATTACGTTTGCAAACCTCGCGCGCTAAAGTCAGGCCGTTCGGACAGGACTCTGAGTCCGGCGAGTCGCGTGTCGCAAAGTTGTTTGGCGCGACGATTTTCTTCGCCCTGCTCGGCGTCATTTTTCTCACGGCCATTCCGTATGGCTCAGTCGAACCCTGGTCGCAAGCAATCTTCGAATGTTTGGTGTTTGCGCTGGGCCTCCTCTGGGTCATCCACGGCTTCATTGCGGGTTCGTGGCGCGCGGGCAATCTGCAACTCTTTTTTCCGCTGATCGCTTTAATCGTCGTCGCGATCCTGCAAAGTCTATCCTGGTCCCAGACAGAGGTCGCCGGGGTCAAGGTAGTCAACACGATCAGCGCCGATCCGTTTGGAAGTTGGTTGTTTGCCCTGCGAGCATCAGCATTGACGCTGGCCGGAATTCTCGCGGTTCGCTTCGCGCGTACTTCTTTACGACTCAAGGTCTTGGTTCACGCGCTCATCGTTCTCGCCGTAATCAGCTCAGTTTTCGGAATCGCACGGCAGGCGATGCAACACGATCAGGGCTTCATCCTGCCGGCATTGAGGTATGGTGGCGGCTTCGCGCAGTTCATAAACAAAAACCACTTCGCTTTTCTCGTCGAGCCGGCGATGGGTCTGCTGCTCGGCATCACAATCCTGCGCGAACATCACCGCCAACACGTTCTGGTTTATTTCTCGGCGATGATTCTGCTGTGGGTGGCCCTTGTGATGTCAAAATCGCGCGGCGGCCTGCTCGCGGTTACGGTGCAGATACTGTTTGCAGCGCTGGTGTTCATCTACCTGAAGAGACGCAAGAGCCGCAAGATTCTCGGCTGGCGACGCTGGGCGTACTCGGTAGGTGTAGCTGCCGTCACCGCCGTCGTGTTGGTGCTTGCGATCGGCACGGGTGTGGCGTGGCTGGGTGGCGATCAACTGACAACCGGAATTCAGACCGCGGAGATTGAGATTAAGAGCACCGATTCGCATGAGGGCGCGCGGCGTCGCGATATCTGGAACGCAACGTGGCGCATGGCCCGTGCGCATCCGATCTTCGGCGCGGGCCTGGGTGGTTTTTGGGCTGAAGTGCCCGTATACCATGACGCTTCGGGAGCGCAGACTCCGGTCCAGGCTCACAACGATTATCTTGAGTTATTAGCCAGCGCCGGCCTCGCCGGCATAGGTATTTTCGCCTGGTTCGGCGTCGCACTGGTGAAAAGAGCTCGTTGGCTGCTCGAGACGTTGAGCGGTTTCCAGCGGGCCGCGGCGCTGGGGGCGTTGGTCGGAATCGTGGGCGTTGGCATCCACAGTCTGGTCGACTTTGGTTTGCACATAACGAGCAATGCGCTGCTCTTGATAATGTTGCTTTCGATTTTGAGCGTCGACAAAATTGCCAACGGCCCACAGCGCAAGGGCATCAAATCGCATCGTTCTGATTATGTTCCAGGCGATGTCTTGATGGTCCACGACAGCGAAACAGCCCGCAGATGAAATTGAACAGAGGCCAGAAAACTAATCGGACTGCAGTTGCGCTGCTGGTCTTTCTAATCAGTCAGTCGCTGTTCGGCTGGCCGCAAGACATTGCCGGTGGCGCCTCTTCCTTGATCGGACAGGACATCATCGGCGGCGCCGCGATAGTTTTTAAACGACCGCCGCGCGTTCGCGATCTTGCAGGCGGCGCGGCGGCGCTGATCGTGCGGCATCGGCCTCCGCGACGAACTGGTCCGACTGAAATAGCTCGCAACCGTCCGACTGCGTCCCCGTCGCCGGGCACGCCGCAACCGCAGCCGACGCCGGCAGAAGTTTCAACGCAGGAGAAAGTTGACGCGTTGAATGATCAAGGCAACACGCTCTATGACGCCGGAGATTACGCCAAGGCGCTCGACACGTATCAGCAAGCGTTGAACCTAAAACCGGATGACGCTCTGAGTCTGAATAACGTCGGCGTGACTTATCTCGCACTGAATCAGAATCAACCGGCGATCGAATCCTTCCAGCGAGCGACAAGAGCGAAAGCCGATGATGCCGACAGCTTCTTCAATCTCGGCGTCGCTTATAACTCTGCCGAAAAATATGATGAAGCGGCTACGGCCCTGAAGCGCGCACTGGAATTGAAACCAGACTGGCCCGACGCGCTGATTGCGTTGGCTGACACTTACTTGCAACTCGGCCGTTATGAAGATGCTGCAAAGGCTTACGAAAGCGTCGTTAAGCTTCAGCCGGACAATGTCAGCGCCTACAACAGTCTCGCGTATGCCTACGATCGTGCCGGCCGTGACGAAGATTCGATCCGCGTGCTGAAGAAAGTGGTTCAGCTCAATCCTAACGACGCGTTCGGCTTCAACAATTTGGGCGCGGCGTCATACAAAGCCGGGAAATATCAGGACGCAGTTGATGCGTTCACGCAAGCGTTACGCTTGAAACCGGACGATCCTGAAACGATGAACAATCTCGGCGCCGCGCAGTACGCTTTGCAGAAATATAATGACGCGGCGAAATCATTTCAGCAGGCGGCAAAACTGAAATCCGGCTACGCGGATGCGGAGTACAACCTCGGCAATTCTCTGTTGATGTCCGGAAAATTGAGCGACGCCGCAGATGCTTATCAGCAGGCAATCGTCCACAAGAAAGATTACCCGGAAGCGGAAAACAATCTCGGCATCGCACTGACGAACTTGAATCGATTTGCCGAAGCGGTCGCCGCATTCAAAGAAGCGGCGCGCTTAAAACCCGATCTCGCCACCATCTTCAACAATCTTGCTTTCGCGGAAGACAAAACGGGAAACGATCCGCAAGCGATCGCCGATTACAAAGAAGCGATCCGCCTCGATCCAAAATACGCGAAGGCGCTGAACGGGCTCGGCTATCTTTACGACAAGAATGGCCAAGCGAACGAGGCAATCGATCTTCTGAAGCAGGCAGTCGCGATCAAGCCTGATTACGTTGCTGCGCATTACAACCTTGGCAAAGCCTTGTTCGACGCCAAGCGCTTCGCCGAATCGGCGTCTTCCTACAAACAAGCAACGCAACTGAAACCGGACTACGAGCAAGCCTATCTGGGCTTGGGCACTTCGGCGTTTCTGGCAGGACAATTTCCAGATGCCGCGGACGCTTTCAAGAAAGCGAGCCTGCTGAATCCGGCTAACGTCGAAGCGTTCTACGGCCTTGGCAATTCGAGTTATAAGGCGAACCGTCTACCGGACGCACAAGCCGCGTTGAAGGCGACGTTGAAGTTGAAACCTGATTATGCTCAGGCGCACTACAGCCTCGGCCTTGTTTACGCGAGTCTGAACGACAAGGATGGTGTGACGCGCGAATTTGCGATTCTGAAACGGCTCGATCCGAAACTTGCTGAGCAACTCTACAATGCGGTCAAGAAGTAGCCGTAAAAAAGATTGACGCGGTCGGGCGAGGGAAGTACACTTGCCGCATCAAGCAAAGGGAAATCGCTAAGAGATAAGTCACAGGAGTTGCCGAATATGAACCTGAGACGAATGAAAGCATTGAAAGCGCTCGCCGTGTTCCTCGCTTTTTCGTTTGCGCAGGTCTGCGTGCAAGCGAGTTTGCCTAATGCGAAAGCCCCGGGCGGTCAGCCGCAGCGCGTCATCACGGCGCGTCTGACGACCAAGAACAATCAACCGATCACGGTCAACGGCAATGCGGTCGGGACCGGTGGAACGATCCTGACGGGCGCGACAATTGAAACGCCGGATCAAGTCAGCGCCGTCATCGATCTGGGCGCCGCAGGCACGGTCGAAGTTGAGCCGGGTTCGAAGATCCAAATAGACTTCGACGAAAACGGAAACGTTCGCGTTAAAGTCATTCGCGGATGTGCGTTGACACAGAAGAAGTCGAACGTACTTCCTGGCGAGATGGAGCTTTACACCGATAACGCTTCAGAGAAAACCGACAAGAACCGCAATCACGTCGGCGGCTGCATCCTCCCGAATGGCCAGTTAGGTCCGCTGCCCGGCGGTGGCATCAGCGGTGGCGAGTTAACCGGAATCATTGCCGGTGGGGTCGGTGGTGCAATTATTATCGGCGCGTTAACTCGTGGCGGAGAAACCAGCGGTAGCACTCCGTAAACTGCAAACACAACTTTTTTGAAGAGGCCAGCTTTCGAACGGGGGCTGGCTTTTTCATGCTTGAAATTTGATTAAGCGAATCGCGATCGGATTGTTGGGTGTCACTGCCTGTGCTTTTGTAATTTGGCAGGCCGGACGCATCGGAATCGCGCGCACCTTAGCGCAATACGCGTTGGTTGCGAACGATCGTGAAGCGGCTGCGCGCGCGGTTCGTATTCTGCCCGGCGACGCTGAAACTCATGCGACTCGCGGCCTGGTGCTTCAGCACACGGAAAATTATTCCGCAGCGATTCGTGAACTCGAGCGCGCGGTTCAATTGCGGCCACGCGACTATTTTCCGTGGATGATCCTGGGCGTGACGCGCGATCTCAACGGCGATTCGAACGGCGCACTTGAGGCTTTACGACAATCGATCGCTCTCGCGCCGACTTACGCAAAGGCGCATTGGCAATTGGGAAACTTATTGCTGCGGATGGGTCAAACTGATGAAGCCGTCAAGGAACTTCGGTTTGCAGCTTCGAGCGACTCGACCTTTTTACCGAACGTCATCGATTTAGCGTGGGGTCTTTCGCGAAACGACTCAGCCAAAACAGTCGCTGCCATTCAGCCGCAAAATGATTCTCAGCGGATTGCTCTGGCGATATTTTTTGCGCAGCACAAACAGGGAGCCGCTGCCCTCGATCAATTTCGCGCGCTCAAGTCGCTTTCCGATGAGCGCGTTCATGACCTCGTACACGAGTTGTTGAATACAAAGCTTTTTCCCGAGGCGTACGAAGTTTGGGCTCGGCTACATAACATGACGGCGTCGACTCCCTTGTTGCTGAATGGCAGTTTCGAAGACGAGGTCGTGGTGGGACAGAACGGATTTGGTTGGCAGATTCCAGCGGAGCCGTCGAACATGACGATTTCGATCGACCCATCGCAATTTCAAAGTGGCGCAAAGAGTCTCCGCATAGATTTTCACGGCAATTCAAAACCAACCGATGCCCTCGCATCCCAGTTCGCCATCGTAAAACCACAAACGCATTATCAACTCACGCTTTATTCACAATCGAAGGATTTCGTATCGGCCGCGGCGCCGGTAATCAGCGTGACGGATGCGGCTGATGAGAAAACCGTCCTGGCTAAGTCAGCATCACTGGTGTCCGACGGCGCTATATGGCGCGCGATCTCAATTGAATTCACCACGGGTCAAGAGACGAAGGCGATCAGCATCAGGCTTTCGCGTCAGGAATGCTCGACCGATCCATGCGCGGCGTTCGGCGCCTTGTGGGTGGATTCGTTTGCGTTGAGTGAGCAACGAACAAAGTAGAGCGCATCCCAGGTGATTTGTTCTTAAGATGGTTGATCTGAATCGCGGCACGTTGGTCTCTCGAGCGTTGCGCCGATCCTGGCGCGCGCATAACGCAGACGCTTGTCCGCTGACCATCGAGCAACTGGATTCCGTGACGCCGTTGCTTTACGAATCGGGGGCGGGGGCCCTCGGTTGGTGGAGCATTCGCGATACTGACCTCCGCGGCACGCCGCCGGGTGAACTACTGCATCAAGCCTTTCGTCTGCTCGCGTTGCGGGCGCGCGCTCACGAAACTGAGATTGAAAGTCTGTTCCGCTTGTTTCGTGAGGCTAATGTCGAAGTCATCGTGGTAAAGGGCTGGGCGATCGCGCGCTGCTATCCCGAACCAGCGCTCAGGCCGTACGGCGACATCGACTTGCTGGTCAGGCCATCACAATTCGATCGCGCGGCGCAGATCCTACAAAGTGAAGATGCGCGGAACTATTTCACAGACCTTCACATGCAAATGTTTGAGTTGGCCGATCGATCGATCGAAGATGTCTTCTCGCGATCGCGGCTGGTTCGATGCGGAGAAGAGAATGCAAGAGTGCTAAACCCGGAAGATCACTTCGCATTGTTGTCAATTCATCTGCTGAAGCACGCAGCGTGGCGGCCCTTATGGCTTTGCGACATCGGGATGCTGCTCGACACGATGTCCGATGATTTCGATTGGGATGTGTGCCTGGGCCCGAATAAGCGTCGCGCGAATTGGATCTTGTCTGTGGCCGGACTTGCGCATGTGCTGCTGGACGCCGAAGTACAAGATGAGGTGATCGCTGCGCGCGTGAAAGGCGTTCCCGATTGGCTGGTCGCGCGCGTGCTGAAGAATTGGGAGAAGCCGTTTGCGCATTTGCAAGCCCCGCTGAAACACCGCGCGCCAATTCGATCTTATCTGAAGCACCCGCCCGGTTTGTTGAAGGATCTTGCCCCTCGCTGGCCCGATCCGATTCTCGCGACCGTGACCGTCAACGGAATCTTCAGCAAGCGGAAAAGAACGCGATATCAGTTCGGAAATTGGCTGCTTCGAGCAGCGCGTGTGGTGACTACCGGCGGTGTAAGATAATCATCAACTACTTTTTCGTTCGGTCGTGAAGAATTGAGAGATACGCACTCCAGGGTCCGACTGCATCGCTGTAGACTTTGGCCATCGTTCGCGCGACTTGCCCGATATGATCGAGGTCATGCACGGCCCACGTTGCCAGCAATTGACCCAAAGTAACCTCGCCAAGTTCGGGATGTAGTCCTTCCCGGTCCCAGTCCTCCGCCCTCAGATTCATTTCCAAAAGCGTCGCCACATTCTCGCGTCGCAAAGTTGAGAAAGTCTCGAGCAATTCACTGAGGCTCTTCCCCTGGCTGTCTTTGAATTGAGCCGTTCGATCGAATTGTTCAAAAGGTCGCGTCTCGCCCGCGAGGATATGGCGGGCTCGCGGAATCCAATCTGTGCGTTCGCCGTGAATCAAATGACCGATCACGTCGTATGGCGACCACGTTCCTTCACCCTCAATCGCTGAGATCCAAACGTCGGGCAAGCCGGAAAGCAGCGCCGATAGAGTTGCCGGCGTTCGCTGGAGAACAGCAACAACCTCGTCGAGATTAATCATTCCTACGCTTCGATGATGAGGCGTCATCCGAAGAAGACCTCAGCGATGTGATAAATTTCTTCGTCCAGACGCTTGAGGTCGCCGACCGCTTCAGTTAACGGCACGCTGACGATTCGGTTGGCGCGCAATGCCGCCATTTGTCCCCACTGTCCTCCGCGCACCATCTCGTAGGCCTTAATTCCAAAGCGCGTCGCCAGGATTCGATCGAACGCCGTTGGTGAGCCGCCGCGCTGAACATAGCCGAGTTTCGTCACGCGCGCTTGAATGTCCGTGCACCGTTCAATCTCTGCTGCTAAAGCTTCGCCGATCCCGCCCAGACGATGGTGGCGATAGATTGTGTTGTATTGCTCTTCAGTCAAAAAGGCTTCGTCAGGATGCGGATGCGCATCTTCGGCCACGACCACGATCGAGAAGGCCCGGCCGTCTTTTTTGCGACGACCCAGCAGATCGCAGACGCGTGAGATGCGAAACGGATGTTCGGGCACCAACACGATGTCAGCACCGCCGGCGATGCCCCCATACGCGGCGATCCATCCAGTGTGGCGGCCCATGACCTCGACGACCATCGCCCGATGATGCGATTCGGCGGTCGAATGCAGGCGATCGATCGCGTCCGTGACAATCGAAACGGCGGTGTCGAAGCCGAAGGTAAAATCAGTTCCGCAAATGTCGTTGTCGATCGTCTTGGGAATCGCGACCAATGGCAGTTCATGCTTCTGCCAAAGATCGCGTGCCGCAGAGAGCGAGCCCTCGCCGCCCACGACGACTAATCCGTCCAGACGATGTAACTTCCAATTCTCTTTGAACTTGAGAAGACTATTTTCGTCGTTCGTCGGATTGAACCGCGAAGTGCCCAGAATCGTGCCGCCGCGCGGCAAGATACCCGTAACTGTTACGCGAGTCAGCGGCACGACATCGTTTTCGAATAGACCTGAGTAGCCGTTCCGAATTCCCAGAACTTCGACGCCGTCGGAGGACGCGCAACGAACGACGGCACGAATCGCAGCATTGAGCCCGGGGCAATCGCCGCCGGCAGTTAGAATTCCAATTCGCATGATGGTTGGTTGTGTTTTATGATCATTGCGCGGCAGTTCGGATGTGTCAAACGAACAAAATGTTAACCACACCGGCCACAGAAGAAATTCAGAGAGGAATTCAGGAACACGAACCCGTGATTCTTGCGATCGAGACTGCGACGCGGGCAGGCAGTGTTGCGGTTGCACGAGGCGAACAGGTCCTGTCCTCACGAGTTGGCGATCCGGACGTTTCACATTCGGCAAACTTAATCGAGCTGATCGAGTCAGCGCTGAATGAAGCGGGGAAGGAACTCTCTAACGTAGATTTCTTCGCGGCTGCCGTAGGACCTGGAAGCTTCACCGGACTTCGGATTGGATTGGCAACCGTGAAGGCACTTGCCTCAGTGACGAACCGGAAAATTGTTGGCGTCTCAACGCTCGCGGCGATCGCGCACGCGACGCGAGTTGAAGGACAACTCGTGGCGCTCTTGCCGGCCGGTCGGGGCGAAGTGTTCGCGCAAATGTTTTCGGTAAGCGATGGCACAGTGATGGCGCAGGATGCCGCCGCGCATCTCAGTCCGAAGGAAACAATCGAGCGGTACGACAAAGAATCAGATGTGCGTTGGGTGGGAGAAGGTGTGGAGAAGCTCTCCGAGTTTCTTCAATCTGAATCTTCGTCTGGAACCGCAAACGGCTCTTTGCCTCTCGCGGTTTCCGTCGCAGATTTGGCGCTTAAGGACTATCGAGAAGGGAAGTCAGTTGGGCCGAACGACCTACACGCGGTTTACGTGCGGGCATCCGACGCAGAGATAAACGAACGATGGCATCAACAGAACGCGCAGCAACTGGCTCGGGGCTGAACATCTCGATCGACAAAATGGGTGAGCATGACCTGCTCGAAGTCTGCGCAATCGAACAGATGTGCGACTTGAGCATGTGGGGCTGGGATGCTTATCACAAAGAATTACAAGCGCTGCCAGAATCAATCATGCTGGTAGCGCGAACTGATTCGACTTTTCATGATTATGAAATCCTGGGCTTCATTGTTTCGCGCGTTATTGCTGACGAAGTTCACATCAACAACGTCGCCGTGCGGCCGGAATTTCGCGGCCAGCACATCGGATCAAGGCTGCTGCGAAGCGCGCTGCAGGAAGCACAGCAAAAGGGCGCAACTGTTGCGCGTTTGGAAGTTCGCGCCGGTAACCAAGCCGCGCAGAGACTTTATCGGCACTGTGGATTTGAAGTCGATGGCCGCCGGAAAAAATATTATCGTGAGCCGACCGAGGACGCTTTGCTGATGGGTTTGGTGCTGGCTCACAATACCGCTTACGAATGAGACTAGCGCGGGCGGTTCTGACGAAAACTTCGTCTTGATTTAGACTGATGGCTTGCGATAACATTTCGACCATGACGAACTGCCCCAGGCACTTCTCATCCGCAAGCACTTTCTTTCCAACCCGATCAACCGAGAGGAGAATACAGATATGGACATGTCACAGGCGGACAACCTCAAAGAGGAATTGATGGCGAGCAATCCTGAATTTAGGGAGATGGCTCGCGAACACGGTCGCTACGAACAACGTTTGAGTGAATTGTCCGCACTTACATATCCCAGTGATGAGGAACAGTTGGAAGAGGTAACGTTAAAGAAAAAGAAGCTTGCTCTGAAAGACCAGATGTACTCGTTGATGCTCCAGGCCGAGAAAGCAAGCACAGCGCACTAATTTTGTTGACGCCGCATGCAAATGCTGCGTCTTTTTTTCAGTTATATAAAGCGGGGCCGACAGGCGTGGACTGTTGCGCCCCGCGTTTGTTGTTAGAGAGTGACAGGAATGGTTCGTGACGGGATTCCATTTGTGATCGTGCCGATCGTTCTCGCGATCGTTCCAATCATCTTCGGCTTTTGGTGGCTGGCAATTCCATTTCTATTTTTGTCAGGATTTATGGCGTTCTTTTTTCGCGATCCGCGCCGCTCGATCCCGCTTGAGCCGGGCATCATTGTCGCGCCCGCTGACGGTCGAGTCACGATCGTTCGGCCGGCCGACGCGAACAATCCCGAATCGCTGGTCAGCATCTTTCTTTCACCTCTCGATGTGCACATCAACCGCGCTCCCATCGAAGGCGACATCGTCGATATAGCTTACAAATCGGGTAAATTCGTGATGGCCACGCGCGAGGATGCACGCCTGTTGAATGAGCAAAACACCCTGATAATTCAGGGAAACGACTTGACCGTGAAGTGCACTCAGATTGCCGGCATCCTGGCGCGGCGAATTGTTTGTTGGAAGCGGCGAGGCGAAAGAGTAAAATGCGGCGAACGTTTCGGAATGATAAAGTTTGGGTCGCGTACGGACTTGGCGATGCCGCCGCATGTCGAGATAATCGTTCGCGAAGGAATGCACGTTCGCGGTGGCGAGACGATAATCGGAAAAATTAAGGCTTGAGTTTTCCGCGATTACAACATAAGGCTTCCTGCTTGGGACCGGCGCCCGCCCCTTCAGACCACAAGGGTCTGAAGAAAGGCGTGTACCTGGTGCCGTCGTTTTTTACCGCGCTGAATATCCTCGCCGGATTCTATTCGTTGATGACAACGATGAGCGCCTTTCGTTGGCTCGGTATCGATCAGGTCGACGCAACCTCTAGACGGCTGGACAAAGCGGCCATTGCCATAGGTTTGGCTGTCGTCTGCGATATTCTTGACGGCAGAATTGCCCGGATGACAAAGACGGCAACCGAGATCGGGATTCAACTCGACTCGATGGCTGACATCGTTTCCTTTGGGTTAGCGCCGGCCATCCTGGCTTACGTTTGGGGTTACGGAACGACGCTGGAAGGTTGGACCAACGCCAGCCAATTCGCGTGGTTCATATCTTTCATGTTCGTGATTTGCGGCGGATTCCGTCTGGCGCGATTCAATGTTCAGGCATCGCGTCCGCGTCCGCTCGCCGAAGGAACGCCAAAGGTCGATAAGAAGAGCTATGTTGGATTGCCGATACCGGCAGCCGGATGTTTAGTCGCGGCGATCGTTCATTTCGCACCCACGCCACTCAAGTATTCTTCACACCGGGCAGAAATAATCGCGGTTGTCATGATGGTGTTGATGGTCTTTCTAGGTTTATTAATGGTCAGCACCGTGAGATTCTCCAGCTTCAAATCAATTGGCTCGGGAAGGCGCGATGCGCGCATCATGATAGGTCTAATTGCGCTTGTTGGCTTGATTTATTTGTACTCGCAGTGGGTGCTGCTGATTCTCGTCGCGGCATACATCATACATGGATTGCTCGGTCGCGGACTCACCTCACTGACGCATCGCTCTGCGGATAAAGCAGAAATGCGCGAGGTCTAAGTCCTCACTCTCGCTCACAATCGAACTATTATCGCGGCGCGGTGAAAGCGAGCAAACCGTGCGGCGTCGTAATCAACACCAGTTTATCGATCGAGATTGGCGCGGCTGCGCTACTGTTTTCTTCACCCAGCGGCAAGGTGTTGGCAGATTTTCCGTCGTGCAAATTCAGGACTATGGCTGAGTCAGTCGAGAACGGCGTAAATAGGGCGCCATCAGCACAAGTGAGCGGCCGCGCAGAAATTCTTCCTGGGAGTTGACGCCGCCAAACGAGCGATCCCTTATTCAGCGACAGAAAGTACGCAAAGTTATCGAGGGAAGATGCGAGCAACCCATTCTCGGTGGCGATCACGGCCTGAACTGCGGCCCCGGTGCGCCGATGCCAAACCAGCTTGTGTCGGATTTCACTGAACGCGTACACGTTCGTGTCGGCTGAGCCAAAATATACGATGTCGTCTTTAACGGCGATGCCTTGTATTGCGCCGCGCGCTTTGTACTGCCAGATGACGTTGCCAGTTTTCACATCGAGCGCGCGTACCGTGCCCATGCTGCTGCCAAAGTAAACTGACTTTCCCGCAATCAAAGGTTGTCCGCTGAATTCTTCCGCGTATTGATCACTCCAGAATGAAAGGCCGGTGTGCTTGTCGAAAGCGTAGACATGTCCGTCAGAACTTCCTCCGAACACGCCTAATTCGTTCGCCGCCAAGCCGCCTCTCAAAGGCGCCGGCAGAGTTCGCATCCAAAGTGTCACTCCCGTCTGTTTGCTAATCGCGCGAAGCGTCCCGTGAACATGCTTCTCGTCGGGCTCGGCGTACTGCGTCGCAACATAGACGCTGCGCTCATCAACGACCGGCGCTGCTGAGAACTCTCCGCCCGTTTCAGCTTTCCACTGTAGCTTTCCGTCCGACCCGTTCAGCGCCAGCAACAATCCAGAGCCGAGCGGAATAAATGCGGTCTTGTCATCCGCCGCAGGTGTGAGGTCCGTCGTGCGGTCGTTTTGATAACGCCATGCTATCGTCAGTGGTTGCGACAGAACCAGCCCATCAGATTTCACCTTCGCGAGTACCAAGGCTGAGTGCAGAAGGCACAGCAAACACAGCATGCTCAATAGAATTCCGTGGAAATTCTTGCGGGAGGTTATGAAGCTCTGGGTCATCTAATGCCTTACGATTTCCGTGATCGCCTTTGCGCCTTTTCGAATCTCAAATCTATAATCCAACTTCTTTATTTGCTTTTGACGTTCAGCTTACCCCGGAGGTTTTCCTTTTTTGCAAACTAACGGCCATGAAAGGGTAATCATACTCGACTTCGGTTCGCAGTACACCCAACTGATCGCGCGCCGAATCCGCGAAGCCGGAGTCTATTGCGAAATACTTCCATTCAACACGTCGATAGCCAATCTGCAATCACATAAACCGCGAGGCTTGATTCTCTCCGGCGGTCCGTCGTCCGTTTACGACCAGAACGCTCCCCGCGCCGAAAGGGAATTGGTAGACAAGGCGAATTGCCCGGTACTGGGAATCTGTTACGGCCTGCAGTTGATGGCGCACGAAATGGGCGGAGAAGTTAAGCCGTCCAAGAGTCGCGAGTACGGCTACTCGCGCTTGACGATCGTGCAACCCGACACGCGTTTGTTTGCCGGTTTGCCGAAGGAACTTGACGTTTGGCTGAGCCACGGCGATCACGTGACGCGCTTGCCCGAAGGATTCGTGATGACCGCGCGGACCGAAGACGCGGTCAACGCCTTCGAGAACCCGAAGCGAAATCTTTACGGAGTGCAGTTTCATCCTGAGGTCGCGCACACGCCGCTCGGCGCGCAGATACTTCGAAATTTTGTCTTTGAGATTTGCGGGTGCAAGGGCGATTGGAGTCCGGCCGCCGCGATCGAAGAACAGATCGCCCGCATTCGTGAAACCGTCGGCGAGAACGATCAGGTCATTTGCGGATTGTCAGGCGGCGTCGATTCATCAGTGGCTGCGGCGCTGGTGCATCGCGCGATCGGCGACCGGCAGACGTGTATTTTCGTTAACAACGGCGTGCTGCGAGAAGGCGAATTCGAAACGACGCTGGCGCTGCTAAAACAAACCTTGAAATTGAATATTCACGGCGTCGATGCGAGCAGTCGGTTTCTCGACGCGTTAAAGGGCGTCGTGGATCCTGAAACAAAGAGAAAAATCATCGGCGCAACGTTCATCGATGTCTTCGACGAAGAGGCCAAGCGGATCGGCGACGTGAAGTTTCTGGTGCAGGGCACTCTTTATCCCGATGTGATTGAATCAGTCTCGGTCCGCGGCCCCTCGGTTACCATCAAGAGTCACCACAACGTCGGCGGCTTGCCAGAGAAGATGAATCTCAAGTTAATTGAACCCTTGCGTGAACTCTTCAAAGACGAAGTGCGCATCATCGGTCGCGAGCTTGGCGTTCCCGAAGAAATTCTTTCTCGACATCCTTTCCCCGGACCGGGTTTAGCAGTTCGAATCATCGGAGACATCACTGAAGAGCGGCTGCAAATTGTTCGGGCGGCCGATCGAATTCTTGATGAAGAGCTGCGTCGCTCTGAGTTGTACGGATCTGTGTGGCAAGCATTCGCGGTTCTGTTACCGGTCTCGACCGTCGGGGTCATGGGCGACGAGCGAACCTACGAACGGGTCGTGGCAATTCGAGCGGTCACCAGCGTCGATGGAATGACGGCTGACTGGGCACGCTTGCCGCACGATCTTTTGGCGCGAGTGTCCAGCCGAATCGTTTCAGAGGTAAAAGGCGTGAACCGCGTCGTTTACGACGTCAGCTCGAAACCGCCGAGCACGATTGAGTGGGAATAAGCCGCTGGACACGAGCGCAACCGCTATCGCGATCAACTTCAAAATAAAATTCCCCGACAACATCTTGTTAAGTTGATCACTCGCCGCCACGTGATATAGTGTCACCCTGAACAGACACGGAATTCCACTCTCTGTTCATTCAACGAGTCACCAATCATGCAGGACAAGGGCTTTGTTCATCTTCATCTACATACCGATTACAGCCTGCTCGACGGCGCAATCCAGATAAAACCACTCGCGGAGCGCACCGAAAAACTCGGGATGAACGCGTGCGCCATGACCGATCATGGCAACATGTACGGGGCGATCTCTTTCTACAACACGATGAAGTCGAAAGGCATTAAGCCAATCATCGGTTGTGAAACGTACGTAGCTTCTACAAATCGAGCCGATCGTTCTACGCGGACGATGGGCGGTGAGAAAGCAAACTTCCATTTGATTTTGCTCGCGCAGAATTACGAAGGTTATCGAAATCTTTCGCGGCTGACTTCGAAAGCATTCACCGAAGGCTTCTACTACAAACCGCGCATCGATAAGGAATTGCTGGCCCAACACAGCAAGGGATTGATTGCGCTCTCGGCCTGCATGTCGGGCGTGCCGTCGGCGATGCTTGCTAAGCAATGTCCGGACGATGCAGCCGCGGCCGCGCTCGAGTTCGAAGAAATCATGGGGAAGGGAAATTACTTCCTCGAAATTCAGGAGCATGGCCTCGAGCCGCAAGCGCGCATACGCAAGCCGCTGGTGGAATTATCGAAGCGCACAGGCATTCCTCTGATAGCCACTAACGATGCGCATTACCTCATGCCGGATGACGCGCGCGCGCATGATGTCTTACTTTGCATTGGATCCGGAAAGACAGTCAGCGATCAGAATCGTCTGCGGTACGGCACGCCAAATTTTTATGTGCGCTCGCCGGAAGAGATGTGGTCGATCTTTGGTGACGAGCTGCCTGAAGCGTTGCAACGCACAGTTCAGATCGCCGAACGCTGCGAGCTGAAACTCCCCGAAGGTGTGAACTACCTGCCGAACTATCCGATCCCAGAATCGGACGCCGGGCTTTCATCAAACGAATACTTCGAAAAGACCGTGCGCAACGGTTATCAGACGCGGAAGGCGCAGGTTTGGGATCTCGAAGCTTCAAGAGGTGAGCTTAAGCACACCTCCGAAGAATACGACCGGCGGCTTTTCCATGAAATCGACGTCATCAAGCGCATGGGATATGCCGGCTATTTTCTAATTGTTTGGGATTTTGTGCGTTACGCGAAGGAACATGGTATTCCAGTTGGACCAGGTCGCGGTTCATCGGCGGGATCGCTGGTAGCTTATAGCCTCGGAATCACTGATATCGATCCGCTCAAATACGATCTTTTCTTTGAGCGCTTCTTGAATCCTGAACGCGTCTCGATGCCGGACATCGACATCGATTTCTGCGTGCGAGGCCGCGCTGAAGTCATCAATCACGTGTCGAAACTCTATGGCCGCGATTCCGTCTGCCAAATCGTGACGTTCGGAACGCTCGCATCGAAGGCGGCTATCAAAGACGTGGGCCGCGCCTTGGATATGCCTTACGCGGACGTCGATCGCATCTCGAAAATGATTCCGCCGCCGGTCCGCGGCCGTAACGTGAGCATCGAGCAGGCGATTGAACAAGTACCTGAGCTCCGCAAAACCATGGAGACGAACGATCAGGTCCGCGATCTGATCGATCTCGCTCGGCGTCTCGAAGGCTGCGCCCGCCACGTTTCGGTTCACGCCGCCGGCGTCGTAATCACCCCTGAGCCGCTTCAGGAACTCATCCCGATCGCAGTCTCCGCCAAGGACGAAGTCACCACTCAGTACGAAATGACCGACCTGGAGAAGGTTGGCGTACTTAAGATGGACTTCCTCGCGCTTAATACGCTTACAATAATAAGCGACTGTTTAAAGAGCATAAAGCATTCGCTTAGCGAAGAGGTTGACTGGTCAAAGATTTCGCTTAACGACGAGCAGGCTATGCAACTGTTTGGCGATGGACGCACGGCGGCGATTTTTCAATTCGAATCCGGTGGTATGCAGGAGATTTGTCGCAAGCTAAAGCCGAAGGGCATCGAGGATCTTTCCGCGCTTAACGCTCTGTATCGACCGGGTCCGATCGACGGCGGAATGGTCGACGATTTCATCCTGCGACATCATGGAAAGAAAAGCGTTCGCTACATCGTGCCGGAGATGAAGGAGATACTCGACACGACGCAAGGGGTAATTGTCTACCAGGAACAGGCGATGCAGCTCGCGCAAAAGCTAGCCGGTTATTCGATGGCTGAAGCTGACATTTTGCGCAAAGCGATGGGTAAGAAGAATCGCGAAGAAATGGCGCTCCAGGAGCAGAAATTCATCCTGGGCGCGGTCGCGCGGGGCATCAAGCAGGATAAAGCGCAGCAGATCTTTTCGCTGATGGCGCAGTTCGCCGATTACGGATTCCCGAAGGCGCACAGCGTCGCGTACGCTTACCTCGCTTTTCAGACTGCCTATCTGAAGGCTCACTACCCCGAGCATTTCTATGCCGCGGTGCTTTCGAATGAAATTGACGACACGGCCAAAGTCTTTCGCTACACGAAAGAGATGCGTGGGCAGGGAATCGCTCTTTTGCCGCCCGATGTCAACGAGAGCGAAACTGGCTTTACGGCCTTGAAAGGCGCGATTCGTTACGGCTTGGCAGCAATTAAGGGCATCGGTCTGGCAAGCGTCAACGCGATAATGAGAGCGCGCCAGCATGGCCCGTTCAAATCAGTGTTCGATTTCACCGAACGATTGGAAGAGGGCACAATCAACAAGCGAGTTCTGGAAGGATTGGTGTGCAGCGGCGCCTTCGATTCGCTGAAGACCGACAGCTTCACGAGCAATGAATGGCGCGCTCGTCTATTTGCCGCGATCGATTCAGCACTGGCGCGATCAGCTCGGGCGCGACGGACCAAGGCCCTGGGCCAGAACGATCTCTTCGGTGGCGCGGAACTGCTGCCGCCCGATCCGATATCAGAATTGCCGAAGGCCGACGCGTGGTCAGCGATAGAGATGTTGACGGCTGAGAAGAAAGCTCTCGGCTTTTACATCACCGGTCACCCGCTGGATGCGCACCTGGAAACGATCAATCAGATCGGCGCGGTAACTTCCGCCGATTTGGCGCAGCGCGAATCCGGTTCACGCGCGACGATGGCCGGATTGATCAGAGAACTGCAACTCAAGACGACCAAGAAGGGCGATCGCTTTGCGGTCTTTCGTTTGGAGGACCAGGCCGGCTCAGTCAAATGTGTCTTATGGCCGGAACCATATCGACGCGTGAGTTCGTTGGTCGTCGATGAAGCAACGATTCTGGTCAATGGTCGCGCAGAAATTACCGACGAAGGCACCATTACGCTGATCGCCGAAAAGATTACCGAGCTAACGCAGGCAATCCAGCAGAAGGCGACGGAATTGGTTATTCGCTTGCCCACGAAGATCGATAAGGCTGAGCAATGTGAAGAAGTAAAGAAGGTACTCGAACGCTCGCCGGGTGATTGCGAAGTCTTCATCGAAGCGGTCGCTGATGATTTGACCGTGCGGATCCGCGCGCATCCTTCCTTGAAAGTGCAAGGCAGCGCCGAGATCGAGTCGGCTTTGCGAAATCTCGGTTGTGAAGTAATTTGGGATGGCTTCTCTGCGCCGACACGCGCGGCGGTAGCTTCTGCTTCAGCATAAGTATCAATGGCCGAACAAACCCAAGACCCGCAGACGGCTTTTGAGCGCGTGCAACTTGCACGGCATCCGGAGCGGCCCTACACGCTCGATTTTGTCGAGCGGCTCTTCGAAGACTTCACTGAAATCCACGGTGACCGTCGCTACTCTGACGACTCAGCCGTCGTCTGCGGCTTCGCGCGCTTTCATGGAATGCCGGCTCTGATAGTTGGGCATCAGAAGGGCCGCGACACGAAGCAGCGTCAGTATCGGAATTTCGGCATGCCCAAGCCCGAGGGCTATCGCAAAGCAATTCGCGCGATGAAGCTCGCCGAAAAATTCGAGCGTCCGATCTTCACTTTCATCGACACGCCGGGAGCGTATCCGGGCATCGACGCGGAAGAACGCGGTCAGGCCGAAGCTATCGCTTACAACCTGCGCGAAATGGCGAAGCTGACGGTGCCGGTTTTGGTGACGGTCATCGGCGAGGGCGGATCCGGCGGAGCGTTAGCGATCGGCGTCGGCGATCAAGTGCTGATGCTCGAGAATTCAATTTACTCGGTAATCTCACCCGAAGGTTGTGCGGCGATTCTTTGGAAGGATTCAGGTCAGGCCGCGCGCGCCGCTGAGGAATTGCGTCTCACCGCGAAGGATTTGAAACACGAAGGGATCGTCGATCTGGTTATCGACGAACCGAAAGGCGGCGCGCAGAACTCTCATGATGAAGCCGCACGCCTGCTTGATTCAGCTTTGTGCGAGCGACTGGCCGAATCATCCACACACAGCGTCGAAGAGCGTCTGACTCGGCGCTATCAGAAGTTGCGGCAATTAGGGAAGTGGGGAACTCGCGAATCGACCGATTCCTAGCTTAGCCCGCAAACTAAAACGGAACATCGTCATCAGCAAGATCAGTTGACTCAGGTCCTGCGTTGGGCGGGGCCGCTGCCGCTCTCGACGCCGGCGCGCCCGCATCCTCGCCTCGACCAGCACCGCCAATAAACTGCATATCGGTTGCGTTCACTTCGAGTGAATGGCGCTTATTGCCATCACGATCCGTGTACTCCTCGACTCGCAGACGGCCTTCGATATAGACGGGCCGGCCGCGCTGCAAATACTGCGATGCGGTTTCCGCCTGTCGTCCCCAAAGTGTCACGCGAAACCACGTAGTGATGTCGTTATTCTCGCCGGTGTTGCGGTCTTTGCGACGCTCATTCGTTGCGAGACTGAAGCTGCAAACGGGTGTACCTTGCGGCGTGTAGCGCAATTCAGGATCGCGGCCGAGATTGCCAACCAAAATAATCTTATTGAAAGACATGATGTTCTCCGGTTTGTCTTTCTCCGTCGACGGGAGATCTATAATTTTCAAACGAGGCGCGATACTAACCGCCCACGCGCAAAGCGTCAAGCGTTTGCACTCTAAACCTTCGTTAGAAACGGCTTGATGAAATCTGCTAGACTCGTGCTGTTACGACGAGAACGATGAGCGCCAGCGTTTACCTGGAAACATTCGGTTGTCAGATGAATGTCGCGGACAGCGAACGCGCTGACGTGCGCTTGCGCGCGGCGGGATTCGATCTTTCCGGTTCACCAGAAACCGCTGACGTAATTATTTTCAACACTTGCTCAGTTCGCGAGCGGGCCGCTCATAAAGTATTCACGCGCATTGGCGAAGTTCGACGCCGGCGGATCGGCAGCGAGCCCGTCGTTGGCGTGATGGGCTGCGTTGCACAACTCGAAGGCGCTTCGATTTTCGATGCGAGTCCGCTGGTCAACATCGTCGCCGGCACACGCGCAACCGATCGCTTACCGCAATTGATTTCGCGCGCACTGAATGGCGAGCGTCGCGTGCTCGACCTCGATGAACGTGCTGAAGGAGAAGTTTGGGACGTGCCGGCAACCGCGCGGACTTCAAAGTACGTCGCTTTTGTTCCCATCATCGAAGGCTGTAATAAATTCTGCACCTACTGCATTGTGCCGTTCTCGCGCGGCCGCGAATCGAGTCGAACTGCTGCCGATATCATCGCCGAGATCCACGAGCTGCGTCGTCATGGCTATAAAGAAATTCATCTGATTGGCCAAAACGTAAACAGCTATCGGCCCAAAACTGAAAATGGGTTGTCAGGCTTCAAAGGCGCGACTCCTTTCTGCCGTTTGCTGCGCGCGGTCGCAGCGACGGGAATGGAAAGGATCAAATTTACAACTTCGTTCCCGCGCGATTTTCATCCCGATATCGTTGCGGCGATCGACGAACACGAAAATCTTTGCGAGTGGATTCATTTGCCTGTACAGTCAGGCAGCGATCGAATTTTGCGCGCGATGCGTCGCGGCCATACGGCCAGCGACTACATGAAACGGATCGATGCGGTGAAAAATGCGCGGCGCCGAATGTCGATAACCAGTGATATTATTGTTGGGTTCCCGGGCGAGACGGCAGACGATTTTCGCGAGACTGTAAAAGTGGTTGACCGGGTTGGCTACGACGCTCTTTATATCTTCAAATATTCGGAACGTGGTGGAACTCCAGCCGCGAAACTGATCGACGACGTCAGTCGGGAAGAGAAAGCGGCCCGCTTTGCTGAACTGGAAGAGACGCAGCGCAGATTTCAGAGGACGAGATACGACAGCTACATCGATCGCGTACTCAATGTTTTGGTAGAACGGGTGAGTCCGAAATCTGAAAGCGACATGGCGGGTCATTCGACTTGCCATAAGGTTGTAAATTTTCCCGGCGATTCCTCGATGCTCGGCAAAGTGAAAAGAGTTCGCATCACGGCGGCCAAGGAAAACAGTCTGTACGGAGAAATAATCAGCGCCCCTTAGTTTTCCGTTTTGTGTACAATAGGATATGAACATGGAGATCGAAGTTAAGATTCGCGCACTGATGATGGATCCGAATAGCGGTACGCCCATTATCATTCTCAAAGATATAAACAGCGAAACCATGCTTCCGATCTGGGTGGGTGCTTATGAAGCAAATGCAATCGCACTCGAGATTGAGAAAATAGCGCCGCCGCGGCCGATGACCCATGATTTGTTGCGCAACCTGATTGTGGAATTGGGATTGACAGTCGATCGAGTCGTGGTAACTTCGCTGCGCGATAACACGTTTTATGCGGTCATTGAGATGTCCGGCGAAGACGGTGAATCGATGCGCTTGGATTCACGACCATCTGACGCGATCGCGCTGGCGCTGCGCGCTGATTGTCCAATCTTCGTCGACAGCGAGGTCATCCAAGCTTCGAAGAACTCGATTGCCAGTGACGAAGAGGCTACCGGCGAGCACGAGGGCAGCGAAGAAGAATGGCCCGATGTAATCGGCGACGCCAGTGACTTGTCGATGTAATTGAGACGTTGCTCCGGATTTATTTTTCGAAAACTTGATAATAGCAATCACCAACCAAAAGGGCGGGGTTGGCAAAACGACCACCGCCATCAACCTCGCAGCCGCGTTCGCACGACGCGGATCAAAGACGCTTCTTCTCGATCTCGATCCACAGGCTAACAGCTCGATTTCGTTTCTGGATCCGATGACCATCGATCGCTCCGCGTACGAGCTGATGATGGACGGGCAGGGAAGCGAAGAACTGCCGGTTTACAAATCGCCGCTCGAGAACCTCGACATCGTACCGGCGCGGATCAGCCTGGCGAAACTCGAGTCGAAACTTGTCGGCGATTTCGATGCTCCTTTTCGTTTGAAGGATCGAATGGAGCCCCTGCGGAAAACTTACAAGACCATCATCATCGATACGCCGCCGACGTTGGGACTGATTACGGTGAACGCGCTGGTGGCGTCGACTCACGTGCTGATTCCGATCCAGTCGTCATACTTTGCGCTCGAAGGAACCGATGACTTGCTCGAGACTATCGAGAAGGTTAAAGCCCGTCCGAATCCCAAGCTTGAAATGCTCGGCGTGCTGGTTACGCTACACGACAAGCGGACCACGTTAGGCAAGGAAGTGTTCGAACAGATTCGTCGGGTGTTCGGCAGCCGGCTCTTCGATACTGTGATCACCAAGAGTGTGCGCCTGGAAGAATCGCCGGCCTATAAAGAATCAATTTTCACGTTCGCGCCTCAATCATCCGGCGCCATCGAGTACGAAAAACTTTGCAACGAGGTATTAAGCCGTGTCTAGAAGAGGTTTGCCCGCGGGCTTGAGCATGCGTCACGACGCGCACTACGTCGAAGAGTTGACGCAAACTGAGACCACCCACGTCGGACGATTGCTGCCGATCGATAAACTCGATCCGAATCCCGATCAGCCACGCACTGAGATTGGGGATCTCACGGAACTCACGGCGTCGATCAAAGAGAAGGGCGTACTTGAGCCTTTGCTGGTCAAGCCAACGTTGTCGGGTCGTTGGATGATCATCGCCGGCGAACGTCGTTGGCGTTCGGCCCAATCCGCGGGTCTGGAAGAAGTGCCGTGCATCGAGATGGACGTCGATGATGCGGAAGTTGCCGAGATCGCGCTGATCGAAAACATGCAGCGCAAGGATCTGACTCCGTGGGAAGAGGCCGATGGATTGCGTGCCTTGTGCGAGAGATTCGGCTACACGCACGAAGAAGTGGCGCGCAAAGTCGGCAAGAGCCGCAGCACGGTCACCGAGGCTTTGTCGATCGCCGCCATTCCTGCCTCGATCCGCGAAATCTGTCGCGCGTGCGAGATCACTTCAAAGTCTCTGCTGCTGCAAATCGTTCGTCAGCCGGACGATGAATCGATGCGCTCGATGGCTGAGCAGATCGCCACAGAAGGCTTGACGCGCGACGGCGCACGGCGGGCGCGTAAGGCCTACATCGATCCGACCGGCGCGTCTGAGCCTTATGTGTTTCGCTTTGAAGCTCCGGGCAGGGAATTCAAAGTTGAGGTGAAGTTTAAGAAAGCGAACATCTCGGCTGAGGAATTATTCGAAGCGCTTAATGCCGCGGCGCAAAACATTGACGAGGCGATCTGAGCTTAGTAAGGATATTGTCTTGATCGTTTAGAGGCGGGCAACGCCCGCCTCTTTTCGTTCCAAAATGCTTCAATTCAAATAAAAAGGCGGGCAACGCCCGCCTCTAAACAGTCTGAGTTCGTTTCGCTCAACCTTTCTTCCTCTTTTCCGCGGCAGCTTTCTTCGCCAGAGATTTACTCCAACGCTCGAGCGTCGGCTGGATTGGCTTAAAGAGCTTCGCGCGAATCTTGTGCTGATCTTCGTTCCAGGCCTTCAACTGCTTCTCGACATACGCGCGCACGTTCTGCTCGATCGCTCCGCGCTTAACTGAATGGCGCAGCGTTAAGTAATAGTGTTGGCCCACCAACGAAAAGATCACGGCCGCGAGATTGCCTTTGAATGAAAGTCGCGGAATGATTCGTTTGTGAAAGGGTTTGTTCGCCTGGGTCAGGGGAGTCACCGCGACTTCAAACCACGCGCCTTGATTGCCTTGCCGTGGATGATAAAGTCCGGGCAGGTCGGCGCCTTTGGCGGCCATGCGCGCGCGCGGCTCGGTTATCACATCCACCAAACGCAGACGCTCAACGCCACGAAGATGCTCCCGAGGGACGCTATCCAAGGCGCTCTCGACGTTCGCAAGAGTCTTTCCGGGAAGCTTGCCCTCGTATTGATTTTCGATCTTGATTGCCATTCAGATAATTGTCACTCACGAAATCAGAGACTGTAGGAGAGTGAAGCGACCAGAGTCAAACGCGCGCGCCTCGGGATAAACTCCGGGGACAATATCGCCTCGCCGATCAATGTCGTGACAGACGCGACTCTTATCCAAACAATAATCCCTACGGACGCCGTCGAAACCCTCATGGGCTCGATCCGAATCAACCTCGCAGGTGACGCTTCCACCAACCCACAGACCAGCAGGAAATTGTGCACGGCCCGATCAGTCCCTCAAACCGCGCATCACTCAGGCTGCGTCTGATAATACATATTATGTTACAGAGGGCTTTGCCTCATAAACCCTGATTCAGGGTCTTTTGCCTCAAAAAGCATTTTGACCGAACAAGACCACGCGAGCATCTGCTTCGGCCCCAAGACCTAAAACTTTATCAACTGAGTCTGAGGCGCGAACAGTCTACAGTTTACAGCTATTGACATTTCCTCGATAAGACCATATACCTCACCCCGCTACACTCACACTACAGCGAACGGACTGACCTAAAATATGTGCAATGGAGCAAACCACACGTCCGGGTGCGAATGCGGATTTGGCCCACCCTACCCCGGCACAATAACGAAAGTTAGCGCGGTTGATTGGATTGACCGAGCAGCCCACAGTAGAGACGTCTTCAAGCGCACCCTCGATGAATTGAATCTTGATGAGGCGGAGATTCGGAAATTCATTCGCGATTACTACACGGTAGAGACGAGTACAGAGCCATCCAAAATTCAGAAATTCCAGCAGTTAATTCGCGGCCTAGAGTTCAAAGATGAAGCTACCAAGATCGTCCCCGTCAAAGTGCCTTTGTTCAAACTTCACTCGCCTTTCGTAAAGGGCGCAAAGGTCACCTACCGCGAGTCACTTGGAGAGCGACAGAGAGGATGGTTTGTAACTGTTTTGGGTATAGGCACGGGATCGACGAATACCTATCAGGTCATCTACGACTCACAGTTTGAATCTGTAGACGGTGAATGTAAGCAAGTGTATGTGCCTCTAAATTTGGAAGTGAAATCCGTTGCGGTATATCGGTCACGCATGTTAGTCGGTAGGGGTGCAAGTTTGTCGGTTCAGGGTGCCGCAGACGAACAGGTATTAAGAAAGCGTGGCTCTGATCTTTTAGATGACGAGGAATGCCGCGATAGCCTAGTAGGGACAACGGAGACCACACGCTACAATCGAAAACGCCAGCCCAAACCAACAACCGAGAATTTTGACAACCGCTTGTGGGGCGAGCATATTGTGAGAAGCATTGAGCTAGAAACGATAAAAGTATTTAACATGCCAATCAAGCCACTAGCGGAACTTGAACACCACTACAAACTAGATTTGGAGTTTAAGTTGCCCGGAAAACACAATTACACTTTGCGGTACAATGACAGCGGACTCCACTGGGTAGTTTCGTAGGCGAAAGCATGGCGGCTTTTGAAATGCAGAGAGTTTCCAAGATAACCGATAAGCCATCATCATACTCACCCCAGCAGACCGCTAATGAGGAAGGCTGGAAGTTGCAGTATGACATCTACAAACACCTGACTACGTTAAGCACCGGTTCGATTCTTCTCTTAATAACCTTTCTAGAAAAACTGTTCTCTCGACCGTCATACAAGTGGCTGGTTCCTCTCGCGCTGTGCTCTCTTTTTGCTTCCATATTCTTCTCTTTTTTTGTGATGAATATTCTAGCCAGCTACGTGCGTGACATGGGCGCGGATAAGAGATTCATCAAAAGGAATATGGTCATCATCTTCATATCGCTCGGCCTCTTCTTACTAGGCATCATCAGCCTTATTGTTTTTGCCGTTGTGAACCTCATGCAACAGCAGCCTCTTCCAAAAACGTAGGCTCGATTCCGAGTTCGTGCTGCGACTGAATGACCACGCACAAGTTATGACAAAGCACCTTGCAGAGTGCTTCATTGATTTGCGCGGTCAGGCTCTTACTGCGAAGTCGCTGACCAAACTTTGATTTGATCATGTGAAACGTCGTTTCGACGTTGCTTCTCTTGTGATAGTGGCTCAGGAACTCTTCGCGGTTGTCATTGTAGAATTCCAGCATCCGATCCCAGAGCGTTGACTTTGCGCCGTAGGTCGATAGCTTGCTCGGTTTCGAGTTTATCTTGAACGGGATGTAAGGGATCGCTTGGTGGCGTAACGTCGTCAAAAGATTCTCGCCGCTCAGATAGGCTTTATCCGCTGAAACTTCTTTCAGCGTGAATCCGTTCTCTGCGGCCTTTTCAACCAGCGGCTTAAAGAATCCATGATCGTTCGCGTAGCCGTCGCTCAATTCGACGGACGTGACGATGTTGGTTTTCGTTCCGCACATTAAGTGAACCTTTATCCATTGACGACGATCCTCTTCCTTCCCGTATTTCACATCGAACCAGCGCATAAACTGACCCGTGCTGAAACCCGATGAATCGACCGCGAAATCAGTCTCAACCGATTTGAGCGGCAATGCGCTAGTAGCAATCAACTCGTACAGGTAAGGCGTGAGTGCTTCGGACTCCAGATACCGAAACACTGAATTGTAATGCGGCATCTGCGACAGAAAACCGCGTCGTTTCGCTTCCTGCAAATCGCTTTGAAAGCGACGACCTGAGACAGTCGAATAAACCTTAAACGTGCTGGCGAAAATAATGTCAGCCAGCGACAGCCGCGGCCTACCGCGTTGTTGCTCAGGCTCAGGAATGCTTCGGCACAGTTCATAGAGCAAAGCCTGTAGCCGAGACTTCTCTTCGGTCTGCGCGGCGTTGTAAGCGGGCCAGTTCTGCGAGTAGGTCTTGCGGGTGACTTTGACCGTTTCGGTCGTTACAGTCTGACCGTCTGATGTTTGCTCACGCTGGATCGTGTATTCAACTGCAAAAATATGCTTGCATCGGTCGTTTGTGAATTCATGATCTCTACAAGTGCAGTTCGGCGAATCAGGGTTTGGATTGACCATATATTCCCCGTGACCTACCTGCGAGGGAACGATCCACATATTTCCTTTTCGTTTAAGCCGAAACGTTGCGGCGATCTGGAGGGCTTTGATTTGCCGCTCAGTTAGTTGAAGATCAGACATTGTGCTTGCCTTTCGTTAGGCGATTGGCTCACAATGGATTTGCTTGGATTCCGATGCGAGCAATCGCGTTTGGTTTTCAAAAAGGGCCTCAGTGGTTAGCGCCGCTGGGGCCTTTGCTTCAATACAGGTATATTATCGCAGATAACATACCGCGTCAAGCGAATATATTACTTGCGCCCATATATTATTTACGATAATATGCGGGTATGGCCAAGATTAAAAAGACCGTGTGGCACTGGAAATGCGAGCGTTGCAATCACGAATGGGCACCTAAAGGTGATGCCGAGCCTAAATTCTGCCCTAACTGCAAGTCGCCGTACTGGAACAAGCCCAGACAGAACCAGCGTCGGTCAAAGCGTTAGGCTTTTTTCCGTCGCCCACTAAACTGCACTACGTTTGTATGTGTAGGCTTCTTTGCAACTCGCAATGCGCCAGCAGGTTTATCTGCGTGAGCTTCAAGAATCTCGCTGATAAGTTCCAGATTAGATAAATTGTGTTTCGCAACCTTTCGGTGATCCGTCGGAAAACCGTGCAAGAGTTCGGCCATGCGTTTTAGCGCACGCGGTTTTTCGGGTGCGATCTTTAGGTTGTCCGGTTCCTCACCCCATCTTGCAAGTTGAACGAATAAGTATCGGGCTTGTCGCTCGGTGATAATCCCTAGACTCTTCGAGCGCATTACCAGCGCAGCAAGTGAGACGCCCCATCGCACTTTTAGTTCTGCCAAACTTGTCAGCGTAACGGGTGCGACGATCTCGCGGTGCATTGCGTCTTCTGGCATCAAGAGTTCACTCGCAAACTCATCAGCTTCAGCTTCGACCTTAGACAAGCCGCCCGGAAAGCTGTGGTGCATCACTAAGTGGCCGAGTTCATGGGCTAGGGTGAATCGTTGACGATCCCCAGGTTTTCCGCCTGTGACGATAATGACGGGACGCGGCGGTTCGCTATCAGTCCAGCATGAGTAACCATCTTGCTCATCAATCTCATACGGAATCGCAAAAACAAACACCCCATTTTTTTCGATTTGATTCAATAGGTTTCGGACAGGAGCGTCCGGCAGCAGCCCTAACTTGGCCCTAGTGATACGCGCAGCAACTGATGGGTTCTCACCGACTACCTTCGGAATTCTGTTTTCAAGAGGCGTCAGTTGGTGGGCCATTTTTTCAGCGACTTCATAGATCAGTCTTCCAAGTTGGTGAAACCGATGCTTGTCTTCGCGCTTCAAGATGCTGTGGCGGGTTCGATAGAGCAATGACCCGAGCGGGAATTCAGGGCCTGAATCCTGATAGAAGAACGCGACAGGGAAGCCTGTCTCAAACGCAATCGCCTCGATCACGCCCTCGGATGGTTGGAGTAACAACTGCCTGCTATTGCGTTCAAGATGCGCAATCGTGGACTGACTCTTGCCGATTTTCGTTCCGAGTTCTTCCTGTGTTAGCCCCTTAATTTCTCTCGCTTGCTTTACTCTGTCTCCGTTAATTATCCTCGTCGTCGCCATCGTCACCCTGACCCGTCCCTGTCTTATCTAATCGTCTAAAGTCAATGTCCTCAATTTCAGTCGGCCATTCATTGAAATCATTCTCAACCTGAATTGACATAGCAGAGTGAGGAATTGAATCAGCAAAGGCCAACTCTCCGAACTCATTCTTGGTGCAAGCTAGATCGCAACCAGTAAAGCCATACGCTTCATCTACGTCCCAGATAATGAAGAGCTTCAAAATCTCGGGGCAAGCAAACTCTTCCCAGTCTTCGATTCCGTCAGCCCATAACGGCAGATTCGGTTGCCTACAAAACTCTTTGACGCCTTCAGAAAGGTTCTGAGTAGGAAAAGCCCCGTCTTCATCGGCCTTTCGCACCCTGATCCGATAGATCGTGCTTTCAAAGTTGTAGATCAGAAGTAGCCCGTTGTTGCTTAGGACGGAAAGCATGTAACCCACTGCCCGATACTTAGGACTATCAAACAGTAGTTTCGCTTCGTACCGGACAATGTTGGGAAAGAGAAACGGATCAACGGGCAGGTCTCTCTCCTCGAAAAAGGCGCGAGCGAGCGTCACCGCTTTATCCATCACTTCGTGGACGGTCGCGGGAACGTGGCCCAGCTTTTCAAGGATTACTTGAGCAGCCCGGGTGTTTGTCGGAATCATGCTAATAAAATTAGCACGATTTGACAAATTCTCAAAGAACTATTTTCATAAGGATAGTGGGTATACAACTCGACCTGTTTCCAACAAGCGAACCGGAAGTGAAGGGCCAGCTTGCGGCCTTTGCCGTTGTCCTGCGCGGCCTAATCGAAGCACTCATTGAGAACGGTTCGCTAACGCCTCGCCAAGCCAGCACCGCCATACATCACGCCGATCTAAAAACCGCGTTCGCTATCTGGGATGAACTTCAAGGCGAGATGCCTAACGTAGAACTGCGGAGAATGGAAGCACAGGCTGAGCGGTTCCTGAGCGGTCTGAGGAAAGACCTCATCCATCGGTCAATCTGATTTTTGAGGCAGACGACGTTATTAAGGCAAAGCCGTTACAGAGTTACAGAAACGTGGGAGAAGCCGGTTTGTTTTTGGACTTTTTGTTCGTCTAACGGCTCTGGGCGCCTGGCTTTGAGTGTTGGGGTTGAGATTGGAGCTGACCGCTCATCATCCGCGCCCTTCGTAGGTGAGCTGTTGCGCATCCTTCGCTATCGCGGTGGCAGCAGCTTCTCTTGAAAGCGACAAGTTGACGGCCCAATAGTAAATGCCCAGGGCGAAGACGAGCACCACGCCGATGTCGAACCAGTTTGGCAAAATGTTCTTGGCGCCATTGCCGTAGCGGCCCAGCCAGCCAAGCAGCACTTGGCCCGCCAACCATGGCCCAATCCAAAAGGCGCTGCGAATCGTTCTCTGTGCACCGGTCCCCTTGACCCATGCGCCGACGGCGAATAGGACTAGCCCCGCGCCAATCGCGCAGACGAGCTTCCAGGTAGTATCGAACCCTCCCCAATAGATGATGAGGTTCGCGGCGCAAAATGCCGCCGGTAAAACGAGTCGCGGCATCGGCACTCGATAAGTCCGTGTCCGTTGACCGTCAACTCTTCGGAGCGCGGCGAGTGACACCGGGGCGAAGGCATACATCATTGCCGTAGCTCCCGTGATAACACTAACCAGCGCGCTCCAACTCTTAAACGGTCCGAACGCGAGTAAGCCAACGATGGCCGTGAGGATGATTGATACAACGGGCACGCCTTTACCGTTTGTCCTCGTCAACGAAGACGGCATCTCCCGCTCCTCACCCAAGGCGTAAGAAAGCCGCGCGGTGGTCGCGACATAAACCACGCCGGTGCCCGCCGGAGAAATGACGGCATCGACGATCAGAACCTTGGCTAGCCATCCCGCGCCGACCGCAAGCGCCACTGTGTACCACGCGCCATAGTCTGAAGGGTCCGTCCCGAGCGGTTTGGTCCAGTCCTTCGCGATGTTGCGTGGATCGAGTCCCCCGATCATCACCACCTGAAGCAGCGAGTACAGCACCGCCCCGATCGCCATAGCTGTCAGAACTGCCCGCGAGAGATCCCGTTTCGGATTACGTGCTTCACCAGCGAGTTGCACTGCTTGTTCGAAGCCTTGCAAAGCGAAAACGACGCCGCCGGTCAGCGCCGCGAAGACGCCATGAAAACCAAACGGCATGAAGCCACCGCCGGCATGAAAATTCTCCGGATTGAATTGCAATGCGGCGACGACGACGATGGCGAGAACCGGAACGGCCGTCTTCCAGATGACCACGATCACATTGCTGTCTGACAAGAATTTCGCGCCGGCGAGATTCATCGTGGTGAACAAGATCATCAACACAACGGCTACGGCGAGGCCCGAGCCGTTTAGCAGTCCGGCCTTCTCGCCGGCCTTATTGATCATGTTGAAGTGCTGATTGACCCAGCCCACGCTGTTGACGTAAGTGATCACCGCGAGCACTTCGATCGGCGCAATGAATACAGCCTGCAACCAGCCGACCCAACCGGCCGTGAAGCCGGCAATTGGACCATGCGAGTAATAGGAGAATCTTGCCGATCCGCCGGCGACCGGATACGTCGCGCCTAATTCGGCATAGGTCAGCGCCAGCAGCGAGAGCATTCCTGCAGCGAGCAGCCACGACAGAATCGACGCCGGCCCCGCCACCTTCGCCGCGTTGAGAGCGCCCAGCAACCAGCCTGAGCCAATAATCGAGCCCAAAGAAATGAACATCAGTCCGAAGAAGCCGACTGAGCGTCGCAGTCCCACTGCTGGTTCGGACTTATCGGCTTCGACTTGAGCGGCCACCGAATCTGTTGCAACCAGGTCTGCCATATCTCTCTCTAAGCGATCTCGGATACAATTTCGGAGCGTGCAAGATGGAAAACGCTCTCGCTTGAAAACAGACCCTAGGCCGGTGCAAGCGTAGCGTCCATTGAAAGGTTCCTTGCCTGCCTGAAAAGGTTCGTGCGTAACCTGTTCAGAAATGGAATGATTGCGATCCGTTGACAATCGCAGAAGAAATCCAGATCAAAAGAGTAATGCCGTCAAATCAGATCAGCGTGAACGAGCGTGTTGGCGTTTCCGGCCGCGTCTATCAGTTTGGGCGTTTCTATTTAAAGATCGAAGAAAACGGGCAGACGCTTTTTTCAGATGGGCACATCGTCGCTCTGAGCACGGCTGAATCAACCATCCTTCGCGTACTGCTCGAACAAAACGGCCAATTCGTAAAGACCGACGAGCTGCTGAAATCGATCTCTCCGTCTCCGATGGCTTCTGAGAATCTGGTTCACGGCGCCGTCCGTGGCCTGAGACGCACGCTGAATGACGCCGATTTGATCAAGAACGAAAGGTCGAGAGGCTACAGCTTCACGGGCGAGGTAGAGCGAAATCCGCGTGACGTCTCGCGCATGGGTTTGAGCGAAGCAACCACCGCGATCCCAAATCGAAGCGAACGCCCCGCCGCTGACGCAATCGGTAAGGAGCAAGCCTTCGCTGCGAAAACTCATTCGCGCAAAGGGCCTGACGCGTTCGTCGTGGTTGCGCTGCTGGTCACCGCGCCGGTAGTGCTGCTTCCATTCGGCTTGGTTTTCTTTGGCGGCAACTGGGAGAGCCTTCCGCGGCAACTAGGATTCATTCAGGCCTTGATGATTCTTGTTGCCATCGCGTACGACTTTTATTTCTCTGACAATCACGCCTCCGGAAATCGAGATGTCGAAACACGTCGCGCGATGCTCGCCGTGCAACAGCTGCGAAGGTTTTGGAGATTATTACTAGCTTCCTGGTGCTGCCTCTATATCACGCTGCCGTTCTCGCAGTGGTTTACACCGCTGGCCACCGGCCAATTCCCTTCTTCGGAATGGCAAGCCCTGCAAATCATCGCGACGTTTCTCAACAACTCGAGCGCCTTGATGCTCGTGCTCTGCTACGTTGTCCTAAACCGGCCGACAATTATCAGGATTGCTGATCGCGAAATCGATGATGTCTCGTTGAAACCAGGTCTGTTCCTGGTAGCGGCAATCGCACTGCTGGAAGCGATTCTGGTTGTGATGGCTGGCCGTTTGGGGTCTCCGAACTACGCGAGCGATGTACTCTTTGGCTTTGATCTATTAAGCGGCATCGCCGGCGGGATTGCGATGGCCTTATGTATCAGCCGTCTCGACAGCCGGCTTCTGGGCACAAGCAAGTTACTTCCGATCATTCCCATCGTGCTTTATTTCTATGTAGTGATTCAGCCGTTCTATCCATTGATCAATCGAACCATTCCGAACCGTCTGGGACTTAGCCGGCACTTCGATCTGTGGATCATGCAACTCGCGTTTATGCTGAAAGCCGTCATGTACATTTACGTGACCGAGCTGTTCCGGAGCGAACGGTTTTTGTTTTATATGATTCACGCCCGCCGCGTTTACGAAAACGTAGAGAGTGAATGGAGCAGTTTTAAGTCCGGCAGAACTCCCTGATCCAGAGAGAATTTTGTGCGGGTTTTGGGTCCTCATTTGCAGGCGTATTAGTTCAGTTTGACTCAATGCGCTATCAGTCAATGTAGCGCACACTGCAAGACGCCGTTCTTTAGCCGCCTTCAGGTGGCTTGCCCGCAGGGTTCTTAGACCAGCCGTTTACGGCTGGGGGCCAGGTACGAACGAATCCGAAGGCCGTTTCAACGGCCTTACCAATGATCGCTAGAGCAACCACACTTGAAGCGCGCTAAAGCGCGCTCGTAGAGAGTGTAGTTTTCTGGCCCAGCGCTAAAAGCACTGGTCTAGGAACCCTGCGGGTAAGCCATCTAAAGATGGCTCATAGTTATCGATGCCATCCGTCTTCAAAATGACCCAGTTTGCCGCGGGCTTCCTTGACACTTCTTTCAATTGACTGCTATCGTTTCCGGTCTTTTACTTATCGTTTTCGCTCACCGTAATGAGCAGGAGGAATTTGAATTGAGTAGTAATCATCGTGAAGTTCTGTTTACTTCAGAATCAGTTACTGAGGGCCACCCAGACAAAATCGCAGACCAAATATCCGACGCTGTTTTAGACGCAACGTTGGCTCAGGATCCTACTTCTCGCGTAGCTTGCGAGACTCTGCTGACGACCGGCATGGTCATTGTCGCCGGCGAAATCACAACCAAAGCAACCGTCGATTATGCCAGCGTCGCGCGCGAAACGATTCGAGAGATTGGCTACGACCGCGCCAAGTACGGCTTCGATTGCGACACTTGCGCGGTGCTCTCGGCGATTCACGCGCAATCACCCGATATCGCCATGGGCGTCGATCCGGGCGGCGCGGGTGATCAGGGCTTGATGTTCGGCTTTGCGTGTAACGAAACGCCTGAGCTGATGCCTTTGCCGATTCAACTCGCGCATCAATTGGCGCTGCGGCTTACGGAAACTCGCAAGTCAGGCCAGCTTCCTTATCTCCGTCCGGACGGAAAGTCCCAAGTCACAGTTGAGTATCGCGATGGCCGGCCGTTCCGTGTCGATGCTGTCGTGATCTCTTCGCAGCACGCTCCTGAAGTCACCAATGAGCAACTGCGTTCAGAGATTCGCGAGCACGTTATCCAACATACCGTCGCGGGCGATCTTCTCGACGACAATACGAAGTATCACATCAACCCGACGGGACGCTTCGTGACTGGTGGGCCTCAGGGCGACTCAGGATTAACCGGCCGCAAGATTATCGTCGACACATACGGTGGTTACGCACCGCACGGCGGTGGCGCCTTCTCCGGCAAAGATCCGACCAAGGTCGATCGCTCAGCCGCTTACATGGCGCGTTACATCGCGAAGAACATCGTCGCCGCCGGCCTGGCCGAAAAATGCGAAGTGCAACTCGCTTACGCGATCGGTGTCGCCGAACCAGTTTCGGTGTACGTCGATACACGTGGCAGCGGACGCATCAGCGAAGCCGCGCTTTCCGATCTCGTTCGCAAACATTTCCCGCTGACCCCGAAAGAAATTATTTCCGAACTCGATCTCCGGCGGCCGATCTATAAAGCCACAGCTTCGTACGGCCACTTTGGCCGCAGCGGCGACGGTTTCACTTGGGAGCGCACTGACAAGGCGGAAGCTTTGCGGGCCGCTGCCGGTGTCTAAATCAGATCAAGCCACAGAGACACAGAGCCACGGAGAGAATTGAAAGCTGAGACGGAACCCTTCGGAAAAATCTCTTATTGATGCTCTGTGTCTCCGTGCCTCTGTGGCAATATAATCTTCAAAAGGAAACTAACTAATGAGTACAGCAATGCCTGCGATTGAACACGACATAAAAGATATTTCCCTTGCCCCACACGGCAAGAAACGAATTGATTGGGCCGAGCGCGAAATGCCGGTCCTTCGTCTGATCCGCGAGCGGTTCGGCAACGAACAACCTTTGAAAGGCGTGCGCCTGATTGCTTGTGCGCACATCACGACTGAGACGGCGAATCTGGCGCGCGCGCTACAAGCCGGCGGCGCCGAGTCGCTGTTAATTGCGTCGAATCCACTTTCGACGCAGGACGACGTCGCTGCTTCCCTGGTTGTCGATTACGGCATCCCGGTGTTCGCAATCAAAGGCGAGTCGACCGATACCTATCGGCGTCACGTGCAGACTGCGCTCGAGTTTTCACCCGACATCATCATCGACGACGGTTCAGACGTAGTGGCGACGATGATTAAGGAAAAGCCGGAGCTGAATAAGAAGATCGTCGGTACGACGGAAGAGACCACGACCGGCATTGTGCGTTTGAAAGCAATGGAAGCTGCGGGCGTACTTACCTTCCCGTCGATTGCGGTCAACAACGCGCAGACCAAACACTTCTTTGACAATCGTTACGGCACCGGCCAATCGACCCTCGATGGAATCATCCGCGCCACGAATATCTTGTTGGCCGGACGCAACCTGGTGGTGGTCGGCTACGGCTGGTGCGGTAAAGGTGTGGCGATGCGTGCGCGCGGCATGGGCGCAAACGTTATCGTCACGGAAGTCGATCCGATCAAAGCCGTCGAAGCCGTGATGGACGGATTCAGAGTTATGCCGATCTCCGGCGCCGCTTCGATTGGCGACATCTTTGTCACCGTCACGGGAAATCGTCACGTCATCGATCGAGAGCATTTCGCCAAGATGAAAGACGGCGCGATCGTCTGCAACAGTGGTCACTTCGATCTTGAATTGAATCTGGTTGCTTTGCGCGAACTTTCCGGAGAGCCAACGCACGTCCGCCCGTTCGTCGAAGAATACAAATTGAAGAACGGCAACCGCGTGATGGTTCTCGGCGAAGGCCGCCTGATTAATCTCGCCGCCGCCGAAGGCCACCCGGCCAGCGTGATGGATATGAGCTTTGCGAACCAGGCACTGTCGGTTGAGTACCTGGTAAAGAAGAAAGGTGAGCTTAAACCTGGTGTTCACCTGCTGCCGGCGGAAGTCGATCAAGAGATTGCGGGTTTGAAACTGAAGGCGCTCGGACTGTCGATCGACACGCTGACTTCGGAACAACTCGAATACATGTCGAGCTGGGAAACCGGAACCTAGCCAAATGTGCGACAAGCTTAGCTTGTCGATCCACGCGACAAACTGAAGTTTGTCGGACAAACATCAAGCCGCGGAGACTTCCCTTCTCCGCGGCTTTAGTTTTTCTCCTAACACCGTTCTTACTTCATCTCGGTTGCCGGTTTCTCTCTAAAAGCCTTCATCGCATCTGCTGGCGTGATCTCAGATCCCTGCTTGTTCACATAGTGCATGTCGAACGCCGCATCGGAATAGACGTAGAGCACGCACGTGCGCAGGCACTTGAACTGGTGCACGTGCTGAGAAGGCATCAACGCAAACGCGCCGCCTGTCAGAGTAACGGCCTTCGCATCCTTCATCTGTAAGCTGGCCGTGCCGCTCACGATGATCACGTGTTCATTCGGCGTATGCCAGTGCCATGGGAAGACGCAGCCCGTCATGGCCTTGGCCACAATAATAGAACTTCCTTTGGTTGGATCTCCGCTGGCGACTGATCCTTTTGCACAGGTCGGCAACGGCGGAATCGTCGTGAACTTCATCGCGGCCAGGCTCGTTCCCGGTTGTGCAGCCATTTCCTGAGCCTGCGCCGCGCTCACCATCAGCAAAAGCCCGGCGAGACACAACAGCATCCAGATCGATCGACTTCGAATCCTCATCGCAGGTTTTCCCCTCATTTAGAATTGCTGGCTTGGCGGTCTTATATCAGAAGTTTTGCGGCGATGCCACAGGCCTGACCGAGTTTTATTCGTTATTACAGGGCGCGGAAGCTTTCGGCGATCTGCTTTAGCATCGCCTTAGTGTCCTGATAGCTCGAAGCCGGCCCGCATGCGGTTATGCGATGAAAATGCTCTGGTGACTCGATGGCCGTGATCATGCAGGTCGCTTCAGCTCTTACGGCTTCGTAACGCCGCGCCTCGTAGCCATTGAATGTCAGCGATTCAATCTGAGAAACATTTTTGATGTTGCTGTCCTTCGTCTGCGCGTCGCGGCCAAGGTTTGTGTATCTGTCGAGTGTCATCCCGTCGTCCATATCGGATTTCTTCTTGGCGGTCACAATCACGGCTAGATCCAAACCCGAATTTTCCGAGTTGATGATTTCGTTCGTGGTGCCCGAACCACCCGTAGACTTCCAGCCATCAGGCACAGTGATTTGAAACTTGCCGTCGGCACTTTTGACGTTCGTCGGTTCTTTTGAGCCTGTCGGCTTGCAAGCGAAGACCACGAATAGCAGTAATGCGAACGTGCAGATCGTTTTCAGTCTATGCATGGCTTCTCCGTTGATGGAAAGTGTGAAAGGCGCGCGCGACTTTATTCGAGTTGAGTGTCGAAGGCAAGGATCGTGAACGGCAGGTTGCGGCCCGATTAGTGCGCGGAGCGCGCGTTAGCATAAAGCCTGGGGCGCAAGCCCCAGGATCAAGACGAAGAAATAACAATTGAGCCCGCGAAACGGGCGCCAGTCATATGGAGTGCGCTGACTTGTCAGCGCCTTCAAAGCGGCGACTAGTCGCCGCACTCCACATCTGCCACCCGCTCCGCGGGCTGGGAACAATTGATGCCATGCGTTCGCTGTGCGGACTCGCAATCACAGCATCGAAGGCCTGACCCTAATTGTTTCTCTAATTATTTTAGGCGCTGGTTTTTGATCAGGTAGAAGATGAACCTGGCGTGGATTCATTCGCCGCCCTGTGTTCACGCCGATAGCGCGCCGGAGGCGAATCGAACTCGCGCTTGAACGCGCGGTTGAAAGCCGACTCGGACTCATACCCGACGTCAGCAGCGATCTCCGCGACGCCGCGAGAGGTCGCGGCCAGCGCACGCGCGGCCAGTTGCAGCCGCCAACGAATCAGATAGGTCATCGGCGGTTCGGAAAGATAACGGGTGAACCGTTCCACCAGGCTCGAGCGCGAGAGTCCGACTTCCTTCGCGAGTTCGGCGATGGTCCAGGGATGTTGGCTCCGGGAATGAAGTAGCATCAAACTTTTTCCGACCGTTGGGTCGCGCGCGCCCGCTAGCCAGCCAGTCTCTTGTTGCGGCAACCCGGACAGATAACGCCGCAGAGTGTCCACAAAAAGCGCTTCCGACAACTTCGCCAGAACCGCTTCGCTTCCGGCATGGCCCGACGCGGCTTCGTCGACCAGATGCAGCACAGAGTTTTCCAGCCAATGGCCAGAGGTGTCCGTGCGCAGATTGACTTTGAAGGCCGCGGGAAGGCTGAGCATAATCGGCCGGCACAAGAGTGGATCGCAGGACATGAATCCGCATACGAACCGCGTGACCTCGCCACCGCCTCCGGCTCGCATCGTACTTAGATCGTGTGTCTGAACCTTTGCGATCATTGTTGCTGACAACTTGTCCCCGGCGCCTGCAGCGCTACGCATTTCATGAGCATGTCCGTGAGGGAGAACAATGACGTCTCCTGGTTCCAGACGGATGGGTGACTCGTCTTTAACTTGGACCAGTCCCGAACCCTCAACCAGGAAATGATAGATCAAGAGGTGCTGAGCGCCGGGGGCGAGCATCGGGGCCAGCTCTTGAGCAGCCGGCGCGTCAAAGCCCCACGGCGCCGAGAACTCCGCGCTGAAGAACATCGCGCCCTTCAACACAACTCCTCCCAGGATTTCCGAGAATGCATCCATGTCGGGTTCCGGACTTCCGGCAAAAGCCTTCGTACTCGCGGCAAAATGATGTGTGCGCGCTGGACGCCGAATCAATTTCTTCGGACGCCTGGGCATGGTCGGCGCACCCGATGTGGCGGATGATTCTAATCACAACGGGGGAAACCCGCAACATTCAGAAACAAATAACACTGGAGGCACACACCATGACATCTGCATATAGCTATCAGGAAACGTTGCAACTTTCGGAAAAATCCAATTGGCGAGTCGAGGACCTTATCGGCGGCGATAAACGCCTGGATTTCACGCGGCCATTTCTGCCCGAATCGCTGGCCCGACTGGACTCGCTGGACTTTCTAACCAGCGAGGAAAAAATCCTGCTCAACCAGATTCGGGGTTACGGTTATCTCTATACATTCGGCCTGGTCGAGGAATTCATTTTGCCTTTCGTACTCGACCATGTACGCGCGCACCTGAATGGCGACGACTACCGCACCAGAGCGCTCCTGCATTTTGCAGGCGAAGAAGCCAAACACATCCAACTGTTCAAAGCGTTCGGGGCCGAGTTCAAGCAAGGCTTCGTGACGTATTGCGAAACCATCGGTCCGCCCGCAGAAATTAGTCGCGCCGTTTTGTCTCACGGCCCGTTGGGCGTGGTCCTGTTCATCTTGCAGCTCGAGTGGATGACTCAAATGCATTATCTGGACAGCGTCCGTGACGACAGTCTGCTGGATTCGCAGTTCAAAAGCCTGCTCCGGCATCACTGGATGGAGGAGGCGCAACATGCAAAGATGGACACGCTGATGGTCCAGGCGCTCGCCGACGGTTGCAGTCCGGCTGAGATCGAAAAAGGCTTCGACGATTACGCCGCCATCGGTGCCCTGATGGACGGCGGACTTCAGCAACAGGTCGAATTTGATCTGCGGTCGTTCCAGCGTGCTGCCGGACGCGTACTGAACCCGGCAGAACAAGAGCGATTCCGCTCAATTCAGCTCCAGGCACTGCGCTGGACCTATCTCGGATCAGGAATGACGCATCCGAACTTTCTGGCGGCGGTCAGCGAGCTGGATCCTGCCGCTCGAACCCGAATTGAGACGATGGCAGAAGCCTTCAGCTGATCAATAAGTGGATTTATTAGTCCGCGGAGCGTACGCCAGAGTAATTTGGAGTGCGCCGGCAGTGTCCCGACTTGTCGGACGGCGACCGGGTACTCCTCACGCCGGAGGCGTGAAAGATAATAGCCAGGGGTCAGCGCCGTTTCGGCGCGCCACCCCTGGATCAGATCATTAAATAACAATCGAGCCTGCGAAGCGGGCGAAAGCATAAAGCCTGGGGCGCAAGCCCCAGGACCATAGCCACCAATAATCATTCAGCCCGCGAAGCGGGCGACAGGGTTTGCAAAAAACATTACGTGGACACGCGTGATAATGTGAGAAGATGCCCGACTCTTACACCAATCTTCTTTATCACATAGTCTTCTCCACGAAGGATCGTCGTCCACTTATTACTCCTCAATATGAAGTGCGGCTCTACGATTACCTCGGTGGAACGATTCGTAAGATTGGCGGCATCTCGCTGGAGCTGAACGGCACCGAAGATCATATTCATCTGCTGGCGAAGCTTCGGCCGGATTGTTCCTTGTCTGATGTCTTGCGGGAACTGAAAGCAAACGCAACCGGCTGGATGCATGACGTCTTTCCATCATTGAACAACTTTTCGTGGCAGCGTGGTTACGGTGCATTCACAGTGAGCCAATCGAATGTTGAAGCCGTACGCCAGTACATTGCGCGACAGAAGGAGCATCATCGGAAAGTTTCTTTTCGGGACGAGTTCATTCGATTCCTGAAAGAGAATGGAATCGAATACGACGAACGATTCATTTGAGATTCGCGGAACAGATCGACCGGATCAGTCCGCGGGGACGCGGACGTCAGCATAAACCGGGGTCAAGCGCGCGGAGCGCGCGTCAGCGTAAAGCCCGGGAGTTTAGTCCGCGGAGCGGACGCCAGCGTAAAGCCTGGGGCGCAAGCCCCAGGACCAAAGCCATCAATTATGATTGAGCCCGTGAAGCGGGCGATAGCGTCAACGCATTACGGCTGTCGCCCGCTCCGCGGGCTTGATCCATTTTGTTCGACTGGTTCCTGGGGGTTCCGCTCCGCTCCGCCCCAGGGATCAAGATGAAGAAATAATGTGTGAGCCCGCGAAGCGGGCGATAACCGATTCGCGTCTTCACCATTGCTGGTACCGCTACGGCTTGGAACCGTGGCAGTACCCGCTTGATGCCTTCCGGTGTCTCTGTGCTGACTGTCACAAACGCCGTCCATCCGTCGAGCATCGAACGCGAGCAATGATGGCAACTCTCTCAACCGAGGAATTGGCAGTTCTGCGAGAGCAGATGGAACGTTTGTTCAGAGACTATGATCGCTCATGCCCGCTAAACCTACTTCGGAATCTCGCCAAGGAGCAACCTGGCCGATGACCACACTTTAGAAAAACAGGTTTGTCGTTCACGGTCTGTGAAAGGCAGCTATAGAACCTCACCTACGACTCGGCACAGATTACGGCCGGCGGCAGACGGTCTTCATCATGCTTTCACCGGCGGTGTTGGGCGCGACGTTCTGCCAATTCTCATCCTGGTCATTGTTCGTCTCTAAAACGCTGCCACTCTTGTCGTATTCAATTACTGTCCTGACTCGCAGTTGATCGGAACGGCATTTCATCTCGTACAGCACCAGAGCGTAATTCCCTTCCGTGTTCTTGTGCTCTTCCTTTATCCAGGTCTTGAGCACGGCGCTTTTCGGATCGCAGGTAGTCTTGTGTGGGTTGTACCAGAAATGCTTATTGGCTGATTGGCCCAGAGAAAACCACCTGTCACCCAGATTGGACTCGGCGCTTAGGTCCGCGCGGTTCTTGTAGTAAACGCCACAAGGTGAATACAACGCCGCCGCAGTTCTGTTTGCAGTCGCTTTCGAAACGGGCTTCTTGCTCGTCGTCGCGGCGGCTGGCTTGTCCGGAGTGGTCTTGCCGCCTAAGACTTCGTCATTGGCATGTTGAGCGAACGCCGCCGTCGACATAACCAGCAGGAGCGCGGAAACGAGGAATGGTGTACGCATGGAGCGGTTTATACCAGAAGCTAGAGGTTCGAGGCTAGAGGTTGGAGCCGGGTAAGAGTGAGTTATGAGCGCGATTCAGCTGCGTCGAGGAAAATGGTCCATTCTTTCGCGTCCGCGAGTTGCAGAATTTCTTTATGTGCCCAGGGATCGGTCGAGTAAATTGCGCGCGCTTCTTCGATGCTGGCAGCGTTCAGGATTACGAGCGCGCCGGTGCCTTCGGGAGCGAATGGACCAGCCAACATAATCACACCGCGTTCGAATAGATCGTCGACGAAGCGCGCGTGATCGTCCCAATACTCCTGCTCGCGTACGCCTTTGGTCGGATTCCAGTTTGGACCAGGTTGAAGGAAGAGCGCGATGGTCTTTTTCATAATCCCAATGACGAGTGAGCAGCACTCTGCAACTTCAGTCAGACCTCAATGTTCACTCTCGGAATTGACTCTATTACCTGCGGAAGGTTGCGTTATTTTCTCTCACTGTATATCGGGTCGAATGCACGCGTCGTGTTTTCAGTGACGCTCGCGATGGGTTCAAGCGGCATTCGCGATTGGGCGTCAAGCTCTTTCGTCGAACCTCGATTCTGGAAAATGTTGCGCGGCTCACTATCGCGACGCTTGAGAGGACGGAACAGCAGGCGAATGAAAATGCCTTCGAGCATCAGCATGATCAGAAAGCCCAACATCGTGAAGGCGACCAGCGGGCCGTATTCGAAATGCAGCACGGTCTTCATTACGCCCATGAAAATCGTAATGACAAACAGGCCCATAATGAAAGTGGCGACCATCATGGTGACGAGTCCGCCAGGTCTGATCTCTGGTGGCTTGTCGCCGCTGTCGGCGTAATTTAATTTTGCTCCGCAGTAATTGCAATAGGTTAACCCCTGCGTGACCGCAACGCCGCATGATGAACAATACATTTCGAGTTACCTCCTGATAGCAACTACGATGCGGACCTGTCTTAAGTTCAAACAGTGATTCTCTGCAATCGGTAGTGCCCCAATTTGAAATTCTCTGCGCCTCCTCTGCGTTCTCTGCACCTTTGCGGTGATTGTATTTACGCCCTTATTCACCGCGGAGCAACTGTGTCGTAAGTCAAGGGGATCAAGAGGTCCTCCATGATGTTTGAGTTTTGACCATCACGTTGAGAATAGTTAGTAGCTTTCGCATGCAAGCTATGATGGCGACCTTAGGTGCTTTGCCAGCCATGAGCAGTCTCCGATAGAAGTGCTTGATGGTTGGATTGATGCGAATGGCACAAAGTGTGGCCATGAAAAGTGGGGAGCGAACTGTAGCGCGACCGCCCCAGATATGACGCGATCCGCGCCACTTGCCGCTGTCCCAGTTGAAGGGTGCGACGCCCACGAGCTTGGCAATCTCTCGACGATTGAGCTGGCCCAACTCAGGAAGCTGGGCCATCAACGTGAGCGAAAGAACGGGACCGACCCCGGGCACGCTACGCAAGAGATCATCGCGCTCGCGCCAAGCCGGCGAGGTCTTCAAGACGCGTTGCAGTTCGTCATCACTGGATTTAAGTCGACGCTCTAGCCAGGCAATGTGAGCGTTTAGATCTTTGACTACGGCTTGATCGTAGTTGCTGGCGAGACGGTTCTTTTCCGCCACCAGCATCTCCACTATCTGCCGCCGACGGGCGAGCAGGGCCTCGAGATGTTGGGTCTCCGCAGATTTGACGGGCCGTACCGGTGGATCGATAGCCGCGGCAAAGTGAGCCAGCACCCGGCAGTCGATCCGATCGGTTTTGGCCAGCTGACCAGTGGCTTTGGCAAAGTCTCGGACCTGACGGGGATTGACTACAATCACTGGCAGATCCGCAGCTGACAGAGTTGCGGTGACCAAAGTCTCGAAGCCGCCGGTAGCCTCGAGTACGATGCTCGTGGCTTTCAGCTGTTTGAGTTTTGTGGCCAAGGCGACGCAACCACTGCTGTCGTTATTACTCGACCAGGTTGCGCCGGTTTCATGGACAGCGATATCCAGAGTGTTTTTGGAGACGTCAATACCAATGCTGATTTTGCTGAGCTTTGATTCCGGCATGTTGATTAACTCCGTTCTGCCCGGTCTTGCGAAATACGGGCTGGCCAAGCCGCCCCGGCAACTGTTCGGGCTAGTTAGGAAAAGGGTGTGACGACCCACGCTCCGCGACGGTCTTCAAAGACCCAGACGCAAACGATCTGTCACACCCGACGCAAGTTATTACTTGCTGAATAAACATACAAGAACGCAGCGACGCAGAGACGCAGAGTGAAGACTGAATTAGGGCACTACTCTGCAATGACCTGGAATGAGTGCCGCCCTATTTTGAAATCTTCGGCTTTATTATCGCTCAGAAATTCCACCGGTCTGTGCGATTGCCCACATACGAGATCCAATGACGGCACAGAGTCCGTTTACTGGGCTTTCTAACTGAGACTGCTGTTTCGATGAGGACACGTGCGGTCATGTCCGCACGCGCGAAATAAAATACAAACCGCCACAGGCGAAGATCACGATCGGCGTCCATACGGCAGGTTCCGGTGGCAGCAGAGAATGCTCGCCGAGTTGCTGGAAGCCAGCCGACACCAGCCAGAACAGGAGGCTGACTACCACGGCCGAACACAACGCGACGACGGTGCTCTTTCTACCGAATGAAACTGCCAGCGGCATTCCAATCAAGGCCATCACGATCACGCTGAAGGGCGCCGCATATTTCCTTTGCAGAGCCACTGCAAGCGTCGCAGTCTCAGCACCTCTGGCCTTCAAGGCGCGCACGTAGTCGCGCAAACCAATCGCATCCATCTGCGACGGCCGATCGACTGTGGGACGAAATACGGACGGAGGATCGACGTTGCCGATCTTCAACTGATCGGCTGATTCGAGTGCGACTTTGGCTTGATCCAGATTAATCCACCTGGCCTTGGCAATCTCGAATTCTTTCGACGCTAGCCACTTCCCTTCCTCGCCTTTGATTACTCGCTTCAACTGAATCTGTTGCGAATCGAATTCGTAGATGACCGGCTTAAGTAGAACCTGCCGTGCCTCATCGAAATCGTATGAATAGATGCGGCTGCCATCCGTACTCACCAACCAGCGCCGCTCAGTCCCGGCTGCGAGCTGAGCGATGTTGCCACGAATGCGCGCCCGCAAAGTGTCCTGAATGATGTTCGCCCGCGGCATGAGGCGCTCTTGAATAAACCAGGCGCCGGTCGCGATCGCAATTGCGAAAATGATTCCCGGCAGCATCAGCCGATAGACGCTTTGGCCGCTGGCCCACCAGGCCACGGCTTCCCTGCGTCTCGCTATTAACGCGTACGTCATGAGAGCGGCAACGAGCATGCTCCCGGGAAATAGTTCGACGCTAACCAGCGGCATCAGATAGAACAGATACTCGACGACAAGTTTGACGCCGGCGCCGTTGCTGGAAATAAATCGCCACAGCTCGAACGTGGTGAACACATCAAAGATCAAAACGAGCGCGACGAAGCCAACGACAAAGCTGAGTACCATCGTCCGGACAATCCCGAGATCGAGCAGCGTCGGAAAACTAGTGATCCAAAGACGCGGACTGAAATGGCGAGTCAGCGACACCCGCGCTTTGCTTGCCGCTTCGATCGAAACCGGCGCCGAGCCTTTCGGTCTGAACCAAAGTCTTATTTCTCTCTGCCGAAAAAAGAGAATCAGAATTCCGATTGCCAAAATCAGCGCCGTCGCAAACCAGGCGCCCACAACAGGGGGGACTGTTCCGGCGCGTCCTGCCTGATCGCCGGCAATGGTCAACAGATAATACAAAAGCATGATCCCAAGCGAGATCAGCACGCCGAAACCCCGCCCGCCGCGGCGCATTCGCAGCGCGAGCGCGGAACCAAACAATGAAAAGACGAAGGGCGTGAATGCAAGCGACAGCCTCTTGTTGAGAATCATCGAAGCTTCGCGGTTTTTGGGCCCGGTCGTCTGGGCCACGTACGTTCGCAGATCGCGAAAATTCATCTCATCAGGGTTTGGTTCAGGCTTTAGCATTTGGTCCAAAATGCTCTTGCGTCCCGTGTTGAATGCGATCCGCAAAAGGTCGAGACGTTCAACCACGTAGGACTGGTCTTTGGCGTTTGGCGGCGGCACGGTCGTCTTCATCGCGTCCTGCAGGACGAGTTCCGATTGATCCGCGGATGAATCAATACGCCCGGCTCGCGCGGTAACCAGATTCGTCGATTGATCCGCTTCTTGCGTCTGAATGAACACGCGGCCCCATTCGCCACTCGCCTTGTTGCCGTCGCGAACGTAAATAACTTTTCCGGGGAAATCGGTCGTGAAGGTGCGCGGCTCAACCGGTGAATCGAGTTTATAAAGCGCACTACGCAGCGCCACCGAGCGTAATTGACGTTGCGACCGCGGTACTTCCTGCAGATTCAAATACGAGGTCGCGCAGGTCGCCAGAACTCCTACGGCAAGCGCCGGCCACAGGGTGCGCCAGGTGCTAACGCCGGCCGCGCTCATCGCCACCAGTTCGCTGTCACTGCTCATGCGACCCAAGCCAATGATCGTCCCGCACAAAACGGCCATCGGTATTGTGAAGACCAGGACGGTGGGCAACAGTGCCAAGGCCAGTCCGTAAATGAAGCCTGCGGGCATCACGCCATGGAAGACCGTTTCAAAATAGCGTCCGGTTTGCTGAACGAAAAGAATCGCGGTAACGAGAATCAGCGCGGCAAGGCCGTAAGGCAAGATCGTCCTTAAAACGTAGCGCTCGATTAATCTTCGCTTTGCCATAGGAATTAGCGCGTAGAGGCGACCAGCGTACGCGGCCGCCGGTCGATTGCTCTGGTAATCAGACGGTGTGTTATTTCGCCAAGCTCTGCAGCATCCGCTTCAGACAAGCTGTGCAATTCAGCAAATTTCACGGGCGCTAAGCGATGAGTCGCATGAAGACTTCGCATCACTGAGGGCGAAATCACTGAGCTGCCGTGATGACGACAATCGCGACAATGCGGCTGCAACTCCATATCGACGATTGCCTCGTCAGATTCGCCCAGTTCAACGCCGCACTCACCGCATGAGCGAAGATCAGGAAACAAACCGGCCAGCCGCAGCAGCCAAACCTCGAAATAGCGCATCACCGTTCGCGAGTATGCCGCATCCGTCGCCAGGGCTTCGACGCAGGCGCTCAACATGCGAAACATCTTTTCGTCTGCTTCGTGCGGCGGTGCAAATTCTCCGATCAGTTCAGCCATGTACGCGAGGACTTCACCGGCCTCGATTTGCGCCGAGAGATCGAAATTCGATTTCACGATCTCGGCGTTCGAGACCGTTACCAGTTCCCGATTTTCCTTCTCGTAATACGTCAGGTTGATAATTGTAAAAGGCTCAAGCGCCGCGCCGAAGCGACTCTTCATTCGCCGCGCGCCTTTAGCGACGCCTCTAACCAGGCCGGCGTTGCGAGTCAAGAAGACAACGATGCGATCTCCTTCTGCCAAATTGTAGGCGCGAAGCACGATCGCATCTGTGTTTACTGATTGCATGACGTCCTAGCGAAACGGGAGAAAATACAAAATCCACCCGAGAATAAACGCGACCACGAGGAACTCTCCCAGGACCTTCAACCCATAAATCAAGCGGTGACGATCAGTTCCTTTTGCCACCACGCCAAAGACAACCGCGGTGAGGCCGGCAAAGATTACCATCCACAGGAGATGTCTCATTGCTTCCTCCCGGCGGCGATGTCAAAAGCATCAAGCATCGCGAGGTAATTCAACAGGCCCGCAACCAACAGAAACGTGTTGCCATATTCATAAGTCACCCGTTGGGCATTCTCAGCGAATCCGGTATTCGTGAGCCAACAGAAAATGTAGGGCAATCCGGCCCCGAAGTTCGCGCTCATCGGCAACAGTTGAAGTAAAGCTGAAAGTCCCTGGTCCGTTCCGCTGATGCGAAATAGATGTCCGCCCAACACCAGGCCCAGGACGAACATCAACCAAACCGCCCCGCCAAGTAATAATCCGCGGCCCCATTTCTTCTGCAAGAGATGACCAAGTCCCGGCACCGCCCACGCGGCGACGCCGATGCCCCACGCCTTGCCCGGCGTGCTCGCTTTCTCTCGCTCAATTTGCTTTGCCACCAATGAACTCTTCCCACCTTTCTTTACTTCAAGTAATTCTTTATGTTTGTCCTTGGCTCGCCTCAAGACGTTCAGCGATTTCTTAGCTGTCGGCTCTACTACACCTGAATAGATTAATAAAGGAGAAACCGCTCGCGAACACGCCCGAATTCCGCCAATGGCTCTTGCCACGACTCCCTTATTTGATGCAGCGATTCGCCCCGCTCGAACGCCTCTCTCACTTTCGATGTCCCGGCAATCAGGTCAAACGGATTTCGATCGTATTCATATTCATACGGCGGATCCTTCCAGCGAAAGTCATCGGGATACATATCGAACGCGGTCTTCACGATTGCAACGCCGATGAAGGCCGGCTCATAAGTCGCTCGATCAGTTACATGGACTTGTACGCCTCCACATGCTTTGCCGGCGTGCTTTTGAAACGTCGGCATGAAGACGCAAGACCGGAACGCGACACCGGGAAGATCAAGTTTGGTGAGCTCGTTCGCGAACTTGTCAGCATCGATATACGGCGCCCCAACCAGCTCAAAAGGCCGCGTCGTTCCCCGCCCTTCGGACATTTGCGTACCTTCCAGGTGAACGCTACCGGGAAACACAGACGCACTGTCAAGGGTCGGCATGTTCGGTGACGGCAGCACCCAAGGCCCATCCGTCTCGTCATACCACATCTCACGCGACCAGCCGCCCATCGTCACCGTTTCGAAATCACTACCGATTGCAAACTCATCATTGAACATCCGGCCGAGCTCGCACATCGTCATGCCGTGTCGCGTCGCGATCGGAAACTGGCCGACGAACGACGCAAACGCCGGATCGAGTACGACACCTTCAACTCGAGTCCCGCCGATCGGATTTGGCCGATCGCAGGCGATCACCTGCTTCCCAAACTTCTTCGCAGCGCGCATGCAGTTCGCCATCGTATACATAAACGTGTAGATGCGCGTGCCAACGTCCTGTAGGTCCACCACGATGACGTCAACGTCGCGCAACATTTCTTCCGTCGGCTCGCGCGTCTCGCTGTAAAGCGAATAGATGGGCACGCCGGTCTTTCGATCCGTCGCGTGCGCTGTCTCGATCATATTGTCCTGAACGTCGCCGCGGATTCCGTGCTGCGGTCCAAACAGGGCGGTAAGATTTATTTCCGGATGCGCGTGACAGAGATCAGCCGCGTGCTGAAAATTGTGATCGACCGAAGCCTGATTACACACCAGGCCAACCCGCGCGCCGCGCAGCAGATCGATCTTTTCCGTCAGCAGTCGCTCGATTCCCAGTTTGATTGGTTTCTTTGTCATGTCTCGCTAGCCACACAAAACTGAACCGCCGTTCACGTTTAGAATCTCACCGTTAATGTGCCGCGCCCATTCAGTGCAAAGAAACACAATGGGCCAGCCGATGTCCTCAGGCGTGGCCACGCGGCGAACCGGGATTGATTCCTCCAGGGCTTGGCGAAAGCCTAGCTGGGTAAACGCCTCGGCGCACATATCTGTGTCCACCCATCCCGGCGCCACCGAATTCACATTGATGCCGAATGGTCCAAGCTCCGCTGCCAAACTCTTCGTGAAAGAAATCTGTCCGCCTTTTGACGCAGCGTAGTTCGAGACATTCGCTTCGCCGCGTTGGCCCGCAGTCGAGCTGACAATCACGATTCTCCCGAACTGTTGCTTCTTCATGTAGGGAACGGCGATCCGGCAAACATTCCACGTGCCTTTCAAGTTCAGACCCATGGTGCGATCCCAAATCTCCTCTGACATCTGATCGATGGCCGAGCCTTCCCAAATTCCGGCATTGCAAACCAGAAAATCAAGGCGACCAAACTGACGGACCGTTGCTTCAATCAAGCGTTCCGCATCACCAAAGAGCGAAACATCAGCTTGAACTGCCAACGCGCCGACACCTGCGGCTTCAGCTTCGGCCACCGTCGCTTTTGCGGCGCGATCATCGCGCACGTAATTGACGACTACGCTGGCGCCCAGACGCGCGAAGCAGTTCACCGCGGCGCGACCAATACCACGCGACCCTCCGGTCACAACAGCAACCTGGTCTTTAAGGTTTAAGGAATCGATCAACTGTGAAGGTTCCAACGTTCCGTTTTCCGTCTAAACGCTGACCGCGCCTTTGTGCTCGCGCACCGCCGCACCGGCGAACTTTCGACTCTCGTCAACGAAGCGTGCGAAGAGCGCTTGCGACAGGTTGTCTCGCTCCCAGCCCAGCTCCGGATGCCATTGCACACCGAGCACGAAACGATCGCTGCGAGGATCTTCGACGGCTTCGACTAAGTCATCGGAAGTCCACGCGGTCGCGACCAGCTCCCTTCCCAAAGTCTCTACCGCTTGATGATGATGACTGTTGACGGCGACGCTCTCCGTCGCGGCCAGTTCGCGCAATATACTTCCATCCAAAATGCGAACCCGGTGCGAAGGCCGATCGCGCGGCGCTCCCTGCTCGTGTTTGATCGCATCAGGATGTTGACTGCCGATGTCCTGAACCAGTGTCCCACCGCGCGAGACGTTCAACGATTGAATTCCAAAACAGATCGCAAAGACCGGCATCGCTCGATGCTCGGCTTCGGCGAGCGCGAGCAAATCGGTTTCGTCCTTTTCAGGATGAACGCTGCCGAGTTTCGGATGCGGCTCGCGCCCATAGCGCAGCGGATCCATGTCCGAATCACTTCCCGGCAGCAAAAGGCCATCGATTGAATCCATCACGCCGCGCATATAATCCGCTCGCGGAATCAAAGGGATGTGCACAGGTAGACCACCCGCCGCCTCAACCGCCTCGCTGTAATAGCGAGCCAAATAAAACCGATTCGTCTCCAGCTCAATTCGCATCGTGATGCCGATGCGCGGCCGCAAATTTTCTGTTAGTCCCGCCACTCTTTATCGCAAACCTCTCTTTGTCTCGCCCATAATAACGCAAGTCGAGCGCGGGGGAGTATCGCACACTTACAGGACACCTCGCTTGACTATTGTTTGCGCCAATTCCTATAGTGCTCTTTCATCAATGAGCGAGAAAAATTTTGCAACAGTGCGCAGCACAACCGTGCTGCTGGTGCGTCGCGATGGAAAAGTCGCGATGGCCGGAGACGGTCAGGTGACGGTGGGCGAAACGGTCATGAAAGCGAGCGCCCGAAAAGTCCGCCGTCTTTATAACGACAAGATTCTTGCCGGGTTTGCCGGTGCAACGGGCGACGCGTTTTCACTCCTGACGCGCTTCGAAGGCAAGCTTGAGCAGTATCACGGCAATCTGGATCGGGCTGCGATCGAGCTGAGCAAAGAATGGCGTACGGACAAAGTTCTGCGCCACCTGGAAGCGCTGCTCGTCGTCGCGGACGAGAAGAACTCCTTCCTGCTATCCGGAAACGGCGATGTGATTTCACCCGACGATGGATTGCTGGCAATTGGTTCGGGAGGATCGTATGCGCTGGCAGCAGCGCGGGCCCTGGTGAAGAACACCGAAATGTCCGCACGCGAGATTGCCGGCGAAGCGATGCGCATCGCCGGTGAAATCTGCATCTATAGCAACACGAACATCATCGTCGAGGAACTCTAAACTTTCAGACGCAGCATAAGGCGTTGGCGGCCGACACTTAGTCAATTGAACAATGGTTATTTACCTTGCAGGTGAAACGGACGAGCAGGAAGTTCGACTCGATGAATTGACGCCGCGTCAGATCGTCGCTGAATTGGACAAGCACGTCGTCGGACAGAATGCCGCGAAGCGCGCGGTGGCGATCGCTCTGCGCAATCGGGTGCGGCGAAAGAAGCTCGCACCGGATCTCGCTGCGGATGTGATTCCAAAAAACATCATCATGATCGGATCGACCGGCGTCGGTAAGACCGAAATTGCGCGCCGGCTCGCCCGTATGTCCAACTCACCTTTCCTGAAAGTCGAAGCTTCAAAGTTCACCGAGGTCGGCTATGTCGGTCGCGACGTCGAAAGCATGATTCGCGATCTAACGGAGATTGCCGTCGAGATGACGCGCCAGGAAAAGGTTGATGAGATTACGGACAAGGCCGAGTTGAACGTCGAAGAACGCATTCTCGATATTCTGCTGCCGCCGCCGAAATCTTCATCGGGCAGCCCGCTATTCGATTTCGACTCTGGCGAGACGACTGCTCCTGTGCTGGTTCCCGACAACGAACCGAAAGACGAGAACTTTGCGCGCACGCGTGAGAAGCTCCGCACGCAGCTTCGCTCAGGCAAGTTGGACAATCGACTGGTCGAGATGGAAGTGCGCGAGAAAAATTTTCCGACGATCGAGTTTGCCGGGCCCATGGGCGTCGAAGAGATGGGCATCAACATGAAGGACATGCTCGGCAATATGTTTCAGGGTCGCAGCAAACGGCGCAAGATGCGCGTAGACGAAGCGATGGAGTACCTGATGCAGGAAGAAGAAGAGCGGCTGATCGACATGGACGCGGTCGCCCGCGCGGCGCTTGAGCGCGTCGAGTCCTCGGGGATCATCTTTCTCGACGAGATCGATAAGATCGCCGGCCGCGAATCCGGTCACGGCCCGGACGTTTCGCGTGAGGGCGTGCAGCGCGACATCCTGCCGATTGTCGAAGGCACGACCGTTAACACGCGCTACGGAATGGTGCGGACGGATCATATCCTGTTCATCGCCGCGGGTGCGTTTCACGTTTCGAAGCCTTCGGATCTAATCCCCGAACTTCAGGGCCGCTTCCCTATTCGTGTCGAACTCGAATCGCTGACCATCGATGACTTCAAACGAATCCTGGTCGAGCCGAAGAATTCGCTCGTCAGGCAGTATCGCGCGTTGATGGAAACTGAGGGCGTCAAGCTCGAGTTCGCCCCGGACGCGATCGACGCGGTCGCAAATTTTGCGGCGAAGGTAAACCAGCAGACGGAAGACATCGGCGCGCGCCGTCTTCACACGATCATGGAAAGACTGCTCGACGAGATTAGCTTCGAAGGTCCCGATCTCGAACCAAAGAACCAGACAATCGACTCCGCTTACGTCCATCAGATGCTCGCGGACACCGTCAAGGATCAGGATCTCAGTCGTTACATTCTCTAGTCTGGCTTCCAAACAACGTGCCCGCACCTCAGCAAACTTCACGAATGTCGCGCAAGTCGGCCGCCCGTCATCTAATGTTATTGATCGGGCTTTGTGTTCTCTCGTTGGCCCCAACGTGCGGCAAGCGTCGTCCCCCCTTGCCGCCGATCGAGCGAGTTCCGCAACGCACTGAAGCCTTGTCGGGTGTGCAGCGCGGCAACCGAATCATTCTGATCTGGCCGGCGCCGGTGCGTAACGCGAGCGAAGGCAGTGTCCAAAGCATTCGCCGCGTTGATGTATATCGGGTGGCAGAAAAACCAACTGCGCCTTTGCCGATGACCGAGGATCAGTTTTCCGACCGCGCCTACCTGATTGGATCAGTTCCCTACGATGAGATCAAGAAAGGCGGTTCAGTCTTGACCTATGTGGACAGTTTGGAGTTGGCGGGTGAGCCGACGCGATTGCGATACGCGATTCGTTATGTAAACTCCGAAGGTCAGCGCGCCGCATTTTCGAATTTCTTTTTGATGGAGCCGGCGGCGAAAATCTCCGAACCGCCGACCGTGATCAAAACCGGAAACGAAGAGACCGAAACTGCGAACACAGTTTTCTGGGAGCCGCCCAGGAAAAATATCGACGGGTCGACACCGGTGAACCTGCTGGGCTACAACGTATATCGGACTGATGCCGAAAAGCCGGAAGCTGAGCCAAAACCTCTCAATCAGACTCCAATCACGGCGACGCAATATGCCGATAAGAAGTTCAAGTTTGGCGATAAGTACATTTATTTTGTCCGCGCGATTTCACTCGGCACAGAAGCTAAGCCGGTTGAGAGTGTGAACTCAAACCCGATCGAGATATCGCAAGCTAGGGACATTTATCCACCTTCAGCGCCGATAGTTGCTCCTCCGGGAATAGGACCGGGACGGCTCGCCCTTTTTTGGACCGCCAATCCTGAACCGGATGTAGTTGGATACTACTTGTGGCGTTCAACTGATCCGAATCTGCCCAAGGAGAAATGGACGAAACTGACACCGACGCTCTACGCCAAGACCACGTTCACGGATGAGAATGTTGAGTCCGGAAAGACTTACTACTACTACGTCAAGGCTGTCGACAGCACTGGTAACGAGAGTCTGCCCTCTGAAGTAGTTTCCGAAACAGTACCGTAGTCGTCTCGACGACAACTCTTCCAAAACAAAAGCCCGGCTCCGCTGAGACGGAACCGGGCTGTTTAGTTTTCTGAACTGCCTCGTTTAGTAACGCGTCAAATCCAGAATCACGCGCAGCACATCTCCTAGAATGACGTACTTGCCGTTCGAGTAATTTCCGTACTGATAGCGACCGTAGTAACCATCTTCATAGCCGCGTCGGAAACCTTCGCGGAAGTAGTACTGATATTGGTCGACATCGACATAGTATCCATCGTATCCGTACGTCGCGTCGCTGTAAGCGTCGCAGTTTTCAGGATCGTATTGCCAACCGTCCTGGCGATCCGCCTGGCCCGCGCGGAAGCCTTCTTCGTAACCATCGTTGACGGCCCTTTGAAGTAAATCGGCGCCGTATTGATTTACATCGTAGTAGCTGCCGTTAAGAGAATAGCTATAGATCGGATCGCCGTAGTCGTAATAGCTGAACGACTGCAACCGGATTCGATCCTGTCTTAAGCGTTCCCAGTACTGTTGTTCGAAACGCCACTGATTCAAGCGGCGCATTTGTTGCAAATACTGACCGCGCTGCTGCCATTGCCGCCACCGATCGTCGTCGCGGCGACGAAAGTCAGCTTGGCGTTGGCGCCAGGATTGGTCTTCCCTTTGGCGCCATGCCGTCCTTTGCTGATCGGACAAGCGACCTGAGTTATTGCGATCTCGCCAACGATCCGAATTATCGTTGCTTCGACGCTGGCCGGAGACTTGGCGCTGCTGATCACGTTGTCGTTGCCACTGACGTTGTTGCTCTGTCTGTTGCTGGCTTTGATTTCGACGCTGCTCCTCGAAGACGCGTCGCTGATCTTCATTCTGTCTGCGCTGATCTTGTCCTTGTCTATCATTCAGCCGACGTTGCTCGTCAGCTTGTCTCCGCTGTTGGTCTAGTTGGCGCTGCTGGTCCTGAATTCGACGCTGACCATCGTCGCGTCGTCTCTGCGAATCCTGTTGCCGCTGTTGGTCGGCCGCGCGACGCTGTTCTTCAGCTTGACGCTCCTGATCAAAACGACGTCCGTCCTGCCCCTTCTGTCGCTGCATCTCAGCCCGTCTTTGCTCTTGCTGTCTTTGCTCCTGGTTGCGGCGGTCCTGATCGGAGTTTCGCCTTTGTTCTTCTGCCTGGCGGCGCTGCTGATCGTTAGCCTGTCGTTGCTGATCCTGTAGCCGCCGCTGTTCCTGTTCCTGGCGCTGTTGCTGCCACTGTCGCTGACGGTCCGTTTGTCTTTGCTGATCCTCGGCTTGCCGGCGCTGTTGATCCTGAGCCTGACGTTCGTTATTACGACGCTGTTCTTCTGCCTGTCTTCGCTGGCCGTCGTCGTTACGCTGGTTATTATTCTGTGCCCGCTGCTGATCCTCGGCCTTGCGTTCTTCGCGCCGGCCGTGTCGGTCGGAACGGTCCTCCTGGGCGTTAACCACGCTGCCGATCGAGAGCAGGAATAAGCCGGTAATCGCGAGACCGAGGCAAAAGCGACGGATGTGATTGGTCTTCATGGCTGATTCTCCTGATTCTGGGAAGATAGAGAAAATTCACTGATCCGTAGCGCAATTGGCATTCCATCCATGCCGGTCATAGGAGTCGCGCGAAATAAACCACGCTCGATCAAATCAATTGACACGATATGGTTATGGCGTAACCGTTATCGGGCAAGACGGGCTACGGCTCGGCGGGATCGATGGATTTGATTTGGTGAGCTTCGCTGCAGGTTCCCTTATGGACTGTTAATCGCGGGGCGTTTCGCTTATATTAAAATCAATCAAAACAATTTGGAGGGGACGATGAAGTTTTTCCTGGATACGGCGAACCTCGACGAGATTCGCCAGGCAGCAGCTTTAGGATTGGCCGACGGCGTCACGACTAACCCGTCGTTGGTCGCGAAGGAAGGCAATGTCGATTTCAAAGAACACATAGCCGAGATTTGTAAGATTGTTACCGGCCCGGTTTCGGCCGAGGTAACTACGGAGGATCGCGACGAGATGCTCAAACAGGGTCGCGAGTACGTGAAGATCGCGCCGAACGTAGTCGTCAAGTGTCCGCTTACGGTTGCCGGTTTGGAAGCGACGCGCATACTCAATGAGGAGGGAATCAAAGTCAATGTAACGCTTTGCTTCTCAGCCGCCCAGGCACTCTGCGCCGCGAAAGCGGGCGCGTCGTTCATCAGTCCGTTTCTGGGTCGACTCGACGACATTGGCGACAACGGATTAAGACTGCTGGAAGAGATAATTGAGATTTACGACAACTACGAATGGAAGACCGAGGTGCTGGCGGCAAGCTTGCGCCATCCGATTCACGTGATTGAAGCGGCGCGCATGGGCGCGGACATCGGGACGATGCCATTTAAAGTTTTTCAGCAGTTGCTGAAGCATCCGCTGACTGATAAAGGTCAGGAACAATTTCTCGCTGATTGGAAAAAGACGGCCGCGGCGAAAGCCTAGGTTCTCTGCACTGCGGTTTGGGGTGCAGAGGACAGAAACAGTTATGGATTCACATTCTGATCCGCTACATCCTAAACCTGGTTCCCTTCTTCGCTCCGTGGTCGAAGCGCGGAGCCTCACCAAGGTCTACGGAAATCAGCGCGCTGTCGATGGCATCGACTTTGATGTGAAGCGTGGCGAGACCTTTGGATTGCTCGGGCCAAACGGCGCAGGCAAGTCCACCACCATGCGCATGATCGCGTGCCGGGCTCCCGTCACCGCGGGAGAACTTCTTGTCGAGGGTTTCAACGTAAACAACGAAGGCCGGCAGATTCGCTCGCTGATTGGCGTTGTGCCGCAGGATAACAATCTGGATCCCGATCTCAACGTGATCCGAAACCTGATCGTGTATGCGAGCTACTACGGTATTCCCAAGAAGCGGGCGGCCGAACGCGCCGAAGAGCTGCTGCACTTCATCGGCCTGTCTGACCGGACAGATGCCAACATCGATCATCTTTCGGGCGGGTTAAAGCGGCGGCTAATGATCGCGCGGGCGCTGCTGCATGAACCGCAACTGTTGGTTCTCGATGAGCCAACCACCGGGCTAGATCCGCAGGTGCGTCAGGAAATTTGGCAGAAGCTGGAAGAGTTGCGACGAGTCAGCGGCGTCACGATTATTCTTTCGACACATTACATGGAAGAGGCCGAGAAGCTTTGCGAACGGCTTGTCGTCATCGATCGCGGAAGAATTCTGGCGAGCGGAACGCCGCGCGATCTCGTTTTGTCGAGAGTGTCGCGGTACGCATTGGAAGTGCGAGATGTTGGCGACTTGGCGCTGCACACGCACAACGGGATCAGTGCCGTCGCTCGCAACAACGCGCATTATTATTTTGCGGCTGAGGCCGAGACGTTGACGCCGCTCATGCATGAATATGAAGGGCGTCGCCGGATGATTCGCCTGTCGAATCTCGAGGATGTGTTTCTGCAACTCGTGAGTGATAACGAATCAAATGTGTCGCAGAACGTATGAACGAAGCTGGGACAAACAATCGCTCAATCACCGTCCGCGTTTTTAAGTATGACGGCGCCGAACATCGGACCTGGCACGCGCACCTCGCGCAACGTGCGAGTTCCCTATTGGTACTCGATGCTGAGTTCGATGTCGACGTGCAGCACGATATCCTTGGCGAGATCCGGCGCGGGATGCGAACAATCGAATACTATTGGCAGGATCGTTGGTACAACATCTTTCGATTTCTCAATGACGACGGGTCGACGCAAGTTTATTACTGTAACGTGGCCACGCCGGCGTTAGTTGACGGCAATGTTCTTAGCTACATCGACCTGGACATCGACGTGCTGGTAAATCACGATTTGTCTTATCAAGTTTTGGATCAAACGGAATTCGAGGCGAATGCTGAACGCTACGGCTACCCCGACGAAGTGAGACGCGGTGCCTTAAACGCCGTCGAAGAAATCATTTCGATTATCGGGAAGCGCCAATTCCCTTTTGCCGAAGCTGAAATGTATTTACCTGTATCTATCGCGAGCAATCGTCCATGACACTAGCGATCACACGTGTAAATCTCAGAGATGCGCTTGCCGTCTGGCGACGGGATGTCATGGTCCACTTACGCGTTTGGAAACTCAATCTCGTCGCGCCAATTATCGAGCCCGTCATTTCCGTGATGGGATTCGGATTGGGAATTGGCGCGCTGGTTGCCGGCCGCGTCGCGGGCATCTCCTATCTCTCGTTTGTGGGCGCAGGCCTGCTGTCGATTACCGTGCTAATGCGAGCCATGTTCGAGATGACCTACTCATCGTATTTCAAGATGGTTTACCAGTCGACATATGACGCGATCCTGGCAACGCCAGTGGACCCCGAATCGCTAGCGGTCGGCGAGATACTTTGGGCGCTATCGCACGCGCTCTTCGACACCATAATCATCATGATGGTGCTGACGATATTCGGCGCAGCCACGTCGCCATGGGCCATCCTCGCGCCGCTGCCGCTGATTGTTGGCGCGACATTCATGGCCGGTGTTTCCCTCGGCATCACGGCCCATGTACACGACATCGACGCCTACAACCTGGTAATGGCGTTGTTCTTTTCGACGATGTACATTTCGGGAGCGTTTTTTCCTCTCGAGGTTCTGCCGCTTTGGTTACGCGCACCCGCGCGAGTTTTGCCGCTGACTGAGTCGATCGAGTTGACCCGCGCATTCCTGACCGGTCGCTTCCGATCCGTGCAGGCGTACGAGGCGCTTTATCTGATAATATCGGCTGTCGTCGCGTGCGAGTGGGCTATGAGAAGCTTGCGAAAACGAATGGTTGCGTAAGTGATTGAACCACAGAGGACACAGAGAAATCATTTTAGACAAAAAGCATCTCAGCTGATTTCAATCTCTTCTCTGTGTCCTCTGTGGTTAATTCATATCGGCTAAGATTCAACCGATGTCTACCCAAAAACAACAAAAGCAATCGAAGCTTGATCAGTTGCGTGAGCGTCAGCAGCAAGCCGAACAAGGTGGCGGTGCGGCACGCGTCGAGAGGCAACACGCCGCCGGCAAGATGACCGCGCGCGAACGGATCGACTTTCTGCTCGACGAAGGATCGTTTCAGGAGTTCGATAAGCTGGTCGAACACCGCTCGCACGATTTCGGTTTGGACAAGCAAATCTATCCGGGTGACGGCGTCGTGACCGGCCACGGCCTGATCGATGGCCGCAAGGTTTTTGTCTTCGCCCAGGACTTCACCGTTTTTGGCGGTTCCCTGTCGGAAACCCATGCGGAAAAAATTTGCAAAGTGATGGATCTGGCGATGAAGGTCGGCGCGCCGATAATTGGATTAAATGATTCAGGCGGCGCGCGCATTCAGGAAGGCGTCGTCAGTCTCGGCGGTTACGCGGATATTTTCTTGCGTAACACTTTAGCATCCGGGGTTGTTCCTCAGATTAGTTGCATCATGGGCCCGTGCGCAGGTGGCGCGGTTTACAGCCCGGCGATTACGGACTTCAACATCATGGTTAAGGACACCTCCTACATGTTCATCACCGGCCCTGATGTGATCAAGACCGTAACGCACGAAGACGTGACGAAAGAAGAGCTCGGTGGCGCCGCGACGCACAATCGCAAATCAGGCGTCGCGCACTTCTCTGCTGATTCTGACGAGCACGCGCTGCGCATGGTGCGCGAGCTGATGTCTTTCATTCCTTCGAACAACCTTGACGATCCGCCGCGCCTGGCCTCAGGCGATTCAGTCGAACGGACTGAAACAAAACTCAATTCGATTGTTCCCGAAGCGTCGAACCAGCCTTACGACATTCGCGAAGTGATCGATCTAATCGTCGACGACGGTTATTTCTTTGAAGTCCATCGGGATTACGCGCGGAACATCGTGGTCGGATTTGCGCGGCTTGATGGAAGGTCGGTGGGTATCGTGGCGAATCAACCTGCCTATCTCGCCGGCGTCCTCGATATCGACAGCTCGATCAAGGGCGCGCGCTTCGTACGCTTCTGCGACTGCTTCAATATTCCGATCGTGACTTTCGAAGACGTCCCCGGTTTCCTTCCCGGTATTTCGCAGGAGCACGGCGGCATCATCAAGCACGGCGCGAAGCTGCTCTTCGCATATGCCGAAGCCACCGTGCCGAAGGTTACGGTGATCACGCGCAAGGCTTACGGCGGCGCGTATTGTGTGATGGGCTCGAAGCACATTCGCACTGACATCAACTTTGCGTGGCCGTCGGCAGAGATTGCGGTGATGGGAGCTGAAGGAGCAGTCGATATTTTGTATCGCCGCGAAATCATTGAAGCATCGGATAAAGCGTCGGCCCGCCGATCCCGCGTGAATGAGTTGGAAGATAAGTTCGCCAGTCCCTACGTTGCCGCCGAACGCGGCTTCATCGATGAAGTAATTGAACCTGCCCAGACCCGTCCTAAGTTGATCAGAGCGCTGGCGTTGTTAGAGAACAAGCGCGACACCAACCCGCCGAAGAAGCATGGGAATATTCCGTTGTGATGTAGATGTGCCCGCGACCAGTAACCCGACCGTCAGGGACGGCTTATCCCCAATTGACTTGAGGCAGTCGTCGAATAGCAGTATCTTCTAGCCATGTCCACGACCGTTGAGCAATTAGCTGAACAGGCAATGGCTTTGCCGGGCGAATCGCGGGCGCGACTTGCTGACTTGCTCGTGGAAAGCCTCGATGCCGATGCATTGACCTCTATAGATCGATTGTGGCTCTCCGAAGCGAAGCGCCGTCGAGATGAAGTTCGGTCCGGCGAAGTCGAGACGATTGCCGGCGACGAAGCCCTCCGCAGCGTTCGCGACTCTCTCACGCGATGAGATATGAGTTTCATCCGGAAGCTCTGGAAGAATATCGTGAAGCGGTAGGCTGGTATGGAAGTCGTGAGCCTGGTCTGGCGATACGCTTTGTTGGCGAAGTTGAAGATGCGATTCGCCAGATTCTAGATGCTCCCGACCGCTGGCGAGTCGTCGAAGAAGACATTCGTCGCTGTCTGACTCACGTTTTCCCGTACGCAATTCTCTACACCATTGAATCAGAGTTCGTACTCATAGTGGCAGTCGCGCATTTCTCACGCGAGCCTGGATATTGGAAGGAACGAATTTTTAAGTCATGAGCGCGACAAAACCCGCGAAAGAAGCACGGGAACATTCCGTTGTAGATACTTTGTTACCACCACATTTCACGCCTTCAGCGTGAATCATGCGGCTTTGCCGCCGGAAGTCGCGGCAACGCTCTGCCTTTCCGGTCCGGAGTTTTGATAATTCTCGCTGGAGGCTCAGCCTCCAGCGATTTGTTTGTAAGGGCAGCCGGAAAGCCAAAGGCTTTCCGCAATGTGCGGTGGCAAAGCCGCAAAGATCAAAACTACTCAAGCTATGACGGCCCAACTACGGCGCGATCTTTCTTTGTGGCTGCTCGCTGCTGACAGGTCCAGCTGACTGAGATTTGTATACACGACCTACCGACTCACGATGTGCGCCAGCCCTACAGCGTCATCTTACGGACATCTTTCTGCAACCTCTCTGAAACGTGCAGCATCATAGTGGTCCCGACAGTTGAGACTCCCGGCAATACAATAATCTCGAAAAAAGCGGGGTAGGAATTCGATGAGAAAAATCGTTACCTTTCTCATAGCAATAGTTGTGTGCGCGATTGCAGTCGCCGGGGCCACGAATGCTCGGGAAATAACTGCGAACAATCCTTCGCCGGCCTTCATCGAGCTGGTCGACACGCCGCGGACCGATACGCCAACGGTGGAGATTGCACCTGTAAACACTCTTTCCCCGGACGAAATAGATAAAGAGATTGCTGAGGCCACGCAGCTACTAAAGTCGCGACCGCCTTTGGCCAGCCTCACGTCAATTAGATTGTCGCTGTTCGATCCTCAGACAGGCCAAATGGATTTTCTGTCGCTTTCGAAGGACTCGTATCTGGTGAAAGATTCGGACATCTTCACCAACACAGCCAAAGGCCGCAGTGTACATTTGCGGATCGTCCGCGCAAACGGAGTCAACACGGCCGTCACGGTTACTGATAACGCTTCCAAACGCGCCTTGCTGCCGCTGGTCGTCGAATTTCCAATTGCGAAAGACGGCGCTCTGAAAGAGACCGCATACTACACCTCAGCACATCCGGCCCTGATATCGCCCGGGGTAATTGCCAGTGGACAGGTCTATGTGACGACGATGCTTGATCGGGCAGCCGTGAGTCTGGCAAAAACGGGCATCCATATCGACCCAGCGATTGTCCCCATCGCCCAGCACCTGGTTATCGTCGAGCACACGGACCACAAGCGTTTTCTCAACGAAGACCCGAAAGCTCTCTTCCCTGAGATCCTTTCGCTTTATGCGTTGAATCAGGACGACACCTTCAATTATTCCGTCAGCACCGCCGGCGCGGGCGGCATGATCCAGATGATTCCGCGCACTTACGAAGCGATCCGCCAACAGCATCCGGCCGCGGGTCTTGAAGCTGACTTTGTAACCGGTATGCGCGATCACGCCAATGCACTCAAGGCGATGCTGCTTTACATGAATGACACTTGGAACAAGTTGCAGGAAAGCAGCGAGGTGCAAGAAGCTCTGCGCGATGGCATTGCCACAAAGCCCGAACTGCTAGCCGCGGGCTACAACTCAAATCCTCTGCGCCTCCCTGCCTATTTGAAGAGTGGCGGCACTTCGTGGCGCACGCTGATTCCCGCCGAGACGCAAATGTATCTCACCATTTATACCTCGGTCGACAGCCACGTTGAGTTCAAGGAAACGGCCTCGCAGAATATTTTGTCGCCGGCAGTTAATCCTGCGCAGCATGGAATCCTGGCCACGCTGTTATCGCTGGTCACCAGTGAGTTCGCGGGCGACACTGAGCGCTGAAGGCGCGAGATAGCAAATTATCTTCCGTTGTCTCCTTCAGCGCTCGTCAATTTGTGTGGTTATCAACCAAGGGCGCGGCCCTGGCTATCGCCTGTCACGCGTCCAGCGTGCAAGTCTCAGTCAAGAAACAGTTCGTGTAGGACGGCTGAATCGTTCAGTCGTCCGCTTCACGACGTCAGATTGGTTTCGCGTTTGGCTAGCTCGTTTGACCTAGCCCGAGACCTTCTTTGACTGAGCCTCGCCGCCCATAGTGGCGGCATTGTCGCGATAATAGTGATCTCGCATGACCACCAGGGCGGAAATAAGCTTTGGCGGAGGTCAAATTCCCGTTACTTCAACTCCTGATTGATGATTCTCGCCAGGCGCGCGCCTCCTACGGCGATGCGTCTGTCGACAACCGTCTTTGCGTTGTTCCGGTAAGTGTCGTTTATGGTGAATGGCCCGACGCCCAATCCGATCGGATCGACGTAAACAAACTGCTTCGCGTCATTAACGCTCTCGGTGAGCCAATCGGCCACGACCAGATCGTCCGCCAGCGTCGCGTCCGCCGCCGCCAGCTGTTTGGCGTAGATCATGGCGGCCAGCGGGCTGTCACTGTCACCGGGCAATCCGTCCCAAAACGCGTGTAGCTCATCTTTGCAGGGCGGACTGCAAAGCTTGACGAAGTTGCCGCCGGCATCGCCCTCTGGTTGATTCTTGCCAAAGCGCGTAATGCAATGCAGAGGCTGATGAACGTCACCCACCAGGTGAAGCAGCCAGGACAAATCGTAGGACTTCAACGCGTCCGATTTGTTTGAAGCCAGCACCGCGCGGAACACGGCAATTTCTGTCTCGGCATTCGGCTTTGGGATCTTCTTGTGACTCATATTGGTGCCGTCTTGCGCAAATGGCGTGTCAACGAAGTGCCAGTACTTATGCAGAAAGTGATCCGTGTAGCCTATGTTCTGCCGGTTTGAAGCTTTGCCATCCGGAACGTCGCCGTTCTTGGTGTCATTCTTATAAGTCTTCTTCAATTGCTTAATTCGATCCGGCCAGGTAGCGGCGATCATAAAGATCATTGCGCGTCGATCTTCGTCGGATGCGGACGCGGGAATCAGCTTGAGCCAATTTTTCCGATCCGGATTTCGCTGCAGCAGCGCGTCGACGCGATCCTTTTTCTCCGGCGTTAGTTGTTCGTAGGCAATATAAGCTACCGCCATGTGGCCGAAACTAAACCAACCATACGAAGGGACGCTGCAGATCAATATGAGCAGCAGCGAGCATGCGACCAATCGATGTAGTCTTTTCATGAGGAACCTCCAGAGTTGTGCGAGCAGTTCTGTGCGAGCGCGTTATGCGAGGAACGAGCGCGGGCAATATAGTCCCGGCGCGCCGGACTGTCAATACCGACTGTCCAGATTTTCCTGCTCTGTTATCGTCAGGCCGCTTCGTGAGCTATTATCGCGGCGCGCCGTCTGACTGAATGTGATGCCGACAAGACTCATCGATCTCAGCCACACCGTTGAGCATGGGCTGATCACTTACAGAGGTCTGCCTGCTCCGATCATTTGTGACTTTCTTAGCCGCGAACAATCGAAAGCGCATTACGCTCCGGGAACGCAGTTTCAAATTGGCAAGATCGAGATGGTCGCTAACACCGGAACTTATCTCGACAGTCCGTTTCATCGATATGAAGGCGGCAAGGATTTGTCAGAGCTCGAGTTGAAGTCGCTCGCGAATCTGGATGGCAAAATGGTAAGAGCAAAGGGCGAGGAGCAAGGAGCAATTGGTAAGGATATCTTCGATGGCGTGGATGTGAAGCGCAAGGCTGTTTTAGTTCACACTGGCTGGTCCAAATATTGGCGCACCGATCAATACTTTGAAGGTCATCCGTTTCTCACCAGAGACGCGGCGCAGTTTCTCGCCTACGAAGGCGCGACTCTGGTTGGTATCGACTCGTACAATATCGATGACACTGCTGATTTGTCTCGACCGGCGCACAGCATTCTGCTGGCCGCCGGGATTCCAATCGTCGAGCACATGTGCGACCTCGATCAGCTGTCCGATGGCTCTTTCAAGTTCTTCGCGGTGCCGGTAAAAGTGAAGGGGATGGGAACGTTTCCAGTGCGCGCATTCGCGATTGTTGATTGAGCTATCAGGCGCTGCCTCATGCTCAGGCTCTGCCCCGAGTTCTTCGGATCAGTCCGCATAGCTAAACGAAGGAGAAATCATGCCCGCTTATATAGTCGTCGAAGTTGAAGTGCACGATCCGCAGCGTTACGAAAATTACAAGGCGATGGTGCCGTCATCGTTCGAAGCGTATGGCGGCCACTTTCTCGTCCGCGGTGGAAAAGTCGAAACACTCGAAGGTGATTGGTCGCCGAAACGATTTGTGATGGTCGAGTTCCCTTCTCTGGCGCAAGCTAAGGCATGGTGGGATTCGCCGGAATATGCGGAGGCGAAGGCGCTGCGTCAGGCAACCGCCAAAACGCAGATGATTGTCGTTCAGGGCATCGAATAGCGAAAGCTATCCGTTGCCGTGGTCGACACTTACTTGCGTTAAACTTTTGGCGCGCGGCCCGTTCGTCGAATCCTATTTCTTCTTCCCGAGCAAAAAAGCCGCCGACCCGATTTGGGCGGCGGCTAAAACAAATAGGCAGGAGAAGTCGGTGATGTCCGAAGACCCCCTGGGCTACTCCCGCCTTGCCCAAGACGTGCCTGGGTAATAAATTTCCCGCAAACTGCGTTCCCGAAAAAATCCGAGCTATCTGTTGATAATAAGTAATCCCAGTCGGAAGATTTCCACACCCAGCGTGGAGATCTTCCTCGTTGAATGAGTTATTTATCGCGATACCAGGTCGCGTCGCGTTGTGAGTTCTATGTCGTTCTTCATGTCTTTGTGCGAGTTGTAGACAGGATTCTGAGCTTGGGCGGAGACCCTTGATTTATCGATAGGCGTTGCCGCTTGCACCGCAGACATCGACGGCACAAGAAGGACCAGCACGAAAATCCCGCACCGGGTTCCGATCACGGTTGAGTTTCAATTATTCGACCGAGAAGCTTACAGATTTCTGACCTTTCTGAGCTCCTGAATCATCCATCATCGTAACGTCGACCTTGTACTTGCCTTTAGGCCAACCGGACGGAGGCGGCGTGAAACTGTAAGTTGCAGTTCCGCTGCCGTCGAGGTCCAGCGTTTTCTCTAGGCCCGGAAATGGACCAGCCGAAAGGCCTTCGACAGAATCGACGATCATCTGTCCCTTAACCTTCACTTTGCCCGGCGCATTCGAGATCGTCGCGACGGCATAAATCGGATCGCTGGCCGCAAAGGTAGTTGTCTCCTGATTGACGTTGCGATCTTTCCCGAGCTTGACGCTGCGGATATTTGCAGTTGTGGCGCTGAAATTACACGCGAGCAAAACTGCCAGCAGACATCCGGACGCGATAGCTAAAACCAGACTATTCCTTGTCATGTAACTACTCCTTGAATCAAAGTGTTCAATGCCTTCCTTACATCATAGCGCGACGCGCGATCGGAGCCCTGAGCAAGTGCGGCCAATCTCCAACTCGCGCGCAGCGAAAAACCAAAACACCTATGGCATTGTCAGATGGAATTTGTACCAGCCTGATCTTCCAAAGAAGCGACCGCCTTCCTTGTCATACAGCGCCAGGTAAAACTTCAGATCATAGTCATCGCCACTCGCCATATTGAGAGCGTCGTAGGGGATGAATATTTGGAGATCATTGTAGACCGCAGGATCGTACGCGGGCGTGAAGTTGGAGTGCGCGGACACGTTGCCTTTCGCGTCTTGATAGTGCGGGTCGCTGCCTCTCAATGGACGGTTTTCCGCATCGTCGTAATAGAAATAGGCAATCATCATACAGGGGACGCCTTTGCCGTACTTCACTCGGAACTGTGCGTGCACGCGCATGCCTTTCACACCATCGACGGTCACGTTGTGCACGATGCGGGCCCCTTCGTAAACAGCTTCGGGATCATCTGGGGTTATAACAAGATTATTAAAGTTGGTGATCGTCTTTTCGGATTTCGGTTTCGTCAACGTTGAGGCGTGATTCACCGTGAAAGGGCTGACCATCGAGACTGCGAATGCGCCGCTGATAAATAGCGCACGCAGCCGGGTTGATTTTTTCTTCATGATTTCTCCTTCTATTCTGAGCTGAATCTTAGTTAACCATTCTCGTACCAGGACTGCGTTCCGGCTGGTCTTGTAAAGCTTTTCTCCATCAACGGTCCACAATTCCCCATTAACCGTCGCAGGAATCAAGGTTTGGCCAAGCTGCCGCGGTCGTTTATTTAATCCGGAGAGCGCGTGATGTATTTCCAGACGAAGTAAAGTCCCTTAAAGGGCGAACGGCGAGAATAAGCAGTTGTCAGGTTGCTGTCAACTGGGCACTTTCTCGTAACAGAAATCGTCGCGATGGGCCGATAGGTGTTGGGACGTTTATCGTTGGCGGCTCTCGGGCGCAATTTCGATCAAGCGATGAAGTGGATCGAAGCGAAGGCGAAAAGGTCGCAATGCAGCCAGCCCGAGTAGTACCGGCACGTCACTGTCTGCACCCGTTACAAAGTCCGTTGGAATCCTTTGCAGCGTTAGCGATCCGATCGCAATATTGGTTTGACCCCGACGAGTAGAGATTCGCCCTCCGCCAACATCGCGCACTGAATGAGCCGCGTTGCGCGAGGCCCCGTTGGAATCGCGAACCGCCAAACCGAGACTCGAGCCCGTATCCAACAAAGCGCGATCGCCGTTGTCCAACGTCACGAACGGCCGCCGGCTATGTGTATCGCGCAGCCAGGTGACGACCGCGCCGTCAACCGGCGGATGATCTGTTTGAACTGGATCAAGCTTCGCGTCGAACGCCGTGAGTTCGCGTCGTGGCAAGTCGATCTCATAACCAAAAGGCGAGAACGCTTCGGTGGGATCGATCAACCCATCCAGGTCCTCTGGCAAACCGCTGGAAATCAATACCTCACCCTTTGCTGGTAGACGATTTTCGCTATCCCCGATCGCCAGGCTGTCGAGCGTCGCGTGCTGCGCAACTGTATTTGTCCCGGTTAGGCCGGCGATCGTTGCACTCCGGTTTGTGCGCGCGACGTTGGCTTCTTCCGCTACCCTCGGCGCAATGATGGTCGCACCGGCGCCCGTGTCGACAGCAAAGTTGAATGGACCAGTTCCGTTGATCCACGTTCGCACAAGCAAACCGCGCCCGTTGACGTCGCGAAAGCTAATCGGATGTGGAATTGGATACGAAGCGGCAGGTGTACTTTGTGTCGTCGTGTTCCGCCGACGTTGTGAAAGGGCAGCCACATTTGAAGCTGCCCCTCCCATCAACATCGACACCAGAACAATCGTCGAGAGGATTTTTAAGTATTCGCTCACACGAAACTCCGCTTAGTAACGACGTGTGCGATGACGCAGTTTGTAAGTGTAAAGCGCCGAGCCTCCGAGGCCCGCTAACGCGCCGATGCCTGCACCCCTCTTACCGCCGGCTAAACCGCCGATGGCGGCGCCGAGGCCCGTACCCATGGCCATCGTCAGCTTATCGCGGTGTTTCTGCCAGAACGTGCGACCACGCGGGGCTGAGCCATAGTCGTAATAGACTCGGCGCGAGCTGCTGTAGCGGCGGCTGGTTCGCGACGCCGGCTCATAAGCAACAGTTCGAGAAGTCGACCCGTTCGAGCAGGCGGAATAGCCCGCATCAAATCCCTGCCTGTAAGCGTTCTGTTCCTCGGTCGTGCTGAACTTCGCGCTATTATCAGCGGCGATCTGCTCTGGAGTCTTTTCATTGTAACTGACCGGTTGCGTATTTTCCGCGGTCGTATTCGCCGCGCTTGTGGTTTGCGTTGAGCGCGTCATCAAAGCACCGATACCAGTGCCAACCAGCGCGCCGACCAACGTCAAAGCGAGTAACATTTTCTTCGTGACAAGCATTTCAAAATCTCCTTAACTTTTGTCTTGGTTTCGTCGGGATTTAAACTTCGCTGGGTTAAGCGGCAATGACTGTGCCTTCGACGCTCGTGACTGAAGACATTTTTTCAGCTACCTGCTGATCCGTATGAAAAACTGGCGGTTACGCGATCATCGCAATTGAATTACAAGACACGAAAGGCAACGTCACCAGCTTACAGAACAGAGAAATTTGTGGGCTTTGAACGATATGGGATCGCCGTGCAACCCATATCCTCACCGGGCGAGGTATTAGCTCTCTTTGTTGAGCGCGGGTTTGGCGTGAAGAGCCGTGCGGATAGGTTTCTGTTTGAGCAGGCATTTCTCGAAAGGTTTGTCGGGAGCGGGAGCGGTAACTTCCCAGGCGCTCGTCTGCCAATTGTCAGAGACGCGATCTTTCGGCAACCAACCGGGCAGCGGCATCATGAGGTACCGCGACAGAACTTTTGTATAGGGTTCGTACATCGCGCGTAACTCTTCGAGGGTGCGTTCATCGCCGGGATCCGTGTTCAGAACAACCCCGTCAACCTGCAACTGCCCGCGCAAGCTCTCAAGCTCCTGACTCTTCAGGCGCTCATTCACATCATGCTTCAGTGGAGACGTATTGAAAATTTGCGAGATATCGACCAGCGCATGCCGCGCCATCTTAAAAGTTAGTTGCGCTTGCCATTTCGGTAATCCATCGATGCCGACCATTACCAGACTGCAGGCATCGAGCACTGTGCTGAGTGCAGCGAGCCAGGATTGATTGTCGTGTTGCGATCGGAAGAAGCACAGCACTGGATAAGATAAATGGCTCTCCATCAAATCGGCCGCCCACATTTCCCAATCGCGCAGCCACTGATCGAGACTTGCCATGCTGTTCGCTTGCTGATGCCGGCGGAACAACTCGACCGCGGTCGGCGGCGTGCCGGCGCGCGCGTCCATCATCGAGATGTTTACTTCGCGGCGCGAGAACGCTTGATACAGAATCGGCAGATAGCCAATCACGAGCGCGAGCATTCCGAAACCGATGCTCGCTTCAACTACCGTGATGGCACGAGCGGCACTACTGACGGGCGTGATGTCGCCCAGGCCGAGCGTAAAGAACGTCGTTCCGCTGTAATAGAGGTCGGTAAAGAAGCCGGTATGTTCGGTGGCGTGCCCTACGTTTGAGCCGAGGGCGAGGTGCACCAGCGCGAATCCCACCACAACCGTTAGCGCCCACACGGTGAGCAAGGCCAACAAAGAGATCGGTCCGTAGATACTGAGGAATGTTTCTCGGCGTTTCTTTTTCTTGATTAGGTTAGCGATTACCCGCCAGGGATTCCACGTGACGCGATAGAACTGACGGGCGAGTCTTACGCGGCGGGTGACGCGGCGTGGCAGAACGATGGTTTCAAAAACATCCCACAGGGCGATGACGATCAGCAGGACGCCAACGATTCCGATCAACCACGCCATAACTATTCTCGTCAGTAAACTGAAAAACCGGCTCGACGATTCTCACGCCGCTCCGGTCTTCCGTTCAAGCTCTCAATTGATCTAAGCAGCTCGCTGCGGTTTCTCTCGCAAAAGCTCCAGCGCCTTCTTGAGTTGAATATCTTCGGGCTGCGGCTTTGGCACAACCGGCTCAGATGGGGCACTCGGCTTCGGTTGATTCGGCTTCTCTTCCTCGCTGCCAGTTTGATCGTCCACCTCGCCCGTGTCCACGCTTTCCGGTTTCTTAACTTCCACCGTCGGCGCGATGCCTGAGTGGGTTCGATCTTCGCCGAGAAATGACTTACCACTGCCGGACGCCCATTTGATTGTCGTTAACAACAGCCCATCGCCATCGCGTAAAGTGAACAATTCCTGTTCAGCACCGGCGCCAAAACTCTTTTCGCCAACGACGTCGCCACGTTTGTTCTCGATGAACGCCGACGCTACGACTTCAGCGGCGCCTGCGGTACCAGCATCGATCAAGACGACCGCTGGACCGTTGAAGAGCGCAACTTTCGGATCAGCATCGAAAGTCTTGAGTACTTTCTGTTCGCGGCCGATTGTCTTCGCGATTGAACCGTCACGAACAAAAAAGTTTGCGACGGTCACGCCTTCCTGAATCTGGCCACCGGCAACGTTGCGCAGGTCGATGACGATTTTCTGCGCGCCCTGCTTCATCAAATCCTGAAGCCGGGCCTTCGCATCGGCAGCTTCGCCGTTATCCAGAGAGTTGATTCTAAGAATGCCGATCCGACCGGCCTCCATGCGAGCTTCTGACGCGGGAGCGCGGAAACTGCCGCGCTTAACCGAGAGGGTTAACGGCCGGGCGCCGGCTCGAAGGATTCGCAACTTAACTTCCGTGCCTGCCGCACCGTTCAGTAACTGTCGCGCGTCGTACAGAGAAATGTCGCGCGTTGCTTTGCCGTCAATGTATTCGATCACATCCCCGGCCCTGACGCCTGCTTGATCTGCAGGCGATCCCTTCACCGGCGCGACCACGTATAGAAAGGAAGAGGCCTGAGAAAGCTCGGCGCCGATTCCGACCTGATTGCTTTTGCCGCCCGCGCGATAATCCTTGACCTGGTCCGGTGTCAAATAAGTTGAATAAGGATCAAGCCCGTAGGCCAGCCCGCGCAATGCACCCGCGCGAACCTTCTCCATGTTCGGCTGATCGACATAATCATCCTGGATGTGCTGGAGCACGCTTTCGAAAATTCTCTGCTGCGCGCCGGGATCGTTCGCGGGTTGTTGCGCCCGAGTTGCCAGCCAGGCGCCGGCGATCGCGTACAATGCCAGCGACGCCGACAGGACAATCATGGTGAATTTAGTTTTGAATGACATCAATTGAACCTCGAAAAAACTCGTTCGTGGCCGTAAACAATCAGCGCGAGACTTAGAGCTTCAGCCAAACGCTTGTATCATAGCCTCTGCGCAATTATTGGCGCAAGCAGCACTCCGATCTGAACCTGCGATTTGAATCTGCGATCTAAAATCTGACATCCGGCGCCGTGAATCTGACATCTGAAAACTTGAGTCTCGAATCTTGAATTCTCCTGAACCCAAAATAGCCGAGCCTGCTCGAAACGGCGCTGCAGCCCCCGGTCGTCTGCTCGCAATCGATCTCGGCTCGAAACGGATCGGCGTCGCGATCTCTGACGAACTACGCATGACTGCGAAGCCGCTCGACTTCATTCAACGCCGCAGTTGGAAAGACCTGCTCAGCCGGGTTGCTGCTATCGTCGACGGCTATGATGCACGCGGCCTGGTGATCGGTTTGCCCTTGAATTTAGATGGTTCCAAAGGTGCTGCCGCCGCCGAAGCAGAAAGGATTGCCGAGAACTTTCGGCGATCGCTCAGCGTTCCAGTATTTTTGCAGGATGAAAGACTGACCACGTTTGCGGCACGGTCTGACATGCAATCCGCGGGAATGACATCCGAGGAGATGGAAGACCGAATCGACAGTGAATCCGCCGCGGTGATCCTGCGCGATTTTATGTCGGCTGGCCGGGTGCGCGACGAGTTGCCAAAGGATTGATGGCCATCAAACGAAGAACGAAACGGATCATTCTCATCATCGTGCTGATCCTGATTGCGGCGCCGGGCGCGTTCGGGATTTGGATTTACCGCGAGCTGCATCAATCGGTCTCGCATAGTAAAGCGAACGATTATATTGAGATTCCGCGGCGGTCTACCCCGGAATCGATCGCGAATAAGCTGCTGAGCGAAGGCGTCATTCGGCGCACCTGGCCGCTGCTGCTCTATATCAAGCTCACCGGCAGCGCGAAGTTGATCAAAGCGGGCGAGTATCGCTTCCCTTCTCCGATTACGCCGCTCGGTGTGCTGAAGAAACTGGAAGAGGGCGAACAGCGCCTCTCGCGTTTCACCGTGATAGAAGGATGGACGCGCTGGGACATCGCTGATTCGATGGCCCACGTTCCGGAGTTGCAGTTGAAGGACTCAGCAGAAGCTCTCGCGTTGATGGATGATACGAGCGGGGTTCGCGATCTCGACGCGGACGCCAAGGATCTGGAAGGCTATTTGTTTCCCGCCACCTACAGCTATCCGCCGGATACCAAACCGGCGATGGTCGTCGCCACGATGGTTAAGCGATTTCGGCAGGAGTGGACGCCTGAGCGCGAAGAACGAGCGCGCGCCCTGGGAATGACACCGCGTCAGATCGTGATTATCGCGTCGCTAATCGAAACTGAGGCAAAGTTGAAAGAGGAGCGGCCGAAGATCGCTTCAGTCATCTACAATCGCCTGCACAAGAGCGTCGCGTTGGGAATCGACTCGACGATCATTTACGCATCAAAGCTGGCGGGTAAATGGCGCGACGACGGCAAGGTTTACTTGAGCGACGTGAATCGGCGCTCGCCATACAACACGCGAATTTTCTCGGGGTTGCCGCCGGGTCCGGTTGGAAATCCGGGCGAGAGTTCGATTGACGCTGCGCTGAATCCCGCACAGACAGACTATCTCTACTACGTTCGCGATCCTTCGCGCGACGACGGCGCGCACAACTTCTACAACAATTCAGCGGACTTTGAAAAAGGAGTTCGGACGCTGCGTCAATGGGAGGAGGCGCATCCTCGTTAGCCTCTCAGAGTCCTCTCTCCGCCATCTCAATCGCGCGGAACAGCGCGCGCGCTTTATTCAAACATTCCTCGTACTCAAGTTGTGGAATCGAATCAGCGACAATGCCGGCGCCGGCCTGCACGGTTGCAACGCCATCGCGCAAATCGATCGTGCGGATCGCAATGCATGAATCCAGATTGTTCGCGTAATCGACGTAAAGAATCGCTCCGGCGTAGACGCCGCGCGGCGATGGCTCCAGTTCGCCGATGATTTGCATCGCGCGAATCTTTGGCGCTCCGGTCACGGTGCCTGCCGGAAAGCAAGCCGCCAGCGCATCGAATCGATCCAAGTCATCGCAAAGACGAGAGCGCAGACTCGTAACCAGATGCTGCACGTGCGAATAACGCTCGACGAACATTAACTGCTCAACCGTCACTGAGCCGTAATCCGAGACCCGCCCGAGATCGTTTCGCCCCAGATCAACCAGCATCGTGTGTTCGGCAACTTCCTTTTCGTCATTGCGCATTTCTTCCGCGAGGGCTGCGTCTTCCGCTTCCGTTCCGCCCCGCTTTCGAGTCCCCGCAATCGGCCGGTATTCCAGTTGGCGATCGTGACAGCGCACCAGCATCTCGGGCGATGCGCCGATGATCGTTTCAGCACCCATCCGCAGCAGATACATGTAAGGCGAAGGGTTCGTGGCGCGAAGCGCGCGATAGATCGCCAGCGGCGACCCGTCGGTTGGTTTCGAGAACTGCTGGGCGATCACCACCTGATAACAATCCCCGGCGGCGATGTGTTCCTTGATGGTCTCGACCGCGCCTTCGAAATTATTGCGTGGCCAGTTCGATTGAAATTGCAGCGAAGTATTGCCGGCCGATTTGGGCTGGGCCAAAGAACAAATTTCACCGTTCAGACGCGCAGCGATTTTCGCGGTTGAATCAACGGCTTCACCATACAGAGTCTGTAGCTTCTCTCGATCGCCTTCCGCTTCGTCGGTGAAAACTACCGACGTAATTTCCATCTGTTGTCGGACGCGGTCGAAGGCAATCACCGTTCGAAAGAACATCCACACTGCATCGTTTGTGTTCGACTGATCGGCACCTGAATTCAGCACGGGCTCGAACCAGCGCGCAGCGTTATATGCGAGATAACCGACCGCGCCGCCGGCAAACGGCGCTAATCCGGCGCGCGGTACCAACTTTTTTCCCGCAAAGTATTGCCGCAGAAAATCGACCGCGTTTTGATTCACGACTTCGCGCTGGCCGTCTCTCTGAACGATCGTCTCCGTGCCCTGACCACGCACAACCATCCACGGATTCGCGCCCAGAAACGAATAGCGCGCGACGCGTTCACCGCCTTCGATCGATTCCAGCAGGAATGAGTGCTGTGCGTCGCCGGCGATTCGCAAAAATGCACTGAGCGGCGTTTGCAGATCCGCAAGAATCGTCCGCGTGACGGGAATTACGTTGCCGCGTTCAGCGTCGCGTTCGAAATCTTCGAATGTGGTTGGGGTCAAATCGAGCACTGCGAAAGAATCTAACCCAGTTTGCCGGATTCTTCTATCGTCGATCGGGGATGTTTGTGCGTCGAACAAAGCAACCTATAATGAAGCTGTGAGCGAGCGCCCAATAGAACTTGAGCCGGATCCGGTGATCGAAGCGTATAAGAAGGACGTCGATCGCACATTGATTCGCGAGAATCTGAAATTGACGGTGCAGGAGCGGTTGGACAACCTCGCCGCCCTGCAGGAATTTGCCGAAGAGTTGCGTCGCGCTCCGAAAGAAAATCCACCTCGTGCAGACTGATTTTCGAGGACTACTTCAAACTTTGGTGCGATCCGACGTCAAATTCATCGTCGTTGGAGGCGTCGCAGCGTACGCGCACGGTTCTCCCAGACTCACGGTCGATTTGGATGTCGTATACGAACGCAGTAACGAGAATATTGAGCGACTGGTTCGAGCGTTGGCGCCTCTTGACCCATATCTTCGGGGCGCGCCGCCTGGACTTCCGTTCCACTGGGATCCCCAGACGATAACGCGAGGACTAAATTTCACGCTGGTCACTTCCCTCGGTTCGCTGGATTTACTTGGCGAGATCACCGGAGGGGGTTCGTGCGACGATCTGATGCCACATTGTGTAGTCGTGAAATTGCACGGCTTCGACTGTTTATGCCTCGATTTGGATTGGCTGATTAAAGTGAAACGCGCGGCCGGACGTCCGAAGGATTTCGAAGCGATTGCTGAACTTGAAGCGATTAAGGAAGAACGGGAACGGAGTGATTCATAGATCAAGAACGCGCAGTCATTCAAATCAGTCGATTAGCCGCCAGCCAGTGTCCGCCATCGACAACCAACACCGCGCCGTTGATGTAGTTCGCCGCGTCTGAGCAAAGAAAAACTGCCGCGTTCTCGATATCTTCGATCAGTCCAAACCGGCCCAGCGGAATTCGTTGCTTGAGCTTTTCCTTGATCGGCTCAGGTACAAGTCGTTTCATGCCTTCGGTGTCACCAATCGGTCCCGGCGCAATCGCATTCACGCGAATGCCGTATCGTCCCCACTCGACCGCGAGATTTCGCGTAAGGGCATCGACGCCGGCTTTCGCGGCTGAGACATGAAGCTGCATCGGCGTGCCGAGGTAATGCAGTGTCGCGCTAATGTTCAGAATCTGACCGCGGTTTTGTTTGAGTTGATCAAACGCCGCCCGACAGACATTGAATGTGCCTTTGAGATCGATATCGACAACTGTGCCGAAACCATTGGGCGAAAGCTCCTCAGCTTTGCAGAGAAAATTTCCCGCGGCGCCGTTGACCACGATGTCGATCTTTCCGAACTGTTCGACCGTTGCGGCGATCGCCTTCTCAATTTCTTCGGGCCTGCGAACGTCAGCAGCGATAGCGAATGCTTCACCAGTTGGGAGCGCGGGCATCCCTGCCCGCACAGCGTGCGCCTCGTTGATCGCCTTTGCCGCAGGTTCCAGATGTTCCAGGCTGCGACTGACGAGGGCGACGTTGGCCCCGGCTTCAGCCAGGGCGCGCGCGACCCCGCCGGTAATGCCGGTGCCGCCCCCAGTGACGAAGGCGACTCGACCTTGCAGGATTCCATCGACAAAGATTTTCATTCCGTCCACGTATCGTTTAGATGGCGGACTTGTCCGCCAGAACTAGCGGCACAAGTGCCGCTTCTAAACGAGCATCATTCTTATCCACCGGCGATGTACGGTCGCGCCTGCACGATGTAGATCTGACCCTTCATGTAGGCCCACTCGATGTCTTGATCCTTATCGTGGAAAACGCGTTTGATTTTTTCCGCGGCCGCAGCCAGACGGCGAACTACCTCGTCGGTCAGCACCTCGCGTTCTCCGCCAATAGGAATCTCTCTGATTCCACCTCGTTCGTCGAAAGTGAGCAGGCTGTCTTCTTCGGATCGAGTCAGGACTTGAACTGAATTAGCAATCGGTCGAAACACGACTTGCTCCGCAATTCTCTGCCCTTCGACCACGCGCATCCCGAGGCCGCGCTTTGCGCTGATATAGATCGAACCGCGATCGATCGGATCAGGCCGGCGATTGAAAGGATCCGCGGTGATCATCACGCCAGAGCTTTCCGAGTTGATTCCTTCTTGAATGAGCACGGCCATATAGATTTTCGAGTGGTCTATGCTCGCGCGCTCGCGTGCTTCGTAAGCTTCAAAGTTCCAGACTGACGCCCACACGCTTTTAATTCCTTCGATCAATTGATCATCCGTGCGCAGGTTTGGCATCGTGGTGTACAACCCGGCGCCGTTGAAGTTCGGCAGGTCTTCGCTGTTTGTCGAGCTGCGCGCGAACAGTCCTTTGCCCGGAAACTCGGCATGCGCTCGGCGCAAAACTTCCGCGCGAAGCTGTGCGTTCATGTTTCCTTTTTGAAACTGGTCGCGCATTCGGGTCAGATAAGCTCGCCGATACGCCGGATCGTGAACGAATTTTTGATCGTTCATCATCGTATAGATCGCATCGTCCAGTTTGTTCTCGCGCAGAAATTGATCGTAGTAGTAAAAAGGAATTGTGAATCCCGGTGGGACCGAAAATCCCGGCAGGCGCGCATGAGTTAGCTCTCCCAGATTTGCTGACTTCGCGCCGTAGGCGATGACTGACGCCGCACGTTGCTCGTTGAGACCGGCGAGTTTGGTAATCGATAGATCGGAGCGCGGCTTCATGATGTCGAGCCGCTGCTTCAGACGCTTTTGATATTCGTCGAGCTGGTTGTTGTCAGCTTTTTTGATCGAATAGGTGTCGCGGCGCGCGTCGAATTCAACCCACCAACCGTTGTATTGCTTCAGCAATTCCTGCGCGTTCTTGATGTAAACGTTCGGAATGCCCCAGCCTTTCGCCAGCAGGTTGATATGTGAAAGCGGCGTCGACGGTTTGCCGGTAATGATCCCCGCAACGGGCGGCAATTGCACCGGGACTTCATCGAGGACGAGAATTTCGTTGAAGCCAATCTCGACATGTTCATCCAACTTAGGAATAACGTGAATACGACCCAGACCTTTCGCGACATTTAGCGGCTCGTATTCCTGGTTCCGCGAAATTTCTGTTTGTAAGACGCGCGTCAAACCGAGATTCGCCGTCGCCTCGTCCTGACGATTTGAATTTGGCTTGAACGCTACGGAAGTGAAGAACGTTTTGTTGATGATGTCTGACGCGAGTTTTATTTGATCGGGCGGAATCAGGTCGCCTTCCCAAAATTCGAATGTCCATTTCCGCACCGGCGTCTGGTAAGCAATCGTGCCAAGAATGAAGCGGCGGTTGGGTTTCAGATAATTATTCTCAAAGAACTCCTGTCCACGCTCGAGCGAAAGATAGGTTCCATTAACGAAGTCTTTGTGAAACTTGTAGAGCTTTGTATTGACGTAATAAATCCGATTCTTATTCTGCCGATCGATAACGAATAGGACGTGCGGCAAGGCATATGGAGTATTCGCGTCATAGACCACAGCGAGCGAATCGAATTCCGCTTGCGAGTGCACGGCTCCGATTGATTTCGGGCCGGCCGAACTGTTCTGCGAACTCGAACTGCCGACCGCGAATAAGACAATCACGAGCGAAATGGCGAGCTTCAAGAGTGTGGACGGATATTTCATTGCTCGATACGTAAATCCCTGCTTTCCGCTTGCAGCAATTCTATCAAATCATCAACGTGGCGTTTTTCGGTCAGATAGCTGTTGATATTCACCCGCAGCGCGCGCCGCCCGTGAAGCACCGTCGACGGAAAGAACGCCTTGCCGCTTTTCTCGACGCGCTGTTGTAACGATTGCTGAACTCGATCCTGCTCGTCGCCGGACATTGTGCGAACAGTTTTCGGCAAGAAGCGAAAACAGCAAACCGCGGTTTCAATCTCGCCGACTCGCTGAAAATCCGAAAGCTGGTCGAGTCGACTCGCCAAATATTTCGTTAGTTCGATGTGTCGCTCAACAGTTTCGCTGTATCCGCGCTTGCCCATGAACTTGAAACACATCCAGAGTTTCAGCGAATTGAATCGGCGCGTACCCATCTGGCCATAACGAAAAAAATCGTATTGCGCATCGGAAAATCCGCGGTCCTCACTGAGATATTCCGGCGACATGTCAAACGAATTTCGCAACACCTGCCCGCCGTCACGAACCAAGGTCGCGCCGCATGAGAACGGAACGAACATCCACTTATGCGGATCGAAAGTTATCGAATCAGCCAGCTCGATTCCGCGGAGCTTCGATTTATGCCGGTCTGAAAAGGCGAGCGCGCCGCCGTACGCGGCATCGACATGAAACCAGCAATCGTGCTCGCGCGCGATTTCCAGTAACTCGGGAAGCGGATCAATCACGCCGGTCGAAGTTGTGCCGGCGACGCCGACGATGCAGACGGGTTTGCGCCCTTCACCGATATCCTTCGTTATGGCCGCTTTCAGGCTATCCAAGCGGATGTGAAAGCGATCATCTGTTTCGATTTTTCGCAGGGAATCACGGCCGACTCCAAGGATGTCGAGGCTCTTCTCAACCGAAAAATGACACTGTTCTGAAGTGTAAACGGTCAGGTTTTTTGCGCCTACGCCCTGGCGCATAACCTCTGGCGCCAAGCGATCGCGCGCGCACTTGAGTGCAATCAAGTTTGCTTCCGATCCGCCGCTTGCTAACACGCCGAATGCATCCTGACCATAGCCGATCAACTCACACAACCAACGGATAGATTGCGATTCGATCATGGCCGAGGTTGGACCGTTGCGCCACGCGCCGGCGTTTTGATTCAGCGATGAGCATAACGCATCCGCCCACACACCAATCGCCAGCGGTGTCGGATTGAATTGGCCAAAGTAATGCGGACTGGGAACCTGCATCGCGTCCGGTGCAATGTTCTGCGCGAACTGTTCGAGAATGTCTTCCGCCGCCGTTCCTTCAATCGGCAGCGACTCGGTGAAAAGATTTTCGAGATCGTTCGGGGTTGCGGACGAGGTCACCGCAGCAGCATCGAGACGCGCAGCATGCTCGCTGATCAATTTAGTGACCGCGCGGCCCAGCCTCTCGTGCTCGTCTCTCAAGTCGTCGGTCTTCATGTTATCTTCAGCTCTGACCCGCGATCTAAACAGAGTCACCTGAGAAATGCCAACGCCGACCGAACAATTCGCACAGGCTCTCAGACAGCATGCTGCTGATTTTGGCGTCGAACTCTCGCCCGAGGCATTTCGCAAGTTGAAACAATTTTACGAGCTGTTGCTGAAATGGAATCCGCGGCTGCATCTGGTAGGGCCATGTTCGCCCAGAGAATTTGCGATGCGACACGTCCTGGAGTCGCTTCTATTGCTCAAGCATCTTTCTGCGAATGCTCGGATCGTGGACATCGGTTCTGGTGGCGGCTTGCCAATAATCCCCTGCTTGCTGGTTCGCGATGATTTACACGCGACGCTAATCGAATCGTCAGCGAAGAAATCAATCTTTTTGAAAGAGGCGATACGCCTCCTGGGAGGTGCGGGCCGAACTCAAATTGTAAATGCGCGTTTCGAAGACTCCGCGACTCCTGAAACTAATTTCATCACCTGTCGCGCGCTCGATCGATTCGATCGCTTGCTACCAGAACTCGTCTCCTGGTCGCCGGCAAACTCAACGCTGCTGCTATTTGTCGGCGAGTCATTGCGCGATGAAATCAAAGCGCTGGTCCCGTCAGTCACCGTGGAAAGCATTCCACTGTCTGCGAAAAGATTTTTGGTGATCGCAAGCAAAGATAGGGCTTAGCCCACCTTCAATGGGTGCCGATTCCCCATCGAGTACCATCTCCGGCATTCGCTAAACATAACTCTCCAATCCGATCCCAACTGGACGTTTACCAAATAGGAGAGTTCCGGCCCGGGCGAGCGGCCGAAATCTCACCGCAATTCTGGAAACCCTCGATCATTGTCGGTTTTTCTCTTCTGTAATCTTATTTCTGAGGGTTGGCTGCAATCGATGGCGGCGAAAACCCGGAAAAATCGACATCTTCCCTTTGGGGGTTTTTGAGATGCGTTCGCTTACCAAAATCAGCTTAGCTGTGGCGATTCTGATAATTTCGTTCGCCGTGGCGCCGGCCGCAAAGGCCGACCCGATCACGATTCAGAGCAGTGGTTTCTCTCTACCGAACCTTGGCAACGATGGCACCGGCATCAACGGCCTCGATTTGCTGGTCGGCGCCGCTTCGTCGACGACTCGCAACGTTAACGGCCATGGCAGCTTCATTGCTTTGCTGAATCCGCTGGAATTCACAACCGGGTTCACGGGCGCTAACTCCGGTGGCAGTCACCTGTTCGATTTTTCACAACTGCTGACGATTAACGGCATGACCCAGACTCTGAACCTGTCGGGGAGTATCGACATCGGTCACCTGGTTGATACAGTTCACATTTTCCAATCCGCGCCGCTGGTTTTCAATTTCAACACCTTCACCGTAACGGTAACCGTGCTGCCGACCGATATTGACGGATGGGGACCCGGAACGTTCTGCGGGAATCTGAAAGCGAAAATTGTCGTCAACGATTGCAAGCCCGTTCCTGAACCAGCAACGTTGACTTTGCTCGGATTAGGTTTGGCGGGAGTCGCAGCAAAATTCCGAAAGAAGCGAAAAGCCAAAAGCGCCTAGCACTTCTTCTCTTACTTTATTGTTACGCTAATCACCTGCTGTCCGCTGATCACAAATTCAGCGGGCGGCAGTTCTTTTTCGTAGACAGATGAAAGCGTCAGCGGCGTGTAGCCTCCGGACGTGCGCTCGTTGTTCAAGGTCGCAACGACCGACGGCGGCAAGTTCGGCAACTCGTTCGATCCGATAACCACGCCGGGCGCAGGACGGAGCAGCTTCAGATACAAACGATCGTTCTTCTTCGTCTTGTTGATCGCGTCAACCAGTTGGCCCAATTCGCGCGGGACGAAGACCTTCGCCGATGATGACTCCTGCAAAGTCGCGCCGTCGCCGACCATGATCATCAGTTGTCCCGATGGAGCATCGGCCGGAATCTGCACCGGAATCCTTTCCACGAATTGTTTGCCCGAATCGGTTCTGACGTAAGCCTGAAGCTCAACATTCTCGCCGCGCGAGACTTCGGTTCTATCGAGCGAGATGCGTTCTAACGTGGCTGCATTCTTCTCTTCCGTAGACGTGACGTTGAGGGTGATGCCATTTATGTTCACGTTATCGAAACCGCTGCTCAGCAGCGTCTGCGCCGGCGCGGCAACGGCTCCCGCCGCCAGCATCGCAGCATTCGCGGAAGAAAACCTGCGTTGAATCCCGATTGACTCCTGGCCATTCACGGAGATCGACCCGTCAACGGTAATCGTCGCTTCGCCGACGGAACGTTCCCGCGCGGCGATGCTGTTGAAAACGGTAATGCTCAACAAAAGCGGCGTTAGATACTCATCGCTGACGATCTCGTAGTTGAATTGCTCGGACTGGCCGCGGCTGGTATGCAGCATCAGCTTCACCGGAATCATCTTCGGAGCGTGCCCCAACTGACCGAACACGCCCGTCGCTCGATCCTGTGAAATTGATCCGACCATCTTTCCTGGGACAGCGAGCTTAAACGAATTGAAGGCGTTCGGAATGACGGTGACCACAGAGCTTTCCGTCATCGGCATGTCGGCACTGCCGAGGCTGAGAAACGGATGTCCGAAAGCATAAATCTTGTTGCCGTCGCGATACGTAACCGTTCCGGCAGCAGCAACTGAATAGTCGCCCCGCGCAAGTTGGACAGTAACTGAAGTCCCCGGCGTCAGAGTGTTGTTGTCGAAACTCTCGAGCGGCGTCATCGCCGCTGCGCCGCCGACTCCGGAAACCGGCAGCAATCCGCTTTCAGTAAGCTGCGATGAAAACAACGACAACGTATCTTGCTTGATGCCGCTGAAAACGACCGGGGTCGCGATTGGCTGAATCTGCTGGCCCATCAATGGCGCAAGCGCCGAGCCCGCCGAAACTGGAGCGATCAGTGATTGAGAGCCGATTGCTTGCTTCGGTAACAAAGGCTTCCAGGTACTCGCTGACGCGCTAAACGAAAACGCCCTTGCCTCGTTGCTCTTCGGCCTCTCGTTGCTTTGGGCGAAGATATCGATCATCTGTTTGATCGGAGTGATACCGCAGATCGGTTCTTTCGCAAAGGGAAAACTGTAGGCGATGGCCCCGACCAGTTTGTTGTCGATGAAAACCGGCGAGCCCGACATGCCGGCAAAAACGCCGGTCTTGTCCACATTTGGTCCATTCAGCTTCGCAATAATCGTTGACTGTCGCGGACCAGTGAAACCGTCCAGTACACCGAGAATTTCAAGTCCAAACTCCTGTGGCTCGCTTCCGGAAAATACGGTGCGCGCGACGCCCTTCATTCCCGGCCGTAGATCCTCGATAGCAAACAGCGGCGCGGTGGAGCTATCAACCGCGGCTGTTCGCTTCGCTTGTGCAAAGCATGACGCACCGATTGAGAAGGTGAGGAGAACGAAAACTACAACCGCAGCAATTTGTTTATTCATGAACTTCATATGGTTTTGCAGGTCAAAGATTGGCCGGGCGAAGTAACATGCGTCACTATAGCCCAAACTCCGTGAAAAAGAATAGCATGTTAAAGCGAATGTTGGATGTCGAAGGATTCATTCTGGTTGGCGGCCTGTCGAGCCGCATGGGAACCAATAAGTCGGAGCTAAGGCTCGATGGCCAAACTGCGGTTGAGCGAATCGAGCGTCAACTTGGCGCGGTCGCGGATCGGGTAAGACTCGTCGGCCCGCATTCTGGACAGACTGCCAATATTCCGGATGTTCATGAGAAATGGGGGCCGTTGGGCGGAATCCAGGCCGCGCTCATTGCCGCGGACAGCGAATGGTGCCTGATCGTCGCGTGCGATCTCCCATTTGTCACCCGTGAGTTGTTCGCGCGCTTGATGGAGTTTTGCAATGAATCGACGGACGTTATAGTTCCCTTACAAGAGGATGCGCGCCCGCAACCGCTCTGTTCGTTGTACCGGCGAGAGCAATGCCTGAGAGCAGCCGAGCAATCAATCGCGAATGACGAGCACAGTCCTCGGGCACTCCTGGATAAGGTCAATACGCGGTACATCGAGTTCGATGAACTCTCAGATCTAACGGGCGCCAAACACTTTTTCTTCAACATGAACACGCCAGAGAACTACGAGCGCGCGACAGAGATCGCACGCTTGTTAAAGAACGGCTTTTAGTAAGAGGCGATTAATTCAGGCACGCACTTGTACGAATTTTTGGTTTGCAATTCACGGCGCTTCATTCATAATCCGACGCAACATGTCACCGCGCGCCAGAGTCCTTCGCAAGACGCTGAAAACGCTTTTGCCGATCCTGCTCGTGATAGTTCTGGCGTTTGTGATCGTCTGCGGTTGGATCGTCTATAGCATCACCCGTCCACCGCGCGCGCCTTACCTGATCACACCGCAAACATTTTCGACAGTGACTGGACCAATATTGAAGGCCAGCGATGTCACCTGGAAGAATCACGACGGAACGGATGCGCGCGGCTGGTTGATACGCGGCGCTGAAGGAGCTCCGGCGGTGATTCTGCTACACGGCTATGGCGCCGATCGATCGTGGTTGCTGAATCTCGCCGTGAAGCTTAACGAGACGACAAACTTCACCGTGCTCTGGCCCGATTTGCGCGGACACGGTGAAAATCCTCCGGTGAACTGGACGTTGTTTGGCTCAGTCGAGGGCGACGACGTCGCCGCATCTATCGAATTCCTTCGCTCGCTAAAAAATCCGCAGGGCAAATCTCAAATCGGTCCGCGCGTCGGAATCTTCGGAATAGGTTTAGGCGCGTACGGGGCACTAGATGCGGCCAGGCGAACAAGCGATGTGCGCGCGTTGGCGCTCGACTCGGTGCCGGCGTCGCCGGAAGATTTGATTGTGGCCGCGACTAACGCGCGCCTGGCAATGCATAGCGCGGTGCTCCAGCGATTAGCTATAACCGGCGTTCGTATTTACGGCTTTGGCAAGTTTCAAAATACTCCTTCTTGCGAATTGGCGCGATCGCTTCGTGATGTTCGCGTACTGCTGTTGGTCGGCGGCGAAGGCGATCCTTCGCGCCGTTCGTCTCTCGATTTGATCCAGTGCGTGAAAGGTCAGGCGGAAGTTCGAAAGGATTTGACATTGACCGGGGCTGGCCTCCCCTCAGCCACCGGCGAACAGGAAGAAGCCTATGACCGGCCGGTGATCGAATTCTTCGACAAGTCGCTCAGATAATTCATCTATCGCAACCGCACGGCTACCAAAGCCACGCGACCGTTGTCTCCGATCATTTCCGTCTGCAGGTGCCTGTCACCGGTTATCTGTGCCGCGAATTCAATCGGCACAAAACACAAAACTACTCCGCTGCGACGCGCAGCTTCCATCACCTGTCCGGCGCCTTCAAACTTCACCGGCTCTCCGTCCGATCCATACGTCAATCTATTCGCAGCATAGAATTCCGCGGTGCGCTCGATGTTGTGAAGGTGTACCACCGGCGTCGTCGCGTAGCCGCGTGAATTTGCATCCGCGAGCAGCTCGCGAATTGACTCGGCTTTCGTGGCTGTCGACGCAATCCGATTCAAAGAGATTGCCGACGTTATGATTGCAGCCGCTGCAATCAGCACGAAAAGAGTTTTGCGAAACTGCGGACGGATCGCGGCCGCTGCTCCAACGAGCAGCAATGGACCAGCCGCCAGTGATAACAACAGAAGATTCGCCGGAAAGAGGCGATGGGAGTACCAAATCCCGCCGCCAGCCAGAGCGATCAAGACGATGCCGGTTAATCGCAGAACTTTATCGCCACGTTCTTCTTTGACAAAACACGCAATCCGTTCGCCTACGAGTAAAGCCGCCGCAGGCAAGACGGGCAGAATGTAAGCAATCAACTTCGAGCCCGAGAACGAAAAGAAAAGAATCGGGAATACCATCCACACCAGAGCGAACACACGTACTCGATCAATCGCTGCATCACCTCGCCAGTTCCATCTTCGTGATGAAACAAATGCCGCGATCAAAACGATTGTCCAAGGCAATGCCAGCCCGATCAGCACCGGGAGGTAAAAATAGACAGGCTCTGGATGGTGAAACTTGTTCGTTGCAAATCGCGCGAAGTGATGTTGGATAATGAACTGATCGATGAACGCCCAGCCATGTCTCACGATCATTGGACCATACCAAACGCCTGCGCCCGCCAGCGAAAGCGGAATGCCCCACAACATGCTCAGGCTAAACACGCGCAACGGGCGCTCGCGACGAACAATGTAATACAGGGCAATCACACCAAAGACGATCACAAATCCGATCAGACCCTTTGCGAGCAGTGAAAGACCGGCGAAAACATAGAATGCAAACAGCAGAATGAACTGATTGCCCTGCCGGAAAACACCGGACAAGGACGCCAGCAAACCGCACGCAGGATTCCGCTGAGTTCTGGCTCGGTTCTCCGTGACAAAGAATGCAGCGAGCGCGCCCGTCGTCGTCATCGTCAGGACGATATCGGTAGTTGCGCCCCGCGAAAAAGCGATTGCGCCCGCACTCGCTAACCAGACGAGCGCGCTCCAGCGGCCAACAGTGTTCTCGGTGTTTGTATCGCGGGACTGAGCCTCAACGCGCGGACCCAAGCTCACGTTCCTGCCAAGCCAATAAAGAAAAATCGCAGTCAGCAATCCGCAAATCGCCGGACCAAGTCGCGCCGCATACTCGCTGACGCCGAGCAGGCGATAACTCAACATCATCATCCAATAAAGGAGCGGCGGCTTTTCAAACCAAGGCGTGCCGCCGAGCGTCGGCGTGATCAGATCGCGCCGCGCGAACATCTCGCGTGCAACTTCGGCGTAGCGCGGTTCGTCTGGGCCAACCAGCGGAAGCGAACCCAACCCCCAAAGATAAAACGCGATTATGGCGATGAAGAGCAGAAACCAGGCACGCTTGGCAAGCACTGAAGGTTGCAAGTATAGTCCCCGAAGCAGAGGTCAGAATTAGAGATTAGAGGTCAGTCGCATTTCCACTCTCGACGAAATTCGCGGTGAATTCGGATCGTGATTCAAAAGAAAATAATCGGAACCTCGAAGTATCCTCGAAACGCGTCGATGATTCAAACGAGCTGACTTCCGACCACTGAACGATTCTTATGTTACGTACCGCAGTCATCGGCGTCGGCCACCTCGGACAACAGCACGCGCGCCTTCACGCCGCCCTGGCTGCGGAAGGCAAATCACAACTGGCAGCCGTGTGTGATGTTGACGAAGCGCGTGCAAAACAGATCGCCTCCGAGTGGCAGGTTGAGCTAACCACCGATTGGCAGACACTGATGGGAAAGGTCGACGCCGTCAGCCTAGCCGTACCGACTGAATCACACTGTGAGATTGCTTGCGCGTTTCTCGAGTCCGGGACTCATGTACTGGTTGAAAAGCCAATTTCGCGCACGCTCGATGAGGCGGATCGAATGATCAAGGCAGCGAGCAAAGGCGCGACGATTCTGCAAATTGGTCATGCCGAGCGATTCAATCCCGCCCTGGTTGCGCTGCGGCCACATGTGAAGAACCCGGTCTATTTCGAGATTCACCGCGTGGGTCAATTTACGGCGCGCTCTCTAGACATCGATGTAGTGCTCGACCTGATGATTCACGATCTCGACATCGTGCAATGGCTCGTCGGTGAAAACGTCGGCGTAACGAGCGTACACGCCGTGGGAATTCCGATTCTGACCAATCGCGTCGATGCGGCCAATGCGCGCATCGAATTCGCAAGCGGCGCCGTCGCAAACATTACCGCATCGCGGGTCGGTACCGAACGGATCCGCAAGATGCGCTTCTTTCAACCGCGCGATTATGTCGTCGTCGATTATGCCAACAACTACGCATCGATCAGCAGCCTCGCGCAGTCACAAGTAAGCCCGTGGCCCGGCGTAAATACAAACGTGCTCGAAGTAAACAACGTCGAACCGTTGCGCGCTGAAATCGAATCGTTTCTCGAATCCGCCTCTACCAATTCACGACCAGTAGTTTCTGGCGAGGACGGACAACGCGCGCTATCCCTCGCGCTGCGTACGCTGGAACAAATTCACGAGCACACGGTGCGAATCGGAGCAGATGCTCTGCTGCAAAAGGCTTGAACTCAGTAGAACCAGAACTGAACGTCTCAAAGTCTCTGCTCGGCCGTATCGACGCCGGTGACTTCCCTTCTGCCGTTTATGTCGTCGCGGAAAACGGTGCACCGGTGTTTGCGGATGCGCTTGGCAATGCGGTGATGGCGCCTGAAAAATATCCCGCCACGCTGGATACAATTTACGATCTCGCCTCGCTGACAAAACCACTCGTTACCGGTTTGCTTTGCGCGCAGCTCGTTCAGGCCGCGAAGCTCACTATTGACGCACCGGCCGCGAATTACCTGACGGAATTCAATCGACCGGATAAGAATTCGATCACCATACGTCAGCTGCTAACTCACACCTCTGGTTTGCCTGCGTGGCGTCCGCTATATCTTCTCACAACGAAAAAGGAAGACACGTTAGCGGCGATCGCAAACGAAGCACTTGAATACAAACCTGGTGAGCGAGTCCTGTATAGCGATCTGGGCTTCATTGTTCTCGGCTTTCTGCTTCAGCAGCTGACGCATGCGCCGTTAGTCGAACTGGCGCAGGCTGAAATACTGAAACCGCTAGAGCTGCAGCGCACATTCTTCAATCCGGCGCGCGCAATGCAAACCGGTATTGCCGCTTGCGAAACCGGAAATGCCTATGAACGCGGCATGTGTGAAACAGCAGCGCCGAGTGACCCGGCCGCAAACGCTGCCCGCGCTAACACGCATTGGCGCAGTGAAATGATTTGGGGCGAGGTTCACGACGGCAACGCATATTTTCTCGGTGGCTCCGCGGGTCACGCCGGCTTGTTTTCTAACGCAATCGAAACTTTGCGGATCGCAAATCAATTTATCGCCGAGCGATCCGAACTGTTATCGGCGGAAACCTGCGACCTGTTCACGCAAAATATGACGGCAGGATTGAATGAAGCGCGATCCTTCGCCTGGCAGTTCGCCGCGACCAAAGACTCGACTGCGGGAGGAGCATTGCCGGCTGATGCTTTTGGTCACACCGGATTCACCGGCACGAGTTGCTGGATCGATGCTGCGGCGCAGCGCGTCTTCATTCTGCTCACCAACCGCACACACAATCGCTCTCTCCCCTTCGCGAATATCAACGCCGTTCGGCGCGAATTTCATTCTCTGGCCGTGGCCGCCCTCGCAGGCCGGTGAACTTCATGACGAACCGCGGTTCCTCAAATAATTCGCTGGCGCTTATTCGCGCTGCGCTCAGCCTGGAACGTAATGTCACGCTGGCTTCCAGCGCTGTCTTTCTGCTCGGTTTTGGTGAAGAGCTTTGGAAGAAGTTTCTGCCGAAGTATCTGGAAGCACTCGGCGCCAGTATTCCGGTAATCGGTCTGTTTGGAACCGCGGAAGATTTTCTCGATGCGATCTATCAATATCCGGGCGGTTGGATCGCCGATCGATTCGGACGGCGGAAAGCGTTTTTCCTTTTTCTCGGGCTTGCCTGCGTCGGCTATCTCGCCTATCTCGTACCCGCCACGTTATTTGTATTTATCGGTCTGGTCTTTGCAATGGCCTGGCAGAGCATGGTGTCGCCGGCGATCTTCGCGGTTATTGGCGATGCGCTGCCCGCCGAAAAACGCGCGATGGGATTTTCAATTCAATCGATCCTGAAGCGCGTGCCGATCGTAATCGCACCCATAATCGGCGGCATCATCATCGCCAGGCGAGGAGTTATCGCCGGCGTGCACGTCGGTTTAGTCATAACGCTCGCAATAGCCGCCCTTACCGCAATCCTGATTCGCTTCATCAACATCACGCACGAGGCGCATCGCTCAATCAACATCTTCGGAGTCTGGGATTCGTTCCAAAGCGGTCTGAAGCGGTTGCTCATCTCTGACATTTTCATCAGAACCTGTGAAGGCATGGCCGATGTGTTCGTGATCCTTTACGTTACGAATGTGCTGCGGATATCGGTCGCGAGATTTGGGACGCTGCTGGCAATTCTCTTTCTCACCACGCTCGTCATTTACCTGCCGGCCGCGAAAGCCGCGGATCGTGTCGGCCGGCGTTCGTTCATCATCGTTACTTTCTGTGCATTTGCACTTTACCCGCTGTCAGTCATCGCTGCGCACGACTTCACCGGACTGGTGATTGCGTTCATAATCGGAGGACTGAGAGAAATTGGGGAGCCCGCGCGCAAGGCAATGATCGTTGATTTCGCGCAACCGCAATTGCGCGCGCGCAGCGTCGGCCTGTATTACCTCGTGCGCAGTTTGGCCATTACGCCCGCGGCCGCGATCGGCGGATTGCTTTGGAAGCTCTCACCGCAGACGCCGTTTAAGGTTGCCGGAGTCTTTGGCGTTGCCGGTACTTTCATTTTTATCGCCACCGTTCGCGAGCGGGCCGCAAAGTGATACCGCAAGAAAGGAAATTCCAATGAAAGAGTTTAAGTATTTCTATCGCGCTATGATCGGGCTCGGACTAATTCTTATCGCGCAGTTCGGCTGCTCGTCCGGGGCACAACCCGGGCAATTCGATTGGAAACCGATCGAGGAAGCGATCGGCAAAGCCGGCGCAGTTCAACCCGACGGCGTTTACAAAATTGGTTTGCCACGAACTGATTTGCATGTGAAGGTGGGCGATGTCGAAGTCAAACCGACACTGGCGCTCGGCTCGTGGATCGCCTTCAGAAAAATGGCGGCTGATGCAATGGTGATGGGCGACCTGGTGTTGACGGAAGATGAAGTGGCGCCGGTCATGGCCAAGCTCCAGGAAGGCGGTATCGAGATCGCCGGGCTTCACAATCATCTTCTAACTGAAAACCCGCGCGTCATGTACATGCACATCGGCGCTCGGGGCGACGCGCTGAAGCTGGCGCGCGCGATCCATGATGCGCTGGCGTTGACTAAGACACCGCTGGCCTCAGCACCTGCCGCACAGCCGGAGCAGATCGATTTGGACACAAAACAGATCGATCAGATTCTTGGACATGCGGGAAAGATCAACGGCGGTGTCTACCAGGTTGCAGTTGCGCGCGCGGAAAGAATCTTCGAAGGCGAGGAGTCTCGCGGTGCCGAGCCCATACCGTATTCGATGGGTTTGGCGACGGCTATCAACTTTCAGCCGACTGGATCGGGTCGCGCTGCGATCACCGGCGATTTTGTTTTGGTGGGCGACGAAGTGAACCCAGTAATTGCGGCATTACGTCAAAATGGAATCGCGGTAACCGCTCTGCACAGTCATATGCTGGATGAATCGCCGCGCATGTTCTTCATGCATTTTTGGGCCAATGATGATGCGCCGAAACTGGCTCGAGGACTACGCGCGGCTTTGGACCAGACAAACTCAGCGAAATAATCCCTTTAGCTCGCGCCTGTTCCGAAAATTTTTCGGCGCGCCTTTTGCGCATTTCGTAGTAAGATACTCGCGGCCCGCCCGGCCTATCTCCCTTTCGCGCAGTTAACAATTGAAATGGATTTGATCAAAAGAACCGCGATCTTTTTGCTTGTCGCGAGCTTTGTCTGTTCCTCGTTCAGCCTAACTCGTTTAGCGCACGCGCAGGTGCAGGAGCCTTCGTCGGGTACAAAGTCTGATAAATCGACGCGCCAGTGGCCGGTCGAATCTAGTTCCGTCGTCAGCAGGTCCAGCGAAAAAGCAGACGTCGCACCAGCGAATGAACCTGTGATGCGAATCGCGCTCTCAACCGGCACGGGCGGCGCAACGATCTCGACGACCGCCCGCTTGTTGAGCGTTTCCGAATTCACCGATGAAGCGCAGCCGATCGAGGCCACGCGTGTTCGCGTCGAGTCGCGAATGTTGACGCCTTCGCGGCAGTTAGCGGATCGCGCTTATGATTTGGAAATCGCCAGATCGCTCCCGCGCGAAGACGCCGATCGTTTGATTGAATCGATTCGTCAAACGGCCGGCGAAGAAGCGCGGGCCATCGCCGACTCAGCCGCGAACAAATGGAAAGTCGTCATCACCAAGCAGTCGAAAGCTGAGGCCAAGGACGCGACCGACAAGCTCGACGACGCCGGGTTCGAAGTTCTATCGACTAAAGAGTCCTCCAGCCCGGATCCTTCGATCGCGAGGTCAGATACTTCGACCAGCGCAAAACCTGCAGGCCCACCCAGCAAGATCAAGCTGACCTCGCGCGCCGCTTCACCGAGCCGCGAGATCATCGCGTTCGCTCGGGGCGCTTCGCCGATGCTTCATTCCAGCGCGCCGCTCGTCTTCGCCTCATCCGATGAGAAAACTGCACCGGTGCGTTTCAACGACAAGCCGTATCGCGGCAAGATCGAAGTCTTCGCGAACACACATGGAACTGTCACCGTCGTGAACGTCATCGGCCTGGAAGACTATGTGCGCGGCGTCGTGCCGAACGAACTGTCTTACCCGGCGCTTGAAGCTTTGAAGGCCCAGGCGATCGCCGCGCGAACCTACGCCGTCAAGAACCGCGGCCAGTTTTCTTCGGAAGGCTTCGATCTGCTGCCGACGACGCGGTCGCAAGTCTATCGTGGACTTACGAGTGAAACGTCGCTGACTTCGCGCGCCGTCGATGAAACCCGTGGCGTCGTTGCAACCTATAACGGCGAACCAATCAATGCGCTCTACACTTCGACGTGCGGCGGTCGCACCGAAGACGCGGCCAACATTTTCAACGAAGACATTCCTTATTTGCGCGGACGCGAATGCGCTGTCGAAGGCAAAGCTGCTTTCGCGCCATTCACGATCAAGAGTTCGCGCGACGTATTCGAAATTAAGGACGAGCAGGATCTGATTTACGCGCGCGACGCGGCGCTGCTCGGCACCAGCGGTTTCGCTTTACCTCTCGATAGAGTTTCCAGTTCATGGCTCGCCGCTCACGTTTCGGACTCGGAAGTTCGTGACTGGCTCAACATCTTCGCTCGGCTTAATCACAACAACTCGTTCAAAGCGCCGGATGATGGGGCCAAGCCGCCCGCTTTCAGCAGCGCGCTAATTTCCGCAACGTATGGTGACGCGCGCGCCGACACGTTACTCAACAACGCTGATGCTGATTATCTATTGACGTTTCGCGACGGCGGCGAGGTGCCGGGACCAAATCGGGCCGATGTGGCAATGCTGCTGCGCGACGGCGTACTTTCTTTATTTGCCGACGCGACGTTGCGGCCCAAAGAAACGATGTCGCGCGCGCGTGTGCTGCACGCAATCGTTCGTATGCTCGAGTCGCGCAACTTGCTGGCGCTGCAAAAAGGCACGACGCGGCCGGCAGCGAGCGGCGTGATGATGTTGCGCTCGAATAAAGGAAAGGACTTGCCGATCGCGGTGAGCAATCGTGCGTTTCTGTTTCGTCAATTCGGCGAAAACCTTTATCAGATGAAGACGCTGGCCCTGGTTGGCGGCGAGCCCGTGACGTTTCACGTCGACGCTAAAGGCGAAGTTGACTACCTCGAAGTCCGGCCCGCGAACAACGGCGCCGCCGCAGATCGATTTTCGTCTTTGAGCAACTGGACGGCGCAACTGAATCTCGGCGCGGTGCAGGCTCGGCTTGGGAGATCGGTGCACGGTATCGGCGCGATTACTGATTTGCGCATCGCGAAACAAGGGACCTCACGTCGCGTGATCGATTTGGAAGTGATCGGCACGCAAGGCGTCGCGCATATTCGCGGTGGCCGTATTCGCTCCGCGCTCGGACTGAAAGAACAGCTGTTCGTAATCGATCGCGTCTACGACGACAACAATCGGGTCTCTTCCTTCGTCTTCACCGGACGCGGCTGGGGCCACGGCGTCGGTATGTGCCAGTTCGGCGCGTACGGTCTGGCTAAACAAGGATTGAATGTCGAGCAGATTCTGAAGACTTACTACACCGGAATAGAGCTGACCAAGATGTATTGATCGCGCACGCGATAGCGAGAGACATTCACAGCGAACTCTCAGCGATAAGAACGGTACGACGACCGTAATCAATCGTCAGGCAGCAATCTCTTAGCATATGTCCTCCAAGGATCGCTTCCCTGACCTGCGATGACGTAGCTACCGCGGTTGTGATTTTTTGTCCCAGCCAATTGATTTCCATCGAATAGCTGGAGACTAGGATCGGCTCTCCTGTAGCCAGTAAAACTCCTCCAGCGCTCCGCCATACTTAATGTCCAGTTCCTTAGCCAACCCTTCCGGAATCATTAAGCCGCCAGTAAAACCAGTATCCACCAGAAACTCTATTTCGCGCGGACCAACATCAATACGGATTGCTGGCTCATCGTTCGCATTGAAATAGCCATCCATTTAAAATTATTGTCGAGGCGTCATCAATCGTTGAGCATACGGAGAGCCAACCCGCAGGAAAAAGAGTGTTCCGTCGTGTCCCGCAGCACGGGCTTTTTCTGATGCATCAACTTCATCGTTTCCGACAAAATAATCGTTCGTACCGAGTTCGATCGCGACAATTGCGCCATTGTGCTTGGGCTCGAGTCTTGTCGCCAGTTCGTCTTGATATGTTTGTTTAGCGCGATCAATCAAGTGCAGTGTCTTCCCCACAGCGTTCACGACCCGATCAATTGCCGCTTCACTGCAGCCTACCCAATCAGCTTTGCCAAAAGGCGCGAAGCTGCCAGGCTCCGAAGAAAAATCATATTCCTCGATGTGCACTTCTTCACCGTGTTGTCCGCATATTCGTAGCTCTTTCGGTAGAGTTTTGATGACCTCTCGGAACCTGGGAATCCTCGTAAAATCACTGGGGTCTATCATTCGCCGCGCCATTTTCATGATCGTTTCCCTTGCAAAAGTCTACCCACATTATTACATACAATACTTCGCGAACTCTCAGGCATAAAAATAATTGTCAATCACCAGCATTTCACTAGTTACTGAATCACAGGCGTTCGGACCACTTGCCTCATTCTTGCAGACATTGCAAGGCTTGTCCTCACGAATTTACCAGTTAGTATTGTCGAACTAGGACCAACGCATGCGCTTCTCCCGCAATCAGATCATTGGCGCGATTCTGTTGCTCGCGGTCATCTGGCTCGTGATTGTGATTCGGCTTATCATCAGCCACGGGTGACTAATCGACAGGCTAAAGGTGAAACCAATGCGGGCAAGGATGCCCGCGCTCCAACCACGCGCGACATCATCGCCATCGTTGGCCCGACTGCTTCAGGCAAGAGCGAACTCGGGATTCAGATCGCGCTGCACCTCAACGGCGAAATCATCAACTGCGATTCCGTTCAGGTCTATCGGGAAATTCAGATCGCAACTGCGAAGGTGCCGTTAACCGAGCGCCGCGGAATTCCTCATCACTTGATCGATTTTGTTGCGCCGGCCGTCACGTTCACTGCCGCTGATTGGGCCCGCGCGGCCATCGCTAAGATTGAAGAGATCGAAGCCCGTGGTCGCGTAGCAATTCTCGTAGGCGGCACGGGTTTCTATTTGCGCGCGCTGCGCCGGCCTTTTTTTCCTAGCCCAGCGACGGATGAAGAGCTGCGCGCGCGGCTGACAAAGATCCGTGAGCGACATGGGCCAGAGCGACTTCACCGGATTCTGCGTCGATTCGATCCAAAGGAAGCGGACAACCTCAACCCGCGCGATTGGCCGCGAGTGCAGCGCGCGATTGAGTTCTGTCTGCAAACCGGCGAGCGAATTTCAAAACAAAGACCTGTACGGCCCGAATCACCTGAACTCGGGAATCGCATTCGCGTTATCGCGCTGAATCCGCCGCGTGCGGAGTTGTATGCGCGCATCAACCAACGCACCGAAGCACATTTCGCTGATGGTTTGGTTGACGAAGTGCGCGATCTGCTCGCGCGCGGTGTACCAGCGAATTCCAGTGCACTTGGCGCGCACGGCTATCGACGCGTCGTCGAATATCTGAAAGGCGAACGCGATCTCGCCGGCGCAATCGAGCAAACCAAACTCGATGTGCGACATTATGCAAAGCGACAGTTGACCTGGTTTCGTCAGGAGGCGGGCGTTGAGTGGATCGAAGGCTTCGGTGACGACTCAGAAGTTCAGAAGGAAGCTCTTGCGCTGCTCGAGGCCCACTCGCCAGCGACGACATAAATCAGAACGCAGAAAATCTCTTGTAAGCTGCGCACGCCTGTTATACTCTGAGCGTCGCTAAATCCATCAATCCGACGAAGGAAGAGTGTCGTGGATTCAAAGCCGGTTCCACAAAACATTCAAGATGGTTTTTTGAATCTCGCTCGCCGCGAGAAAACCACGGTGACAATTTATCTGGTCAATGGCGCGAAGTTGCTTGGCCGTATCAAGAGCTTTGACAAATTCTCGCTGCTTTTAGAAACAGGCGCACAGGATCAATTGATTTTCAAGCACGCAATTTCGACCATCTCGCAAGCGCGTCGCTCGACCGGCGAGCTGCGGCACACTTCAATTCCACCTGATCCTCCTGCTGAGCAGACAAACGAACCGCCCGCCGCTTAGAATTCTCTCGCGGTTTCTCATTCAATGGCTGGGGTTTTCATCACCTTCGAAGGAGTAGACGGTTGCGGAAAATCGACGCAGCTTCGTCTGCTTTCGAGTGAATTGCGCGTGCGCGGTTTGGATGTGATGACTACCCGGGAGCCTGGCGGCACGCCGCTCGGGCAGAAGCTGCGCGCAGTACTGCTTGATGTAAAGGAGCAGGTCGATCCGCTTACTGAGTTGTTGGTATTCGCAGCCGATCGCGCGCAGCATGTGCGCACGCTGCTGTTGCCCGCGCTCGCCGAAAACAAAATCGTTCTGTCCGACCGATATGCTGATGCGACGGTCGCTTACCAGGGTTCAGGGCGAGGCTTCAAACCAGAGGTGATTCAAGAGATCGTGCAACTTGCAACTGACGGGTTGACGCCGGATCTCACGCTCTTGTTCGACTTGTCCGTTCCCGAATCGGCGGTGCGAACCCGGCGCCGGGTCAAAGCGAAGCACAGCGATCGGCTGGATCGGGAACACGCGGAATTTCACGAGCGGGTTCGCAATGCTTATCTGCAAATCGCAAATGCAAACCCAAACCGCGTGCGCGTGATTGACGCGCGCGGGTCAGTGCACGAGACTCAACAACTGGTCATGGATATTGTGCTTCCGTTTTTGGATGGCCGCGGAATGCTGGGCGGGTAAGCAAAGGGCGAAGAGCAAAGAGTGAATCCTAACTCGCTGCATCCGCGCTGAAACTGGCTCTTGGCTCTTTGCTCGTAGCGCTTTGCTAATTATGTTTTCAAGATTCATCGGCAACGAAGAAGTTAAGGAGAGACTGCAGCGGCTGCTCGACAGCGGACGCATGCCCGGGTCGCTTCTCTTCACCGGCGAAGAAGGCATCGGGAAAAAGTTGTTTGCGCTCGAGATGGCGAAAGCTCTGAACTGTCGCAACCGTACGGGCGTCGACGCATGCGATGAATGTTCATCGTGCAAGCGAATTTCCGGATCAACTTTTCCGCCGTTCGGGAATGCCGATGATGATAAAGAGCGAATGATTTGGAGCGAGCACGCGGACATCGCGATGGTTCGTCCTTACAAGCAAATCATACGGGTGAAGCCGATGCGTGAACTCGAACGCGAAGCGAACTTCCGTCCCTTCGAAGGCGCCGCCCGCATTTTCATCGTCGAAGACGCCGAGCACATGAACGATCAGGCTGCGAATGCGCTGCTCAAGACACTGGAAGAGCCGCCGCCAACTTCTCATCTGATTCTGACAACGACCAATCCAACGGCGCTGCTCGCCACGATCCGTTCGCGTTGCCAGATAATTCGGTTTGCGCCGATCGCATCTGAAGAGATCGCACGCTTTTTGATCGAACAAGAGAATATGCCGGCCGCGGATGCCGCTTTGCTGGCGCGGACCTCGCGCGGAAGCATCGGCCGGGCATTGAATGTCGACATCGACGATTATCGCGAGCGCCGCCAATCGATGCTTACCGTGTTGAATGCTTTGACGCGAACCGGAGATCGCGTGCAGCTTCTGCATTCGGCGGAAGAACTCGCAGCGGCGAAAGATCGCGGCGATTACGAGCAGACGCTGGACGTGCTGGAAAGTTTGATTCGCGACGCCTGGGCCTTGGCGCTGGGACGGCCAGCGGAAGCGCTCGTCAACAAAGATCTGTTGAGCGATTTACAACGAATCGCGGCTGAGCTGCGTAGTACCCGGGCGGCGGCTTGGTTGAAGGAGATTGAAGAATTGCGTGGAGCGCTGGAGGTCAATCTCAATCGTAAGATCGCCAGCGACGGTTTGATGATGAAGTTGGCAGCAGCTTAAATGTCGGCGGGATTTCTATTGAATCGTCACCAGCTCGTGACGACTCTCAGGCTTTGCGGCGGGACCTTCGGCAAGCAGTTTCTCAGTTTCTCTCACAAACGCTTCGACGATATCTTCGCCGGCGACCTTGCGCATCGGCACGCCGTCTTTGAAAATCATTCCAACGCCGCGACCGAAGGTGATGCCAAGCTGCGAGTCGTGAGCTTCGCCCGGGCCATTCACCGCACAGCCCATGATCGAAAGATGCAGCGGCTCCTGCACGTGCGCCAGCCGGCGTTCAATCTCGGTCACGATCTCAACAAAGTTGTCGACATCCAGACGGCCGCAAGTCGGACACGCCACGACCGTCACACCGCGCGTGCGCAATCCAAGCGATTTGACGATCTCCCACGCGACCCGAACCTCTTCCTGAGGTTCAGCCGCTAACGATACGCGAATCGTATCGCCGATGCCCTCGTGCAAAAGGATGCCGAGTCCGATCGACGATTTGACTGTGCCGGTGAACGCTGTTCCCGCTTCGGTCACGCCCAGGTGAAACGGATAGTCGACCTTCTCAGCGAGCAAGCGATACGCGGCCACGGTTCGTTGTACGTCGGAAGCTTTCAGGGAAATGATGATGTCGGTGAAATCGAGGTCTTCGAGGATGCGAATGTGACGCATCGCTGATTCGACCATCGCCTCGGGTGTCGCGGTGCCGTACTTCTGCAAAAGATCCTTCTCAAGCGAACCGCCGTTGACACCGATGCGAATCGGAACTTTCTGCGCCTGTGCCGCGCGCACGACTTCGACGATGCGCTCGTGTTTGCCGATGTTTCCGGGGTTAAGACGCAGCTTGTCGATTCCGGCTTCGAGCGCCAGCAAGGCCAACTTGTAATGAAAGTGAATGTCGGCGACGAGCGGAACTTCGGGGACACGTTTGCGAATCTCTTTCAGCGCAATCGCGGCATCATTGTCGGGCACAGCCAGCCGCACGACTTCGCAACCGGCGGTGACCATCTCTTCAATCTGCTTTACGGTCTCGTCGACATTGGCCGTGTCGGTCTTGGTCATTGATTGAATGACGACCGGCGCGCCGCCGCCGATTTGCACGTGCTTGACTTGAACTGGTCGAGATTTGCGCATCATGTTGATCGTGTCCGCTATTTCGTAGTCGGCGCAGGCGACGCCGCGGGCGGATTGCTGTTACCGCCACCGCGCCAAATAGAAGCCTGCTTCAAAAGATCGTTCGTAATCACGAAGACCATCAGCAGAAGCACCACGACGAATCCAACTTGCTGAATCCTTTCGCGCACCCGCATAGAAATCGTCATCCCGATAATCGCCAAAGCGCCTTCGACGAGCAATAAGAAGATCGCGCCGCCATCGAGCACCGGAATCGGCAACAAGTTGAATACCCCGAGATTCAAGCTGAGAAAACCCAGCGTCGCGAACACCCCGGCCCAACCCAACTTGATCGCCGACGTAGAAGCCACCCGATAAATTCCGATCGGACCTGACAGAGTGTTGCGCACTGAACGCTTGCCCGCGAATAGTTGGCCCAGGGCCTTTCCAGTGACGCGGATGTATTCCCAATTCAGATCAACTGCTTCCGTCACAGCTCCGATCGGCCCAACTCGTTGGTACGGAATTTCTTCGTCGGGCTGGAAGCCTAGCCGCTCTTTGCCATCGCTCAAACGCCGGGCGGTGGCGGTAATGTCAACCGGCTTACCATTACGCTGAACGCTTAGTGTGATTGGTTGGCCCTTGTGATCGCGAATCAGCTGAGTCACCTGCTCAGCGCTCTTCACCTGTTCGCCGTTCACTGCAACGATCTGATCGCCGGGTTGCAATTGAGCTTCAGCAGCCGGCGTACCCGGTTCGACCGCACGCACAACGATCGGCACATTGCCGTAATCAGGAAGAAAGTCGAGGAAACCAACGGTCTCACCTTCTTCGGTATGCGGCGTCGGTTTGATTGTCAGACTGATTCGCTGCCCGTTGCGATCGATTTCCACCGGCAGTGGTTGGCCCGGAGAAAGCAACGCGTCATCTGCGATCGTTTTCCACTTTGGATTCTGATTTCCGTCGAATGAAACTATGCGATCACCCGGCTTTAGTCCCGCAGTCTCGGCAGCTCCGCCCGGCAAGATCTGGCGGACGACCGGAGGAGCCGTTGCTTGCACGCCATAGATCAACGCTCCCGCAAACGGAATCGAGAGCGCCGTCAGAATGTTCATGATCGGGCCTGCAAGCGCAACCATAATTCGCTGGTGACGCGGCCGCAGATCGAATCGTTCTTCAGGTGGAATGTCAGGCGCGCTTTCGCCTTCGATCGGAGCGTTCGATTCATCGCCGCCGAGTTTCACGTAACCGCCAAGCGGAATCGCCGAAATTCGATAATCTGTCGTTCCTTTTTTGAATCCCCACAGACGCGGACCAAAGCCAAACGAGAACGTCTCGACGCGAATTTTCAGCAGCTTCGCGACAAGAAAATGGCCAAACTCGTGCAGAGTCACAGCCGCGCCCAGGATAAAGATGAACGCGAGCACGCCGATGATTCCGCTTTGAAGTAAGCTCATAAAATACCTTCCGAATCGAGTTTACGTGTGCTGAATGATGAGGTCAAACAGAGTTTATCCGATGCGCCGAAACTAGGCCACGTTGGCGCGCGGCACGGCCGCCAGTTGATTGATGATTCGTCGCGCGAGTTGGCGCGCGCTGCGGTCGGCGTTTAGAACATCATCGAGAACCTTGACGGGCACAACCTTGTGATCGTCCATGATCGCACGAATTATCAGCGGAATATCCGACAAGGAAACGCGTTCGTCGATGAAAGCATGCACCGCTTCTTCATTGGCTGCGTTCATCGCCGCCGGTAAGGTGCCGCCGGTGCGCAGCGCTCGATACGCCAGAGAGATACACGGAAAGCGATCCAGGTCAGGCGCTTCAAAATGCAGCGTAGACAACTTCGTCAGATCGAGCGGCGCCAATTCCGATTCACATCTTTCGGGATAGGTCAGTGCGTACTGAATCGCGTGGCGCATATCGGTGACGCCCATCTGCGCGATGACCGATCCGTCGATCATTTCGATCATCGAATGCACGACTGATTCGGGATGCACGACGATACTAATTTCGTCCGCGCTGAAGCCAAACAGCCAGTGTGCTTCGATGACTTCCAACCCCTTGTTCATGAGCGTCGCCGAATCGATCGTAATCTTCGCGCCCATGCTCCACGTCGGATGCTGCATCGCCTCAGCCACGGTCGCCGATGACATCGCCGCTTTATCTTTGGTTCGAAACGGTCCACCCGAAGCCGTCAGCACGATCCGGCGAACCTCGCTGCGCTTCTCGCCGCGCAGGCATTGATGCAAAGCGTTGTGCTCGGAATCCACAGGCAGCAATTCCGCGCCGGATTTCTCCGCCGCTCGGGTCATCAACTCGCCGGCCATCACCAGAGTTTCCTTGTTCGCCAAAGCGACGCGCTTCCCTGCTTCCAGCGCGCGCAAGGTCGGCACGAACCCCACCGCGCCTACGGTTCCGGAAACAACGCAGTCTGCTCGATCGTGCGTCGCGACTTCGACCAGACCTTGCTCGCCGATCGCGATTCGAGGCGCCGCGATGCCTTTCTTCTTAAGCTCTGACTTGAGCTGATCCGCTGATTCGTCGGTTTCGACTGACGCTAGCTCCGGCTTATGACGGGCGATTTGATCGACGAGCTTAGCTATGTTGCGTCCGGCACCCAGTGCGACAACATGAAAGCGCTCTCCGCCGAGCGATTCGATCACGCGCAGCGTGTTGCATCCGATCGAGCCGGTGGAACCGAGAATGGAAATTCCGCGAGGTGACATACAAAGTTAAGGAGACGGCAAAGGCGCCGGCGTGTAAGGCTGCATTAATTCGATCGTTTGGCCATCGCTGTTATATGAAGCGTCAGTAACTCGCCAATTTCTATTATTGCGATAGGAAAGATCCACGCGCGCGTTGACGGTCTTGTTTTCGCCGTAGACTTTCAGGTAAAGCGTCGCGACCCCATCGCCGTTGCTGACGTTGATGTTGCCGGTGACAATCGAGCCAAAATCTTTGACTTCGCCGATGTCCTGTTTCAGTTTTTCATTGCTGCGAAGATAACTGCGCGCCGTATCCGCGGCCTCGCTGTTACCAATCGTACGAAAAACAAAAAACGTGATGCCGCCAACGAACAACGCCACGATCAGGCCAATGACCGCCACAATTCCGACGACAATCGCAATTATCTTCTTAGTACTCATTAGCGCGTGAAATAGGCCCAGGCGAAATAGTAGATGACCGGCGCATTGAACAGCAAGCTATCGATTCGATCGAGAACGCCGCCATGGCCCGGCAGGATTTGCGCCGTGTCTTTCGCTCCGGCGCTCCGCTTGAGCGCGCTCTCGGTCAAATCGCCGAGCACTCCGACGACATTCATCACCGCTGCCAAAGGCAATGCGAACCTCAGCGGCAACTCAGGGAAAAACCAATAGTGCGCCGCCGCCGCGAGCAACAAACTCGCGAGCATGCCGGCGACTGCACCTTCCCAGGTCTTGCCTGGACTGACGCTTGGCGCGAGCTTGTGACGGCCGAACGTGCGGCCGCCGTAGTATGCCGCTGAGTCCGATCCAAAAATTACCAGGAAGAAAAACGCGAGCAGATGTTTTGATAATTGAGGCGCAAATCCCACGCGCGTTGCGACCAGGTGTCCGCCGAGCAGGACCACGTACATCACACTCAGAACCGTGACGCCGACTGACGCAATCATTCGATCGAACGGCGCGCCGCGGACCATCGCCGCCGTTAGCGAGCCCGCGGTAAGCAAGAGCAGAATCAGCTGGATCATCAACAAATCGGGGAGCAGTCCGGGCCTGGTGAAGTAAAAAATCGTCAGCAGCGCGACGCCGCTCAACAATCCCGCCGCCGCATCGGCACGAATCTGTTGTTTCTTTGCGAGCAACCAGAACTCGATCAAGCCAAGCAGCATCGTCACGGCTAATAGAGCCACAAACAGCACTGCGAGTTTTGCGATCAAGATTGATGCGATCAGAACCGGCAACAAGACCACCGCAGTCACGATCCGCGCGATCGATGGTGGGATTCCGGCAAAGAGAGTCTTGGCTTTCGGTTGTGGTGGTTTGGTTTTCAATTGGTGGAGCACAGGCACCCTTGCCCGTGCATGTCAGCCGCTCGCGATCCCAACGCGTCGGGATTCTGAAACCAGCTTCAATCCGCCAAAGCGGCGACTGCGTTGTTGATAATCGACGATGGCTTGCAACAACTGCATGCGGCGGAAGTCGGGCCAGAGTGTTTCGGTCACGTAAATCTCAGCGTAAGCAATCTGCCACAAAAGAAAGTTCGAGATGCGCAGCTCGCCACTCGTCCTTACCAGCAAATCAAGCTCCGGCAAGTTCCGCGTGTACAGCTCGCGATCGATTTCCTCTTCATTCAGTTCGTCGATCGATTTGCCTTCAGCTTGCAACTTCCGCATAGCCGCGCGGCAGGCATCGACGATCTCGGCCCGTCCGCCGTAATTCAACGCGACGCTCAGAATCATTCCGGTGTTCGCAGCCGTGCGTTCAGAAGCTCTGGCAATCTCGTCGCGTACGCCGGACGCAAGTTTTTCAATTCGGCCGATGGTTTGAAATCGAATGTTTTGTCGATCAATTTCATCAAGCTCGAGCCGCAGGTACTTTCTGAGCATGCGCATCAACGCGTCGACTTCGTAACGCGGCCGCTTCCAGTTTTCTGTCGAGAACGCGTAAAGCGTCAGCGCGCCCAAACCGAGCCGCGCCCCCGTGTCGACTGCCGAGCGGACCGCCTCGACACCCGCGCGATGTCCCGCGATGCGCGGTTGCCCGCGTTGGGCCGCCCAACGACCGTTGCCGTCCATGATTATCGCGACATGTCTCGGAAGACGCTCCCAATCGATTGCGGCGAGCAACTTTTGATCGCGCGACCCAGGTTCAATTACGTCGGCAAAGTCTTTGAGCATAAACGCGTTCGGAAGTCAGACGCATCTTAATCGCGCGAGTGTCTCAGCGCAAATTAGGCGCTCAATATTGCACGCTCATCAGCGTCAAACCGTGGGCCGGAGCCGTGGCGCCCGCCAAATCGCGATCGCCGGTATCGAGCGCGCGGGCCACCGTGGCTGCATCGATTTCGCCCCGGCCAACAGCCAGAAGAGTGCCGACGATCGATCGAACCATGTAGCGCAAAAATCCGTTAGCGGAAATCGTGAACTCGACGAGATCGCAAAGGCCGCGACCGTCCCAACCGTGAGTGATTTCCAATTGCGTCACATTGCGAACCCGCGAGTCAACATCGGACTGGGCTGCAGAGAACGCGATCCAATCATGTTCACCGAGAAGCAATCGAGCACATTCGTTCATCTTCTCAAAATCGAGGAGTCGCGCCTCCTGGTACGCGTAGCGAGCCCAAAACGGCGAGATCACACGGCCATGCACAACACGATAGCGGTAAGTCTTCGACACGGCCGAATACCGCGCGTGAAAGTCGTCGGGCACGACGTCGACGAATAGGACGCGAAGATCGCTTTCGAGATTTCCGTTGATAGCGTTGCGCAACTTCTGCGGCGTCATCCCTCGCTGAAGCTGCACATTTGCGACCTGGCCTTCCGCGTGCACGCCTGAATCCGTGCGCCCCGATCCATGCACTGTGACTTCGGCGCCTTCGAGCAACGAAAGCACTCGCGTCAATTCGCCTTGCACAGTGCGAAGTTCGTCCTGAATTTGCCAGCCGTGGAAATCAGTGCCGTCGTATTGAAGAGTAAGTTTGAAGTTCACATTAGCACAGGCGGCTTTGCCGCCCGATGTGCGGTAAGGCTTAGCCTTACCGGGAGCCAGCCATCTCTTCCTCGATGTTTCGAGGCTCCGCCTCGAAACATCGAGGATAGTCTTTCGGAAAGGGCCTTATCGGAAAGGCAAAGCCTTTCCGCACATCAAACGGCGAAGCCGAAGGATTCTGTCTAAGTCTTGGTTATGCCCGCCCGGCTTCCCGGTTTTACAAGAGGTTCGCCGCTCTTACACGCGTCGCAATCTTCAGGTGAAACCGCCGCAACCTTGAGCGTCGCCAGCGAAATTCGCGGCACTCCGACGTCGGCGTTACCTCCAGATCGATCAATGATCGAAGCTGCTCCGACCACTTTCGCCCCGGCCGCTTGCAGAGCTTGAATCGTGTCACGCGTCGATCCGCCCGTCGTGATCACGTCTTCGACGACCAGGGTTCGTTCGCCGTCTCGGACCGTGAAACCTCGGCGCAAAACCATGCTTCCCTGCTCGCGTTCAGTCCAGATGAAGCGCGCGCCGAGTTGCCGCGCGACCTCGTATCCGATCACGATCCCTCCGATCGCCGGCGAAGCAACCGTCTCAATTTTCTGATCTTGAAAGTGTGCGGCAATCGCTGCGCCGAATTCGATCGCGTCCGTGGTCTGCTGAAGCGCGATCGCGCATTGCAGATAGACGCTGCTGTGCAGGCCGCTCGAAAGAACGAAATGTCCTTCGAGCAGCGCGCCACGGTCTTTGAATTTCCTGATAACTTCTTCGTCGCGCATTTCTAGCCTTCGGACTTTCGCAAACTGTCGCGGAGCGTTTACAATCGATTCATGTCACGGCCGTGCAATTTGATCTCTGATTCACCGCTCGTACAAGAAACCTTCGATCTGCTAAGCGAGTGCGGAGGCCGCGCCACTTTCACGCAAATCGCAGATTCAATTTTTCATCTTACAAACGCTACTGAGGAATTAACTGTCGCGCTGATTGCGGACCTTATTCAAAACGACCCGCGCTTCAGTATCGAAGGAAACTATCTGGCAATCAAGCCCGAAGAGATCGAAACTCAGCCGCTGAACGAAATCGATTTCGTGGTCGTCGATGTCGAGGCCGTTTCCGGCCGATCGATTCCCACGCGGGTCATCGAAATCGGCGCGTGTCGTGTTCGCGGCGGCGAGATCTCCGATGAATTCGAGGTCCTGCTTAATCCCGATTTGCCAGTGCCGCGATTCATTTCGGCGCTGACTGGAATCAATGATGAAATGCTAAGCACGGCGCCACGTTTCGCTGACATTGCGGAACGATGGCTTGAGTTTTTGGGCGATTCAATAATCGTCGCGCACAATTCGAGTTTCGATCTGACGCTGCTGAATCAGGAAATTGCGCGCGTGTTTCCCGGTTGCCGCATGCGAAATGGCGACGTGTGTACTGTAAAACTCGCGCGGCGAATGGCGCCTTACCTTGATAACCATCATCTTGACGCGCTGGCCGACCACTTTGGATTCGAAATCACGCAGCGACATCGGGCGGCCGGCGATGCGCGCGCGACCGCGCACATCCTGCTGCGCTTACTCGACGAGTTGGAAATCCACGGAGTGCGAACGCTGGCGGGGGCGCGCAAGTTTCAATTGCGCAAGCAAGGTCGCGCGGCAATGCAATTAGCTCTCGACGCCTGACACCGCCTCCGGTGGACTGCTGCGCCGAAACAAATTCTTCGCGATAAAGAAAACGACAATTAGCACCGCTAACCCGATGCCAATCGCTGGATAGTAGTGCGCCAGAATTTCCTTCGCGTGTTCGCCGTAACGCGCGGCCAGGTAGCCTTCGAGCAAATATCGAAACGTGCGGCCAACCGCGATCGCGATCGTAAACCGGAGCAGGTTCAGTCGAAACACTCCCGCTGATATTACGAACAGCTTGAACGGAAACGGCGGCGGCAAAACCGAAGCGACGAGGACCGAAAGAACATCGTAACGATCGATGAGATCCTTAACTCGCTTCTGTTTCTTCTCGGAAAATTTGTTCAGCGCACGATGGCCCGCTTTTTCAGAGATCTTGTAGAGGCCGACGCAACCGGCAGTCGATCCGATCATTGCGGCGGCGACATAGATCAACACCCAGGACGGCCGGGAGGCCGCGAGCAACAACAGCATCGCATCGACGCCCCCAGGAATCGGCACCAGCACTGAATCGAGAAACGCGATCGCCAACAATCCGAACGGCCCAAACGAAAGCAACCAATGCGACAGTTTTCCCAGGCCGCCGGTAATTTTGTGAATCAGACTTTTCAATTGATTTTGAGTGAACCTTTCGGCTTATTCATTTCGTGGATTTCACTGCTGCCCTGCCCCGGCTCGAGAGAAGATAAACCGCGAGCGCAATCAGGCAAAGTCCGCCAACGATCGTGACAATCATCAAGCCGTTGTCTCTGAGAAACCTAAGAACACGCTCGCCATAATAAACTGCCAGGATTCCTTCGGTGTAATATCTGACGGATCGCGCGATCAGAATCGTCAGCAGAAAGCGCCGTCGCGGAAATTGCAACGCGCCCGCGGTCGCGACAAATATCTTGAAGGGCATCGGCGGCGGCAACAACGCCGGCACGGCCAACGCCAGAATTCCAAAGCGAGCATAGACGCGTTCAACTCGCTGCACATGTTCGAGCTTGAATTTCCGATGCAGCACAGCCACGCCGCCGCGCTTTAGGATCGTGTAAAGCAGCAAACACCCCAGCACCGAACCGGTCGATGCGAACAACGGGAAGAAGACCACCGCGCGCGGATGCGCGAAACATCGCGCTATTACCAAATAATCGTTGATCTCAGGCAGCGAGAGCAGCGACGAATCGAGCGCGCCGATCAAAATCATCGCCGGTCCCGCGACGTAGATCGGAACGTGAACTATGAATCGGCCCAGTCGTCGGGCGAGGACTTGCAGCCAGTCAAACATGCAAACAGTGATTAGTGATAGGTGAAAGGTGATAAGACACGATTTCGCGCACTTCTATTCTTATCACCCAACACTTATCACCTATTACTAGTATTATTTCGCCGGCTTGAAGATCGAAGGTGTGTCGTACGTGACGCCAATCGTTACTCCCGAGCGCGGACTATTCTTCGACAGACCCTTTATGCCCGCAAGATCAAATCGCAGACCGGAGGCGCGAATCTGCATTCCCAACCGCGCTTCGCTTTGCGATTCAGTTCCCAGCGGTCCGGTCCCCGGTCGCGTGTTCGCTCGTCCGTTAACTTCGCCGGCCAGGCTGAATTGTTTGTCGAGTCGCACGATACCCGCGAATCCATACGTGATCACGTCGTTCTGTGAGAAGGTCTGATTAGGCACCGCGAGTATTCCGATTCCGACATTTCCAAACGTGTTCACGCGAGCGTTCTGCCCAAACTTCTTGCCAAACAGGATTTGGCCGTAAGCATTCGTCTGATTTAAACCAATGCCGCTCGCCTGATTCGAATTCGGCAGCTGCACGCCGAAACGAAATCCGAGCGAAGGCAGATGCGCCGTTTCACTGCGCAGCTTAATCTTGGTCCATAGAGTGAAGTCGCCGGTGTCGTGCGAACTGTTCGCGCCGGCGGCAAGGTTCAAAGGGATCGTACTCACACCGCGTGAATTAATGCTGAGAAAATTCTGCGCGACCCCTTCGACCTGCACTTCAACGTTGGGCGCCAATCCGATACTAATGCCAAGGACACCCACGCGCGTCAGATCGCCATTCAAAGCCGACACGGGAAAGCGCGCTTTCTGCATAAAGTCGACGCCCGCTTCGATCCGCAAAGATCCCGGCGGAATGATATCGACGTCTTCCGTAATCAGGGGTCGCTGCTGCGCTTGCGCGATACTGAAACTTAGGAGCGCAAGAATAGCTGCAGCACCTCCGGGAATCAGCGATTTGAGGAAACGAATCATTTGATAGTCGAATTCGAACGCGATTGTAGTTCGTCGCAGCGCATTGCGTCAACGCATTTGATCTCGGGTGGTATTGGTGCAGTTTGGCTTTGCGAGTCCGGGCGCCTTCGCGTCTTTGCGTGAAATAACTCTTCCACGCAACAACCGTTCACGCAGAGGCGCAAAGCCACAGAGAAACCGCAAAGTAAGACCCTACACATCGTCACGCGGCTCATGATTTTATCGGTCGCCGGTTGTGATACCATGCGTCGCCATCACGACCAGGGTCAACCAAATCAAATGAGACAACTCACGATCATCATCAGCGCCGGTCTGCTTCTTCTTGCTACAACCTTTGTATTTCGAGCGCCTTCGGCACAGCAACCAACAAACAAGTTCCCGCTCAGTGGCCTGCACAACGAGGTCATCGTGAGACGGGACGAGCGCGGAATTCCTTATATCGAAGCGAAGAACGATGACGATCTCTATTTCGCGCAAGGCTATGTCACGGCGAGCGATCGCATGTTTCAAATGGACCTGCTGCGACGCAATGTGCGCGGCGAGTTGGCGGAGATTCTCGGCGCCAGCGCGCTGAATGAAGACAAGCGTCATCGGATGTTTGGCATGGCCAAAGTCGTTGATGAAGCTGCCCAACATTTACCGCCGAACCTGGGTCAAGCGATGAACGCGTATGCGCAGGGCGTGAACGCCTACATCGATTCGCTGACCGATCAGACCCTGCCGCCCGAGTTTCGCATCCTGCAATACAAGCCGCGCCACTGGACGCCCGCGGATTCGCTCGCGGTTGGCAAACTGCTCGCGGAATATCTCTCGAACAGTTGGCAGCTCGACATTATGCGTGCGTCACTGGCGTCACTGCCGAAGGAAAAGCGCGACGCTTTGCTGCCGGAACGATCGGCGCTTGATGTCCTGGTGGTCGGCGAGGACCGCGCGCCTGCGCAGAAAGCGAAGACGCTACCCGCATCTTCATCTCCCGTCACAATCGTCGACGAAGCGATCCTTTCTGAACTCGCCTCACAAATCGATAGTCAACAGAGAGCGTCCGAGTTGCTCGGTCTTTCCAATCCTGAAGTGGAAACCCTGCGGGCGAGTAACAACTGGGTCGTCTCAGGCAAGCGCACGACAACCGGCAAGCCGCTGCTCGCAAACGATCCGCACATACCGGCGGCGGCGCCGGGTATTTGGTATCAGACGGAATTGATCGCGCCGGGAATGCACGTCGCCGGTGTTACCTTTCCCGGCGCGCCGGGCATCGTGCTGGGACACAACGATCGAATCGCGTGGGGCGCAACCAATCTTGGTCCCGACGTGCAGGACGTCTACGCCGAGAAATTTGATAAAGACAATCCCACGCGGTACATGACGCCTTCAGGCTGGCGCGAGGCTGAAGTTCGTCACGAACAAATCAAAGTCCGAAAAGGCTTCGCCGATCCTTCGACCGAGACTCAGACTCTCGATGTGGTCGTAACGCGTCATGGGCCGATCGTTTTGGAAAAGGACTCGACTCGCTACGCCTTGCGCTGGCCGGCGCTCGATCCGACCACGCTGGAATCAGCCGGCCTATTCGAAGCGAATCGTGCGAGCAACTGGAAAGAATTCATGGAAGCGCTCAGTCATTACAGCGGGCCAACGGAGAGTTTTGTTTATGCCGATATCGACGGTCACATCGGGTACTACGGCGCGGGCCTCGTTCCAATCCGCAAAAGCGGCGATGGCAGCGTGCCGTATGACGGCTCGACTGATGATGGCGAATGGGCCGGTTTCATCCCGTTCGACAAATTGCCGCACGTCATCGATCCGCCGTCGGGAATGATCGTCACCGCGAATCAACGCGTCGTTGGCGACAGCTATTCTTATTTCCTTAGTCACAACTGGGACGCGCCATATCGCGCACGGCGGATTTACGATCTGCTTTCGGCGAAGCCAAAACTTTCAGTTGATGACCTCCGTCGAATCCAGGGAGACGTTTATTCGATTGGAAATGTGACGTTTGCGCGCGCAGCAGCGAAGACACTGAAAGCCGTGTCGGTACCCGGAGCGGTAGCGACGGGATCAAGCGGAGTTCCCGATGAAAACCTCAAGCGACTTGTGGCCGATTTCGAATCCTGGGACGGACTGCTCGTCGCCGACTCGCACGTGGCCGTGATCGTCTCGCAGATGCGCAACGCATTTCGCCAACGGATCTTCAATGCTGCGCTCGGGCCTGACTTAGCGAAGACTTATTCATGGTCACAGTCTGACGTGTTGATTGATCGCATCGTCACCGAGCAGCCGCCGGAGTGGCTGCCAAAAGAATTCAAAACGTACGCAGAGTTGTTCCGCGCTTCTTACGAAGATGCGCGCCAGGCGTTAACCAAGGCGGCGGGCGCCGACGAATCGCAATGGACCTGGGGCAAGCTCGTTACGGCGCGATTCAATCACATCCTCGCCTCCGCCCCTTTCATCGGCGCGCAATTCGCGATCGCGCCGTTTCCGCAAAACGGCACCGGCGGGCCGGGCGCGACGGTGAATGTCGGCTCAGCAGTCTCGATGCGTTTGATCGCTGACACGAGCGATTGGGACAAGACGCTGAACGGAATTCCGCTCGGTGAATCGGGGTGGCCGGCGAATCCGCACTGGAAGGATCAGTTGGATGACTGGCGCAACGTGACGCCGCGCGCGTTGCCGTTCAGCAAGACAGCGATTAGCGGGGCCACGAAAGAAATCCTCTCGTTAATGCCTAAAGAAAATTGATCCACAGATTACGCAGATTACACAGATAGGAATCGGCCGCAAGAAGGCACAAGATGCACAAAATGAGATCGCTCAGAAGCAAATGTTGCCCTTGAGCTGATCGTCGACCAGGGATTTTCTTTTGAGCCCTTTGTGCTTTCTCGTGGCTAAATTCTTTTTCTGTATCTCTGTAATCTGTTGTAATCTGTGGATACTCTTCGAACTTTCATCGCCATCGAAATTCCTGCGAACGTTCGCGCGTCCATTGCGGACCACATCAATCGTCTTCGTCGCGAGTGTCCTGATGTGGGAGCAAGCTGGACTCGCGAAGACAACCTGCACCTGACGCTGAAGTTCCTCGGCGAGGTTGCCATCACGCGCGTACCAGCACTCTCGGACGCAGCCGCCAAAGCGGCGCGTTCCATTGAACCGTTCTCGTTATTAATTAGCGGATGCGGATCGTTTCCCTCTCACGGAAAACCGAAAGTGCTATGGGTCGGCGTCTCATCAGAAACGCCTGCGGACCGTGGTCCCCAAGCAGCCAGCCCGCTTGGGGCGGATGCGGGCGGCTTCGAGCCCGAAGGTCGGACTTCAACTCTGGAACAACTCCACACCGCCATCGAAGACGAATGCACAGATGCAGACTTCGAGCGCGACTCGCGCGCGTTTCACCCGCACTTAACTATTGCCCGCGTGCGCAAACCAAAGGGCATTGGCCGCCTCGTCGAAACTCACCGGACTCTGAACTTCCCTTCTCATGATTTTGTTGTCGGAGAGATCGTTGTGTTCAAAAGTGAACTCCTCCGTCAGGGTTCGAAGCACACGGCTCTATCTCGTCACCAACTGGGGACAAAATGAAAACCGGCCGTTATTGCAGCCGTAGGGCTTCGAGAAAATAAATGGTCGGATAAAGAGGGATTTGAACTTCTACCTCACGGTCCCGAATACGTAAATTGCGCCACCAAGTTATTGACTTTGCATCGAGTCACGATCAAAATCCGGAAGACCGTCCGCGAACGGAGGGAAACATAGATGCTGGCGTATTACATTCTCTTACCAATTGGCCTGTTGCTCCTTGCGATATCGATTGGAGTCGGCGCTTACCAACACTGGTTTATCAGACACGGCGTGCTGACCGAGGGGACCGTCATAGGCAATGTTAAGAAAAGCTCAAATGGAAGGTACTCGCCGAAGATTCAAATTCGCACGAATGAGGGCAAAGAGATTATCTTCGTACCGGCTATTTCATCGACTCCGCCAATGTACAATGAGGGCGATAAGGTACCAGTCGTTTACCAGTGGGAAGACGCTCGCATTTTCTCGTTCGGGTTTCGCTTCGGTCTAGCTTGGGCATTCTTGTGTGTAGGCGTGGCGATGGTCGTGATAGCGTTGGGATTTAAGTACGGCGACTGGATGATGCACTCATTCTACGGCGTGTCGAAGATTACGCCGTAGACCGTCACCATTGAAGAAATTTTTCGGGGCGAGTGTCCCACGAGCCCGTCTGCCACAATCTCGGCCACAATCCTTGCCACAAATGACGAACGGCCACCGCTGCCGATGGCCGTAAGTGCTTGAAAATAAATGGTCGGGGCGAGAGGATTCGAACCTCCGACCTCTCGGTCCCGAACCGAGCGCTCTACCAGGCTGAGCCACGCCCCGAATCAACGGATGGGATGATAGCACGAGTGACCGAGCATAGATCAAAGAGCTAAGCGACAAGAGGTACGAAATGAAAGCTAATACATAGCGCTCCCCGCACTTAGCTTTTAGCTCTTAGCTTTTACCTCTTTGCCCGTGTCGTACGTGTCGCCAGACCCACCAGGTCACAGCAAGCACAATCAAAATTCCGATGACGAAATCGAATCGATGAAAAAGAGTTTTCAGGCGGGGGTCTTTATCCCACTTTTCACCGAGTTTCTGTCCAACGTAAGCCAGGCCAAGACACCACGGCAATGAACCAGCGAAGGTGTAGATGACGAACTTCTTCAAGTTCATTCGCGCCACGCCAGCAGGAAAGGCTATGAACGTGCGAATCGCCGGGAGCAAACGGCTGACGAAGACTATCGCTTCACCAAAGCGATCGAACCAGCGATCGGCTAAATCCAAATCACGATGTGAGATGAGAATGTACTTGCCGTACTTCTCGATCAGCGGGCGGCCGCCATACATCCCGATCCAGTACGCGACCAATGAACCGACGACGCAGCCGAACGCGCCGGCAATGCTGACCAACCAAATGTTGAAGCGGCCGGTATAAACGAGATAACCCGAGAACGGCATGATGATTTCCGAAGGCAACGGAATGCATGCCGACTCGATCGCCATTAGCAGCACGATCCCCGCATAACCGAGCGTCGAGATCGTCGCGACGACGAACGCGGAAAGGATTTCCAGGAGTCGAGCGATCATTTAGTTATTGGATCATTGGTTCATTGAGTCATTGGATCATTGAATAAATCAATCAATGGACCAATGAATAAATGATGCAATTACTTTTTCTCCCATCCGTGTTGTCCGATTAGCGGAACGAACTGACAGGAACCGTGCTCTTCGATCTTAGGTTTGGTTTCAGTTTTGACCACGCGGACCAGCTTCTGTGATTCTCGCGTCGCGCCAATTGGAATCACGAGACGGCCGTCCACTTTCAACTGGGCCACAAGAGGATCTGGAATGCGAGGACCGCCCGCGGCAACAAGGATCGCGTCGTATGGCCCATGCGCACTCCAGCCCAACGTACCGTCGAATGCCTTCACCGTTGCGTTGTAGATTCCCAGCGCGCGAATTCGATCGTGGGCTTCGCGCGCCAGCTCGCCGATGCGCTCGATGGCGTAAACTTGCGAGGCCAATTGGGCCAGGATTGCGGTTTGATATCCGGAGCCGGCGCCAATTTCAAGCACCCGCATTTGCTTGTTCAGCTCTAGTAACTCAGTCATCCGCGCGACTATGAACGGCTGAGAGATGGTCTGATTAAAATTGATCGGCAACGCATTATCGTCATAAGCCCGGCCGCGCAGCGCTTCGGTCACGAAGAAATGCCGCGGCACGGTCCGCATCGCTTCCAATACTTTCGGATCGCGTATGCCATAGTGATCGCGCAGGCGCTCGACCATGCGTTCACGGGGAATACGATATTCGGCTTGCAGTGTTGTCTGGCGTGAAGGTGTGGGACTCAACGTTTTGTTTACGAATGAACGAGTTCCGCAGTCGTCAGATGATTCCAGGAACCAATTTCCGGTAACGCACCGTGATCGGTCATGTCGCTCTTCAAAGGCGTGACTGAAATGTATCCGTCTTCGATCGCGCGATAATCAGTGCCGTCTTCGGCGTTCGATCTGAAGTATTGTTCGCCGATCCAGAAGTAAGGCTTGCCACGTGGGTCGATGTGTTCAGTGATCACCGGGCGCGCGTTTTTAATACCCTGGCGAGTAACCTTGACGCCCTTTATCTCGCCCGGCGGGACATTCACATTAAGAAGCGTTCCGTCCGGCAGTCCCTCGGCCAAAATTTTTTTAACGGCGACTTGAGCGAATCGCGCGGCTTCAGCGAAATCGAAGTGGTCGCGCGCAACCAGGCTTATTGCGATGCCCGGCACGCCGAGGATCGTCGCCTCCAAGGCGCCCGCGACCGTTCCGGAGTAAGTCGCATCGTCACCAAGATTCCCGCCATGATTTATTCCGGATACGCACAGGTGCGGCAATTCTTCTTCGTTAAGAATCCTGTGAAGTGCGAGTGTGACGCAATCGGTTGGCGTGCCGTCCACGGTCCAGTGGCGATCGTCGATCTGCCGAATTCGCAGTGGGCGCGAGAGTGTAAGGCTGTGCGAGGCGCCGCTCATCTCGGCAGCTGGCGCGACCACGTACACGTCTGCAAGCTCGCTCAGAGTCTCCTCGAGGATTTGCAATCCCTGCGAGTGAATGCCGTCATCGTTTGTGACTAGAATCCGAGTCATCGCCGATCAAGAAACGCAGGCGGTGCATTGCACACGTGCGCTCGCCATTTGGAACTTTCTGGCCGAATCTCACTTTGAGTTGTGAACAACTGTGAGTCTCGTGTAGAAGCGCACCTAAGACTTAGCAGCGACGGGACGCGGCCGCGGACGGCCTTTCTTCTTATTTCGTTTGCGGGCCAAAGCTGATTTCAGCTTGGCTTTTTGACCCGGGGGCATAAAGAAAGCGTGCTTCTTCGCGTCTTTGATGATCTCTTCAGTCATCACCTTTCGCTTGAACCGGCGTAGAGCGCTTTCGATTGATTCACCGGGATTAACGTTAACTACTGCCATCTATCTCTCCAATCAAATTTGTTCTAACTCAGTCTTGAACGAATTTCTATTAAACACGCGCGTTCGCGTTGTGGTCAAGCACGCAGAACAAACCCCGCGAACAGTTCGAAACCGTGCGCGGGGTTTGCTTGATTATGGTCGACTCTAAACGGAAGCAACCGCAGCTTCCTTCTTGCGACTCAGACCCTTGATTTGAACCGGCTTGTCGCCGTTGTCGGTTGTGATTGCTTGTTGCTTTAGGACCATCTCATTGTAGAGCTTCCGCATCATGACCATCTCTTCGTGCGCCGTCTTTGGTCCCTTCATCTCGGGTTTGTTCGGCCGCGCGAGATCGACTTCGTTAAGTTTCAAGTTGTGCGTCGGGTCAGACATGGGTACGTTCTTGCCGCCCGCAAAAATCTCATGACGGCCGTGGTCCTCATACCATTTCGCAACGGTCGCATTCTGATGCATGTGTTCGATGATATTCCGCCAGCCGATGCCCGTGTTGTAAGCACAGAAGCTGATCTCGCCTTCCTGCGTTCCGTAAGGAATGATGCACATTTCGGTGCGGCGGAAATCATAGTTGAAAAGATCCTGGAACCACATGCCTGCGATGAAAAGAAAGTTCCAGCGATCAGAGCGACGCCTCTCGATGTCATCTTTGCTGCGATCGCCGCTGACCTTTCCGTAATCCTTTCCGGTCAAGCCGAAAGATTTGTCGAACTTCTTGAACAGTTCGTACAGATTGAACTCCGAAGGCGCGTTCTGCGGATTGTAATGTTTGAGCAGGGCTAGTCCCATCATCAGGTTCGACATCCATTTGCCGCGTGCCGCATCCGTGATCTTGCGCATGTCTGTGACCAACCCAGGAATGTTGAGGAAGGCCGGGACCGGACTCATTTCCTTTGTTTCCTTGTCAATCATGACCGCCGTGCCGACGCCGCAATTCGGATGGCAGCCGCAAGAAACCTGGCCCCACTCAGCATTCGGTCCATGCACCAAATCAGCAAAGTCTGCAAAAGCTCCCATTAGCGACAGCGGGAACCAGTCGCGAGTTGGCTCAGTAATGCCGACTTGGTTTTTAACGTCATGCGCCAAGTGCGATAGCGTGTAGCGCTGTTGGAGACGGCGCTCAGCCGTAATGGCCTCGTCTCGACCTGTGAACGAAACCGGCTGGAATGATAAGAAGGCGATTTTCTTGGGGTTGTCGAGAGCAAATCGAATGATCGATCCAACCTGATCATTGTTGATGCCGTTCACCAATGTCGTCACCAGCACGATCTCAACGCCCGCTTCGTGCAGATTGTTGATTGCTCGAAGCTTCACATCGAACAAATTGCCCACTTGGCGGTGACTGTTTGCATCGTTACCAATGCCATCGAACTGGAAGTAAACGTAACGCAAACCCGCTTCGGCGGCTTCGCGACAGAATTCTTTGCTCTTCGCGAATTCAATTCCATTGGTCGCTGCTTGAACTGAGTTGTACCCGACCTTGCGCGAATAACGAATTGCTTCAATGAAGTGCGGCGAGATCGTCGGTTCGCCACCTGAGAATTGCACGGACATCTGACGACGCGGCTTAATAGAAATCGCGTTATCGAGAATCTCTTTGATCTCTTCCATGCTGAGTTCATGTACGAAACCTACCTGATTCGCATCCATAAAGCACGGATCGCACATCATGTTGCAGCGATTCGTGAGATCGACCGTCAACACAGCGCCGCGTCCATACTTGATTGTGCTCGAGCCATGATTGTGAAGCTGCTCGTCATTGTGAGCTGGAATGTCGCGGCCAGGAAACATCTTTTCGATGTGCGTTAGGAATTTCGAGTCTATGGCCATCATGTCTTCAAAATGCCCATGGACTGGACAATCCTTCACCATCCAGATTTCGCCGTTGCGCTCAATAATCTGCGCCTTGATTTCGCCAACCTTCTCATTGATCAGCATAGAAACGTCCTGCTTGCCATTGAGGATCGATTCACGGGCTTCGATAACGCAGTTGGGGCACAACGAATCGGTAACGCGGGGCCAACCCAGGGTTGGCTTCGACTTCTGCCACGATTTCAATAATGGCTTATCAGACCACTTAGGCGTAAACGACGGATTTGGTTTGTACTTATTAAAGGCTTGGATCGAATTGAACACGGCGCCGGCAACGGCTGCAAGTCCGCGTTCAGCGTGTTTAATAGGCTTCATTCTTCATTGCTCCCGACGAGGGTGTCTACACAATACCGCATAAAGCCTCGCAACCTCTATGCCCATTGTCGACAACCGACTTTATTGACAATTCTGCGATCATCCGGCGACGCCGCGTGTCATCCTGCATCGCAAGCAACTCTGCGAGTCACATCGCGCCTACCGAGAACCATACCTTCGTCCTCATGGTACGGGCTTGAGCGATAGAATAACGCGTTAATCCTTTTGGTTCGCCGCTCGTACGCCAAATTAAGCGCTTAATCGCTGTTACTTGATGTAAATGTTGAGGTTAGCGTGTTAAATTGTTGTAAAGAAATGCTATTGCCCACGAGATTCTCGAAATGCTACATTCCGTTCGAACTTGCGGTAAGTTATTCCACAGCAAGGGATTGACCGCGATCGCCCCGGTATCTTGTGGTCACGTTTTCAAGATGCCAACCATCTTGTGGTTTTGGTAGGTTAAACTTTGATCTTCATCAACTGAACTTGGAGCGATAATGACAGCCAGACCCCTAACCCCTCGGCGGCCACGACACATTCGATCTCGAGTCGCTTGCAGACGCAAACTCGCTTCTTTACGAGTTTACTTACAACGAAAGCGGCTACGCGCAATGCGCGGTGTGGAAGCGGTCTTGTTGACTCAGTAAGAGAATGCAGCTGACCTATTGGTCGCGGCATAATCAGTAAGTGAAAGACACGGAGGTGCCTCTTTGCATAACGTTAGTACTATTGGCTGGCTCACGAATCGAGCCCTGACACATGGTGCGACAGCGCAAACTGTTTCCGCCACATCGACGACCACGGACGCACTCGGAAGCGCTCTGCGATGGGCTAACTTAATCCCCTCATGGGTGGTTTTGGTAATGATCATACTTGCAGCCAGCGGCGTTTGCTGCACCGTCATATTTAGATCGCAAGCGGAATTCAAAACGTCATCGTCACAATATCAAGGCATGACTTCCGAGATCGATTCAATGCGACAAGCCAACCAGTCGTTGCAGGTAGAAATCAATCGGCTCACAACCGATTCGCACGCAATCGAGTTAGCAGCACGACAGCGATTGGGAATGGTGCGGCCTAACGACGTGGTTGTACCAATCGAATCGATTTCCAGTTCGACCAGTTTGGGAACGTTGTCCTTTGTCCGCTAATTGCACCCGCTTTACCCTGCTGACTTGTCCACGCTCTTTGGGTCCTTCCGGAAACGCGCGGCTGTTGATTTTTCGCAGCCGCGCCCTTCTCTTTGAGATCACGATGGCCCGACTGACTCAAATTGACACCGCTTGTTGGCATCAACTAATATCCAGATTCTATTACTCCTCCGCCTGAGAGAAAATCGCGGCAATGCAAGAACTTAATGAGGCTTCTTCTGAACAGATACAACGCGACCGTTGGGAAGAAGAGAAGTTGCGTCCTGCGCTAAACCGACAGCCAGAAAGAAAGTCCTCCTTCCAAACGGTTTCGCTCGATCAGATCAACCGACTTTACGATCGGACAGATGTTGCCGACGTCGACTTTAGTAATGATCTGTCGTTCCCTGGCGAGTTTCCGTACACGCGAGGGATCCACGCCACTGGCTACCGCGGTAAGCTTTGGACGATGCGACAGTTTGCCGGCTTCGGAACTCCGGAAGAGACGAATGCGCGATTTAAGTACTTGCTGAAAGAGGGCCAGACGGGCCTTTCGGTCGCCTATGACTTACCCGCGCTGATGGGATACGACGCTGATTCACCGCTTTCAGAAGGCGAAGTTGGCAAGTGTGGAGTTGCGGTTTCTTCTTTGGCCGACATGGAAGCATTGTTCGATGGAATCCCACTCGAGAATGTCACAGTTTCGCAGACGATAAATGCGCCGGCCTCTGTCTTTCTCGCGATGTATCTCGTCGTGGCAGAGAAGCAAGGAGCGGATTGGAGCAGGATTTCGGGCACGCTCCAAAACGACATTCTCAAAGAGTACATTGCGCAGAAAGAGTGGATTTATCCGATTCGCTCCGCGATGAAACTCGTCATCGACACTTTGGAGTTCTGCACGCAACACGTTCCGAAGTACAACCCGATTTCAGTTAGCGGGTATCACATTCGCGAAGCTGGTGCGACAGCATTGCAGGAACTCGCATTTACCTTGCGCGACGGAATCGAATACGTCGAATGGGGTGTCCGGGCGGGCCTCGACATCGAGCAGTTCGTGCCGCGCATCTCTTTCTTTTTTAATGCCCACAACGATTTCTTCGAAGAGGTTGCAAAGTACCGCGCCGCGCGCCGCATCTGGGCTCGAGTGATGCGCGATCGATTTGGCGCCGCGAATGAACGCACCATGCAATTGCGCTTTCACACGCAGACGGCTGGCGTTTCATTGACGGTGCAGCAACCGCTCAACAACATCGTCCGAGTTGCGATTCAAGCTCTCGCGGGCGTGATGGGCGGCACGCAGTCGCTGCACACCGACGCTTACGATGAAGCACTCGCACTACCAACTGATAAGGCGGCGCTCATTGCGCTGCGAACTCAGCAGATAATTGCGGAAGAGACGGGCGTCGCCAACACGGCCGATCCCCTCGGCGGCTCGTATTTTGTCGAAGCGCTGACGAACAAAATGGAGAAAGGCGCGCTGGATTACTTTGATAGGATCGACGCGATGGGTGGAATGGTTGATGCAGTGGAGAAGGGATTTCCGCAGCGCGAGATTCAGGACTCAGCCTATCAATATCAGAAAGCTCTCGAACGCGGCGACCAAACGATTGTTGGCGTTAACAAATACGCGATGCAGGACGAACCTCAGCAGGTTCCGACTCTCGTGATCGACGAATCCGTCCGAAGCCAACAGGTCGAAAGGCTAGAGCGCACACGTGCGACACGCGACAAAGGTGCAGTCGAGCGGACGCTGGATGCAGTCAAGAGAGCTGCCGAACGCGGCGAGAATACGATGCCGGCAACGATCGAAGCAGTTCGGGAGTACGCCACGCTCGGTGAGATTTGTTCGGCGCTGCGAGATGTCTACGGCATCTACGAAGAACCCGCCATTTAGCCAATTCATGGTTCAACCAAACAAGAGAATCAGAGTACTCGTCGCCAAGCCCGGCCTTGACGGTCACGATCGCGGAGCGAAAGTAATCGCTCGCGCGCTGCGCGATGCCGGCATGGAGGTTATCTACACCGGTTTGCGTCAAACGCCCGAGATGATCGCCGCGGCAGCGTTGCAAGAAGACGTAGATGCGGTGGGTGTTTCAATTCTCAGTGGGGCGCACAATACTCTGTGCCCGCGCATTGTTTCCCTGCTGCGCGAACAAGGAATGACCGACACATTGGTTGTGCTGGGCGGAATCGTACCGCAGGAAGATATTCCGAAGCTCAAGGAACAGGGAGTCGCCGAGATTTTCCTTCCCGGCACTTCGACTCAGGACATTGCCGAGTTCATCAGAAAGAACGTCAAGCCGCGCGACTAGTTCCTACCTGTCTTACAATAAGGCTGATCGTCCGCGCTTTCACATTCCTAAAATCTGAATTCAGTGTCCAAAAATCTGGATTTCCTGCCGAACGGCATGCCGACTCCACACCTAATCCGGCTCTTTTCTGATGCTGACTCGCGGGCATGAGAGTTGCGCTCAGGCCTGCCGTTAAGGCAGCGTGCAATCCAACTCGAAACGGTTCGTCCTACAACTCACTTTGGAGGGAACATGAAAACAAACTACCGCACGTCAGGTTTTTCGTTGGTTCTCGTCGCTTTCTTTCTAATCACGCTGAGCGCCCTTTCCGCGGCAGCTCAAACGTCTAACACCGGCACATTAACCGGTGTAGTGAAAGACGAGAAGGGCGGCGTCATTCGTGGTGCAAGTGTAACCGTTACTAACGTCGGCACTAACGCTTCGCGTACTGCCGTCACGACTGACGACGGCGCCTACGAGATCAGTCCACTACCGCCGGGAACCTATCGCATGGAAATTCAAGCGCAGGGTTTCGCCAACTTTATCCAGGAGCAGGTTAGCGTGAACGTGCTTTCGCGCACCACTGCCGACGCTGAACTCAAGCCCGCCGGCACAGTCGCCAACGTCACTGTCACGTCTGAGAACACTGCGCTGGTAGAAACTACCAAAACCGAGGTGAGCGGGGTCATTGATCAGCGCGAGATGGAAAACCTTCCGGTTAACGGCCGCTCTTTCGCTTCACTCGCGGTCCTGATTCCGGGTGCAACCCTGGCACCGTCCTTCGATCCGACCAAAGCGCGCGTGGGCACATTTTCGATCGGTGGTTCCACTGGCCGAAACTTGAATATCACCATAGACGGCGGTGATAACAAGGACAATGCTGTCGGCGGAATTCTCCAGAATTTTTCGATGGAGGGCATTCAGGAGTTCGCGCTCTCGACTCAAAGGTTCTCGGCCGCAAACGGCAGATCGGGCGGCGCCCTGTTGTCAGTGGTTTCCAAGTCGGGCACAAACGCAGTTCATGGTTCGGCGTTCGGATTCTTTCGTGATGACAAGCTAAACGCGAATGCGCCCGCTCTGCTTGCCAAGGCCAATCCGAATCTCTTTCCCGCCGCCGGGGACGCTATTAAACCGCCCTTTGGTCGTCAGCAATTCGGTGGTTCGATTGGAGGCCCAATCAAAAAGGACAAGGCTTTCTTCTTTGGTAGCGTCGAGCGTACCCGCGAGCGAGGAAACTCGATCGTTCCGGGTTCTGATCAAGCCCAAATTACATTTCTTGAACCACTGGGCTACAAGGCAGTCCGTTTTCTGCCTCAACCCTTCAACGACTGGGAGTACACAATCAAGGGCGACTTCAAACTCAATTCGAAGCATTCGCTGGTGACGCGCTTTGCCGGCCAGAATAATAATGCTCTGAACGATCAAGCGGGCTTTCTTATCGTTCGTACTGATTTGTCTGGAGGTAACAAGACCCTTAACACGCTCTACAACTTTCTGGTGAACGAAACATGGGTCAAGAGTTCACGCACGGTGAACCAGTTCACTTATCAGTACTCAACCTTCGACAATCAAATCCTGGCTACCACTGACCTGGCGAATCTTGTTTTTCCCAGCGGCATAGCAGTCGGGCGTAATGGTAATGTGCCGCAGGAGACCATTCAGAAAAAGCATCAGTTCCGCGACGACCTTTCTCATAATCGCGGTAAACACGGATTCAAGTTCGGGGTTGACTTTGTCTACGAACCGACCTTGGGCGGTCTGTTCGCTTTCAACTCCGCACCTGAATACGATTTCTATTTTGATCCCGGCCAGATCGCGCAGAATCCCGGCCAGTTTCCGCAGGGATTTAAAACGACCCAGGTTCTACCGGGACCAATCACCTGCTCTACCTTTGTCGGTACTTCGACATGCACGGCGGCCAGTCTCGCCGGCCTTGGCGTAGTCGCCGACGTCGTGCTTTCCGGAGGCGACCCTTCTTTCAGTTTGCGTGACGGCGCCAAGCAGTTCGCCTGGTATGTTCAGGATGATTGGAAGGTCACGCCGCGCTTTACGTTGAATGCTGGAGTTCGGTATGACGTCGATATCGGCTTTGTCGATCACAATCACGCCTCAGCCAATCGCGCTTATCGTGCGCTCAAAATCATTGGTAGTCCGTACGCTGCCCAGGTAGTCAAGGACGATAAGAATAACTTCTCTCCGCGTATTGGTTTCGCCTGGGACGTCAAGGGGAATGCCCGGTCGGTGATTCGAGGCGGCTATGGCATCTACTTCGATCAGTCGTTCTTGAATGTACCGCTCTTTGCAGTGCAACAAGCAAATCCGGAAATCTATGCGACGTTCGTAAACGACGGAGACAACCTCAGTCTCAATTCGCCGCCGCCCGCGATACCTCGTCCGCTGAACAATCCGCTACCGGGGACTCGAGGCCGGATGCTCGATCCATATTTCCAGTCTCCTTATTCACAGCAGTGGAACCTCGGGTATGGGCAGGAGATTGGCAAGAATATGGCCCTCGAGTTCGACTACGTTCATATCCTGGGGCTGCATGAGTTCACATCACTCGACATTAACCCGCGCATTGGACCACTCATCAACGCAAACCGGAGTTCGCCAAATCCGGCCCGCATCCTGGCCGGCGCATTCGCCGCGCACGCGGCTGAACTGACCGCAGCGTTCGGAACGCCCAGCCCATTTGGCCGGATCACCGTTGCACAATCCGACGGCCGATCGCGTTACGATGCCTTTACTGTCTCGTTCAAGCGCCGTTACGCAAACAAGATCCAGTTCAACGCGCACTATACAATGTCCAAGGCAGTGGCCTGGTTTGGTCAGTCCGGAGACTTTGGCAACGTGGCGCAAAACCAATTCGTCAAGTTCGATCCGGCCGCGGACTTTGGTCCCACGGATGCGGATGAACGTCATCGCTTCGTCGCCTCGGGCATTTTTGACTTGCCCTGGGGTTTCCAGGTTGCTCCAATCTTTCAGATGGCCTCGCCGCGGCGATGGAGCGTGTTTCCGAGCTGCGGATGCGACATCAACAAAGACGGTGTGACTTTTGAAAACCGTGACTCGCGCGATGGCAACGATCAGCACAGTTTGCCGCCGAACACGATGCGCGGTGACAACTTTTCGCAACTGAATATTCGCGTGTCGAAGTTCTTCAAGTTCGGAGAGAAGCGCCAACTCGGACTCTTCTTCGAAGCATTCAACGTCTTTAACACCGCAAACTTCGGCCGAGAGTTTCAGAACACGACCGGGCAACCGGATTTCGGCAAGCCCATTAACTTCTTCGGGGCGACAGGATTTTCTGAGCCCCTTGGAATTCCGTTCCAGGCCCAGCTTGGTGTGCGGTTCACCTTCTAGTGTTTGACCCTCAGACAGGGCGCTCCGAGTGTTTTCTCGGAGCGCCTTGTTCCTTTTTTACCCGAAGCGAATCGGCTCTCCGCTGTGCATCCTAAGGAATTTACACGAAAAATATTCTGGTCATCCGCGCTGTTGTTGCTTTTAATTTTCGCCGCCCGGGCGAATGCGCAAGCCGTGCACACACTTCAGGGCAGGGTCATCGCGCCCGATGGATTGCAACCACAGAGTCCGGTACGAGTCACACTCACTTTCAGCGGCCGTCAACTCTACGAAACCTTTACGGATCTTAGCGGCCGCTACTCATTCACCGGCCTTTCCAAAGGTACCTATCAACTGACCGCCGCCGGCGACGACCGGACGTTTGAGACGACTACGGTGTATGCGGAAGTTTCTTCTTTCGGTTCCGCGCCACAGCTCTTTATTCAAGACATTCAACTGCAGCCTCTGCGTGGAAAACCAGTTGGGCAAGCGGGAGTAGTAAATGCATTCGTTCAAGACATTCCAAAGGCAGCAGTGCAGGCTTTCGAGCGTGCACGGAAGTTGGAGGCCGAAGGCAAGAACGACGCAGCGTTGGCGCAATTCAATGAAGCAATCCGAATCTTTCCGAAGTACTTCGAAGCGCGTCTATCAGTTGGAAATCAACTCCTGAAATCCGGGCGCTTTAATGACGCGATCGCCGAACTGGATCGAGCGCGCGAAATCAACCCAAATGACGAGCGTCTCTACCAATCATTCGGACTGATTCTCATGCAGCAGAAGAACTACGCCGTTGCTGTCGCAGTTTTCGCAGAGGCTTTTCGCTTAAACCCACGCAACCCATTGAATCCGCTGATGCGGGCCACCGCGTTGATTTACCAGGCTTCGACGGTCGACACATCGAGTTCCGGTGGCGCTGAGCAGCAACGACGTTTGCTCTCTAAGGCCGAGGAGGCACTTTCCCAGACAAGCGACTTAAGCGGCGGCAAGATGAAACCGGATCATCTGACTCTCAGCATGTTTTTTAGTTTGAAGGGCGAGTTCGGACGGGCGGCTGCGGAGTTGGAAGAATTTTTACGCAAGTCACCATACGCGGCCAACTCAGATGCAATCCGAGCGGAAGTGAAGCGTCTGAGAGATAAAGATGCTAATAAGAAAACCTCGTCACCTTGAATCCTGGTTCCGGAAAGCCTTCATCCCTTCAAAAACTTTGCGATCCCATCCTGGCAGTCAAGGGACATCCGCGCAATGACGTTGGCGTCGACGCCAAAATGCAAAGCATCTTCTAAGCTCATCGCATCGGTTCGATAGAAGAGTTGCTTGGTTAAGGCGACCGCTGCAGCACTCGTTTTCAAAAACGTTTGAGCGAAGGCCGTGACGTCTGATTCAAAGGCTTCATCTTCGACAACGCGATTGATTAGGCCAACCCGCGCGGCTTCTTCCGCAGAGATTTCTCTGGCCGTAGTCATCAACTCAAATGCAATTTTCTCTGAGACGTTGCGGCGCAGAATCGCCATCACCATCGCGGGAACGAAACCGATCTTCACCTCCGGATAACCGAAGCGGCTCGATCGCGCGGCTAAAACCATGTCGCACGCTGTTGCCAAACCGCATCCACCCGCCAATGCTCTTCCCCGCACTGCGGCGACTACCGGCATTTTGATCGTTCGAATCATCAGAAACAATTCCATCAGCGACTGCGCGTCGGTGAGATTTTCAGCGACGGTGGACGACGAGATCTTTTGCAACGCGGCGAGGTCTGCGCCCGAGCAAAAATCAGAGCCTGATCCTGAAAGTACGATGACACGAACCTGCGAATCGTTATTCGCGCGACACAACGCATCCTTCAAACCAGCGATCAACTCATCGTTCAGCGCGTTACGCTTGTCTGGACGATTCAGCGTTATGCGCCCGATGCCGTCGATCGCATCGAAAAGAACTACGTTGTTGGTCTCACTAGACATTGTGAAAGGAAACGCGGTCAGCTTAATCCGAGTTTACTCGCTTCGTCGTCAGGAATTTCAATGTGCATTCGCAGCAGGGCCGTTGAAAAAGTTTTCCCTTGCGCATCTGTCATCAAAGACAATGTGCCACCACCACCGAGGCTTCCGTGCAAAAGGAAATTCAACGCGCCGAGATTCGGCAATTCAAATCGCTGGATGTCGCCCTGGACGATTCCGTTGAAATGCTCTTTCACCCGCGCCTCAGTTACTTCGCGAACCAACACGGGATAGAAGTCGTCGCGGAGGGCGATCAGGCCGACGTTGGCTGTGTCGCCTTTGTCACCGGATCGCGCGTGCGCAAGTCTTGTAAGTTGAACCTTCACTTCCTGGTATTCCTTCGCTGTGCTGTGTGGCTCGATCAAACGTCGATAGTCTCAACGTAAGATTCGATCTCGACTTTTGGAATCAACGCCGGCCAATAAGCAACGATCTCCTCGACCTTCGGCCGGCCCCCGGCAAAGCCCGTCACCGCCGGCGGTCCCGTTAAGATCAGCGGCGCAATCTCTTTCGTAAATCTCTCGATCGCCGCGCGATCATTTCCCCGAACGCCGACGCGCAACTGCACTTCAGCAAGATTAGCCGGCGGTTCGCCAGCGAGCGGCCCGTGCGTCGCATTCGCGCCGACAAATTCAGTTAGGATCTGATCAAAATGCAATCCGAGTCGATCGAGGCGCGCACGCAAAATCTTATCTGCGGCTTTCGCTTTCGCGTACGCATCGGGCCATGCGTAGACCAAAGTGCCGACGGCTTTGAAGCCTGATGAATAGCTGATTGAAACCTTTAATGAATCAGTCGCCGGCCGCCCTTTGATTCCAAACACGCGCACGCGATTCGGCCCATCGTCTCCCAGATGAATCGTCGTGAAATCCGCGACGCAGTCCGGCGTGATGTATTCGTGCGGATCACCCATCTCGTAGAGGAGCTGTTCCTTGACCGACTGCACATTCACCCTTCCCCCGGTGCTGTCGTGTTTTGTGATCACAAACGTTGCGTCCGGCGAGGCTTCAGCAATGGGAAAGCCGACGTTGGCCAAGTCAGGAATGTTCTGCCATTCGTACTGGCAATTTCCGCCAGAGCACTGCGCACCGCATTCGATGATGTGACCGGCGATTGTTCCCGCGGCCAGCTTGGCCCAATCATCGCGGGCCCAGCCAAATTCGTGAATCAAAGGACCGAGCGTCAGCCCCGTGTCAGTCACGCGTCCGGTAATGACTACGTGCGCGCCTTGCGCCAACGCCTCGACGATCGGCGCTGCGCCAAGATAAGCATTCGCACTCTGGATTCGATCGCGAACGGTACTAAGCGGTTCGCCAGTATCCATGTTGCGCAGCTCAATCCCGCGACTGATCAGTTCATCGATTCGATCGAGCATGTCATCACCCGTGACGATCCCGATTTTCAGCTTGCCCGCCAAACCTAATTCACGCGCAACTTCGCGCACGGCGGCAGCACAAGCCTTAACGTTCACGCCTCCGGCATTGGCAGTGACCTTGATGTTTCGTTCGACACACGCCGGAAGGATTCGCTTCATCAGCGGAACGAAGTCCCGCGCATAGCCGGCCGCTCGGTCGCGCGCCTTCTGCTTCTGCATGATCGACATCGTGACCTCGGCCAGATAGTCGAGCATCAGGTAATCAATTGGACCCTCTTCCACCTGACGCACCGGAGCGTCAGGCAGATCACCCCAAAATCCTTGTCCTGCGGCAACTCGAATTTTCTGTTTCATTCCAAACACGACAAGACACGGGAATCGAAGCGCGCGCCAAGCGGATTGTCTCGCCACCGCTTCAACGCTACGTCCCCGTGTCTCGGCTCAAATTAAGATCAGCCTTCGTTAAGGCGTCGTTTTCGCCGGCGCGGTTGTGGCCGTACCGGTTTTGGCTTTCGGTTTCGCACGATGCTTGTGCGGCTTAGGCTTCATCATGCTGCCGCCAGTGGTGAACATGATCTGTTCCGGTTCACCGGGAACGCTGGTCAGCGTCAAGTTGTCGCCCATCTTTTTCGCGCGCAGTGACATCGCATGTGGCTGACCCTCGTGCATTATCGTTACAGCCGTGTAACCGCAAGTAGTAACCGCGACAATCCGTCCAGAGACAGTCTGACCGCCCATCGTCCCGCTGAAGCTGTTGCCGGTGATCGTTAACGTCGCATCCTGGACCGGGTCCTTGCCGTGCTTCATCTTGCCGGTATATGTGCCGGACAGATCAGTCTGCTCCTGCTGAGTCGGGTCGCATTTACCCGTCTTCTGCGGAGTCATGCTCGCGTCACCAGTCGTCGTAGCCGGTTTCTTTGGGCGACGATGTCGCGGTTTTGGCTTCGCGGTGTTTGTATTGGTCATTGTCGTCGACGAGTTTGAATTCTGCGCCGATGCAACGAACCCTGCGCTGGCAATCGCCGCTGTTACTAAAACAGCAATGCCCAGAATGAAAAGATAGATGGTGCTCTTTCTCACGGTTCTTCTCCTTTTGCTTTTTGCCACAGAGACACAGAGTCACTGAGAATTCAAAACCAAAAATGACAACGAGATCGTTTCTTTTCCTTTGATGAGTCTCCGTGTCTCCGTGTCTCTGTGGCTACGTTCGCCCAATCCTCTAACTAAGTTAATGAAGCCGGCAAAATAAATTGTCCCAGATGCGGTCCTGAATAATGCAAACTCACGCGTAATGCAAGCTCTAACGCGTCGCGAGTTTCTTCCGGCGCGATCACCGCATCGACAAAACCACGCGCCGCGGCGTACTTCGCGTCGAGATCGCGCTCATATGTATCGCGAACTTTGTCCATCTCATGTTTCAGTTTCTCGCTTGGATCCTGGCCTTTGGTTTTCAGTTCTTGAAGCTGGCTGCCGAAAGTAGCCTGCACTGCTGACTCGCCTTCCATCACACCCATTCGTCCCGTGGGCCAACTGAAAATAAAGTCAGGATCGAAGCCCTGGCCGGCCATCGCGTAATAGCCCGCGCCCGATGCGTGATTGATTGTCAGGACGATCTTCGGCACCGCCGCCGTCGCCATTGCTTCGACGAAGCGAGCCCCGGCACGAATGATTCCCGAATGTTCAGCTTCGGAGCCAACCATGAATCCGGAAACATCCTGAATAAAGACGAGCGGCGTCTGATGGCGATTGCAGGTGTCGATGAAGTAAGCCACCTTCTCGGCCGATTCGGTGTAGATGATGCCCCCAAACTTCGGCGGCCCGCCCGAGGGATCGCGAAACATGCCGCGCGCGTTTGCGATCACGCCGACCTGAACTCCGCGAATCTGCGCATGACCGGTGATGACCTCTTTGGCGTAGTCGGCTTGGAATTCGTCGAAATACCCTTCATCTAGCAAGCAATTCAAAACGTCGCGCATGTCGAAAGGCTGTCGATGATCCTCAGGCAGAATATCGTAGATCTTTTCTGCTGGAGCGCCCGCATGCTTGTCCCGACAAGTCGGGATTCGCAGGCTTCCAGCCTGCACCGTCGCCGGCAACTCCGACACGAACTCTCTTATCTTAACGATCGCCGCTTCATCATTCTTCACGCGATAATGCGCCACGCCTGAGATCTCATTATGCGCACGGGCGCCGCCGAGAGTTTCGTTGTCAATTGTTTGCCCGGTCGCGCCCTTCACCAGATTCGCTCCGCCCAATCCCATGAACGAAGTGCCTTCGACCATAATGATGATGTCCGAAAGTGCGGGAAGATACGCGCCGCCTGCGATGCACGGGCCCATCACCGCGGAGATTTGCGGCACCTTCAGGTAACGCCGCATGATCGAGTTGTAATAGAAGATGCGCGACGCGCCGTACTGTCCGGGAAAGACGCCCCCCTGGTAAGGAAGATTCACGCCGGCCGAGTCGACCAGATAAATGATCGGCACGCGCGATCGCATGGCGATCTCTTGCGCGCGGAGAATTTTTTTAATGGTCTCAGGCCACCAGGATCCGGCTTTGACCGTCGCGTCGTTTGCGACGACGACGACTTCCCTGCCCTGAACGCGACCGACCGTCGTGACGACTCCAGCCGCCGGTGCTCCGCCGTCGTATTGATCGTAAGCGACGAGTAACCCGACTTCCTGACGATATGAATCTTTATCGAGCAGCAAATCGATTCGTTCGCGCGCCGTCAGCTTGCCCTGCTGATGCTGCTTTTCGATTTTATCTGGACCGCCGCCTACGCGCAGTTTTGTTTCGACCGCGCGGAGCTCCGCCGTTAATTGACGCAAACGACCGCTCGCTGCGACATCTCTGGGTTTTTCTGAAACGGGCGATGCCTTTGATGGAAGCTTAGAGAGAGGTTTGACGGTGAATTTCGACGCCTGCATGCTTTTGAGACCCGGAAGTCACTTCGCTGCCACTGCTTACCACCTTCTGATAAATAATGAATCGATCCGAAAAATACCACAGTTGAGAGTGCTTCTCAACGCGGTGTCTTCAGCGCAACACCTTGAGAAGAGTTTTCAGAGTCGCGTCATCAGGAACGCCTTCCGCGACCGTTACTCGCGACCCTTCGAGACCGATCGTCACAATGCCTTCGGACGTACGAAAGCGTTTTGAAGCGTCAGTCGTAGACGAATCAATCAAAGCAGCGTCGGGATAACGCAGTTGCGTGCGCTTCACGTAAGCATCAAAAAATTCGCGCGCATCATTCTCCGTATCCCAAACCGAAACCGAAACGTAAAGAACTTCTCCCTTGGGGTTCTCGTAAAGTGCGAAGCGATCGCCGGCCCATCCCGCGGCCGCGCGACGCGATTCAGCCGGCGACTTTAGGAATTGATCGAGAATCAAATAAAAGCTCCACTCGCCGTTGACGTCGGAAGCGATGCGGCGCCAAGTGGGCAGTGTGCTGTGGGCGGTGGGCAGCGAATCATCTGCGGCAATCGGCGGCGAGTGATGTGTCCTGCTTGATGAGTGCTGCGCACTGCCCACTGCCCACCGCCCACTCATCTTCACGCTGCTGCTATTCAGCAAACTCGTAATATCCGGCAATGCAACCTTTACCGGCGCTTCGTGCGCGAAATATTTTTCGGCGTGCAGAATCTGTTCCGTCGATTGCGGCAGAGTCGTGAACGCCTCCGACACGTCCTTCCATCCGCCTTGTTTGTAAACCGCGCGCGTCCAGTTCATTCCTTCCTGGTAAGGAAACAGCAGTGTCTCGCGCAGCGCCCGCGGCGCTTTATCAAGCTCTTCAGTCGCCATTCCGGTTGTGCCCATCGATTTCAGAAACGCGAGCGCGCGAAACGGATTGCTGGCAACGTACATGGCCATTGCCAACGTCGCGTCGCCTTCGATCAGTGCATGCGCGGCGAGTTCAGCGTCTGAATCGCCTTTGGGCCAATGTTCGAAGCGACGCAGATTGAAATGCTGATCCTGAAGCGCGTGCGTCAGCTCATGGGCCATGATCGGCTTCTGACCGTCGATATCGATCCAGTCCGCGAGATGAAACTGCCGCGTCTTGGGCTCGTAATATCCGGCCACCTGCTCACTCAACAAACGAATCATCAAGGCCCGATACTGAAAATCCGGCGGCGCGAGTCCCAATTTCTTAAGCATGACCTCGTTCGCGTGCAAATCGCCCGGCGAGGTGTCTTCGTCGAGATTCTTGATCACCGCGCGCTCGATCTCGGCGCGTGATTGGGTCGAACTCTGCACGGGACGAATGATCGATAGTTGACGAACGTCGCTTGTCTCTTTAAGGACTTCCTGCGTCGCGGCAATCAGCGCGGCGTTGCGCGCTCCGGCGCTGGTCGCCGGTGGAGACTGCGCGGGACCTTGAGCCGTCGTTGTCGATCGAAAAAGAGCAACGGCAACCAGAAGGCTTAGTAACAACAAGATAACGCCGCCAGGACGCCAGTGAATCCCGGCCTGTCGAGACGGGATGGGGGCGCTCCGGGTGTTAATTTGTTTTGACATCCGCATATTTCGCTCTTATAGTCCGCTAAAACGACCAGCAATTCAACGGACGAACGCAGTTAGCTTCTGCTCGAATCAAAGCGAGCAGTGACGGAAGGTTATCGATGGCTCTCGAAGAACTCGAAGACGTTGATGAATGGCACGAGACGGCGCTGCGGGTACGCTATGCCGAAACGGACAAGATGGGCGTTGTCTATCACGCCAACTATCTTATCTGGTTCGAGATTGGCCGCACTGAGTTCTGTCGCGCGCGCGGCTTTTCGTATCGCGACATGGAAGAAAGCGAGAATGCCTTCCTGGTGGTTGCCGAAAGTTATTGCCGCTACAAAGCTCCCGCATATTACGACGACGTGCTGATCGTGAGAACTCACATCACCGAGTTGCGTCGCCGCTCTCTGCGTTTTGGTTATGAGATTATCCGCGAATCCGACGGCGTGGTGATCGCTGAAGGCGAGACCGGCCACGTGGTCACTGATTCGGCCGGCCGCGTTCGTTCGTTCCCGGCAGGATTTGCTGAGTTGCTGCTGTCTTCACCAAATCAACCAGATGGCGCCGGTGAACCCGTTCCGTCCGACGAAGCACCGCTGTAGCTCTCGAAGAATTAGCCGCAGATGAGCGCGGATTTATAGGCCCCGGGGGATCGCAAACGTAACGCCGAAGGCGTTAATAAATTCCAGCCCAGGGCAACGCCCTGGGTAAAGAGTAGCCCACCAATTGGCCAACTCTGAAAGAGTTCGCAAGTAAACAATTGTCCAGACTAAGGAAGCATTCTTCCCATGGCCCAATCTCTCTCAAGACCATGGACGCATTTGATATTCTCAACGAAGGAACGATTCCCTCTTCTCAAGGACGAGCAAATCCGACCGACATGCACGCCTATCTGGCTACTGTCTTCAGGTCGCATGATTGTGAAACGCTGATCGTTGGCGGAGAGAAGGATCATGTTCACGCACTATTTACCCTCTCACGCAAGTATTCGATTTGCTAACTCTTTCAGAGTTCGATTTTCGGGTTGCCTTTTTAACCCAGGGCGCTGCCCTGGGCTTGAATTAGGGAACGCCTTCGGCGTTGGTGAGGCCATTTGCTTGCTCTTGATTATGAGGTGTGTGGGAGATTTATTCGCTCGATCGATCGCGCTTGCCCGTTCTCTTCATCAACATCGACGACGACGCCGCAAATCCGAACTTCACTCTTTGATTGATCCGGCTTGCGACGAAGGGGTGACATGAATCGGCTGATGATGTCGCCTTTCTTCATCCCGATAACTCCGCCGTAGCTTCCCGTCATGCCGAGGTCGGTGATGTACGCCGTGCCTTCGTGCAGGATTCTTTCGTCTGCGGTCTGTACATGTGTGTGTGTCCCGTAGACGACTGAAACTTTTCCGTCCAGATGCCAGCCCATCGCAGCTTTCTCGGATGTAGCTTCCGCGTGCATATCGACGATTCGCACTCTAACGTCACCGGGCAATGATCCAATCAATTCGTTCGCGATGCGAAACGGATCGTCCGAAGGTTGCATGAAGACACGGCCGAGCAAATTGAGCACGGCAATGCGGGCGCCTTTCACCTCGCCGACCCACATCCCATTGCCCGGCGTGTCGGGTGGGTAATTCGCCGGACGCAGCAAGCGCGGCTGTTTCTTGATGTAGTCGATGACTTCGTGTTTGTCGAAGATGTGATTGCCGGAGGTCATCACATCGATGCCGGATGAGAAAAGCAAATCGGCAATGGCCGCAGTGATGGAAAAGCCGCCCGCGACGTTCTCGGCATTCATCACGGTGAAATCGATGGCGTTCTGCTCTTTCAAATCCTGCAACCGATCGAGCAGCGCGGCGCGGCCGGGCTTGCCAACGACATCGCCAATCAAGAGAAGCTTCATAAGAAAAAAGTAGCGCAAGCTGTTAGCTTGCGCGCGCTCGCAAGTTAACAACTTGCGCTACTTTAATTGACAGAGGGAAAACCGTTGGGCCGTTCCGAAGTCGTAATTGAACCTGAGTAATCAGGTGGGTGGCCTTTTTGTCACCGCAACCTCTCGGCTTCTCTTAACGATGAAGAAAAGCACTAGCTCGCGATGTCGGCCTCCCTTGTGAACGACGTTGGCTCAACCATCGTAATCGGTGACGAACCCCGCAGAAAACTTCCCTCTGCCGCCGAGATATTAACACAAAATCAGAGGTGTAGTTAAAGAAGAATTTATCTACAGATTTCGCAGATTACGGAGACAAAAGCCTGTCTTCACAGAGAGCTTCAGCAGAGCGAACCTGGCTGGTTTCCTGAAATTTTTGTCGGTGTAATCCGTGGATGGAACTAACTTGTGGACACAGACACACTCCGAGGAACTTTCAAAACCCGATCGAGCATTTCTGCGCATTCGACGCTGCGATGAGCCAATTGTTCATCGGCCTGCTCGTGAGCTTTTCTCAGTTGATGTAGTTCGTCAGCGATATAAAGCGCGGCGAGGATCGCAACTTTGCGCGAGTCGACCGTCAGCGTGCCCGACGAAATCTCGCGCATACGCTGATCGACATACTCGGCAAGCTGCTTCAGGTATTCGGGATCGCCGTCAGAGCGGACGGTGTACGCTTGATCGTAGATCTCGACTTTGATGGTTGGTGATTCTTCGACGGTCATCCGCGTATTGCCTCCGCAATTTCCGGATCGACGTTAGCCAACGCCTCGAGAACTTTCTGCACCTTGGCGCGAACCACCTCACGTTCTGCTAACAGCAAATCGACCTGCGCCGCGAGTTCACGCGGGCTACCCGCCGCGCCGCGCTTTGACGCAAGCTGGCGTTCGAGGTCGTCCTTCTCCTGACGCAGAGTCTTGGCCAGTTCGATCGTGCGATAGATTTTGTCTTCGAGGTGCGAGAATTTTTCGAGTCCGTTGGTCGCCGCCATTGGTCACTCCGGATGAGAAAATTATTTCGCCGTGATTATGCGATGTAGTGAGCGCGAGCGCAAGAAATAAAACCACATTCTGATTTGTTTAGAGTCGGGCTACTGCCCGACCAAGCGGGCGCGGTAGCCCGCTTCTAAACATTGCGACTCACCTAACCTCGGCGCCGAACTTTTCCTTCAGCGCTTCCACCAGCGGCCAGTGGATCGCGTCAACTTCTTCGTCACGCATCGTGCGATCGTCGGCGCGATATTCAAATCGCAAAGTCACCGAGCGTTTGTTGTCAGGAATTCCCTCGCCTTCGTAAGTACCGACGAAAGTTACGCCAACAAAGTGCGGCGCGCTTTGATCAGTCGCAGCTTTGAAAAGTTCCGCAACCGTCACTGCGCGAACGACCAGCAGCGAGACATCGCGCACAATTGAAGGAAAGCGCGGTAGAGGCTTGTAAAGCACCGGCCGTGCTTTAATTTCCAGCAGCGTCGTAAGATCCAATTCAGCGACAAGAACCGGCTGACGAAATTTGTATTCGGTGGAAATTGAATCCGCCAAACGCCCGATGGATCCGACGCGCGAGCCGTCTGCGCTGATTGACGCGGATTGGCCCGGCCGCAAGTGCTTGATCGTAGCAGCCGCAAAGCTCAACGGGGACAGATTCATTCCTTCGATCGCCGCCTCGACCGCGCCTTTCAGATCAAAGAAATCAAGTTCGCGCGCCGGCAATGCATGGTTCGCTTCCAATACACCGCCGGTCGCCACCAACGCGAAGCATTCGCGCTCAACCGGCAGCGCGCCCGCTTCGTTGCTGCCGAAGACGCGGCCAAGCTCAAACAGACAGACATCGCGAATGCCGTGATTCAGGTTATGACGAATTGAATTCAGGAGCCCCGGCAGCAGCGTCTGTCGCATCCGCGAAGCCTCTTCGATAATCGGATTCTTCAATGTCACCAGTGCAGTCTCGGCATTGAACGCAGGTATTGGTTCAAACTGATTCGTCAACTCAATGAAGCTGAAGTTGATCGCCTCGCCGAAACCCAGCGCACTCAAGGCAAGCCGCAGCGCGCGCTTGCGCAACTCACTTGAATGATATTCACCAGCGTGATGCGCAGGCGGCAGCGACGTTTCGATCTTGTCGTAGCCCGTGTGACGCGCGACTTCTTCGACCAGGTCTTCTTCGATCGAAACGTCGTGACGCCAGGAAGGAACAGTGAATGACAGTCCAGAGGCTTCTTCAGCGAGTTGAAAACCAAGCGCGGTCAATATTCTCCTGATCTCGTCAATTTCAACTTGCAGACTCGTAATCGATTCAACTCGCTCTGGCCGCAACGCGACTGACTTTGACTTGATTGGATTAGGATAAACATCCAGTGCGTCTGCCGTCGCCACGCCGCCGGCGATTTCGCAAATCAGCGCAACACAGCGCTCCTGTGCGGCGATTACGCCTTCGGGATCAGTGCCGCGTTCGAATCGATGCGATGCTTCCGTGTGCAGACCGAGCAACTTCGACGTACGGCGCACGGATGCAGCATCGAAGTAAGCGCTCTCGATCAGCACGTCCGCGGTCAGGTTTGAAATCTCGGAAGACTCGCCGCCCATCACACCGGCAACGGCGACCGGTTCTTTCGCGTCGGCAATGACGAGCATCTGCTCGTCGAGTTTTCGATCTACTCCATCGAGCGTCTTGATCGACTCGCCCTTTGACGCGCGCCGAACGACGATCTTTTTGCCGGCGAGCTTGGCCAGATCGAATGCGTGCAGCGGCTGACCAAATTCATGAAGCACGAAATTCGTGATGTCAGCGACGTTGTTGATAGGCCGTTGCCCAATCGTTTCGAGTTTCTTCACCAGCCAATCAGGCGACGGAGCAATCTTCACGCCTCGCACGACGCGCGCCGCGTATCGCGGACACAGATCGGAATCGCGAATCTCAACCGCACCGAATTCGCTCGTCTTATCTTTCGCGTTTTCAACCTTGAACTTTGGACTCTGGACTTTGGACTTTTCTATGACGGCCAACTCGCGCGCGATGCCGATGTGTGAAAGACAATCGCCGCGATTTGAAGGTACTTCGACATCGAGAACGGCATCTTCGCCACGCGATTCGACGGCATCAACGGCCAGACCAACATTCGTGAGCCGGTCCCTGATCTCTTCAGGCGACAGCTTCGTGCCGGTCAATTCGCGTAGCCAGTTGCAGGAAATAAGCATCGTCGGATGAAATCGTTTAGACGCCGGACTTGTCCGGCGTTCGAGCGGACAAGTCCGCTCTCTAAACAAGTCGTCTATCTAAACTGCTCCAAGAATCTCACATCGTTTTCGAACAGCAGTCGAATATCGTCGAGCTGATAAATTCGCGCGCAGGTGCGATCGATGCCGAGACCGAAAGCGAAGCCAGTGAACTCTGACGTGTCGACGTTGGCCGCGCGCAGCACGTTCGGGTGCACCATGCCTGAGCCGCCCAGTTCGATCCAACCCGAATGTTTGCAGATGCGACAGCCCGAACCGCCGCAACTGAAACAACTGTAATCGACTTCGGCGCTCGGCTCGGTAAACGGAAAGTACGACGGGCGAAATCGCGTTTTCGTTTCCGGCCCAAACAACCGATGCACGAATTCCGCGAGCGTGCCTTTCAAATGCGCCATTGTAATTCCACGATCGACGCACAAACCCTCGACCTGATAGAACATCGGATTGTGTGTCGGATCGGGCGTGTCACGACGAAAAACCCGACCGGGCGCAATCATTCTCACCGGCGCACCGCGACGCTGCATTGCGTGAATTTGCACCGTCGATGTTTGCGAGCGAAGTGCGAACCCCTCGGTTGTGTAGAGCGTGTCCTGCGGATCGCGCGCGGGATGACCTTCCGGAATATTGAGCGCGTCGAAGTTATAAAAATCAGTTTCGATCTCCCGGTCATCTTCAACCGCATAACCCAGCGAGACGAAAATGTCTTCGATTCGCTGGCACATCAAGGTGATCGGATGCAGATGACCCGGCTGCGGGCGATGGCCGGGGATGGTGATGTCGATCGATTCGCGTTCAATCTTTGCTGCATCTATTTGCGCTTTCAGCGCCTGCTCAACCTGGCCAATGGACTCTGATATGCGCGCTTCAGTCTGCTGAACCAATTGTCCAAATGAAGCTCGCTGATCAGAAGCGACTCGCCCAATTAATTTCTTCGCAGCAGCAATCGCGCTCTTCTTTCCGAGGTGCTTCGTGCGCAGCTCTGCCAACGCGCGCTGCTCAGCGTCTGCGTCCTTGGCCGAAACTTCGCCAGCAGTAAAGCGCGCAAAGCGCTCGAACTCTCGTTCGAACGCGGCGATCGCTGCCTGCACTTCCTTAATCGGATTCAGTTCTGCTGACACAGTTGCAGCGCCCTCGCTTTTCGTCCGCGCAGCGGACGCTTGAAAATAGCCCAGCACTTCAGTGCTGGGTACACACGAAACAAATATTCAAAAAGCCCGCGAAGCGGGCGACAGATTTGGAGTGCGGTGGCAAGAGCTAGCGCAATACCGATGGTGCTGACAGGATTTACAAGAACCGAGAAAGAACTTCTTATCCTGTGAATCTTGTAAACCCCGTCAGTTCGATTCCAAAGCGCCGTCGCCGCTACGCTCTGCCGGCGCACTCCATAATTTCTGCCGTCCGCTTCGCGGACTGAATCAAATAACTTCCCGCGATCCCACCGATGAATCGGTGGGCTATTATCAAACGTCCGCTTCGCGGACGCACATGCGTCATTTCTTTTTGATTGCCACCCACTTGCCTGAAGACTGTCCCGCAAAATCGTAATCGCCAGACAACTTTCCATCGATCATGGTCGCGGCCATAGCAATCTGCCCGCTGCCGCCTTCGAGCACGAACGCCAACTTCCCGTCTTTCCAACTTCCGGTTGAGATGCTCGCCGTGCCCAACTGTGAGGTACTGCTTCCGGTGACCTTTTCGCCATCCAATTTCAGTGACAGGGTAAACGGAAAAGGCTGGCCCTGGGCGTCCGCGACTCCGTCCCACTCGCCAGAGATCTCATCGGCGACGGCCTTTCGGAACTCGATAGTTACGTTCTTCCCAGCCTCAGAAAACGAAGCGGACAGATTGCTGCCCTTCGCTCGCAACGACATCATTCCCTGCCCGCCGCCTGGCTTCTCAATTTCTAACGTCAACACTCCGTCCACCATTTGGCCTTTGAGAATCTTGAACGAGCCGCGCGGCGTTGTGAATGTTCCGGAATACTTGCCGGACTGTTCGACCAAATCCAAAGTAGCTTTTTCCTCGCCCGTATCGTCCTTAAAGACTCCTTCGTATTTGCCGGTCAGCGAAGAAGGTTCTACTTTCGGCGCTGGATTCGACGTGCCTTGCGCTAAGGCCGAGGTGGTGGCAAACATAATCGCTGCGCAAAAAAATGCCGCACTAAACGTCGATTTGATTGAGAGCTTCATTTGCGTCTTCCTTTCGCCGTCAAAGCGCTCACGCAGCCGCGCGCGCTTCCGGTTTGTTCTCTAATGCAGTCTTCGCCTGAGTTGCGAGTTCCGCAAATGCTTCCGGTTGTTTGGCGGCAAAGTCAGCGAGGATCTTTCGATCGAGTTCGATCCCGGCGAGTTTCAATCCGTGCATGAACTGCGAATAGTTCAGTCCATTCAAACGCGCGGCGGCTCCAATGCGCACAATCCACAGCGAGCGGAAATCTCGCTTCTTCAATTTGCGTCCGGTGTATGCAAAGTTTAATCCGCGCTCGACGGATTCTTTCGCTGATCTATAAAGCTTGGACTTCGTTCCTCGATAACCCTTCGCTAATTTTAAGATCTTCTTGCGCCGCTCCAGGCGCTTATTTCCACGTTTTGCTCTTGGCATGACAAACCTCCAAATTGAACCATTGATTCATTTGTTCATTGATTCAATGGCTAAATGATTCAATGACTCAATTTCTAATCTCTTCCGTACGGCAACATTCGCTCTACGCGTTTTTTATCGCCATCAGACACCATCACATCAACATCCAGATACCGCTTTCGCTTATTGGTCTTCTTGGTCAAGATGTGTCGCGCATGCGAATGGCCGCGCTTGATCTTGCCGGTCGCAGTCGTGCGAAATCGCTTGGCTGCGCCCCTATGTGTTTTTAGTTTTGGCATAGTTCTCCTTTGGTTTTGCGATTTTAGATTTGCGATTTTTGATCGCCCGCTCGAACGCACATCCGTTCAACCGAGACAATCGCAAATCAAAAGTATTAATCAGCCTGCAGGATTCTGATTGCCGCCCGTCGGTTCCTGACTCCTGCCTTCTGCCGGCGGCTTGCTGCCTGCCGGTTTCTTATGTCGCTTCGGCTGGAAGATTGTGAACATCTGGTTGCCTTCCATGCGCGGCCGCATCTCGACATCACCGACATCGGCTAAATCTTTCTCGAGCTGCTCGAGAATTCGCGCGCCCAATTCGCGGTGCGTCATCTCGCGTCCGCGAAACCAAATCGTCGCTTTCACCTTGTCGCCTCCCTCCAGCCATTCGCGCGCGTGTTTCATGCGATAGCTGTAGTCGTGCACGTCGGTGCCGGGGCGAAATTTAACCTCTTTGACTGTGATGACGACTTGTTTCTTTTTTGCCTCATTCGCTTTCTTCTTCGCTTCGTATTGAAATTTTCCGAAGTCGATAATCTTGCAAACGGGCGGATCGGCGTTCGGCGCGACTTCTACCAGGTCCATGCCTCGCTCACGCGCGGTGCGAATCGCTTCGCGCGTATCCATCACGCCAAACTGTTCGCCGTCGTCGCCGACCACGCGAACCTGTGGAACGCGAATTCTTTCGTTAATTCGAGTAACTGGCGCGCGCCGAAAGTCCGGGCGACCGCGGCCTCGAAAACCTGTAGCTATGCAGCACCTCCTGGGTTTTTGGTCCAAAGTTCCAAGTCCAAAGTCCAAAGTTGTTCGTCGACCTTGGACATTGGACGTTGGACATTAGACTCAGTTGTTGGTTAGCGCTCGCGTCATCACGAGACGCGTCGCCATCTCTCTAAACTCATCCAGCGACATCGCGCCGATGTCGCCCTTGGTCCGCTCGCGAACGGCGACCTTTCCATCTTCCATCTCGCGATCGCCAAGCACGAGCATGAACGGAATCTTCTGTAACTGGGCATCGCGAATCTTCGCGCCGATCTTATCGCTGCGGACATTCAACTCAACCCGCATTCCGGCATCGCGCAACTGCTGCGCGACTTTGCCGGCGTAGTCATTAATTCGATCCGTAATCGGCAACACCGCGACCTGCACGGGCGCCAGCCACATCGGAAACGCTCCGGCATAATGTTCGATCAAGACGCCAAAGAAGCGCTCCATCGAACCAAACAGCGCTCGATGGATCATGATTGGCTGGTGCGGCTTGTTGTCCTCGCCGATGTATTCGAGCTGAAAACGCTTCGGCAAATTGAAATCGAACTGCACCGTCGTCAACTGCCACAGCCGGCCAATTGAATCCTTCACCTTGATGTCGATCTTCGGTCCATAGAACGCGGCTTCATCTTCCATGCGCTCGTATGGCAGATTCTGCGCTGCTAATGCATCAACCAGCGCCCGTTCCGCATTGTCCCATTCTTCATCAGACCCGAGATATTTCTTGCTCGTGTCGGAACCGCGGACCGAAAGTTCAATCTTGAATTCGGCAAACCCGAACGCGCGCAGCAAATCAAAAGCAAAGTTAACACAGTTGATTATCTCGCCGCGCACCTGATCGGGCGTACAGAAGATGTGAGCGTCGTCCTGCGTAAAGCCGCGAACTCTCATCAGCCCGTGCAATGTTCCGGATAGCTCGGCTCGATAGCAGGTTCCCAGCTCAGCGTAGCGAAGCGGCAAATCGCGATATGAATGCTGCGCCGATTTGTACACGCCGATATGGAACGGACAGTTCATCGGTTTCAAACGGAACTCCGTCTCTTCCAATTCCGTCGGGGCAAACATGACGTCCGCGTAATTCTCTTCGTGACCGCTGACCCGCCACAGGTCGCGTTTGGCGATATGCGGCGTGTAAACCAAGCCATAGCCTCGCTGCGCGAGTTCGGCACGGAGATAGTTCTCCATTTGCGTGCGAATCGCGCCGCCCTTCGGATGCCAAAGCACGAGACCCTGCCCGTAATCTTCCTGGATCGAAAACAGATCAAGCTCGCGACCGAGCCGTCGATGATCGCGCTTCTCAGCTTCCTCGCGTTGCTTCAACCACCCATCTAATTCTTCCTGATTAAAGAACGCCGTCCCATAGATGCGCTGCATCTGCGGACGCTCGGCATCGCCTTTCCAGTACGCGCCGGCGAGCGACAGCAGCTTGAACGCTTTCAGACGGTTCGTGTTTGGCACGTGCGGACCCAAACAGAAGTCGATGAACGGTGAACCGTCGATGTAATAGACGCTGACAGTTCCGCCGGCTTTCTCGTCGATTAGTTCGCACTTCAAAGGCTCGTCACGTTCGTTGAAGATGCGCAGGGCTTCAGCTTTGGGAATCTCATCGCGCCGATAAGGCATGTTGCGCTTCGCGATGTCGCGCATCTTTTTTTCGATCACCGGCAGATCGGCTTCAGTCAAAGCTCGCGGCGCAATCACATCGTAGAAGAACCCATAACGTGGATCCTCGAGCAACGCCGGGCCAATTCCCAATTTGGTTCCGGGAAAGAGATCGAGCACGGCGGCGGCAAGCAGATGCGCGGTCGAATGACGCAGGACGTCAAGGCCCTCGAGCGTCTGCGGCAGCACGGCTTCAATCTTCACTGCGTCGCCGTTGGCTTGCGCATCGAGCGTGTAAGCGAGATCAACTTCCTGCCCATTAACGCGCGCAGCCAGAGCCTGCTTCGCCAAATCGCGATCGAGCTTCTTCAGCGCGTCCGCGACCGTCGTCGGACTCGCTATGGCTACTGGCGCCCCGTTATTAAGTTGGACGTTGATCTCACTCATCTTGCGTTATTACTAAAAGACTTGCCTTCGCTCCGTCATGAGCGAAATATTTATAGCACCGTCAACAATCAATGAATCTCAAGCTCCTTTAGGAGCGCAATTCGTAATCGATTCATTTCGCTCCTATAAGGAGCTTAATAAAAAATACCTAACGGTCGAAGACTATAAATATTCCGGGCCTACGGCGCTTTACATTCCGGGCCTACGGCGCTTGGCACTTTGCGCCGGCGTCGCTTCCGCTCCCGCATATCCTGAGGCAGAGCGAGGGAACACCAAAAAACCCCCGGCGCTTCCTATTCACGATTTACGATTCACTATTTACTAACTGCAAATGATCGGATTCGATAGGAGCGCCTTCGCCGCGCCCGTTGTTTCGGGCGCAATTAAAATGTGAACCGAGTTCTTGTCGTTCGATTCGTCACGAAGGTCTTCCGGAGCTTCCTATCAAAAGTTCGAACCAGATGTACGAGCCATCCGTCGTAATAATTACGAAGCCGAATCATAACAAAGCAATTTGGTGACGCGCAAGCGTGTCAGACGCCGGAGCGTGAGCGAGGGCAACCGAGTCAGTCCGCTACCGGCATAGAATCGAGCGGCGCGCGTTGCCCTCCTTAACAGTCGGGCTTCTGATACTATACCGGCCCGTCAGGCTTTTGGAGCGCCTGCATCTTGCAGGCGGACCGCAGGCATCCTGCCTGCGCAATTGGTTCAGTCCAGACTTGCTGAAGGAGCCCCGCATGATTTCGTTTCGCCACGCGATAATTCTGGTCACCGCCTTCGCGATTTTCATCGGAGCCGGATTTCAGTTTCATAGTTCAGCTCAAAAACAGAAACCCGCAGTCATCGCTGAAGCGCCTGATGGTTCGCCCAGCGAAATGCGGCCAATCATCGAATACTATGTCGCAGATCGCGGCAGCTTGCAGCGATCATTCTTCGTCAATAATTCTCCGGCGCGGCGCGAACGCTTCCGCAAATTCTATTCAGACGCGCTGGAGCGGATTCAGAAACTCAACTTCGATGCGATGAGCGAAGAAGGCAAAGTCGATTACATTCTTTTTCGTAATCATCTCGAGCATGAGCTGAGACAGCTGGATATTGAAGCGAAGCAACAGATGGAAATCGACCCGCTGATTCCCTTCGGCAAAACGATTGTCGACCTGGAAGAAACCAGGCGGCGCATGGAGCCGATTGATTCTGCTAAGACTGCGGCAACACTTACCGATCTCAAGAAGCAGGTTGATGAGACGCGCCGAAAAATCGAAGCCGGTTTGCGATCAGCCGACAGTCCCGATGCGATACGCGTCAAGAAGACCGTCGCCTTTCGCGGTGTCAACGCGATCAATTCACTCCGCGGAAATCTGCGCAACTGGTACACGTTCTACAACGGTTACGACCCGGTCTTTACATGGTGGAACGAAGAACCTTACAAAGCGCTCGACGATGCCTTAACTAGCTACGCATCGTTCATCAGCGAACGTGTAGTTGGATTGAGATCTGCGACTGGCAGCACCCAACCAAGTCAACAAGGCCAACGACCTGGCGGAGGCAGTGGCCAAGGTGCTGGAGGTCAAAGTGCAGGTCAACGGCCGCCCGCGGCACAAGCCCGGCCCGGCGACACCAGCGACATCGTGGGCGATCCGATCGGACGCGAAGCGCTGCTCAGCGAACTTCAGTCCGAGATGATTCCCTACACGCCTGAAGAACTAATCGGGATCGCCAACAGACAGATGACCTGGTGCGAAGACGAGATGAAGAAGGCTTCGCGCGATCTTGGCTATGGTGACGATTGGAAGAGAGCGCTTGAGCACGTGAAGAACACGTACGTCGAACCGGGTAAACAACCCGAGATGATTCGCGACCTCGCGCTCGAAGCAATTAAGTTCGTCGACGATCACGATCTCGTGACCGTGCCCCAACTTGCTCGCGACACCTGGCGCATGGAAATGATGACGCCCGAGCGGCAACTCGTCAGCCCGTTCTTCCTCGGCGGCGAAACGATCCTGGTTTCCTATCCGACTAACACGATGTCGCACGAACAAAAGATGATGAGTATGCGCGGTAACAATCCTCATTTTTCACGCGCCACCGTCTTTCATGAATTGATTCCGGGCCATCACCTGCAAGGCTTTATGACCGCGCGGTACAAACCCTATCGCGCTTTGTTCGGCACGCCGTTCTGGACGGAAGGCAACGCGCTTTATTGGGAACTGCTTTTCTGGGACTTGAAATTTCCGAAGACGCCAGAGAATCGTATCGGCATGTTGTTCTGGCGCATGCATCGCTGCGCGCGCATCATTTTCTCGCTCAGCTTCCATCTGGAAAAGATGACGCCACAGCAATGCATCGATTTCCTCGTCGATCGCGTAGGGCACGAGCGCGACAACGCGACCGCGGAAGTGCGGCGGTCCTTCGACGGCAGCTACGGTCCGCTCTATCAGATCGCTTACTTGATCGGCGGACTGCAGCAGTACTCGCTGCATCACGATCTGGTTGATTCCGGCAAGATGACGAACAGGCAGTTCAACGACGCGCTGCTGCACGAGAATCGAATTCCCATTGAAATGATTCGCGCAGTTTTGACAAACCAGAAGCTGACCCGCGATTACAAGACGAGTTGGAGATTTTACGGCGAGCCATGATGAACTACGGCGCGATTGAAAACGGTGGCGGCTTAACTCCACTGTCAGCTGATTTACCCTGGCGGGCCCGATGTTTGGCTGGATCGTTCTGATGGTTCGCTTCCGGTGTCGCGGCCGGCGTTGGTTTGATGATTGCGGGCTTCGTCGCCGCCACATCGCTTCTCGCATGACGGATGGAAGTTGTGCCGCTGGTTTCCCTCATCACATTCGCGTTCCGCGATTCCACTAGACGAGCGAACGAATCGAACAGCCACGCCGGATAAGATGCGGTAATTACGATCAAGATCGTCGCAGCCGCAGCGGCAAGAACCAGCGGCTTTCGATTCGGGCGAGGAAGTCGAAATACTTCGTCCTCAGGTTTCAGGATCGAATAGCTGTCGAAAGGATCAGCCGGCCTCGCGTTCTTTACATCCGCTGCACGAGCGACGGATTCCCTCTGATTCGACGCACCTTGAAGTTCTCCCGTCTCGAATGCCTTTCGACCCAAACGCCGCAACGCCTCGCGAAACTCATTCGCGCTGGCAAAACGATCGGTGGCATTTAGCGCCAGTGCCTTGCTCAGGATCGCCGCGATATCAGAACCAACTGCCGGATAAATTTCGTGCGCGGGCCGCAAAGGATCGGCTTTTGAGTTCGCAAGCGCCGCCGCGCGCGCCAACGCGTCCGGCGGTTTGATTCCCGTTAGCAGATGATAGAGCGTCGCGCCCAACGCATAGATGTCGCTGCGCGGCGAAGTGCCTTCATCCTGAATCTGTTCGAGCGGCGAATAACGTCGCGTAAAGCCGAACACGCTGTGCGCGGATTGGGTGGTCGATAGATCATTTGAATGCGCCTTCGCCAATCCGAAATCGAGCAAAGCAATCTGTCCCGACGCTGACAACTTTAGATTGTGCGGCTTGATGTCGCGATGAACGATTTGCCGATCGCGCGTGTGCAGATAGACCAGCGCATCGAGTAGTTGATCCGCCCAGGCAATCACCTGGTTCGTCGGAAACGGTCCGGGCTGCTGCGAAATAGTCCTGGCAAGATCATCCCCGGCGATGAATTGCATCACCAGGAATGCCCGGCCATCTTCAGTGAAATAATCGCTGACGCGCGGCAGGTTCGGATGATGAAGCTGCGCCAGTAGTCGCGCCTCTTGCTCGAATTGACGGCGCAGACGGTCGTCGACGGAAAAGGTTTCCTTGATCGCAACGGTGGCGTCGAGACGTTGATCGACCGCTTCATAAACCGCGCCCATTCCGCCCGAACCAAGCTGGCGCACGATGCGATAGCGGTTCTGCAGAATCGCGCCCGCAATTAACAGCGGACGCCGATTCGAATGTGTTTCCAGCGACGACGAGTTTTCCATGCGACGCGTTTACTTGAAACTGAAATGCGAAAGCTTCGGCGACTTGAAGGGCTGATTTTCGTCGCGGCTTTGAGAGGATGTTTGGGGCAACAGCGATTCGCTGTCCTGGAAGTTGGGGCGAGAAGATGAACTTCCCACTTCGAATATACGTCATTGGCGCCAAAGAAAACAAGACTTTGAACAGCGAAAATAGTTCTGCAGTTTCAGCCGTCATAGAAGCGGACATGAGATATGAAGCGGAAGACGGTATCGTTTAGCCGCGTTCACGCGGCTTTCCCGGAGGTGTTACTCGACCGGGCGTCTTACGCCCGGGTTATTGAAATACCGAAATTCCCTGAGCCCGTTTTAACGGGCTTATGCATGAGGCTTTAGCCCTGACGCTAAAGCTGTTAATGAAAAGCGCGCTAGAAGCGCGCTAATGTTCGGCGTGTTCGGTTGACTCCCCAGCGCTAAAAGCGCTGGTCTATAAACCCTTCGGGCAGGCCGTCTGAAGACGGCTAAATGATTCGAAGCATTAATACGAAGTTCAAACTGCATCAGCACCACCGGCGAAAATAGTGCCCTAACTTGAAATTCCTCTGCGCGCCCTCGGCGTCCTCTGCGTCTCAGCGGCGAGTCTCTTGCTTCGTTATTCACCGCAATGACGCAGAGATCGCAGAGATTGCGCAGAGAAGAAAACTGAAATCATGCCTCTAACGCGGCGGCGGCCGCTAAATCTTTTTTCTTAGCAGACTAAGCAGGAAGAGTATCGTGGCCATCGCAATGATTGCCGGCCCGAGCGTGAGGTTGAGCGTGACGTGCGCAATCGTGAAATGCGGATAAAACCGGCTGATCGTGAAGCCCAACAGGACCGAAAGCACGCTGGCTGCTGACGAGGCGACCAGAAATGCAGTGAGCGTGTGAGTCAGCTGCCGGCCAATCGCAGCGGGAATAATAATGAGCGCGCCAACCAGCATCGCGCCGAGAAATCGAAGGCCCAACAGAACCGTCAGTGAGAATACGAGTAAGAAATAAAGATTCAGTCGCGAGACCTTCACGCCCGTCGCGGCCGCGAGTTCCGGCGAGAAGAGTGAAAGGATCAACTGATGACGGAACATCCAGACAAACGCGACAATGACGCCGACCGCGAGCAATCCGATTGCAAACCACAGCGGCGTTAAGCTTTGAAATCCGCCGAAGAGCGCCTCGATCAAATCCTCACTCGGCGTCAAAACAATTCCAATAGCCAACGCGGCCGTGAAGATTACGCCGATGGCCACATCGGTCGTCATCGTCGCGCTCTTTTGCAAATGCCAAATCAAAATTGTTCCACAGAATAACGCGATGGCGGCGCCGACCAACGGATTCATCTTGAACAAAAGTGCGAGTCCTAATCCCGGCAGCGCGATGTGCGAGACTACATCGCCCGCGAGACTCATGCGCTTCATCAGCGCGAAACTTCCGATCAGACCCGCGGCGAGCGCGGTCAGCACAACGAGGACAAGTGAATATATTTCCGGAGTAGTCACGATTGAACAGGATGTGGTACTGACACGTGATGATCGTGATCGTAGAAACCAACCGATTCTCCGTACAGTTTCTCGAGTACGTCATGCGAAAGGGCATCTCGCGGACTGCCAAAACAGACGCGTTGGCGATTCAAACACAGAACGGTGGTCGCGTAACGAAAGACGAAACTCAGGTCGTGTGACACCATGATGCTTGCGAGGTTGCGCTCATCCTGCAGACGATGGATCAATTCATAGATGTGCTCTTCGCCCGGCTCATCGACGCTCGCGGTCGGCTCATCCAGCAGCAAAACGTTGGGCTCACCGATCAACGCGAATCCGATCAGGCCACGCTGAAATTGGCCGCCCGACAGATGGCCCACCGGCGTCGCCAAAATCTCTTTTGTCAGGCCGACGCTCTCTGCGACGCCGCTAGCATCATGAATCGAAACCCTCAACGTGCTGCATTTAGCTTGAAACAGATCGTTGAAGGTTAGCGGCAGGTGGATTTCAGCGTCGATCTTCTGCGGGACGTAACCGATTCGCGCTTGCGGAGCCCAGCGGATCTCTCCGGTCGAAGGAAGCAGACTTAGCAGAGCTTTCAATAGGACTGTCTTGCCGGCGCCGTTTGGGCCGAGAATGCTGAGGCGCTCGCGCTCGGACAGATCGAAGCTTACGTCCTCGACGATCAGCTTGTCCTGGATCCGAACCGATAGATTCTTGACTGTCAGCAGACTCATGCGCTGGAGAGTCTTAGCACGAATGCCGTTCGCTGGGAAGCGCAGAGATTCGGCAGTGATGCAGTTTCAGTCGTCATAGCTAGACCGGGCGTTTTACGACAAGCCGTCTAAAGACGGCTACATGGCTCGAAGCATCAATACAAAGTTCAAACTGCATCAGCACCCACAAGTTCGTTCGATCAACCCGTTACTCGTATCTAAGCGCTTCGATCGGATCGAGTGAAGCGGCTTTGCGCGCGGGATAGTAGCCGAAGAAGATTCCCACCGCGACCGAGAAGATCACGGAACCGATGATCGCCATCGTCGAGATCAGCGTCGGCCAACCAAGTATTCTTGGAATTGCGAGCGAAGCGGCGACACCGAGCAGAATGCCGAACAGTCCGCCGGTCAGACTCAGCACAACTGATTCGATCAGAAATTGACTGCGCACGGCGGACGAACGCGCGCCAATCGCCATGCGGATTCCGATCTCACGAGTACGTTCGGTTACGGAGACAAGCATGATGTTCATGATGCCGATGCCGCCGACCAGCAATGAGACTCCGGCGATGCACGCCAGCAGCATTGTCATGGTGCTGTTCGTTTGGTTTGCGGCTTCAGCGATATCCGACATGTTGCGCACCGTGAAATCGTCCGGGTCGTTTGCGTTCAGCTTGTGTCGCTGGCGCAGCAACTCGGTAATTTGCTGCTGAGCGGTATAAGTTGCATCCGGCGAAACGGCCGAGACGTAGGCGATCTGCAAACGCGGGCTGCCGAGAATTTTCTTCTGCACGGTCGTATAAGGCGTGAACGCGATGTCATCCTGATCGCGGCCTTGCTGGTCCTGGCCCTTGCGCGCCATTACACCGGCCACACGAAACGGCAGATTCTGAACGCGAATCGTTTGCCCGACTGGATCACCGCCGGCGAACAAGTTATCCGCGATTGTCTGTCCGATCACGAGTACGCGAGCCGCGGTGCGCACGTCTGAGTCAGTAAAAAACTCACCGCTCTGTACGCTCCATTTCCGAACCTCCGGAAATTGTTCGCTGACGCCCTGAATTGACGTGTTCCAATTCATGTTTCCAGCAACGAGTTGACCACGCGCATTCACAGTCGGGGTGACCATGGAAACGCTCGGCACTTCGCGCTTGATTGCGTCCAGGTCTTCCACTGTTAACGTATTCGTCCCGGTGTCGCCCGTACCGCTGCGCACGCCGCCAACGTTCTGCGCACCCGCGCTCACGAACAAGAGATTCGTGCCGATGCTGTCGATCTGCGCCTGCACAGTCGCCTGTGCTCCCTGGCCGATACTGACCATGGCGACTACTGCCGAAACGCCGATGATGATGCCGAGCATGGTTAAGGCGGCACGCATCTTGTTGCGCTGCAACGCTCGAAAAGCCACGCGAATAATGTTTAAGAGATCCATAACTTAAGAACCTGTCCGCAGTTTTCACAGATTACGCAGATAAAGATTGTTGTTTGGTCCCGTGAACTTTGTTTGCTGTTATCTGGATTCTGCTCATCGTTTTCTGCCTTCTGCTTTCTGCCTATTGCCATCTAATCTGTGTAATCTGCGTAATCTGTGGACTGCTATTCTTCATCTTCGTCCTCTTCGATCGCCGGCAGGTTCCTTAGCTCTGCCGCCGCGTCGCGTTGATCTTCCACCTGATAATCCTTGCGGATCTTTCCATCTTTGAAGACGACGATGCGCTGCGCGTATTGAGCGATGTCAGGTTCGTGGGTGACCAGCACCAGCGTGATGCCGCGTTCGCGATTCAAGCGCTGGAAGATTTCCATCACTTCGACAGACGTGCGCGAGTCCAAGTTCCCTGTCGGTTCGTCAGCCAGAATCAAAGCCGGATCGTTCACCAAAGCACGCGCGACTGCGACGCGCTGTTGTTGTCCGCCCGACAATTGATTCGGATGGTTCTGTTCGCGGCCGGCGAGACCAACTGCCGCCAGACTCTCCAGTGCGCGCTGATGACGCTGCGCGCCGGGAACCCCGGCATACAGCATCGGCAGCTCTACATTTTCCAAAGCCGACGTGCGCGATAGCAGATTGAATCCCTGAAACACGAATCCGATCTTGCGCGAGCGAATATCTGCGCGTTCGTCTTTCGACATCTCAGACACATCCTGGCCGTCAAGAATGTAAGTTCCCTTCGTCGGTCGATCGAGACAACCAATGATGTTCATCGTGGTCGATTTACCTGAGCCCGAGGCACCCATGATGGCTACAAACTCGCCTTCGCGAATTGTCAGCGAGGCCCCCCGCAGCGCGTGAACCTGAACGTCACCCATCGTGTAAGTCTTGTGGATGTTTTCAAGTTCGATCACCGGGCGCGCATCGCTTATTTCGATCGAACCGACGATCGCCGGATTCGCTTTTGTGATTTCCTGAATTGCTTGCATGACTCTTCTCGACTTACCAAGTCGCTCCGTCTTAAGTTTTTCTTTGCGATCCTTTGCGACTCTGCATCTTTGCGAGCAACCGTCAAATCCACTGGAGGCCGAATGCCAGAGAGTGAATTTCACGCAAAGGCGCAAAGCCGCAAAGGCGCGCGAAGTTACCGACCGCGTCCGCCACCTGCCGGGCCGCCCGTTCGCGGCGCGCCACCGAATCCGGGAGCTGACGCCTGGTTCGTATTCGACTTTGCGGCGCTACTGGATAGCGTCTGGCCAGTGATTACCATTTCACCTTCGACCAAATTGCCTTCGACAACTTCAGTCGACGCGCCATCAGTCAAACCAACCTTGATTCGACGTCGCTGCGGCTTACCGTCCTGGCCCATGACCCAAAGGATTCGCGTCTGGCCGGCGAGCACCGGCGCCGTCGCGGGCGCAAATTGGACATCGCCACCGTTTCCGGTTTTCGCGGTCGCATCAGTTGCGCCGTTGGATTGACGACGAGCCTGACCGTTGTAGTTTCCACTTGACCGTTGACCGGTCGCATCCTGTGGCGTGAATCGCAGCGCAGCATTCGGAACTTTCAAAACGTTGTTGCGCTCGTCAATCGTCACCGTTAGATTCGCGGTCATGCCGGGTTTCAATTTCTGTTCCGGATTCTCTACGTCGATCACTACGTTGTAAGTCACGACGTTCTGCACGTTCTGCGGATTCAGCCGCATCTGTTCGATCTTTCCGTCAAAGTCTTTGCCCGGAAACGCGTCGACGCTGAACTTCACTGACTTGGCGTTTTCGACCAACCCGATGTCCGCCTGATCGATGTTCGCGATGACCTGCATCTTCGTCAGGTCGTTCGCAATCGTGAACAGCGTCGGCGCCGACAGACTAGCCGCGACGGTCTGCCCGACGTTCACGTCGCGCGAAACCACGATGCCGTCGATTGGCGAAGCGATCGTCGTGTGCGCCAGATTCACTTGAGCAAGTTGAAGCGCCGCCTGAGCTTGTTGAACTTGGGCTTCGGCCGCGGACACGCTCGCCTGAGATTGTTGTACCTGCGCTTGCGACTGCTGCACTTGCGCCTGCGACGAAGCGATACCTGAACTCGCGGTCATTTGTTGAGTCAACGTTGCCTGATTGAGTTGGGCTACGCCTTGATCGTACTTCGCTTGCGCAGTTTGATAAGCAGTCCTGGCAACATCGAGATCGCGCTGGGCGATTATGCCGCTCTTGACCAACGCTTCCTGTTGCTTCAAAAGACTGAGCGCGTCGTCCTGCTGCGCTTTTAAGACGGCAAGATTCGCTTGCGCTCCGGCAACGCCAGCCTGATTATTTTGCGCCGTTGACGATGCGGCCTGCGCTCTCGCCTGCGCATCGCTCACGCCGGCGCGTGAATTTGCCACGGCTGCTTTAGCTTGCTGCAGACTCGCCTGTGCCTGTTGCAGATTCGCTTTGGCTTGATCGACCTGAGCTTTTGAGACAGCCGGATCGAGTTGCGCAATCACCTGTCCTTTCTTAACGACAGAGTTGTAGTCAGCATACAGCGCCGAAATCGTTCCCGATGCCTGGCTGCCGACTTGCACCGTCGTCACTGCCTGCAACGTTCCCGTCGCAGTGACAGTGTTGCGCAGGTTGCCGCGCTCTACTTTCGCCGTTAGGTATTGCGCGGCACTCGCTTGTCCGCCCCAGAAATAGAAACCGGCAGCGGCCAAAACCACTAGGCCCAACGCGCCAATGATTAAATGCTTCTTCTTCGTCATCAGCTTTGCCGACGCCGCTCTGATCGAGCCGAGAATTCTCGTGCCGTTGAAGCCACTTGCAATCGGTTGCTGTCTAATAATTTCTGTTGCCATCGTTTTTTCCTGTGATTCTTTTCAAGTATCGCCGGCGAGAACCGCACAAATCCGGCGCCAATCAGCTAGACACCGGACCATCGGCTCTCGTTACAGAGCGCCAGAAGCCCGAGCGTAAGCGAGGGCAACCTCGCCAGACCAATCAGCCACAGATGCACACGGATTTGCACGGATAAGCAAACTATTCTGATTTGCGTTTATCTGTGTGAATCTGTGGCTAAACTCTTCGCGCCAGTTGCCCTCGCTCACGGTCAGGCTTCTGACGCTCTGTAACGAAGCAATCGTCTCCGGTGTCTGCCCATTGAGAGGCTACGGCCTCATTTTTAGAACAAGGAGTAATGGGAATGAAAAAACTTGGGAAAGTTAAGTTACTGGCAATAGCCTCTCTCTCTGCTGTTGTCCTGGTTGTTGGTTCCATTGCCGTGGCGCAGTCCGTGAAGACACATCGTCAAGGACAGCGTGGCGCGTGGATGGGGCGTGGAATGCGTGGCGGCGTTTTTGCTCGTCTGAATTTAACGGTCGATCAGAAAGCCAAGATGAAGCAACTCCGCGAGAGCTTTGGCGAGACGAACAAACCGTTGCTCGCACAGCTTCGAGCCAAGCGGCAGGAGTTGCGACAGGCGAGTGAAGGCGGTACGTTCAATGAAGCGCTGGCTACTCAAAAATTGACGGAAATGGCAAGCCTGCAAGCCAAGGTGATGGGCGCGAGATTTCAACTGCATCAGCAGATGCTTTCAGTTCTGACAGCCGATCAGAAGGCCCAGCTCGATCAGTTGAAAGCGCAGTTCAAGGACCATCGCGGCGGTAGTCGCCGAATGGGTGGGCCGCGCGATAACGAGTAGCGCAACGTGTCAGAAGCCCGACCGTAAGGGAGGGCACGTTAAGCCACAGATTCATACGGATGAACACTGATCGCGAAAGTGCGAATGCTTGTTCTCTTATCTGTGCAAATCTGTGTTCATCTGTGGCTTATGAACCTTCCGTGGTGAGGTGCCCTCGCTCACGCTCGGGCTTCTGACACAAATCCAATTGAGGAGCGCTTCTGTCGAACGGTTACGAACAAGCCTCCGATCTCGAACTGGCGCGGCGTGCACGCGCGGAAGACGAGTCTGCGTTCGCAGAGATTGTTCGACGCTACAGCGCCCGAGTCTTCCACGTTGCGCACAGATTTTTTCGCGACCGCGGACACGCTGAAGAGGCCGCGCAGGAAACTTTCTTCAAAGCATTCGCGCAGATGAAAAGCTTTGAAGGCCGCGGTTCGATGGAAGGATGGCTAACGCGGATCGCGACGAATACTTGTTTGAACTTGCTGCGCAGTGCGAAGCGACGGCCAGAGATACTAACGTCGGATTTGAGTAACGATGAAACGGATTGGCTCGAAAATGTGTCTGACTTATCAGGGAGTGAGTCGCTCAACGCCGAACACAAAGTAATCGCAGTAGATTTAGCAGAGCGGTTGCTTGAAACGTTATCACCAGAAGATCGTTTGGCGTTGACCATGATGGATGGCGAAGGAGCTTCCGTGAACGAAGTTGCTGAAGTTACCGGCTGGTCTGAATCGAAAGTTAAGGTGCGGGCCTTTCGCGCCAGAAAGAAGGCACGAGAAGCTCTGGAGAAATTATTAGGTTAGTAGGAAATGTTTAGCAGCGGGCTACCGCCCGCTGATGCGGGCAAGGATGCCCGCTCCAAACAGGTGAACCATGAACGACAATCACATCACAGACATCCTCGACAACGCGCCGGTCGCAAATCTTTCTGAAAGCGAGCTGCAAACGATTCGGGCTCACGTCTCGACTTGCGCCGAATGTGAACGAGCGTTTGCGGCGGCGCAACTCTCTGCGTTGCTGATGAAAGAGCGCACCAGTGAAGCGGCCCAGAGTGCGTTCGACGCTAATCCTTTTTTCCAAACGCGCGTACTAGCCGCCTGGCGTGAACAGCAAACGTCCGCAGGCGCGTGGAGTCTACGCCGATTATGGAATGCGACAGGCGCCCTGGTCGCATCGATGGCGGCAACGACCGCGGTGTTGGCTGTACTCGCGTTCGCCGCGCCATCTGCTGACTCAACGACACAAGTGCAAGCCGCGGTGCTTCCCTATTCAGCTGAATCAGTCGTGTTAGATCAGGATCAAGACAACAAACAATTGACGAACGATCAAGTGATCAATGCGATCTATGCTGACGATGACGAAGGCAAGTAATCATGAACAACATATTGAAGAGTAAGTGGCAGGTGCGGGTAGCGGCCGTTTTGATTTTTGTTCTGGGGTTCGCCGCGGGCATCCTGGCCCTAAGCGCATATCGCGCGTGGGCGCGCAATCGCACTCCGGCGGATCGTTTCGACCAACTCGCCACGCGTCTGCAGCTGAACGCGGATCAAAAAACCAAGGTGCAGCAGATATTTACCGATACGCGTCAGCAACTGCAGAATTTGCGTAAAGAGTCAGAGCCGCGCGTGAATGACATTCGTCAACAGACCGATCAGAAGCTCCAGCAGGTGCTGACTCCTGATCAGTGGAAACAATTTCAGCAGATGCGAGCTGAGATGCGGTCCCGGCGTGGTCGTCCCGACCAGCCATAATTCAAGCGTAGAAATTCGTAAAGAATGATTAGTCTTTGGCGGCGTAAATTGCTTCTTCAAGAGTGAATCGTTTTTCGTAAATTGCTCGGCCCACGATTACGCTATCAACCTGGCAGTCCGCAGCCTTTTTCAGTGTCTCGATGTCGTCGAGAGAAGACACTCCGCCGGATGCAGTAACCTTCAAGCCTGATTCGAGCGCAACTCTGCAAGTCATTTCAACATTCGGTCCTTCCAACATGCCGTCCCGAGCAACGTCGGTATAAATAATTCGGGTAACTCCGATTGCCGCGACCCGGCGCGCTAATTCGATCGCGGCAATCGCTTCCGCTTGCTCCCAGCCGCGAATTACCACCTGACCATTGTTTGCATCGATGCCTACTGCGACGCGACTCGATCCGAATGAATCGAGCAGCGTTCTTAGAATTTCCGGAGACTCAACTGCGAGCGTGCCGATGACCACGCGGGATACGCCGAGCCGCAATGCCTGTTCGACGTCAGCGAAACTGCGCAATCCTCCGCCGAACTGAACAGGGATGTTGATTGCTTCGACGATCGACTTCAGCGTTTGCCGATTTTTCGAATTGCCTTCAGCGAACGCGCCATCGAGATCCACAACGTGCAGCCATTGCGCGCCTTGATCTTGAAAGCTCCGGGCGATGTCAACCGGATTGTCATCATATTGAGTCAGGTCATCCTTGCGTCCCTGTCTCAGGCGCACGCAGCGACCATCGCGAAGATCGATTGCGGGAATAATCAGCATTCGTTAATGATCGCCATCACCTCGTCGAACAACGCGCCGTTAGTCGCAATCGCATTGCCGCCGTAAATTGTTTTCTCGCCGCGCCAGTTCGTAAAAGTGCCGCCGGCTTCTTCGAGAATTGGGGCGAGCGGCGCGCAATCCCAAACATTCATGTGCGGATCGATCATGATCTCCGCGCGTCCCGTCGCGACCAGAACATATCCGTACGCATCGCCCCAGGTGCGACGCGCGTCGACTCGCTGCTGCAAACGTTCGCACGCCGCGCCAAATCCATGCTGATCGCAGGTGCCGAAGTCCGTGCACAATAACAGCGCTTCGTTGAGCGCCTTGGTCGCGGAAACTTGCGCCGGCTTGTCATTGAGAAAACAGCCGAGGCCTCTGGCGGCGAAGACGATCTCGTTTAGTTCCGGCAGATTCACTACGCCAATCGTTATTTCACTGTCGACCTCCAGCGCGAGCAGAACGGCGTAAATCGGCACACCGTGAACGAACGAATAGGTGCCGTCGATCGGATCGATAATCCAACGCCTGCCTGATTTGCCTTCTTTCTCGCCTTCTTCTTCGCCGAGAATGCCGTCGTCGGGAAACGCCTTCTCGATGCGCGAACGAAGGTGACGTTCCGTTTCGCGATCGGCATTCGTCACGAATGAGTTGTCGGCCTTCCGCTCCGCAGCAATCGACTGTTTGAAATATCGCGAGGTGATCGTCCCCGCCTCTACAGCAAGCTCGACGGTGAAGTCCAGAAGTTGTTTTGTCTCGTTTGCTCTCAAGATGCTTCCTGATGATTGCCGCCGCGGTTCACCAATTCTTCACTGATTTCCAGCAACGTCACGCCGCGTTCAACCAACAGGACCAGCAGGTGATAGAGCAGATCGGAGGCTTCGTTAGTAAACGCTTCGCGATCGTCATTCTTTGCCGCGACAATGGTTTCCGTGGCTTCTTCGCCAACTTTTTTCAGAATCTTATCGATGCCTTGATCGAACAAATACGTCGTGTACGAACCTTCGGGCCGCTCGCGTTGTCTCGACGCGATCAATTCGTAAAGGCGCGTCAACGTTTCACCCAGATTAGTTTCCGGCTGCGCATTCTGATCGAACGCTGTGTTGAAAAAGCATGATTCGGCGCCGGTGTGACAAGCCGGGCCTTGCGGTATAACGCTGACGAGTAGCGCATCTGCGTCACAATCAAACGCGAGTTTTTCCACGCGTTGCGTGTGGCCGGAAGTTTCACCCTTGTGCCAAAGCTGCTGACGCGAACGAGACCAAAACCAGGTCTCGCCAGTTTCCAGCGTGCGCTCCAGACTCTCCTTGTTCAGATAGGCGAGCGTGAGCACGCGCCGGGTCTGAGCATCCTGAACGATCGCGGGCACCAGGCCAAGTTTATCGAAATTGATCTCTTCGATGTTCATCGCACTACGACTCCTCGTTCACGCAAATAATTCTTCACGTCACCAATTTTGTATTCGCCGAAATGAAACAAAGATGCGGCCAGCACCGCACTCGCGCCGCCAACGGTCAGCGCCTCAAGAAAGTGTTCGAGTTTTCCCGCGCCGCCTGAGGCAATCACCGGGATACGAACTGCGGAACTGATTGCGCGCGTCAATTCAAGATCGTAGCCGTCACGCGTGCCATCGCGATCCATGCTGGTCAAAAGAATTTCACCAGCGCCCAACGCTTCGGCTCGCTGCGCCCATTCGACCGCATCCAGATCGACTTTCTTCCGGCCGCCGTGCGTAAAGACTTCCCAACCTGCAGACGTATCGATCGCGCTTCTGCGACGCGCGTCGATAGCAAGGACTATGCATTGGCTGCCGAATGTTTCCGCGGCCGCGGAAATCACTTCCGGCCGTTCAACCGCGGCCGTGTTCACCGAAACTTTGTCGGCGCCCGCGCGCAGCACTGCGCGAATGTCTTCGACAGAACTCAAGCCGCCGCCAATCGTCAGTGGGATGAATACTTCGTCGGCGACACGCCGCGCCATGTCGATCATGATTGCGCGTTTATCTGACGACGCGGTGATATCGAGGAACGTTAGTTCGTCCGCGCTTTGCGCATCGTAGGCGCGGGCCTGCTCGACTGGATCGCCTGCATCAACCAGCGAAACGAACCTAATCCCCTTGACCACGCGACCGCGATCGACGTCGAGACAAGGAATGATTCGTTTCGCGAGCATGATGACTCAAGGACATTCAAGCCGGTGTCAGAAGCCCGACCGTCAGGGAGGGCACCTCTACCGAGAGTTGCCCTTGCTTACGCGCGGGCTTCTGACACGATTCTCCTGATCGCAAAATTCTTCAGCAGACGCAGCCCGTCCTGCTGACTCTTTTCCGGATGAAACTGGACACCGCAAATATTCTTATGCGCAACGATCGAAGCGAACGCCGATTCGTATTCAGTCTCGCCAATCACAACGTCTTCCTCCGCCGGCTCACAAAAGAACGAATGAACAAAATAAAAGAACGAGCGATCGCCTATCCCTTCGAACAACGGATGCGCTTGCTTATGTCGGACCAGGTTCCAACCAACGTGCGGGATCGGCAACTCCGTTTCAAAAGCGCGCACGCGACCCGGCAACAAACCCAAGCCGCGGGTGTGCCGGAACTCTTCCGATTCTTCAAACAGCATTTGCATACCCACGCACACGCCCAGCAGCGGCGTTCCCTCAGCTACGCGTTGCCGCACCAATTCATCAAACCCGCGCTGCGATAGCTCTTTCATGCACGCTGCGAATGCGCCGACGCCCGGTAAGACTAATCGTTCAGCATTCGCGAGAACGTCCCGATCAGAGCTAACCACGGCGTCGCATCCGGTCGCGACGAACGCTTTCTCGACCGAGCGGAGATTGCCCACTCCGTAATCGATAATCGCCACACGCGGCATCGAGTGTTACAAAACTCCTTTTGTGCTGGGCACACCTTGAATGCGTGGGTCGCGCGCTACCGCCTGTTTCAGCGCCCGCGCCGTAGCCTTGAAAGTGCCTTCGAGAATGTGATGCGTATTTCGCCCGCGCAAACAATCGATGTGCAGATTGAACTTCGCGGTTTCCGCAAACGAGCGCCAGAAATGTTCCGCGAGTTCGACCGAGAAGTTTCCGATCTTCTGACGTTTGGTCTGCGCCTCATAAACAAGATAGAAGCGGCCCGACAAATCGATCACTGAACGACAGAGCGCCTCGTCCATCGGCACGATGGCTTCGCCGTATCGATTGATTCCCGCTTTATCACCCAAAGCTTCGCGCAAAGCCTGACCAAGCGTTAGCGCGATGTCTTCGACTGAATGGTGATCGTCAATTTCCAGATCGCCTTTACAAACGATTTCCAGATCGAACAGGCCGTGCCGAGCGAAAAGCTCGAGCATATGATCGAGAAACGGCAGGCCTGTATCGATCCGCGCGCGGCCGCTGCCGTCGAGATTCAGCTCGACGCGCACGTCGGTTTCTTTGGTGCGCCGATTGATCGAAGCAGATCGTGCTGCGGTCTTCTTCGTTGTCGCCATGCTTTCGTTCACTCCTGTTTGAAAATGTCGCGCAGGGCCGTAATCAACTTGCCGTTTTCTTCCGGCGTTCCAACGCTAACGCGAAAATAATCCGACAACATCGGATAGCTGCTGACATCGCGAATCAGAATGTCGCGCTTCAATAGTTCGTCAAAAACTTTTCGCGGGGTGATTGTCGATCGCACAGCGATGAAATTCGCGCGCGACTTAACCGGCAAGAGACCGTCAATTCTTCCAAGTTCAGTAAACAGCCGATCGCGTTCGGCAATGATCGCTTGCACCAACGGCCGCAATTCATCTTCGTACAAGTCAATCGCAACTTCGGCCGCGGTTTGCGAAATCACATTCAGGTTGTACGGAAGCAGCGCCTTACCAATCTCATGTGTTAACTCCGGCGCGGCCAGTAAGTAACCCACTCGCAGTCCCGCCATCGCCATTGCTTTTGAGAACGTCCGCAACACGACGAGGTTCGGACAATCTTTCAACAGAGGGACCACCGAATGCTCGCTGAATTCGTGATAAGCCTCGTCAACGATGATTAGACCATTCGACGCGTTTAGTAGCCCGCGCAGATCGTCATCATCAATCACGCAGCCGGTCGGATTGTTGGGCGAGCAGATGATCGTTACGTCGGGTTTGAAGTCGGTCACCGTATCTCGCAACCGATCCACGTCGTATTCGAGATCCTCGTTCAGTGGCACACTCAACACTTCGCCATCGAGCACAGTTGCGATTTGCCGGTAGAGCGTGAATGTCGGTTCGGAAATCAGCACGCGTTTTCCCCTGCCGACGGTTACCATCAGAAGCGCCTGAATTAATTCATTCGATCCGTTTCCCGCAAGAATTCCTTCGGCCTTCCAGTCCGCGAACTTTGCCAAGGTTTCGTGCAAGCGTGTCGGAACAAAGTCGGGATAACGCGACCACTTTCGCGCCGCCAGCCGCCGCTCGGTCTCTTGTCTAATCCGCGCGGGCGCGTCCCACGGATTTTCGTTCTGATTGATCTTCACGCGCGCGCGCTGCGCTGACAGCGTGTACGCGCGCAACTCGCGAACGCTCGGCTTGATGATGTCGACCGGCTTACTCATTTATTTGACTCTGATCATTGCTGAACGCGCGTGCCCGTCGAGGTGTTCAGCTCTTGCCAACGTCGAGATTTTGCCGGCGCAATCGGCGAGAGCTTCGCGCGAATATCGAAGTGTGCTGGTTCGTTTCACGAAATCATAGACTCCCAGCGCCGAAGAAAATCGCGCGGCGCCCCCGGTCGGCAAAATATGGTTCGGTCCCGCGAAATAGTCGCCCACCGCTTCCGGCGTGTATGGACCAAAAAAGATTGCGCCCGCATTTTTTGTTTTTGCGGCAACTGCTTCGTCGTCATCGGTTACGATTTCAAGATGTTCCGGAGCGAGATCATTGATGATCGAAACTCCTTCGTCTAAATCTGCAACCACGATAAGCGCGCCAAATTGGGCGAGCGACTTCTCTGCAATAGCTTTTCTAGAAAGAGTCGAGAGTTGTAGCTCCAATTCCGCCGCGACTTCACGCGCCAATGATGCGCTGGTCGTAATCAGAATTGCCGACGCGTCCTCATCGTGTTCGGCTTGAGCAAGCAGATCGGCCGCGACGAGATCAGCAGGCGCGTTTTGATCAGCCAGAATCACCACCTCGCTCGGGCCGGCGATCGAATCGATACCCACGACTCCAAACACGAGTTTCTTCGCTGCGGCGACGTAACGATTTCCGGGGCCGGTGATCTTATCGACCGCGGGCACAGTTTCCGTGCCGAAGGCCAGCGCGGCAATCGCTTGTGCGCCACCGACCGCATAAACCTCGGTGACGCCAAGTTCGATCAAGGCCGCCGCTAACGCAGGATTCAATTCAGTCGGCGGCGTCGCTACGATGATCCGCTCTACTCCGGCGACCTGCGCCGGCACCACGTTCATGATCACCGACGATGGATAACTCGCCGTTCCGCCAGGCACGTACAATCCGGCTCTGGTAATCGGCGTGATTCGCTGGCCCAGTCGAACGCCGTCGGCAGGCGAAATCTCCCACGACGACTCGCGCTGCTGCTCGTGGAATGCGCGAACGTTTGCGATTGATTCGCGCAGTGCCGCCAAAAAGCCTTCATCAACTGCTGTCGATGACTTTCTCAGTTTCAGCTCATCAATGCGAAGTTCCGATTGCGTCAGGGTTACACCATCAAACCGCGCCGCATATTCGATCAACGCGACATCGCCGCGCGTGCGAACGTCTTTGATGATTTCGGCGACGTCGTTCATCAATTGCGCATCCAACGCCACGCTTCGTTCGCGGATGCGCTTGAGCTTGTTCGCCAACGATTGACGATCGTTGCTGTTGATAATCTCAAGCATCCGCTCTTGCTCCTTCGCGGACGGTTGATCCCACCTTGTCGATCAATTTGATCATCGATTTCGCTTTCAATTGATAACTAGCGCGATTAACTATCAGTCGCGCGGTTGATGAAAAAATGTCTTCGACTACCGCGAGACCGTTTTCCCGCAACGTTCGACCCGTCTCGACCAAATCGACGATGCAGTCGGCAAGGCCAAGAACCGGCGCCAACTCGACCGACCCCGACAGTTGAATGATTTCGACGGGTTGTCCGCGCGAACCGAAGTGGCGCGTCGCAATGCCCGGATATTTCGTTGCGACCTTCAGCATTCCATGGCCGTTCGGCGGTGCATCCGCCAGCGCGGCGACCACCATGCGACAACGGCCGATCGGCAGATCGAGCGGCTGTAAAACGTCCGCGTTGGTCTCCAGCAAAACATCGCGGCCGACGATCCCACAATCAGCGACGCCGTGTTCGACATAGACCGCCACGTCGCCCGGTTTCACAAAAAGAAATCGATACTCGCCGGTCTGATCTTCGATCGAGAGACGGCGTGATGATTCACCCGCATCCGACACATTGATGCCGATACTTTTCAGCAAGTCGAGAGCGTCGGATTGCAGCCTGCCCTTCGCGATCGCGATCGTCAGTTGAGTCATCGTTTCGTCTCCGGCGTTGAGATGAGAACGCGTTCACCTCGCGCTCGCGCGGCGATCGCCTCTTGCAACGTGGCGAGGCTGTCATTCGACGTGACGCGGCACGTCGTTGCTTCGGCTTGGCCATTTCCCTTTCCATCGCGAGCAATCATCACGTCAGTTAGGGCATCGAGATCGATTACGAAGCCGATGGCCGGCTCCGCTGCCCCGAGTTTCGCCGTCAGGTGATCGTACCGACCGCCGCTTCCAATCCGCACTCCCGCGCCTTTCAAATAAATCTTGAAGTTCAGGCCCGTGTAGTAATCCAGCGTCGAAACATCGCCCAAGTCGACCTCGAAACGATCCATCAAATTCAACGACACCATTGTTTCCCACACGAGTTCCAAACGATCAAGAGCCGCGCGCGATCGTTCGTTCGTGATCACCTGGCGCGCGGCATCGAACACTTCACCTTTGCCTGAGAGTTGAGTGAGTTCGGCAAAGCGTCTGCTTTCGTCGACCGCGGCGAATTGTGAAAGCAGCCGTTCCAAATCCGTTGCGTTGCGGCTATCAATCAACTCTCGCATTGCGGCGCGCTGCGCAGAATCGAGTTCGAGGTTCTCCGCGACACCATTAAAAATCTCGACGTCGTTCAGAGTGATGATGAAGTCGTTTCGCAATCCCAGACGATCGAAAATCTCACAAGCGATCAAGAGCATTTCGATTTCGGCCGGGTCGCCGCCGACTCCGAACAGCTCACAACCGATTTGGGTAAGCTCTCTTCTGAACTCCGCCTGTGATTTTGCGTGCTGTCGAAAAACGGGCGCGACGTACCAAAGTCGCAAAGGTCTTTCGCGACGCTTGAGCAGCGTCACGGCCGCGCGCGCAACGCTCGAAGTCACGTCCGGCCGCACGGCAAGCAGCTTCCCGTCGGCGTCCATGAAGCGGAGCGAATTGCTCGCTTCGTTGCCCATCCCTTGCTCGAACAGCGAGTAGTAATCGATAGTCGGCGTGGTTATTTCTTCGTAAGACCAGCCTTCGAATACGGCGAGCGCGGTCTCTTCGATTGCTCGCCGAACGCGCGCTTCGCGGCCAAAGAAATAGCGTAAGCCGCTGGGAATTCCTGAAAGTGGATCAGTCATAAACGTCTCGCGAAAAACAAAACCCGCCGCCAAACTTGTTGTCTGGCAGCGGGTCGAAATTTCCGGGGTGTTGTTGGCTAAGCTCGATGAGTCGTTAGTCAATCATCCCGGACCACGCTGCCAAATGCCGATGATGATCGGCATGGTGGTGATGTCCGTGATGATGTTGGCAACTAAAACTCATTCGGTTAGCCTTCTGCAACACCGTGTATACGCGAGTCCCCGCGCCGATGTCAAACGGCGGGCCTCCTTCATTGTGGGCGCCGGAGAGTTGCCAACCATGAGCTTCACGATTCCGCGCGAGCAAACCGTGACCGTGAGTCCATTCATCTGCTAATCTGTTGTCGATGTTCTTCAAGAAAATCGGAATCAACATCACCTTATTAACGGTTGCTGTTTCGTTAGGCATTATCGTTCTGGATTCAACGATCGGCCGCGCTCAATCGCCAACCGAATCGAAGTCGTCCGAGAGCGATGCACAATCGCGCGTCAAGCCGACGGTTCTGTTGCCCAATACTTCACCGGGCATGTCGCTCGACTCAGCAATGATGCGCAACCCGGAATTGCGCGATCAATTGAAATGGACCTTCGGCGCCAAAGAGCAGCACGGCTGGTATCTCTACACAGCCTTAATCAAACATTTACTCAACACGGAAGAAAGCCCTGCGTCACAACGCTTTGCGTCGGCGCTGAGCCAGTGGCAACAGAATTCAAATCTGGCGCCGACCGGAGTTCTTGATGAAGACTCGCTGATGGCGATGGTTGGTCAGTGGCAAAACGCACGGATTCAGAATCGCGAGGTTGCGCCGCCCGAGCAATTGCTCACGGCTCCGGCTTCAGACTTTTTCGATCCGCAACGGCTGGAAGAATTGCGGCAGGTCCAACGCGAAGCATACACAGCTTACAAACGCATGGTTGCTGCGGCGATTGCCGAGCCGTCCCTTCACCTTCGTCATAGTTCGAAGGAGACGTTAGCGCCCGACGAAAAGTTCCTGAAGATCATCTCTTCGTTTCGTTCGCGTGAATATCAAGAGGAACTGCGGCGCAAGTCGCCCAACGCGGGCCGCGCCGGACTCGCGCTGAACAGTCCGCACTTCACCGGACGGGCGCTGGATATTTATGTCGGCGGCGATCCCGTCGACACGCGTGACGCAAACCGCGCGATTCAGGTTCAGACGCCGGTCTATCAATGGCTGGTGCGCAACGCCGAGCGCTTCGGGTTCCGCCCGTATTTTTACGAGCCGTGGCATTGGGAATACGTAAAGTAAACGCTAATTCCGATGTCGGAATTTAATCGAATCGAAATCAACACACAGGCCTCTTGCAGACCGCGAGTAAAGCAGCACCGGAAGTTATTGGTAGAGGGTCGGCGCACGCCGATTTTTCGGATGCTGAATTGCGCGACATCATGCAGCAGGCGCTACTGAATGTCGCGCCGGGCGCGCGCGTCCTGGCAATCATTCCAGACAAAACTCGCGACGACAACACAGATATTCTGTTCCCCTGCGCGGCCGACATTCTGTTGGAACGTCAGGTTTTGCAATTCGACGCCCTGGTCGCTCAGGGAACGCACGTGGCAATGTCCGAAGCCGAGAAGCGTTTGAAGATCGGATCGTCGGACGGCAAGACGCCGCCTGGACTCGGCGAGATTTTCGATCACCAGTGGAATGTTCCCGAAGAACTGACCACGATCGGTGAGCTGGATGCAGCCGAGGTAAAACGTTTGACCGGCGGCTTAATCACTGAACCAGTGAGAGTGAATTTGAATCGGCGGTTGGCGCCTGGCATCTATGACACCATTCTGATCTTTAGCGCCACCGTGCCGCATGAAGTCGCTGGATACGCCGGCGGCGCGAAATATCTTTTTCCCGGAGTGGCCGGTCCTGATCTCACGCACGCAACGCATTGGCTGGGCGCGCTCGCCAGCATCGAGAACGTCATTGGCCGCGTCGAAACTCCGACTCGCCACATGATCGAAGCGGCTGCCGATTTCGTCTCGGCTCAGATCATCACATTGAACTCTGTCGTTTCGCGCGATGATAACGATCGTTTGCGGACGCACGCGCTGTTCGCGGGAGATTTTCGCCAGGCGTTTCGCGCGGCGGCAGAAGTAAGCCGGCAAGTTCACATCAAATACACTGGCCGCAAATACAGACGCGTGGTGGCTTTACTGGATGAGCACTACGACGAACTCTGGGTAGGTGGCAAAGCGAGTTACAAGCTCGGCGGAATTATCGAGGAAGGCGGCGAGCTGATCATCTATGCGCCGCACCTTCGATCGATTTCGGAAACGCACGGTCGCTTGATTGAAAAGTACGGATACGCGCCGCTGGATCGTGTGCGAGAGATGGTCGCGCTGTCAACTGAGCTACAAAGCAATCTCGCCGTCGCGGCGCATCTCGCGCACGTCTCATATGCCGGCAAGCGTGATGAACGCGGCCGTGTGGTTCCGCGTTTTCGGATCACGATGGCTTCCGCCCTCGATGAAGAGACCTGCCGGCGCGTTCATCTCGGTTTCATGGACCATCGACAATTTCGACGTGAAGACTATGAAAACGATCCTAATACTTTAGTCGTCGAACGAGCGGGGAGAGATTTGTATCTCGTAGAACCTCACTGAGCCAAAAAGCGGAAAAGCGGCGTCAAGCCGCCGCACTCCAAAATCATCGTCCCATCCACCCGCCATCGACCACCAAAATCTCGCCGTTAACATAATCGCTCGCCGGTGATGCGAGGAAAACCGCCGCTCCCGCTAAATCGGAAGGCTCGCCCCAACGGCCTGCCGGGATGCGTTCAAGGATCTGACGGTTCCGAGTTTCATCCTGCTGCAGCGCCCGCGTGTTATCGGTACGCATATAGCCAGGCGCGATCGCATTCACGTTGATTCCCTTCCCGGCCCACTCGTTCGCCAGTGCTTTAGTCAGTTGAGCGACGCCGCCTTTGGACGCCGCATAAGCAGGAACCGTGATGCCGCCTTGAAAAGAAAGCAATGATGCGATGTTGATAATTTTTCCGCTGCCTTGCTCGATCATTTTTCTGCCGGCGAGCTGTGAAAGACGAAATATCGCGGACAGGTTAACTTCGATCACCGTGGACCAATCGTCCTCTGAATAATCTACCGCGGGCGCGCGACGAATCGTCCCGGCGTTGTTAACCAAAATATCGAGCCTGGCAAATTCGTTGATGGTTGCATCGATCAAATCCCGCGGCGTTTCTTTCTTAGAGAGATCGCCCGTGACTCCGAAAGCCTTTCTTCCAAGCTGTGCAATCGAATCACACGTTGCTTCGGCCGACCGAGTGTTGCCGTGACAAGCCACGTCCGCGCCAGCTTCAGCGAGGGCGATCGCGATCGCCTGGCCCAAGCCGGCCGCAGCTCCAGTCACGAGCGCGACTCTTCCATCAAGCCTGAATCGATCGAGAATCATCGTTGCTCAGCCTACGACAGAAAGTCTTCGCGCACGGGCGTAAAGATGTCGATCAACACCACCTCTTCATCCATCATCGTCGCGCCGTGAAGACTGTTGGAAGGAAAGTGCAGCACATCGCCCGGTGAAACGATACGCTCTTCGCCTTCGAGGAAAAACCGGACGCGTCCCTGAATAACGATCGACATCTGTTCATGCGGATGACGATGTTGGGGTGTAACCAGAAGCGGCGCAAAGCGAAACCGGCAGATCATCATTTGCTGACCAACGACCAGCTGGCGTTCGATTCCTTCCGCCGGATGTTCAATTGGAATCGTTGACCAGTTGAGATGCTGTGCCTTGTTTAGTTCTTGAACTGCCGACATCTACTATTCTTCCTCCTCTGTTATGCAGTCAGTACCGCGAGCAGTGGCGATTGCAACTGGAGCGCAAGCGTGCTCGCTTGCAATCACTCGTCGGAGAGACAGAGTGCAACCAGGACGGTTGCGCTCCAGTCTTACCCGGTCGCGATTGCTCCCGGTACTGACCTCATCCGCGCCGTGCGCACCGCTTCAACGTATGCGCGCGCTGCCTCCACAACCTTCTCCGGTTGGCCGGCACGAATCGCGCGCACATCCACCAGATCCGCGCCGACGCCGATCGCTGCTGCTCCGGCTTCAATAAAACTCGCGGCAGTCGCGAGCGTGACGCCACCCGTCGGCACCAGTTCGATCTGTGGCAGCGGCGCCTTCAAGGACTTGATATAACTTGCGCCGCCCATCGCACCGCACGGAAAAACTTTGACGAAATCAGCGCCGGCATTCCATGCGGTGACGATCTCAGTCGGAGTGAGTGCGCCCGGCATCACCGGTACATCCAATTCGCGACAGCAGGCGATCGTGTCGAGATTCAGCGCGGGACTGACGATGAACTTTGCTCCGGCGTCGATGCATGCGCGCGCAGTTTCGGGATCGAGCACTGTCCCGGCGCCCACAGTCGCCTCGTCGCCAAAACGTTTGGTTAGTTGCTCAATTACCTGCACAGCGCCCGGAACCGTCATCGTGATTTCGAGCAGCGACACGCCGCCGGCTTTGATTGCTTCGACAACTCGAATCGCTTCGTCGGCTGACGATGCACGCACGACCGGAATGACGCCGATGTCGCGGATACGTTGGATGACTTCGGATTTGTTCATGAATTTCACCACAGAGGACACTGAGAAGAAATGGCAAAAAAGCTAAGGGCAAAGAGCCAAGTGATCGCACCTAAATCGAGTTTTCATTTAGCTAGCCTTGGCGCTTAGCACTTTGCTCTTTGCGGTTTCCTCTGTGTCCTCTGTGGTTATTGGATCTACCTAGCCACTCGCGCCCCGCCACCCTTCATCAACTTCTCGACTTCGCTCAACGTAGCCATGGTCGTATCGCCCGGTGTGGTCATTGCCAGCGCGCCGTGCGCCGCTCCGCAATCGACCGCATACTGCGCACCTTTGTTCATTAAGAAGCCGTAGATCAATCCCGACGCAAACGAATCACCGCCGCCGACGCGATCGTAGATTTCCAGGTTCTCTCGTGTAGGGGCTTGATAAAACGCACCGTTCGAATAACACACCGCACCCCAGTCGTTAATCGTCGCGGTCTTAGCATTTCTCAGTGTCGTGGCCACAACTTTGAAGTTGGGAAAGTCTTTGGTAGCGCGCTCGATCATCCGGCGAAAGTTTCCAATTTCGAGTTTCGATAAGTTTTCATCAACGCCTTCGACTTCGAAACCGAGACAGGCCGTAAAGTCTTCTTCGTTACCGAGCATCACGTCGATCAGTGGCGCCAGCCCGCGATTCACTTCCTGCGCGCGAGCTTTGCCCCCGATTGATTTCCAGAGCGACTCGCGATAATTCAGATCGTACGAAACGATCGTTCCGTGCTTCTTCGCCATTTCGATGGCCTCGCGCGCCACCGACGGCGTCGTCTCAGACAAAGCACAAAAAATTCCGCCGGTGTGAAACCAGCGCGCGCCTTCGTTGCCGAAGATCTTTTCCCAGTCAATATCGCCCGGTTTCACTTGCGATATGGCCGTGTGGCCGCGATCTGAGCATCCCACCGCGGCGCGCACGCCGAAACCGCGCTCGGTAAAATTCAGTCCGTTGCGCAGCTGTCGTCCGATGCCGTCATACGGCAGCCAGCGAACGTGCGATTGATCTACACCGCCCTGATAGATCAAATCCTGCACCAAACGTCCGACTGGATTATCAGCGAGCGCAGTCACGACCGCGGTGTTCATGCCGAAACATCTTTTCAGTCCGCGCGCGACGTTGTATTCGCCGCCGCCCTCCCAAACCTGAAATTGGCGCGTGGTCGCCACGCGGCCATCGCCGGGATCGAGACGCAGCATCACCTCGCCAAGACTTACCAAATCCCAGCGACATTCGCTCTTTGACTTGATTGTGAGAGCTTCGCTCATTTCGCGGGACTAAGACTTTCAGAGTCGAAGAGCGGAGCAGGCTCTAACCTCGGAACGAGCAAGTGAATGATTAGCAGCGCGATCAAGTATGTGCTGCCGGCGATAATGAAAATCGGGAGGTAACTTCCGGTCCACTGCAGAATGTAACCGACGATTTTCGAAATCAACATCCCGCCAATCGCGCCGGCCATGCCCCCGATACCCACCACTGATCCAATCGCCTGTCGTGGAAACATGTCGGAAGTCGTCGTGAAGATGTTTGCCGACCACCCCTGATGCGCAGCCGCCGCCAAACCAACCAACACTACGGCGATCCACACGTTTGAAGCCTTTGACGCGAACACGACCGGCACGACAGCCAACGCGCAAATGAGCATTGCGGTCTTGCGCGAGCGATTGACGCTAAGGCCGCGCTTAATCAATGAACCGGACAACCACCCGCCCGCGACGCTGCCGATATCAGCCATCAAGTACACGATGACAAGCGGCAGTCCGATGCTCTTCAGATCGACGCCATAACTCTTCTTCAAAAAATCCGGTAACCAAAACAGATAGATCCACCAGATGGGATCCGTCATGAATTTGCCGATCGCAAACGCCCAGGTTTGACGATATGGAAGCAGACGCTTCCATGGAACCCGCGATTCGATTTCAGGCGGATCGCTGCGGATGTAACTTAGTTCTTTCGCCGACAGTCGCGGATGTTCTTCTGGTCTTCGATAGAAGGTCAACCACAGCGCCAGCCAGAGGAAACCGGTTAAGCCGGTAACTATGAAGGTCCATTTCCAACCATATGAGATGGTGAGCCAGGGCACGGTCACGGCAGCGACCAACACCCCGACGTTGGTTCCCGCATTAAAAATTCCAGTAGCTAGAGCACGCTCTTTTCTCGGAAACCATTCCGCAACGGTTTTGATTGAGGCGGGAAAATTTCCTGCTTCACCTAGTCCGAGTGCAAAGCGCGCCACACTGAAGCCAGCGACAGTGCTCACCAGCGCATGCGCCATTGCCGCGATGCTCCAAATAAGAACCGAAAGCGAGAAACCTTTGCGCGTCCCGAGCCAATCCATAACGCGCCCCGCTGCCAGTAGTCCGATCGCATACGCTGTTTGGAACGCGAAGACCACCCAGCTGTATCCGATCTCGTCCCAAACGTGAGCCTGCTGCAGCGTGTCTTTCAGCGTCGCGATGACTTGTCGATCGAGATAGTTGATCGTCGCCGCAAAAAAAAGCAGCCCACAGATCGTCCAGCGAACACTTCCGACTCGCGTTTGAATTCCCAACGCGGCATCGGCAGCTCCAATCGCACTGGCGCCGGCAGACTGCGGTGGCGCGACGCCTGACTGCGATTTTGGGAGAGCTACCTCCTCAACTGCTTTGCTGATTTCGTCCATGAGTGGAGCCTAAAGGCCTGCAGTTCGACACAGACTGTCAGCAGCCTGACTTACGCCACAGCTATCTCGCGCAAAAATTTTCCGTTCCTTTACGATCGATCTGATACGTCAGGGATTTCCAGGGGCGCTATTCTACTTACGAATTGAAGACCTGTCTCCTACAAAGATACTGTCTGTTCCGCCCAGAACTGGAACTCGCGGTGCTTGTGAATTTCTGCTTTCGCTAACTGGTCGCCGCTCGCTGTTTTGACGATGTGCTCGAAGACGCGGCCACCCACTTCATCGATCGATTCGGTTCCATCGATTACGCCGCCGGCTGACAAATCGAGATCGTTTTTCATTCGTTCGAACACGGCCGAGTTCGAAGCGAGCTTCAACACGGGCGCAATCGCATTTCCGATCGTCGTACCGCGCCCCGTGGTAAAGACAATGACCGTGGCTCCCGCTGCCACCAGACCAGGCGTAGACTCTTGATCGTAACCCGGCCCCTGCATCAAATTAAGTCCGCGCCTTTTCGAGGTTTCCGCGTAACCCAAGACGCCTTCGACACGAGTCGTTCCCGCTTTCGCAATCGCCCCGAGCGATTTAATCGTGATGTTCAGCAAGCCACCTGCCTTGTTGCCGGCACTCGGATTTTGATTTAGCACCGCGCCGAACTTCGCAGCGAAATCTTTATACCAATCAACCATCTCATAGACCGCTTTACCGGTCTCGAAATCCTTCGCGCGATTCGCGAGAATGTGTTCCGCGCCACAGAATTCCGGCACTTCAGTAATCAAAACGGTCCCGCCGGAGCAGACGAGCAAATCCGCGGCGCGGCCCAACGAGGGGTTGGCCGAGATGCCTGAGAAGCCGTCAGAGCCGCCGCATTTCACACCCAGCACCAGTTCGCTAATTGGAACTTCTTCGCGCGTCGCGCGATTAACTTCCGGCAACATACGCTCGACGTCTTTTAAGCCCTGGGCGATCGCGGCTTCGGTGCCGCCGACTTCCTGAATGCCAATCCTGGCGACCGGTTTATCGAAGGCCTTATCGCGATTCAGCAGATACTTTTCCACCACCGACAGATTCGTCTTTTCACAACCAAGATCGATCAGAATTACACCGCCAACGTTTGGATGATCGGCGTAATTCGAAAGCGTCCGCAGCATCACATCGATCGTCGATCCATCCTGACAACCGCAACCTTTGTTGTGCGGAATCGCCACGATGCCGTCGACATTCGGAAATTTCTGGCGGCTCCAGAGCGTGTACTCAGAGATGATCGAAATCTGCTGCGCTTCGTGGCTGGCGCACATACTGGTGGGAACAATCAGCACAAAGTTACGGGTGCCGACGCGACCATCCGGACGCCGAAAGCCCATAAAAGTCGCGCGCGCGTCCGCGGAAATGTAATCGGGCGCCGGGGTATTCAGGTCCTGCGGCAGGTCGCGAATTACCGGCACGTCATCCGACATGTTCTCGTGCGTGATCCAATCGCCGCACTCAATGCCGAGTGATGTTCCAATTGGCTGGCCATATTGTAGAACGAATTCGCCCGCGAGAATCGCACGGGTCGCAAATCGATGGCCGGGCGTGACCGCAGCCTTGACGCGCATTTCACTCCCGTCGGGCAAAGCGACCGCTAGTCCTGCGAATGTTTCCGTCTTAACCACGGCCACGTTGTCCCTTGGGTCAACTATGATCGCGTAGTCGCTGATCGGCGCTGGTGTTGTTGTTGCGCTCATCAATCTCCATTATTCAATTCGATCGGTGCAGCACGTTCGGAAGAATCAGCGATCGTACGCTGGGATTCAGCCGAATCCAAAGTCCGGGATTCTCATCGAGCTGCCGACTCCGAGTCTCGGCATCATCGGCAATCTCCGTTTTGATGAAGCGATCAAAGCTCTCGACCTTTGCCGGTGCGCTGTCGGCGTCGACAATCGATTGCACGATTCGTTTCGCACCCAGTACCGCCGCCGGTCCAAGTGTCAGGATGTGTGTTGCATTGCGACATTCAATTTCGTCCGCCTGGTTTGCAGGTGCGCCACCGGCTTTGAATTTGTTGATGTGATGCTCGACTATGCTTTGCGAAATCGGAATCACGCCCGCCACGTCACTCGCCCCAGCGCCGCTGCCGGGCTTGATGTAACAAATGTGCGAGGCGGCGTTTGCTTCAGGCCCCAGTCCCAGAAAGAAAATGTCGATGCCGCCCGTCGATTCCAACGCATCAACATAGCGAATCATCTCCGCTTCGAGATCTGCGGCCTGAGTCCGCATCGAGTTAAAGCTTTTCACCTTTTCGAAAAACGCGTCGCCAAGCAGCCGTTCGAAGTCGCGCACGAAACTGAAGGCGTTATTCATCCGCATCGGCGCGAGCGCATCCTGCGTGAAAACATTCAGGCGGGCGAGTAGCTCGTCCAGTTCGTTTGTCTTTGCCTTTTCGCCGATCAGCCGATGCACCGCCTGCGCACCGCGTCCTCCGAGAATAACAATCGTTAAATCACCGGACCTGTTCTGCGCGGCCGCTTCGATCTCACTTAGCATCGTGCGACCAACCGCTTCCTCAGATTCGAGGACCTCGTAATTCAACGAATGCGGAGTGTGAGACATCAGCTCGGCCGGCTCGTCCATCCTGGTGTGTCCCAGCCAGACGTTGCTGCCTGCCGCGTGGCGCTCAATAGAAGTTTCGGTTGGCGCGAATGTCGAACTCATATCACTGTGTAGACGAGCTGGCCGATCGAATGGAAACCATAGCCTACGAGAACCTATCAATATGAGCAAGACAAAAATCAACCAAGCCAACGCGATTTTGCATTGAAGCGCGGTTGGCCTGGGCAGCCTGAAAATTTTCAGAGACGATTGAACTCTAAATGTTAGTGACTAAGGTCGCTCGTAGTTTAAAATGCGCCGCGACATACGCCATGAAAATCATTTTCAAGACATTAATCGTTTTGCTGCTTGTGATTCTTTGCCTGGTGCCCGCGATTGCTCAGACGCAGTCTCAGTCTGAACGCATGGCCGCAACGGCAATGACCCGGTGGGCGAATTCTTGGGAAACCGATCCGGCGAAGACGGAGAAATGGAGTTACGAACAGGGCGTACTACTCAAAGGCATCGAAGACGTCTGGCTGAACACGGCTGACGGAAAATATTTCAGCTTTATTCAGCACAGCATCGATCGATTCGTAAACGACGACGGCACGATCAAAACTTACAAGCTCAACGACTACAACCTCGACAACATCAACGAAGGCAAACTTCTGCTGACGCTCTATCGAGTTACTGAGAAAGAGAAATACAAGAAGGCAGCAGATCTGCTGCGCGAGCAATTGAGAACTCAGCCGCGCACACACGAGGGCGGCTTCTGGCACAAGAAGATTTATCCGTACCAGATGTGGCTGGACGGCTTGTACATGGGCGAACCTTTCTACGCCGAGTATGCAGCGACATTTCATGAGGACTCGGCGTTCGACGATATCGCGAAGCAATTCATCTGGATGGAGGCCCACGCGCGCGATCCGAAAACCGGTCTGCTCTATCACGGTTGGGATGAATCTAAGCAGCAGCGTTGGGCGAATAAGCAGACCGGTTTGTCACCGGAATTTTGGGCCCGTGCGATCGGTTGGTATGCAATGGCTCTGGTCGATACGCTTGATTACTTTCCAGAGAATCATCCGCAGAGGGCCGAACTGATCGCGATTCTGAAACGTCTCGCACCAGCGATTGAAAAATATCAGGATGCAAAGGCTGGGCTGTGGTATCAGGTCCTCGACAAACAAAACGAGAAAGGAAATTACTTCGAAGCCTCCGCAGCTTGCATGTTTGTTTACGCTCTAGCCAAAAGCGTGCGCCGCGGTTACCTGCCGGATCATTATTTGTCGGTCGCGCGAAAAGGCTACGACGGGATTCTGACTCGCTTCATCAAGACCGATGCGAACGGCCAAGTGAAGCTGGAGGGAACTGTCGGCGGCGCAGGCCTGGGCGGCAATCCTTATCGTGATGGCAGTTATCAGTATTACATCAATGAGAAGATCGTCACGAATGATCCGAAAGGCGTCGGCGCTTTTCTGATGGCCAGTTCGGAAATCGAGATGAACGCGAACCGAGCGCTCGGCAAAGGCCAGACGGTCACACTCGATTGTTTTTTCAATGCTGAAACGAAGAAAGACGTTACCGGGCGCATCATTCCGTGGCACTACAAATGGAATGAGCGCACGAATGGCGGGTACTCGTTTTGGGGGCGCGTCTTCCGCAGCTTTGGCGCAAACACGAAGAGCTTAGTTGAAGCGCCCAGCGCCGCGAATCTCAAAGGGACAAACATCTACATCATTGTCGACCCTGACACGCCGCAGGAAAGCGAACATCCGAATTACATCGAAGCGGCGCACATCAAAGCGATCACCGATTGGGTGAAGGCGGGCGGCGTGCTGGTGTTCATGGGCAACGACGTCGGCAACATGGAGTTCGATCATTTCAATCAACTCGCAAAACAGTTCGGCATCCAATTCAACAAAGACAGCCGCAATAAAGTCCCGGGAAATGATTTCGAAAAAGGATTGCTGCTCGTGCCCGACGGTCATCCGATTTTCAAGAGCGCTCACAGACTCTACTTGAAGGAAATTTCGACTTTCACGCTGACGCCACCGGCAAAATCAGTATTCGATGACAAAGGCGATGAGATCATGGCGGTGGCAAAGCTCGGACGCGGAACTGTTTTCGCGGTTGGCGATCCGTGGTTTTATAACGAGTATCTCGATGGCCGAAAGTTGCCGCCAACTTTCGACAACTACAAAGCGGCGCGCGACCTCAGCAAATGGCTGATTCAGCAGGCGTCAGCCAAGCGATGACGATTCGATGGGGACTAATCGGCTGCGGTGATATTGCGCGCAAGCGGGTTGCGCCTGCGCTGCGCGAACAGGCTAATTCCGATTTGGTGTCAGTGAGTCGAGCGAAGTTCGATCAGGCTGAGCAGTTCGCAAAGGAATTTGGCGCGCGGCGCTGGTACGCAGACTGGAAAGAGCTGATCGCCGATGAAGAGGTCGACGCGGTGTACATCGCCACTCCAGTCCATCTGCACGCCGCGCAAGCAATCGCCGCGGCCGTGGAAGGCAAACAAATTCTTTGCGAAAAACCGATGGCGATGACTGTCGCTGAATGTGATGAGATGATCGCCGCCTGCTCAGATAACAACGTGCGCCTCGGCGTCGCCTACTATCGCCATTTTTATCCGGTGATTGATCGCATCCAATCAATCCTGGCGGCAGGCGAGATCGGCACTGCGATTCTCGCCCAGGTCAACGCGTTTGAATGGTTCGATCCTCCGGCGTCCCATTCTCGGCGCTGGCTGCTGGAAAGAAAGTTATCCGGCGGCGGTCCGATGTTCGACTTTGGTTGTCATCGAATTGAGGTACTGATTAATTTGTTCGGCCGTGTCAAACAAGTGAAGTCGCTCGCCGGCAAACTTCTGTTCGATCGCGAGGTCGAGGACACCGCCACTGCCCTGCTCGAATTTGAAAATGGTCCGCAGGCGATTCTCTCCGTAACTCACGCCGCGCGTGAGCCGCAGGACACGCTGGAGATTTTTGGCAGCCAGGGCTCGATTCATGTTCCGGTGCTGAACGACGGCGCGATTAAGATTTCAACCCAGAACGATGAGCGGACTGAAAAGCATCCGTCCCACGCTAATCTGCATTTGCCGCTGATTGATGATTTTGTGCAGGCCATCTTGGATAAACGGAAGCCGCAAGTCGACGGCAATGTCGGCCGCGAAGTCGCTAGAATCGAGGAAATGATTTACGCTGACCACACACTACCGCGCAGCACAACATGAATAACCACTTGAAACTTGAGAAGTATTCCTTTGGCGTTGGCGACCGATTTGCGCATCAGGCGAAGGCACAGCTTAGGGCCTGCATGCAGGCCGGCGATCAAGGCGTTGAAGTTATCCCGGTCTGGAACAAGTCTTATCGCGAGCACACAGTTGTCGGTTCAAAGCCTGCGAGCGTGCGCACAGCCGCCGAGGCTGCGGTCAAAGACCTGGCTTGGACCAAGCCCTTCCACGTGGACGCCGATCACATACGCCTGGAAATCGTCGATGAGTTTATTGAATCGTCAGACTTCTACACGCTCGACGTGGCAGATGCGATTGGCCAACCGGCCGATCCAAGTGACGTGCAGAACTTCGTGAATCGTCACACCGAACTGGTTGGCCGATTGGAAATCCCGGGAATTGCAGAGCCGTTTCAAACAACGCGCGATCAAATCGAGAGCGTCGCCGGGAAGTATCTGCAGGCCGCGCAGGAAGCCGGCAGCATCTATCGTCACATCGTCTCAGCAAAAGGCGAACGATCATTCATCACCGAAGTTTCGATGGACGAGACCGATAGCCCGCAGACTCCGCCGGAACTGCTGGTGATCCTGGCCGCGATCGCCGATGAAAACATTCCGGCACAAACCATCGCACCGAAGTTCACCGGACGATTCAACAAAGGCGTCGATTACGTCGGCGATGTCGCACAATTCGAAAAGGAATTCAATGAAGACCTGGCTGTGATCGCACACGCTGTCAACAGTTACGGCCTACCAAAAAATCTCAAGTTGAGCGTTCATTCCGGCAGCGATAAGTTTTCTATCTACCGGCCTATCCGGAACGCCTTGGCGCGCACCGGCGCCGGCATTCACGTTAAGACAGCCGGCACAAATTGGTTGGAAGAACTAATCGGCCTGGGCGAAAGTGGCGGTGAAGCACTTGCGTTAGTCAAAGAGATTTACGGCAAAGCACTCGACGATATCGACGGGCTCTGCGCGCCTTATGCGACGGTGATCGATATTGATCGAAGTAAGCTGCCGCGCCAGGAAGAGGTCGGCGGTTGGACTTCCGAACAATTCGTTTCGGCGCTCAGGCACGATCAGCAGAACAAAGAATTCAATCCCAACTTCAGACAATTGCTTCACGTTGGCTACAAGGTCGCAGCCAAAATGGGCGATCGTTATCTGACGATGCTGAATGCGTGTGAAGAGGCGGTCACTCGAAACGTGGTTGAGAATTTGTATGACCGGCATTTGCAGCCGCTTTTCATTGGGAGTTGATTCCAACGCCGAAGGCGTTGAGTCCTCCAGCCCAGCGTTGCGCGTGTTAGCGCGCTACGCTGGGATGCGAGGTAGGAGGCGTCACAACCCCTTCGGGGTTGCGGCAGATATTTCGTTTGTTCCCAGGCTAGCGCGCTGGCGCGCGCAAGCCTGGGCTAAGTGACCGAAACGCCTTCGGCGTAATGAATGAGTCCTTGCCCCAAGTACATTATTGCCGTAAGAGGTTTCCCGGCTGTTATATAAACGTCGCGCGCCGCGCTAAAGCGGTGGCGTGAATGATAGGTTTTGAAGAATGAACCAGTAACTCCAAGAACCATCGTGAAGAGCCAGAATAATTCCGCCAATTATCCGTACGACTTTACCGGCCGGTCGGTAGTCATGACTGGCGGCACGGGCGTATTGGGCCGCACGATAGTTCAAGCTCTACTCGACGCGGGCGCGAACGTCGCTCTTGTCGTGCGCAACCGTAGCAAGGCTGAAAGTGTGCTCGCAGAAATGCCGAGCAAAGACAAAGCCATCATCGTCGAAGGCGACGTGCTCAAGAAAGATGATCTGCAGGGCGCACTTGAGACGGTTATCAAAACATTCGGGCGCGTAGATTGCCTGGTCAATGGCGCCGGCGGAAACGATCCGCGCGCTACGACTCGGCAGGACCTTTCCTTTTTCGATCTACCCGAAGATGCGATTCGATTCGTTTTCGATCTGAACCTGCTCGGCACGATTGTCCCCACGCAGGTCTTTGGGAAACAGATGGTCGAACAGGGTGAGGGCGTGATTCTAAACATCTCGTCCATGAGCGCGGTCCGCCCTCTGACGCGCGTCGTAAGTTATTCGGCGGCTAAGGCTGCAGTGAATAGTTTCACTCAGTGGCTGTCAGTTCATTTGGCTCAGGAGTATTCGCCTCGCATTCGCGTCAATGCGATCGCGCCTGGGTTTTTTCTGACTGAACAAAACCGTTTCCTGCTGACCGAGCCGGAAACCGGAAAACTTACCGCGCGAGGCCAGAGCATCATCAATCACACTCCGATGGGCCGTTTTGGCGAACCGCAAGATCTAATTGGAACGGTGCTGTGGTTGTTGTCGCCCGCGTCAGCTTTTGTAACCGGCGTTGTAGTGCCTGTTGATGGAGGCTTTTCAGCATTCGGCGGCGTTTAGTGCGTGGATCTTTTCGATTTGAGACCTCGGGATCCGTGCTCATTAATTTCATACTGTGGATAAGTAAGAGGCCGCAAAGGAAACCTATGTCGCGTTTGTTCTATCGTCTGATTGCACTGACTCTGCTGCTTGGCGCGCTTAGCTCGCCATTGCCCCGTGCGACAGCGCGGCGCACTCAACGATCGAATTCGCGCGTTGTCGGTTGGAATTCGGTGCCCGCGATTCTCGCTCGCATCAAAGCGCCAAGATTTCCCGCCCGCGATTTCAACATCACTAATTTTGGCGCGGCAGCAGACAGCAAGTCCGATTCAACTGAAGCGATCCGCCGTAGCATAGAGGCCTGCAATGCAGCCGGCGGTGGCCGCGTCGTCGTGCCTGCTGGAGTTTTTCTCACGGGTGCGATTCACCTGAAGAGCAACGTTAATCTTTACGTGTCGGAAGGCGCGACGCTTAAGTTCAGCACCGATCCCGAAAAATATTTGCCGGTTGTTTATACGCGTTTCGAAGGCACCGAGTGCATGAACTACTCGCCTTTCATCTACGCGTTCGAGCAGGAGAACATCGCGGTCACGGGAAGCGGCACATTGGATGGTTCTGCTTCGGATCAGAACTGGTGGGCTTGGACCAGGCGCAAAGAAGGAGGAGAAGCTCCCGCCCGCGGCAGTGTTCGCAAGCTACTCGATTACGGCGAGCGCGGTGTGCCGGTGAGAGATCGAATGTTCGGCAAAGGCGAATTTCTGCGGCCGAATTTCATTCAGCCTTATCGTTCGCGCAATATCCTGATCGAAGGGATTCACATCATCAATTCTCCGATGTGGGAAATTCATCCGGTGCTTTCAACCAACGTTACGGTGCGCGGCGTGAACATTTCTACTCACGGGCCAAACAACGATGGCTGCGATCCGGAGTCGAGCCGCGACGTGCTCATTGAGGATTGCGTCTTCGACACCGGCGATGATTGCATAGCGATCAAATCGGGGCGCGACAACGATGGGCGGCGCGTCAACGTGCCCTCCGAAAATATCATCGTGCGGAATTCGACGATGAAGGATGGACACGGCGGCGTGGTAATGGGCAGCGAATGCTCCGGTGGAATTCGCAACGTCTTCATCGAAAACTGTCACATGGACAGTCCGAATCTCGAGCGCGCGCTACGCTTCAAATCAAATGCGCGGCGGGGCGGCTTTGCCGAGAACGTGTTCATGCGGAACGTCGATGTGGGTCGCGTGAAAGAAGCGATTCTGACGATCGATTTTATGTACGAGACTGGGCCCAACGGACCTTATAAGCCGGTCGTGCGCAACGTCAACCTCGAAAATGTTAAGAGCACTTCCAGTCCACGCGTGATGTGGATCGCCAGTTTTCCCGGCGCAGTCATCGATAACGTGACCTTTGTAGACTGTATTTTCCGCGGCGTGGAAGCGAGTGAAGTTGTGGACGCGAGCGGCTCGATTCTCTTCAAGAACGTGAAGATCGAGCCTGTAAACAAAGGGCGCAGCCTTAATTCAAGACCGAGCTCGCCGTAGCCCGAGCTTTGGTGTCAGAAGCCCGACCGTCAGGGAGGGCAGTTTGGATATCAGGCCCTCCCTAACGGTCGGGCTTCTGACACAACCGTCTCCTAGCTGACCATGAATCGTCGCACCTTGCTATTCGTTCTCTGCGCGATGGCTGTCTGCCTGGCTCACGCGACTTTTACCTTTGGCCAAACGACCCTGACGGTCGCCGCCGATGGCAGCGGCCAATTCAGAACCGTTCAGGAAGCCATCAACGCGGTGCCGCAAAATACTCGGTTCGATAACCCGGCGATCATTCATATCAAGCCCGGAATTTACAAAGAACTGATTTACGTGCAGCACGAGAAACGTTTTGTGCATTTGGTCGGCGACGATTCTGAGAAGACAATCCTTACCTACAATCTGAACGCCAACATGATTGGCGTCGACGGCAAAATTATCTCTACCTTTCGCACGCCTTCGACTTTCATCGATGCTGATGACTTCACCGTAGAAAACATCACCTTTGAAAATTCCGCGGGACCTGTGGGCCAGGCGCTGGCAATTCGTGTCGACGGCGATCGCGTTGTGTTTCGCAACTGCCGCTTTCTCGGTTGGCAGGACACGATTCTTTTGAACCGCGGGCGGCAGTACTTTGAGAACTGCTACATCACTGGTCACGTTGATTTTATTTTTGGCGCAGCGACAGCGTGGTTTGAAAACTGTCGCATTCACGTGCTTCGCGATGGATACATTACGGCGGCGTCGACTCCACCACAGCAACAGTTTGGCTTTGTCTTTTCGCATTGCAAGATCACGGGCCAGCCGTCAGCGAAGACGTTTCTCGGACGGCCATGGCGTCCTTATGCGAACACGATTTTTCTCAACACCGAGATGTCCGATGTGATTCGGCCCGAAGGATGGAATAACTGGAACCAGCCTGAGCGCGAGAAGACCGCGCGCTATGCCGAGTTCGGCAGCACCGGCGCGGGAGCAAAGCCTAACGAGCGGGTGAAGTGGGCGAAGCAACTTACTGAAGCGGAAGCGAAGGCAATCACTTTGGAGAAAGTCTTAAACGGCTCGGACAATTGGAATCCAAAAACCGGAGCAGCATCATTCACGAACATGACTGTAGCGGCTCAAGCCCCACTGCTGCTCTGGCCTGACGGTGCGCCGGGAGCCGTCGGCAAAGAACCTGTTGATATTCCGACGCTGACTCCTTACTTGCCTCTGAAGGAGAAAGCCACGGGCGCGGCAGTTATTGTTTGTCCCGGAGGCGGATACGATCATTTAGCCAATCATGAAGGTGCACCTGTCGCCGAATGGCTTAATTCGATCGGTATCAGCGCGTTCGTGCTGAAGTATCGGCTGGGTTCTCGGTATCATCATCCGGCGCCGTTGCAAGACGCCGCGCGAGCGATTCGTATGATTCGTGCGCGCGCGGCCGATTGGAAAATCGATCCGGAACGCATCGGCATAATCGGATTCTCAGCCGGAGGACATCTCGCATCGACGATCGCTACGCACTTCGATACCGGCAAACAAAACGCGCGCGATCCGATCGAACGGGTAAGCTCGCGACCCGACCTCGAGATTTTGATCTATCCGGTAATCACGATGCGCGAGAAAACGCATGCCGGATCGAAGAAGAACCTACTCGGCGATAATCCCTTGCCAGAGTTAATCGCGCTGCTTTCGAACGACGAGCAAGTGACTAAGGAAACGCCGCCGGCATTTCTGGTGCACGCGATGACCGATCCGGGTGTGCCGGTCGAGAACACCCTGTTGTTTGCCGCCGCGCTGCGCAAAGCAGGCGTGCCTTACGAGCTTCATCTCTTCGAACGCGGGCCGCACGGGTTCGGTCTCGGCGGAAACGATCCGATTCTTTCGTCTTGGCCCGCGCGCTGTGCGGACTGGTTGCGCGTCCATGGGTTTGCGATCCAGTGAACCGTCCGTGTCGGAACGCCGAGCCGCCGCGTGACGGGTGGGTAATCAGCCAAGGATCAGAAAATGGTTCACTCGCGGCTTCGCCGCCGCACACTGCGGAAAGCCTCTGGCTTTCCGGCAAATTCCCTTAAAGGAATCCTGCGGCGAGGCTGAGCCTCGCCGCATTGATAAAGTAAGGCCTTCCACGGTAAGGCAAAGCCTTACCGCACTGTGCTGCGGCAGAGCCTTCGAATTTTCAGAAACTTTTAAGGTCCGGCAGTGAGCCGAATTGGGCCAAGTAAGCCGGATTGAATTGGTTGCACTTTGTCCATGTCCTGAGCTTGAAATCGTTCGCCGTATCGAAGATTCAATAGACGATAGTCGGGAAGACGCCGGCCGGCCATGTAATTCAGCGCCAGGTTAGCGACTACGATCTTAAAGTTATTCTCACCCGGTCGGACAAATTTTGTGATGTCGAGCGCGTAGGGTGGACACCAGACCGAACCGGCGCGTTGACCGTTGACGTAAACGACGGCAGCTTCGCGCACGGGCGCATCGAGCCAGGTCTGCATACCGGATCGAAGAGTTTGTTCCGGCAGCGCCTTGCCCTCGCCGAAATCCAATTGCACCGCAACGCCTGGTTTCAAGAAACCGTTCGGAATAGCAACCTGTTTCTCGTACGAAGCTGTGCCGGAGAAATAACGGGTCGCTTCGTCGTCCGTCCAGGAATGTAACTGATCCATCACTACGGGTTTAGTGCTTGCGGCGAATGAAACTTGCCAACCGGTGCTGAGATCGATTGGATTCTGCGCCGCCGACATTGGTGTCTTGGGAGCCGCCGCCGGCAAGCCTCGCTTCGAGAATACGAGCAAGCGCGATGCATACGGTTCTAGCTCGAGCGCGACCGTCGTCCCTCCGTCAGATGCACTGTCCACTCTTGTCGCCCGGACGTTGCCGGAAAACGGATCCCACAACTCTGGCTGTTTGTGCGGAATGCGAAAGGTCGCTTTTACGACACGGCGAACGTTGGATGTATTGGCGACGAAATAAATGTCCGCATCAGCCGTGCGGCGATGAACGAACCCGATTTCGGGCACTGAAGGATTTAACGACACATCGGGCGGTAAAAGGCTGACGAGGTTTCGCGCGAATGATTGCTTCTCGTCCTCGATGAAATGCGCTTTCGCGGAAGGGCCTTCGAACAACCGCCTCACAATCTCATGCAGCTCAGACTGGTCCGCATCAGTCGCCTTTAAACCCGGCACGATTTCCGGCAAGCGCCGCGTCGCGATCACAATGCCACCGCCGCGCACGAACTCTTCGAGCTTTCGCATCGTCTCAACAGGCATGCGTTCGACAGCCGGGAGCACGACCACGCGATAACGGCTTGAGCCCAGCACTAACTTGTCCTGCTCGATCCGGCCGGCCTTCATCAGCACGTCGTCATCAAAGAAATCAAAGCCATATCCCGAATCAAGAATGGTGCTGATCACATCTGTCCCGACGCGGTCGCGCAGAATTTCGATCAAATGCGGATTGCCGCTCGTGAAATGCGCCCAGCCGTCATCGTTCGGCAGATAGAGCGCGACATCGTTCACCGCAGTTCCCTGACGCAGCAAGTAACTCGAACGCTGCAGATACTTCGTGATGTCGGGCATCACAATCCACCAAGGGTTCTTCTCATCGAAAACGGCCGAGGCATAGAATCGCCAACCGGGATACTCAATTCCTTCCGGCGTGTATGGCCAACCGTGACCAATCAATTGATTGATGCCCATCAGGAAATGGCGATCCGCTTCGGCCTTCATGTCGAGCGGCGTCGCCCGAAACACGGGCGAGTGCAACCACGTCCACGTTTCCGATGAAGTCATGGGCCGACCATAAATGTGACTGGCGGAAGAAGCCCAACGCGTGCCGCGCACAACTTTCCATTGCGCACCTTCGCCTTCAGGCAAATCGACATTCGCGTAGCCGGAAAGCGACACCGCAGGCAATCCATAGTTTTGCACGCGCAGAAGAGTGTGATTTCGTTTCGCCCAGTCATGCAGTGGTCCGAGGAAGCGTTCGCTGTAGAGTTCCGTCAATGTCTTGCCCCAATCGCGCCGAATGTCCAGAGTCTTCGGGCCAATGTCGGCGATCAGCGCGGGCAGGAAGGATTTGAGATCGTAGCCGCGGCGCTTTTGAAACTCTTCGAGAAAGTCCGGCGTCCAATCCTGGCTGTAAACTTCGAGACTGTCGCAGAAGATTGCGTGCGGACGATCCGATGGAAACGCCTGCATCAGACGGTCGCCGACATTCTTCAGATAATGCTCGGTTGCCGTCGCGTCGAGATGATTGAGGACATAACCTTCAGCGCCCACGGCCGGACGCTTTACCTGCATGCCGGTGCGACTGGCAATGAAGAAAAGAATTTCATGAGACTGATCAACTCCGGCCGGCAGCCACATCGCGCCATCGTGAATGTCGGTTAGTTCGTGAAGATCGTCAGCGCGTAAGGTTGATGGCCCGGTCTGCTGCGATGCAGCTTGGCCCTGCATGCGCGCAGCAAACACTGCGAGAAGTTTTTCTCCTGGCGCGATATTCGGAATCGCAACTCTCCGCGAATTCAATTGCGCCTTCACCCGCTCAGTACGCAACGTCGACGCCGCATCTTCGATCGACACGGACGGTCCGCCATAGGGCCAACCGCTACCAAGCGTCAGATCCATTCTTAGTCCGAGTTCTTTGGCTTTCGCCGATGTGAAACGCAGCGCATCGAGGAAATCATCTGAGAGATAAGGAAGATTCCTAATTCCCAGAGATGGATCATCGGGCGAGAGCGGATACGTCGCCTGAACTTCAAAGCCACCGATGCCGCCTTCTTTCATCAGACGCATCTCGCGTTCGAGTTCTGCCTTCGTTACAGCTGGGCCAAACCACCACCAGCGCATCATGATCCTGGCATCGTCAGGCGGGCGTTCGAATCCGCGTTGGAGTTCGGCGATCGTTTGCGCCTGCGCCAGTGAGGACAAACCGAGCAGCAACGCAAACATTTGGAGTGCGGCGGCTTGACGCCGCTTTATCCTCATTTTCATCCAGCATCCAATTAGCAAGGTGTTAAAAAGCGCCGGCAAGCCGGCGCACTCCAAATCAAAAGTTAAATCGATCGATGTTGGTCTTGTTGAAAATGAATGGAGCCCCCAGACGTACTTCGTCATCGGCAACTTCGATCTTGCCCAGGCGGCCAACGATTATCTCTTTGTCACCTCGCTTTAGTTGTCCCGACGCCAAGGCGTTCGCTGCATAAACCGTCAAGTATCCAAGGTCGACGGTGTTCCACAGCACGACGCTGTCGACGACGCCCGCGTGAACGTAAGGCTTGTTCATGTTCGGCAGCGACAAACCCGTAACCTTCACATCCTTGCGGCCCGATTGCTGCACAGCTTCGGCAGCACCGGGAACCGCGGGCGCGGCGATCGCCATGATCAACTTCGCGTTCGGATAAACCTTGAGCACAGTCTGCGTTTCAGAGAAGGCGCGATCACGATCGCCCTCGCTGGGCTGAATCGCATCGAGCTTCAGGTCAGGATACTTTTGCGCCATTCGCTCTTTGATGTATTTGATCCACTCGTTTTGATTCGCTGCGCTCAGAGACGCGGTGATGATCGCGAACTCGCCTTTGTTGTTGAGAATCCGCGCGGCTTCATCCGTCAAAGTGTAACCAATGCCCTGCGGCGTGGCTTGATCGATGAAGAAATCGCGCGCGTCTTTCTCGGCGTCAGCGTCCCAGGTGATGACTTTGATTCCCTTCTCTTTGGCTTTGCGCAAGACAGTCGAGATGCCGACTTTGTTTTCCACACTAACCGCAATCACGTCGACGCCCCTCGTGATCCACGCTTCGATTACTTCGTTCTGCTTCGCCGGATCGAGATCCGTCGGGCCATCCCACAACAACTCTACGCCCAATTCTTTCGCGGCTTCGTCGGCGCCTTGCTTGCAACTGACGAAGTAAGGGTCACCTTTCGCTTTCGGCATCAAGGCAATCACTGGTTTGCGTCCGGCCGTAGTCTTGCCGGCCGTACTTGCACCACCTAGTTGCTGTCGCAGCGAACGCGTCAACATCCAGTTGCTGCCGGCGACAATCAGGGCCGCGATGAGAATCACCGCGCTCAAGATAGCGATTTGCGAATTTCGCACTTCGAATTCCTCCTCAAACGTTTGCTCCCCGGTCGTGGATAAGCGTCCCGCGGAACTCAAGGCCGTTTGGCGCGCGGATCTTACACGAGCCGATAGACGATCGATAAGAATTGTTCCCACCAAAAGCGCGCCGGTGAGAATGCCTGCTAATTCTGCGGGCTGCGCGCTCAGACGCAATCCATTTTGCAAAATCACGATGGCAAACAAACCGAGCACAGTTCCCTGAACGGTGCCCCGGCCACCAAAGATCGATGTGCCCCCGAGCACCACCGCCGTGATTGCCATCAGTTCATAGCCGGTGCCCGCGTCCGATTTCGCCTGACCGAGGTGAGCAACATAAATAATCGCGGCGATACTGGAAACCAAACCCGAAAGCACATAAACCAAAGCCAGGCGACGCGCAACATGGATTCCCGCGTATCGCGCTCCTTCGGCTGAATAGCCAATCGCATACAGACTTCGTCCATAGATCGTGCGATGCAGCCACCAGGCAAATCCAACAATGGCGATGATCAAAATGAACAGTTGGGTGGGAACGATCCCGCCGACATAGCCCTGGCCTAAGAAGAGAAATCGAGGAGAAAACCCGGAGTAGTTCTCGATGCCGCGCGTTAGCCCTTCCGCGATTCCGCGAAAAAGCGAAAACGTTCCCAGCGTCACGATCAGCGGCGGAAACTTCAGCCGCGAAATCATCAGAGCGTTAAGCGATCCGCCAAGAGCACCGACGATCAAAGTTGCGAAAGCCGCGATTGCGATCGGCAGATGAGCATCACGCCACAATCCGCCGAGCACTACCGCTGACAGGCCGATCATCGAACCTACCGATAGGTCGATACCGCCGGTGATGATGATGGGCGTGAGCACCAGCGCGAGCAATCCGATCTCAACACTCAGGCGCGTGATCTCGAATGCGTTCGCCGCAGAGAGAAAATTGTTTCCGGTTACGCTAAAGATGGCGCACTCGATCACGATCACGAGCAGCAGGATCCATTCGTTGTTCGGAAAGAGCCGCTCACGCCATGGCGGTGTTAGTTGAAGATCGCGAGTTTCCGTCTGCGGATGCGATTTCATTTAGATTGGCCACCGAGGCACAGAGACACAGAGAAGATAAGACTGGCAGTAGTTTGGGTCCTGCACTGAATTCTCCAGGTCTTTCTTTTGCTCAGTGTCTCTGTGCCTCTGTGGCTTGAGTTCGGCAAGCTAAACATGCGCTGCTCGCATTCGCTCGACTCTTCCCAGGACAAAGTCTGAAGCGAGCGCCGCGAGGATGATTGCGCCTTGAATTGCCTTCTCCCAAAACGGATTGATGCCGACGAACGTGAGCGCCGTTCCGATCGTTCCCAGCAGCGCCACGCCGATGAGTGTACCGATCAGAGTACCGCGTCCGCCGGTGATTGCTGTCCCGCCCACAACAACAGCCGCGATCGCTTTCAGCTCCAGGCCGATGCCCGCGTTGCTCGGCACCGTTGAGAAACGCACGGCGTTTAGCAAAGAAGCGAGCCCGACCAACGCTCCCATCAACATGAAAACTAAGAAAGTCACTCGCGCCGGCTCGATGCCCGCTAGTCGCGCCGCTTCAGCGTCTGACCCCACCGCATAGACAGCGCGCCCTGCGACGAGATTGCGCAACGACCAGGCAAAAATCATCAGCACGGTAACCGACGCGATCACGATCGACCACTGGCCTAAACTCTGCCCAAGTCCCAGCCATTGAAAATTCGTGGGCAGATCCTGCACCCACTCGCCACCTGTGATCCAACGCAAAGCATCGCGCCACGCAACCAGCATCGCCAGCGTCACGATAATTGACGGCAGTCGAAGCGTTCCGATGAACGCGCCATTGATGGCGCCCATCGCCGCGCCAATCATTAAGACGGAGATCAAGACTAGCGGCATGGGCACTCCGGATTTTGCCAAAGCGCCCGCAGCCACGCTGGCAATCGCAAACTGTGAGCCTATCGAAATATCGATCTGCGCGACGAGAATCACCATTGTCATACCGATGGCGACCAACAGGACGGGCGCATTGTTCAGCGCGAGGTCTCGTAGATTGCCCGCACTAAAAAACGAAGGCGCGATGATGGCAACCGCAATAAGCAGCGCAGCAAAAGCCGAGGCCGCCGATATCTCTCTTTTGAAAACACTAACTTTCATTTGGCCCGCTCTTTCGCTCCGGTAGGAGCGAGAGATTCATAGCGCTCGAACTCGTATTCAATTTCCTAGTCTTTGCCGCGTAGCGGCGGGTTGAATTTAGCCCGGCCTTTCAAGGCCGGGACGAGCCCGCGCCACCAAACATCGTCGCGTTAGCGACGACTGAAACACTCGCTCAATGGTCGCTGACGCGACCGTGTTGGCTTTCTTCCACAATCCCGGCCTTGAAAGGCCGGGCTAAATTCAGTAGTCGCTCCGCGACTAAGCAGACCTGTCCTTAACAGCACGACCGACTTTTTGGCCAAAGGCGGCAGCCTTTACGAATAAATATTTCGTTCCTAACGGAGCTGCACAACGCGTCGCTGTCACCCGGGGCTTTATCCTGCGACGCTACTATCAACACTATGACCCAGTGCCAGCGCGAGGATCTTTTCCTGGGTCGCTTCGGAACGTTCGAGAGTTTTTACGATGGTGCCGCCGTGCATCACCGCGATGCGATCGCTCATGCCCAGCACTTCGGGCAGTTCGGATGAAATCATCAGAATCGCGACGCCTTGCGACGCTAACTCGGTCATCAACGCATGCACTTCAGACTTAGCGCCTACGTCGATGCCCTGCGTCGGCTCGTCGAGGATCAGCACCGACGGTTTGGTAACCAGCCACCGGCTCAGCGCGACCTTCTGTTGATTCCCACCGGACAACGTCGCGACCGGAGCGAAGATCGTCGGCGTCTTGATTCCAAGTTTGCGCGTGTAATCGGCCGCCACTTCTTTTTCGCGTCGGAAATCGAGCGCACCCATGCGCGAAAACTGATCAAGCGAAGCCAGCGTGATATTAGCGCTGATCGCGAGATCCAGAATCACGCCGTGACGACGCCGATCTTCCGGGACGTAGGCAATGCCGGATTCGATCGCTTGCGCCGCGCTTCTGATGGTCAGTCGTTTTCCCCGCAAAAGAATTTCGCCGTTGTCGGCAGGAGTCAGGCCAAAGATCGTCCGCGCCAATTCAGTGCGACCACCACCGACGAGACCCGCCAATCCCACAATCTCGCCCGCGTGCACCGATAGATTTATGTCGCGGATGCCTGATGCAGAGCAGCCGAGTTGGCGCAAGTCCAGGATCACTTCGCCGATCTCGACCGTCTTTTTTGGGAAGACGGCCGACAGCTCACGACCTACCATCAGTTGGATCAACTGCTCTCGATTCACTTCAGCCATTGCGCGCGTGTCGATTGTGCGGCCGTCGCGCAAAACGGTGACTCGATCTGCGATGATGGGCAATTCTTCCAAACGATGCGAGATGTAAATAATGCCGACGCCTTCACCGCGAAGTTGTCGGATCACGGTAAAGAGATTTTGCGTGTCTTCTTCAGAAAGAGAAGCCGTCGGCTCGTCCATGATTAGGACCTTGGCCTTCGCACCGACAGCCCGCGCGATCTCAACCAACTGCTGCTGCGGCATCGTAAGATCACCGCCTTCCGAGTCCGGATCGATTTTCGCGCCGACACGCGCCAGCAATTTAGTTGCGCGTTGCCTGCGACCGCGCCAATCAACACGACTCATGAAGGACGAGTCTTCCAAGCCGATCGCGATGTTTTCGGCGACTGAGAGTTCGGGAAAGAGGGCCGGCTGTTGATAGATCGCGGCGATACCCAACTGCTTAGCGACGCGTGGCGAGTTATGAGCGATCGCGGTTCCGTTGAGAATGATCTCGCCCGCTTCCGCTGCTACCGCACCAGTGATGATTTTGATCAGGGTTGATTTGCCGGCGCCGTTCTCGCCAATCAGCGCGTGAACTTCTCCGGCGCGCAATTCAAACGAAGCATTCCTGAGCGCATGCACGCCCGCATATGATTTGCCTATATCGATGGCGCGAAGCAGAGCTTGGTTCGACATGATTCGTCTTTGCGCTCCGGCAGATTAGGCAGGTTGTGCCGGTTCGTCAATGACTATGACGTGCAGTTCGCCTGGCCCATGAACGCCGATCGCCAGTGTCAGTTCGATGTCAGAAGTGCGCGAAGGTCCAGTTATGAAAGTGACAGTCCGGCTGAGCCCGATATCAGTGTTCTTAATCAACTCAAGAATCTCGGACATCGTCCGTCGAATTCGGCCGGCTTCAACCATCGCGACATGAACTGGTGGCACGAGCGACGCCAAACGATGCCGTTCGCGCTCGGCTTCAAGCACGAGGGTTCCCGTTTCCGCGATGGCCCACTGTGCGCTGGTGATGCCCAAGTCGCACTCAAACAATTCCGATTGATTCGGCGCATCAAGAAATGCCGCTTCAGTTTTCAGTCGCTTGAGAATCCCCTTGACGAGGGTTGAATCAGATACAGCGACGCGCCGAGCTTTTCGCTGGTCAACGATCTGCTGAACGTTGCGAGCAGCCTCATCAATGTTCTGAACGATTGAGCAATGGCCGCTGACAGCTTCTAGTGCTTGCTGAAAGAGTTCGATCACCGGGCCGTCGTGATTATTCTTCGTCGAATTAGACTGCGCTCCGCGTTGGGGCGTCGCCGGCTGCGCAGCGTGCGCATCGAACCGCGCACTGGCTGCAAGGTGCCCGCGAATCGACGAAAGAATTTCTTGCCTGGCTCTTGTGCTTTGCTCTGTTTCGGTCATTTGAATTGACTCTCTCGCCACTGTTCGCGAAATGTGCGCTGCGCGATTGGCGGCGCATCGCGCCAAGCCGTCCAGGCGCGTAGAGGCGGCGCGAGCTTAGCGGCCAATCCGCTGACTTTCCCGATTCGTCCCTGCCTCACTGCAGCCCGCTGAAGCAAACGCGCGATCTGCGCGCTCCACTCATACAATCTTTGGCGCGACCAAGCGAACGCATAGAAACGAAAGGCAAACCGTTCCGCGAACTTTCTCTTAACCGGGCCTTTCTCATCGGCGGATCCGCTCGCGGTCCCTTCGACAATCTCAGAACGCAGATGCAAGAGCAGCGCCGGAATATCGATCTTGACCGGGCAGACTTCGCGGCACGCTCCACATAAACTCGAGGCGTATGGCAACTGCGTCGCTTTGCTGATGCCGATCAACTGCGGCGTGATCACTGCGCCGATGGGACCGGGATAGACTGAGCCATAGGCGTGCCCACCAATCTGTTGATAGACCGGGCACGCATTCAAGCACGCGCCGCAACGAATGCACGCCAGCGATTGCCGCGTCAACGGATGCGCGAGCATCCGCGAGCGGCCATTGTCCATCAGGATGATGTGCAGTTCTTCAGGCCCTTCATCCTCGGGCCGTTTCTTGGTCCCGGTAATTAAGGATTGATAAGCCGTCAACTGCTGCCCCGTACCTGAACGCGGCAGCAACTTCAGAAACACGTCCAGATCCGCAAAGCGCGGAATCACTTTCTCGATGCCCATCACGGCAATGTGAATCTTCGGCAGGCTCGTCGTCAGACGAATGTTCCCTTCGTTTTCCAGAATGAGAATTGTGCCGGTCTCGGCCACGCCAAAGTTCACGCCGCTGATCCCAGCATCCGCTTCTGCGAATCGCTGACGCAGAACGCGACGAGCGGCGCTGGTTAACTTGGCCACATCTTCCGTCGGTTCAATGCCAATCTTCTCGACGAAAAGATCGGCAATTTGTTTCTTCGATTTGTGAATCGCGGGCACGACGATGTGCGAAGGTGTCTCGCAGGCGAGTTGAATAATCCATTCACCGAGATCGGTCTCGACAGTCTCAATGCCTACGTCTTCAAGCGCCGCATTGAGATGGATTTCTTCAGTCGCCATGCTCTTTGATTTGACGACACGTTTCGCGCTCCGTGCTTGCAGCAGCCCGACAATGATGTTCGAGACTTTGCGGCCATCGCGCGCCCAGTGAATGTGGGCGCCAGCGCTGCCAGCGTTGTTGGCGAATTCTTCCAGATATGAATCGAGATGCGCGAGCGTTTCGTCTTTGATCGCGCGCGCCTCGTTACGCAACCCCTCCCAATCGGCAACTGAACTGATTGCCGCTTCACGCCGCTCGCCAAAAGTGACGACGAGATTGCGCAAGGCGCTGTGCAGCTGCTCGTCGCCCAGCGCTTTCAAGGCGTTCCGATCGAAAGCGCTTGGAGGGCCGTAGCCACTGGGCTCTTTGATTGATTCGTTGGAATGATGATCCATGAGCACCCGTCCGCGGCTCAGCCGCTCGATGTGCGGTCAGGCTATGCCTGACCGGCATTCAATCTTATTTGCGCTCAGGCTGAGCCTCAGCGGGACTATTTAGAATCCAGGTATCGGAAAGGCCAAGCCTTTCCGCACATCAGGCGGCAGAGCCGCTGGATCCGATTTCTAAACGATTTCCCGCGAAGCCAGCAGCTCCGCCAGATGCATCGCCCGCACCGGCGATGCTTGCCGGCTCAAACGCCCGCCAATTTGCATCAGGCAACTCGCGTCACCAGAGACGACCGCGCGCACGCCGGCCTTTTCGATTGACTCGATTTTGTTGTCGAGAATCGCGACGGAGATTTCCGGATACTTCACCGAAAACGTTCCGCCAAAACCACAACACGCGTCCGCGTTCGCCAGCTCGACGAATTCAGCGCCTCGCACTTTGCGAATCAGACGGCGCGGTTCGCTGTGCAAATTCAGATCGCGCAAGCCATGACACGCATCATGCCAGGTCACGCGTCCTTTGAAGCTCGCGCCGAGATCATCCACGCCGAGGATGTTAACGAGAAACGAAGCGAACTCGTGCGTTCGCCCTGTCAACTTCTCGGCGCGTACCCGCCAGATTTCATCCTCGGAAAATAGTTCGCGGAAGTGATGTACCATCGCTGTGCACGAGCCCGACGGGCTGACGATCGCATCGGCTTTTGAGTCTTCGAAGATTTCAATGAAGCGGCGCGCCAACGTCCGCGCTTCGTTTCGGTAGCCGGTGTTAAAGGCCGGCTGTCCGCAGCACGTCTGCCGCTGATCGAACTCAACTTCGCAGCCCGCGCGCCGCAGAACTTCGACGGCGCTGGCGCCCACCGAGGGCCACAACTGATCGACCAGACAAGTAACAAATAGCGATACGCGCATCAGATGTACCGAGCCTCGATTTCTGCGTAACGACGCATCGCATCCATGCAAGCGATCGAATCTTTTGGCATGAATGTTTGCGACTGCGTTTTCCGAGCGACGTACGCTCGCGCGTTTGCTAACGAACTAAAACGGCCACTTGCGATTGCCTGCACGACAACGTTGCCGATCACCGTCGCTTCCACTGGCCCAGCCAGGACCGGTAAACCTGTCGCGTTCGCCGTGGCCTGGTTCAGATAAGCGTTTTGGCTGCCGCCGCCAATAATCCGCACTCCTTCGATCGCTTGATTCGTTAACGACGCGACGCTTCCGAGCACCGAAGCATACCGAATAGCGAGCGAATCTAAAATAACTTTCGCAACTGCCTCCGGCTCAGACGGCATTGCTTGATTTGTTTCGTTGAGCTGCATCGCGATCGCGTCGAGCATGCTCGGCGGATTCAGGAAACGCCGATCATCCGGAAATATCAGAGCGCCATAACCTCTAATCGCGGCGACGTCGCGCAACAACGCATCATAATCGACGACCAAGCCATGCTGCTGCCACTCTTTTCGGCACGCTTCCAGAATCCAGAGGCCCATCACGTTTTTCAGAAAGCGGATCGTGCCGAACGCTCCGCCCTCATTCGTAAAGTTCTGCCGAGCGACGTCGTCATTTATCAGCACGTCATCGCGTTCAACGCCGACGAGCGACCACGTCCCGGAAGAGATGTAAGCGCATCCCGCTTCGATGGGCGCACCAACAACTGCGCTGCCGGTGTCGTGCGTCGCGGGAGCCACGACGCGCACCGCGTCCATGCCTAATTCGTCGGCGAGTTCAGCGCGAAGCGATCCAACTTCGGTGCCCGACGGAACGATCTCTGGCAAGAGATGTTTCGGCAGTGATAGACAATCGAGCAGGTCACCGTCCCACTCTCCCGTCTGCGCATTCAGCATCTGCGTGGTACTCGCATTAGTGTATTCACTGACACAGTTGCCGGTGAGAAAGAAGTTAATCAGGTCCGGGATTAGCAGAAGCCTGCGCGCATTCGCGGGAATCCCTTCAGACGCATGCGCATAGAGCTGAAACAGCGTATTGAATTCCAGGAACTGAATACCGGTACGGCGAAAAATCTCCTCGCGCGGTTTGCACGCGAACACTTCCTCCATCACGCTTTGCGTTCGCTCATCACGATAACAAATAGGTAACTCGACCAGCTCGCCATCAGCGTCGATCAATCCGTAATCGACGCCCCAGCTATCAACGCCAATGCTTTGAATCTCTCGTCCGAGTTCGCGAGCGCGCGCCGCAGCTTCGCGCAAACCGTCTTTAATTTCTGCGAAGATCTTTGGGATGTCCCAGCGCAAATGTCCTGCGGAAATCGAAGGTGGATATTGAAAGCGGCGTATTTGCTGCAGCAGAAGTTCCGATTCGTCCAGACCGGCAAGGAACACCCGGCCGCTGCCGGCGCCGAGATCGACGGCGATGAAAAGAGGAGACGTCACTGGTCAGTAGTCAGTTGTTCGTCTCGCGAAGAGCCTCCATTATCGAGCAACTGACTACTGACAACTGACCACTGACAGCGTCACACAATTCCAGATGCCGCCGCTCCTTTGCGCGCTGGCCGCTCTTCATGCTTGCGCCGGCGGTAGTTGCTATCTCGATAAGTCGCGATTGGATCGATGGCACCGCCCGATCTTTCACGAGCAACAGCCAGGATTGGCGCCACGTCCGTAGTAAATGCTTGTTTAAGAATTGAGAGCGCGAGCAGTGGATCGCATTTGTCCTGCGCTTCCGTCAACGCAGTCCGATCAACCAAGTGTGCCTGCACGTAAGCGCGCACCAACTCAACGGCGCTCATCATCAGAGACTCGATCGGATCGGTGACATTGTGCGACTGATCGAGCATGTAGGCTGGATCGAAGTTCGCAACGTGGTTCAGCTCAGCATCGACCAACTCGTTGAAGATAAGAAACAACTGAAACGGCTTGATAGATCCTGAGTCGAGGTCGTCGTCGCCATACTTGCTGTCGTTAAAGTGAAAACCGGCGAGCTTACCGAACTGAATCAGGCGAGCGACGATCATCTCGATGTTCACGTTCGGAGCATGATGGCCAAGATCAACCAGGCAGAACGCTTTCGGGCCCAACTCACGCGCGCAGTAGTAGCTTGTGCCCCAATCGTTGATGACCGTCGAGTAAAACGCCGGTTCATAAAACTTATGCTCGATGAACATGCGCCAGTCGTCCGGCAGCGCGGCGTAAATCTCGCGCATGCTTTCGAGATAACGTTCGAGCGCGTGGCGAAAATGCTGCTGACCCGGAAAGTTTCCGCCGTCGCCGATCCAAACTGTGTGGGCTTTCGAACCCAGCGTCTGACCAATCTCAATGCATTCAATATTGTGCTCTACAGCTTGTTCGCGAACTGCTTTATCAGGGTGTGTGAGACTGCCGAACTTGTACGAATGCTTCTGGCCCGGCTGATCCTGAAACGTGTTCGAGTTCATCGCATCGAAGCTCAGGCCGCGGGCGTTCGCAAATTCGCGGAGTTTTGTCGCGTCGTCGGGTTTGTCCCAGGGAATGTGCAGCGATACGGCCGGCGTCGAACGCACGAGTTTAAAGATCGTGCCGCAGTCTTCCAACTTTTCATAAATGTCGCGCGGCTCACCGGTTCCCGGAAAGCGCGCGAACCGCGTGCCGCCGGTGCCAACACCCCACGAAGGAACTGCGACGCGAAACGCCTCGGCCTTGTTTACGAGATCTTCAATGTCGACATCCTGCCGGCGCAGTTTCTTCGTCAGGTGTTCGTAATCTTCTTCGACCCACAGTCGAGCCTTCCGGTTTTGCACGGCAATGAACGAATCGTCGATCTCGAAGTTCGTTGACATCTTGGTACTCCTGAGAGAACTTAACCACAGATGAACGCGGATTTACACAGATAAAACATACTGCATTACAGCAGCGCCCTTTCTTCATATCCGCGCTAATCTGCGTTCATCCGCGGCCACTTTCTCTGTTTCTTCGCACCTCTTCGCTTCAATTTCACCTCATAAATCCATCCTGCAAGCCCCCGTCAACTGGGATCACGTGGCCTGTCGTCTTCGACAGTCGCGCTGAGAGCAATAGAAAGATCGCTTCTGCCTGATCATCCGGCTCGATTGGCGTTTGCGTCAGCGATCTTTTCGCATAGTAGGTCGCCAACTTATCGCGCAGCTCATCATCTGATTCAGATTCGCTGAAGGGAATTTCGTATTTCGTCAGCGACGCGATGACGCGATCGCGGGGAAACATCGTACTGCCTTTGACGACGGTCGCAGGGGCAACAGCGTTGACGCGCACCAGCGGCGCCATCTCGATCGCCAGCTCGCGCACGAGATGATTCGCGGCGGCTTTGCTCGTGTCGTAAGCGAGACTTCCCTTCTTCGCAACGACGGCGTTGGCGCTGGTCGTCAGCACAACGTTGCCGCGCAAGCCTTGCTGCTGGAAGATTTTGTAAGCTTCGTCGGCCACAATGTAGGCGCCGGTCACGTTTATGTTGAAAGTGCGCGACCAGAGATGGTCTTCGATCCGTCCCGTTTTGTCCGGCGGCACGAAGATACCCGCGGTGACCACCACCGCATCAATGCCGCCGTAAGCCAGCATCACATCCTGAAAAAGCCGCGCCACACTGTCGCGATTCGTAATGTCGCACGCCAGCCCGATCGCCGGTCCGCAATTACTGATTCCCGAGCCCGCCACGCCGATGCCCTCGCCATACTTGGTGATGATCTCCTGCGCGGTTTCCTTCGCGGCTGCTTCATCAACATCGACGCAGATGATATGCGCGCCTTCCTTCACGAGCCGATGTGCGGCCGCTTTGCCGATGCCGGCGCCGGCGCCAATCACGACTAAGATCTGCCGGTCGAGTTCCTTTTCCGGCGGCATGCGACGCAGCTTAGCTTCTTCCAGGTTCCAGTATTCGATGTCGAAGGCTTCCTGCTGGTCCATCGCTTCGTACTTGTCAATCGCCTCTGCGCCGCGCATCACTTCGATCGCGCAGTTGTAGAACTCGGCAGTGACGCGCGATTCGCTCTTGTTCTTGCCCCACGCGATCATTCCGAGGCCTGGGATCAGCACTACAGTCGGATTTGGATCGCGCATCGGAGGCGAGTCAGGACGCTTACACTTGTTGTAGTAAGACTCGTAATCCTTGCGATACTGGACCAAACCGTCGGCGATCGATCTCTTCAGTTTGTCGATATCGCCGCTTGCAGGGTCCCAATCGACGAAGAGCGGCTTGATTTTCGTGCGCAGGAAATGATCCGGACACGAAGTTCCTAATGCCGCGAGTCGCGGTCCATCGTTACTGTTTACGAACCGCAGCATTTTTTCATCATCCTGCACCGTGCCGACGAATCGCTTGGAAACGGAAATCTGGCCGCGCAGAAAAGGAATTATCTCTGCTTGCAGGCGTTTGCGATCTGCCTCGTTCAAGGACGGATGCTTCGGTCCGCCGAATGTTTCTTGGCCTTTATCGTGCGCTTCGATAAACTGAGCGGCGCGATCGATTATCCCGAGAGCAGTCTCATAACAGGTCTTGTCGTCATTGTTCCACGAACTCATGCCGTGGTGACCGAGCAGTATTCCACGCGCTTGCGGGTTGTCCTTGATCAACTGCTCGATCTGCAAACCGATGTCGAAACCCGGCCGCTGCCACGGAATGTAAAGCACTTCATCGCCGTAGATTTCCTTCGTCAGCTTTTCCTGATTGACCGAAGCGGCCACGGCAATCACCGCATTCGGATGCAAATGATCGACGTGCTTGTAAGGAACAAAGGTGTGCAACGGCGTATCGATCGAGCAAGCGCGCGGATTCAAATTGAAGACGCAGTGACTGTACGTCGGGTACATCACATCTTCGATCGGCGTCTTCGGCCCGCAGTTAGGATCGCCGAGGTAGAGCGACTTCATTGCGCGCACTTTGTCGAGATAAAGCGAAGCAAACCCGTCTCGCGTAGCCGTTCGCAAATCTCCGCCGGAACCTTTCAGCCACAAAACTTCAACGGACTGCTGTGTCAGCGGATCGGTTTCCATCAACTTCGACGAAGTGTTGCCACCGCCAGTGTTGGTGAGCGTCAAATCTTCACCGAGCTTGTTTGAGCGATATACCAATCGGTCAACACCATCGAGCTTGTCGGCGACCTCATCCTGCCAGAGGTATTTGACGAATGTGAATCTCTGTTTCTCCGGCCGTTGCGAACTCATCGAACGTCTAACTCCCGTAAGCTAGTAATTCATCGTTTGTGCCGAACCACTGAAATCGCGTGTCGAGCGAGAACATGAGTTGCCGCTCATGGACATGATTTGATAAAAGCCATCGCGGCGCCCGATTGGAACCGTAGCGCGAGACATGCGAACGGTTCGTTTGTTTCTGATAATCCCGACGGGATGCGGGTAACTTTACTGGATGCGAAGCGATCCGTCTACATCTACGAACCTGTGAAATGATGAAAAGAACCATTCTCCTAAGGTGGTTGCTGCCTGCTCTGCTGTTACTGCCTTCTGTGCCTGCGGTCAAACAGCAGGCGCAGCCAGTTCCGCCGCGATCAACGCAAAACAGTGTGTACGATGTGCGCGCGTTTGGCGCCAAGGGCGATGGCAAGACGCTGGACACGCCCGCGATCAATAAAGCGATTGACGCAGGCGCGGCCCAACCGTCGTCGAACTCAACCTCAGCGAATTTGCCCTCGTGGGTGAAAGATGTTGGCTCGCGTGACGCGTTCAAGTCTCGGCGCGTCGTCGTGGTCAATGCGACCGGTGACGGCGTCACGAATTCAACCAAAGCTATTCAGCAGGCGATTGACGATTGTGCGGAGCGTGACGGCGGCACGGTCAGCTTCAAACCTGGCAGTTACGTGACTGGGGCACTGTTCATCAAGAGCAACGTGAATCTACGCATCGATAACGGCGTAACTCTGCTGGGCAGTCAGGACGACACGGACTATCCGTTGATCTGGACGCGCGTCGCGGGGATTGAAATGAAATGGCCGGCGGCGATCATCAACATCAACGACCAAAAGAACGTGAAGATTTCAGGTGAAGGCACAATTGATGGTCGTGGCGAGAAGTGGTGGGAAAAGTATTGGGCGCTGCGAATCAAATACGAACCGCGTGGCTTACGCTGGGCCGCGGACTATGACGCCCAGCGCGTGCGTTTATTGGTTGTCTGGAAGTCTGCCGATGTCACCGTCGAAAATCTCAGTCTCAAGCGCGCGGGTTTTTGGACTGTTCAGGTTGTTTACTCTACTCGCATCACTATCGACGGAATCAAGATTACCGACAATAAAGGGCCGAGTACCGACGGCGTTGACATCGATTCATCGAGTTACGTGCTGGTCCAGAATTGCGACATTGACAACAACGACGACGACATTTGTCTCAAGGCCGGGCGAGACTATGACGGCCTGCGCGTCAACCGCCCTACTGAATACGTGGTCATCCGTAACAGCATCGCGCGCCGGGGCGGCGGCATCATCTCATTTGGCAGCGAGACTTCCGGCGGCATCCGGCATGTGGTTGCTTATCACAACCGCGGCATTGGAACGAAAGAGGGCATTCGCTTCAAGTCAGCCAAAACCCGCGGCGGCTTTGTCGAAGACATTTTGATTCGCGATACGAAGATGGAAGACGTGCCCCTGCCCTTCACTTTCACCCTCGATTGGAACCCGACCTACAGCTACGCCACGATTCCAAAGGACGAGAAGGACATTCCGGCGCACTGGATCGTGATGAATCAACCGGTCATACCGCCCGAAAAAGGATTCTGTCAATTTCGCAACATCACGATCGAGAACGTCGACATCGTCAACGCTAAACGCATTTTTTCTGCGAGCGGTTTGCCCCAGAAACCGATCGTCAACGTCAGTTTCACAAACATCAGTGCGCAAGGCACAGATGCCGGCTCGATCGCTTACGCGCGAAATTGGCGAATGAGAAATGTGAGACTAAGGACCAGCAATGGCGAGCTGCTGAAAATTTCGAATAGTGAAGATGTCGAGGAGCCTAAGGTTGTGAAGTATTAGGGAAGGCCTTTACCGTAAGAAATGAACCCGGCTATGCAAATGAAATCTGTGAAGATCCTTTTTCTTTCGATTGCGTTCGCGGGAATCTGGTCTACAGCGCGCGCAAACTTCACCCTGCCAGACGTCATAAGTGGCGGCATGGTCCTTCAGCAAAATCAGAAAGTGCCTATCGGGGGGAAAGCCGATCCGGGCGAAAGCGTAACAGTCAAGTTTCGGGGCCAGTCGAAAACGGCAAGCGCATCCGCGGACGGTAAATGGCTCGTCAAACTCGATCCCGTGCATGCCAACGCCACCCCCGCGACGATGACGATCTCCGGAAAGAACACAATCCAGCTGCAGAACATCCTCGTTGGCGAAGTCTGGTTGGTAGCCGGACAGTCGAACATGCAGCGGCTTCTGAGCGAAACCGCAAACGGCGACGCCGCGATTGCGTCTGCGGATCATCCGCTAATCCGACTTTTCAACGTCAGTCGTCAAGTCGCTTTCAAACATGCGAAGCCACCGCTGGCGACATGGCAGAGTTGTTCGCCGCAAAGCGTGAAAGAATTTTCGGCGGCTGGCTACTACTTCGGTGTTGAGCTGGAAAACGAACTGCATGTTCCCATCGGGCTGATCAATTCTTCATACGGCGGATCGCAAGCGGAAGCCTGGACGCCGGTTGAATACCTACTCGCGTCGGATGATCTAAAGCCAACCGTCGAGCGGACCAAAATCTGGGATGAAGAAAGGCCGCGAGTCCGCGTCGAGTACGATGCCGCGATAAAGAAGTGGCGGGCTGAAGCTGACAAAGCGATCGCCGCAGGCGCGCGACCCAGTCCGTCACCGGCAGTTCCCGATGCCCTGCGTGAGTATCGCATTGCTTCATCCATCTACGATGGAATGATCGCCCCCCTTGATTCCCTTCCTTGTCCGCGGCGCGATTTGGTATCAGGGCGAATCGAATGAGGCGCGCGCACAACAGTATGGAATTCTGTTACCGGCGATGATTCGAGCGTGGCGCGAGCGTTGGGGCGAAGGTAGTTTTCCGTTTGGCATCGTACAGTTGCCGAACTATCGCGATTCAAAACCCGAGCCAGCCGATGAACCCTGGAGTTTTGTCCGCGAAGCTCAACGCCGCACCGCTCTGAATACTCCGAATACCGGACTAATAGTGACGATCGACATTGGCGAAGCACACGACATTCATCCGAAGAACAAACTCGAGGTCGGTAAGCGCATGGCGCGCTGGGCGCTCGTGGATGTCTATGGGCGGAAGATGACGAAGTCCGGACCGATGTTTCACGGCGCTCAGATTTCCGGATCGAAAATTATTCTGACGTTTGATGAGGCAGGCGCAGGCCTACGAATTCGCGACGGAGACAAGTTGGATGAATTCGCGATCGCGGGAGCAGATCATAAATGGCTTTGGGCCAACGCGAAGATCGTCGGCAAGAATTCGGTCGAAGTGTGGTCCGCGTCGGTCGCCCGACCGCTGGCGGTGCGCTACGCTTTCAACAACAATCCCAGGCATCCCAACCTCACGAATGAGACTGGTCTGCCGGCAGGGCCTTTCCGCACGGATGATTGGCCGGGGCCAACAGATGGCAAGCGATAACGAGCGCGGCTTAGGTGAACTGGGGTTCCAGCCGGCTCACGTGAGGACTAACTGGAACGCTGGAGACGGATTGGATCGCGCGACATGACTCGCGCTTCACCAATTGCGTCGGGATCGTGATTACTTCAGGTGGAACATCGGGCCGGCCAAGCCGCTTGAAAGCGAGCGCTGCCATCTCTCGTCCCATCTGTTCTGTGAAGACGCGCACTGATGTCAGCGGCGGATGTAGAGAACTTGCTTCCGTATCGTTGAAGCCCATCACACTGATGTCATCCGGAATTCGCAGACCGCTTTCATGAATTGCCTTGTAAGCTCCCCGCGCGACGGCATCGTCGCCCGCGAATAAAGCAGTCATCGATTCGCCGCTCTTCAAAATTGATTTCGTGGCGAGGTAGCCCAAATCTTCGCCCTCACCCGAATCGAACTCGTTGATGCGTGGAGCCAAACTGGAATCCTGCATCGCGCGGCGATACCCTTCATAACGTCGCTCGAACCACGTCAACTGGCGATTTCCCACGTACCAAATGTCTCGATGGCCCAACGCCTGTAAGTAGCGTGTCGCATCGTACGCGCCTTCCACGTCATCAAAGTACAGAGTGCCGTATCCGTCCTTGTCCCAATCGCCGACAACGTTGTTGCCCATCACCACCACTGGAATTCCCCTGTGGGCCAGTAGATCCAGGACGTTCTGAGAATTCTTACCGGCAAGAATCGCAGCACCGATTGGGCCGGGCCGTTCGAGGATGGACGGCAGATGCAAGTTTTGCCACGGCACGTTGCTGCCGTAACGAAGCGGAAGAAACAACAGTCCACAATCGTGGCTGGCGCAATAACCTTCCGCGCCAACCATGATCCCGGCGTGAAAGGTATTGAAAAGATCTCGGTTGGCGAGGATAAAGGCAATGATCTTTGCCTTCCCTTTTCCATTCAGTTCAATCTTCAATTCGGAAGCTGCTTTGAAGACTCGCGCACGAAGTTCCGCGGAGACTCGCTCGCTGCCTGTCGCCACGCGCGAAACGGTTGCGACGCTCACACCCGCGAGCTTTGCCACATCCTGAATCGTTGTCTTTGCTACTCTGCCGTTGCTCTGTTTACCCATAAATTCCGAATTCTTCTCTTTGCGGGCCAAATTCAAGCAATTGTCTGCACACAATACTCCCGGCCTCGAAAAACTTCAACTCTTTTCTGAAATCTTTTTCATGCCAATGCGTCATGCGTCACGTTAAGCATGAAAATATCTCGCCTGAACGTGAAATTTTTCTTGACGACAGGTTCATTTTCCAATATTGTACGCGCCGAAAACTGAATCCTTGGGCGGCGTCCGACCCGGACTGACCCGACAACCATTAACCTGCAAGCCCCAGCGGCCTGCTTATCTCAAGTTGAGTTAGGAGTCATCAAGTTATGAAACCAACATCTAAATTCGCGAGCTGGGTGCTTGTTACTGTTTGCGTACTTTTCATGATCCCGGTGATGTCGCACGCTCAGGAGCTGCGCGGCAAAATAACTGGTCGAGTCATGGATCCAAATGGGGCGGCCGTTCCCGGCGCGAACGTTAAGGTCACCGACGTCGCGAGGAACAAGACGGTTGATTTGACGACGAATTCGGACGGTCTTTTCGAGGCGCCTTATCTCGTGCCTGGCATGTACAAGGTGCTGGTAGAGATGAACGGATTCAAGACTTCGCTTCAGGAGCAGGTTCAGGTTGAAATCAACGAGACCCGCGCTCTCGAAATCAAGATGGACATCGGCACGCCGCAGGAGACCGTCACAGTCACCGCCGAACCGGCGCAACTCAACGGTTCAGATGCCAACCTGGGTCAAACAATCGACCGTAAGCGCGTAGATGAATTGCCGTCAATTCACGGCGATCCCTATACGTTGATGGGACTCGCGCCCGGAGTGGCGTACATCGGCAGCGCCCGCCTGGATAGGCCGTTTGAACCTACGCATATTGCGGGCTTCGCGATGAATGGCGCCCGCGGCATCCGTAGCGATCTACTGATCGACGGCGCTCCCAGCACGGCCACGGCGAATGCCAACGAGGTAATCGCATCATACGTTCCGCCGACCGACATCACTCAGGAATTCAAGGTGCAGACGACAACCTATGATTCTCAATTTGGGAACACCGAAGGCGGTGTCACGAGCATTGCGATCAAATCCGGCACCAATCAAATCCACGGCACCGCTTACTACTGGATCGAACCGGGCGGGTGGGCAGCAAACGACTTCTTCGGAAACTCGCGCGGCCAGGCGCGGCCCTTCACCTTCTCGAATCGTCCCGGATTCAGCATCAGCGGCCCGGTCACGATTCCGAAGGTCTACAATGGCAAGGACAAGACATTCTTCTTGTTTTCTTACGAAGGCATTCGCGACTCGCGTCCGCGGTTTGACGCAACGAACGTTTGGGTGCCGACTTCGGCGTTGGCGAGTGGAGACTTCTCCGCCTATATATCCAAAGTCAAAATCTTCGATCCGCTGACTGGCACTTTCAACGCCTCTACCGGAGCGGTGACCAATCGCACGGCGTTCACCAACAACATTATTCCTGCCAATCGAATTAGCCCGGTAGCCAAAGCAGTTCTTCCCTTCCTCGGTTCGCCAAAGGGCGGGCCGGCGGGTAATTTCTTGATCACCGGAAATATCTTTGATTCGACCCTGGCTGAAAGGACGCGAAGGTACGACAACTTCACCACCAAGATCGATCACAATTTTACCAAGAACGATCATTTCTTCGGGCGGTATAGCTGGTACAACCGCGACAGTTCTTACAACAACTACACTGGAACCGATTACATCGGTGACCGGTTTGCGTTTATCTCCAAACAGACGGCCCTGGATGAAGTCCATACTTTCAACGCCAAAACCGTATTGAATCTCAGATACGGTTTTAACCGTTTCATCCGCGCTACAGATGCACCTGAGGGACAGGCAGGCTTTGATCTGACCACGCTCGGCTTTGCCTCTTCGTACAATAATCTGATTCCGTCAGCTATTCGTCGCTTCCCGCGCTTCGATTTCTCTTGCTCATCGAGTTGCACGGGAACCCCGCTCGGCAACGGTCACACCAATGAGAATCGTCCGGTCGACAGCCACTTTGTAACCGCGGTTTTGAATCGGATACAAGGCAAGCATTCCCTGAAGCTTGGCGGTGAGATGAGAATCTATCGCGAGGACGACAACTTTAGAAGCAACAATCAGAGCGGCCAGTTCGCTTTTGACAATACCTACACACGCGTAGGCAGCGCGAGCGCGGCTGACGTCGAAGGGTTGGGAGCGTTTGCAGCTTTTCTACTCGGGTATCCCACCACAATGTCACTCACCCGCGCAGCCGATTACTCTGAGTATTCAAAGACATACGGTTTCTTTGTCAACGACGATATCAGACTCAGCAGGAAGTTGACGTTGGGCCTCGGGCTGCGTTGGGAATTCGAAACGCCACTCATTGAACGGCAGAATAAGAGTGTCTCCGGTTTTGATCTCTCGTATACGCAGCCACTGGAAGCTACCGCAAAGACGAATTACGCGGCCTTGAGCGACACTATCCTGAAAACCACTCTCGGCTTGGCGGATATAAGCGCCAAGGGCGGGCTGCTGTTCGCAAACAAAGACACAGGCAGAGGACTCTACAACACTCCGAAGAATGGATTTCTGCCCCGCGGGAGTTTTGCCTATCAATGGAATGCCAAGACTGTGATCCGTGGCGGCTTTGGTTTGTACCAGGGATTCCTCGGTGAGCGCCGCGGCGACGTAATTCAAAGCGGCTACTCGCAAACGACGACCGTGCCCCTGACGACCGGCCCGAATGGTGCGCCGCTTCCCGTGACGCTCTCGTCGGCATTTCTTACCACCACAATAATCGAGCCAACCGGCAACAGCCTTGGTAAGCAAACCGCCCTCGGTCAGAGCATCAGCTTCTTTAACCAAAACCCGAAGGTTTCCAAACAGGCACGATTTTCCTTCGGTGTTCAGCGTCAGCTTTGGGGTGGTTGGGTCCTCGACGCGGAATTCGTTGGCGACCGCGGGTATAACATAGAGATCACGCAAAACATCAACGCCTTGCCTAATAAGTACCTAAGCACGGATAGTTCGCGCACCGCGGCCATGCAGACCAACAACTCAAATCTGGGTGGCTCGGTCAAGAATCCGTTCTGCACGAACCCCAATGGTAGCGTGTGTGTGAGCGGTGCTTTGTTTCCAAACGCCGGCGGCACCACCACGCGACGGCAATTGCTGCTTCCGTTTCCCGAGTTCGGTACCATCAACACCACGAACAATGACGGCAAGAGCTGGTATAACTCAGCCCAGTTCACCCTCGGCAAGCGCTTTTCGAAAGGCTATGATCTACAGTTCGCCTACACTCGATCAAAGTGGATCGAGGCAGTTGAATACTTGAATCCTGCTGACCCCAAGCCGAGCAAAGCAATTGCTGCTCAGGACGCTCCTAATCGATTTTCGATGAGCGGCTTTTACGAGTTTCCATTTGGCAAAGGTAAACAGTTCTTCTCGCATGCGGGTCGGTTCGCTGACGCGATTCTTGGTGGTTGGCAGATTGAGGGAACATATACTTTCCAATCCGGCTTCCCGCTAAGGTTTGCTAATGACGCGTTCTATCTGGGAACGAAGATTTCCATTCCCAAGGGCCAGGAAACTCTGAGCCGCTGGTTTAATACGAGTGCCTTTGTTTCCGTTCTGGGAACAACTCCGACCTGCGAAGCATTCCCCACCGGCTCGACGAACTGCGCCAGTCCGGCGGATCATCTGCGCACGTTGCCCTTTTACTTTGCCGATGTCCGGATGCAAACAATTAACAATGCCGATCTGGGTTTGCGGAAAGACATCCATATCAACGAACGTATGAAAGTCCAATTGCGGATGGAGTTTGTCAATGCCTTCAATCATCCGCTGCTATCGACGTTGTCGGGCGGCGGGGCAGTTGTCAGCCCGTCATCCTCAGCGTTCGGCACGGTTTCAGCTTCCAACCAGCAAAACTATGCGCGCCGCGCGCAGCTGATGGCGAAGTTCATTTTCTGATGAGCTAATGAAGTAGTTCTCTTAGCTGCCGGGGAGTTTGCGTTTAGCAGGCTCCCCGGTTTTTGTTTTGAAACTGGCATCCTTGCCCGCCTGAGCGCGAGTCTTGAGTACGCTGGGTGCGCTTTGCGGGCAGGAATGCCCGCGCTCTGTAGACAACCATTACCGATGACGTTATCCCGTCGACGATTTCTCGGAATTGCAGTGTCACCTCGGTGTTTCTGTGGTAAGAATGGCTCAAGAAGAAGCTCACCACAGAGACACAGAGATCCACGGAGACACTGAGCAAATGTAGCACGCTACAAATCGCTTGAATCAAATGAGACTTATTGTGCTCATAATTCTGGTTGGCCTGCTCTTTCCGGCCACATCAGGCACGATGGCAATGGCCCCGTCAGCTTTGCCCGCATTTCCCGGCGCCGAAGGCTTTGGCGCAACCACGCCAGGCGGTCGCGGTGGCAAGGTAATCGCGGTAACCAACCTGAACGAGGGCGGTCCGGGCAGCTTTCGCGCGGCATGCGAAGCGGAAGGTCCGCGCATCGTTATCTTTCGTGTGTCCGGTCTGATTACTCTGACAAGAAAATTGGTTATCAAGAATCCCTACATCACCATTGCCGGCCAGACAGCACCGGGCGATGGCATCTGCCTGCGCAACTTCACTTTCGTGATCGCCACGCATGATGTGGTCGTGCGTTATTTGCGCAGCCGCCTTGGTGACGTCACTGCTCAGGAAGATGACAGCATCACACTCGCGGCCGGAGCGAAAAACGTCGTCGTGGATCACTGCTCGGCGACCTGGTCGATTGATGAGGATTTGTCACTGGCAGGCGATGTCTCGAACGTCACCGTGCAATGGTGTCTGATTGCCGAAGGATTGAATCACAGTAAACATTCAAAGGGAGCCCACGGCTACGGGTCGCTCTCGCGCGCGAACGGTCCGGTAACCTGGCATCACAATCTTTGGGCGCACAACGCTTCTCGCAATCCGCGTTTGGGCGATAACTATGGCCGTCCGCCCCATCCGATATTTGATGTGCGCAACAACGTCATCTATGACTACGGCGAGATCGCCTCAGGATTGACGCAGGGAGTTCTGAAAGTAAACTATATCGCCAATTACATTCGGCCGGGCCCGAGCAGCAAGGCAACGACGCCAATTCACGTCGGCGGGCCGTCCGATCTCAGCTTCTATATTAAGGACAATGTCTTTGAAGGAAACAGCGCTCTAACTGCGGATAATTCGCAGTTCTTTGCTCCAGTCATGATTGATGGGAAGCGGCAGGTGCAAACTGTCGATCAACTCTTCACGGCTCCGGCGGTCAGAACCAGCAGCGCGCGCGACGCACTTGACGCAGTGCTGTCCACGGTTGGCGCGTCTTTGCCGCGACGTGATTCCGTTGACGCACGGATCGTTGCCGAAGTCCGCGAACACCGGGGCTCGATCATTGATTCGCAACAGCAAGTCGGGGGATGGCCAGAACTTAAGAGTGCGCCACCGCCCAGGGACAGCGACGGCGACGGCATGCCCGATGAGTGGGAACGGCGTTTTGGTCTGAATCCATTCGATCCGTCGGATGCAAATCTGGATAAGGATCACGACGGATATACAAACGTTGAAGAGTATTTGAACGGGACCGATCCGAGAAAGGCGGGATCCTAATGAAACGAAAAAAGCTGACTCGCCGCCATTTCATTGAGACCGGCAGCGCTGGTTTAATTGGTTTGGCTTCCCTGCCAAAGCTGTCGTCACTGACGCTTGCGCAGCTCACTTCAACCTCGTCGCGTCGCGTCTATTCACTCAACCACAACTGGCTTTTCAGTGAAAAGAGTTCCCCCGGCGCAACGCAAAGCGGATTCAATGACGCCGCTTTCAAACGGATCACGATCCCCCATACGAACAAGCTGCTGCCCTGGCATGGTTTCGACGATCAAGAGTACGAGTTTGTCTCGGTCTATCGGCGCCACTTCCGACTGCCCGTTGAGTCGCAAGGCCGCAGAGTCTTCATCGATTTTGGCGGCGTGATGACGGCTGCCACAGTTTGGATTAATGGACGGAAGCGTGGCGAGTATCGTGGCGGTTACACACCATTCTCATTTGAGATAACAGATCAAGTGAATTGGAAGGGAGACAACATCCTCGCCGTCGAAGTAGATTCAACCGAACGCAAAGACATTCCGCCGTTCGGTCATCTCGTCGACTATCTGACCTTCGGTGGCATCTACCGCGACGTCGCCTTGCGTTGCGTGCCAAACGTCTTCATTGACAACGTATGTGCGAAGCCGACCGATGTTCTTAGCTCAGACCGAAAGCTCGAAGTGCGCTGCTATCTCGACGAGAGTAAGAGTACTGGCGCGCCACTGATGCTGACTGCGTCACTGCTCGAAGGTAATCGCGTGATCGCAGCCAACACGCGCGAAATCACTCCGAACGGACAAGCTCACTACGACTTAAGCCTAACAAATCTTCGCGACATCGAGCTTTGGAATCTCGATCGGCCAAAGCTCTATCAAGTCATCGTTGGGTTGTCAGAGAGAGAACGCGTCATCGATCAATACGAGACGAGGATCGGTTTCCGTGAAGCGAAGTTCACGCCTGAAGGTTTCTACCTAAACGGCAAACATCTGAAACTGCGCGGCCTGAATCGACACCAAACGTTTCCTTACGTGGGCCAGGCGATGCCCGCGAGAGTACAAAAGCGCGACGCCTGGATTCTGCGCAAAGAACTCAAGTGCAACATCGTGCGGACGTCGCATTATCCGCAGTCGCCGCATTTTCTCGATGGTTGCGATGAGTACGGACTGCTGGTGTTCGAAGAAATTCCCGGCTGGCAACACATCGGCAATGACGATTGGCAAAACCTGGCGCTGCAAAATGTCGAAAAGATGATTCGCCGTGACTGGAACCATCCGTCGATAATTCTCTGGGGCGTGCGCATTAACGAGTCGGCTGACAATCACGATCTTTACACTAAGACAAATGCGCTCGCTCATTCGCTGGACGAATCGCGTCCCACGGGCGGCGTTCGCAATCGGTATGGTTCGGAAAGACTCGAAGACGTTTTCACGATGAATGATTTCGGGTTTCCGCTGCGCCCGCCGAATCACCCGCTTTACCTCAACACGGAATTCAATGGGCACATGTATCCGACCAAGCGCAACGACAATGTCGAGCGTTTGCGCGAACACACTCACCGTCATGCACGGGTGCACAATCAACTCGCGTCAGATGACAAGTACGCGGGCGGGCTCGGCTGGTGCGCGTTCGACTACAACACGCACGACAACTTTGGTTCGGGCGATCGGATCTGTTATCACGGCGTCTCAGATATTTTCCGCATTCCCAAACCGGCGGCGGGCTTTTACAAATCGCAATGCGATCCATCTGAAGAAATAGTGCTCGAACCGGCATTCGATTGGGCGCGTGGTGATGAGAACCAAACGTTTACGGACGCTTTGGTGTGTTCAAATTGCGAGCAGCTCAAGTTCTACATCGGTGAAAGGCTAATCGCCGAAGTCGAACCCGATCGGAAGACTTACGATCATTTGAAGTACGCCCCGTTCGTAACGAACTTGCGCGCAGGTATTGGCGGTGGTTGGAATGATTTGCGAATTGAGGGCTACATCGGCGGCAAGAAAGTTATTGAAAGAACAATGTCTGCGAAAGGCGTCGATCGCCAGCTACTGGTCCAGCCTGATGATCGCGAACTGATCGGTGACGGCATCGACATGACGCGCATCGTGCTGAAAGTCGTCGATGAATTCGGCAACGCGCGTCCTTTTTCGAATGCGGCGATCGCGCTGAATTTGCAAGGGCCTGGTGAGATCGTCGGCGACAATCCCTTCGCGCTGTTTGGCGGTGTCGGCGCTGTTTGGATTAAGACCAGAACTGGCGCCGGTGTGATCAGATTAACGGCAACGCACGAAACACTCGGATCGAAAACTGTCGCGATCGAGGTGAAAGCTTATCGCGCTGCGAATGTGCTGTAACAGGGAGGATTACTTTGCGTCAAGCGAACCGGAAATCTACGGCGCTGGTTGCGCTCGCGATACTGCTCTTAACTGCTGGGGCTGCTGGGTCGGGCAATGCGCAATCGTATTTCCGCAACTGGCCCAAGGGAAGTTCACCGCAAGAGGTTGGCAAGCGCGTCGCTGAGAACTTCGCCGCACGTAAACTTGAAGTCGAAGACGGCAAACGCAAGTTCGTCATCTATCCGGAAGTTTGCGCCTGGTACGGCTCACTCACCGTCGCACAGCTAACAAACGATCAGGATTTGCGACGAAGGTTGATCGAGAAATTCGATCCGCTGTTGGGCGAGCACGCTAGCTGGATTTCACCGGACGGGCACGTTGATTATCGAGTCTTCGGAGTTGTGCCCCTCGAAATCTATCAACAAACCAAACAACAGAAGTATCTGGATCTCGGCCGTGGACTGGCAGACAAACAATGGGAGAAGACTACTTCCGACGGCATCACCGCCGAGGCGCGCTATTGGATCGATGATATGTACATGATCACCGCGGTCGAGGTGCAAGCTTATCGCGCCACGCATGATCAAAGATATTTGGATCGCGCAGCGCTGACGATGGCCGCCTACCTCGACAAGCTGCAACAGCCAAACGGTCTATTCTTCCACGCGGCTGATTCGCCGTTCTACTGGGGGCGCGGCAACGGTTGGGTCGCAGCGGGGATGGCTGAACTGCTCCGATCACTGCCGCAGACGCATCCGAAGCGCGCGCGCATTCTTGAAGCGTATCGGAAGATGATGGCCTCGCTGCTTCGGTATCAGGCTGACGATGGACTATGGCGCCAGTTGATCGATCACCCCGACGTTTGGGCCGAGACATCGAGCACGGGCATGTTCACGTTCGCGATGGTCACAGGCGTAAAGAACGGTTGGCTTCCGGGAAAGACTTACGGTCCGGCGGCGCGCAAAGCCTGGTTGGGACTGATCAAACACATCGATGCACAGGCGAATATGACCGACGTCTGTGTGGGGACAAACAAAGCTAACGCGGAAGTGGGAGCGAACCTCGAGACGCAACTGAAATATTATCTCGATCGTCAGCGGCACACGGGAGACTTGCATGGCCAGGCGCCGGTGTTATGGTCAGCAACTGCACTGATGCGTTAGCTACATCGCCATGCGCGAAAGGCTGTTTGTGCCGGCACTAATGGTAAGAACTACGGGCGCTTCTTCAGTGGTTCACTGTAAATCTTGATCAATAGCATCGTGAAGTCTTTGTTTTCCGTGCTGCGTTGATGCGGGGTGCCTCGCGGCACGATCACGAGATCCCCTTTCTTGATCTCAACTGTCTTGCCGTCGATGATCCGCGGACTGCGCCATTCACCCGGATCGGTCTCTTTCGGCGAATCCAACTTCCCTCCGAGCACGAGCGTCGCCGACCCCTCCAGCACGTAATAAACGTCGTCCGATGCGTCGTGCAGCTCTGCCGCCGCGCCGGTTTTATTTTTCTCGTGCTGCACCGCAACCCGCAGTTGCATTCCACTGCTGTCAATTAATTCCGCCGTCTTGTTGTCGGGATGCAGTGTCTTCTGCAAATCGTCGAGCGACTGGGCCGACATCACCACGAAAGGCCGGCTTGCTTCGCTCGGTTTGCGCTGTGCGTAAGTAGTGAACGCCGCGACCATCAGAATCAGCGTGGCAAGCAGAGCTATAGAAAGTCCGCGCAGCGGACGAACGAAAATAGCCCAGCACTTCAGTGCTGGGAAGCGCGCCATTAATAATCCCCTTAAGCCCGTGAAACGGGCGACAGAATGCGCGCCTTCCAATGATTTCTGTCGACTCAGTTCGAAACGTTGGTTGCGAACCCAGCGATAAATCGCTGGGCTATTCTCGTTAGTCCGCTGCGCGGACTTGGCTAAGTCCATCATCAAACCTCCGGTGGTTTTCTTCTCCACGATTTTCAACAGCGAAGCTCTTATTTTCGGCTCGCTTCCAATCCACTGCCGCCCTGATCGAAACCGGGCTGCACTGTCACCACACCGAACTGACGATCGTCGACCTCGCGATGCGCGGCCATCATCCAGACAAAATTGATTGCGTGGCCGGGCACGGACACGTTCGGATGAAAGCCTCTAGGCATCGTCACGGCGTCTCCGTCGCGCACGACCCCAATGAATTCCGGCTCATCCGGGTTCGTATAGACAAACTGCACCCCAAATGCCGGCGCCGGCATGTCGTAATAAACGTAAAGCTCTTCGAGCATCGAGGCGTGTTCGTGCGGCGGCCAACTGGTCCAATGGCCCGGCTCTGAAGTCGTAAAGCCCGCGAGGATGCGGCCGGCTTCGACGTTCTTTCCCAAGGTGATATTGACCGTTCGCGAATTCGAGGCGCCGCCCGTCTTGAATCTCAGCGAGGCGTCCTTCTCAACGTCGGCGTAGCGCACAACCTGCAGCGGATATTTCGATTCTACATCCGCGGAACACTCAGCGAGATCGACTTCAGTTCCGGTCGCAACTTCGACCTGGCTGTCGCGTGGCAAATAGATCGAATCATATTGCGCGATCTGGGTTGTCTCTCCCTCGCACATGATCGTGCATTTGCCGGAGAGACAGATTAAGCCGGACTCCTGATTGCCCGTTCCAAAACTCACGCGTGGCACTTCTTTGTCTAGAATGATGCGGCCGTACGACAGGTGCTTCATCGAGCTGTTTTCAGGTGTCACCGAAATCGTGCGGCCTTTCTTCGCGTTTGTCTTACGAAAGATGAGTTGATTTGTCTGTTCCTTCATTTGTGTACTCATGATTAGCCTCTTTTCTCTTCCACTTCCAATTCAGTTGTTTAAAGTCGGGCTACTGCCCGACCGGGCGGGTGGTAGCCCGCCGTCTAAACGAGACACCTATTTTTTTCCGTGCTCGTCGAGCCACAGAAGATCTTCGAGCAGGTAGTAATTTCCGTAGACCAAACTTACATCGCTGGGCCGCGTGCTCGATCCGTGACGCAAGACTCCCGTTGGCGTTTTGTCGTCGGCGGCAACCGGGGTCAGATATCGATCGATAAGTGATTGAGTTATGCGCTCGCCCTCGCGGCGATAAGTGGCCGCCCGCGTTTGGTCATCGGTCTGTTCAGAAAGTCTCAGCAACCCACCGGCGATAATCGCTGCCGCGGAACTATCGCGATTGCGAAAGTGGACGCCTTCGTCAACAAAGTCGTACCACGGCACTCCGTCCTCCGGCAGGCGATCCAAAATGTAGCCAGCAACTTTTTCAGCTGTCGCCAGCAGTCGCCGATCCTTCGTCTCGCTGTACGCAACCGTGAACCCATACAGCGCCCAGGCGGCGCCGCGAGACCACGTCGTGTCCGCCGCGAATCCCTGATGCGAGTGGGTAAAAACTTTTTCGCCGGGCTTCGCTGAGTTCGCGTATTTGATCGTGTTGTTGGTTAACTGCGAAGAAGTGAATTCCTGCCGATTGTCGCCAGGATTGTAATGAACCGATTGCGCCACTGAACCATCACGGCGCACGAGCCAGTCCGCGGATTTCAGCGCATGCTTCAATCCCAGCTCGCGCCATTGCGCATCGTTAGTTTCGCGCGTGGCCCACCACCAGATTTGCAGGTTCATCATCGTGTCGATGATCGTGTCGTCACCATTAACGCTCCAGGAAGCGGCGAGTTCAGTCGTAGGATTATACAGTTGCTTCAGCCGCGTCGCCGCACGCAAACCGCCGTCGCGATACTTCAAATCTTTCGTCGCGCGATAACCCAGGACTGATGAATAAAAGTTAAGAAAGCCTGTGTCGTGATTCTCGCTGGCTTCCTTGCCCAGCAGCCGCTCGTTCCATAGCTCAGCCCAGCGGCGAAAGCGCTCATCTTTGGTTTTGGCGTATAGCTGCCACAACTCGCCGACCCAAAAACTGCCGGTCCAGAAAAACCCTTTCTGCGATTTCCATTCGCCGGTTTGGTTGTCGCCTTCGGTGAAAAAGCCTTCACCGGCGTCGCGGCCCGCCTCGGCTGCCGAGGTTTTGGAAATCATCGGCTCGAGTTTCTGCGCGGTGCGTTCCGCGGATTGCTTCAACAAACCGATCGCTTCCGCATACGATTTCTTTTTCGCTGGTTGTAAGGTGTCCGGTGGCGCCGTTTGTGCCGATGCGCCTGATGAAAGAATCGAAACTCGCACAGGGTTCGTCAGGCGAATGCTCGTTTCGTGAACAAAGCTGATGAAATCATCGAAGGTCCTCGGAGTCGCACGCGGCGCTGCCAACGAGCCGTAACGAATTCTCGAATCAGCGGTGCTCGCCGTCACGCTAAGATTGTCGGTATTCTCCTGATCCCAAACACCCGTGACGTACCAATCAGCTTTTCCGTTTTCGAACTGAGGCTGAACAAGCAAGTTGAGCGAATCATCGGTAGCCGGCTTGCTCTGTTTACCGAGCGCAATGATCGCCAAACCCAGGTTCTGATCGGGCAGCATATGAATCGCCGTGGCGGGCGGCCCTTCTTCTTCAACCTGATGCCCCCACCATGCACGCGTCAACGCCGGTTCGTTGGCGGTAGGATTAAAAATCTTTTCCTGCAAGTCCGGTTGTCGAACGATTCCGGTCACGAGAGTCAGGCCATTCGCGCCATCCGCCTTAATACTATGATCAAAGCCGCGCTCGCCGGCCCATTGCGTTATACGACTCGTGAGGTTCACCTCTTTTCCGCCGACTTTCCAACCCTTGTAATTCAATTCGACGATCACCCGCACTGGCCCAGCGCTGACGATTCTCCATTTCCGTTCGGCGACATCCGCAACTCTCACCGCCTTGCCATCGACGAACGCAGCGACCGCACCAATCCCGATCGCGTCGCCGATTCGATAGATGTCGCGGCCCAGGGGCGATTCCCAGTGATAGACATATTCGGGCGCACCAAACATTTCGAGGTACAGGCCGGGGCGACGCTTACCCCAGACATCGATCGCGTTACGCTTATCAAAATAGATTCGCCAGGCCGTCGCTTCGGACTCCCACCCGAGACCGTCAAACTTCATCGTGAACTTCGCCGCAGTTCGCTTCGGATAATCGCTACGCAAACGTTGAATCGTGGCCGTATCTCCATAAGCGATCGTCACGATTCGCGTCTGCCGTGGTTTTAGATCGATCTGAAAAGCGAGTTCGTCATACTTGTTGTCACTATCGAGGTCGTCCGCTTGCGAAGGCAGCTCGACCGTCTGCAGTGTGCGTGCGTCCTCCTCGAGAGTGGACGCATCGCTCGTCGTGACGATGACGTCGCCGGCTTTGAAGTCCGGCGCGATGCGCTTCAAATCAGCGACACTAACGACGACGTCCTCCGCCAATCGGGTTTCATTGGACGGGTTCGTCACCGACAGCTTCAAAACCTTGATACGGGGGGCTGCATTGGTCTGCCCCGTGAGCATCAAGCAACTTAGTATGAAGATTGTACAAATGATACGCATCATAACTTTTTAGGGGAAAAACTCAAACGAACGCCGGCTGGGTTGCGCCGCAGGAAGCACGCACCACCAGTTCAGGTTCGACTATCACGTGTTGTTCTTTTATCCCTCGCTTGCCCTCGACGAGATCGATCAAGAGCCGCGCAGCGGCTTGTCCCATTTCGGACGTGGACCACGCCACCGTGGTCAGCGGCACGCGCAACATGTCGCCGTAATGAATATTGCCGCCTCCAACCATGGCAATGTCCTCAGGAATGCTGAGCCCGGCTTCTGTGATGGCTGTGATTGCACCGATTGCGGCCGGATCGTTCGCGGCAAAAATTGCTGATGGGACATTGCCGTCAAGCAGCCACGCGTTCATCGCGCGATAACCGTCCGTCTCTGTGAAGCCGCAATCGCGAACCAAATCCGGATCGAATGGTACGTGGTGCTTGGCCAAAGCATTCTTGTAACCTTCGAAGCGCAACGCGGCGGTTGATGCAACCGTGCCTTTCAAGTGACCGACGCGCTGGTGGCCGAGGTTAAGCAAATGCTCAGTCGCAATCCGTCCGACTTTAACATCGTCGGTGGTAACCGAAGGACACTTGATTCCTTCCAACTGGCGATCGATCAAAACGATCTTCGCGCGTTCGCGGATCACCCGCTTATAGAATTTCGTTTCGGCCGGCGATGCCGACGATGCGAGTATCAGTCCATCGGTCCGCGGCAACAAAGCTTCGACTTCAGATTCCTCATTAGCGGTGTCCTCATCAGTGCTGCAAATCAAGTTTTGATATCCCAGCGGTTTGGCTATGGTTTCCACCCCGCGGCAAATCTCGGCAAAGTAAGAGTGCATCAGGTCCGGGACGATAACCCCAAGCAGGTACGAACGATTCGTCGTCAGCGCGCGCGCAAACTGATTCGGCCGATAGTTCATGCGATGCGCGGCGTCGAGGATGCGCGCACGCGTTTCCGGACTGATCTCCGGATGATTATTAATCGCCCGCGAGACCGTCATCTTCGAGACGCCAAGCGCGCGTGCAATGTCAGCTAAGGTTGTCGCCATCGCTTATGAATTTACTTTCCACCCTTCAACGCCTTCGCAATTGCCGCTTCCGCCAGCGGCGCCATGATCGCGTAGCCCTTCGCGTTCGGATGTAACCCATCCTCGCTCAATTCATCCTTCAGAAAACCCTTGTCGTCTATCATAGCCGAATAATAATCAAGGTAGATCAACTTATTCTTCACCACGAAGCTACGCATCCATTCGTTTAGCGCTTTGATTTTTTCCGGAGGCCTTTGAGACGAGCGAATGATCGGTTTGCCGTCGCGTTGTTCATAGTCGCTAATTGGTAGAATCGACGCGAGGACCACCTTGATTGAGTTCGCCTTCGCCAATTCGGCCATCGAGATCAGATTGTCCTCGATTGCTTCGAGCGTCATCGGCCCGGTGTTACCCGCGAGATCGTTCGTGCCCGCGAGGATGATGACCACCTTCGGATGCAAGTTGATGACGTCCGCTCGAAATCTGATAAGCATCTGCGGAGTTGTCTGTCCGCTGATGCCGCGATCGATGTAGGGCTTGCCGGGAAAGAATCCGCCGAACTTCGGATCGTCCCAGGAATCAGTTATCGAATCACCCATGAACACAACGCGCGCCTCGCCCTTCCCCGGCAGCGTCGCCTTTGTATTCGCGTCCGCATAACGCGCGAGCTGCGGCCAATCCTTCAGTCTGGTTTCAGCACGCGTGAGCTGTGTCTTCACTTCGGAGCAATCATTCGCACTTGGTTGCGCAGTCGCGCAAACAAATACACTCAAGACAATCGCGATCGACATCAACAGGTTCGTAATCATTCTTTCGCTCCTCAATTCCCTTCACCGGCAATCGCCGCCTGCATTACTCCCTCTGGCGTCCATTCATCGATCGGGCGTACCGGAGACAAGCGCCCGCGACTCATAACCGCCAGGCGATCGCACATGCCAAACAACTCGGGCAGGTACGAGCTGATCATCAGGACTGCCTTTCCCGCAGCCGCGCAATCAGCGATCGTCTTATAGACTTGGGCTTTGCTGCCGATGTCGATGCCGCGCGTCGGTTCATCCAGCAAAAGGATGTCGGCCTCCTGATGCAGCAGACGCGCGAGCGCGATCTTCTGCTGATTGCCGCCGGACAGCGACGTCACTGGTTGTTGTACGTCGCGAGCCTTAACCGCGAGCGAGTTGACAACGTCCTGGGATCGCGCGCGCTGCCGGGAAAGGTTCAGCCAACCGAATCGCGAACACGGTCCGAAGCGCGTTATCGTTACGTTGTCGGCGATCGAAAGCGTGATGGCGAGTCCTTCGTTCTTGCGATCCTCGCTGAGATATCCGACGCTCTGTGACAATCGCTCAGCGGGTGTCACGGACTGCCTCGAACTTTGATTCTTCACTTTGATCGATCCGGTCGCGCATTCATCCAATCCGAAGATCGTGCGCACAATGTTCGTTCTGCCTGATCCCATCAAGCCCGCGATCCCAACAATCTCTCCGCGTTTCAATTCGAACGTTGCATTTTTCAATGCCGGAGGCGACGCCAAATCCTTAACTTCGAGAACGGTCTCGCGAGCTGTTGAAACCGGGTTGCGACTGGGAAAGAGATTCTCAACTGAGCGGCCGACCATCTGCACGATCAATTCGTCATCAGACACGGATGCGATCTCACCGGTCGCGACGCTGCGCCCGTCGCGCAAAACCGTGAACCGATCGGCAATCTCACGCACCTCTTCCAGAAAATGGCTGATGTAAATGACCGTAATGCCGTGACTCTTGAATTGTCTGATCAAACGAAACAAATGTTCGACATCTTCGCGTTGCAAGCTGCTCGTCGGTTCATCCATCAGGATGAATCGAGCGCGCGCCGTCAAAGCCCGACAAATTTCCACAATCTGACGCGCCGCGATTGAAAGAGTCGAAACGCGTGTCTCAGGCTTGATTTCCGTGTGCTGAAAGGTCTCGAGCACTTCGAGGGTCCGCGCCCGCAGAGCGTCAGCTTCGAGTACACCCCAACGCGAAGGCTCCATGCCCATCATGATGTTCTCACTCACCGACAAGTGCGGAAACAAGGAAAGCTCCTGATGAATCAGAGCGATCCCGCGCGCGCGTGCATCCAGGGGACTCGAAGGATCATAAGAATTGCCTTCGACCTCCATCGCGCCTTCATCGGGTTTCATCAAACCGGCAAGCACATTCATCAAAGTGCTCTTGCCGGCGCCGTTTTCACCGATGAGCGCGTGCACTTCGCCCTTTTCCAGAGTGAGATTCACTCCTGCCAGCGCTGCAGTTGGGCCAAAGCGTTTAGAAATATTCGAAAGCGAAAGAACGGGCATTGTTAGTTTTCAGTTCACTGCGACCATTTCTTCGGCGTGCGCACCCAACGATGCTCAGGGAAACTTGCCAACTCCTCCGAGCGCACCGGCGTGGCCGAAACTACGATAGTTCATATATCGATTCCCAACTTTTCAAACTCAAGCGATTGCCATTCTTGAATGGCGCCAGCGATCTATCGCTACGGCAAATACGATCAAAGCGCCGATGATAATTTCCTGAATGTAGTTGGGCCACCCGACTTGCTGGCAGCCGTTCCGCAGGAAAGCCATGATCAGGGCGCCGATCATCGAACCGAGAATGCTGCCTTCGCCGCCGCTGAGACTGCCGCCGCCGATGACCACGGCCGCGATTATATCCAGTTCCAAACCGGCAGCGACGGTTGGATCGCCTTGTCGCAAACGCGACATCTGCATCACACCCGCGAGTCCAAACAGCAGCCCGGCAAGCCCGTAAATGTAAATCTTCAAACGAGCGGTGGCGATGCCGCAGGCGCGCGCGGCGGCTTCATTCGATCCCAATGCAAACACCCTTCGACCGAACACTGTCCGGCGCAGAACTACTGCCGCCACGACTGCTAGCACGATCGCAATCCAAACGCCGGGCGCCACCAACATCCAACTTTGTTTCGGAATCGTCAGGAGCAAATCGTTGGCCCAAGTCTCAGGCATGTTCACGGTTTGGGAACCGGCAATGCCTTTGGCGACGCCGCGCGCGACACCCAACATGCCCAGCGTCGCGATGAACGGCACGACGCGCAGACGCGTAATCGCCAGACCGTTCACAACACCGACGCCGCCGCCGACCAGAATTCCAACTGAAACCGCTAAAGTCGTCGACCAACCGGCATTGATGCCCAGCGCAGTAATCACTCCGGTCAAGGCGATCACCGATCCGACAGATAGATCGATGCCGCCGCTGATGATGATGACCGTCATGCCGATAGCGCCGATCGCCACGATTACTGTTTGCGCGAGGACCGTGCGGAGATTTTTTAGCGAAAGGTATTTTTCGGGAGCGCCAATCAGGATCGCAAAGACGACGATCACCAGTATCAACCCGAGAAACGGCGCAAGTCGATTTAGCCACCTGCGGGCGAGCCCGGGACCCGGCATCAGCCAATCAGCTTTTGTCTCAGCGACCATCAAAATCTTAGTTTTGAGTTTCTAGTTTCTATTTGCTCTGGACGCCACAAGCACATTTACTAGGGGCATTAGTAACAAGCAATTAACTTCTAACTCGAAACTCCAAACCCGAAACTCGAAACTCATTTCAAGTACTCCTCCAACGGCGGATGAAGCAGCGCCTGCATCTCCTTTGCATCGAGATTGTCGGGAGTAATCATCGTCACGCCCGTATCGATGCGCTTCTCAACAGGTTTGCCTTTCAAACTTTCGACCATCGTACGCACTCCGAGGTAGCCCATATTAAAAGGATTCTGCACGACAATCCCGTGCAACTGCTTCGCGCGCATCGCGTCGACGAAAATCTGACTAGTGTCGAATCCGACGAACATCACCTTGCCTGCTTTGCCGATGTCCTGCAACGCGGAAAGCATTCCCGCTGTCGTGGACTCATTTGGACAAAAGATCCCCTGCACGTCATCGCCAAAGCGATTAAGCAAATTTTCTGACGCGCGTTTCGCAGTATCGCGCGTCGCGCCGCCATATTGATCGGCCGAGATCAATTCGATGTTCGGAAACTTCTGCTTTATCTCCTGCAGAAAGCCGGCCTCGCGTTCTTCCGTACTCGCTGAGCCTTCGGCATAACGAAGCAGAATTACTTTTCCCTTGCCGCCGAGCAATTCTCCCAGGCGATCCGCGCCGAGCATCCCGCCTTTGCGATTGTCGGTCGCGACGAAACTGACGATCGATTGCGATTCGAGCGCTGAGTCGATGATTACCGCCGGCACGCCCGCGTTCTTCGCCTCTTCAACCGGCCTCGCCAACGCGCGGTTGTCGAGCGGCGCCAGGACGATTCCGCTCACCCCTTGTGACGCAAACCCTTCCACAACCTGAATCTGCTGTTCGCGATCGTCCTCGCGCAGTGGCCCTTTCCAGATCACTTCGACTTCAGCACCGGGAGCAGAAAGCTCGCGGGCTGCCTTGATTGCGCCCGCGTGAATGCTCTTCCAAAATTCGTGGGAAGTGCCTTTGGGAATTACGGCGATGGTGAGTTTCTGTGAATTCTTCGTGCCCGAGCGGTTGCAGCTAACGGCTGCGACCAAAGTCAAAGCGAGCAATGTGAAAATTATTCTTCGCATAAGTCTCAGTCTTTCATAGCTGTTATGACGTTCAAAGAAGGCGTACGTGATCCAACCGCGCCCTGCTTACTATCGTGCGATTCATCATTCTGTGAACAGCGTCGCGTGAACCCAGGCTGATAGCGCAACCGCGTGCGAACCAATCGACGGGAGTATAACGATCAATCGGGAAACGGCAATCCAAAATTTGGCAATGCTTTAGAGGGCCACCACTCCCTTGATGTATCCCGGCGTGTGGATGTCTCTGGCCAGAGCATTCTGCACTGATTCGAGATTGATGTAGCGGTGTGTGATGAGCGGCGCGACGTCGATGCGATGTTCTTCAATCAGATTCAAAGCGCGCAGATATGCCGAGGGACGGCCGTCGGCCTCGAATCCGCCGGACGCGCCGACCGGGGTAACGAGCGTAGGCTCGCGGAACATCAGATTGTTCAGCACGCTGAGATCGACGCCTGCATGGCCGTGGCCATAGAGCAACACGGTCGCCTGTTTGCGAATGAGTCCGGGAATGAATGCCAGCACCCGGCCCGCCCCCGATGCTTCAATCAGATAATCGACACCTTTGGCCGCTGTGTAATCATGGACTGCTTCGACCGCATCGCGATCGCCGGGATCGATCGCGTGATCAGCACCAAACTCCAAAGCCAGATTACGCTTGTCCTGATTAGGCTCGCTTACCAACAAAAGCTGGTCGTATCCAAGTACGCGTCGAAGATACTGGATAAACATCAACCCGGCCGGGCCGGCGCCGCAAACCAGGACCGATTCGACGTGACGGCCGCTCGAATTTCCATTCAAGTTGTAGCGAGCTTGTGCCCGCGCAACCGAATCAGTCGCATGGATTATGCAACCCAACGGTTCAGCCATCGCGGCTTCAGTGAATTCAAGATCGCTGCGAATAGGAATCGCATTCACTGCCGGAACAGAAATGAATTCAGCCAGACCGCCCTGTAATCCGGTGATGCCGTGCTCTGCATAAAACTCGCATTGATGTGAATCGCCGGTGCGGCAATACTCGCATAACGTCTCGCGCTTAAGGCTGAGGCAATTCAATCCCTGATCGACGACCACTCGATCGCCGGGACGCAGGTCTTTTACTTCGCCGCCAATCTCTTCGACGCAGCCGCTGATCTCGTGTCCGAGAATCTGTGGATCGATGTCGAACGGAATCGGTTGCCCATATTCGTCGGTGTTGTAGTTCGCATGTCCCGCAAAGATGTGAGCATCAGTGCCGCACAAGCCAACGGCCGAGACCCGAACGATGACTTCGTGCGGCGCGGCGACGGGAACTGGGACGTCGCGCACTTCCAAATGCTCGACGCCACACAATACGCCGGCGCGCATTGTCGGTCCTGATTCACCGAGCGGTAACGGCTTCGCGAATGTTTCGACCGATGTGCTCAAACTCTTTTCTCCGATACCGCGGTAGTCTCGAGGTCACTCATATCCAGTCGCCCCTCTTCACGCAATTCTCGAAAGCGTCGCATCGTCTCGCGCACGCCAGTTTCGAGCGGCGTCGATGGCAGGTCGCCTATAACCTGCTTGATCGCAGTGTCATCCAGCGCCGGCGCTATCGGAATTTCCGGACCGTCAAAGGTCACCAACTCGCAACCCGCGTTTTCGTTGATGACGTCCGCGATTCTCTTCACCTCAACCGTCTCGCCGTGAAGATTGAAAACGTGTGCGCCCGCGGGTGATTCATCCGCGCAACGAATAAAAGACGCGGCCGTGTCTTGGACGTATTGAAAGTCAGTTGCGCCGCTGAACCGAATATTAAATGGGACTCCCAATACGGCAGCCTTCATCGCTTTGGTTGGATCGCTGGTCAAACCTGTATCGCGATTGACTCCGTAAACGGTCAAAGGCCTCAGACCGATGCTGTTCATTCCGTGATCGAGATAGTACACGCGCGCATTTCCTTCGTTGGTGCGCTTGAAAACGCCGTAGTGCGTCGCTGGTTCGGTTGCGGTTTGCTCGCTAACCGGATTGCCGACATCGCCTTCGCCAAAAACTGCGGCGGAGCTTGCGTAGATGACTTGCTCTGCGCCTGCTGATCTCGCCGACTCGAAAACGTTCAGCGTGCCAATCACATTCACAAACGCACCGGCCACGGGGTCAGCCTTGCAAGTCGGCACCTGCAAACCCGCGAGATGAATAATGCGGCGCGCGCCGGATGTCTCGAGCGCGGTACGAACCGCGGTCACGTCGGTAATGTCGCCCGAGGCAAACTGGACGCGTTCCAAATCAGCCGGCTGCATGATCGCTCGCAGTCGCCGCGCGTCTTCACTGCGATCGAATACAAAGGGCTTGTCGCCGCGTTCGGCCAGCGCCTTCACAATCCATGAGCCGATGCAGCCCTGCGCGCCAGTGATGAAATACGTTTCAGGCATCTAAGTTACGCCGCGATTGCCTGCTCCTCAATGCGATAAAACCGTGAAGCATTCTCGGAAAAGATCAGCGTCCGATCCTCTTCACTGAATTCCGCCAGCAACGATTGCGCTGCGCCCAGCACTCGATCATATGATCCCGCCAACAAACAAACCGGCCAATCGCTGCCAAACATCATTCGCGTTGGTGCGAAATACTCCAGAGCCGTTTCGACGTACGGCCTCAAATCTTCAACGCTCCAATTCATCCAATTCGCTTCCGTGACCAGGCCTGAAAGTTTGCACGAGACGTTCGGAAACGCCGCCAACGTTTTCAGCTCGTGCGCCCATTCCTCGATCTCGCCGCTCGCGATTGGCGGCTTGGCCAGGTGGTCGATCACAAAACGCATCCCAGGACATTTCTCAACTACAGTCCGGGCGTGTTTCAGGTGTCTCGGGTGCACCAGGAGATCGTAAGACAAACCTCTTGATGACAACTCGCGCAATCCACGAATCACGCCTTTCTGTGTCAACCAATCATCCGCCGGCTCGCTTTCGACCAGATGCCGTACGCCTTTGAACTTCGGGTGAGTCGTGAACTCATCCAGTTGTCGCGCAACCTCATCGCTCTTTAGATCAACCCAGCCGACAACACCGCCGATGAACGAGTTCTGCTCGGCCAGATCCAACAGCCAGCGCGTCTCTGCGACGCTGTTGCTTGCCTGAACCAGTACAGTCTGGTCGACGCCGTTGCGAGTCAGGATCGACGACAGCATCTCCGGCAGATAGTCATGGCAAAGGACGTCGACCTTGGGTGTCATCCACGGATAGTCGAAACGTCCGACCTGCCAGAAGTGCTGATGGCTATCGACGATCATGTTCACGTATGACTGGAGCGCGAGCGTCCTCGCTTGCTAATGCTGCAACCGAGACGGTTGCGCTCCAGTCGCGTTTTCAAACAACTTTGTAGATGCCTTCGCGCGGCTTCACGGCGCGCTTGCCTTCATGATCCTGTTTTGGTTCGCTGTCGAGCTCAAGCGCAAGAGTAGTCACCAGATCAGGCGCTTTTTTTGGCAAGCCGGTCAGTTGGATCCGAAAATCGTCCTGTCTAAATTTCACCGGCTCGCCGGTGGCGTAAATCTTCGCCGATGAAACTTTATTCAAAAGATTGCCAATCACGACAGTCTCGCCGGGCCAATAGTGAACGTGCGCATAGAGGGTGTTTCCCTTGCGCGTGAAACTCAGATAATTGCCGCGACGAGGCTGACATGGATCAGATTCGCGAATGGTCGCTCCGTTCTTGCTCATCCAATCGCCGACGGCAGACAGGATGCGTACAGACTCTTCAGGAATCGAACCGTCTGGCTTTGGTCCAATATTGAGGAGATAGTTGCCGCCATCGCGCGCGCAGGTGATCAAGTTGCGAATGACGGTCGTCGGACTCTTCCAATTAAAGTCGGCGGAGTGATAACCCCAACTGTCATTCAAGGTCATGCAGGATTCCCACGGGCGATTTTGTGAAGCTTCGATCCGCTGTTCCGGCGTATCAAAGTCCTCGGGAATCTTCGATCGATTGTTGATGATGATGTCAGGCTGCAGCTTGCGGACCATCGTGTTCATCTCAACCGATTCCCAACCCTTCGCGTCGAGCGGCCAAGCGACGTCATACCAAAGGATGTCGAGCTTCCCATAATTCGTCACCAGCTCTTTGACTTGGCCGTGAATGTAATCAACAAAACGGCGGCGCGCGGTTTCGTCGTTTTTACAACTCGCGCCGTCGGGATGATGCCAATCCATCAGCGAATAATAGAAACCGACGCGCAAACCTTCTGCGCGCGCGGCATTAACATACTCGCGGACGAGATCACGGCCAGGGCCCTGCTTCGGCGCGCAATAATCCGTGAGCTTTGTATCGAAGTTGCAGAAGCCTTCATGGTGTTTCGTCGTCATCACCATGTACTTCATGCCGGCGCGTTTGGCCAACTGGGCCCAGGCGCGCGCGGCGTTGGGAATTGGTTTGAAATTTGGGGCGAGCTTTTCGTATTCACTGACCGGGATGCCTTCGTTCTCCATCACCCATTCGTGACGGCCGAGCGTGCTGTACAGGCCCCAGTGAATGAACATGCCGAACTTCGCTTCGTGCCACCACTTCATCCGACGTGTGCGATCTTCGACGGTCGAAGTGGTCGGCGCGCCGTCGTCAGCCGGCCGTGTCTGGCCAAAAACGTTATCAATGTTGGTGCTGGCAGCGGCAGCTCCGGCGGCCGCACCCATCAAAGTTATGTAGTCTCTTCGGTTCATCTTTGATCCTAATAGGTCAACCGTATGCCAAATTGGATTTGTCTCGGCGTTGTCCCCTGGGCCAGGGTTGAAATCTTGCCGACGCTGGCAGCGATCGTGGAACCACTGGAATTCAACGTCAAATTCCCGTTCGCCGGAGTTTCCCAATTCTGAATGTTGAAGACATTGAATGCTTCGACCTTCAGTTGCACTTTGAAGCGCTCGCCGATCGGAAAGCTCTTGAACATAGAGAAGTCGACGTTATAAACCGCCGGTCCCCTAAAGGCATTTCGCGGCAGGTTTCCGAATGCGCCCGTATTGTTTGGGACACCGAACGCGCACGGATTAAACCAGCTTACGATCGTGTGCACCTGATCCGCAGCCCGGCCGCCCTGGGAAATCGTCTTCTGGCAATTTGGATCGGGATTCGCCGCCACCGGCCCGGCGACAAATGGATCGGCGATCAGATTGGGCCGCAAATAATTATTTGGCGTGCTCAGACCCTGCAATGAAGCGCTGCCACCGAGGTTTGCCAAGTCACCCGTCACGATGATGTTGTAAGGTGCTCCGCTGCGCGCCTGCGCAATGAAGTTAGACTGCCAGTTGCCAAGGACCCACGATGCCGGGCCGTGTTGCAACCACTTCTTTCCTTTGCCAAACGGCAGTTCATAGATAGTCGCCCACGACAGGAAATGCGTGATGTCGTATGACGATACTCCCCAAGCGGTCTTTTGGTCATAGTAATTCTGGATGGTGGCGGCCCCACCTGGACCATTCTCGACATTGAAGTAACCACTGCCGGTATCTTTCGATCGTCCCCAGGTGTAAGCGACCAAGGTGCTGAAGCCTTGCGTGAATCGTCTCTGGAACTTTGTCTCGAGAGCCTTGTAATTACCACGGCCTTTCGACAGTGTGTAGTTAACCCCAGCGCCAACCCAGGGCATCAGGCGAAAGGCGTCGACTTGCGCCGCAAAGTTCGCGCGACACGTAGCGTCGGTTGCCGCGCATGGATTTATCATCGTCTGACTCGCCGAGTTCGCCAAACCCGAATAGGGCAGCCGTCGACTGATGCTGCCAACGTAGGCGGCGGAGATCATATAGTTCTTAGCGAGCTCCCGCTGATATTCGATGTGCCATTGATGTGAGTAAGGATCCTTGTAATTTGGATCGTCATCAAAACTGCCGACGCCCCAGGGCGAATTTACCGGTAGCGGCTTGGCAAATCCCTGCGACTGAAATTGAATGATATTAAAGGCGCCACTATTCGTGAAACTAACGGGCGCATTGGTGCCGGTTGGGCTGGCGAATGCTGTCGCGTCTGGCCACACTGCAGCTTCGAGATCATTCTGGCCATACTGGCTGCGAGCCGGCAGCGGATCGAAGTAAAGTCCGTAACCCGCACGAATCACGTTCTTTGAATTCAAAGACCAGGCAATCCCGACACGGGGGCCGAAATTGTCCCTAACTGGCGCCGGCGCGAAAAATGATTTACCGGCCAGTACTACATTATTAAAGTGCGGATCAGAGAAGAAGGCATCGGGGATGCACGGAGCCGCGTTGGTCACACTGCACTTTGGCGGCATTACCGCGGCGCCAATAATCCAACGCTTATTCTGGATGTCGAAGCTATTCCAGAGCCGGCCATCCAAGGTCTTTGGTTGCGTGAGATAATCGTAGCGCACACCTAAGGTCAACACGACATTACGTTTCACTTTCCACTCGTCCTGTGCGTAACCTGCCCATGAAGCATATTTGAATTGCACGGCCCCACCATGCAACACGGGAAGTTGGGCGGTAAAGCTGTTAGGAAAACCGAGGAGCGCTGACGCTAGCGACAGACCTGTCGAACTGGAAGTCGGATTACCGGTCTGACCGTTAGCAAACGTGTAGGTCTGGAAAGTATTTAGTTGGATGCGCTTCGCTTGAATGTACCAGGCACCCATCTTCATGTTGTGATTTCCTTTTATCCAGGTAATTCCCGGCGCGACACTCCAGTTCGGATTCTCGCGCAAAGCCGGACCACGAATTCCAAAGTTACCGCTGCCGCCGGCCGTCCAGTTCGCTAGAGTCACCAGTAGTCCCTTGTACTTATCGATATCGACAAATCCGGCTTGATTCAATGGATCGAGGCCTGCCTCGTGCTGGTTCTGCTGGCTCGAATCCACGCCGGGCCGCCCGGCATAACCGGCTCGCACGTCGAGAATTAATCGCGCATTGAAAGTATGCGTCCAGCCTCCACCATAGTTTCTTCCTTTGCCGCTGCCGCCGGTCGATCCCTGCTCTCCCAGAGGATTCAAGACCGTCACGACCTGCTGCGTAAAGCGAAAGAACATGTTGTCAGCGTCGCGAAAGCGGTGGTCGATTCTGAATTGAAATCCGTTCGAGTTATTTATCGTCGGCCGGCTTTGCGCGAAGTTGTTTTGCGCGTCGCCGCTAAAGTTAGGCACCGGCGAGTAAGTCTTGAAGAAACTTTGCATGGGCGCAAAGATCAGCGCCTGGGGAATCTTGAAACATGGAGTCCCTGTGGTCTGGTCCTGTTGCTTGGACGCATTTACCGGCAATGGATTTCCGGCGGTGTCGCAACGAAACGCATCGCGCACAAAGCTAGTTCCAACCTGTCTGGTTGAGTAAGGATTGAATATCTGTTGCCGGAATGGCGTGCTGGTGAAGTCGCCGTTGATTTCAGCAGCGGTAGGCACATAAGACAACCCGAGTCCAGGCTGGCTATAGCGCCAACCATCGTAACTGAATTCGAAAAATGTTCGGTTCCTGATTATCGGACCGCTTACCACTCCACCAAATTGATTCTGCCTGAAGGGCAGCGGTTTCTTGGGAACACCGGTCGCCGTACCGCAACGGGCAGTCGTGCAAACGTCGAAGCTGTTGCGCGCGTCGAACGCGTCGTTGCGCACGTATTCAAATCCGGATCCGTGAAAGCTGTTACCGCCGGATCTTGAAACCATGTTCATCACGCCACCCATCGCGCCGCCAAATTCCGCTTTGGCGTCCTGGCCCACGACCTTAAACTCCTGGACGGCATCGATGTTCGGAATCACGATATAAGTCGGCCCGCGAACATTCGTGTTGATGATCCCGTCGAAAAAATAAAGCTTTGAACGATTCTGCTGTCCGTGAAACGAGGGATCGACAAATCCCGATCCGGGGATGCCAACATTGCCTTCAACTCCGCCGATACTTTTATTTTGCGAAGTCGAAACAGGAGTCACGCCAGGCGTCAGGGTCAGTAACTGAGTGAAATTTCGCCCGTTGAGCGGTAGGTCTTCCACGGTCCGTTCGTTAATCACCGTGCCGAGTTCGGATGAAGATGATTGGACTAATTCCGAACCCGCCGTAACTTCAACCACTTCTGACATCTCGCCAAGCGAGAGTGTGATGTTTTGCGTCAACGTTTCGCTAACGCCCAACGTAAACTTACTCGTCAGCGATTTCTTGAATCCCTTGACCTCAACCATCAGGATAAACGACGCAGGTTTGACGTTCACGAACGTGAAATAACCACTTTGATTCGTCGTTGCCTCTATCTCGCCCTTGGTCGCCTGGTCAATTAGCTTCACCGCAGCGCCCGGTACTGCAGCGCCGTTTGGATCAGAAACGGTTCCGTTGACTTCGCCGGTTGCAGTCTGCGCAGAGACTGCCGGCACCGACAAGAAAACGAAGAGAAGTAAGAGTAAAGAATATTTGAGAGAGCGCATCGCTCGCCTCCTTTCAACAAGCTTTGAGTTTCAACCTCGAACCCAACGCCAGCTCGAGCTGGCCTCTCCCCTTGATCCCAAGAAACACGTTCACGAGATAACGCGGGCGCTTTCCGCGGCGAGCTTCGCGTTACCCTCAGAAGTTAATCCTTATCGAACCCTGCATCACGCGCGGCGTTCGCGCGCTGGTGGGGGTCCCAAACGTAGTCCTCGTCTGTTTGATCACTGCTCCTTTTGTTCCATCCGGATTAGTCACTGATACCAACCCAAACGTCATGGCGGCGTCGATGTCTCGGAAATTCGTGTGGTTGAAAATGTTGTAGATCTCCCAACGCAACTGAATCTCGCGCTTCTCGCCAATTTTTACGTTCTTAAAGAAGGCCAGATCGTTGTTGAAGATCGACGGCATGCGAACGGAATTGCGCGGCATGTTGCCAATCTGTCCCAGTGCTGTCGGGTTGGTGAAACAACTTGTATTGATTACGAGAGCCAAGCCGGTTGGATCCGCTCCGGTTATTCCCTTCATCGGATCGCAGACGATATTCACACGCGCGTTTACCTGTCCACCAGTGAAATCCGTAATCATCGTGCACACAGTTGATGACGTCTGAATCGATCCGGGCGGACAAATCTGTCCAGCAGTAACTGTTACGGTGCCGCTCGTATAAGTTATGCCGCTCGATCCAAACGTGGCTAGATTCTTCGGTTTACCGCTCACAAACGAAGTGGTGCCGGATATTTGATAATCGTCGAACAGAAGCTTCACCAGCCGGCTGTGCCAATGCTGGCTCAGTTTCGGCACGTCGTAGATGTAATTGACTGTCAGAATGTGCGTCTGATCAAAATCCGACGGCGCGTAGCTGAAAGCTTTGTATGGACGGCTGTTGTTCACATCGGAAGTGTCGTCGTTCGCGTAATCAAAGGATTTTGAATAGGTGTACGCGACTCCGTATTGAAATCCATGCGTGTAGCGCCGATTGACCTGGACCTGTAGCGAATTGTAGTTCGAGGTTCCACCCCAGGTGTTCTGGTTGATGTCGGCATAGCCACGGTACGGCCGCAGGAAATCATTATTCTTCGAACTACTCGCGGTAAGCGGATCGCGATTCTCAGGATGACAAGTCACGTGATAGAGAGCGGCAAGTGTGCAATCGACGAACTTTGCCGTGTCGGGAACTCCGTTGATGTTGCGCTGCTCGCCGAGATGACGAGCAAACGATCCAACATAAGTCGCTTCAATGATCGTCTTGTATCCAATATCTTGTTGGAAGCCGAGCGAGAAGTTATAGATCGTCGGAGTCTTCGAGTTAACTTCGAGTGACCTCAGCGCGGTCGGAAAGTTCAGCGCGCTGGTCAGGCTGGCAGCAAGATTGTCTATGTTGCCATTTTGCAGCGTGAAGACCACCTGCTCAGGCGGATTCGATCCCAGGCTGCTGGCGCCGGCGCCACCCGTTCCGCCGCCGATACGCGGTGCGTGATACGCGCCACCCATCCCCCGGATAACGGTCTTGCCTTTACCAAACATGTCCCACGCAAACCCTACCCGCGGCTCCCAGTCAACTGGAGCTGTGTGCCTGAAACCTTTCGGCGCTGAGGGATCGTTCGGCAGCACGATTCCGTTCAGCGGATCACCGGTGCCGGGGATGAAAGAGCGAACCAAACGCGCGGGCTGCAGTTGCGCAGCCGTCGGATTCACGATACGTGGATCGACTGCGCGCTGATTAGCCGCCGAGCAAGCCGTTCCAAATGCGGGAATTCCATTTGGTTGACCAACGCAATACCCGACATAGAGCAAAGGCGCCTTGGATGGATCAAAACGGGCAGGATCGAAGTTCGATCCCTGACCATCGATTTGGAAGAATGGAGTGTGGCTACCCCAACGCATTCCGTAATTCAGAGTGAACCTTCGGGTGACTTTCCATTCATCCTGCGCATACCACTGCAATAGCCGGATTTCGCTGTTAGTGAAATTGCGGTGTTGTGATTCGGTGTAAGTGTTGAAGTTCCCCAGCAACGCGTTCGCATAAGCGAAGCCGGTGTTTCCCGCGGCCGTGGTGAAACCGTTGGTCGTGCTAGTGCCGAAGTCCAGTCCGCCGGACCATTTACCACCGCCGGGTGCCTCTCGATTGAACAGACGTTCAGAGTACACACCGAACTTGAAGTTGTGCGTGCCGTGAATGACCGAGAAATTGTCAGCGAACGATGGCTTGATAAAGTCATTGCCGACTTCTCCCCAACGATCAAGCCAGTTTATGTTGGCGGGATTGCCGACCACACTACTCCAACCGGTGATCGTCGGAACTAAACTCAATCTGTTGTTGTCAGGGAACAACTGTGGCGCGGTGAAGTTTAGGGCTGATCGGGTCAAGCCCTCGATCATGCCGGTGGAGGGAACAAAGCCTTCCGAATCGTGTCGCATACCAAAATTGAATTCATTCACCATCCTTGAATTCGCGATATGCACCCAATTCGCCGACCAACCGTTGTCCTTATATAGATAGTGCGACATGATGCCCCAACGATCCACGCCGCCACTGCCGTTGGGCCAGCCTGATGTTCCCAGACCTTCGTTATCTGAAGTCCACCATTGCGCTTTCCAATAAACGTCGTCTTTTTTCGAAGGCTTGAGGTCAAAACGGATCACATAACTGTGCTTCGGCACATCGACGCTCTTTTGATTCACGTATTGACCAGGATTAGCCGCAGTGGGCGAATTGGGAAGCGGAAAGTAGTTGAGCATGTTCTGCAAGCTCTTACTTATCCGGGCGGTGGGGATTATGTTCCCGGGAAACTGCAATCCGGTTAGAGGATCAAGTACGACCGGAGTGGCGCCGCTGGAGTTTTTCGATTGCGAGAAGTTTCCTACTCTCTCCAAAGCCGTTGGAACTGTCACCGTAACCGGATCGGTTGGAGTGATCGTGTGCGGCTTTTCCATCGAAATAAAAAAGAATGCCTTGTTTCGCAACAAGGCATGATTACTCTCACCGAATCTGAATATTGGCAGCGGGCCTCCGAAATTAAAGCCAGGGATCTTGTGCCGGTAAAGAGGCCGCGGCAATTTCGCTTTGTTGCTAAAAAAGTTATTCCCATTGAGCGACTCGTTTCTGACGAAGTAATAAACGCTGCCGCGGTATTCCTGTCCGCCGCCTTTCGAGACGACATTAATCAACGCGCCGCCGTTGTTGCCGTACTCGGCCGCATAATTGTTTCGCAGCACTTTTACTTCGGCCACCGCATCCTGATTGATCGTCATGCTCAACTTGTTCGAGCCGCTCGGTTCGCCGGCAAACAAGCCATCGATTGTCGCCACCGTCGATCGGCCACGCTGCCCGTCCACATTCGGCAAGTCAGTCCCGAAACCCTCGCCCACCGCTTCGATGTCGTCGTTGTTTGAAGTTCCCGGCAGCAAGCGCAACAGCGAGGTAATGTCACGGCCTTTGGTGGAAATCAGATTGATCTGGTCCGACGTTAACCGCGACGTGAGATCGCTGCTTTCCTTTTCAACGAGCTGCCCTTCACTGGCGATGGTAACGGTCTCACTCAACTGTCCGGTCTTCAGCGGCACCTCGCCAAAAGCCAGATCCTCGTTAGCGCTGAGGACCACCTTTGTTCGCAACAGGGTCTCAAAACCCTGATGTTCGATCTTCAGCGTATACGTACCGGGTTGGACGGATGCGAAATTGAATCGGCCAGCCTCGTTCGTGACTTGATCGCGTTTGTCACCCGTCTTGTCATTTACCAGCGTCGCTGTCGCACCGGGCACAACGGCGCCATTCGGGTCGGTAATGACGCCGGAGATGGAACCAGTCACAGATTGCGAGAACGCGACTGAACTTACGAGCAGCAGTGCGAAGAGGGCAAGCGCTAACGCTGTCCAATGACGAATACCGGCCAGGGCGACCGGGAGCAACGAGCGTCGATGCTTCGAAACAAACATGATGATCTCCTTTTTCTGGTGGCTCGATTCACAACGCGGAGCGCGTTGGCAAACCTTCAACTCGACTCTTAATTAGCGCAACCAGGATGTCTGCGCCGCTTGTACCTTTTTGGCAGGTTCGAAACCGAAAAACGAATAAAGCCGAATTACCCCAGGGACTCTCTATTTGATCCGTCGTGATGGAAGGTCGCCGACATTGGCCGCCGGATCCGGAACATCACATCTACTGGCTTGTTACCGGTAACGGATACTAATTCGTTACCGATAACGATGTCAAGACAAATGTTGATTTGGAGGGAAAGTTTTTGCGGTAATCGACGGCGCCTTTATTTTGAGGGACCGTCCTACGACTCGAGTCCTGAGCGATGTTCCATCTCTTCAATTCTCTGGCCTTCGGAACTCTCTTCAGTGAGCCGCGCTGTGGCAGTTCCGCGCCGACCGAACAGGAACATCACGACTCCAAAGATCAACATGACAGCTCCCCACCAAAGGTCTACGTTCACTGCGTGATCGTTTGGACGAAGAAAAGCTCCAACGACAACAAGGAGCAGGCCCAGAACCGTAAACATCAGCCCAATCGGTAAACGAATATCGAGTTGCATTTGGTTCCTCCGGCGTTTTCACCAAAAAATGATGTTCAGTACAATTGCCGCGGCCACGATGATTACTGCGAGCACAGCGGGCCTCTGATACCACGGCAGATTGTCCTCCGTTGTCCGCTCGGTTAGTGAGTAGACCAGTCCTTTCAGTTCTTGCTCTCGGCGTGCCTTAGTCAAGGCGCTAACAATAATCGTGACTACAAAACATGCTGACCATGCGAAGATCGCCGTCCAAAACGCCTGCGCCAATTCACTGGGATAGACGTGTAGCACGCCAAACCATCCGCCTTTCACGCCTGGCTGTCCACCTGCGGGCAAACTCAAGCCATGATGTATGGCAGCGCCAATCGTTCCCGCGATTAATCCGATGAACGCGCCGTGACCGGTCGTGCGCTTCCAAAACATGCCCAACAGAAAAGTCGCCAACAGCGGCGCGTTAACAAAAGCAAACACTAGTTGCAGCATGTCCATGATGTTGTTGAAGCGCGTCGTTACGTACGCCGCGGCGATCGAAATCGCAATTCCGAAGACGGTCGCCATGCGCCCCATCCAAAGATAGTGCTGGTCACTGGCCCCGCGCTTTATGTACGACTGATAGATATCGTAGGTCCAGACGGTATTAAATGCCGTGACATTGCCCGCCATTCCCGACATGAAACTGGCCATCAATGCGGTCAGTCCAACTCCTAACATTCCCGTCGGAAAGTAATGGCCCAGCATCAACGGAATTGCCATGTTGTATTCGAAGGTGCCGTCAGCTTTTTTGGGCAGGCTGAATCCGCTGCCGCCTGTTTTGTAGGTAAGCGCGATTGCGATCATACCAGGCAGAATTACTAAGAACGGAAACAACATCTTCGGTATCGCGGCGATCAGCGGCGTGCGCCGTGCGGCTGACATCGACTTGGCGGCCATCGCTCGTTGCACTACCAGAAAGTCAGTGCACCAGTAACCGAACGACAAAACGAATCCCAACCCCATGGCCAGCCCAAACCATTCAATACCCATTGGGTTTGATGACGGCGAGCCCATGAACTTCCACGAGTGGCTCATGGCACCAGGTGCAAAACCGTTCGATGTTGCAACCGTAGCGAGCCGCATTTGCAAACCTGACCAACCGCCTACATCTTTCAAACCAAGAAAGACCAGCGGTGCGAACCCAAACACGATCAAGAAGAATTGCAGCACCTCGTTGTAGATCGCCGAAGTCAATCCGCCGAGGAATACATAAACAAGCACGATTGCTGCGGCAATCAATATGCTGAACGAGAAATTCCATCCGAGTAACGTCTCGAGCAGCAAGCCCATCGCGTAGAGTGAAATGCCCGACGACAAAACCGTCATCAGGGCAAAAGAGAACGCGTTGAAACCGCGTGTCTTTTCATCAAAACGTAGCTTCAGATATTCCGGCACCGAACGCGCCCGCGAACCGTAATAGAACGGCATCATGAAGACACCAATGAAAGCCATCGCGGGGATTGCGCCGATCCAATAGAAGTGACTCGTTGCGATTCCGTACTTCGCGCCCGACGCGCCCATCCCGATCACTTCCTGAGCGCCCAGATTCGCCGAGATGAATGCGAGCCCGGTGATCCACGCCGGAATCGACCGTCCGGAGAGAAAGAAATCTGTGCTTGTCTTCATGTAACGTTTCAGCGCAAAGCCAATGCCCAGCACAAAAACGAAGTAAATGACCATGACGGTCCAATCAATGAAGGTTAGTTTCATGATGGTCTCTTGCGGATCAATTCACCCACAACACCGGCTGACGAATGAAGAAGTTGCGAACGACTTCCTCGACGCTTGAATCTGCCGGCAAAGTCTTCCACAGATCGAGGTAGTCCCTGCGGTTGAAAGCGATTCCGGCAAACAACAGACTGTTCTGTCGCATCGGCCACTCTTTGTCGTACATCACATCAGGTTTGAGCGGCCACAATTTCTTATCGCGAATAAACGGCGCCATATAGTCCATCGCACGTCGAAAGCTGCGACCTTTGCTGCTCTCATAGCTAAACAGATTGTCATGAGGAGTCGAGAGTATCTCGCAAACCGTCGCCATCGCTTCCAGGTTGAACAGCGAGTAGCCGTAAGGCTTCGTTCGTCTTAGCTCTTCCGGAAAGCTACCGTTCTCAGCAATCTGATTAGGAACGATTACAGTTTTGAAACGTTCGCGACAATAATCAAGCAGCTTTTGGTCATTAGCTAATTGCGCGAACGCCGCGACCTGCATGAGCCAACAAGTTCCATGGTTGTTCTTCGCGTCGCGCTCATCGGTCCCGTTCTTGCTGGTCGTCATCCAAAGCAAATACTCTTTGAACCATTGTGTGATCGAACCAAGTTCCGTCATCGATAACGCCGACGAATCTTTCAGAACTTCAATGGCGCGCGTGACTTCAACGAGATGAATCGTGTCGATGATCCCAATTCCCCGCCCTGTCGTGATTCCATGAATCGCTTGCGCGTATTGCAGGTTCGGATTCATGCGCGTGCGCTCGTCGACGAACCACGCACGCAGGTGTTCGGCTGCCTTCGAAGCGTAGCGTTTATCCTTAGTTAACTTCCATGCAGCAACCAGCGCCGGCACTTGCACGCTTAAGCGCATCAGCGCGCGGCGGTGCTCAACGAAGTTATCGGGGTTCGTCATGCCGTCGCGTTGAATGTAAGGGCCGTTAGGATTCGCCGGATTGGGCCACCAATAGTCGCCCTCCGAGAAGAAGTCGTGTAGCCCACCGGCGCTGCGCGGACTTGATGAAGCGGTGATCGTAATTGGTTTTTCTGAGAGATATTGATTCGCCGCTCTGATGATTCGCTCTCGATCAATGGCCGCGACATTAATGCGCGCTGTTTGCGCCGCCGGAGCGCTATACAACAAACAGACCAGAATCAAGATTGTAGTTACACGATTCATATGAGCGGCGATTACACTGGTTGAAATCGACCTACAAATCCTCCGCCAGCACGCAGCTTAATCGTCAAGTTATCGCGCCGCGTCAGGGAAACCTTCTCCATCTCGACCGCCGCTGGATTGTCCATCTGATCTCGAACCAGCGACGCGCGATATTTTCGCGACGACAGAAAACTCAACGGTACGCGTATGGCTCTTCCCGTTAGCGCGTTCATGATTCCGATAAACCATACTTCGCCACTTCGTCGCGCGAACGCCGCCACTTCTCCGATTTCCGATTGCGGCAGGACAATCGTTTCATCCCAAACGCTCGGAATTGTCGAGATCAGATCTGCTGCCGGATTATCGAGAATATGTTGCGGATGCGCGCCATAGATCATCAACGGCGAAGTAAAAACTATTGCCGTAGCGATTTGATGGGCCCATGAAGTCTCTCTTCGCCGTTCGCCGAAATGAACCGGCGTGTAATCCGCGTGCCCGGCGAGAAACCGCGTGAACGGCAAAGTTGTATTGTGTACCGAGCGCAGACTCATGCTTCGATTTTCCAAACCGCGAATCGCCTCGCGCGTCATCTCGTTGGGCCAGGTGCGAGATTCGCCCGCCGGTTTGTTCGCGCCATGAAACTCAACCATTATTTTGTGTTCAGCGGAAGTGCGCAGCAATGCCTGATAAAGATCGATGATCTCTTTCGCCTCATGATCGAAGAAATCGATCTTCGCACCGACAACTCCTACTCGATTCAGAAGAGAGAAGAAATCTTCCCGAGCTTGTGGCGTGCGAAGCGCGCGACTATGTTTCCAAAACCAGAGCGTGACTTTCTGTTGAGCCGAGTAATCGACCAGCTCGCGCATCTGCGCTTCCGTCCAACGCTGCCAGATTCCCTCGACGACGTTGTATTCAAACCCGAGCTGACCCGCAAGCCGCGAGAACTCCTTGATGCCATCGAACGTGTTGTCGCCACCGTCGAGGTAACGCCAGACGGCGCGGCCCGGCCTTATCCAGCCAGTCTGCATTCCTTGCGGAAAGATCGTTCTGTCGGGCGCGGGCGAAAGGTTACTAATAATATCGCTGTTGACCAGTGTGTTGAGATCACTACCAATCATGATCGCGCGCCACGGCGTTGTGATTGTTCCGTCGATCGCAGCCGGTCTTGCCAGTCGCTTCGCCTCTTCTTTTCCGTAGCGCAAATCAAATGGATGACTGACGGGCAGCGCGTGACCCAGAACTGTGGTGAATCCTCTTTCGCCATTCGCGCGAAGGCCCATTCCTGCGTAGTTGATCAAGGCCGCTTCGGTTATTGAGGCATAGCCTTGCCCTCTCGGAAATTTGATCGTGAGCGGCGGCGCAACCCACTCTCCGTTCTTCACGTCCTCGATTGGTCTTCGCCTATGAGTCCCTTCGTAATGACCTTCGAAGTCATGGAACCAGACTGTGCTACCGACGGGCATCGTGAATGTCGTTGCCTCGTCTGGCACGCGAGATGTGTTACCGGGAACGATGAAGCGAAACGCGATGCCGTCATTGAACGCACGGACTTCCAGAATGTAATTCGTGTTGCTCGCCGTATGTCTGATCGAAATCCGCGCGCCCAGGCAACTGTTTACGGCTGATGCATGAGTGCCGCGTGTTGCATATGTTTCGTAAATCCGATAACGCTCAATCTTCCCGATCGCACTGTCGCGGCAAAGATCGATGCCATCGACCACTATGGCTAACTGCGAAGGTTCAATTGCGATCTGACTTGCTCGAGTCAGCCGATAACGCAATTGCGGCCCGGCAGCGAAGAGACTGAATTGAACTAGTCCGTTTGGGCTCTTGAAAGTGATGATCTCTCCCGAGGAGGAGCCAATCACCGGCATAGTTGCAAGCAAAGCAGACGCGGTGATCGCGGTCGAGAGAAAATTGCGCCGTGAAACGTTGGCTTTCGTCATGAGCCCAGCCGCGTAGCGGCATCGTGACTTTAGCCCAGCCTTTCAAGGCTGGGTCAGGTGCACCAATAGATCGGTCGTGCGTCAGCGACGGCTGAAGTGACAATGTCGTTTCGTGTGGTCGCTAACGCAACCGCAGCTGTTGCTTACGGCAAGCCCTGACTGGAAAGGCAGGGCTAAAGTAATCTGATTGCTACGCGACCTTTGAAAGCTCCGTTGGCAGTACGCACTACGCACTGCGGCGCACTCCAAATCAATTTGCTTTCCAACTGATCGGCTTCGGCTTGTAATTCAAACTCGCCGCACCTAACTCTTCATTCATGATCAAAAAGGCGCCAAGCCCATGAAAGTCGTTCACGTTTCGTTTGCGCGCAAAGTAGTACGCAAGGTCGCTCACATTCGTGCCTTCGCAAATGTCGATCAGATTCGTCAAGCCATCCGCGTCCCTGGAGAGCTTGGTTAGCACGCCGCGATAACCTTTCTGCGCCACGGCTTCGTAATGCTTCGGCAAATAGCCGCGCTTCACTCCCATCCACATCATGTAGCTGTACATAGCTGAGCTTGATGTTTCCAACCAATTGCCTTCGACATCGCCTTTATCAACCACCTGGAACCAAAGTCCTGTCTTAGGATCCTGATATTTTTCGTAAGCCCGCGCGAGCTGCTGCACAATCTTTATCAAGTCATTTCGTTTGGGGTGATCTTTCGGCAAGATGTCGAGGATTTGAATTAGAGTCATGCCAAACCAACCGATTGCCCGACACCAATGATAAGCAGAAGTGTGCGTCGTCGGGTTAGCCCACGGTTGCGCCCCACTTTCGTCGTACGCGTGCCAAAGCAAGCCCGTGGCCGGATCATTCAAATGCTTGTAATAGATGAGCAGTTGCTTCGTGACCTCATCGTTCGCGTAGGCGCCGTCACCGAACATCTGTCCGTACCGCGCGAGAAACGGAAGCGACATGAAAACTCCGTCAGCCCACAACTGCCATTGCCGGCTTTGAGTTTCCGCATGCCAGAAGCCGCCGTCTTTCGTGCGTGGGTAAGTGTCGAAAACTTTCCTGATGTTCTCTGCGGCGAGTTTGTATTTCTCCTGCTTCGTCTCCTTATAAAGTATCAGCAGCAGATTTCCCGGCAGCATGTAATCGAGTGCATTAATTGGGCGATTGATTGTGCCTTTATCATCGATGTGCAGATCGATCCAGGATTTGACGTGATCGAGATAACGCGGATCCTTGGTGCGCAGGTACACGAGGTAGACGCCATACAAGTAGAGCGCCTTCGCATAACCCCAGCCTTTCAGAGAATCGGCGGTCGGGTAACGCTTCATCGTGGACTCGACCATAGCTACAGACCAATCGGTCGATGGATTGACCGACAGGGAATTCGGCGATGGATTGGGTGGAGCGGCGTTCAGCGTTTGAGCGAGAACCAGAATCGCGAGGGCAGTTGGCGGAAGGCGCCGGCCCATGCGAACGCCAATTAGTTTGCTTCTCATGGTTGAGCTTTTTGAGCAGAAGTCGGCAGGTCATGATTGAGCAGCCGGCTACGATCTGCCGAATCAAGATCCGGCACTTTCCCCATTAACATCTGATAAGGTTTGTCGTGGTAGACGAGTGCGGCGCGCCGCATCAATGGAAACAGCGATTCAGGCTTTATGCCGCCGAGTTCCGGGTACTGCCACTTCCTTTCCCCTATTGCAATGGGCGCAAGAAAATCGAGCGCTTTGCGAATGCTTCGCCCGTCGTCTGTTTGAAATTCCCACAAATCAACACCAACACGTTCACCCAGAGTCGCTAATTGCATCAATCCATCGAGATTTCCGTTGCTGTAACTCCACGCCTTCGTGCGGGCCAACTCTAAAGGCTGACGCCCGTCGGGTTCGACCTGCGTCGCGATTCTTTTCTGACGCGCTTGTTCCAAGGTCTGCTTCGCCAAGTCTCTCCGGCCAATGAAAAGCGAGTAAGATATTACTTGCACGTCGTAATAAGTGCCGTGATTGTTTTTGGCTGCGGCTTCCTCGCGTCCGTTCTGGCTGTCGAGCATCCATTGCAGAAACTTTCCAAACCAATCTTTCAAACGCTGTTCATCTTCTGTGGTTAAGGCTTTTGACCCCTCGAGCAAACCGATCGCGTCGACTACGCGCGTCAAACCGCGCGTTTCAATCAGGGCTATGCCGCGCCCCGTATTGACACCGGGAATGAATTGCCCGTATTGCAGATTCGGATTCATTCGCGTCGCTGGGTCTAGAAAGAACGCGCGCAACAACTCCACGGCCTTAGACGCATACTTCTCATCGCCGTTGAAGTAATAGGCGAGCGCAAGTGTCTCGACTGTTCCTTCAACCTGGTCGAGGCTGTTATGATCGGTAATCTTGTTGATCTCCGGATTGCGTTCGCCATCGCGACGTATGTAAGGCAAACCGTTGGGAGATTTTGGATTGGGCCAGAAGTACGGCGCCTGGCTCATGTAGTCGCGCTTGTCGCCACTTGGTGGTGTAACCGTCTTGGTGGTAATCGAAAACGGACCTTCAGCAAGAGCCTTTTGGGCGTTACGCTGCAACCTGGCCCAGGCCGCCTGGCTATTTCTGTCGCCTTGATTAATCGCTGCACGAGCTGCCCGCAAACGCGCCGCATCGAGAAGGAAAACTCGGGGAGACTGATCAGCGCCGCCGCGATTTGGCTGCTGGCCTTGAGCCAGAATCGCAGAGGCACTGAGACAAGCCAGCACACAGACCAACGTGAATCTGACTTGCTTTTTTGAAAGCCCCAAATTCATTGAAGCAACGAGAGGAAAACTTCTTGCCGAATCGACGCGCAACGTTGTAAAGTGTCGCGAACTAACAAGCGTTACCGGTAACGAGCAGGGAGGATTCTATTGACTGCTCCAAATGCTGTCAATAGTTATTCGAACGAGCCGATTGATGAAGAACCATAAAGCTACCCGCTTCGCCCTGTTAAGCGCATTGATTTTTTTCTTATTTTCCGCGCCGGCGATCACCGTACTTTCGAATCAACCAGCACAAAGCAAGAAAACGGTCTATCACGAGGGCTGGATCGATCTGAACAAAAACGGTCGCATGGATGTTTACGAGAATCCTCGCGCGCCGATCAACGCACGGGTTGAAGATCTTTTGCGCCAGATGAACCTCGAGGAGAAGACCTGCCAGACGGCAACGTTGTACGGCGTCGGACGTGGTCGCACGGGACAACCCGCACCTTTGGAAGATGAGCTGCCGACCCCGGACTGGAAGACCAAATTGTGGAAGGATGGCATCGCCAACATCGATGAGCATCTCAACGGTATTGGCCCACACGGCAAGAGCATCTACGCAACCGACATTGCCAAACACGTCTGGGCCATGAATGAGGTACAGCGTTTCTTCATTGAAGATACGCGGCTCGGCATTCCGGTCGACTTCACTAACGAAGGCCTGCGTGGCCTCGCGTATTCAACCTCAACCAGCTTCCCTTCGGAGCTAGGCCAGGGCCACACCTGGGACAGGGAATTGATCAGCGAGATCGGCAGCATCACCGCGGATGAGGCGCGCGCGCTTGGATACACAAATGTATACGCGCCGACTCTGGACGTTTCGCGCGACCAGCGCTGGGGACGAATTGAGGACACTTACGGCGAGGATCCTTACCTCGTATCGCGTCTCGGCGTTGAGATGGCGAAGGCGATGCAGAAGAATTATCAAATTGTGTCTACGGCCAAGCACTTCGCGATTTACAGCATCGCGAAAGGCGCTCGCGAAGGTCAGGCCCGTACCGATCCGCAGGCGACTCTGCACGAAGTCGAGAGCATCTTTCTGCCTCCATTTAAAGCCGCAATCAAAGAGGCTGGAATTCTCGGCGTGATGAGTTCTTACAACGACTATGACAGCGTGCCGGTCACCGGAAGTCATTATTGGTTGACGGAGAGACTGCGAAATGAATTTGGCTTTCGCGGCTACGTGGTTTCGGACAGTGCAGCGGTCGAGTATCTTTACAACAAGCACGGTGTCGCGACGGATATGAAAGACGCGGTGCGTCAATCGATCGAAGCCGGCCTTAATGTCAAAACGAATTTCACCCCGCCGGAAGACTTTGTCTTGCCCTTACGCGAATTAGTGAAAGAAGGAAAGGTCTCGATGAAGACACTCGACGATCGCGTACGCGACGTGCTGCGAGTGAAATTCATTCTCGGCCTTTTTGATCATCCGTACGTCGAGGACGCAACGCGAGCCGAGAAGATCGTCAACTCGCCCGAGCATCAACAGGTCGCTCTGCGCGCAGCCCGCGAAAGCATTGTACTGCTCAAGAACGATCACAACGCACTGCCGCTCAGCAAAGACATTCGCTCGATCGCCGTTGTTGGCCCAAACGCAGACGACGACAGTCTTACCCGCTATCGCTACGGGCCAAACCAGATCAACGGGATTACTGTGCTCCAGGGAATGAAGAACAAATTGGGTGATCGCGTCAAAGTGAATTACACGAAAGGCTGTGACGTCACCGACGAGCATTGGCCGCAGACCGAAGTCCTGCCTGAGCCGCTGACGCAAAAAGAAAAGGACGAGATTGCGAAAGCGGTTGAAGCCGCAAAGAAATCAGACGTCGCCGTCGTGGTGCTTGGCGATTCACCAAATACCGTGGGGGAAACAGCATCGCGCACCAGCCTCGATTTGCCTGGCCGGCAACTGGACCTGGTTCAAGCCGTTTACGCTACCGGCAAACCAACCGTCGTCGTCTTATTAAATGGCCGGCCGATGAGCATCAACTGGATCGACAAGTACGTCCCGGGAATTATCGAAGCCTGGTTTCCCGGCGCTCAGGGTGGAACTGCGATCGCTGATGTTTTATTTGGCGATTACAATCCGGGCGGAAAATTGAGCGTCACCTTTCCGAAGACTGTCGGGCAGATTCCTTACAACTTTCCGACGAAACCTAATGCGCAATGGGAAGGCGAGAAAACGCGAGTGAACGGTGCGCTGTATTTCTTCGGGTACGGCCTCAGTTATACAACTTTCAAATACGGCAATTTGAGAATCAGTCCCGGGACGGCGTCAGAAGCCCAGGCGTCAACGAGGGGCAGTATTTCCGCGAACCAGAGTTCGCTCAAATTCACAATCTCGTGCGACGTCACCAACACCGGCACGCGCGCCGGCGATGAAGTTGTTCAGCTCTATACACATGAACTCGTCACCAGCGTCACGACGTACGAGAAGAACCTGCGCGGATTCGAACGAGTGCACCTAAATCCGGGCGAGACGAAAATTGTGACCTTCGTGCTGACGCGCGACGATCTCGCGCTTTGGAATCGGCAGCTGCATTTCGTCATCGAACCCGGAAAGTTCAGAGTCATGATTGGATCAGGTTCTGAGGATGTTCGACTGACGGGGCAGTTTGAGATCGTCGCTAAACCAACGACTCGATGAAACCAAGAAAACGTTTAGAGTTCATCTTCGCGCTTGCTTGTGTTCTCGCCCTGCTCTGCTCGGCGACGCCACGATCCTCTTTCTCATTCGCGGCGCGCGCCGCCGAAGCAAACGTTTACAACGTTAGAATATTCGGAGCGAAAGGCGACGGCAAAACAATCGACACTCCGGCAATCAACAAAGCGATCGATGCAGCGGCGGCGGCTGGTGGCGGCACAGTTTACTTCCCGGCTGGAAATTATTTGTCCGTCTCGATTCATCTCAAAAGCAATATCGCGCTTTATCTCGATCAAGGCGCAACCATCATTGCCGCGAATACTTCGACGGATGTGAAATACGATCTGCCCGAGCCGAACGAGTGGGACAAGTATCAGGATTTCGGTCACAGTCACTGGCACAACAGTCTGATTTGGGGCGAGAACCTGACGAATGTCTCCATCCTCGGGCCCGGAATGATCTGGGGCAAAGGGCTTGTGCGCGGTGGCAATCAATCTCGCACACAACCACAGAACGACGCTTTGAATGCTGCGCGCGCAAACGAGCCGAAACAACCTTTTGGTTATCCGAACCCTCGTGATGCGGTCGAGCCCGGCTGGGCCAACAAATCGATTGCGTTGAAGCTCTGCCGCAACGTAATTATCCGTGACGTAACCATTCTGCACGGCGGGCATTTCGCTATTCTGGCAACCGGTGTAGATAACCTAACGATCGACAACCTCAAGATCGACACCAATCGCGACGGCATCGACATCGATGCTTGCAAGAACGTGCGCGTCTCGAACTGCACGGTCAACTCGCCGTTCGACGATGGTATTTGTCCGAAGAGTTCTTTCGCGCTCGGCTACGCTCGCGCTACTGAGAACGTCACGATCACGAATTGCCAGGTCAGCGGCTACGACGAAGGCACGCTGCTCGACGGCACTTTCAAACGCGATTTCCGAAATCAGAACGGGACTTTCAGCCCGACCGGAAGGATCAAGTTTGGCACCGAATCAAACGGCGGATTCAAGAACATCACGATCACGAATTGTGTGTTTGATTATTGCCGCGGACTCGCCCTGGAAAGTGTCGATGGTGGACTGCTCGAAGACGTCACCATTTCAAACATCACGATGCGCGACATCGCGAACTGTCCGATCTTTCTACGATTGGGCAGCCGCATGCGTGGACCAAATGGCGCACCGGTCGGCGCGATCCGCCGTGTAAACCTCAGCAACATCATCGTCTACAATGCTGACGCGAAATATGCGTCGATCCTCAGCGGCACTCCCGGACACGACATCGAAGATGTGACGCTCAGAAACATTCGCGTTTACTACAAAGGCGGCGGGACTAAAGAACAAGCGGCCCTACAACCGTCCGAAAAAGAAACTGACTATCCCGAACCGACAATGTTCGGCGAGATGCCTGCGTATGGATTCTTTATTCGCCATGTGCGCGGGCTGCAGATGAGTGATATTAGCCTGAAATTACTGAAGGAAGATGCGCGTACTCCTTACATAATCTCTGATGCTAAATCGATCGACTTGAATCACTTGCAGATGGATCGCGCGACCAGCGTTCCCAATTTTATTTTGAATGATGTTGAGGACTTTTCGCTGCGGCAGAGTTATCCGCTGAAGGATCTCATTTTGCCCAAAGTAAAGCGACAAGAATTTTAGTCACACGATATGAGTCTGGCTCTCAAGCGTCTCCTCGTTTGCTCAGCACTCGGCTGTCTCGCAGTGTCCATCGTTGCTGGGCAGACGCGTCGACGCCAACCTGGCGGGTCGACTCCAAAGCCTAACCAAAGCAAACCGAAACCAGTCTCTCGGTCACCAAATCTCGCGAAAGAGCCAACCCTCTACGTCGTCGGCTATGCGCATCTCGACACCGAATGGCGTTGGGAATATCCGCAGGTGATTCAGGAGTATCTCCCCAAGACGATGCGAAACAATTTCGCGTTGTTTGAGAAGTACCCGCACTACATCTTCAACTTCACCGGCGCGAATCGATATCGATTGATGAAGGAGTACTACCCTTCAGACTTCGAAAGACTAAAGCATTACGTCGCAGCCGGTCGTTGGTTTCCCGCCGGCTCGTCGATGGAAGAAGGCGACGTTAATTCGCCAAACGCTGAGTCTGTCATTCGACAGATTCTTTACGGCAACAATTGGTTCCGCAAAGAGTTCGGAATCGCCAGCGACGAATACATGCTGCCCGACTGTTTTGGCTTCCCTGCTTCGCTGCCAAGCATCCTCGCGCATTCAGGAATCAAAGGTTTCTCGACCCAAAAATTGTCTTCAGCGTGGCAGCCGGCGCCGCACGTCGGCGGACGCCGCTCGCCGGAAAACACTCCGGTCGGAATTCCTTTCAACGTCGGCGTTTGGGAAGGGCCAGATGGACGCACGGTGATCGCCGCGCTCAATCCGATGAGTTACGGCAGCCAGGTGAACTACGACATCAGCAAGTCACCGCCACCGCCACCCGGCCCCGATCCGATTCGGACCGCACAGCTGAATCAAGTGCGAAATCGAAGTCAGGAAGACTGGCCGAAACGAATCGATACGAACGGCAACCTGACGGGAATCTTCGCTGATTATCATTACGTCGGCACGGGCGATGTCGGCGGTTCCCCGAACGAGAGCTCGGTTAAGTTGATGGAAGCGATCATCACCCGGAGCAAATCGTCGCTGCCTCCATTCTTTCCTTTTGGCGTGCAACCGCGAGCACCCACCGCGCCGGTCCAGCTCGGCGATGGGCCAATACACGTGACCTGGTCCAAGGCCGATCAGATCTTCAAAGATATTCTCGACTGTTGCGCAACCGATCGACTGCCGCGCTACAAAGGCGACCTCGAACTCATCAATCACTCCGCTGGATCGCTCACTTCAGAGGCTTATCAAAAGCGTTGGATGCGCAAGAATGAATTGCTCGCAGACGCGGCAGAGAAGGCTTCGATCGCGGCCGAATGGCTGGCAGCGCGTTCCTATCCGCGCGAGCGTTTGAACGATGCGTGGACGTTGGTGATGGGCGGACAGTTTCACGATCTGCTCCCGGGCACGGCCACGCCCAAGGCTTTCGAGTTTGCCTGGAACGACGACGTGATCGCGATGAATCAATTTGCGGGCGTGTTGACGAGCGCGGCCAACGGAGTTGCTTCGGGGTTGAATACCGAAACCAAAGGAACCGCGATCGTTGTTTACAATCCTCTTAACATTCAGCGCGAAGATGTTGTCGAAGCAAGCATCGAATTTCCGAATGGCCAACCTGCGGCGGTGCGTGTTTCTGACCCCAACGGCGTCGAAGTGCCGGCCCAGGTGTCGCACGGCAAAGTTCTGTTTCTCGCCAAAGTCCCTTCAGTCGGCTTCGCGGTCTACGATGTTCTACCTGCAAACTCTCCGCAATCTTCTTCCGAACTAAAGGTCACTGAATCATCGATCGAGAACGCTCGCTATCGCGTGACGATCGACAATCACGGCGACGTTTCGCACCTTTTCGACAAACAGCTCAACCGCGAATTGCTTTCGGCGCCAATTCGTCTGGCGATCTCGACGGACAATCCGCGGCGATGGCCCGCCTGGAACATGGACTTTGAAGACGAGCAGCGCGCGCCTCGTAGTTTTGTTTCAGGCAATGCGAAGGTTCGCGTTTTCGAGACCGGGCCCGTGCGAGTCGCAATCGAAGTCGAACGTGAGATGGAAGGCAGCAAGTTTGTGCAGCGAATCAGCCTGTCCGCGGGCGATGCCGGCAATCGCGTTGAGTTCAGCAACGTTATTAATTGGAAGGCCAAAGAAGCGAATCTGAAAGCGACTTTCCCGCTCAGCGCCGCGAACAATCTCGCGACTTATAATTGGGACGTTGGCACGGTGCAACGCCCGAACGAGGAGGAACGCCAATTCGAAGTTGCATCACATCAATGGATCGATCTCACCGACAAGAGCGGATCGTTTGGCGTTACGATACTCACGGATTGCAAGAACGCGTCAGACAAACCTGACGACAAGACGATCCGTCTGACGCTGATTCGCACGCCGGGCACACGCGGCGGTTATGCTGACCAGGGAACGCAGGACATCGGCCGCCATGAAATTCTTTTCGGCCTTGCCGGACACGCGAGCGATTGGCGTCAGTCGCAGACGGATTGGCAAGCTTATCGCCTGAACCAACCGCTGATCGCTTTTCAGAGTCCATCTCATTCGGGCGCACTCGGGAAAAGTTTTTCGCTGTTGAAAGTCAGCAACGATCGGATTCGCGTGATGGCTCTGAAAAAAGCTGAGCTGAGCGACGAGACGATCGTTCGTCTGGTTGAAATGGATGGCCGGCGCGAAGCGAATGTTCGAATCACATTTCCATCTGCGGTCATAGCTGCGCGTGAAGTTAACGGCCAGGAACAACCAGCCGGTCCGGCGAACGTTGTGAACGGAGAGCTGATCACCTCGTTCGACGCATACCAACCGCGGACGTTTGCGATCAAACTTGCGCCGGCTCGAATTGCAGTTCCGCGAATCAACTCGCAGCCTGTTCCATTGGATTACGAAATGTCAGTGGCGAGCCGCATGGGCCGTCCCGCCGACGGCGCGTTCGACTGGGCGCCGAACAGCCAGGGCGCGTCGCAGGGAAAAGCTCTACCCGCGGAGATGTTGCCACGCCAAGTAAATTTTGGCGGCGTGCGTTTCGATCTCGCGCCCGCGGAGAAACCAAACGCCATCATCGCGCACGGTCAAACGATCGATCTGCCTGCGGGAAATTTCAATCGCGTGTATCTGTTGGCTGCGGCGGCTAACGGAGATCAGAAAGCGACTTTCCGTGTTGGCTCGAAAGCGACAGAGTTAACAATCCAGGAGTGGACGGGCTTCATCGGCCAATGGGACGATCGAATTTGGCGCACTACTGAAGAGCCGATTCCGCCCAGGCCAAACGCGCCGCCGGGAACGCCGGTGCGCACGCGCCCCAATATTTATGGCGAGATGATCGGCTTGCGGCCCGGCTTCATCAAACGCGCTGATATTGCCTGGTTCTCTTCGCAGCGACGCGCGGCTGACGGCAGCGCCGAGCCCTACGCTTATTCTTATCTGTTTGCTTACGCAATCGATTTGCCACCGGGCGCAAGAACGCTCACGCTGCCGGACAACGAACGCATTCGAATCCTGGCGGTCACGGTCGCGAATGAGCCGTGGGCCATGAATCCGGTTCATCCGCTGTACGACACATTGGAGCGAGAATGAGCCTTAACAAACTGCTGATCGCGATTCTCGTGCTGCCGGCGCTTTGGTCGATGGGTTATGCACAAGTTCGCGTGACGATCGATCACAACGACAACAAAACGGCGAATGCTGAGTTTCGATTTCAGCGAGTTCCCGCGCCGTCGCGAAACGATGCCGGAGCGAAAGCGATCTGGACCATCATCGACGCCGAACCAGACGGAAACTCGCCGGACATCGGCGCGCTCAACGATGGGCTGTGGCCCGACGCTGAAGATCAGCCGCGAAGAAATTTCTTTCTTAGTGCGGGGAGCGGCGGCGGTCGCCTCCTGATGGACCTCGGCAGTGTGATCGAGATTGCGCAGGTGAACAGTTACTCGTGGCATTCAGGCTCGCGCGGACCGCAACTCTATCGCCTATGGGCCAGCGACGGCTCGGCGCGAAATTTCAATGCGGCGCCGAAAGGCACAATTGATCCGGCTTCCTGCGGTTGGACATCCATCGCCATCGTCGACACGCGAACAGACGAAGAAGACGGCGGGCAGTACGGCGCCAGCATCAGCGCTTCCACCGGCACGCTCGGCAGATATCGCTATCTGTTATTCGACTTGTATCCGACCGAAGTCGCGGACAACTTTGGCAACACGTTCTACAGCGAGATTGACGTGGTAGCGAAAAAGTGATGACGGCCATCCAAACATTGCGGATAACCAGCGAGCCGTTTGGCACGATGCCCGACGGTACAGAGGTGTTGCTGTTTTCTCTGGCGAATGATCGGGGCATGGAAGTCAAGGTGATTAACTATGGCGGCATCATCACCGCCATCAAAGTGCCCGATCGGAATGGAGACATCGCTGACGTGGTGCTGGGCCACGATTCGTTGGACGGATACCTAAATCACTCGAGATACTTTGGCGCGCTGATCGGACGTCATGCGAACCGAATTGCTCGCGGAAAATTTCTTTTAAACGGCGTCGCGTATTCTCTGCCAATTAATAGCGGGCCGAACCATCTTCACGGAGGTTCCCAAGGGTTCGATAAAGTAATCTGGACTCCAAACAAAACAGACAACGGACTTGAACTTCACTATCGAAGCCGTGATGGTGAAGAAGGTTATCCGGGAAACCTGGACGCGATCGTCACGTATGGACTCGCGGACGAAAACGAGTTGCGAATCGAGTATCGCGCGACGACGGACCGTGACACTATCGTCAATCTAACAAACCATTCTTATTTCAATTTAGCCGGCGGCGGAACAATTCTCGACCATGAAGTGCAAATCAACGCTGACGCATTTACACCGATTGATGAGACTCTGATCCCGACCGGCGAGATCAAATGCGTGCAGAAGACGCCGATGGACTTCACGTCCGCAACTTCGATCGGAGCGCGTATCAATGAGGACGACGAGCAGTTACGAAATGCCGGCGGCTATGATCACAATTTCGTGCTGCGACAAGAAAACAGCGCGTTTACATCTGCAGCGAAAGTCTACGAGCCGAAAAGCGGACGAGTGATGGAAATTCTGTCTACTGAACCCGGGCTGCAGTTCTACTCGGGAAATTTCCTGAACGGCAGCATCATCGGCAAAGCCGGTCGCGCCTACGTAAAGCATTCGGGTTGCTGTTTGGAGACACAGCACTTCCCCGACTCGCCGAATCATCCAAATTTTCCGTCCACGGTGCTCAAACCCGGCGAAGAATATCAGCACACGACGCTGTTCAGATTTTCTGCGGAGTAAACCAATGAAGAGAAAATCACAACTCGGCATTTCTCTAATTCTCCTATTGATTCTGGGAGGTATGATTGCTGCAATTGTCAGCGCAGGACAATCCCCAGAGCCGCTCACTGGCAACTGGGTTGTGCGCACGCAGAATAATGACGGAACGTTGCGCACGACTTATCTGAATCTGAAACAGGACGGCGCCCGCATCACCGGCACGATTCGCGTGACGCAATTTTTTTATCACATTAGTGAAAGTACCGGCGGACCAGATGGTTTCACAATCACCGGATCGATGATGGATGGCAAGAGCGAGCGGAAGGTTCAGTACGAAGGCAAACTTGTAGGCGACGAGCTGCATGTCTCGACACGACGACGGCCGCAAGACAATCCGACGCAGATGGTCGCGGTGCGAGCGCCTGCCGGTGAAGGCGCCTTGCCCGCACGCAATCCTCTTCCAGCCCTGCACAAAGTGCCCGACAACGGGCTCGCGCGCACTCCGCCAATGGGCTGGAACAGTTGGAACAAGTTTGCGAGCCGCGTTGATGATCCGACTGTGCGCAGCATCGCCGACGCGATGGCGAGTAACGGCATGAAGGAGGCGGGTTACCTTTACATAAACATCGACGACAC
>Ga0075436_100000009_pt1 | contig 256132 bp, 203 predicted proteins | sample RhiMethybrSRZTD5_FD_75303 | JGI IMG/M metagenome (GOLD analysis project Ga0075436, IMG submission 75303) | Populus rhizosphere microbial communities from Tennessee, USA - Rhizosphere MetaG P. TD hybrid SRZTD5 | ecosystem: Host-associated > Plants > Roots > Rhizosphere > Soil | place: USA...
CTGATCTAACGGACAGGCTCATCGGCCTAGGAGCGACATCAGGTTGCTCTTCCTCCTTCTGCCTTGGGTGCGACCCACGGCAAATTGAAAACCACTGAATGCGATAAAGCAAGATACAAGGAGCGAGATGTTTATAGAACCAAGATCTAAACAAATCAAGGCGCCCCTTTAGGAGCGCGAGACAGACGTTCAAGCATTACGCTCCTAAAGGAGCTAAGGTATTTTGGAGGCCCGGACTCGTATAAACATTGCGCGCTTCACAGCGCTCAAGCGGGAAGATCCCGGGACCTGGAAAGCCGCCAGCATCAAGGCGAATTGTCATTGTTATCGTCACCGTTATCTTTGTCATCATCGTTCTTCTTATCTTCGGGCGGCGGCTCGCCTTTTTGATCGCGGATATGCAGGATGGTGCAATCCGCCTCTTCATGAACGCGATCGAACCATCCGCTCTTCATCGCGTTATCGATGAATGACACGTGATCGTCGGAATTATCGGTGAAGATCCACCGCGCGCCGAAACGATCGCGAATCTTTGGCCCAGGATCTTCGTCGTCACCAGTTGTGATCTTTACGTAGAGATCGGACAAGTCGCTGTTCTGATCATGCAAGTAAGTCGGATCGAGCCCCGACGTGTAAACGTGTGTCGGATCGTAGTAGAACAAGCGAGGGAAATCGTCCCAGTCCGTATTGAAGACTATCTCGCCGGCCGGAACGTTCGCGCGCATCCAATAGATGCCTTTCGCATAATGGTCTCGCGGATCGCTATCGCGAATATCCTTTGCCGTGCGATAGACGTTCGAGAATAGCGCAGCTCCCAGACCCGCGGCGACGATACCGGCTTTCATCAAGCGCCAATTTTCTTTTTCCTTCTCCTCTTTCTTAAGCGCACCGGCGTCCTCACGATCGAGGAAGGGCTGTAAGTCAGCCATCACATCCTGCGGCAGATGCGTGAACACCGCTCGCCCGCGCCAGAAACTTTCGAGCGTGAAGGCCGCAAACAAGATCGCGAACGGCGGAAAATATTCCGCGAAGCGCTTCCAGCGAGCAATCATTAACAGCAGCGCCGTCGCGAAAATCAGAAAATAGAGCGGGCGTTGGGCCCGTTTCCGATCGCTCCAATCGAACGTGATGTAACCGATGAGCATCGCCACCAGCGCGACATAACAATTCACGACGAACTCGTAGGTGTCGTACGGATACCATTCCTGCCCGACCTTAGTCGCAAAGTTGCCGGGCGTGATCTTCACGCGCGCGTGTTCCCAGAACAGATAAAGGTTGTGAGGAAAATACGGATTGATGACCAGGCCCAGAACCGAACCGGCGGCGACGTACGCCAGCGGCCGCCACTCGAATCTTTCCTCGCTCCAGCCGATCACGATCGTCCAGATAGCGACGGCAACTCCCAGCAACACGAACATGTCGTAAGTCGCTGCGAAGACAAATGCCAGCGGCAGCAGCGGCAAGTATTTTTTTTCGAACAACAGATAAGTGCCGATGACCAGAAAGATGATCGCGAATGGCGGCGCCTTCGTCATGTTCATTCGATATAAGAACGGCGCCGATGAAGCGAGCAACGCGAGCAGCCAAATCAGCCGGTAACGGATTTCATAGCGAATTACCAACCAGTAACAGGAAAAGACGGCGAGACTCGCAAACAAGATCGCGGAAACTTTCGCGCCGGTTTGCAGGTCGCGAAACCAGGTGAAGGGAATCAGAATAATGTGATACAGCAGATGATGATCGACGTAATTCTTAGGGTTGAGCGTTGTCAGCGGCAGCCACGGAAACGCCGGAGGAAAATGGCCCGCGCGCAGGTTGTCCCAAATCAGGCGCGACCATTTGATGTGATAGTAGCCGTCGTAATCTCCGCAGCAGATCGCATCGGTCGAATACTGAAGCCACCAAAAAATCAGCGCGATGACGATGGCTCCAGCGAGAATATCCGCCGCGCGTATTGCTGAATCAGATTTGATCCAACTATTGAGAGCTGGCTTGCTCGTGCTTTCCGGAACTGCTGGTGATTCCTGAAGCTCTTCCATCGCTTACGAGCAAGAATGCCGTAACGATCGAAACAAAGCAACTGGTTTGTTTGCGAGTTAGTCGAGCAGTTCTTCGATTAGGTTGAGCAACTGCGACGGATTGATTGGCTTGGTCAGATGAGCATTGAAGCCCGCTTGGAGAGATCGACCGCGATCGTCGTATTCAGTGTAGCCTGTCATCGCGATCAGCGGCGTCCCGCGATATTCGTTGCGCGCGCGCAAAGACTCGGCGAATTCATAGCCATTCATCTCAGGCATGCCGATGTCAGAGACAACAAGATCGAAAGGTGTGTCCGCAGCCAACTCAATGGCGGTTTTCGGCGAATTCGCCGTCGCTACTTCAAAGCCAGCGTGACTGAGAAACAGCGCGACCATATCGGTCACGTCCGCGACGTCATCGACGACGAGGATCTTTCTGCTCGTCTGTCTCGACTTGCGCTTGACCGCGACGCGCGGTTTCGGCGCCGCCGCTTTTCGCAGACGCCTGGCAAACGCCTGGTTCGGATTCAGAGCTGACGCCTCTTCCGGCGAGCGAGAGCCGCTTTCCTTACGCGTGAATGTCCCGAGATTGTTACTCAACACTCTCTCAGAAGTGGCTTACAAAACGAAACGGGGCTCGGACGAGACGGGGGACTACCGCAAAGTAAATCCAATACTTGCTCTAAAGGGGAAACCAAGTCTGCAATTTGGGGGGTCTAAATCTAACTCAAAAAGCTACGGCCTGTCCATAGTCAGTCTGTTAGGCAGTGTCTGAAAGTTGTGCTGCCGGGGCATTAGCCCGACAGTTAGGGAGGGCTCAGCATTGATCGTTGCCAAATGAGCCCTCGCTCGCGGTCGGGCTAGTGCCCCGACTCTGTAGCAACACAACTCTCAGACACTACCAATCTGTTGAATTTCTTGGCAGGGGATCTGGCTAAAGTTCGCGTCCGCTACTTCAGCAAACCTGACAGCCAATGCATGATATTCAGGGCCAACTGACGATTGTCGATGCCCGGCCGGTTCATGCCGAATTTCATTTGATTAGGGCCCCCCATTTGTGCGGAAAGCATTGCCGCTTCGCCGAGCACGACGACGCGACCTTTGCCGACATTCATGACGATGCCCTGTGCGCGACCGGCTGCGGATGCCGGATTCGTGTTGACACCGGACATCACATCCACGGCCGAGTCAGCCAACTTCAGGAAGGCAAAACTGTCGGGCGGTCCCTTCAACGATTGACCCGTGAACGTGATGATCTTATTCACGCGTTCCGATTCGTTGCGGCCGCGCGTGATGGAATGATCGGCCAGCCGGCCGCTCTCGCGCGTGTAAACGATGAAACCGGGGTTGTTCGATTCTTTGTCGTAGTTCTCGCTATCAACCGTGAACATCTTGCTCATGTTTACATTGAATCGATCAGCCATGATCTGATTTGCCGACCCCATAGGCGCATGATCGGCAATCAACAGTAACGCGCCGCCGCCTTTCACCCAATCGCGCACCGCGTCACATTCTTCCGCAGCGAACGCTGGATTACTCGCTTCCGGCATCGCCATTCGTTCCGCTCCGAGGGCATTCGAAATCACGAGAATATCGAAGCCCTTGAGAGTTTGGGCCGAGAACTTTTCCTTGTTCGGCGTGATTTGATAGCCGTCGTTTGTGATCAGATCAGCGAAAGGTTTGTAGCGGCCGGTCGAAGTGTGAAAGTTGTTGTGCGCTTCGTCGAATAAAACCTTCGGACCGTTCTTCTTCTCATAAGCGGGATGCGCGACCTTGGCGTCGAAATTCGGATCGGCAACTTGTTGAGCCGTAATCGTGAGAACTGCCGTGGTAAGAACTACCAAGGAGATCGGAAATAATTTTTTCATGACTTACTTGACGGATTGGTCTCTTGATTTGTTAGCGAAACGTGTCAGAAGCCCGAGCGTTAGCGAGGGCAAGTATCGATACGAATCTGTATCGTCGTAGGAAGTTAACTACGATGCCAGCCTCCTTGACCGTCCCACCTCAGCCGGGCTGCCCGGCCCGGGGCCCCCGGTGTCGGGCTTCTGACACTATCCGCGAAGCTTCTTCAAACGCTTTGCGGCCAACATCAGCGTTTCATCTTTCTTGCAGAAACAAAAACGAACCTGTTGTGATCCAAGTGCCGGATCGCTATAGAAACTCGAGCCCGGTACGCACGCGACGCCGACTTCACGAATTAAGTGACGCGTAAATTCGACGTCATCATTGAAACCGAACCCGCTGATGTCGGTCATGACGTAATAAGCACCGTCCGGCCGAAAAGTGCCAAAGCCCGCCGCCTCGAGTTCCGGCAGAATCAAATCGCGGCGAGCTTCGTAATCCTTTTGCAGTTGATCGTAATAAGAAGGTGGCAGCGTGAGCGCGTAAGCGCCGGCGGCTTGCAAAGGCGCGGCCGCGCCGACGGTGAGAAAGTCATGGACTTTGCGGATCGCGCTGGTGATCTCCGGCGAAGCAATGCAGTAACCGACGCGCCAGCCGGTTACCGAATAAGTCTTCGACATTGAATTGACGATGACCGTGCGGTCGCGCATGCCTTCGATTTGGGCCATCGAGATGTGCGCAATCTCGGCGCCTTCGCGTGGATACAGGATGTGTTCGTAAATCTCATCCGTGAAGCAGAGCGCATCGAACTCCTGACAGAGACCGGCGATGAATTCCATCTCGGCGCGCGTGAAGACTTTGCCGGTCGGGTTGTTCGGGTTGCAGATGATGATCGCTTTCGTCTTGGAACTGAAGGCTGCGCGCAGTTCGTCGCGGTCGAAACTCCAATCCGGCGCGCGCAAAGGAACATAGCGCGGCTTTGCATCCGAAAGGATCGCGTCGGGCGCATAGTTTTCATAGAACGGTTCGAAGACGATCACTTCGTCGCCCGGATCGACTGTCGCCATCATCGCCGAGATCATTCCCTCGGTCGATCCGCACGTGACCGTTATCTCGGCTTCAGGATCGATCTCAAACCCGAGATACCACTTAGTCTTCTCTGCGATCGCGTTGCGAAAATCCTTTGCGCCCCAGGTAATCGCGTACTGGTTCACATCGTCAGCGATCGCTTGCATGGCGACGCGTTTGATGTCTTCCGGCGCGGCGAAGTCAGGAAAGCCTTGCGATAGATTGACCGCGCCGTACTTCATCGCTTCGCGAGTCATCTCGCGAATGACGGATTCAGTGAACTGTGAAGCTTTGCGAGAGACGCGACGCGATGATGTTGGTGCGGGTGAACTCATATATTAGCCACAGATGTTCGCAGATTGGCACAGATAAGAGCGGCGCAATTATTCCACTTGGTCTTATCCGTGTCCATCCGGGTGAATCTGCGGTAGTGTCCTGCCTTTGCGAGTCTTCGCGCCTTCGCGTCTTTGCGTGAGATAAACCCTTCGCCTCAGGAACATTCACGCAAAGGCGCAAAGCCGCAGGGAAAAACCGCAAAGTAAGACACCACCCAATCTCCGGTTAATCTTCCGGACGTTCAGATTTCAATTGGTCAACGATGGATTTTACGGCGGGAGCCAGCGATCCGTTTGGAGCTAGACGCAGATAGTTTTCATAGGCGGCGATCGCTTCCGCACTGTTGCCGCTCTTTTCGTAAGCAGCGCCCAGCATCTGATAAATCACCGGTTCAGTATCCGAAAGTTGCTTGATGGCGATTGCGAATTCGCGCGCGGCCAATTCGTACTGGCCCTTGTCTTCGTAGACGCGGCCGATGCCGACGTGCGCTTCTGGTTGAAAGCCGTGCGCTTCGCGAATCGCGCGATTGAAGGCGCCGATTGCGTCATCGGTCTGTCCAGTCTCGCGATAAACGCGGCCTTCGACGGCAGAAGCTTCGGGATAAATAGCCCGCGTGCGCCGCGCGGCGTCCACTTCCGCCAACGCGCCGTCGGTGTCATTGAGATCGAGTAGCACCCGCGCCAAACCAACATGAGCTGCGGGAAAAGCAGGTCGAATTTTCAACGTGCGCCGGTAGAGTTCGGCGGCGTTTTGACGCGCGGCGTCGTCTCTCGCAGTTTCGCGTGCGGTTTCAGCCTGCTGGAACAGCAGTTCAGCTTCATCGGTCGTGCGCATCAGACGCACACGAATCTCGCCCCGTTGTGCCGCGGCAATCGGCGCCGAAGATTCTTTGAATCCGTTCGCCCGAACGCGCAACGTGTGCGCGCCCGAGGCTAGCGTCACCGATGACAGCGTTCCGTTTGTGTCCGTCGTCCCGCGACGAATTTCATCCACCCAGACGATCGCGTTTGGTTCGGTGATTACTGTTACGCTTCGCGCGCCTTCGGACGCGCCGATCATTTGACTTCTCTGCGCACGAGCCGCTGAGAACGCCACCAACAAAACCGCAAAAGTTAAAATCCTGAGCTTCATTTGCAGTAGCTTTACCGCAGGAAATCATGAACCTGCAAGCTCTTTTCGCGGATTCAAATCTTCTATTAGTATTGCGCCGCGGCGGCGTCTGGGTGTAATCTTCGCCGGAAATAATCACAACGCGGTTCTACGGGTACTTGTCGTATTTGCTCGCTTATCCATGCGGTACGCACAAACTGCTGATTAGTCTGGAGGGCCTATGCTTATCGAATCGACGTCTCATATCGGTGTGGCTTTGGGAATGCTCGACGGAGTTTTCAAATCGCCGAGTGGCGAAGAGATTTCTCATATCATTCTGCGTTGGCTGCACTTCGTGGGCGGCATCACTTGGATCGGACTGCTGTACTTTTTCAACCTGGTGAACGTGCCGTTACAGAAGAAGCTGGACCCTGACACGAAGAAGAAAGTCAATCCTGATCTCCTGTTGCCGGCGCTTTGGTATTTTCGTTGGGGTGCAGTGTTGACGGTGCTTTCGGGACTCGGCTATTACGCGATGTATATCGCCCGGCCCGACGTGCGATTGGCGAACGCTACGGGCGCAAACGTGAGCGGCCGCATAATGCTAATCGTCTGGTTCTTCATTCCGATCGTCACCTTCCTAATCGAGTTTCTGCTGATTAAGAAGGTTCCGGCGGTGATTAAGAACGGCTGGGTCTTCGCAATCGTGGCGTTTATCCTGGTCGTGGTTATGTCGGTCGTAATTCTTAAATGGCTCGACTCGAGTTTGACTGTTCACGCGCAACACTTCGCCAGCAACAAAACGCTTTCAATTGGGGTCGGTGGCGCGCTTGGGCTGATCATGTTACTGAATGTCTGGGGCATCATCTGGCCAAACAACAAACGAATGATTGGCGCGTTGACCGGTGGACCGCCAGCGGCGCCGGAGTTGGCACGCCAGGCGTTCATCGCATCGCGCACGAATGCATGGCTCTCGCTGCCGCTGCTTCTGTTCATGGGAACCTCGCACGGCGACTGGTTGATTTTCGGCGGACACTAAGTAGCGATCGCAGAGGAAACCTACCCTGAGAGCATCGGTTCGTTTAAGACGCAGGACTTGTCCCGCCAATCGTATTCGGCACAAGTGCCGAATCTAAACGGGTTCTTATTTCGCTCAATCTATGGAATCTGCGTGATCTGTAGAGAGTTAAGGGCGGACTTGTTCCGCCCTTTCTTTTTGCAACAGTATTGGCTCATCCTCACCATCGCTTCGTCACACTTTCGCCAGACAATTCATCGGAAAATATTCTGCACGCGTGCGCGATGCCCGCATAGATGATTAATTGCATTCTTAGGAGGAAACAATGGGACCAACGGTTACTTACAAAGCGCGACAGTTCAATCTCAGCAATTTGAAGGGCATTTCTGATGAAACGTTAGAGATGCACTTCAAACTTTACGAAGGCTACGTGAAAGAGACGAACAAGCTGAACGAAAAGATTTCCGAGTTCGTCAAAGACGGCAAAGTGGACCAGGACGAGTTCGCCGAATATTCCGAGCTGAACCGCCGACTTGGTTTCGAATATAACGGGATGGTCTTGCACGAATATTATTTCGACAATCTGAAGACCGGCGGAGGCACCGGCGATGCCGATCGTACTTCAGGATTTCGCAAAGCCGCGGAAGAGAGTTTCGGCAGCTACGATATTTGGAAAGCCGAGTTCGTCGGCATCGGCAAGATGCGCGGCGTCGGTTGGGCCATCTGTTACGAGAATCCGGCCAACGGCGATCTTTCGAATCACTGGATCACCCTGCACGAGACCGGCAACGTCGCCGGATTCAATCCGGTGCTGGTGATGGATGTGTGGGAACACGCGTTCATACTCGACTACAAACCTGCCGATCGGCCGAAGTACATCGAAGCGTTCCTTTCGAATGTCGATTGGCAAGCGGTCGATCACCGATTGCGCGGACGCAAAGAGCGATCGCTGGCGGCGTAGAGTTTATTCGGAGTGCGGCGGCAATCTCGATTCATCGGGAGACTTCGCTGACTGGAGCACAAGCCTCCTCGCTTGCCGGGCCTGGCTTAAAGACCTTGCTGAATGCAAGCGGGACGCTTGCGCTCCAGCCGTCGCCGCTCGGCTTTGCCGTCGCACTCCAAACATTTCACCCCTCGTGACTTGTTCGGCTGCTTTTTGCGATAATGCAATCTACAAATCGCGTTTAGCCAATCAGTTTGGAGGACATATGAGAATTCCGACATCTCTTCTCGTCTTTGGGATCATCTGCCTGATGTTGTTGCTCGGCGGCTGTCAATCCACAAATGAAAACACAAACACGACCGCGACGAGCACGGCAACTCCGCCGGGTGCGCAGGAATTGACGCTCGTCTCACGGCCGCAGAAGATCGAAATGATGATGAAAGATCGCGGCGAGCAGGATCAGGCGAAGCCAACCCTGAAAATCGTTTCGCCTGCTGCCAATGCAACGATCGACGGATCGACTGTCGAATTGAAGTTGGACTTAGGCGGCGATCTGAAAGGCTATATGCCGCATAAAGATCCGGCCACGCAGAAGGGCAATCACATTCACGTGATTCTCGACAACGAACCGTACGAAGCCTACTACGAAATCGGCCAACCGTTTGAGCTGCGCAACGTCGCCGCGGGCAAGCACACTCTGCGCGTGTTTCCGTCGCGGCCATGGCATGAGAGCTACAAAAACGACGGCGCGTTTCAGATGGTCGAGTTCACAGTCAAAGGCGGCGGCGACGCTTCGAAGCCGACGACTACCAAAGACGGCCAGACGATGGCGAGTCCGATGAAGAGTCCCGCTGCGACTGCATCGGCGAGCGCAACCCCGGCGCGCGAAGGGAAGAGTTACGGAGCGAGTCAGGCCGGCAACGTCGATCCAAAGAAACCTCTCCTGACCTACAGCCGTCCCAAAGGCGAATACAAAGGTGAAGATGCCGATCCGATCATGATCGATTTTTGGTTGTCGAATGCCAAGCTGAAAGGCGACGGCGGGGATTATGAGGTGCGTTATTCAGTCGATGGTGGCGCCCCAAAGATGCTCGACAAGTGGGAACCTATTTGGTTGACCGGATGGGTCAGCGGGAAGCACCGCGTGACCGTCGAGTTGATCGATCCCAAAACCGGCAACGTCGTAGACAATGGCGGCTATAACGCAACCACGCGCGAAATCACAATCACGAAGTAATCCAGGGGACGCGCAATAGGGCAAAGGGTGAAGGGCGACTATAAGAACCCTTGGCACTTTGCCCTTGCTTCTTTACTTCATGTTGTAAACTCCCACCGCATGCGGCCTGAGGACTACGTCAACCTTCATCAACTCGAGGACAGCTTCTGGTGGTTCGCAGGAATGCGCGAAATCACCGCGGCGCTGCTCGATCCGATTTGCTCAAGCGATAGAGATTGGCGCGTTTTGGATGCCGGTTGCGGCACCGGAGCAAACCTCGACTGGTTGCGAAGGTACGCGAAAAACGGAAGCGTTATCGGGATCGACATAAACGCTGATGCACTGAACTTCTGTCGAAGCCGGGCTAAGTCAAATCTCGTTCAAGGCTCAATTACCTCACTTCCGTTCGCTGACAATAGCTTCGATCTCATAACCAGCTTTGATGTCTTGATCTATCCGCCCGGAGTAAACGCCGACAACTCGGCGTTGCGAGAAATACACCGCTTGCTGCGTCCCGGTGGAATTTGTTTCACGCGTGTCGCTGCTTACAACTGGATGTACGGTGAGCACGACAAAGCGACCAACGCGTTAAGGCGGTACAGTCTGAGCGCGATAACCAGGAAGATCGAGGAAGCGAAGTTTGACATCTTGCGCGCGACCTACGCCAACAGTTGGCTGCTACCCCTGGCGATTGCGCGGCGGTTGATACTCAAACCAATCGGGTTTGATCGCGGCTCAGATGTCAAACCTCTTGCTAAAGGACTTCAGTGGATGAATGATCCGTTGCGGAGAATTCTCGCCAGCGAAAGCCGCTTCCTGCGGCGTCCCAATTCAAAGTTGCGCTTCGGTCTCTCTGCAATCTGCATTGCGCAAAAGCGAATTCATTGACTCGCCTCAAAGTTCGATACGGCTTCGATCACGGCTTGGATTTCGTCTTCGCGCAACTGCGGGTACAAAGGTAACGAGAGAATCCGCTCGGCCGCGCTTTCAGCCACAGGAACATTGTTGGGGGAGCCGTTGTGGCGGAACAACGGCTGCGAATGAACCAGGAACGGATAGTGAATCATGGTTTCAATACCACATCGGACGAGATGATCTCGCAGCTTTTGTCGCCGCTCAGATTGCACGACGTAAAGATGATAGACGTGCGCTTCAGCAACGCGCGCGACCGGAAGTTGCAAACTAGTGTTCTTAAGGCCCTCAGTGTACTTTGCGGCCAAAGCCCGCCGCTCCGCGTTCCATTTCTCAAGATGCTTTAGCTTGACGCGCAAGATACTCGCTTGAATTTCATCCAGGCGCGAGTTTTGTCCAACCACCGTTCCTTTCATGGCTAATTCATGTCCGCCTTGCCTCAGTACTTTCACGCGTTCAATCAGGGTGGCGTCATTTGAAACCACTGCACCGGCGTCGCCATACGCCCCGAGATTCTTTGTGGGGAAAAAACTGAATGCGGCGGCGTGGCCATAAGAACCAGCGCGCTTTCCCGATAGAAGTGCGCCATGTGCCTGCGCCGCATCTTCGACGACGAGGAGATTGTGGCGCGCGGCGATTTCGCAGATAGCCGGCATGTCGGCCATTTGTCCGTAGAGATGGACCGGAACAATCGCTCGCGTCCGCGCCGTGATGGCCCCCTCGATCGCGTTCAGATCAATCGTGAATGTTTTGGGATCGATATCACAAAAAACCGGAACGCCCCCGGCGCTCTTGATTGGTAAAGCAGTGTAACCAGCGGTCAGCGGCGATGTGATTACTTCGTCATCATGCCCGGCGCGCACGGCGCCTGAAGCGATCAGCGCCAATGCCAGCGCGTCCGTGCCATGAGCGACTCCTGCAGCACTGCTCACTCCACAGAACTCTGCCCATTCGCGCTCGAAGGCTTCGACTTCGGATCCGAGAATATAAACGCCGCGAGCAACGGTTCGCGCCAAGGCCGCGTTCACGTCAGCCGCGAGCTCTTTATACTGGCGCGAGAGATCGAGAAAGGGAATCGGCATTGATTTCGGAGTAATGTTCCCGGTTTTCTTGAAAGTATTTGACGGTGCGGGTCAAACCTTCGCGTAGCGACGTGCGCGGACGCCAGCCGAGGGCAGTTTCAATTCTCTGATAACTCGAATAGCAATTGCCGATATCGATTAACTGGCGTTCGTGCGGAAACGGGACGTATGCCAGCGACCCACGTCCCGTCAGCCATATCAATTCTTCGGCAAGATGCGCCAGCGTTATCGGCTCGCTGCCACCGAGATTAAAAATTTCCCCTTCGGCTTTTTCGCTGGCGCCCACCAACAGGAGCGCATCGACAACGTCGTCGACATAGTTGAAGTCACGTTTTTGCCGGCCTTCGCCGAACAATTCGATCGTGCCACCATCCAAAGCCTGGCGAATGAACCAGGCGATTACGCTTTGGCGATCATGACGAATCAGTTGGCGAGGTCCATAAGTATTCGTCAATCGCAGACAACTCGATCGCAGACCATAAACGCGATGATAGAGAAGATGATAATGCTCGGCGGCTAGTTTGTGGACGCCATTCACGTCTACCGGAGCGCACCGATGCTCCTCGTCTACCGGGAGGTAAACCGGCTTCCCATAAACCTGGCGCGTGCTGGCAAAGACTATTTTTACGTGTGGATTGAAACTGCGGCACGCCTCAAGCAAAGTAAGTTGCGCGCGACAATTGTTTTCGAGATCGTTGAGCGGCGCGGACATCGAATCCAGGTGGCTCACGTTTCCGGCGAGATTGAAAACGAAATCAACGCCGCCGATCAGATGCTCGATGACTGACGCATTGCCAATATCGGTCGTGTGAACGGTGATCCGATCTCTTATTTCGTGAACGTTGAAAGGATTGCCCCCTTGATCCTTGATCAAAGCATCGACCACACAGACATCGACATCTTCCAGCTCGACCAGTCGATGAGCGAGGTTGCTCCCAATAAAACCCAGACCGCCGGTAATTAGAACGGATCGGCCACGATAGGCATCGTTAGTCTGATGGCTCAGCATACTTAATCACCTCGGTAAGTTTTTCGGCAGAATCCTCACGCCAAAAAACGAGTGCGGCGATACATGCGCTCGCGGCAAACAAACTGAAATCTACCAGCGTTCGAGTTACGTTCGACGTGGTAAAGAACTGTGACTTGCCATGCAGTCGCGGATAGTGACTCACCGCAACTTCCGCAAACACCGCCCCTTGGGAATAAAGCTCTCGCACCAATTGCACGCACGCCGCGCCACTATTCGACAGCTCCCCGATCCCTTGCAGATGGCTGCGGCGGATAAGCCGAAAATCACAATCGACGTCCCTGATCGGCAGCTTAAAAACTTTTCGCGCGATCCGGTTGTAGACTTTGCCGAGTATTTCGCGAGCGCGAGAATCTGCCCGGCATGACTTGTAACCGTTGACGACGTCGACTTCGTCGGTCATTAACGGAACCAATCGCCGTAGTTCGCGAACGTCGTATTGTCCGTCGCCATCGGTGTAAAACACAGTTTCCTTGGTTGCATGACGGAATCCGGTGTTGAGTGCTGCTCCGTAACCTAAATTGTATGCGTGATGGATTGCTCTGACCTGAGGAAATGCCTGGGCCAATTCGTCGATGACCAGGGCGGTGTCGTCTGTGCTTCCGTCATTTATTACCAGTACTTCATAGTTGTCTGTGAACTCAGGAAGGATCTCGAGTGCTGCACGTACTAACGAAGAGATTGTCTGCTCATCATTGAAGGCAGGAAAGAAGACACTTATACTTCGTTGGCTGATGGAGGCAAGCATAACTTTCCACGTGTGGGGAGCGCAGTGTAAACAACTGCCTTAGTCCAATGCAAGCAAAAAATTCGTTTGCATCAGCTCTTGTAAGCCTGCAGTTTGTTGAAGTCAATATTCTAAAATTTGAATATGCGAAGGCGGCGATAGACATTTATCCGCGAACATGAGATCCCCCAAGAATCGCCGGATGCTCTATTGGCTGATTGCTCTGTTCGGAGCCGTCGTGCGATTGGCCGTCGGACTGGTAACCGGAGGCATCCGTCATCCGCAACTCCTGGAATACGATTGGATTGCGCGATCAATGATTGCTGGCCGCGGGTTTCTGATCCCGCACCTCGGCGTTAGCTATTATTCGTTCGCCGCGCCGTTTTACTCTTGGCTTAGTTTTGCCGGATATCGGGTGTTTGGGTCGCTCGTTCCCGTGATGCTGATTCAAATAGCCGCCGGCGCAACGCTTGCCGCCGTGGCTTCTTTGATAGCGGAGTATCTGTATGCAGGTTCCATTGCCGGAGCTGCTGCTGGACTGCTGGTCGCGCTTCATCCCGGGTTGGTAATCTACAGCGCGACTAAAGCCCACCCGTTGACCTTCGATGCGCTTTTTTTTGCTCTCGCGCTGCTTCAGGTTCTCCGTATTGCCGAGCGCCCCACCTTACGGCGATTCATTATCTTTGGATTGATAGTCGGTCTTGGAACACTGTCGCGCGGCACGGTTGTAATTGTTCTGCCAATTGCAGGTCTCTGGTTGTTAGCGATCACGCCGAAACGAAAATGGCCTAACGTGATTCGCAACTTAATCTTGGCCGGCCTGTGCGCTGCCGCGATCATTGCTCCGTGGACAATTCGGAATTCACTTCTTCACCATCAATTTGTTTTTCTACTAAGCACCGACTCGGAAGATTTCTGGCGGGGCAACAATCCGCATGCAAGCGGCGGATCGCATGTCGACAGCGGCGCGCTGGTCATTGATAAATTATCGCCCCAAGAGCAGTCAGAGATGCGTAGACAACCAAACGAGGTCGCGCAAGCTAATTGGTTCGCGCGGAATTCTCGCGAGTTCATCCGCGAACATCCGCTATCCTTCCTGCGTTTGTTCGCCACGAAGCTGTATCAATTCTGGTGGTTCGCGCCGCAAACTGGCGTCGAATATCCGAGCGCGTGGCGGAATTTGTACCTGCTCTACTATCTGCTCGCGTTATTTCTCGCCATAGTAGGAGTATGGCGTACCCTAAGAGCCGGCCCTCCGGCTTCACACTTCGCAACGCTGATCGTTGTATTCGTCGTAACGTTGTCATTTCTCCAGAGCTTGTATTACGTCGAAGGCCGGCATCGGTGGGGAATTGAGGCAATGCTGCTCGCGTTATCCGGTGTAGGATTCGCAACCTTGATTGAGCGCATCCGAGAGCGGCGGAAGTCAATCGAAGAGACAAGCTAAACGAGATGGGCAAGATGAGGATTGCCCGTACGACTCACTGTTTCTTCGGCGTCGTAGTCGTGCCCGTGTCCGCCGGCTTTTTCGCAGCCGGTTTGCGCCTCGTCTTTAACTCAACCAGAATAACTTCCATGTCGTTGTCCGTCAGGTTTTCTGGCAGGTGTCTTCCGGCCGGGGTGAAAACGGCTTGACCGGCTTTCATGTCCCTTTCTTCGGACTTCCCGTTTGGATAAGTAAACTTGACGCGACCATCGGTTTGGAATATCGCAACCGAGTCGGGGTGACTGTGCATCACTGACTTTTCGTGCGGGCCATAGTGGATTCGCAAGATGCGCACGCGAGCATTTTGCGACTCGACTTTATAATGCTTGGGGTCAACTTTGACGGCGTCCTGTGCGAACGCCGGCGCGGTCAATGCAAACACAAACAAGGCCAGGAACAGTAATCTACGCATCGGGGTAAACTCCTCGTGACTTTTGGTTGATAGAGCTGAAAGGCGAAGCACTTCTAATTCAAGCCCGGGGCGTATGTCAATGATTTCCATTCCGAATTCCGTTGAGAGCAAGCGAGCGCAGTTCGTCAGCTTAGTCAGCGAGGCGTCGAGTTGCACCCATTGTCCGGCGATGTGCGAGCGAGCTGCCGTCTTGAGCGAGCTGAACGGATCGATCGATGCGCGCGTGATGTTCATCGGCGAGGCGCCGGGACGAAAAGGCGCCGATCGCACGCGCGTTCCGTTTTCGGGCGATCAATCGGGCCAGAACTTCGGTCGATTTCTTAAATCGATTGGTTTACAGCGATCGGAGATCTTCATCACCAGTGCCGCGCTCTGCAATCCGCGAAAAGAATCGGGCGCAAACCGGCGACCAAGCGCAACTGAGTTGCGCAACTGTTCCGACTTTCTGCGGCGCACGATCGGTTTAATCGATCCGTCGCTCGTGGTGACGCTGGGCGGCGTTGCGCTTGAGGCGCTCAAGCTGGTTCACTATCATCAGTTCACGCTGAAAGATGATGCGGCTAAGGTGCGAACTTGGAATGATCGAATGCTGATTCCGCTTTATCATCCGAGCCCGCAAGTCTTAATTACCAGTCGGGATGAACGGGCCCAGTTGCGTGATTACAAAGTCGTCGCACAAGCGATCAGGAACTTGGACGCGGGGGCGGCCGCGAACCATTGAGATCAAAACGCGAATCAATTCATGACACAATCATTTGAAGAGCAATATTCCGCTGTCCGTGAATCCGGCGCAGGCCTAATCGATCTTTCTGCGCGCGGCCGCATCCTGGTGAGCGGCTCGGACGCGCAGATGTTTCTCAACGGTTTGATCACGAACGACATGAAAACGCTGACGCGGAATTCTTGGATGCCGGCAGCGTTCGTGACTGTGCAGGGGCGTCTGATTGCCGCGGTTCGCGTGCTTCATCGTGAGGATGGCTATCTGATTGACACCGAAGCCGCGACGCGAGACTCAGTCATCAAGCTGCTTGAGCGGTTTACTTTGGCCGGCGACTTTCGCGTTACTGACTTGAGCAGCGAACTTACGACGCTTTCTTTGCAAGGTAGCCAGGCTGCTGAAATCATCGCGTCAGTGCTCGGAACAGAATCATCTGATATCGCGCGGTACGAAGTCAGCAATCCAAGACTGGATAATGACCAGCCGATCACAGTGATACGCGCGACCAATACCGCCGAAGACGGATTCGATCTCTTTGTTGTTATGGCCGATGCGCAGGGCCTAAGCGATTTACTAATCGCCGCGAGCGCTACGCAAATCGATGGAGAGGTTGCGGAAACGCTGCGGATCGAAGCAGGTATTCCGCGCTTCGGCCTCGATATGGACGAAACGACGATCCTCTCGGAAACGAATCTTGACTACGCGGTGAGTGACACGAAAGGCTGCTATGTCGGCCAGGAGATCATCGTTCGGATCAAGCATCGAGGGCATGTAGCGAAAAAGTTAACCGGGGTCGTTTTCGAAACCGGTCATCAGATCGACAAGGACGCAAAGATCTTTTCGGTCGATGATCAGGAGATTGGTCGCGTGACGTCGGCTACATTTTCGCCGCGCCTCAATCGAGGAATCGCGTTGGGGTATCTGAAGTATGACTACCTTGTCGCGGGAACCAACATGAGAATTCTAGTTGGTAGTGCTGAGATTAAGGGAGTAGTAGCAGAACTTCCGTTTATTCGCGGAAGTTGGAATTCGGATTGAGCTCCGTTGGGAGCGCGATATCTATAGTCAGGATGATGCAAAGAAGAAGCCAGCTCCTTTAGGAGCGGCATGGCCCATGCCAGCCTCATGATATTTAGCTCCTACGGAGCTTTGTGAGAATTTAGTCCGAACGGTGGTCTATAAACATTACGTCCCTACGGGACTCTCAACCAATGTCTGACGATCAAAGCGACAAGGGTGAAAGCGAACTCACCCAGGCGGAACTCGCGCATTCGATCATCGCTTCGCTGCTCGATCACACGCGAGTGGTGAGCGATCTAATCGCGTTAATGGCCCAGGCTCTCGATCAAGATACGACAAAAGCGCTGACCTTGACTCCGCAATGGCAAGCCTACCTGGAGAGCCGCCGCCAGATGGAGACGACACGTGCAGAGGTCGAGAAGTTTGTCGCGACGATGAAGGCAGAGCCAAAACAGTGAGCCACAGATAAACACAGATTTTACGGATAGGCCGTAATTATCTTTCTCTAATCTGTGCAAATCCGTGTTTATCTGTGGCTGATTCACCGAATCATCATCACAACTTTTCGTTCACGACCGCCGTCGAATTCGCAAAGAAAAATTCCCTGCCAACGGCCGAGTAAGAGCACACCATCCTTGAAGGGAACAGTCACGGTCGATCCCGCAAGCGTCGCTTTGATGTGCGCGTCTGAATTTTCTTCGCCGTGACGAAAGTCCATGCCGTGTTGCGGAATCAAAGTGCGGAACGCGTGCAGCATGTCACGCGGCACGTCCGGGTCGGCGTTCTCGTTTATCGTCAATCCCGCCGTCGTATGCTGAACGTAAAGGACTACGATGCCTTCGCTCGCGCCGGACTCCTCTAGTTTCTGTTGGACTGCGTCGGTGAATTCGACGAGTTCTTCGCGTTGATGTGAACGAACTTTCAGCGTGTACATGTCTGGTCGACTCGCTTAATTAATTCTCACGCACGTGAATCAGCCGGGGAGGACGAACCTTCATTTATGGAAGTTCGAGTTCGGCAACCACCGGGACATGATCAGAAGCGAGCGTGTCAACGATCCACGCGCGCTTCGGTCGAATCCGGTCTGTCTGACGAGTCAGAATGTAATCGATGCGCTTGGCCGGTTTGTCCGCCGGATAACTGAATCCGTCATCGCTCGCTCTGGTCCGGCTCCAGGCATCATCAAACGATTGATGCATCAGCGCAGAAGCTTCGCCAGACGGAATATCGTTGAAATCGCCAACCACGATCAGCGGACCTTTGACATCTTTCAGCGCCGTCAGCAACTGTTGAGCTTCGTAAACGCGGCCGTCTTCATATTGATAATCGAGGTGTGTAGTAACGAAGTTGACGAGCTTGCCGTCGATGCGAACTTCGGCGCGGATGAATCCACGGCGCTCAGCCTCACGCGTGTTCAGATAAAGATGATGATCGGTAGCAAGGATCGGAGACTTCGAAAGAATTGCCACGCCGTATTGTCCGCCCTGGTACTTCAAATTAAAGGCGAACGCGTAGTCCATCTTTGTTAGCTTTGCGAGTTCGGCGATCTCGTCGATTCGCTGAGTGCGCTCGACGCCGCGATCGACTTCCTGAAGGCCCACCAAATCGGGATCCTGTTTGTTAATTACACCCGCGACCCGTGCGAGGTCGAGCTTCTTATCCATGCCGACGCCGACGTGAATGTTGTAAGTCATCACTCGAATCGATCTGCGCGAAATCGGAGATGGCGATGCGCCTCGCGCCGCCGGGCGCTCAGAAAATCCGAGGACCGGCAGCGCGAATATGGTGCAGAACGCTAAGAAAGCCAGCGGGCGCATCGACTATGACTGCGGTTCTGCGCTTTCCGGATTTATCGTTTCCGCAGCTTGAAATCCAATCTTGCTGTGGGTCCCGTCACAGAAAGGTTTGTTCGACGAAGCTCCGCAGCGGCACAACGCGATGCGCGGTCGGTCATCGGTCGGAATCTTATTTCCGGCCGTGTCATAAACATCGACGGCGCCTTCGATCAAATATGGGCCGTTTGGTTTCGGACGAATGGATACGTCTGCCATGTTAATTCCCCCTGAAAGAATTTAATGAGAACGTGAGCGCAATTATGAGCGAGCCAGGGGCCAAGAGCAAAGCGCAGCCCGCAGCAAAGCGCAAAGCGGATTTATACATTTAATCATTTCTTCATTGAATCAATGAATGAATGGATCAATGAACAAATCCTCCTTCGCACTTTGCCCTCGGCCCTTTGCGCCTTATCCTAGCGCGCATGCCATTCATTCATGCCGCCGCAATGGTTGTCGCCGCGTTTTTTGCCGGCGTCGTGAATTCAATCGCCGGCGGCGGCACGTTGCTGACTTTTCCGGTGCTGATTTGGTTGGGCCTGGATCCGAAAGTCGCGAATGCGACGAGTACGGTCGCGCTGTGGCCGGGTCTGTTCGGCGGACTGTTTGGATATCGCCGCGAGATGAACGACAGCTCGATGATGCTGATGCGGCTGGGTGCGACGAGCGTCATCGGGGGTGGGCTGGGCGCGTGGCTCTTGATCGTGACGCCGTCCCTGACATTCGCGCGGCTCGTGCCGTTCCTGATCTTGTTCGCCACGATTCTGTTCATGCTGCAAGCGCCGATGACCCGGTGGCTGCGTATGCCTTCGCCGACGACCGGCTCACAAAAGAGCTGGTGGACGATCGCGATCGTAGTGCAGTTTTTCTCAGCAATGTACGGCGGATATTTCGGCGCCGGGAATGGCATTTGGATGCTGGCAGCAATGGGCCTGCTCGGCCTGCACGACATTCATCGCGCGAACGGCATCAAGAATTTTCTCGGCATCTGCATCAACAGTGTCGCGGTCGTGGCGTTTTCGATTACGCATCTGGTTTCATGGCCGCGAGCATTGCTGATGGCGGTGGCCGCGTTGCTAGGCGGATACTTTGGCGCCCGTACGGCGCAGCGAGTCGGGCAAACATTTATTCGCCGCTCGATTGTGGCGATCGGATTCGTAATTACGATCGTGATGCTGTGGCGGATGAGATGATCGAACCACAGAGGACACAGAGAAAGAACGAGGATTGGTCGCAAAAAGACACAAAAAGCACAAAAGGAAGCTGATTGAAGACCGCATTCTGTTTTGTACCTTAATGCTTTTATTCTTCTCTGTGTCCTCTGTGGTTAATTTTCCTTTGCAGTCATGAAACTTCCTCGCGAATTCTACACGCGCGCCGATGTCCTTGAAGTTGCGCGCGATCTACTCGGCAAGAAGCTCGTAGTTCCAAATCGAAGCGGCACTCGCGTCGCCGGTCTGATCGTTGAGACCGAAGCTTATCGCGGGCCCGAAGATCGCGCTTCGCACGCCTACGGCGGACGGCGAACAAATCGCACCGAGACGATGTACGGGATCGGCGGAACGGCTTACGTTTATTTCGTCTATGGTATGTACAACCAGTTCAATGTCGTGACGAATGTTGAGAATATTCCTCATGCGATCCTCGTGCGCGCGTTGGAGCCGATTGAAGGATTGGATCTCATGCGTCGCCGAAGACGAGGACGATCTGAATATGAATTAACGAGCGGTCCCGGTCGTCTGTGCTTGGCGATGGGAATCGATCGCGGATTGGACAAAGCGGACTTGCTTGGCAAGCGAGTTTGGATCGAAGAAGGGGTTTCCATCTCGCCGCGTGAAATTGCTCGCGGGCCACGAATCGGAATTGATTATGCAGAGAAGTGGGTGACGAAGCCGTGGCGTTTTTGGATTAAGGACAATCCGTTTGTGAGTAGACGATAATTAACCACAGAGGACACAGAGGAAGAATGGGAGAGCACAAAAAGGCACAAAAAGCGCAAAAGGAAGTTGGCTGAGCACGTGCGTTCTCTTTCTTTGTTTTGTGCCTTTTGTGCATTTTCGCGGCTAATGTTTTTCTTACTCTGTGTCCTCTGTGGCTAATTTAGTTTGAAGAAAGTTTCTTCCAGACACTCGCCTCGCCCTGACTACGAACAAGTTCAGCAACTGAGGCGTAAGCCTGAGCGTACAGTGCGCGCATGTCTTGTTGCGATCCTGGTCGTTCGATTCGCTTTTCCAGTTCTTCATTCGCCAGCGCGCTACGCGTCTGGTAATGCGAAAAGAGTTTTCCTTCGCCGGCGAGATAAATCGCAAACCCCTCTTCCAACCAGCGCGGCGCGCGATTGCTGCTCGCCGAATCAATTACGACATGCGCCAATTCGTGACGAAGAGTTGTGAACAGAACGCCTCGTCTCTTCAAAAGTGCGACGGGCTGTAACTCGATCCGATTTCCTTTCGTCGCGGCCGCCGCCCACCAGGGCTGGCCCGTGCGTGAAGTAAAGTCGCCGGTGCTTTCATTCAGCCGGATGTTGAGATTAGGAATGGAGACCGAGATTGATGATGATGAGGCACGATGCAGGTAATCGTTGCGTGCATCTTCCAGCGTCTTCAAAACCTGATCGGCATCTCGTCGATCGACATCGGCAGGGTATGTGACCGTGAAATGATCGCTGGAGATGGTGAGAAATCTGGTGTTCGCACTCAGTCCCATAGGGACTGAATATCTATGGCCTCGCAGTTTTGATAAGTCGATAAGCTCCATAGGAGCGAAATGTGACGTTGATATTGCGCTCCTACGGATCTGAGGATTCGTTTTTGGTTGGGGGGCTATAAACATTTCGCCGCTCTGCGGCGAGGCGGGTGTCGCGTAGACGCGTGTGAGGTTATTCCTTCCATTCAACGCAACGAATAGATCTGCCCGCCAGCCCATCCGTCGCATCAGCGACGGTTGAAGCGAGCCAATTTCATTCATCGCTGATGCGACGATGTCATCCTTCTTTTCCTCATCCCCGGCCTTAAAAGGCCGGGCTAAACTCACCCCGCCGCTGCGCGGCTTCAAACTTGTTCCCGGAAAGTATTTCTCAAGAATCTTCTGATAGCTCGATCCACGCGCGGCCATCACATGTGCGCCTTCCTGACAAAGGCCGAGCCCGTGACCAAACCCGCTGCCACGGAAGACGAAATTGGATCCGCTGCGCCCGACTTCAAATCGTGAGCTCTTCAGAACGTTCCAGCCGAGTACGCGGCCGACGATAATTTTGAAGTCCCAGCCGCGGACCTGCTTGCGATTTTCACCCTCCAGCGCAATCCATTCGGCACGGCCAGTTTCGTCTCGTTTACTAATCAAAACTTGATCGAGTCGATTGCCGACGTCGGTACGTGAATCGCTCTTCAGCGCTCGCAGCAGGTCGGCGCGCTTGATCGTGTCGGTCCAGGTCGCGTGCGGGCCGGCGTCGCAATATTCATCGCGGACGCCGCGAAGATACGAAGGTGGAGTGACGCCCCAGAGTTCGCCGATGTTCGCAGTTTCTCCTCCGCATGAAGCGCCAAAATACGAATCGATCGGTTGGCCCCGATCATCGAGCAGCACCTGGCCCTCGGTCGCGCGAACTGCATCGACCAGTCGCGTGTCGGAAGCCCGACCGTCAGGGAGGGCCTGCTCACCAGACAAGCCCTTCCTAACGGTCGGGCTTCTGACACTCACAAACCTCTGACAATGAGTCGTCGAGCAAAAGTCGTAGCCGTCCTTTGTATGACGGCCGATGTTCTTCATCGCGTACGTGCGAATCGCGATCGCCAGAGCCTTCAATGCTTCAGGCTGATCTTCCATCGTGCCTTCAGCTCGCATCACCCCAAGGACGTAATCTTCCAGCGACAATTCTTGGGTGACGTTGTCGTGAACGAGATGAACTCGAATCGTGGATTGCGAATTGCGGATTGCGGATTGATCGGCCGGATTGCGGGTCGCACCCGAAGGCGACATTTGGTCTCGCAGCCCTCCCTCACCGCCCCCACCCCAGCGGGGCTGCCCCGCCGGGTACTCCGGGTCGGGCTTCTGACACTCGTTCGCGTACGTTTCAAAGATTGGTTTTGCAATCTCAGCCGCCTGCGATCCGTGCGCCCGCGCCACCAGCACAAGCACGGCAAGCTTCACATCCGTCGAATCGAGTTGGCGATTACTCTGAAATGCGCCGGCGAATCCGATGAACCATCCGTTGGTGCGAAAACCTTTCGCTGGCATCGCCGTCCCGGTCTTTCCCATAATCGTCAGCGGAAGCGCACCGAGCTTCGCAGATCGTGCAGTTCCGTACCGGACAGCGCCCGCCATGCCTTCGTTAATAATCGCCCGATGTTGAGGCGCGATATTAATTTCGGCGCGCTCGACCGGATTGAAATTCTCGGGACTCGCGACCCGAGGCTCGTACAAGTGACCACCATTGACCAAAGCCGCGTACGCACTGAGAAGTTGAATCGGCGTGACTTGAATGTGATCGCTCTCGCCGACAGCTTCGCGCGCGCCGCAATCTGTTTCTGCGGATGCGTGGTTCGCTTCGGTTGTGCGAACCCGAGTGGCGTTTCCCATTTCACAGGGGCGCACGATGCCGCTGACTTCGTCCCTGGCAATTCCCGTCGGTTGGCCAAAATCAAACTCGCGCAGCGTAGCAATCAAACGATCGCGGCCAAGCCTCTGGCCCAGCGTCGCAAAATAGAAGTTGCACGAGTAAGCAATCGCCTGTGCCGGCGAGAAAGGCGGCAGGTGATCGGCGTGCACGCACGGCAGCGAGAAGCTCAGTCCCGTGAATCGTCCGGGGCAAACCGTGCGCGAATCTTCATCGATCACGCCTGCGCGCAACGCAGCCAGCGCCGTGAATGGCTTGATCGCCGATCCGGGCAGCAGGGCTTGCGCATAAGCTTCTTCAGAGTTGACGATGGCGCGCACGCGCCCGGTTTGCGCGTCCATCACGATCACCGTGCCGTCGCGTCCAGCGAGCGCGGACGCGGCCGCATCCTGCAACGCCGCATCAATTTCAGAATCGTGTTGAGTGGAATTATTCGACCCAAGGCTTAATAGGCCACCGGCGAATCGGTTGCGGGGAAGATTGAAAAACAGAATCGCGATGCACGCGCACGCGAGTAGCAGCGCGTGCTCTTTGCGCACGCGATCGAACGCACGAACACCCACAGCGATCAGGGTCACGCCGCCGCCTCCACGGGCTGGGCGATCGCCACCGGCATTGCCGGCGCGGTTTCGGTGCTGCTCCTGGCGAGCGCGCCGACTGTTACGACCCATCCAAACAAACTAAAGAGGTAGGCAAGTAGCAGCCGCAAAACAAAGACGGTGAATTCTGTCTTGTTGCCTTTGATGTTGAAGATCGGCACCAGAATGAAATAAGGCAGCACAAAGAAAATGATCAGACCCAGTGCATAAATCAAAACTGATTCTGATGCGAAAGCGCGCCCGAGTGCCGCGCCGATGCGATTCAGAAATGATTTCGCGCCACCGTCAAAGAGCGATCTAACTTCACCACCGGCGATTGCGATCCAAACGTGAATTGCGGCCAGCGGTAACGCCACCCCAAGCAACACGAACCGGAACGTCGCAAACAGTAAAGTCGGCCAGTGAACAGGTTGAACTCTTGGTGGTCCCTGTGTAACTGGCAAAACCGGAAGAGCGGGCGCGGGATAACGAACGGCGAGCTTGTTGAGCAGGTAATATATCAGCCAACCCGCCAGCAGGATCGGAATCGTCGCGACTAAAAACTTAATTGCGTCAATCACAATCGCGCGCCAGCGGAACTTCTGATCGCGTACTCGATCGATGATGGCGGCCTGGAAGAAGAAAAACTCAAACGGGATCAGAATCATAAACACGTACGTGAACAAGACCTGCCATACAGTCGCTTCGCGAATCCAGATGAAGCGGAAGAACGTCGCCAACAGAATCGCGTAAATGATCGCGAAGATCAGCAAGGCGCCGATGTTGGTGAGGGTTGTCTTGATAGTAGTCAGAAACAATTTGAGTGTAGTCATACGACTTCCTTCTCAGGCTTTGCCGCCTGTTCTGAGTCATAACCTAAGATTCTTCGGTGAATCCCGCTCTTAAGCACCGCGACATTGAAATTAATTAAAAGACCGAGCCGCCACCCACCAATGCGTAAATAAGTTAGAAGCTGCGCATCATGAATTGGAGCTAATGCTTCCACTGATTTGATTTCGACGACTACGCCTCCAGCAACTAACAAATCCAACCGATAGCCGCATCCCAAGTGGATCCCCTTGTATTCAAGCGGCAATGGTTTCTCCCTTTCGAAAGGGATTCCTCGAAGCACCAGCTCTCGACAAAGACACTCTCGGTACGAAGATTCAAGCAGGCCCGGGCCTAATTGACGATGGACTTCTATCGCCGCGCCAATTACTTCACGCGTGATTTGATTGAGTTCTGGAACGGTCCTCGACATTGAGGGAATTCACCACAGAGACACAGAGTTCCCACAGAGGCAGAGAGTCTCCGTGTCTCTGTGTGATCTCCGTGCCTCTGTGGTGAACCTATCGTTCATAAGCGTTCGCTAGGACAAAATGACCGCTATTTCTTATCCAAAATTCTCAACCGATCATTCGAAGTATTTGCCTGCACGGTCGGTTGATACATCAGTTCCGCGCGCGCGGGTGCGATCTTGAATTCGCCCGGCACCTCGACGCGCATCGCGTATTGCAGAGTCGCGTCGCCGTCAAAATAATTCATGAAGATTACGGTGCGATTGTCGCGGAATTCGCGGTTGCTGTACCAATCGCTCCACTGGCCCAGCGAGTAATTCAGGTAGATACCGCTGACCTGCGCGACTTGCTCAGCGCCCGCCGGAATCGGATCTTCAATCATCAAGTACTGCGCACGCGGACCGGTCAGGTGCAGCCGCACGACAATCATGTCGCCCGATCTGAGCTCACCCGACAATGGTTCGATCTTCCAGCTGGGCTTCCCGCTGTCATTTTCCGTCACATGAAGGCGCAGATATTCGCGCGTGAGCTTTAAACCCGCAGACGAATTCGCTGGGACGTTTTCGTCCGCCGTGAAATATTCAAGCGCACTCGAGAGATATAGAGCGCCCTTGCCGTGTTTCACGATGCGGATTTGATTCGAGCCGCCGACTTCGTTGCCCTTCTTGCTGATCGTTATTGTCTGCGCGTTCGTGGCTTCGCTCGCGCCGACGTGCTGTCCCGCGACTTTCTCGCCGTTCAAATACACTTCGAACGAATAATCGGGCGCCAGTTCCTTGCTGACTTTCAGATAATCCGTCAAGCCGTAGATCGCAAACGCAGTTTCTTTTGTAGAGAGCCAGTAGTAACCGTTGCGCCGGTTCTTCACCAGCCAGCGCGCGGCTTTCGGCAGCAGCGTCGAACCCGGATTGATTTGCGCCAGCGCTTTCAACGAAAGCGAAGTTGCTTCGGCATCCAGATAAACGTCGCGGCCGTAGTCATTCACCCGCGCCGTTTGCCAATGCGCTTCGAACTCATCCTGCTGCGCTGCGCTTTCGATCAGCTTCGCCACTTCGCCGGCGCGCCCATCCTTACGTTCCTGCAAGCCCAGCGCGAGCAACGCACGCCCGTACGGTCCAAGGTTATTACGCTTGCCGTAAAGCTCATCAAGAAAATGAGTGTCGCCGTCGCCGCTTTCGGTGAATGCATAAATCATGTAAGCGCGCGTCTCGTCGTCGATCGGATTTCCATTGTCGTTCTTACCGGCGGTGAGCAGCGCCGAAAGTTTCTGACGTCCCTGCGCCTGTCGCCAACCATCAACTTGATAACCGGCGCGGCTGGCCATCGTCAGACCATCGACGACGTACGCGGTCATGAATGGATCGCTCTTGTCGTCTTTCCACCAACCCCAGCCGCCATCGTCGTGCTGATAAGCGTAAAGCCGATCGAGACCTTTCTGAACTTTCTTATCGAGATCATTCGAGACGCGAATCTTCGCCGTCGGAATGTCTTTCAGAGTTTGTGCGACGACGATGTTGGGCAGGAAGCTCGACATCGTTTGCTCAGTGCAGCCGTACGGATAACTCGTCAGGTAGTCGAGTGCGCCGAACAGCGCGCCGGCAATCGACGGCGACGCTTCGATGCGCAGATTTCGCGCTTGAACGTCAGCCCGCGCGGGCAAATCGAGATTGAAAGTTTGCTCCGCGTCGTTCTGCGTCACGGTCGTGGTATTACCGGTGGTTTGTTTCAGACCGTGCGGCACGATGTCCATCGTCATCTCGACCGCATCGGATTCAGTATCAGTCAGAGCCTTCGCCAGCAGCGTCAGCTTGCCGACCTGGTTAGCTTGCACACGCCAGTCGACGCGATGCTCACCGTTCTGTTTGATCGTCACTGTTTCCGTTGGCGAATCGAGCAACTGCGCGCCATTCAGATCGAGCGAGATCTTGGTCGACTTATCATTCTTCAGGAAGTTGTGGACGACACCTGAGATCGTGACTGTGTCGCCTTCAGTTAAGAAGCGCGGCATCTCGAGCCGCATGATCACGTCTTTGCGTGCGATCGTTTTTTGCACCGCCGAACCGACACGCGTGTCCGCGGTCACGCCGCGCGCGGTCGCGCGCCACGTTGTTAAGTTGTCAGGCAGTTTGAAACTGACCGTCGCTTTGCCATCGCCGCCCGTCACGACTTCAGGTTGCCAGAACGCCGTGTCTTTGAATTCCTTACGGATCGTGGGTTCTGCGAAAGAACTTTCATTCTTGAAGTCGGCGAGTTGATAGCCGGATTTATTCTTCGCGAGGTTGGCAGGTTTCTCGCCCCCGTAGCCGGTGAACGTGTAATGAATCGCGAGGCTGGTCTGCACTTCATCGTAGCGCTTGCCGTAGAACTCGCGTTTGATGTTGCCGGCCGTCTCAGGCTGAATGCTGTAGATCGCTTCGTCGACGATCCCCAGACTCACTTCGGCATTTGCTGCGGGTGACCCGTCATCGTTCCGGGCGACGATTGTGTAAGACGCAACGTCGCGTGGTTTGAATTCGCTCTTGTTCGGGACGATGTCGAGCTTCAGCATTTTGTCGCGCGCAGGCACAGCGAGAATCTGACTCTGGTTGTACATGTCGTTATCTTTGACGAACGACACATCGAGATAGACGTTGGGCTCGTACTTGCGATCGATCGGCACGTCAATGACGATGCTGCGTCCTGACGCATCGATCTGTTGGACCGTTAGCACCTCAGACAGTTCAGTGGTGACCAGCAGATGCGCTTTGTCTTCCGGTAACATCGCCAGGATGTGCGCAGTCTCGCCCGGCTTATAAGATTTCTTGTCGGGCACGAGTTTGATCGCCTTCTCGTCATAATCGCGATACGAAAAGTCTGACCACTCGCCTTTCTTGTCAGGCGCCCAGAACGAGCCGCCGCGATTCACAATCTGCTTACCGTTCTCAGTGATGATTGCTTTGACGTAGATGTCGCCGGGCGAGGGGACTGTGAAATCGTAAGTCGCAACGCCCTGGCTGTCAGTGTTCACATCGGCAGACGCAAGTTCGCGCTCGTGCAGAATGTAATCGTAGGATTTGTACTTGTAGCCGTTGTACTCCTCATCCTTTTCTTTCTTTTCGTATTTCTGTTCGATGAATTTCAGCGTGACTTTCTCTGAGACGGGTTTGCCCGCATAGTCGGCAGTCTTCACCCGAATCTTTGCTGAGTCGCCTTGATAATAGAGATAGCGTTCAGGGTAAGCGTCGGCGACAGTTTTGCCACGCGTGCCGATAAATGAAGCTGCGCCTTGCATCTCGCGACGCGAAGCATCGGTGACCTGCGCTTCGAGCCGGTATGAATAGTCCCACTCTTCTTTGTCTTCAGTCGCGGGCACCACGAACTCGACCGAGGCCTGGCCTTGTGAATTGATCTCGGCGTCGCCTTCCGTCACCAGGTCATTGCCGTAGTAACCGGAAGTATCGTCGTCGCCGCCTTCATTTTCCGGCCCGGCCGCGTCGTCGAATTCGTCGCTCGATTCGTCGCCCCACCACCAATGGTAATAACGCTGCTTGTAGATGTAGTAATGGACATCCGCGTTTGTGACCGGCGCGCCGAAAAAGTAATTCGCACTGATCGTGAAGCGAACTTTCTCGCCGACCGCGGCGAATTCCTTCGGGCCTTTAACGGTGACTTTGAACTCCGGCTTCTTGTATTCCTGAACTTCGAAGTAGCCGGTTGATTTTGCTTCACCGACCGAAGCCGTGATGTTGTAGCTGCCTAGCGGCGCTTCATCGCCCAAATCGATCTGTCCACTAAATGTTCCGCGATCGGAAAGTGGCAGGTCCTTTTCAAAGAGTTTGCCGTTGTTTGGATCCTCGACAGTCACCTTCACGGTTTTGCTGTCGAGCAGTTTGTAACCGTTGGTGGTCCATTGACGCAGAATGCCTTTGAAGAAAACCGATTGCGCGGGCCGATAGATCGGCCGGTCGGTGTAAATGTAGCTGGTGACGTCTTCGCCGGTCAGCGCGTCGTCTTCACCGCCACCGCCGCCGAAATAGAACGAATCGAGATCTGAAATCACAAAGTTGTCGCGCTCGCGCCCCATGATCAGAAACGGATTCTTCTGCGACTCTTCGGGATTGACGTCTTCTGCCGGTGTCTCAGGCTGCTCCGGAACCTTTACATCAGTTTTATAGACACCGGTTTTGTCGGTCTTGCCGGTGGCCAAAGTATTCTTCGCGTTCGTGACTTCGACCGCGACGCCTTCATGCGGCGCGCCCGTTTTGCGATCGACGATGTAGACCACGACCTGACCGTGCTTGTTAGTCTTTTCGATCATCGTCAGGTTCGTGACGATCGCCAGCGAGTACGCGCGCATCCCGCCGTTGACGCCTTCAATCAGGTAAACACCCGGATCGACTTTACCGAGCGAAATCATGCGGCTGTCGTATTCGTTCTCGAGCGCCGGCAATTTTTCGCGCCAGTCCTTCACCTTCTGATCGGGATTCAGCAAAGGCACCCGTGCGTAATCCGCGACATTCAGCGGCGTGCGTTCCGCCGGCGGCTCTGGTCGAAATTTCTCGTTGAAGACGGCCCGATGATCTTTCAGCAGATGCGTGCGGATGTAATCCTTGACCGTAGAGAAAAGCGAAATCTTCAGGCGATGCGTGCGTTCGAGCAGCGAAACGCGCGCGCCGTAACCCTGGGCGATCTGTTCCTTTTCCTTCTCGCCCATTTCGTGCGGATCGTCGAGCTGCTTGAAAAATTTGTTCGGATCCTTGATTCGATAGACGCGGAAATCCAGATAGTCGATGTTTTGATAGCTGGCCCAGAGTCGGGCGGATTCATTCGGAGAGTAAGTCCGATTCGTCGTCAGCGAAAAGTACGGCTTCGTGCTCGAGACGGTTGGCGTCGATTCGCCGGTAACTTCAGCCGTGGCGGGCGTCGTGCGCGCGCGCATTATGTTGAAGCCGAAGACCGACGCGACGAGCGCGAGATAAACGATGGCGGTCGCGACATAGCGACGAACGCGGGGATTTTTGTCAGACATGGATTGCCTCCAAGGCAAAGGAAAAATCGACCTGTTTAGAGGCAGCACTTGTGCTGCCAGCGCAGACAAGTCCGCGCTCTAAACGAGTGATGTGGATTGATTGCGATCTTTTCACTGCAAAATCTTCAATCGATAAAATCCAAGAAAATTCTTGTTGCTCTCAATCGGGCGCCAACGCGGATCGGGATGATGATCGAGCACGGACAGCTCGACCTTCTTTACAGTCCCTTTGTCGGTTGGTGACGAGCCGGTGTGATAGACCACCCAGTCGTTGGCGCCGTTCGGCGCCACACGCGCGGGCCCGAGAAAAATCATCACGTGATAGGGAAACTTCTGCACCCAGGGCTGATAAAAGAAAAGCAGGTCGCCGGGTTGAGCTTCGCGTCGATCACGAGTAACGAATACGCTGTTGAAATTCTTAAGCGTTCGGCCGTCCGCGAACTCGCTGAATCTCCCGTTGCGCAAATCACTCTCGTCGAACGATCCAAAATCAGTGCGAAAGATTCTCTCGCCGAGCGGGTTATGATCCAGATCCAATTCGCCAACATCGGACGCCACGGTTTCATAGCCCGGCCCCATCTTTTGAAACCAGGCGCGATCGTGGTGGCGCAAAGCTTCGCGAATCGAAAAGCGCGCCAGCCCGGCGCAATCGCGCTGCCCGGCGTTCCACTGATCGCTTAGTTGATAAAATTGGGTTTCGGCAATCGCGGTGAACCAGCGGCGGAAGCTGTCGCGATCCTGATAGGTGTGGAGTTCGATGGCATCTGGAATCCCATCGTTGTCGGAATCAATTAACTGTGCCTTCGAGCTTGAATCCGAAGCCTTCGCAAAGAAGTTTTCTGCGCTCTGCTTACTGCTTGCTGCCTTCTGAGTTTTTAAGGCGGGTGCCCCTTCAATTTTGTCGGTGCGGCGAAGTCGAGTGAAACTCCAGGCGAGCGATGCGGTGGAAACGAAAACGACGCTCGCCAGCGCTAACCAGCGTTTTGAAGGGGCACGCATTTGCAGGGGCTCTAGCATTGCCGCCTATTATTACGATGTGTTGGGTTCACCAGGCACGCGGATGCTATCACGTCTCGCCTCGGCCAACCACTGTTATGTTTCGGTTGGTACAACTTGCCGGATGTGGATTCCCTCAGTCGCAAATCGATGTTAAGCTGCGCGACGTCCCACTGGTTTAGAGACGGGCTACCGCCCGCCAGCGATCGTCGGGCAGTAGCCCGACTCTAAACGAATCGAAGATAGCGTTTCGGTCATGCCGAAAGTTGAAACCAGCCCTGAAGCGATTCTCGAAGCGATCAAGAAGATCGATATTCTTTCTGAACTCCTCGAAGACAAGAACAAGAACAACCTGAAAATGATTGCCGAAGGCAAAGAAGCCGGCGGCAAACAGATCGGTCCATACGCGCGCCTGCTGACTTACGCGCCGGGCGAAGTCGTGATGCGCGAGGGTGAATGGGGCGGCAACACTTTTTATTTTTCGCTGGATGCTGAGTTGGAGGTGTTTGCCCGCGACGACCATTCCGGCAACAAGCGAAAAGTCGGCGACGTTCCGCCCGGAACGTGTTTTGGCGAGATGTCGATTCTCGCCGGCGTCCCGCGCAACGCAACGATCATGTGTTCTGACAACGGTCTCGAAGCACACGTGATCGAGATGGTGCGGCCCGCGCTGCGTCTGCTGCGATCGTTGAAAAAGTTTGCCGAAAAAGTTGACGACACTTATCGCAGTCACGGATTAGCGAATACGATCGCTGAACTTCGGGAAGCTGCGGGCGAAGCTCTAACGCCGGTCGATCTGGTTGCTGTTGGTAACCTCGCCCACTTCCTCGCTTACGGAAAACATCACCTGCTCGTCAAAGAAGGCTCGCCTATCGAAAAACTCTTTCTGATTCGCAGTGGCTGGCTGCGGCGCGTGCGCGGCGTGCCCATCTATAAAGAAGTGACCGAAGGCGCAGGCGCTGCATCCAGCAGTTTGATTCCGGAAGATTTTTTGGGCGCGGGAAATTGCCTTGGTCTGGAAGCGTTGCAGGGACAAGCGACGTGGCAATACTCGGCTGAGTTGATGGCGCGTAGCGAAGTGCTCGAGATTCCGTTGACTGCGTTGCAGACAGATGCGGCGTTGTGCGAACGAGTGGTCAAGGCGTTCGCAGACTTCTCGCGCGCAGACGATGACACGCGTGTTGAAGCGCTCACAGACAAGGGTGTCCGGGCCGCTGCGGAAAAAGAAATCGCGACCGGAGTCGTTGACGGTGTCAATCTGCTGGTGATGGATATGGACTTGTGCGTGCGTTGCGGCAATTGCTCGCTTGCCTGTCACAAAGTCCACGGGCAATCGCGTCTGTTGCGGCGCGGCATTCACATCGAGCGTCCGGTGAAGCCCGGCAGCGCGCACACTCAACATGTGTTGTCGCCTTCGGTCTGCATGCACTGCAAGGATCCTGAATGCCTGACCGGTTGTCCGACGGGATCGATCTTTCGCGATGCGAACGGTCAGATCGAAATTGATCCGCCGACCTGTATCGGTTGTTTCGACTGCGCGACACAGTGTCCTTACAACGCGATCTCGATGGTGCCGCGCAATCTGCCGCCGCCCGCGCAAACCGCTCCGCTGACCCGAATCAAACGAGCTTTCAGTCTTAAAGCTCCGGCGCCTGCTCCGCTCGCCGAAAGCGACGACATGATCGCGATCAAGTGCAACCTCTGCGAGAACACCTCGCTTAATCCAGCCGGTGCGAAGCGTCCGGCTTATTCATGTGAAGAGAATTGCCCGACGGGCGCGCTCGTGCGCGTCAATCCTCATGAATACTTTGACGAGATCGACAAGACGCTGGGCCTGGTGTTTCGCGATCAGACGCACGCGATCGGGCGCAACATTCACAAGAGCGATCCAATCGCGCGGCTGTGGCACATCGGCGGCATCGTGGGAACGCTGGCGGTCACCATGCTGATCGCGTGGGCTGCGCTGCGATACGGATTCAATCAACCGCTGCGCGGAACGTGGCTGAGCTTGCGTTGGGCGACGGGTTTGGTTGGCCTCGCCGGCATCGCCGCGGTGATGACGTATCCGGCGCGCAAACAAATCTATCGCCGCCGCGCGGGAGCGTTGCGCTATTGGCTGCTCGCGCACGTTTACCTGGGCGTCGTTGCCGGAATAGCTTTGCTCTTTCATGGCGGCAGTCACGGCGGCGGATTGCTGACGCTGATCCTGATGCTTTGGTTCGACGCGACGATCCTGACCGGGTTGTTCGGAATCCTCTGTTACGTGATCGTGCCGCGCATCATGACCAGCATCGAAGGTGATCCCTTGCTGATTGAAGATCTCGAAGGCCGCCGCGCCGAACTGCGTAATGAGCTCTCATCGATCGAGAGCAAGGCCAGCGACGATACGCGCCGCTTGATAGCAAGCAAAGTGCGGCGATATTTCTCATCAGCTGGCTATTTGATGAAGGAATACTTGCGTCGCGAAGAGTTGACGGCGGCGCTCGCAAAGGCTCGGCTACATTTCAAAAACGAGATGGCCGCGGCGAGCGACAGAGAACAACGCAATCTGCTGTTAAGAGCGATCGAGCGATCCGCGACGCTGCGCCGGGTCGACGCGCTGGTTTACTTACATCGAATGCTGAAGATTTGGATCGCGCCGCATGTGATAGCCACCTCCGTGATGCTGGCGCTGATGGTGGTGCACATAGTGCAGGCAGTGTTCTTTAACGTGAGGTAAATCCGGTTGCTTTTTAGCCGCGTTTACGCGGCTTTCCCGCGGGGTTGTTAGACCGGGCGTTTTACGCCCGGGTTGGATGACCTAACAAAGACCCTAAGCCCGTTTTAACGGGCTTATGTGCAGGGCTTTAGTCGTGAGGTTGAACTATTGAGAAAAGCACGCTGGAAGCGCGCTAGCGTTCGGCGCATTAGCCGACCCCAGCGCTAAAAGCGCTGGTCTATGAACCCTTCGGGCAAGCCGTCTGAAGACAGCTACATGACAGAAAACATGAATACAGCGTTGTTGATACAGCATGACCGCTGACAACTGCTCACTGACGCCATGGAAGCAACATTCATCATCATCCGCGAAGACTTGCAGGTCGATCCGGTGACGCTCGTCGCTGAAGGTGTGCTCATCGGGCGGCTTCCGACTTGCGAGCTGCTGCTGAATCACCCGTCGGTTTCTCGCCTTCACGCGGGCATCACTTACGCCGACGGCGAGTATTACATCCGTAACTTGCGCCCGAGCAATCCGATTTTGTTAAACGCGACCAAGCTGGAAGAGTATGAAGCACTTGCCGACGGAGACGTGCTCGGCATTGGCCCATTCGCGCTCAACATCGCGTTTGCGCAAGGCTCGTTGACGATCAGAGTGTCGTTGCAAATCGCGGCCTCGCCCGCTGATGCGGTCACGCGGCGGGAAGCGTCCGGCCTTTGGGACTTGCCGACGACGGTTCATTTGGAATTGCCGAGTGAAGCAACTCCCGCGGAAGCCGAAGGCGGCGCTCACAAGAAGAAAGCCCCCTCGCGCAAACCGAAACCGGCGGAAGCGAGTTCGAAAGCTCTCGACGTTTTTTGGGACAAGCGAATCACCGCCGCCACAAAAACGGTGAAGCCTTCGCCGTTGTTTCCGTTGACCGGAAGGCCGAGCGGCAAAGCGCAATCCGTCTGGTCACCGACCACCGATCTGAGACGGCGCTGGCCCGCATCGATGCTTTTGTGGGGAGTGATTCCCGTGGTGTTGCTGTCGATCGGTGGCGCACTGTTTTATGCGCGAGCGTTTGCGCCCGCGCCTATCTCTGACGCCCACGCGCGAGCGAGTATGAATCTGAAACCGCCGATCGCGAACCAGGCAAATGCCGGATCGTGCACGTCGTGTCACACCTGGAGCACGAACATAGAGACGAAGTGTTCGTCATGCCACACGACTGAGGCATTCAAGGCGACCGTGATCAAGCCGCACCTGGACAGCGGCATCGGCTGCATTGACTGTCATGCCGAGCATCGCGGCGCACAGTTCAATGCGATCGATGGCGCGTTGTTGTCCTGCTTCGAGTGTCACAACGATCAGAACAAGAAGACGTACAACGGCAAGAGTGTTTCAACGCCGCACGGCGGCACGTTTGGCTATCCGGTTGTGAATGGACATTGGAAATGGGCGGGGCTGGACGCGGACGAGATGGCGCAGCGCAAAGATACTCTGAAGCTTGAGCGTCTGTTGAGTGACACGGAGGATCAGTGGCGCAGCAAACAATTTCACGCGGCCCATCTTTATCGAGTTCGGGCTGTGGCGGGATTGCCGGGAAACAAGGAAGGCGAACTGAGTTGTTCGAGCTGCCATGCGACGAGCGATCCGATCGATCTCACGACGCCGCGCACCACCTGCGCGAAGTGTCACAATGGGCGGCTTGATGCACGAGCTGGTCGTCAAGTCATCGCGTCCGACAAGCCGAACTGCACTTCATGTCACGTGCAGCACATGCAGGATAAGCGGCATTGGAATCCGGGGTTGCTTTCTAATTAGCGCCAAAGACTTATCCGCAGATTACGCAGATTACACAGATAAGAACTGAGAATGCGCTAAGTATCTCTTGCTGAATAAACGAGCAAGCACCAGCGCTCAGTGCCCAGGTTTGCGTTTTCTTATCTGTGTAATCTGCGTAATCTGCGGATATTCTTCTTCACTTCGCGACGTGACACTTACCGCAGCCCTTCGGATCTGATCCGGAAATCTTCTGGGCCAATTCAGGCTTCGCCTTAATCGCGGCATCGTGACACTCAAAGCAGTTGATGTGATAAGCATTCTCGTTATCCATCTTCACCTGTTTGCCGTCTTTCGTAATCACGGGAAGCTGTTTGCTGTCGTCGCCGGCTTGCAGGTGACATTGGCGGCAGGTCTTGACCGGCGCGGCGGCTGCATCCTTCAAGACATCTGCTGTCAGGACTACGTTTCGTTCTGAAGTAGTTCGCGGCGGTTTGAGGTTTTCCTTCGGCTCATCGGTGTGATGGCAGAACGTGCACGGCGTAACACCCGCGCCGTCAGGATTGTATTTCTTGACCGAGTGAGTTTCGTGATCGAAAGCGACGGCCCCCCACTTGTCGTCGAGGCTGTCCTGATCGAGCGTGACTTTCTTTGGTTGTTCCTTACTCTCTTTGGGGATTTGATCCTGAGTTGAAGTTCGTGCGCCGGTGCTCAAAACAAAAAGCGCCACCGCGAATAGACCAACGATTAATCCGATCAGAACTCGCTTCATCTCACCCTCCCGTTCTCGTCCGATGTTGCGTCGCATGTTAGGGAGAGGGCCGCCATCGTGTCAATGAGATTTAACCACAGAGGACACAGAGGCGGAACCGCTAAGTAAGAGCAAAGAGCCAAGATGAATTGTCGTTGGTCGTCTTGCGCCCTCGTGCACTCGCTCCTTGCCCTCAGCGCTTTGCCCTTTGCTCTTTATTCCTCTGTGTCCTCTGTGGTTAATCATCCCGTCCGAAAACTCGCTCCCTCATGGCAGCGCCGGCATGCCTTGAAATCCAAATCGCCGCCGAACGACCTGCGGCCGTTATGACAAGTCGCGCATGAATTGTTGCCGGCGGGAAAATGTTCCTGTGCTCGCGGCGAACTAACTTGTCGTCTTTGCGCCAAGCCGGCGGTGTAATTATGACAATCCGAGCAGTTCAGTCGTTGCCGCGTGCTGTGTTCGCCGTGATTGAAGCCGATGCGATATGCAGCCGAGTCGGTTGGCGTGCGCGCGTATGCCTTGGTCGCATGACAGACACCGCATGAGGCGAGATCGCGGCCGTTTGCCTGAGCGTTCGGCGTGTGACAAGTGTAGCAACCGTCATGCGCGCCCAATCCATTCGGGATCGATAACGCTGCGCCGCGACGCAAAGGCGCGCTGTGACAGGCGGCGCACCCGCTCTTTGGTCGCGCGGCGCCCGTCATGTGCTGCGCGTGGTCGAATTTCATGTTGAAGCTTTCTTTGAATCTGTCCGGGAAAGCTTTGCGCGGCGGATCGTTACCGTTGACGTTTTGATGGCAGATTGAGCACATCGGAATATTTGGCGTGGTGAACTGCGTCAGGTGACAACCTGTGCATGACTTGTGGCCTGGGAAACCCGGTCTCGATGAGTTGTCATTACGACGATGACACTCGTTACATCCGATCGAAGCATGCTTGGAACTCGTGTGCAAGAATTTCGAGTAATCCTGATCGTTGCCCTGCGAAAAGCCTAAACCGAAGGATGCCGCAAGAAACAAAATCAGAAATGTCACACGAAGAATCATGTTTCAGTTAGTCTCTCTGACCTCTGCCCTCTGCCCTCTGCCCTCTGCCCTCTGCCCTCTGACCTCTGCCCTCTGCCCTCTGACCTCTGCCCTCTGACCTCTGACCTCTGCCCTCTGACCTCTGCCTCACTGTGCCGCTGCTTCATGACTCGGCGGGGGCTTCTTCTTACCAACTTCGGAAGTGTGACAGTAAGTGCACTCGCCGGTTTTTTTGTTCTGTGCAAATTCATCTTCGATCGACACGGCCTTTGGATAAGTGATCTTCTTGCTGTCCTTATGACAATTCGTGCATGCGGCAATCGGCACGTCAGGTGTCAATCCGCGCAACGAACTCGCGCGCGTGATGTTGATGTGGCACGTAGTGCATTCATCCACGTGTGCGCCCTTGCCGCCCTCATGCGCGAACTTTGCCGAGATGCGTTTTGGACCAAGCACCGCGACGAACGTTGCCGAAGGCTTGTGGCAACCGCCGCAGTCGTCGCCGGCGGGTTTCAAATTCTTCCAATGACAGTCAAAGCACGCATCGTGACTGTGCGGCGCCGACTTGAATGGATAGAGCAATGCCGGATCGGGCGACGATGTTGGCAGTGGAGCGATCGCGAGCGTCTTATTCGGCTGATGACAGATCGTGCAGTTGTTGTAATCGGGTTTCTTGTCGTCAACTTGCGAGCGAGAGAACGACGCTCGGATGAATCGCGGGGCACTAGCCCGCGCGTAAGCAAGGGCTGGTGACTTTGAATCGTCGCGAATCGAGGCGATCGCGTTCTGATGTTTGTCGTGCGGAAATTCGATCGTGAATTGGCGTTCCTCTTTCGCCTTCACCGGCTGATTTGAGTTGTTCGGGGCGCCAAACGCGAACCGGACGTCTTCGCGTGGAGCGGCGCGCACGTGACAAACCGTACAAATTGCCGGACCTGTTCCGATCATTGCCTGGCCTGAGAAGAACTGCGAACGATGACACCGAACACATGCATCATGATCAGGAAAGTCAGCGACGTCAGGAAATTCGCGCTTCGCATTCCAGGCCGTGGGAATCTTGTGACAAGCATTGCATTGAAGGCTCTTGTGCTTGTCCGATGCATGCAGAAAAGCAGAATACTTTGTAGCCGAGCCGCGCGGCGCTTGGGTTTGCGGCGCCGGCCGCGTCGTGCGTGGTCGACGGCCAGTCTGGGCCGCAATGGCCGTAATGCAGAAGGAAATTACGAGCAGGGCAGAGATTTTTTTCTTTGCGGAGCTTTGCGCCTTTGCGTCTTGGCGTGAGAGACGATTCACGCAAAGGCGCAGAGTCGCAAAGTAACGCAAAGGTTTTCGGAAACGATCTTTCATCTGCCACACACCGGCAAAGGCCGTTCAATCACTTCGCACTTCACCTTCGGATCTTTTTCGTTCGACAAAATGAACGGCCGCTTCATCGCAATCGTCAGATCCGTCGCTTTCACTTCGCGCTCGCAGACCCACAAAATGCTGCTCTTGTCGGTTTCGCTGCCGACCAAATTTGAAATCGTGTAGACGCCTGGATCGATGTCGGTCAGATAAGCAGTCCCTTTGCGATCCGTCATGATCGACATCACCGGTTTGGCGGTCGCCGTCTCGGCCTGCTTCACCAAATTCGAAATCGTCTGCTGCTTCGAAGTGTAGTAACCGTCGCGAATCACAGGCGCGAGATAATTCGGCAGCCATCGTCGCGCCACTTCCGGCGCCTTCAAGTCGCGCAGTGCTTGATCGTAGGCGACTTTGAATTCGGGCACGGCTTCGCTGCCGCTGATGTATCGGTCTTCGATGGCGCGGCAGTAGAAGGATTCGCAATCATTTTCGTTCAGCCATCTGATCAGAGCGTCACTTGCGCCGTGGTTGCGGTAGTAACATTCGCGCGACGTGACTTCGGTTTGCTTGATCGTTTCAATTAACGCCTTGTTTTGATCCGTTGAGCCACTAATCAGAAAGAATCGTTTGCGTGGCAACTCTTTCGTGACGTCGCCGGATTTGTATTTGACCTTGAGGCGAATAACGCCGCGAGCGGCTTGCGGGGTTTGCGTGTGCGCGACAAAAGAGACGGAGATAAGCAAGCAGGCAAATGACGCGGCGGCCAACGCCAATCGAAATACTTTGCGGGCGGGCGGTAGCCCGCGTCTAAACGGTCTCCACATAGTTATGTTTAGAGGCGGGGTACTGCCCGCCCTCAACATCATAGATTCGGGCTGCGCGGAAACTTCAAAAACGGCAGACGGACACCGCGCACGAGGATTTGATCTGAACGAATATTCACCGGCGGTGCGAATCCGGCGCCTCCACCGGCGGCTATTAGATCATCCTGATCGACGCCGTCACCGCTAATGCCAATTGCGCCGACCAGCACGCCGTTTTTGTATAAGGGCATGCTGCCGGGAAAAATCTGAATACCATTCGGCAGATTCGGAATCGACGTGCAAGGCGCCGCGCCGCCGCCCAGAACTGCTTGTAGATTCGTCTTGATTAGATCCAGTTGCAGTCCGACGTTGAAGACGCTCCACTCGTTAAGCTCTCTGCTGAACGGTCCTGCGGCGGTGTTGTTGATGCCGTCAGGGAAGAAAGGTCGGTGCAGAAATCCGCCCGCGCGGTCCGTGAACGCCACTGAACCATCAAGTTTCAAACCGTCAGCCGCTGCGCGATCGACGTACGATCCGAATCCTGCTCCGCGCAGCAACGCACCGGCGTTCGCGGATGAATAGAATGCCGCCGTGCGAGCCTTCTGAACCGAGACATCGAATCCAAACACCGGCGCATCCTGTTGACGAAAGACGCCGAGCACCACTCCATTAGTATCGACGACGGCGATCGACACGCGCGCGTTACTGCCGAGTGGCTGGCGAATCGCGGCGCGTGTGATGTTCCCCTGTTGCGCCGCGTGCGAAATGATCGTGTTGACGTCGGCAGTCGTCAACGAATTGGCAGTCACCGTTGGACTGCCGATGAATGGAAAGAATCGTGTGTCAACTTCGCCGGCAATTCCTCCAACGACAGCCGGAGTGAATTCCGAAGTCTGCGCGGCGCGAACCGGAAACAAAGGATCGATTGCGCCGGGCAAACTTCCAAACGCGATCGTCGCTGGCGCCGGCGCGTTCGCCACGTTCAGGTAAGCCAGCCGAATGCCATCGACCAGAATGTTGTCGCCACGAATCAACGAAGGCGCTTCAAAACCTCGCGTCGCGGAAACCGCGATCACTTCCTCGAACGGTTGATCGAAATCCGCCGGATCGCGATCGACTGTGTAGACGCCGTCGCCTTCAATGCCCACGCCGCCAACCGCCTCGCCATTTTTGTAGATTGGTGCACTGCCCGGATCGCCACTGAGTCCGAGCGGCAGCCCCGGCGTCTTGATGTCTGAACATGGCAGTGAAGAGAACTGCACGCCGTAGAGCGGCCCGCCGGATTTGAAATCAACGCCGGGCGGGAAATGCTCCTGAATAATGAAGCCCGCGGTACGTGAAGTGAACGCATTGCCGCGCGTGCTGAACAACGCCGCGGTGCCGGCTTTCGAAATTGCTGCGAGCTTTGCCGGCACAATCGTGCCGTCTAATCCAGTCGAAACAAATCCGGTGATTGGATTTGGCGCGAGGGTTGGCCCGGGTCCGCCGCCACGAAGTTGGGTCGTCGCCGGCGCGCCCGTCATCTTGAAAACGCCGAGCGCGTTTCCTTCTTTGTCAGTGACCGCGACCGTTACCGGATGATTGATGGAAGCAGCTGCCGAGACAGCTTGCGCAATGATCGTTTGCACGTCGCTCGTCGTCAGCGTCCCGGCAGTTGCCGCCGGCGACACCGGAGGCGAAATTGTTCCCGGCGTCGGCACGGCGCCTTCATCATCCGGTGGTCCATCACCAACATGGCCAATGCCGACACGAACTCGATTGGAATTCGATCCCTGGTAACTGATCCCGATCAGCACGTCGCCGAGATCGCCCATTTGATCGTTCAGACGCACCACAACTGCGGTGGCCCAATCCTCCTCGGGCACCGGGCCGACGTACTCAACTATTAATGGATACTGTTTGTGCGACCCATCTTCCGCCGTCGCAGTGATACCTGACGGTGATGCGTCGCGCGCGAGTCCCATCGTAAACAGCATCACGCGCGTGCGAGTGTCACTCCCCCAACTTACTTCTGAAGTTGAATTGAAAGGCTCGCGCTTGAGCGTCACCGAATCAACCGCGATGGCGCGCGTCGATGTTTCCTGACTGATCAGAACGAGTTTCGATGATTGGGCGTGGGTGCGCGTCAGCGCAGACGCAGCGAAGAGCGCAGCGATAGCAACAGACAATGCCAGAACGAGTTGCCCGCGCGTGACGGATGCTTCGGCTCTCATCGACGTGCCATAACTGCGTGTTCGCAACTGATAATCTGGAGGATGTGAAAATCTATCACTAATCACCGGTGAACGAAACGATTTTCTTTGCGAAATTCTGGGTAGTGCCCTAATTTGAAATTCTCTGCGCCTCCGGAGACACGCAGAGAAAAAACTAATTCGGCTGCTACTAAATTTTGATTGATAGCGGATCGTTCGTATGTTACAAGTCAACATCGATTAATTTCCTGCTTATGATCGGTCGCAAACCGAATGCGGTGGCGCGATTCATAATGATCGCGGCTGTTTTGCTGATTTCAGCGTCGGCATTTGGGCAGAAACGCGGCGCGATTACTGGAACGATTACTCCCGCGACTGCGAACGTCGTTGTTATCGCCACCAATCAAGTCACCAGCAAAGTCACTCGGACCGGTACCGACGGCGCGGGAAAGTACGCCATAAAAGTTCGTCCGGGCGCATACCGCTTGAGCGTGGCGCCTCCTTTCATTGCGAGATTCGATAAGACCAAACCCTACGGCGAACATACTTTGATTCGCAACGATTCCATCGAGAACGTAATCGTCAGCGATGGCAAAGAAACGAAGATTGATTTCACGGTTGAGAAGATTGAAGAAAAGCCGATCGCAAATGTGCCGCCGCGAAAGCCTCTCGGCGCAGCCGGGACCCAGAGCGTCAGATCAGAGCCTCAGACGCAATCCGATCGACGCGAAGTGCGCGATCGCTGGCGCATCGGCTTTCCGGAGTACGATCGCTACGGCGACAAAGGCGCGCGCGGTCGCGACATTCCCTTCCGCCGCGGACGCTGGTACGACCCATACAACCAGAGTTGGCTGAAAGGCGATTACCCAATCATCGGCAACAAGGTTTTCATGATTCTTTCGGCGGTGAGTTCGACCACGACTGAGTTAAGCCGCACGCCGAAACCTTCCGATGTCAGCAGCTCGCGTCCGGGCAGCGCAGAATTTTTCGGCAAGCCCGAAGCCCTCGCCGTCAATCAACTTTTCCAATTCACGTTTGAATTGTTTCATGGTGACTCGACCTTCAGACCGCGCGATTGGGCCATCAAGATTTCGCCGACGTTCAGTCTGCCGAATTATCTGAACGCGCGTGAAACGGGCGTAGTCAATATCGATGTTCGTCGCGGCACAAATCGCACCGACACACAGTTCTCGCTCGAAGAAGCTTTCGCGGAAGTGAAACTAACGGACGTGAACGAGAACTTCGATTTCGTTTCGGCGCGGGTCGGCATTCAGCCGTTCGTGTCCGACTTTCGCGGGTTCATCTTTTCCGATAACAACCTGGGAGCGCGCGTTTTCGGGTCATTTGATAATAACCGCTATCAATTCAACACCGCTTACTTTGCGCAACTCGAGAAAGACACGAACAGTGGGTTGAATCGCTTCGATCGGCGGCAGCAGAACGTTTACGTTGCGAATATTTTTCGGCAGGACTTTATCAAGAAGGGCTACACAATTCAGGCCAGCGCGCTCTATAACGATGACCGTCGCAGCCGCAAATTTGATCGTAACGGGTTTCTGGTGCGGCCGGCTTTGATTGGCGATGTGCGTCCGCATGCGATCAAGGTTGGCTATGTTGGCATCAACGGTGATGGACATCTCGGGCGGTTGAATCTGACGAATAGTTACTACCACGCGTTTGGCCGCGACGATCGAAATCCGATTGCGGGACGACCAGTGCACATCAGCTCCAACATGGCCGCAGTGGAGGCGTCGATCGACCACGACTATCTGCGTTTCCGCGGATCGTTTTTCTTCGCTCAGGGTGATAAGAACCCAACTGACGGTCAGGCAAATGGTTTCGATGCCATCTTCGATGATCCGAATTTTGTCGGCGGACAATTTTCGTTTTGGAATCGAAATGGAATCCGGCTCACGCAAACAGGCGTTGGCTTAGTTCAGCCGAACAGCATTCTGCCGTCGCTTCGCAGCAGCAAGATCGAGGGGCAGGCGAACTTCGTCAATCCGGGAATTCTGATTTACAACGCGGGTGTCGATGCCGAGATCACCCAACGTCTGAAGGCGGTCTTCAATGTAAACTATCTTCGGTTTCATCGGACTGAGCCGCTCGAATACATTTTGTTTCAACCGAATATTCGACACGAGATTGGTTGGGACTTGAGTTTAGGTGTCGCCTATCGGCCGCTGCTGATCAATAACGTGACGCTCACGTTTGGCGCAGCGACTTTGAAACCGGGTCGCGGCTTTCGCGACATTTACACTACTGCGAACAGTGATTGCCCGGCTAACTTGATCGAGTTTTGCACGCCTGACAAAGTCAACATCAATCCGAGCAAGCTGTTGTTCAATTTGTTCGGCCAGGTGAAATTTGTTTTTTAGGTCAATGAAGAAATCAACCACAGATTCACACAGATTTACACAGATAAAGAATTTAGGTTTTCGATCTGTGTCAATCCGTGTTCATCCGTGGTTTGTTCTATCTCTGTGCCTCAGTGTCTCTGTGGCCATTTTTCTCTCTTCATCGCGCGCGCAGCAGAAGCCTGCACCGCCGCCAACCCTCGAAGGCTGTCTTAAGTGCCACGACCAGATCGAGCCGATGCATCGTTACGGTCCAACGGTTGCCGGCGCGTTGGACAAACTCGACAACGGAAAAGACGGCTTGGGTTTGACGTGCACTACGTGCCACGGTGGAAATCCGGTGGCGACTACCAAAGAAGAAGCGCACGTGCAGCCGCGCTTTCCGCGCGAGTGGATGCGCGACGGAAAGTTTCGCGTGCCGGAACGCTCCGGACCCTTGCTGGAAAAAGAGAGTCTTGAGTTCGTGCGCTTCCTCAACCCCGGCGACTTGCGAATAGCTGCAAAGACCTGTGGCGCTTCAGAATGTCATAGCACCCAAACGAACGCGGTCGGCAAAAGCATGATGACGCACGGCGCGATGCTCTGGGGCGCGGCGCTCTACAACAATGGCGGTTTCCCGATCAAAGACACCAACTTCGGCGAGAGCTACAGCGCGAACGGCGCGCCGCAGACTCTAATTCAAATTCCGCAACCTACCGAAGAGCAGCGAAGACTTAAAGGCATCCTGTCGTTTCTCGATCCGCTGCCGCGTTGGGAGATTTCACAACCAGGAAACACTCTGCGAGTTTTCGAACGTGGCGGAAAGCGGCGGCTTGAGACGGGATTGCCCGACAAGGAAGAAGACGCGGGCAAGCCGGACAAAGGATTGAGTGCGCGCGGACTCGGCACTGCGCAGCGCACCGATCCGGTTTATCTCGGGTTGCAGAAGACACGTTTGAATGATCCGACGCTGAATTTTCTGGGCACGAACAATCATCCCGGTGACTATCGATCCTCAGGATGCACTGCGTGTCATGTGGTATACGCGAACGATCGTGACCCGAGACATTCCGCGTTCTACAGCGCGGCTGGAAATCTGGGGCTCTCGCAATCAAACGACGCCAGCATTCCGAAAAACGAATCCGGTCATCCGATCAAGCATCAGCTCACGAGCCGCATTCCGACTTCGCAATGCATGATTTGTCATATGCATCCGGGCGAGAACATGGTCGCGTCGTACCTGGGCCTGACGTGGTGGGACAACGAAACCGACGGCGACAAGATGTATCCCGCGCAACAGCACGATCCTTCTCAAGCTGAAGAACAACGAAAGCTCAACAACAATCCGGAAGCAGCGAGTTTGCGCGGGCTTTGGTCTGAACCGGATTTTCTAAACAAGACCGGCACGCCGGAATTCAATTCGCAACTCAAGCGGACGCAGTTCGCGGATTTTCACGGACATGGTTGGCTGTTCCGCCAGATCTTCAAACGCGATCGCGAAGGCAATTTACTCGATGCGAAGAATTCGATCGTGTCGCCGGACGATCCGGACCGATTCAAGAAAGCCGTTCATCTAAACGACATTCATCTCGAGAAAGGGATGCACTGCATCGACTGCCATTTCCGGCAGGACGCGCATGGCAACGGAATTCTGTACGCGGAACCGCGCGCTGCTATTGAAATAAATTGTGTCGATTGTCATGGGACGATTCGCGAACGCGCGACGCTGCTCACCTCAGGCTTCGCCTCGGGCGTGGGCATCAAAGACGGAAAGATTGTTGACGGTACCGGCCGCAATCTCGCGACGATTCGTTTTCGCGACACGGACGGCGGCCGCGTGCTGCTGTTTCAGCGAATCGGCAGCGACATGAAAAAGAAAGACGAGAATGGAAACGAAATTCAGTTGAAGGCCGGTGATGTTGTTCAGAATTCGATGGTCGTGCCCAGGCGTTGGTGGCGCGTGAAGCAGACTGCCGACACTATCAATCCAAACGCGCCGCACCCGGAGGATTACAGCGTGAAATCGCGTTATGCGAAGACGATGCGCACTGATGCGACGACGTGGGGCAATGTGCCCACGGACGATAAGCAACTCGCGCATCGCGATTCGAACATGACTTGTTTCGCGTGTCACTCATCATGGATGACGAGCTGTTTCGGCTGCCATCTTTCCATGACCGCGAATCGCAAGATGCCGAACCGGCATAATGAAGGCGGCGATTCACGTAACTTCACGACCTATAACTACCAGGTGTTGCGCGACGATGTGTTCATGCTCGGCCGCGATGGAACTGTGACCGGCAATCGGATCGCGCCAGTGCGTTCATCGAGCGCGATCCTGGTCAGCTCGCAAAATCAAAATCGCGAATGGATCTATTCGCAGCAACAGACGGTTTCTGCCGAAGGTTATTCCGGCCAGACCTTCAACACGCACGTGCCGCATACGGTGCGCGCGACTGAGACAAAGACGTGCAGCGATTGTCACGTGTCCAGGAAGAACGACAACAATGCGTGGATGGCCCAGGTGCTCTTGCAGGGGACGAACTTCGTCAACTTTATGGGGCGATACGTTTACGTCGCGGCGAATGATTCGCTCGAAGCTGTCGTCGCCACTGAACAATCGGAACCTCAAGCAGTCATCGGCAGCACACTTCACAAGATCGCTTATCCAAGCAACTACAAAAAATTCGTTAATGGCGGCCGCGAATTACGCGAAGCTTACGAGCACAAGGGAAATCCTCGCGCTTTACAAGTTCAACTCCGAGGCGAGTACGCCTATGTCGCTGCCGGAGAAGGCGGCCTGCGCGTTTACGACGTGGCGCAGATCGATCAGAAAGGATTTTCGGAACGCATTACCACCGCGCCGGTTTCGCGATTCGGGCAGAAGTTCTGGGTGAAGACGAAATACGCGACGGCGGTCGCAGCGCCGACGACGCTCGCAGTCGATCCTGCGCGCTGGCGCATGACCGCGGACGGCAAGATGGTTTCGCCTGATGACGCGCGAAGGCTACCACCAGAGCAATTGCTGAATCAGGAGCAGCCGATTCATGCGCTCTATGCTTATCTCTACGTCGTCGACAAGTTCGAAGGCTTGATTGTCGTGAATGCCGCGACGCTGCTCGACGGCGATCCGCTGAACAATTATTTGAAGCGGCAGCTCGACGAATCGAAATATCCGAACGGCGCGTTCAATCCGGACGGCGCGCTGAGTGGTGCGAACAACATTACGATTGCGGGAACGAACGCGTACATCACGACTGATCGAGAGTTAGTTGTCGTCAGTCTTAACGATCCCTTGAATCCAAAGATCGTCAATCGACTCGCATTCAAGCACCCGCGCGCAGTGGCGATTCAATTTCGTTATGGCTTCGTCGTCGATGACGATGGATTGAGAGTCGTCGATTTGACCTCGCCTGAACAGCCCCGCTTGATCGATGATTCGCTTGTTTCGCTAGCCGACGCTCACGACGTCTACATTGCTCGCACATATGCCTACCTCGCTGATGGCAAGGACGGCGTTGCGATCGTCGATGTAAAGAATCCGGAAAAGCCTCGCCTCGATCAGATGTACAGCGCGGACGGCAAACTGAATGACACGCATCAAGTGAAGATTGCGATGACGAATGCGAGTCTGTTCGCCTATGCCGCTGACGGCAAGAACGGTTTGCGCATCCTGCAACTCACTTCGCCTGAGACGATGCCGACTTATGCCGGCTTCAGTCCGCGGCCGCAGCCGCAACTGATCGCGACTTACAAAACGAAAGGCGAAGCCCTGGCGATATCGAAGGCTCTGGATCGCGATCGCGCGACGGACGAATCGGGCAATCAGATCGCGGTCTTTGGTCGGCGCGGCGCGCGCCCATTCACCTTTGAAGAAGTGCAGCGAATGTTACGCACGAACGAAGGCAAGGGCGATTACTTTACGGTCAGTGATGATCCCTCCACCGAGCCGCAGAAATTTACCAGCGCGAGCGCAAGCTATTCTCAGAGTTGGCTTGCGGTTCTGCTTAGCTGCTGTGTAGCGGCGGCGGCATATCGCGGCGCGCGGAAACTCCGCATTAGGAAATCACGGAGTTGAATGTCCGCAAAACATCGCTTTTCAATTGAAACTTTGTAGTTTGCAGAGCGTGATGAGAATGTTATTGCAAAATTCCCAAGCGCCCATTAGATTGACCAAAGCAAATTTTCTAAAACGCATTGGAGGTAGCGAGTAGTGCCGACAGGAACGTGTCCCGAATGCGAAGCCGATGTCCACGTCGATATCGACGCCGACAAAGGCGACATCATTGGCTGTGAAGACTGCGGAGTGCAGTTGGAAGTAGTCGGTCTCGATCCAGTTGAACTGGATATGGTTGAAGAGGAAAGCCTCGACGACGACGATGACGAGGATGAGTTTTGATCAGTGAGCAGTTCGCAGTGAGCTGTGAGCAGTTAACTGCATTTGGCTTCTGCTCACTGCCCACCGCTCACTGCTTACTGGATTGATATCCCCCGCGGCTTTGTCGCAACGTCAATCCCGACGGACCTTCAACGCGAATCGTGTGCAGCTTGCCGTCCTTGCGATTTTCCAGCGGCGGATAAAATCCAATCACGTAAGCCGCCGCGACCTCTTCCGCGATCGCCCGAAACAGCGGCCCCAAATCTTTCTGATTAGCATAGACGCTGCGGCCACCAGTCTTCTCGACCAATCCACTTACGTCTAAAGGCGTCGGCAGCGGCGTCAGCTGCGTCGATGCCAGCATGCGTGTGTACGACGGCATCGTGACGACATAGACGCTGGTGTCGGCGGCGTTTGCACGCTCGATGACCGTGTCAGCGGATACTGTATCGCCCACTGGGAATCCATCAGTGATTACCACCACCGCGCGCTTAATCATCTGATGCTGTCGAGTGAGCGGAGCATGCCGAGCCAACATCCGCACGGCGTCATCGACGGCGTCGTAAGCGTGAGTCGACATGCCGTTGGGTTCGTGCGAGAGACGTTCGAACGCTCGATCTAGTTTTTCGCGATCGCTGGTCAGCGATTGAAGAGTCTTGACGTGCATGCCGAAAGTCATGAGCGCGAAGACCGCCGGGTGCGACTCAAGCTGACGAGAAAATTCGCGCATCGCATCGCTGACGCGGTCGACTTCTTCGGGCGTCATGCTGCCGGAAAGATCGAGGGCAAAGACGATCGCCAGGGGCCGCGGCGAGCCTTCAATCTTCTCAACATTGAACGAGGCGATCGGCCGCTCCACTCCGTCTTCGAAAAGTCTGAAGTCTTCTTTCTTCAGATTGCGGACCAGGCGACCTTTGGTGTCAGTGACGGTCACATCGACCGGCACCAGATCGGTATCGATCTTGATAACGTCCTGCGGTTCAGTTTCAGCCGGCAGCGCGCGGCGAGGGCGTTCCTGCTTTGAAGCGTCGGTTTGCGCCAATGAATTAATGGACGCAGAGAGCGTGAATATTAATGCGAAGGTGACGAAAAAAGTTTTCCGGCGCAGTTGAAAATCAATGGAGCTCGACATGACGTTTGGTTGATTATACGCCCGTGCGTACCGTGTCGCTATTTTCCATTTGGGCAACGCGCACAAGATGCGAGGCCTCTTAAGCTTCGTAGGAGAGCGATATTTATAGATGACAAACATCGCGTCTTATCTGCGGATATTTAGCGTCTAAGGGCGGTCGTCAGAAACTGGCTTAGCCGCGCCGCTCATGGTATTTTGCTCACACGAAAGGGACTCAAAAATGCGCTTAATTAGATCAGGCCTCTCGGTTTCTCTACTGTTGCTGCTTTCTTTTGTTTGCGTCGCGCAGGACAAGAACACTGCTGCGATCAAAGGCAAAGTGCGCGTAGAACGAGGCTCGGCCGCGGGTGTTGCGGTGGTCTTGCTTCAAGGTGAAAAGGAAGTTTCGCACACCGTAACCAACAAGGGTGGTGATTTTGTTTTGGCGCGAGTTCAGCCAGGAACTTACAGCCTTAAGTTTCGGAAGGCCGGCCTAAGCGTTGGCACAATCGACGATGTTACCGTTAAAGCTAAACAGACGCGCACGCTGGGCGATCATTTGTATTTGACGATCGATGAGGGCTCGATTGCCTTCATTCGCGGCAGCGTGTTCACCGAAGACGGGCGCAGTGTTCCCGGCGCGCGCGTGGATTTGGTTCGGGTGATCGACGAGAAGTCGGTGCAGAAACTCGATTCGCGCATGACCGGCGAAACCGGTGAATTTGTTTTTCGCCTGCCGCCAAACGAAGCGAAGTATCGACTGACTCTAAAGTCAGACGGCGCCGAGTCAGTCTCGAAAGACGTCGATGTTGAGACCGCTGCAGTCTATCGCGTGGCGCTGACTTATAAGAAAAAATCCTAAACTGCAGTTTCAGATTTCAAGTTTCATGTTGAAGACGAACTTGAAACTTCAAACTTGAAACCCGAAATATGTCCGATCGCGAAGAGTTTCTGACCGCGAAACAGCTCGCTGAAATTCTGCAGGTGAGCGAATCAACAGTGCGGCGTCTGGCTCAGAAGCGGCGCATACCCTCCGTGCGTCTAACGCCGCGCATCATTCGTTTTCATCTCGACGCAGTGCGTGAAGCGTTGGATGTGCCGCGCGTTTCCAGTCCGCATCACTTGCAGACTGATGATGCGCAGTTGAGTTTCGAAGATTTGCTGTCTTAGGAGCGCGGCGTTTGTCAGTACCATCCGCGTAAGCGGATGGGCCAAAGATCCAGCCTGAGTTGGCACCTGATCCCACCTGCTGACGCAGGTGGTACCGACCTCATGCGGGCTTTGTCAGTACCATCCGCGTAAGCGGATGTGCCCAAGATCCAGCCTGAGTTGGCATCTGATCCCACCTGCTGACGCAGGTGGTACTGACCTCGCGCGGCCTTTGTCAGTACCATCCGCGTAAGCGGATGGGCCAAAGATCCAGCCTGAGTTGGCACCTGATCCCACTTGCTGACGCAGGTGGTACCGACCTCATGCGATCTACCCGCGTCGTCCACCCAACGGAATCTCAATCCATTTTCCATTCTGATTGACGAACGCGCGGGTTTTCTTAATCGGAAACTTGCGGGCAAAACCCGGATTGTTCTTGAGGAACGAATTGATGGTGGCGGCATCGCCGGTGGCCACGCGCCATTTTCCGTCTTCTCTAATCAAGTACTGCTGGACGATGAGTTTGCCGTCAGCGTCGAACGGCTGAGTGACGTGCGCGTACATCGTGGTATCGACGACCGCGATGTTGCCGGAGACGCGCGGTGGGCCAATGTCGATGCGCTGAAGTTGGAACGTGTTCTGGCTGCGGCGCAGACCCTGGACCAGTCGCTCTTTTGAAATTCGGCTACGCGAAGACGAGGGCAGCGAATCGTAAAGGGCTTCGTACTGGCCGTTCTTTAGTTGATCGAAGATATGCTGCACGGCGCTGCGCACATCCGATTCATCCGACCCAGCGATTGCGGTGTTGAGCAGCCCCACCAACGCGATGCTAGCGCCTAACAATAAGCTAATTAATCCAAATCTAGTTTTCATCCGACTGTTCATACGGCTCTTCATCTGATTCGTCTTCATCCGTTTCCAGTGTTGCTCGCAATTGAGCGCGATAACTCAGGAACCAGGCGCATGCTCCCAAAGCAGCAGTAACGAATGCGGCCGACAAATTGTTTCGCCAAAGAAAAACCGCCGCCGTCACCAGCAAAATTCCTGAAACGATAATCCACAACTGAGCTCGCATCAGTTCATCATTACTTCATGCTTTGGTTTACCTGCAACGAGGCTTGGAGAGTCGCAGGTGGATAGCACTTCTCGTTGTCGCAAGCCTGTACGCGAATTTTGAGGGGCAGGAAACGCTCAGTTGTTGCGGGCTTGGTTATCTTAAACGCAATCGGAATGATGACGTGATCCTCGTAAACCGATAATGGTTTCTCGGCAAAAGAAAAATTCTTCAGCACTCCTGGCGGGTAGACAATCTTGTCGCTGACCACTATGCCGTCGACCTGGCCGGGTTGTACTTCGGTCGCTATCAAATACGGAAACGTGGGTGGATTCGCGTTGATATGAAAGCCCGGTGAAACCACCAATTCCACGCTGCCCGGCGTCGGCGAACTGGGCACGAGATGAGTAAAGGCTCTGACCACTTGATCGGAAGATGAAATTTCCGCAGGGGTAGCAGATGAATTTGCGACCGGCGAGCCCCCTGATAAAGAACCCGTCCGACCTCCGCAACCGGAAAAGGCAAAAAAGGTTAAGAGAAACAATCCAATCGAGAGATATCTGTTCACTCTTCGTTGTCTCCTTTCCCGTCCGCTCTCTTAATTCCAAACTTTTCCAAACGATATTGCAATGTACGGAAGGTCAGGCCCAACAGCTTCGCGGCTTTCGTAATGTTGTAATCGGTCTGATCCATCGCCTGCAGAATCAAATTCTTTTCGACTTCTTCGAAATTGATTCCTTCGGCGGGCAATTTGAATCCGCCCGTGACGACGCTCGAAGATTCCTGACGAACCTCAGAAGGCAAGTCTTCGGGCGAGATCAAATCTCCTTCGCACAAAAGGATTGCGCGCTCGATTGCCGATTCAAGTTGGCGCACGTTTCCGGGCCAGCCGTAATCATGAAGAATGCGCTTTGTTTCGGGCGCGAGGCCTTTGATCAGACGCGACGTGTTTCTGGTGTGCTTCTTCAGAAAGAAATCGATGAGCACGGGAATGTCTTCGCGCCGCTCGCGCAGCGGCGGTACATCGATCGACAGCACGTTGATGCGATAGTAGAGATCGTCGCGAAAACGTCCATCGCCGACCATCGCGCGCAAATCGCGATTCGTGGCGGCAACGACGCGCACATCGACGGGGATTTCGAAGGTGCCGCCGACGCGGCGAATGCGACGTTCCTGCAACGCGCGCAAGAGTTTGGCTTGCATGCTCACGTCAAGTTCGGCAATTTCATCAAGAAAAAGCGAGCCGCGATCTGCTACCTCGAACAAGCCTTTCTTTTCCGCATGCGCGCCAGTGAACGAACCTTTCTCGTGACCGAACAATTCTGACTCCAGCAGATTTTCATTGATCGCGGCGCAGTTTACTGCCTGGAACATTTCTGAAGATCGCGGCGACTGATTGTGAATCGCGCGCGCGATCAATTCCTTGCCCGTACCGGACTCGCCGCGAATCAAAACAGTTGAACTTGAGCGCGCGACTTTGAGGATCATCTTCTTGACGGCTTCCATCTTGGGCGAAGCCGAGATGATCTCCACGTCGATCTTATCCAGCGTACCCAGCGCGCGCTTGATCGTGTGCAGCAACTGATCGCGATCGAAAGGCTTCTGCAAATAATCGAAGGCGCCGCGGCGCAGCGCTTCTTTCGCCGATTCGATCGTGCCGTGCGCCGTCAGCAGAATCACGATGATGGATGAGTCGAGAGCCAACAGATGCTGCAAAAGCTCGATACCATCCATGCCGGTCATCTTCAGATCGGTCAAAGCGAGATCGAAGCTGCGCTCTTTGGCAAACTTCATCGCGGCTTCGCCTGAGGCTGCGGGAGTAACGTCGTAACCGGCGTCAGTCAGAATCTCAGACAGGATGTCGCGCTGTGGTTTATCGTCGTCGACTACGAGAATGGATTTTCGTGGCATAGTGAAATTATCTAATCGAGTCAGGACCCGGATCAATAGCGACCGGATTGTGCCAACCTGAATCTATGATCCGATCGCTATCGCCGTTGGTTCTGACACTGGCAGCGTGATAGTAAATGTTGTTCCTTCCCCTGGTTTCGATTTTACCGCAATCGTGCCGTGATGATCGTCGATCGCCTTCTTCACGATCGCCAGCCCGAGGCCGGTGCCGGTTTCCTTCGTCGAAAAATATGGCTCGAAAACTTTTGAAATATCGTCCGGCGCAATGCCTCGCCCGGTATCAGTGACATCGATGCGGGCGCGTTTGCCGTTATCCTCGCTCGACAAAGCAATCGTCACTTTCCCGCCGCTGCCGTCCATCGACTGAAGGCTGTTGATGATCAGATTCGTCAACGCCGATCGCAACGATTCGGCATCCGCAATTACGCGTGGAACATCGCCTTCGGTTTGCACACTCGGCTCAACGTTCGTTTCGGTTGTCTGAACTTCAAAAATGCGCAGCGCGTCGCGCGCGATTTCTTCGAGGTTCAGGGGCTCAGGATTCAGCTTTGGCGGCCGAGAGTAATTGAGAAATTCAGTTATCCGGTCGTTGATGCGCGCGACTTCTGACTTAAGTTGTTTTGTCAGGCTATTGAATTTTTCCTGCTTCTGAGGATCCGCAGGCGCGAACGTTGCGCGCAAGTGATCAAGCGTCAGATTAATGTAATTCAGCGGATTACGAATCTCGTGCGCGATCGCTGACGCAAGACGACTCACCACGATCGCTTTTTCGGCGTTGTACAGCTGCGCTTCGAGTTCACGTGTGCGCCCGAGCTTAACGGTCATGTCGTTGAAAAGCGTAGTCAGTTCACCCATTTCGTCGCGACGTTTGATGGTCGGCACGCGAAACGAAAGATCTCCGGCGGCCACACGACGCGCGGCACTCGATAAGAATTTGATTGGACGCGTGAAGCGCCACACGACAATCGCGGTCAAGCACGTCATCGCCAGCAGAACCGCGAGCGTATAAAAAAGCGCCTGACGGGCCTGACGCCGGAAGACAACCGACATCGTGTTCGCGGAATCCAGCACGACGATTACATAGCGGTGACCCTTCTCAGTCTCCACCGGAAAGTAGAATGCGCCCGCTGAACCGGAACGATTCTCCGGGACGACATTCATACCTTCGGGCAGCGGAGTGTTGTCGGGTGGCAACCCAACTGCGCTGTTGAGCGGCGGTAGCGAGATGTCCTTCACCATTACAAACCGAATGGATTTGTCTGGATTCCATTGCGGATTCTGATTCTTGTTCAGGCTGTCTATAATGTTTCCCTGATCATCGACGATGATTACGTTCTTCACCCGCTCATTCTGATCGGCCTGCTTCCGCATTTGATCGAGGTACTCGCCACTGTAAAGACTCTTAACGCCCAAAGCGACACCGGCGAGGATCGCCTGGCGCTGCTCAATCATGAATCGGGTGTTCGTGCGCGCAGAACGAAGATTGACGTAGTATTGAGCCGCGAGCGTCAACACGAGTAGTGCCGCCAGCAGCAATAAGAGGCGCACACGGAAGCTGTAAAGGAATCTCGACAAAGCGATTTGTTGCAGCAAAATACGAGCCAACACGCTTATAAGCACTGCTGATTTTCGTATTGCTGTTTCGTTATGGCGATGTTATAGTTGGCCCGGCTTCAAAGCAAACCCCGACTGGAGCTGCCCGCGGGAAGCTGGTCCCGTCTCACGTCAGGCTGCGGTGGAATTTCAGACTCGGTGGGTTTTGAGCTCGGAATTTAGGCACCCTTAGCGGTTTCTAAAGCTTACAAGGACGAACATCGCGCGTCGCCCCTCGGCGCGTAATCAAAAGCAACGAGAGTTTCCGTTCCGCCTCGATAGAGTGATCGTTTTGCCGAAAATAATTACGAGGGAGATGCCTATGAAATTGAATCGTTCCCCAAGGGTTGCACTCATATCGTTTAGTCTCTTCATTCTCTTTGCACTAATTGGTTTAGACAATTTACAAGCTAACGCACGTCCTAAGCATCAGCGTGGCCGGGCGGCTGCCGGCCGCGGCCGAGCCGCTTCGCGCAGAGTAGCGCGCGGCGGAAAACTTTCCCGTCGCGAACGTCGCGAGCTGGCCCGCTCAAACCGGCGCGGCGGCCGCGTTCATTTGTCCAAGCGCGAAATGCGCGCAGAAAATGCGCGACTTGCCCGAGAACAATCTGCTTATATCGCGAAACTTCAGAAGCGTTCGGGCCGCAAATTGAGCAAGCGGGAACTGGCCGCAGAGATGCGCAAGTTCCAGCGCACGCATCGTCGGGACCTGGAAGAAGCTCGACGTCGTGCTGAAGCAGCTCGCCAGGCCGCGATCGCGCGTCAGCGCGCCATCGATGAGGGCATGCGCAACGAAGCCGAATCGAATATCGCTAAAGACGATACCGTGGGCGAGGATTTGGAAGTTCGTAAAGCGGCGGTCGCTGCGCTCGGCCATCATGCCGGCACAGTCGTGGTGATGGATCCCAAAACTGGCCGCGTCTACACAGTTGTAAATCAGGATTGGGCGTTGCGGCGCGGGTTCAAGCCGTGCTCAACGATCAAGCTTGTCACTGGTGTTGCCGGAATTTCCGAGAAAGTCATTCAGCCGGTCGAATCAGTTACGGTCGGCGGCAATTACAGCATTAACCTGACGGATGCTTTGGCGCACTCGAACAATCAGTATTTTCAGCGCGTCGGGGGCGAAGTCGGATTCGACAAGATGGTCTCGTACGCGCGCGAGATGGGCCTCGGCGAAAAGACCGGAATCAACTATGTGAACGAGTACGCCGGCCGCGTGCCTCTACTCAAATCGGGGTACGCCGTAAACCATATGAGTTCGCATGGTGACGATTTCGAAGTTACCGCGATCCAGTTGGCGACGCTCGTTTCGGCGATGTCGAACGGCGGCAAGCTGGTTGTCCCGCACGTGCCGCGCACGGTTGATGAGAACTCGAAATTCAAAGCCGAGACTCGACGTAGGATTAACGTTGACGGTCAAGCCTTCAATCGAATGCTGCCCGGCATGATCGGCGCGGTGAACTACGGCTCGGGACGCAAGGCATATCGTCCGGAACAAACCGTGGCTGGGAAAACGGGTACCTGCATTGGGCAGGGATCGTGGTTGGGCCTGTTCACGTCGTACGCTCCAGTGGTCGATCCGAAGCTGGCAGTCGTTGTAATCACCCGCGGCACTGACGCGCACAATCACTTGCCCGCCGCAGTTGCCGGCGATATCTATCGCGCGTTGAGTCCGCGGTTCGGCACTCAGATCAATTTCCAGGTCGCGCAAACTGACGACGATTCGACACCGACAAAGGACAAGAAGGCGGCGGCGCTCGACGAAGAAGCTCAGGAAACCAAGGCCGCCACTGAAGCCGAGGAAAATGGCGACGATGCGGCTGCGGTTGACAGCACGAATTCAAAGACGGCGGACACCAAAGCGAATGGTAACGCCGTGCCTGAATCAAAGAGCAAAGTCAAAGCGACCGTGATGCCCATCGAAAACAAATCCAAGGGAACAACCAAGACAGCGCCGGCGTCTAAAAAGCCGGAGACGATTGAACCCAATGATGGTCGGCCGCGGCGCATTCAACCCAATCAGCAGTAGTACCGGATCGCCTATCACTGCGCGGTTTTTGAACGACTAAATCCCTGCCGAACTCTCGTGAGTAGTTTGCGAGAGTTCGGCTTTTTTCATGCGATCATGGTGCGGCGCGATGTTGCGTGATTTCAAGCTTGACACCTGAGCCGATGTTGCATGATTATTGCCGCTCTGCGCCGCAATGATCCCGGAACCAAGTCAGCACTTGGCTGTTAATGACAACGAGCGGCTCGCCAATTGCATCTTAACAATCGCGCCGTGAGGCGAACGCAACTTCGCCGACGTTGCATTAGACAAAGTGGAAGAATTCGATCGGAGGCTTTTAGCAAACACAATGAAACGAACGATCAAGATTTTGGCACTCGCTGTGGCGGCCTTAGCATTCGCTTCAGCTGCTTTCGCGCAGTCGAAAGAGTGCAACGACGAAAACAAAGGCGCGTGGTACAAAACCTTCTACGAGAATTTCAAGGGAACTGCCGAACAGCAGAAGACTGCAGTTGACGCGGCCAACACTTACATCGCGGCGTGCCCGGCTGATCCTGCCGACAAGCAGCGCGAGTACATGCAGAAGTTCGTCGATAAGTGGAACGCCATCCAGGACAAGGCCAAAATCGCGAAAGACTTTGACGATGCGGTTAAAGGAAAGAAGTACGCCGACCAAATCAGATTAGGCAAGCAACTTCTCGCCACCGACCCTGACAATCCTGGAATAACCATAATTCTCGGAAGCGCCGGACTTGGCGATCCGAATGTGCTGTCCGACTCATCGCAATACGCGAAGAAATCGATCGAACTGATCGAAGCCGGAAAGCCGTTCGCGCCGTTCACCTCAAAGGATCAAGCGTTGGCGTACTTGAATTACGTACTTGCCAAGAATGCTAAGTCGGATCCGAATACGGCGATCACTTATCTTGTGAAGGCTGCAAAGTACGAGAGCGATCTCAAGAAGAACCCCTTGCTCTACAATGAACTGGCCGCGGCGTATGGCGCAGGACCGGTCGCTAAGTTCGCAGATGATTACAAGCCGTTTGTCGGAAAGCCTGAAACGACCGAGAGCAAATTGGTTCTCGCTAATTTGAATCAAGCTATCGATAGACAGGTAGATGCATTCGCGCGCGCTGCGGCGCTCAGTACTAATCCGGCAGACAAGAAAGCCGTGATGGATGTGCTCGCTGATATCTTGAAGAGCCGTAATCAAAGCGAGGCTGAAGTCAATACACTAGTAGCTAACGTTCTTTCCAAACCGCTTCCAGAACCGCCGACGCCGATTACGACATTGCCGGCGACCCAGGGATCGGGATCATCGACTCCGGCGACTAACGGCACGAATGGCGGCACCAACAGCGGAACCAACAATGGCAACGGCAAGCCGGCGCCTAACAACACCGCAGGCAACGGCGCGGCGAAGACCGGCACCGCCAACAACACGAGCATGCAGGGCGGATCGGCCAAGCCCGCTTCCAGTCCTACTCCGATGAACAAGCGGCCGCGGAATTAATCGAAAAAGCGTTAACGGCGAGCGCGTTCTTTCATTGCGCATCAACGCCGAATGCATCGTCAGTTTCGACGCTGCGTTCGGCGTTTTGCTAAAATCCACACGAGTGAAATCAAACGGCCTCGAAAATCCGGAACAGCTCGAAGAGGTTCTTAATTATCGTTTTCGCGATCGCGGCTTGCTAACACAGGCGATGACGCATCGTTCGTGGGCGCACGAGCAAGTCTCGCCCCGCGCGCAACGTGACGCGCGCAATCTGCACAACGAAGCGCTCGAGTTCCTCGGCGATTCAATTCTCGGCCTGATCGTGGCGGACTATCTTTTCAAAGCCTATCCGCACGCGAGTGAAGGCGAGTTATCGCGCATGAAACATCGTCTGGTCAGCGCGCCCACATTGGCCAAGGCTTCGGATCGTTTGCGACTCGGCGAGTTCGTGCGCTTCGGTCGCGGAGAAGAGAAGAGTGGTGGGCGCCGCAAGCATGCTCTGCTCGCGGATGTTTTCGAAGCCGCGACTGGCGCGATTTTTCTCGATGGCGGATTAGAAGCGGCAAGCGATTTTGTGCGTCACGCGCTCGGCGAAGAATTGCGCGCGGCCGATCCGGTCGCGGCTGCGGCCGCGGATCCCAAGACGATGCTTCAGGAGAAATTGCAGGCGACGCACGAGCCCGCGCCGCAATACACAGTGGTGGAAACGCTGGGGCCGCCGCACAAGCGTATGTTTCATGTCGAGTTAAAATGGAACGGCGGCATTGCGCGCGGCGAAGGGCAAACGATCAAAGCTGCAGAGGCAGCGGCGGCGCAGGAAGCCCTGACGCAAATGGCCTCGAAAGAATCGGTAGCTTGACCGGTTAATGAGCAACATCTACGATGGCCGTGATGAATGAACCGGTGACGACAGAGAAGAAGATTGCTGAGAAGCCGGAAGTGTTTTCGGCCCGCTCGGTTCGTCCGAACGGGCGCGAACGCGATCTGAAAATCGAAGCGAAACCAGCCGGTCCGCCGAAAACTGTAATTCGCGAATACTTCGAATCGGCGGTCGTTACCGTGATCATGGCTCTGTTTGGAATGACATTCGTAGTTCAGGCGGTTAAGGTTCCGACAGCGTCGATGGAAAACACGATCACCGTTGGCGATCATCTGCTCGTCAATAAATTCGTCTTCGCTCCGGGACCGACCTTTCCGCTCTTGCCACAACGCGAAATCCGGCGCGGCGACATTATCGTCTTCAAATATCCAGGCAATCCTTTTAATGCTGAAAGGGACAAAGACGAAGACAACATTCCTTTCAAAGTAAATTACGTCAAGCGAGTGATCGGCCTGCCGGGCGATGATGTTGAAGTGAAAGGACTGAAGGTCTACGTAAATGGCAGCCCCTTGCCTGAACACATAATCGCGGTCGACGGACGGATGGCCCAGGGAAATCAAAAAGCCCCGCTGAAGATTGTTGGAGAAGAACCACGGCGGCCCGAAGATCGTTACGATGTTTATTACTTTGAGCAGAACGTCGAGACGGATCGGCAAGGCCGCAAGTTATCCCCGAGTCCGGACTTTAATTATGCGGTTAATGGCAAAGCCGCGAAGGTGCCGGCGAATTCTTATTTCGTTATGGGCGACGATCGCGATAACAGTTTGGACAGTCGCGCCTGGGGTTTTGTGCCGCGCGACTTGGTGATCGGCCGCGCGATGTTTGTCTACTGGTCATACGACGAGACCCAGCCCTTCAACAGCCCGATCGACTTCTTCACCAACACGCGCTGGCGTCGCACCGGGACGATGGTGAAGTAATTGCGAGGACCCGCGCGTGTTCCAGCGATTGCTCTCGAAAGATTTCTGGATTCGCGTTTGGAACCGCGCTGAAGAGGATGAAATCCTCGGTCGCGCTGCACAGCTTTCCTACTACTTTCTGCTCGCTCTTTTCCCCCTGCTGATTTTTCTCATCACGCTGTTTGGATATTTCAATGGCGGCGCTCATCTTCAACACAAACTCATTTCTTATCTCGGCGATGTAATGCCGCCGGCAGCGTTGCAGCTCGTAGTTGCGACGCTCGCGGAAGTTACCAAAGCGCGTGGCACCGCGAAGTTATCTTTCGGCCTACTGTTTGCGCTGTGGGCCGCATCGAGCGGAGTAAATGCTCTGGCGCAAGCATTGAACGCGGCTTACGACGTGGCCGAGACGCGTCCCTGGTGGAAAGTGCGTTTGATTTCGATCGCGTTGACGGTCGCTTTGTCCCTGCTGATCATCTCCGCTTTATTGATCGTTTTGTATGGCGGCCACTTTGGCGCGTCGGCGGCAACCTTGGTTCACGAAGGCCGCGCGTTCGCCTTCATTTGGCGGATCCTGCAATGGCCCATCGCGCTTGGGTTCGTGTTTATCGCGTTCGATATTATTTATCGGTTCGTGCCAAACGTAAGCGCCAAACGAAAAGGTAGAGGCTTGCCCAATTCGGATTATCGACGTCGATGGTTTTCACCGGGCGTACTCATCGCGCTCGTTTTATGGCTGTTCGTGTCGCTGCTGTTTCGTTTGTATCTCCACTTCTTCAATTCCTACAGCGCGACATATGGATCGCTGGGCGCGCTGATCATCATGATGCTTTGGTTTTATCTCACCGGCGCCGCGATTCTGATCGGCGGTGAAGTCAATTGTGAATATGAGGCAGAAGAAGTGTAGCGCAAGTTGCTAACTCGCGATGTTCGCTCTACATCTTCCCAGCTGCTAACTTGCGGTCTTCGCAAATTAACAATTTGCGCCACAGTTTCAGATCCATGCGAACAATCGTTCTCTTTTAAGCCAAGCACAACCGAAAAAGACGCGCGGTTTCGCTGATAACTATGCGGCATGGTCATTGCACCATAACCCCATCGTCTGGTCAGAGTGTTCTAAGAAAGGACGGTCAAATTTATGTTGTGGACAATTCTGTTGGTGCTACTGGTCTTGTGGTTACTTGGTTTGATTGGTGGTATCGGCGGCAACTTAATCCATCTCCTCTTAGTAGTGGCCCTGGCCGTGTTGATTATTCAATTGATAACCGGTCGACGGGCGGTGATATAGCGTCGAATCTTTGTCCCGACGGAGCGAAATTAACAAACACAAAGGGGAAGCTATGCGTTACGAAGACGAGATAAAGGGCAAAGGTAAGCAAGTAAAAGGCGCAGCTGAAGCTAAACTTGGTAAGTTGGCAAATGACCCAAACTTGGAAGCGAAGGGCCGACAGGAACGGGCTGAAGGAAAGCTGCAAGAGACAGTGGGGAAGGCCCGGCGTAAAGTCGGGGATGCCGTGAAAGATGTCGGCAAGAAGATCGCCAGTTAACGGTGAAGCTGGCGATTCTTCTTGTGGTGCTGTTTTCAAAAAGGAGACGCTGAAGATGAGAAAAGATCTTTTGTTGATAGGGGCAATTGTGTTGCTCGGCGTCGCGCTGGTCGCTTGCAATAATACCGAATCGAACATGAACGCCGGCGCGAATGCTAATGCGAACAGCAACACCGGCATGATGAGCAAGACTTCGCCGACGGCGACGCCCACGCCGAAGTACACCGAAGAACAAGCACGCGAGGAACGCGAGAAAGCTAAAGCGAACAAAGAGACGATCGGCCAATCATTGGAAGACGCCTGGATTCATACCAAGCTTGTCGCAAAGTTAATCGGCGACACCAAGACGCCGGAAAGAAAAATCAATGTTGACGTAGTTGACGGCGCGGTAACGTTGCGTGGAGACGTCGAGACCGCGGAAGCCAAGGCTGAAGCTGAACGCGTTGCGAAAGAAACCGACGGAGTGAAAAAGGTCACAAATCAACTGAAGGTTGTACCGGCCAAAGCGGCAAACACAAACGCAAACAAGGCTGCGAACGCAAACACGTCCGGTATAAAGAACAAAGGCAAGACACCGCAGTAATTTTGGAGCGCGGCGGCAAGACGTCGCTTGGACACTTTCATTGAGAGGCGGGCGTTGCCCGCCTTTTGTTTGACCATGAAGAAGCATCCCGATTTGCACGGCAACGCGCCCGATAAGTCACCCATCGCGTTGCTGCTCATCGATATAATCAACGATTTCGAGTTCGAAGGTGCTGAAGTACTCTTCAAACAGGCGCTGCCTGCTGCGAAGACGATCGCTGAGTCTCAAGAAGCGGACCGACGGCGCGGGTATTCCGGCGATTTACCTCAACGACAATTTCGGCAAGTGGCGATCTGATTTCCGCACTCTCGTTTCGCATTGCATCGATGACCACACACGCGGGTGTCCGATCGCTGAACTGCTCAAACCCCGCGACGAAGACTACTTCGTGCTGAAACCAAAGCAGTCAGGGTTCTACTCAACAACGCTGGACTTGCTGCTGAAACATTTGGGCGCGAAGACTTTGATCATGACCGGCTTTACCGGCGACATCTGTGTGCTCTTCACGGCCATTGGCGCGCACCTGCGGGATTATCATCTGATCGTTCCGCGTGACGGTGTGGTGTCGCAAGATCCTGATGAGAACGAACGCGTAATGAAGTATATGGAGCGCGTGCTGGAAGCTGATACGCGACCGTCGAATTTAATTGATTTGAAATAGCGACGCATCGATGACTATTCGTTAGCTAATGAGTAATTTGGCATTGTGCTTGCTCGTATGGCGTGCCCAAGGAAACCAATTTGTTCGGTAAGAATGCAGCGAGCGACGTTCAGTAATCAGACGCGAGCGTATTACGTTCGATAACGAATCCTGTCAGGAGGAAAATATGGAAGGTCCATTACGTGGATGTCTGGCGGGCGCGGCTGCCTGGAAGTGGGGCGGCGGCTGTCTATCGACAATCATTATTTTCATCATCATTTACATTTTGCTGGGTCACGTGAAGTGCTGAGGTCAGAGCCGCCTGCGGTAGCGGGCGGTTAATGTTAGCTATCAACGCACGGCTGGATGCGATGATTAAACGCCCACTACCGCAGGCGGTTCTGACTCCGTGTTTTATCTAAAAAATCTTCCCACTTCCGCGCGATTTTCGTGGTAGGCTATTAGCCCGCGCATGACCGAAAAGATTCGCAAGGTCCTCTCGTTTCCATCCCCGGTTCCAGCCAAGGCGGATTACCAACGCGTCAAATCAAGTTACTCGATTCGCGAAATCAAACAGATGTTTGGTTTGAGCGATCGCACGATCCGTCGCTGGACCGAAGCGGGAATTATTCTGGGCACTCCCGCCGGCGAAACCGGAGATTACACCTACGATTTTCAGGCGCTGACTTTGTTCCGGCGCGTGCGCGAGATGCGGGCGCAAGGCCTGACCATCAAACAGATCGAAGCCGAGTTACAAGGTCAGATGAGTTTGTTCCGGCAGGAAACCGGGAAGGTGCAAGTCTCGCGTCTGCTGACGCCGTTTGAAGAGGCACTCGTGTTGCACGAGCAAGGCGACGTGACCGCTGCCGAATTTTACGAGCAAGCAATCACTGAGGGTGACAACATCGCCGAAGCCTATTGCAACCTCGGCATTATCGAATTGGATCGCGGCAACATGGTGGGCGCGCTCGAGAATTTTGCGCAGTCACTGAAGAACGATCCGCGCCACGTTGAAGCGCATTACAACCTCGCGAATCTCTACTACGATGCCGGCGATTTTCCGCTGGCACGGCTGCACTACGAAGCGGCGATTCAGATCGAGCCGAATTTCTCGCTGGTCTTTTACAACCTTGCGCTCGTTTACCATCGGCTGAACAACGTCGAAGGCGCGCGCCAATCTCTCAATCGATACAAAGACCTCGAGCCCGGTGATGAAGAGATCGAACTCGTCGATCAGCTTCTGAAAGCGATGGAGACCGGCCGACCCGCGATAGGATAAAGAAGCTGTGTCAGTACCCGGAGCGATAGCCACTGGATCAATCAAAGCCATCGAATCAAAGGTCTTTCTTGATCCGCTCGCTATCGCTCGCGCTGACGCGCTTGACTCTTTGTCTCTGCCCTTTCCGACTTGAGACTTGAAACTCGAAACCTTAAACTGGCACTTCGTCTGGCGGGGTAGCTCAGATGGTTAGAGCGTGGGATTCATAACCCCAAGGTCGGCGGTTCGATCCCGCCCCCCGCTACCAATCAAATCAGTAGTTTACAGCGGCCAGCAGTGGCCGCTGTTCTCTTACTGTGGGGACTTTTGCGTCGGTCTGCTTTTGTCTCTGCGCAAGGGTTTCAATTGCTCGACGTAATCCATCATCCGTAGCGTGCGTGTAGCGCGCCGATGTTTGCATACATCGATGGCCCAATATCGCCATGATCCTTCGCGTATCGACTCCCGCATCCCCGAGCCTGGTAGCGGCTGTATGTCGCAGGTCATGAAAACGAAAGTCTTCAAGCCCTGCGTCTTTACATGCTGAACGAAAGCCTGTCTTAACGTCGGTTCTCGGCTTGCCAGTCCGTCGATTCACAAACACATATTCCGTGTCACCTGTTTCGCGATGAAGCGATAGCAATTGCTCTCTCGCAATCCGGTTCATCGGAATGCTTCGACTGTGACCTGACTTGGTTTGCTCGCGATGTGAATTCATGACGTGAATTAGGCCACGCGAGAAATCGACGTTCGCCCAACGCAAACTTAATAGTTCACCTCTACGCATTCCCGTGTGAATCGCCAAAATAACAACTGACCGAAGACTCGCCCTTTGACCGTCGAGTACAGACAAGAGTCGTCCTTCTTCCTCATCCGAAAGATAGCGATTACGCTCGTTGTCTTCTCGAAAGCGTTTGACCTTCTGGCAAGGATTGTGAATTGCCAAGCCTTGATCAATCGCTAACGAAAAGACTTTTGAGAGTAGTTCCAACTCTCGGTTGACAGTGGACGGAGCACGCTCTGTCCCTCGCACCGTCTTGACCGCTCGCCGATCCCGTTTGTACCTCTCGATCATTATCGGCGAGATTTCGTCCAGCGTTTTGTTGCCCATTGCTTCTAGCAGCGGACGTGAGCGAAATTCATCGTGCACCCACGTTCGCTTATTTGCCTTAGACCAAGGCAAGAACGTGTCGGCCACGAAGTCGCGCAACTTCGGAGCGTCGATGCTCTTGCCGTAAGTGCCCTCGTAAACAGAATCGCGAATCGTGATCTCTGCGCGTTCTGCCTGGGCTTTCACTCGCGCTTCTGGGATCGCTCCGCGATAACGCTTGCCGTCGATCCAGAAGTCGTATTGCCATTTCTTACCCCTCTTGAACACTGACATGGCTGTTCCTTTCTCGCGGATCGCAGCCCGTTAGAAGGAACGGCGCAATCCTAGCACAAGAGGGTTGAGGCGAGATCATTTTTCGAGTTGCAAAATTGTTCATTCGCTTTCGCGATGTGGCTTTGTCCAATCCAATATTTCGTCAAGCAAAAAGATCGTGCGATCTCCCGCTTTGCGATATGGAATACGTCCCTCGCTAACCATGTCGTAAATGGTTCGAGTCTTGAGCCGCAGCATCTCGGCAAGCTCTTTCACGTCAAGGAACCTCGGACGATTCAGTTCGGCATCCTTACCCTTGTTCATCACTTCAATTCGACTACTCATAACTTAACCTCAACAACTTGGCGCGCTTCTTATTCATCACCAACAGCACACGCGCCGCGCGAGATTCCCGCGTGCCTCTCAAGCAATGTGCCAAGCTGTTCTTCTGGCCGGTTCGCTGCGAGAAAAGGGAAGGATCGATTTTCACGTTCGCTGAACGTGATAAGGCGAGATAGAACTTCCGATAAACCGCAAGGGCGAAGCAGGAGGTGTTGTAAAACACTTCAGAGTATGTAATTCACAACACCGATTTTTCTCGAGACGATGGCGCAACCCTTTTCTCTGACATTTTTTGAGGAATATTCCTCATTGGTCAAAGAATGCAGGGCCAATGCCCGGCGGTGGCGCGTCCTGTGCTGTCTCTTCTTTAAGTTTGACGAGCTGCTCATGCAATGCGCTTCGAAGCCGAGTTATTCTCGGCGTAAGTTCTCGAAACTCGGATGCAAAGCGCGGCCCAATTCGCTCGGACAGTGATTCACGATAAGAGTATAGAAATACTCCAACGTACCAGTAGCAAAGATCGAGCAAGTTGCGAATGTGATCGCCGAGCACTGCGAGGTCAATCGGCGGAATAGCGCCAAGCGCGAATTTATTGCCTTCGCCCAAGAACAAGTAAGGCAAGTGAGAGCGGTTTGGATGAGTGCCTTTTGAAAAGTGTTGGTAGAACCTTCGAATTTGCTCAACCGACTCCGTCATTGGAGCAGATTCCAGATGCTTTCGAACGTCGCCATGGTTGAACTGATGCCCTTTGGACCATTTTTGAGCGAAGGCTGGTCACCATAAACAAGTGGCAGAGGCTAACGCTCTCGAAGGCACGACGCATGAGGGGAAACACGATTGACGGTCGATTCTCGGCAATGACCCTTCGCGCTTCATAAAGAAACTCAAATGCGTCGCAGCTAAGATCCCGGATTGCAACATCCTCGATGTTTGCTGGCCGCATATCGCCCAGAATTTCGACCTGCCTGGCTGCCAATGCTAAGCAGTCATCGATAAAGGCAAATTCATCAACGAAGATCTCCTCAATTGCGCTTCGTCGTTCTGCCTCAATCTCGGGAAGTTTCGCGTAAGGGTTCCATCTTCGGGGTGGTTCATTGGAAGCAGTGCGAGCAGACGATTCTTGACTAATGTTCTTATCCACTTGAAGCTCGTGGCATTTTTTGTATTTACGACCGCTGCCACAGGAACATGGCTCATTGCGGCCAACCTTCTTTACCATCACACGCGGTTTCCATCAGTAATGACCGTCAAATGAGATTAAAGTCCCGCGCAAAACCTACTTCCTCTTTGACTTTTTCGCGAGCCTAGTTGTGGTGGGCGGACGGCCAGGGCCACGCTTCTCAAAGCCTTCCAGATCTGATTCGGGTATGTACCAGACCCGTCCGCGCGGCGTTTCCTCGGCCTGAGCATTAGGAAAGCGTCCTGCGATGCGCCAAATACGAACGGTGGAGGTAGCAACGTCTAACCGTTCCGCTACTTGACGAACTGTTAGAAGCTTAGATTTAGCCCTTGTTTTAGCCATCTGGCCTTTATTCAAACGTGTTCGTTATATTACGGGTAAAGCAATATTTAACGCATCCGTTATGTTACTCGTTGACACAACATAACGCATGCGTTAGGTTAGCGTGGTATCTGAGGTTATTAGCAACCAAAAAGGCCAGGAATCCAACATGGAAAACGAAAGCGAGTCTCACTGCTGTTGCAAGAACCTACTGGTCGATCAGGAAACTTGGCAAATCATTCTTGACCCCGCGTTCTGCAATGAACCCGGCGCGGCCGATTGTCTCGCTCATCTATTGTTCATCCTCAAGAAAGCGATTGCGAGCGGGCCGGAAGGCTGCATTCGAGTCATGAACACGCTTCAAGACGGAATCAGAATGGTCTGGCCTTACACCGAAGAACACAAACTCGCGCAGGAACTTTATGAGATATACCTATCGGGCGATCTAAAGCCTTGGGACGAGCCGCGCCAGTTGCTTGAAGACGCGCTCAAGAGATTCAAGACTAAGGGTAAGGCCAAGAGGCCAAAGGCCGCAGAGAACACAAGCAAGCGGCCACGGCGCGGCGCGGCCCAAACCACACGGTAGACCTAGCCGGATTTCTGCCTCCGCGAAAGTAGATCGTCAGCGATTACCTCTCTGTGGTAGTCAGCGTCCGCAATCATCTTCTTCCACATTTCAGCCGTTGCATCTTGCCCTCCGATTAGCATCCTGAATCCATGCCCGACAAGGTAGCGGACACGCGCGATCTCCTCGTAGATCAGTCGGTTATTTTTCGTAAGCCCAAAGCCCTCGGTCAACTGAATGAGGGCGACCTTCCGGCACCAACTGTTAGGGTCTTCACCGGCTGCCAGCGCTGCGTTCTCCACTTGCTCGTACTGTTCATTCGTCAGGCGGAACGTGATGTTTCGTGATTTCTTAGTTTCCTTGCTTTCGTCCATTTCCATTTCTCCAAGTAAAGCGAAAAAGGGTTGTATACAGGCTCGTACCCTGTCTACACGTTTGTCTACAATGTCTACGGGAATTCAATAAGCCCTTTATTTGCCCAAGTAGACATTGTAGACACGGATGTCTACAACGTAGACATTTCAGCCCCGAATTTCGGGGGTGACGTGTCAAATACATCTCAGGTGCGTAGCACCTACTGTGCCCTTCGGTAGTTGGATTGAAACGACTACTTTGGTCTCCGCGCTACCGAGAGCCGCCACGAACTAGCGACCTGTCGGAGCGACCATCCACGAAATCGACTGGGCAAGAGCAGTAGGATCAGCACAATGCCATCAAGCTTTCGCTCGGAGCCCCAAGGATGGATGATGCATCCTCAGCACGCCAATCAGATGTTCCTTGGCTATATGTGTGTAGCGTTGGGTTGTTGCGATCGAGGCGTGGCCTAGAAACTCTTGTACTACCCGAATGTCAACGCCATTACGCAGCAGCAACGTAGCCACTGTGTGTCGCAACATGTGGGGTGTAATGTGACGCTCGATTCCGGCATCTCGGCGGAACTGGGCGATGATGTTAGCCATCCCCTGAGTTGAAAGACGTTCACCCGAAGCGTTCAGGAACAGAGATGAACTCTCCGTCGCCATGCGTGAGCGGATCTCTCGGTGCTCTTGCTGGATGCGGACCGTCTGTTCGTCCACAACAAAGGCGAGCCGATCCCGTCCACCTTTCCCTTGGACTCGGAAGACTGACTCAGCTACGACAAAGTCTTCTAAGTCGAGAGCCGATGCTTCTCCCACGCGCATCCCAGTTGCGAAGAGCAAATCAACAAGCGCGAGATTGCGAAGCGCCAGATAAGAACGTGACGAGGCGCGTGAAGTCTTACTTCTGGCTAATACTGACCCTTTTCGTGGGATGCAAATGGCAGAATGATTTCGTCCGGCTTGGTCCAGGAGGGTTCGCATCTCTGTCTCGGTCAGGGCCCGCGGAAGTTGCACTATTCGTCCAAAGCTCAGTTTGACTCGCCAAAAGGGAGACTCCGCAAGCGCGCCTCTCCGAACCCAATAGGAACAGAAGACTTTGAGCACGACAATCTTCCGACGCATCGAGGCCGGAGAGTAACCCTTTGCACTAAGATGCGCAGCCCAATCTTCAATGAGGGGCCCGCTCAAAGTCGAAAAAACAAAATCTTTTCCGACGTACGAACCAAATTGTTCCAAGTCGGCCGTGTAAGCCACTCTCGTTTTTTTGCTGCGCTGGTGCGTTGAGAAGTAGCCGTTAACGAACTCATCAATCGCTTGTTGTAGTTGCATGGTATATACACGGAAACAAGTCCTAGTCTCGGACTTCGCAGTTGAAACGCAAGTGAAGTTATATAAGCGGTGGGGTCAGAAAAACGGGTGCGAGTGTAGTTTCACCGCACGAATCTTTCAAGCGAAACTGGTCATAAGGCGAGCGAAATCGAGATTGGCAGATCCTGACCGCAATTCGCGTCAAATCCACTTGCTATCAACTTAAAACAGTTGTAGTAACTCCGGTTTGGCGAGATAATACCGTCTTTGAATTAGGCCTTCGTTTTACGTAATTGATTTGGATAACTAGAAATTATCTCTCCCCGACGAATGGACCATTATCTAGACACAAAACCGCTGCGCGTTTTCTTAGAGACCGATAAAGGCGAAAACGAGGTCGACCTAACGAACGTTTCCCCAGCGGAATTCTTTCGAAACGACCTAATTCGCTACCGCCTTACAGGAACGTTTCCTTCCGGTCCAGACTTCAGCGTCGTCAACTTCATAGCCTGCGAACTCTATGACGTAAAGGCCGACGGAATTGACTTTTCCGAATGCGACTTTAAGGACACGCTTGTCAAAGGTGCAGTTTTCTCCAGTTGCAAATTTGACGGCGGCACCTTCGCGACCACCTTCTTCGCGGACACTGAGTTCCGAAGTTGCACCTTCTATAACCACGCAGCCTATAGCTGTGATTTTCGTCAGGTTCGTTTCGTTGAGTGCGACTTAACCAACCTTCTCATAAAGTCAACGCGCTTCTCAGAGTGCGCTTTCCAGAATTGTGTTACAAGCAACAAAATCTGCGAAATGTCAACACTCTTTGACATGAATTTCGATGGCACGCCAATTCAGCTTGAAACGATCACGAGTAACTTTGGCCTCCGCCATGACAACCTAACGAACAGCGTGATTCGGGCCGGACGAGCGCGTGAGACTCATCAATCATTGAGTGCAGATGACCTGAAAGCCCTGTTGAACTCTCCTGAGTTGTCTGCCCTTGAAGGCTTGGCCTTAGAGTATTTTCTGGAACAAAGCCTGCTAAATGGCTCAGGGTTGCTTGATGAATCACTTAATATCACCAGATGGACAAAAATTCATAGGAACCCTGGTAGTTTCGTCGAGTTGTTGGATAAGTTTGGTGAATTTCTCATACATCTTTACGATGATAACCGCCTTACCCTCCATCCCATCCTTCTCCTCCATCACGTCACAAGTACGCTTACTGCCTCAATCTCTTCAGCCAACGAGCTCCATCGCGTCGCTATGTCCCTAGGCGGCTTGCATCTGATCCTCTCACGAATCATCGAAAACTATCTCCAACTCCTACAACTCATTTCCGATCAGACACCAAACTCTCTGACTTTTTTGGCGGAGGGACCTCTCGAACCAGAATACTTCCAAAAGGAACTCGAACCTTGGATAGGGACCGGAGAAGTACAGATTTCCAGGCTCGAACGGAACTCTCCCCTTGTCATACAGTTCATTGCCGATCATTCGATGTCATTGCTTCCTCTACTGGGTGTATTTCTCGCGACGCGCACAAATCTGGAAATCACTCGGTTGAAGTCAACCATCGAGAGAATCGATAAGACGCCAGCAAAAGACCGGAATTCCAAACAGCATAAGCCAAAAAGGAATTTGCCAGCACGAAGACAAGAACCAAAACTGCCTCTGCTCTCCTTTAGCACCGGAATGGTGGAGGCTCCCAACCCCGCTTATGAGCTTCGCGTAAGGTCACTCATGGGTTCACTTTTGGTTGACCTAAGACTGAACTTCAGCACCACATTAGCACGTCGACTGCGTGGCATTCTTCTAGAGCTACTAACCGGTTCGTCTGGTAAACTTAGTTAACACCTCCATCGCTCGCAAGATGTGATGTTCCTTACTGAAGTAATTAAATCTGACTTGCTCCCAATCAGGGTCGAAAGCGTATAACATGCTCGAGCCCAATATGACCGGCATTCGCCACGTTCGACAATGGGCAAGCAGCTTGCGCCGATTCTGCCGGTACTTACTCTTCCCGCCTTCAAGGGGTACAAAGACGGCCCCCATGTAACCGTTAACGAGGCGACTGACTGTTACACCTGAGGCCAAAGCCAGAAACTCCACTCTCTTGCGAAGGTTAGTTACCTGATTATTTGCTACTGAAAGCATTGTGAAGAAGAGTTCTTTCTTTTCCGCCAGTTCCGCCGCCATCTGGAGGCTATACAGGTCCAAGGAGGCTCCCAATACGTTCTGAGCATCTTCGAGGGGTTCTCGCAATGCCCTTGGATGGAACACGCAAGCGAGTCGGAGCCCATTCAGGCCCATGGGCTTCAGTATTCCCCGTATTCGCAAAACCTGGTCCGATCCGAGATCGTGAAGAACTGACGGGCATCTCTGCTCTGTTGCTTCGTCGATTACAAGGAAATCTCTAGGGGAGAGGTGGGCTAGCAACTTCTCCACATGTGTAACGTCTTGATCGAAGCCCAATGACATACGCGGCTGCGTGAGCCAGTACACGACCGGGTGGGGTCGCCTTTGAAGCGTCGCATCAATATCGAGGGCGAAACCGTCCCGGTAATAGGTTGGACTAAGTACTACCTTATAAGAACCATGCTTCGCCTGGTTAATAGTTACTGCATAGGCTGGCGTCTCGAATACTACTGTCCTCGCCCCTAGACGTCTAAGTGCGATAAGAACGGCTGCCGTCGCCGTTGACGCGGAGTTGTAAAGGGTTACTTCTTCCCAGTGAAGGACGCGCTTCTCCCAGGAACCTAGCAACTGAAGGATTTGTTCCTTTAGGTTCCCTAATGTCGTGTCTTCATCCAAGTAATAGCGCCCTAGCGCGGCTTGGTCCATGTGTACGGTGGGCAGGAGGTGAGCAGCGCTTGCTTCCGTGTCACGCCACCCGGAGGGGTCTGCGTACACATCTCCAGAGTCCCAGATTTCTTCGAAAAAGTCATAGTAAACGGGATCGAAGTCGTTACGCCGAAACAATGTGAGAGGTCTTTTTGACACCAGCAGATCTTCAACCTTGTCGTGGCAATTCGTACACACCGTACTGGCCACCTATCCCCAGTAGAACTCGCCGGCTAATTCGCGAACTACCGCGTTACCGTAGCGACGGAAGCTTTCTAACCCGTCCCTAGGAGGTGGTGCTGAGCCACGTTCTTCACCACCGACCCACGAAGGAAAGTAACCAAAGATCACGAGCCGCCTAAGCCCGGACCTTCTTACCGAGGGCAAAGCTCTGTGCCAAAGATTCGGATGCATCACTAGACAATCACCTGCCTTGAGCAAGACGGTCTCTTGTCCCGGCTTATCATCAACGTCGTCAACTTGGTACGTTTCACTCATCCGAAGATGGGAGCCGGGCAAGACGCAAATCGGACCTGAATCTATGTCAACATCGTCGAGATATAACAAACATTCTATAGCGTGCGGATAGGCGAAGAATGCCGGCACGGGTTCCGGGATGACTCGCAAGTGAATGTGCCAAGGCGTTGATGGAGAATGGGTACTTAGGTCCGTCACTCGCGCCGTAACCTCTTCGAACTTAAGTTGAGGACCCAGCACCGCCCGAGCTATGGAAAGAGTTGACCGGAGTCTAAAAAGCTCGATGAAGGCCTCATGCTTGTCTATGAGGTGGCGAAGGTACGGTGAGCCAAAGCAACCATCTGCAGCACTATGCCCTTCCTCTCTTTCGGCGTTTAGCACATCCGACAAGGCTGAGCGAAACCGCTTGACGTGGGATCGGGAGAATAGACTCCGCCTAACCAAGAATCCATCTTCTATCAATTGCCGAATCTCAATTGGGGAAGCATGAACCGTAACTCGACGCTTTGGAAAGCCGCGTTTGGCATCTAAGAGCCGGTAGCGGACCACATGGCGAGGCTGGGATTTTGGGAGGCGTCTCATTCTTCTTACCGAGTCCCTGTTGAACTCACAGGTGCTAATTTCTAGTTATCAATACCCAGACAAATAATGGACAACCGAGCGCCCAAGGGCCCTCCTGGTGACGGCAGGTGCCAACGCTGGTTCGAGGAACTCGAAGAGAACGTTGGGCGAGGCGCTACGGACAAAAACTTGTGTGAGTATGTCGTGCCCGCGCAAGGTTGGATGAATGTGAGGTCCAGTATGAGTAACGGTTTGATCTCGGCATTCCTAAAGCGCAACTTTCAGCACTTTAATGCTGCTACTCTGATCGATGCTGCAAACGGTTACAACGAACACTTAGACAACGGTGGGGTCATGCTCTTGACTCTCGCTGGCGCCATGAGCACTGCCGAGTTAGGCATTTCGCTTGCGGAAATGATCAGGCAGCAAAAGGTTCACGGCATCTGCTGCACCGGTGCAAATTTGGAGGAGGATCTTTTTAATCTCATAGCGCACAACTCCTATAAGCGTATACCCAATTACCGCGACCTGACTCCCATGGAAGAGTTCGGGTTGTTTCAAAACAGCATGAATAGAGTCACTGACACCTGTATTCCCGAGAATGAGGCGATACGCAAAGTCGAGGGAGCCATTCTGGAGGAGTGGCGCTCCGCAGAGACGTCGGGGCAACGTCTCTTTCCGCATGAGTTTCTTTTCAAGCTATTGCGCGATCGCAGATTTGAAAACTCGTACGAGATCAATATTCGAGATAGTTGGCTATATGCGGCAATGGAACAGAATCTACCAATCTTTGTTCCTGGTTGGGAGGACAGTACGCTTGGAAATATGTACGCAGCCCATTGCATGTTGGGCAATATCAAGAATACAAACGCGGTAAGAAGCGGAGTGGAGTATTTACTCAGACTGGCCGAATGGTATCTCGGATTATCGGTGGAGCGTTCAGTCGGATTCTTTCAAGTTGGTGGTGGCATTGCCGGAGATTTCGCGATATGCGTCGTGCCGATGTTGCGAGAAGATGTAAGACGGAAGGATGTACCGTTGTGGGGTTACTATTGCCAGATTAGCGATTCAATCACGAGTTATGGTTCGTATTCGGGAGCTCATCCTAATGAAAAAATCACATGGGGTAAATTAGCTGTTGAGACGCCAAAATTCATCATTGAGTCAGACGCCTCAATAGTCGTTCCGTTGGTCTTCGCGATTGTGCTCGGACTGTAGAGGCAGAGCTGGCGACGTGCAAGATTCCAGTTAGATTGAGCCTCACAAAACAAAGAATTCGCCTTTGCTCAGATGCTGCTTGGTTGTTTAGATCTCGAATTGGTAGCTCCCCTCACAGCCAAGAAAGCACGACGACTGGGCGCTCGACCGCACACACGAAGTGCCGTAACGAAGTGGAGGACTTGGAGCGCAGCGTAGAGTTGTGCGGGCGGGCTGTCGTGGACAATTAGTGCGGAGGGGAACCTTAGTTAGATCCCGGCTGGAATCACGAAACCAACCTCATGGCGGAAATTTCCTGGAAGCTCATTCCTAACCTTGAAGATTTGTTGATCGAGGGGTACGCTCGGCATTCAAACGATGGGCGGCACCAAAAGCTGACTCTACGGCGCTCTAGGTTCCCCACGGAGTCTCCCTAGCCTCGCAAGGTGGTCGGTGGTTTGATGCGCGCCCTTACCGGGGCAACTGGATTACGGACCTTCAGCTACCAAATCGCGCTGGTAATTTGTCTCCGCCAGGGTGACCTATACGCAGGCTACTAAGCCCAGAATAAAAGATGAAATCAAAACCATCTAAGAGAACCTGGAGCCGAAGGGACGTTACTGATGGCGTCATAGAAATTACATGTCGAGGTTGGCCTTCTTTTGTCGACTTCCTCAATGAATACGTAGTCGATATGACGGACTATATTTGGCGTGGTCAACGTTGCAGTGACTGGCCGCTTATCCCTTCGCTTGATCGAACGCTCTTAAGAATCGGAAAGTCAGACAGCAACGAGATTCACGAAAAACTACTCCGCAGATTCAAGCTGGCTGTTCGGGGTCGTCTAGAGCACGCCGCAAGGCCTCAATCCGAAAACGAATGGTGGTCACTGGGCCAGCATTTTGGATTAGCGACACCATTGCTCGACTGGACTTCTTCGCCATTCATAGCCGCGTATTTCGCATTCAATGATCTTAGTAAGCCCCAAACTCAAGATAGAGTCGTATACGGGCTTTCAGCAACTGTGGTAAGTAACAAAAGCAAGAGCCTCTCAAATTCCGGCAAAGCTGATCAAGCAATAGCATTCGTCAGTCCTATGACTGACGACAATCCGAGACTTCTTCACCAAAGAGGGTTATTCACTAGAGCACCGATTTGCACTGATGTGGAGTCGTGGGTCAAAGTACATTTTCAAGGAAAAGCAACACATCCCTGGATTCTCATCAAATTGCTAATTCCGGATAGTTCTCGAAACATGGTTCTTCGCTCATTAGAAAGAATGGCAGTTTCGGGGCTCGAATTATTTCCAGATATATCGGGGGCAAGTCTTTACTGTAACCTTGGTCTTGAAGTTGGTGATTATTGTCAGAAACTTGCTGACAAGGGAGTGTTTGAGTCATTTGACTTGTGATTTCGCCCTGAAGGTGATTAGCAGACTCAAAGAAAATCGACACTAGCCCACTCAGGCAATGCGTGAGCCATTGAGAGACTAGCCGGCCTCGTAATGATTCAGTTGAATCTCTTTCGTCTTTTGTGGTGAAATGGCCGCAGCAACAACTGTATCTTGAGGGGCGGCTCCCTCGCGAGCCCAACTAATTGTAGGGGAGCAAATGTCCGCAGCGATTCCGTACCGCATATCAGGCCACGAGAGTTTCACGTGTAGATACACTTGGCTTCCTAAAGTCGTACATCATCTCGGAAATGATGAACGATTGTTCGGGAATGAAGAAAAAGCGATGGTGCAGCTCGGCGTGGGCAAGAATATGGTCCGCAGCATTCGCTTCTGGGCTCAGTCTGCAGACATCGTGATTAGTAAGGGGAAAGAGGCAGGACATCATCTGACTCCCTTTGCCATGTCGTTACTCGGCGATCGTGGATTAGACCGATATCTTGAAGATGTCCGCACCTTGTGGCTGATTCACTGGAAGCTGGCAACTAATAGTAGGGCTCCCCTGTTAGCTTGGGATTATCTTCTCAATAGCTGGCAAGAGCCTGAAATTACGCCGTCAACGGTTGTCAAAGCACTACACAAAGAAACTCTCAAGCAGGGCGATAAACTATCCCTTACGACAGTCGCGCAGCACTTCGATACTTTTCTGCACACCTACGTTCCGACGCGCGGGCGAAAGGGAATGGTTCAAGAAGACAACCTCGACTGTCCGTTGGTGGAACTGAGTCTGATAGTCAAGATTGGTGACCGTGATTTAGATCAATCGACAGGAAGGCGCGAAACGATTTACGCTTTTCGTCGTGACGAAAAATCGGAAATCACTCCAGAGGTCTTTCTCTATTGCTTGAATTCCTTTTGGCGCGCACGACATCCTACTGAGGAAATCCTCTCCTTCCGCGAGGTAGCACACGGCCATGGCAGTCCTGGCCAAGTGTTCAAGTTGCCGGAAGAAGATGTCCGCAATCGACTTGATGGCTTGGATGAACTAACAGGCGGCGGCTTCACTTACGCAGAGTCTTCCAATCTTCAACAGGTCCAGCGAACGGCCTTTCAAGATGATCTGAAGCTACTTAAGAGAATCTATAAACCTCATGCACGCAACCACTGAGACGCGCATTTCCAGTCTTCTACGTACTAAGGGCCGGTTCCTCCGCTCGGCGCACCTTGAACGCGACTTTCGAGATCCCGATGTTTTTTCCGGCTATGTATTAACGGACTTTACCAGATCATGCCTCGAACGTATGGCCGAAGGCTTAAACCTGCATTCTGGGCAACGCGCATGGCGACTGACCGGCGACTATGGAAGCGGCAAGTCAAGTTTCGCCTTACTCTTCTCTCATTGGTTTGCCGGCCATGATTCAAGTTTCCCACGCGAGATACGAACCAAGTTAAGCTCGGACCAAACTGCGTCACGTCAACGCAGGCTTGTACCTACCTTAATAACGTGCGCGCGGGAGTCGTTGGCTACATCGATCCTAAAAGCACTCCGCCAAACCGTTATTGAGCTTGGCAAACTGCGAGGCACAGCGAGGCTTGCTCGTGATGTTGAAGAACACCTCGCCAAGCAAGAGCCGAACGATGACGCGGTGATTGACATGCTTCTGAAAGTCAATTCCGCTATCGTCGCAAACTCAAAAGGCAAAGGGCTGCTGCTGGTCATTGATGAGTTAGGTAAGTTTCTGGAGTTTGCGTCAATCAACCCGCAACGACAAGACGTGTTCCTGTTACAGCGGCTTGCCGAAACTGCTTGTCGCAGTGGGAGCCAACCACTTTTTGTGGTCTGCCTGTTGCATCAAGGTTTCAGCGACTATGCCGATCATCTTAATCAATCAGAGCAACGAGAATGGGAAAAAGTGGCTGGGCGTTTTGAGCAGGTTGTCTTTAATCAACCGCTCGAAGAAATTGCACAGCTTATCGCCTCTGCCCTAAATGTGAGAACTGAGCTTATCCCGCAAGCAAAAGCCAAGAACCTAAAAGAAGCAATGAAGCAGACGTTGGAGTTGGGGTGGTTCAGGTCAGCATCGTCAAAGGCTCTTGTTAACCTTGCTCCTCAGATCTATCCGTTGCACCCAACAGTTCTTCCCGTTTTAGTACGCATATTCCGACGGTTCGGCCAAAACGAGCGCTCGTTATTCAGCTTCTTGCTTTCAAACGAGCCTTTCGGATTACGAGCCTTCGCCGAGAAGCGGCTGCAAGCGTCCGACCCTTATTGCCTTCACGATCTCTACGATTATGTTAGGACAAATTTCGGCCATAAACTTGCAGGGCAGAGCTATCGGAGTCACTGGAATTTGATCGATTCTGTTATAGAAAGCTTTGCTACCGATAATGAACTGCTGATCAAGGTTCTTAAGACAGTGGGCATTCTCAATTTGCTTAATGAGACGGATTTACTTCCAACAGAGCGCGCAGTGATATCTACTGTGGGTCATAATTCTTCACTTCAGAAGCAGGTCAAAACAGCGATTGACACGCTGCATAAACACAGGCGGGTTCTTTACGATCGGGGACGGGTGCGTGGGTTCTGTTTGTGGCCACACACTTCGGTCGATCTTGAACAGGCTTACGAAGCTGCCCGTCGCGTAGTGGATACACCAAAGAAAGTTGCCGAGCTAATTAGTGATTATCTCGAAACGCGACCAATCGTGGCCCGTAGGCACTATATTAAGACGGGGAGCCTGCGGCACTACACGATTCGTTACTGCTCAGTCGGAGAACTGCCGGCGCTGTTAGATGAGCGATTTGCTGACGCTGACGGAGTGATCATTGTTCCACTTTGCGAATCATTGACTGAACGCTCAGAGGCGCTGGCATTCACAAAGTTACCAAAGCTAAGACAGAGAAAAAATTGGCTCGTCGCCGTGCCCCAGCCGCTGAGCAATTTGGCGGGCCTGGTGCAAGAAGTTCAGAGGTGGCAATGGATATTCTCTAACACTCCCGAGCTTAGCGCGGACAAGTACGCAAGGGAAGAAGCTTCGAGACAAAAAGAGTCAGCTCGTCTTCAGCTAGAGAAGGGTGTCCAGAGCCGGGTAGGACTCAAACAGTTTGGTGTTCAAACGACTCTTGAGTGGTTCAATGAAGGGCGACAATTGAGGATTAAGGATGGCCGGGATTTGCTGTCACAGCTATCGCAAATCTTTGATGAGGTTTACTCGCTCGCGCCAGAAATTCACAACGAACTGATTAACCGACGCAATCTTAGTTCGGCGGCGGCGGGCGCACGAATGCGACTCATTGAGCGAATGTTTACAAATGAATCCAACCCATTGTTGGGAATGAGTCCAGGCAAAAAGCCGCCTGAGATGTCCATGTACCTTTCGGTACTTAAAGACACCGGGCTACACCGACAGAAGGGCGAATTCTGGCAAATTGCGGAACCTCATCACCACAGCGACAAGGCGAGGATAGGTCCCATCTTCGCTCGGATTCGTGACATCGTTCAGAAGCATCCAGACAGCCGGGTTAATGTAACGTCGTTGTTTGAAGACTTAAGGCAACCACCGTACGGAGTGCGCGATGGAGTCATTCCTCTCTTGCTTACGGCCTTCGCCGTAGCTCATGGGAGCGATATCGCCTTTTACAAGGATGGTACTTTCCTCCGCGAGATGAACGGCGAAGCGATGCTCGTCCTAACGAAGGCACCGGAGAGGTTCGAAATTCAGTACTGCAAGATCGCCGGAGTTCGGTCTTCTCTCTTTCAGAGACTGATCACGGCTTTGGAACTTGAGCAATCTAAGGATAAGAAGGCCGAACTCCTGGATGTGGTGAAACCTCTTTGCGTATTCGTCGCTCAACTTCCGGCTTACGTCTTAAGCACGAAGAAGCTTTCTCAACCTGCTCTGGCCGTGCGCGATGCAATTCTTAACGCGAGAGAGCCAGCAACATTACTCTTTTTCGCATTGCCGACAGCCTGTGGCTTCCAACCTGTTTCGTCGAAGCAGACGACAAATGGAAACCTCCCTTCTCTTGTTCGGACGTTGAAGGGTGCACTTGATGAGTTGCGCGCCGCTTATCCCGAGTTACAGGAGCGATTGCGAGAGCAACTAAGGGAAGCGTTCACGCTCCCTGGTTCGTTCCAACAGTTTAGATCTGTTCTCGCGAGTAGGGCCGAACATGTTCTACTCGCGATTACGGAACCAAAGCTTCGGGCCTTCTGTCTGCGATTGATGGATGATAATCTCCCTGAATCGGATTGGCTGGGATCTCTCGCGAGTTACCTTGCTCTCAAACCGCCTTCCAAATGGCACGATGCCGAAGAAGATCTCTTTAACAGTCAACTTGTGGAATTGTCAGGTCGGTTTCATCGCGTCGAGGCCATTTCGTTCGCCGATGGTAAGTCGCCCAAAGGCATCGATGGCGTAAGGGTAGCAATAACTCAACTCAATGGAATGGAACATGAAGAGGTGGTTCATTTCACAATCGAGGAAGAGCCCCAGCTACGTGATCTTCAAAAACAATTCGAAGCCCTATTAGCCGATGATAAGCGCCTAGGTCTCGCTGCCGTCTCGCGTGCTATCTGGAAGAGACTCGGTAACGGAAGCAAGTCTGCTCATGACTGAACACACCCGACACATTCTGTGCATGTCTGGCGGAAAGGACAGCACGGCGCTTGCGCTTTACATGCGCGACCGTGTGCCCGAGATGGAGTACGTTTTCTGTGATACCGACAAAGAATTGCTTGAGACGTACGAATACCTAAATCGTGTTGAGGCGTTTCTTGGCAAGACGATCGTAAGACTGAATGCGAAGGCCGGTTTCGATCACTGGCTGGAAGCGTTTGGCGGCTATCTGCCATCACCGAGCATTCGGTGGTGTACGAAGATGCTGAAACTCAGACCCTTCGAGGAGTACGTAGGAGAGGGTGAAGTCGTAAGCTATGTGGGAATTCGCGCTGACGAGGACCGAATCGGATACATAAGCACGAAGGCGAATATCAAAACTGTGTATCCCCTCAAAGAAGCAGGGATAGATTATTCGGGTGTGATGAAAATACTAGAGGACAGCGGCATCGGTCTGCCGCCTTATCTTGAATGGGGTCGCACACACTCCGGTTGCTACTTTTGCTTCTTCCAGCGTCCGATTGAATGGGTGCGTCTGCTTGAAAAGCACCCGGAACAATTTGACCAGGCACAGAGCTACGAGAAGATCGACGAACGACAAGGTAAGACTTTTACGTGGGTTCAGGGAATGCCGCTGAGTGACCTTCGCAAACCTGAGAACGTCGAGGCGATCAAGCGACGCAATGCGGAGTCGGAAGATCGAAGACGAAAGAACCGAGGCAACAAAAGACTTGTTGAGATTCTGGGCGATATGGAAGAAGAGGATGATGATCAGAGAGCTTGTCTGATTTGCCACCTATAAAGATCAATTATCGGGATCAAGATCAAGACCTCCGGCAAGTGAGTTTGAAAACAACAATCGGAGGGGGTTGCGATGAAGAAGCGTGAGGAGAGTCTTTCTTAACCGATAGTGAGTCTAAGATCAACGAGCGTGTTTAGTTTGTCACCTATGATTGCTGAAAGCACTGACTTCGAACTCATGGGAAAGGTCTTCGGTTCCTTTGTTACTCAATCACCGATCCGGTTTGATGCGAATGCTGGAGTAATATCAGTTAACACTCAAGCACGACGGTTGGGCTGCTTGGTTTATCTAATTGGCCAAATTGCAGACCATAAGAATATCGAGAGCTTACTACTTTCGCTACCTTCAGAAGGACTTGCGATGTTAAAGGAGAATCTGGTCGCGAATGGTCTGCGTTCAGGTTATCTGACTGACAAGCAGTCCAGCATCAAACATTATCTAGAGGCTGCCGTCGAACTGCATCTTTTGGTCCGACAGGGTGCCGTATTTCGGCTAACTTCTCGAGCACGATTTCTAGTAGATGCGATACGTCCGGATGCTGCCTCCCCATATCCATTGACGGCGGCAACCAAGATCTTTTTCTTTTACACGATTCTCGAGAGCGACTACTTTGGGATTGCTGCGGTGATTCGCTCATTGCTGGCCGGAAAGAGAAGAGTAGCAACGATCCAGCGAGAGCATCGCGATCAATTATTGGGAGTGTTGACCGAGGTCATTGAACGCTCGCGTGATTCCCGTTTTAACCGCGTTCTCCAAGATCGAATTCTTTTAATACGCAACTGGAAGAAGCCTGAGTCGTATGCAGAGCACCTTGTTTCGGCGAAACTGAATTGGCTTGCAGACTTGGGCGTTCTGCAAGGGGTACCATTGTCTACCGCAGAAGTTCTTGTTAGTAAGCCGCACGAGGATTGGGCTATCAACCTAACGAGCGCAGTTGTGCCGACCGACACTCACTTGCTCGCATGTGCCCTCCGTTATGGTGCCGTGATAAATGTGGAGTCGCCAACTGAGAATAGCGACTTTTGTGCGGCCCTGGATATGGCTTTTAATCGACTGGCGGGACCTTCCGCACTCAGGAAGATTCGGACTATAGACTTCCTGCTTTTTCTCTTGTGTTATCACTCGAACTTGTTAGTGAATCTGACAAAAACAGCACGCGAACTGCCTCTTGCCAAGACAATACGCTGTCGCGAACGTTCCTACGAAACTCACTTCGCTTCACGATCTACACAATCCTTTATTATTGGAAGAAGTCGCAAGAGGCGTTAGAGGTGTAATGGAAAACTTTACAAAATGCGCCTGTGTGATCGATACGTGCAGCATAATTAATCTTGACGATATTCAACTCGCCCGCCAAGACGTTCTGTCTTACATCCGTCGCTTTTTTGACGTTCGAGTCGGGGGGCCGCTAAGGGACGAATTCAATCGACACCGAGGCCAGGTTTCTAGTCGTGAAGCTTCATATTGGCCTCGGTTCCTAAGTAGTCGTCGATATGTCCCTTCTGTTCTAACCGACGACCAATCTGTCATCGGACCTTTTTATACGAGTCCCCCGGTCTTTGATGGGGTGAGAAATGCCGGTGAATATGCCAACGCACGAGTAGCTTTGGAGTTGCTGTTGACAAAGCAAATCGGGCACACCTTATTCATTACAGATGACCAGAATGCCCAGAACGCTTTCTTAGATCGGATACAAGGAGCGTTTCCAGGCATTCGATTATGGACCTCCGCTGATGTGATTATCTATTTGGGTGCGGTCCTTCTAAAAGAGAGCAAACTAGGGTTCGATGATGTTAAGTCAGCCTTGCGCGACGTGTACGCAGCAACTGGAAGAATCAGACCACGAGCTGAAATAACCCAGGCTGAAAAAGAAAGTATTATTCGTAAACTAGCCGTTAGCGTTGATCGGCTTAAACTGGTTTTGAAGGTAACCGAGCACTGGAGGAACTGATCGTGTTTGAGATTTTCAATCTAAGAGATGACTCGTTTCCAGTAACACCTGCAGGTCAAGCAGACACTCCGTGGTTTGGATTCAAGGCTTTAAAGCGTGAGTTCGAGACGGTCCTTCAACGGTCTGGTGGGGAGACTCTCAGACTTTGCATTCTCAATCGGGGAATATATGGCGCGGGGAAAACTCATGCGGCAAGCTATTTTTCCCAGAAGTTAGCATCGAAGCGAAGCACGGAGGTTTATCAGAACTTCACACCAGTCTTGATCGAGGCACCGAAACAGCCGCAAAAGGCATTTGCTGACTTCTCTAATCGACTGCTTAACGCAATTACTTTCCGGCGTCTCGGGCGCCTATCTGAAAATCTTCGGACAAGAATTGGAGAGGACGCGTTGTTTGAAAGGCTACTGACTGCAACCGGTTCGGAGGATGTCGCTTTAGCTCTCTCGGGACTAAACGAAGCCAATTTATTGATGTCGAAGACATACTTGTTGGGTGGTGGCACTGTGAAGGACTTACGCGAACTCAGACTTGCCAAAAAGCTACTTAACGATCACGATTTTGCGTTATCGATCATTGGCGTACTATACCTTCTGATTAATGGCGAGTCTGATCGACACGAATCCATGAGCCGAGTGATCTTGTGGATAGATGAAATGGAAGACCTCGTCTTTTTTCCGACTCGATATTATCTTCCATTCACTCAGGCGTTAAGAGAGATCATCGACAACACTCCCTTACACCTAACTGTGATGCTGAATTTCACTTTTGCCGAACCTGAAAATCTTCCGGCCATAGAGAATGTTTTAGGCCAGGCAATTATGGAAAGAGTCAACCAACATATTGTCTTCAAGGAGCCTTCGACCGATGATCTAAAAACATACCTGCTGGATTGCCTTAGCTATAACAGATTGGATAAGAGAAAGCTTTCGCCCACGTTTCCTTTTTCCAGCGATGCATTTGAGCTAGTTATTGACACTGCAGCGTTCAAGACCCCTCGGTTCCTGAACAAACTGTGCGATCAAATACTTCGGGAAACCTACCCGGAGTGGGTTCGGGCGTCTACGAAGCCCAGCGAAATATCCAGAGCAGCTTTGGAAAAGAAGCTTCCTTCAATCTTGGGGTTACTCGAAGAGACCAGAGGTTAACTCTGTTAATTAACTATTTGACAGTGTTTCAATTTTGAAGTGACGAAAAATCCCTGGAGCTGTCTTCGCCCAGGCAACATAACAGTGACTGCCATAGAAGCCGACTAGATTCCATGGACTGCCTTAGTATGATCCAACAAGCGTTGCCTTCGCCTACACCGCTTGTGTCTAACAACCTTGAAATTGTGAAGGCGTGGGGACCCGTCGTCGTAGGTTTTGGCGCTATCGTAGCCAGCTTTATCACAAGTCTGTTTGTGTTGCGGGCTCAACGGTCGCAAAACCGCGCTCAAAATGAAGCAGCCTTGCGCCAGTTGGATCTGCAAAAACAACAAAACGAAGCTCAGCGTCAAGTAAGCACTCGGCAGCTTGAGCTTCAACAAGAACAGAATCGCACTCAGGGTGATGCAAACGCTCGTCAGTTCAATCTTTCGAAATCCAAAGAGGAGCGGGATGAGATCAACAAGAAGCTAAATGGCTTCTATGGCCCGTTCAAGGAGTTGCGGACGCAATCCAAGATCCTTTACGGCAAGTTTGCTCTAAAGGTAATTCCCGAGTACTTAAAGGCAACTGGGACGCGTTTCCGAACCCTTCGGTATTTACTCGAAGGAAGAACCTTCGACGCTCAGGACACTCAAATACTTGATCAGATTCTCAAAATCGGCCAAGAGCAAATGAAACTCATCGAGTCTCAGATGGGACTTGTTGACAAACCAGAGCTCCAAGACCTGCTGGGAACATTAGCGGCCCACGTCAGAATTCTCCAGCTAGCCTCTGACAAGAAGTTGACGGGACCCCCAGATGCATTTGAGGACATTCTATTTCCCTTGGCAATCGATGGGGCAATCGAGAGCGCGGTACTTCGGTTACAGGACCGCTTGAAGGAGCTTAGTCAATTTGAATCGGGGACTGTGGCATCGAAGGCGAATGAGCCGGTGGAGAGTTCGACAATCCAATATTACGATTCAAACGCCGATGCCTATGCCAACAGAACCTCATTCCTGGATTTGTCTGACTTCTACAAACGTTTCAGCAAACATATTCCTCGGGGAGCGCGCATCTTGGATGCGGGTTGCGGGGCCGGACGTGATGTCAGGTACTTCATCGAGCGCGGCAACATCGTTATTGCTTTTGATGCTTCGAAGGAAATGGTTCGGAAATGCCGTGAGTATCCACACGCATACTGCGTGAGAATGTCTTTCGCGGATGTTCAATTCAAAGAACAATTCGACGGCGTTTGGGCGTGCGCGTCTCTTCTTCATTTGACGCAACCCGAGGCAAAGCAAGCAGTGATGCGCCTCACAACCGCACTTAAGCCGGGTGGAGTCATGTTCGTTGCGTTGAAAAAGGGCACAAAGGATGAGACCTCACAGGATAGCCAGGGCCGATTCTTCCAATACTATGACGACGATTCAGTGAGAACTCTTTATGAGGACGATTCACGGATTGAGTTGATCGAGACTTGGAACTCTCCACCTAATAGTCTTGAGGGAAATAACGGCAGGGAGTGGCTGAACCTCCTTCTGCGTCGTAAAGCGGTCAGCCGTTGACATAGGATATCGTGAAGTTGAATTGTGACCTTGGGTCAGTGACTCCCAAGGTCTCAAAACTGTGGGGAAAACTGTGTCGGTCTTGAACTGAAACAAGCTGATTTAGGCGCACCTAGGCGCAAACGAAAGTGGGCTGCGATCCGCGTAAATGTTGGTTGATGTAGTTACAACGTCATAGGCGCGCTATCACGTCGCTGGATTCATAACCCCAAGGTCGGCGGTTCGATCCCGCCCCCCGCTACCAACCTATCTCACAACTTTTTTCAAAGAGTTACCGTCAACTCCGGTTTTAACCAATCCGTCCTTTTCCGCCGATGACGTGAAAATGACGTGATCTCGACAACGGCTTCGGCTCGTGGCCTCGAAAACCTCGCATTCATAAGCAACCGTTCGCTGCTCCAAACCTACCGCTAACTGATTAGTCTGAGACAAAATTCGTCTTCGAACGTGATCACTGCAACGCTGCTGATGTGAGCGTCACTTACTTGCGACAGCAGAAGGGATCAACTCTCGATGAAGCAAACACTACAACAAATTATTCTGGCGACATGTCTCACACTTTTGGCAGTGGCAACAGCCCACGCTCAATTGAAGACAGACGCAGTTGCTGACGCCGAGACGTATAACGACCTAGGAGTAGGCCAAATCAACGTAGGCAATTATTCAGCTGCGGTTGAACTGCTGAATAAAGCGATTCAATTGCGCCCACAAGATCCCGTAAAACATTTCAATCTGGGTACAGCTTATTACCTAATCAGGCAGTACGATCTCGCACTCGTTCAATTGCAGCGGGCCATTGATCTCTATTCACAATATACGAGTGCCTACAACCAAATCGGTGTTGTGTATTCCGACATCGAACAATACGATAAAGCAGTAGCAGCGTTTAAGGAGGCGATCCGACAAAGGCCAGACGATGCGACCTCCCTCTTCAACCTGGGATCCACCTACATTCGCATGAAGAATTACAAGGCTGCTGTTGAACCACTCGTTCGAACGTTGACTTATCAGCCTGATAATCCTGAGGCGCTCGCTAGTCTCGGCTATGCCTACACTCAACAGAGACGCTATGGTAAGGCCATTGCACTAGTGCGCCGAGCAGTAATTCTCAAACCACAGTTGATCGAAGCTCAGGTACTTCTGGGAAGCCTCTATCTGTTAACCAACGATAGATCTGCCGCAATTAAACAGTACCAAATAGTGAGGGGATTTGACGCCGACGCTGCGCAAACGCTTTACATGCAAATCAATCAAGGAAGAATCGTGAATGCCTACAAATGAGGCCGAGCTGCCGGCACAACGCCGACTGGAAGAATGCGCAGAGCCGGAAATCAAAGCAGACTTTGAGTTCGCGAGTTAATTCCCGATCCGTCAATCCGTTTGGAGGATATCCGCAGTCTCTTCGTTGAAGCCTTAGCGCGTACAAGACGTTGATCAAACGTCTTGTCAGGAGTTCGAGGCAATGTCCTTACGATTCAGTATCCGATTGGCTCTGAAGCGAATCTTAAAAGTCATCGCTGTCGCCATACCTGTTGCAATAGGGGTTGGTTACATCTATGAAGACGCAGGAGAACGGGCCGATCGTCAGCGTCTACCACAAATCGGTCAGGCGATCGATCTTGGCGGTCGTACGATGAACATTTTTTGTTCCGGTGAAGGAAGCCCAGCGGTCATTTTCGATTCCGGAGCTGGCGCGTGAGGTTTACTCGTGGGCTCACATACAGCCCGAAGTCGCGAAGTTCACTATTGCTTCGGCGCCGCGTCCGGCAAATTGAGCGCTGGTTTTGTCTGACCTCGATGACAAGTGGTGCAGTTGACGATGGAATTTGGACCCTTCAGGTTCTTGATATTCTTCAGGAGATCGTTATTGATGGTTTGAGCCATTTTCGCCATCTCACGCGCGATCGGCTTTGTCGGCTTGTCGTCTTTGTCCCACTGGTCGACAACGTGGCAATGCGCACAGTTGACGCCGAGTGAGCGGCTGTAGCCTAACTCCATGATGCGCAACAAGCGGGCAGCTGGCACTCCCTTGAACATCTCAATGTTCTTGAAAACCTGCTCCGCGGGTTGGTTTTCCTTACCGGCAATCTGCTTCATTAAGTCTGCGAGTTTTTGGGCCTGGTCAAACGGCTTTTCCTGCTGAACACTTGAAGCGTTGTTCTGAGCAATGCTCCTTGGAATTTCATTAAGGCCGGTTAAGACAGCAACGATCGCAAATAGAAGTATCGAGGCGACTCTGATCTGAATCTTCCGTTGGGTCATGCGTTCTCTCCTTCTAAGGCTCCGTTGCGGGATGGTCCGTCAGGATTGAATTATGGAAACGATGATGGAGGATATGACACCTGGCTGAAAAGCGGATGTGCCGATGGTCACTGTTTGAGATCACAGATTGAATGTGACCGGTGGGAAGCTCACACCAGATCGAGATCCCGGCCCTTCAAAGCTGCTTGGGTACGATCGCGGACTCCGAGTTTGCTGAGGATATTCGTGATGTGGTTCTTAACCGTGCCTGGCGCGATGAAAAGTCTCGTGGCGATTTCCTTATTGCTGGCGCCGCTGGTAACAAGCTGCAAGACTTCGCGTTCGCGTTCGGAAAGCAACTCAAGTTCAAGCTTTCGGGCCTGCGGCGGCTTCTCTGAGAGACGTGCGAACTCAGTGACGACTTTCCTGGCAACCGACGGTTGAATGAAAGACTCGCCGCGCGCTGAGAGTCGAATCGCCTCGAAGAGCTTTTCGGGAGGAACATCCTTGAGCAAGTAGCCTATCGCACCCGCGCGCAGTCCCTCAAAAACATTCTCGTCGTCGTCAAACGTCGTAAGTGCGATCACCTGACAATCCGGGAGTTCGGCGCGCACCCTCCGAGTTGCGGCGATCCCATCAAGCCCCGGCATCTGAAGATCCATCAGTACGACCGCCGGCCGGTGCTTCTTTGCAAGTTCAATTGCTTCCGCGCCGTTGGCCGCTTCGTCGACTACTTCAAAGTCCGGCTGGAGGGAAAGCAAGATGCGCAGGCCCTTGCGAAACAGAGGCTGATCGTCACAAAGCAAGATACGAATTGTCTTCATTTGGGCAATTCCACTTCAAGCAAAAACCCCGCGCCCGGTTCGCCCCACACGAAAACTTCTCCACCCAACATCTGCGCTCGCTCGCGAATGCCCAGCAGGCCGAACCCTCTTTTCGCGTCGACGACGCCTATTCCGTCGTCCTCGATCCGCAAGCGCACTTTGGCAGCATCCGAAAAATCAAGCTTCAGGTCAACAGATGAGGCCTGGGCGTGTCTGCGAACATTGGTAAGGCCTTCCTGAGCCACCCGGTAGAGTGTCAGCCTGGTTTCGGGCGAAAGCGGAGAAGGCTCTCCGCTTACGACTAGTTTCGCCTCGATCCCGGTGACGCGGCATTCGTCAACCAACGACTTCAGGGTCTCCGGCAGAGGCCTGAGATCAATCGGCGCATTCCGCAACTCGCTAACTGAGCGTCTGACCTCGGTTAAACCTTCACGCGTCAGCATCTGGGCTTGGTCCATGATCTCGTCGGCGCGTTGAGGCTCGCTACCGAAGACTGCACGAGCTGCTTCTATTAGCACGTTTACAACGGTGAGGTAGTGGCCAAGACTGTCATGGATTTCGCGAGCCAGGCGGCTGCGTTCGCGGAGCGTCGCTAATTCCTCGGTTTGAGACGCGTACTGTCGAAGTCTTTGATTTGCTTCGCTAAGCTCAGCGGCGAAGCGCTCAATTTGGTGGCGTGAGTTTGCTTCGTTGACTGCCATGAGAGTAAATGCGATCACCAGCACCATGCCGGCGAGGACAAAGGCAGCTGCGACTAAGGCCGCCGGAAAACCGGCCCTCAATCCGACCGGCAGGGCCAGCATCACGGTGAGAAGTACACAGAAGACGGTGGCCCAGATCCGCGGTAGTAGAATGAAGCTTTGCCCGGCCAACGGCAGTATGATTAAGAACGTGCCTCCGTTCGGCAGCAAGTAAATGATCGCTGCGGCCAAAATGACCTGAACCGCCAAATACAAACTGCCAAGGGGACCCGAAAGTTTTCGTCTGCAAAACGCGAATCCATACGTACCAACGATCAGGTAGAGGAGGCTTGAGGTGACAAGAATCAATAATTCGCTTCGTGAGTAGACTTCCCGGCTGCCATATCGCGCCCTCAGGAGCGCGGAGAAGTAAGCCACGCCAACGACTGCCACGAAGCCGATATCAGGACCGGTAAACCTCCAAGTGAAACGATTGGAGTCTGGCTTCATAAGTTGAAAGTCAATGATGGAGCTTTCGAATAGTGCTTGCAAATAAGTGCGCTCCTAAGAAGGTCCAGACACGGACAAACGTCACTCTAATACAGTTGTGTCAGCCATAGATAGTGACGTTATTCACATTTTAGATTGCGAGAGTCACCTCAAGAAGGTGACCACCAACGTGACCAATGGCACATCAACAAAACTCCTGGAAGGTGTTATCCATACAATCGCGATTCATACAATTGCCGTTCATAAAGCGAGATCGATGGCTGATAAGATTCGCGCAATTATTGCCGACAATGAGCCGCTGGCGCGTCGCGGCATCAGGCAGATGCTGGCCCAATACGACGATATTATCGTGGTGGCGGAAACTGGCAGTGGCCGAGAGAGCGTGCGGGCGTTGCGCGCGATCAAGCCCGACGTCGTTTTCATGGATGTAGAGATGCCGGGATTGGATGGGTTTGAAGTGCTCCGGCAAGCTGGTATCGCTGAGATGCCTGCTGTTATTTTTGTTACAGCTCACGATGAATTTGCAGTGCGCGCCTTCGACGCTAATGCGCTTGATTACCTGCTCAAGCCCCTCCGGCAAGAGAGACTTGAACAAGCGCTCGATCGTGTGCGTGAACGGTGCCGGTCGGCAAAAGCCTTTGGCGGCTCTCAACGACTCTCATCACTATTGGCTCCCAGAGAGAAGGAAAGGTCAAAGGCACGCATTGTTGCGCGCACTTCAAAGGGACAGTTGGTAATAGATTTCAACTGAAGTCGATTGGATTGAAGCTGAGGACTATTATGCAGTTATATATGCACGGAAGGGACGTCACCTTGTCCGCGAGTCGTTAAGCTCATTGATGCAACGGCTCAATCCAGCCCAATTCGTGCGCGTTCATCGTTCGGCCATCGTCAACATTGACCGCGTTGGCGAAGTCCGTCATGAAGGAGCAGAAATCTTGCTCATTTTGCGTAATGGCGCCCAGGTTCGAGTGAGCCGTAGAAGGCGACAGCTCACCCGCCGAATCTTCTGTCGATTGAGAGATTGACCAGTTCGCGATGATTGGTTGCCGCTTGCTGATTCGCTCTTGCCAGGGCCTCTCTTCGCCAACAAAATCACTATGCGAAGGGCACAAGTTAGTATCTCCGAGCAATGACGGCAATTAGTTTCGAGTGATTGCAACCTTTTGCGGCGCGTAGTTGATGCGGCGCATCTCTTCCATGCGACCTTCTTTGAAATCGCCTTCTACGATTTCGTAACCAAGCAGCGCCAGCACGCGACCTCTCACGAAGATCGGTCGCGAGTTGCCGTACCAGTCGACGCACGAAGCGCGGCACGCATCATCAACAGCCTTCTCAGATTGCGCTCCCAATTCGCCGAGTTCTTCAAAGTGCAACGACTTGTTGCGCAGGAATAGAATCGCGGCTGAACTCTGGAACAGATTCATGTAACCTGCGCGCCCGGGAACACTAATCGGCAGGCCGAGTACGCCGGAATCCGGTCCATCAGGTTTGTAAAAGAAGCCCTGGCTGCGCAGCTCGCCCTGCGACGCGCCTTTCCGAACATACTCATCCGCAACTTCCGGCGAGTCACCAAGTCGAATTGCCGTGAAGTGCAGATCGCTTCCATCCGTGCCGACAACGATTGCGTCTGAACCCAGCGCTTCGATCCGATCGACGCCATGGTTGACAGTCAACTCGTTTGTATCGCCGTCGGTCCAACGCACCGTGAACAGACTCGACTGATTATTCTTGGCTGGCGCGCCCCAGCCGCTGCCGGTTCCATAGAGCAGGTAATTGCCAACGAACCGATTTTGAAAAGTGTAGCCCGCGGGTTTGGGCAGCGGATGATACGTCCAGGAGGAGGCGTTGTCGCTGCCGTCATTGAACAGCGAGAGCGGAATGCGCAGCATCGCAACGTCACCGGCGGCAACTTCAGCGCTCCACATGCCGTCGCCTTGCGCGTCGGCGCGCACCAGGACGTTAAGGTTCTTGTCTTCGCTTTCAAGAAACGAAAACTGATCGACAGGACTGCCGGATACGCCGATCGCGCTCGGGCTCGATCCGTCGAGCGGCATACGATAGAGCATCGATCGATCGTTGCTGCGCTGGCCGTAGCGCGTCCAATCAGTCGTCCACACGTAGACCGATTCGGGCGAGACATAGAACACTCGACCCGGCGCACCGAGAACCGCAGTCGCGTTGCATTTGAAATCGTCGTTGGCCAGATCACAGACGGTGACCGTGTGCAGGGCCACGCCGTAGCTAGTGTTCAGTTGACGCGCGGGAACATACACGCGCGTTGCGGAAACGATGCGCTGAAACTCTTCGGGCTTCGCGCCTTTGTGCCATTTGCGCACGGCCGGGAATTGCCCGAACGGATCGTCGGTGTACGGATTCAAGTAAAGCGGCGTGTAGAAGATCAACTTGCTGCCGATCAGACGGCTCGCATAATTGCGCGACGAATAATAATCGTTCGAGCGCAGATGATAGGTCGATCGATAAGCGAGATTGCCCGCGTGATCGATGTTGAAGAGACCAACTTCCGTTCCGCCTCGTTCATAGCTGTAACCGATGACGACGACTGTGTCAGCCGACACCAGCATCTCGTCGTACCAGGTGTACCGCGGATCGATGTCCGGGCCAAACGCATCGACGGTAGAGATCGGCTTCAAAGAATTGTCGCCAATAGCGACCGTGAATAAGCGGCCGCGTCGCAGCACGACAAGGTGATCGCCATGAAGTTTGACGATGCCGCCTTCGTCGACGCCGGCGTGCTGTGTGTTGGTGATTGATTCCTGCTTATCATCAGCAGCTTTCGCGAGTCCGTTGGCAGTCGTGGCGGCAGGAGCAGGCGCATTCGCAGCTTGATTACTGCTGGCGCGTCCGGCCTCACGCTTTCGATCTTCCGCGAGTTTGCGAAAATAATTCTTCAGCTCGTCTTCTGACGTGAACGCGCGCATCGTTTTCTTTCCCGTCTTAGGCGTTCCCAAGCCGGGCGTCGGGGCGCCGCTAACCGATCGCCCGGCGCAGCTTGCCAGCACAGAGATCAGCGCAATGACCGCGACTGACGTAAACACAAATGAAGTAAAGGAAAGCGCGAAGTTGCGCGCAGCTCTAAGGTCTTTCATGGTCAATTCTCCTGTGTGCATTGGTCGAACACATCAGAAGAACGGGGGTTTCAAGCAAACTTGCGGGAGTTTGTGTCAGAAGCCCGACCACCGGGGTCCCCGCGCGAGCATCTCGCGTGGGGTGGTTGATAGGGAGGGCAAGTCGTTTGGCGCGCTGGTTGGATATCAACTTGCGCCAACAAAGGTTGCCCTCCCGTGCGGTTGGGCTTCTGACACGGTTTCGAGGAACTCTTGGTTGAGCGTCTAAAGAGCCTGGGTTATAGTCTGATGAAAGTGACCTGCGGAGGGGTCGCATAATGGTAGTGCAGCGGTCTTGAAAACCGCCGTCCGAAAGGATATGCAGGTTCGAGTCCTGTCCCCTCCGCCATTTCCTTTCAACAACTCACTACTAGATCGCGACAGAAGATCTCTCAGACTAGAGTTCGCGGCAGGAGGCCTCGAAGCTTCATCTGCGAGTGCAACCCTGACCTGTTGCCACCCAAACTAAACCTACTGTCGTGGATTACCACAGGCAACGTTCGTGGCCGTCCCTCGTTCTTTTGAAGTGTTCGGAGAGTTATCGTCAGATCGCTTTCCTGTTTAGTGAAGAAAATTTTGCAATCAAGTTCGAACCGGCAAGAGTTCGAAAGCGTTTAGCAAGAAAAATGTTTACGCAATTGAGACTCGAAATCTTGAAACTGATCCGTTCCCGGAATTTCCTGCTCTCGTTCGTTGCGTTGACGACTTTCGTGGCTCTCATGCTCTGGGGTTTTTACACCTACGCTGAGCGCAAGGCCGGCGCACAGGTTACTGCACAGTTCAAATACACTTACGAATCGAAAAGTTATTTCAACGGCCTGACCTTCGCACTCTACTCCGTGATGTTTTCGTTCAGCCTGCTGATTCCCATCTTCGTGGCGATGACTGCGGGCGGGCAGATTGCCGGCGAGCGGCAGAGTGGCACCCTGCGCATGATCAGCGTCCGTCCGGTGTCTCGCGTTTCGTTGTTGCTTTCGAAATTTCTGGTCGTCGCTTTCTACACTTACTTGCTGGTGGCCTTCTTTATCGGCCTGAATTTGTTGGTGGGTCTGCTCTTTGTAGGTTGGGGTGATCTGCAACTGTATCCGGGTGCGCTCAATCTGGTTGATGAACCCGGAAAGCTGATGCGCGACGAAGCCCTTTGGCGGTTTGTGTGCGCCAGCTTCTCAGGCACCTGGTCGCTTCTCGTGATTGCCGCCGTCGCCATGCTCTTTTCCGTGCTCTTCGATAATCCATCAATGGCGACGGTTGCAACTCTCGCTTTGTATCTGGTGTTTCATATCGTTGGCCGCGTCGAGTTTTTTGAGCACCTGCGACCTTACTTCTTTACCACCGATATGGATTTCTGGCGCGACGTGTTCAAGCCTGAAATTCCTTGGCAAAGCTTCGGATACTATGCCAGCATTTGCGGCGCCTATATCTTCGGCACTTTGCTCCTGGCGACGGTCATCTTCGATCGAAAGGACATTACCACCTGAAGATGTGGGCCAAGGTTGCATTGATAATGCTCTGCGGCGTGATGATCGGAGCCGCTACGCGCTTCGATCCGTCGCGACCACGGTCGCTCCTGCTGGCTGGTTCGCATGATGGTCCTCATCTGCGTCTGATCACCTGGAACATCGGTTATGCGGAACTCGAAGATGACAGTCGCGCCCATACGAAGGATCTGCAGGCGATCGCTGAAACGATTCTGAGTAACGATCCGGACGCCGTGGCATTACAGGAACTGTCTGGCCCGGATCAGCTCAAGATCTTGCTCGGTAATTTGAAAGGGCGTTACAAAGGAGCAGTGGCTGCGCCGGGGAACTCCGATCGTATCGACGCAGTTTTGGTAAAGGATCGGAAAGCAGATTTTGAGCAATTGCCGGCGGACGGAAAATTCGCAGTCGCCGCATCATTTCATTTACAGTCGCAATCACGGGACATTGTTTTTGTCAGTGCCCACGCGGACGCCTTCAGCGCCGCGCGCCGACGAGTGTTTACCGGTGAAGTAGTTGACTGGGCGCGGAATCGGCCAAACGGATCGATAGTTCTGATCGGCGGTGATTTCAACTTTGAATTAAACCCGAAAGACGAGTCTCACCTGTATTCAGACAACTTGAAGAATGATAGCGAAGCCTACAGTTACGCGCTGAAGTACTTTCGCGATCTGGGACGCGACGCCGGAGAGACGGCCGCGAATGATCGGCGCATCGACTATCTTTTTGGACCGCCGGAAAAGGTCCTGCTGCGCCGGGCGGAAGTCTTGCGTAACGCCAGTGTCGGCCGGATGGATCATTGGCCGTTGCTGATCGAGGTGGCGCTGTGACGCAAGCTGTTAGCTTGCGTAAAGGTTAAATAGAACTCGCTTCGCAAACTAACAGTTTGCGTTACTTGTATGACTCAATGGGTTTTGCAAACTGAGCAGCTGACGAAGAGATACCAGCGGCGTCTCGTGGTCGATCGTTTGTCGTTAACGGTTGAGCGCGGGGACATCTTCGGATTTCTGGGCCAGAACGGCGCAGGGAAATCCACGACGATTCGCATGGCGCTGGGACTCGTGCGCCCCACATCCGGTCGCGTGAGTGTTCTCGGACACGACATGTCTCGGCATCCGCTCAGGGCCTTGAAGCGCATCGGCGCGATCATAGAAGCGCCCGCCTTTTATGAAAATTTTTCCGGACGGCAGAACTTGCGGATGTTGGCCGCGATGTCCGGTGGCGCCAAGCTAGAGCAGATTGAAAGGGCGCTGGAGATCGTGGGCTTGCGCGACCGCGCACATGATCCGGTGCGAGTATATTCACATGGCATGCGACAGCGTCTCGGTATTGCTCAGGCCCTTCTGCCCAACCCCGAGTTTGTCATTCTCGATGAACCAACTGATGGACTTGATCCACAGGGACTCAGCGAGACGCGGGCTTTGATCAAACGACTGCGCGATGAACTTGGTCTTACCATCATGCTGTCGAGCCATCTGCTGCATGAGGTGGAACAAATCTGCAATCGCGTCGCGATCATCGACGAAGGCCGCTTGCTTTACCAGGGCCCGGTTGAGGATTTGATTGCGAAAAACAATTGGATCAAGTTGCGAGTCGATCGCTTATCAGAAGCATACGAGCTGCTTTCGCAGGATCCAAGTCTTTCGCTGAATCGTAACGGCGATGAATCTCTCCATGTGAAGATGGCTGACGATCAGATCCCGCTGGTGAATGCCTTGCTGGTCCAGCACGGCTTTAGTGTGATGGAGCTTTCGCCTCAGCGCGAATCTCTTGAGGAAGTCTTTCTGCGTCTCACGCAGGAAGCACGAAATCAAAGCGGAGAGCGATGATTCGCCGAGAAACTAACCTGGAGGGGCGCGGACGAATTACTGTGCCTTTGGGTGAACCAGCGCATGCAAATATGAGAGAATGAATTCACCTTGCTTTGGTTTTTGATTCATTGAACGAAACGATTTGATTGAGCTGTGTTTCTATTTCTGATCCAGGATCTGCAAGCCATCGCCTCACGCATCTGGCACGACTATCTAAATCACAAGTTCACGATCGGTAATATCGAAGTTTCGGCGACGACGCTGATCGAAGGAATGCTGATTTTTGCCCTCGCGCTCTTTCTATCGCGAACGCTCAGCGCCTTTTTGCAAAAGCGAATTGCCAAACGTGCCTATCTCGACCCCGGCCTGCAATACACACTCGGACGATTGACCCAGTATCTGATTCTTGCGCTGGGAGCGTTAGTAGCGCTCAAGGCAGGTTTTAGTCTCGACCTTACCTCGATTGCCGTAGTCTTCACGGCGCTCTCAGTCGGCATAGGTTTCGGTTTGCAGTACATCGCCGCGGACATCGCGTCAGGTTTTATTCTGCTCTTTGAACGTCCGGTCCGCGTCGGAGATCGCATCAGTGTGGGAAAAGAGGAAGGCGATGTCCAAAGCATTAATCTTCGGACGACAGTGATGACGACAAACGATCGGGTTTCCGTGATCGTCCCGAATTCACAACTCGTGCGTGAACATCTGATTAACTGGTCGTACGGAGATCCGCGCGCGCGCATAGCTATCCCGGTCGGCGTCGCCTACAGCTCTGATGTCGATGTGGTAACGAAAACTCTGATGGAAGCTGCCAAGGACGTGGACAACGTGTTGCGCGATCCGCCGCCAAAAGTTCAATTCCTGAAATTCTCGGATTGGTCTTTGGATTTTCGTCTGCTGGTTTGGACGAATCGGCCGCGACTGCACACGCAGATTCGCAGCGACATCAATTTCCGGATCGAGCGACTATTTCGCGAGGCCGGAATCGAGATACCTTTTCCGCAAACCGAACTTCGTCTCCGCGAAGGATCTCTGCACCTCGATTCCAGCGATCGCTTACACCTCGAAAGCGATTCCCCGACTCAAACCAACGAAGCTATGGATGATGCCGAGTAGTTGGCTTACCCGGCAGTTTGAATCCCGGACATTTGCTGTTGGGATCGTCCGTCTTCGCTTGGCATCTGTCCGTCGGACGGACGGAACTCAAGCCCAGCCACGTTTTCAATTCTGAAAATGGAAACCAGGCGTTGTGATTCGCTGGATTGCACTGCGTCTTGTCGCTGAACTTGCAAACATCGATCGCATAGATCGGATGAATCTCCCACAGCGCCAGCCGTTCAAAATCTTTCGCGTTGTCGCGCGCCGGATTATTTCCTGCCTTTCCTTCGGCGGTGCAGGGAACATGACTGCCGTCGAAGAACAATTGTCCGGTGATCTTCACTGGATGCGTCTTGAAAAACTTGTTGTAGTCGGGCGAGTCGAACAGATCCCAACCGGGCGGACGATAATGAGGAATAATTTCCGCGACGATCGTGTTACACATCTTCGTCTCGGTAGGATCTTCCGCGAGCGTGATGTGAATGTCGTTGTAAGCGCAGCCGAGCAAATTGCATTGGACACTCTCGCCATTGCCGGCGGTCAGCGGATTGTCTTTGTCGACGTTTGAGTGTCGCGCGTCGAGCACGTACCCGATGAACGAAACAGTTTTTCCTTCGCCCAATCTCTTTCCATGATCAACCATAATAATGTTCGCGAGTTTCGCGCGGCTCGGGGGCGGCTCGCCTTTTGGAATCGACGGTTCGCGGTTGCTCGCACCGTTGAGCGTGCTGAAAGTATCGAGCGTCACCGGCGTAATCGAATTAACCGGCGCGCAGTAATTATTTTTCATCGCGTTCTGCTTATCATTCGCATCGCCTTTATTGCAGCCGGTGTTGCCGCAGAGGTAGTCAATGCGCTGCGGTTTGTTTGTGAATGGTTTGAGCTGGAGCGGCAGAGGCTTCGGACATGTCTTGAATTTCAGTTGCTGCGCAAACCCAATTTGGGCCGCCGCGAAAATCACAGCGCAGAGAAGCAAGGCGCGACTCAAGGATGATTTCATATCGATCTCCTGTGATGAATTCGGCGAATGCTATACCGACTCTTCAGTTTTCGCCAACGCAGACTAGTTTTCGCTTGCGATGAAAGCAGGTAACGGCTAGGCTACCGTTCACTGAGTGACGATTCATTCAGTCACGTCTTATGGCAAAGCGTTCAGCAAGAAACGGGGCGACGGGTAAACGCGAATTGATTTTGCGCGCGGCGACCCGCGTGTTTGCGCGTAACGGCTATTTCAATTCAAAGGTCGCGGACATCGCGCGCGCGGCAGATGTAGCCGACGGCACGGTCTATCTTTATTTCAAGAGCAAAGAAGAAATTCTGCATTCCATCTTCGATCAAAACATGGCCGAGGCGATTGCTTCCGGGCGCGAACTGATCGCCAAGGTAACCGACCCGCGCGAGAAGTTGCGCCGCATCGCGAAGCTGCACCTGGAACGTTTGGGGGCCGATCGCGATCTGGCGGTTGTGTTTCAGGTTGAACTCCGTGGCTCAACAAAGTTCATGGAAGAGTTTTCCGCGGCGGGGTTTGCCGAGTATCTGGAGTTGCTGCGAACTACATTCGAAGCCGGCCAACGCTCAGGCGCGTTCCGCAAAAACCTCAACGCGAAACTGATGACGAAGATTTTGTTCGGAGCGCTGGATGAAATGGCGACAAACTGGATTATTTCGAAGCGCAACTACAAGTTAGAGCCAATGGCCGACGTGGTGATGGACGTGTTTCTAAACGGAGTTAGCGCCGGATGATCGAGGTCGATTCAACTGCTGAAAATGCGTTGCCGGAGCGCGTGCGGCTTACGGCGGACGAGCCGACAACGCTCGTCGAAATCTACGAGCAGGCCGCGCGTAATCACCCGAAATCCGACACGCTGAATTTCAAACTGGACGGCCAATGGCAAGCGATGTCCGCGGAGGAAGTGTTGCGCCGGGCGCGCCACGTTGCGCTGGGACTCTATTCGCTCGGAATTCGCAAAGGCGATCGCGTGGCGATTCTTTCCGAGAGTTGCGTCGAGTGGGTGCTCGCAGATCAGGGATGCGTGTTCGCCGGTGCAATCACGGTCCCGATTTATCCAACTCTAAGGCCGCCGCAGGTGCAGTACATCCTCAGCGATTGCGGCGCGCGCGCTTTGTTCATTTCGACGCGAGACAAATTTTCTGAAGTAGAATCAATCTTAAAGGAATGTCAGACGATCGAAAACATTGTTCTGTTTGATGATCGAAAGTCTGCCGCTGCGAACGCTCTTACGTTCAGCGAACTTCAGGAGCGAGGGCGCGCGCTCTCGGATCAGCAGCCGAAATTGATCGATCAACTTTCGCGCGCAGCTCAGCCGCAGGATCTCGCCACGATCATCTACACTTCAGGGACAACCGGCGAGCCAAAGGGCGTAATGCTTACTCACGCGAACATGGTTTCTAATCTCATCGATTCTTCGAACCATTTCGAATTCGGGGAAAAGGATTCGGCGCTGTCGGTGCTGCCGCTGTCGCATGTATTTGAGCGGCAGGCGATGAACATGTACCTGCATCATGGGATGAGCGCGTATTTTGGATCGCTCGATACGCTCGGCGAGCATTTGCGCGAAGTTAATCCGACAGTGCTGGTCGGCGTGCCGCGAATTTACGAAAAGATAATCGCGCGCGTAGAGGATCGCGCGTCTGAAAAGGGAAGATTGAATGCCTCGCTGGTGGCGTGGGCCATCGAAGTCGGACGCGAGTGGGCGCGTCTCGACACGAATCATCAGTCTATTCCGTTGTGGCTCAAGCTCAGGCACATGTTTGCGGACATCGTCGTCCTCGAGAAGTTGCGCAAGGCGATGGGCGGGCGAATTCGCCTGCTGGTGTCGGGCGGCGCTGCGTTGTCGCCCGATATCGCGCTGGCATTTCTTGGATCGCGTTTGCCGATCCTTCAGGGCTACGGCTTGACGGAAACTTCGCCGGTGATCACGGCCGGGCAGCTGCGCGACAATCGCGTCGGGACTGCCGGCAAACCGATTCGAAACGTGCAGGTGCGCATCGCGCCCGACGGTGAAATCGAAACGCGCGGGCCGCACGTGATGCAAGGCTACTGGAACAAGCCGGCAGAGACTCGCGCGGTGTTTACCGACGATGGATGGTTCAAGACGGGTGACATCGGCCATCTCGATCAGGATGGATTTCTAACGATCACGGATCGCAAGAAGGAGCTGCTAAAAACTTCCGGCGGCAAATACATCGCGCCACAGCCGATCGAACAACTGATCAAGAGTTCGCGTTTTGTGAATCAAGTCGTCGTGATTGGCAACGGCCGAAAGTTTCCCGCCGCGCTGATTGTTCCTGATTGGCGCCAGCTTGAGAGTTATGCGGAACTGAAAGGTTTGCACTTGCGCACGCGCGCCGAGTTTTGTCAGAGCCCGCGGATCATCGATCTGTTTGAGCGGCAGATTGCCGCCCGCACGCAGGACCTTGCGCAGTTCGAAAAAATCAAACGCATCGCCTTAATCGATCAGGATCTGACGGTTGAGAGCGGAGAATTGACCCCGACACTAAAAGTGAAACGACGCGTGGTTGATGAAAGGTATCGCGACGTGATCGATCGGATTTACAGCGAAAGTAGCTCAGACTTCAGTCTGCAATCGTGACTTTAAAGAGGCGGGCTCTACCGCCGCCGTCTTTTCCAAAATTGAAATAAGCAGGCAGTAGCCCACCTCTAACTAACAGGCTGGCAAAAGCGAGCGACTGAAATCTGTGTTTCTTAGTAAGGCCCCTCGCCGCGAATTTTTATGTCGAAGCGCTCCAATATTCGATCCGCGGCTTCGCGTGCGGCTTCTTTGATTGCATACTCGGAATAGATCGGACTGTTCTTTGACGGCAATGACACGCCGCCTTTTCCCGTTTGATAGATGTGTTGGTGCGTTCGACCCGACGCTTTGACCTTCGCTGTCTCTGGTTCGAACACCGTGTACTCTACATACAACTCATCTTGTCCGTTCTTGACTTGCTTGCCGGCGTCCGCGTATTCGCTACCAACATGCAACAAGACGACATAACGAATGGTTTCCTGCTTGGCGGCCCTAATCGCGGCTCCTCGGCTCATGTCACTACCACCCGACGTCGGCATCACGATGTCGGCCTCACCTAAACGGCGTATGCAGTTATCCAACACCGTGTCGAAAATGTAGAAGGGAATTGTCGCGAACGCTTCGTGCTTGTCGATGCCGACGAGCATTTGGATTCTCTTCGTCTCAGGTTTCTTTTCGACGGTCTTGGGACCTGAGACCGAAGGCGCTGAGGTCGGCGAGCCGCCCGTACCGCGCCGGCCCGATTGAGCGTGCGCAACTGTCCACGAACAAACTGCTATGGCAACCAGCAGGAGTATTTGTCGTTGGCGTTGGTTCATCATTAATTGCGCGGGAATTCTATCACCGATTCGAGCTGCAAACATCAGATGCGCGCGGACGTTGTGAGGTTCGATTTTTGATTCACGAGCCGAATAAATTAGACTCAGGACTTTCATGGAAACAAAGCTGCCCTGCTCATTGATAATAACTCGCATTCGCGACCAGGGACGCGACATTCGCTCATTCGATCTCGCGCCCGCGGTTGCAGCAAGCGATCACGGCGTAGAGTTCACTCCAGGCCAGGTCGCGGTTCTGCGCGTCGGAAACGAAGAGCCCGCCTATTTTGCTTTCGCGAGCGCGCCGGAAGACGGCGAATTGGAAATTCTGGTGAAGCGAACGATCGGCGCGAGCGTCGCGCTGTTCGATTTGAAAGAAGGCGAGCGCGTCGAATTAATGGACGTGGCAGGACACGGGTTCGGTCTCGATCAACAGCACGGAAGCGATTTGGTTTTCGTGGCCATGGGAACCGGAGTCGCGCCTTTGCGATCGGCGCTGCGTCACGTGCTCCCGCGCAAAGAAGATTTCGGGCGACTGGTTGTACTTTACGGCGCGCGCACGCCCGACGATTTTTGTTATCGCGACGAAACCGAAACGTGGGAAGAAGCGGGCGTTGAATTGCGGCAAGTTGTATCGCGACCCGATGGTCACGATTGGTCCGGGCCAACGGGTTATGTGCAGTCACTGCTCGATCACGTCTTGCCAAGTTTGAAGTCGCCGGTAGCGTTAGTTTGTGGCTCGCGCGAGATGATCGCGCAGACGCGAGATCGTTTGCAGCAGATGGGTTTTGCGGCTGATGCGATCCTCACTAATTATTAGTCGAGCATCCACAGATTACACAGATTTCACAGACAGAGAACTCCGGAAATCAGCCGCAAAAAGGCACAAGAAGCACAAAAGTAAATTCCCCTTTTCCAGAACTTCTACGTGGACCGGAAGCGAATTGATTCCTGTTTCTACTCTTTGTGCCTCTTCGTGACTAGTTATTTTTTCTTATCTGTGTAATCTGCGTAATCTGTGGACAACCCGCCGTTTCAATTCGTCGCGCCAAACCCATGCTTCTGCTTACAGAGCCGGCAATAGGTTGGCGGCTCGTAATTATCGAGTTGATGCTTCACCGGCTTCAGCGTCTTCAAATAAGCGAAGATAGATTTCAAATCCTCATCGTTCATCTTGCCGAAGAAATAAAAGGGCATTGAGTAATGCAAGGGGCGAGCGCCGACTTTGCCCGCGCGCATAGCCTGGATGAAGGTTGCGTCGTTGTAGTAGCCGATGCCTGATGCGGCCGGTGTGATGTTAGACGACACGACATCGCCCTTCGGTTCGTGCAACAGAAAGCCGCCGGCGAAATCCATTCCCGGTATCGGCTGACCTTTCTCTTGCGGCGTGTGACATTCGGCGCAGGCGGCCATCTTCACCAGATATTCGCCGCGTGCTTCGGGCTTCGATTGATCGGGCGCGGCCACCGCCGAGGTCACGGGCTGAGGCATGTCTTGCATCAAAAAGTTCAGCGGAAAAGGCATCTTCGTGGTCGGCAGTTGATTGCGAACCGGCGGCACACTGCGAATGTAAACGACGACCGAGGCGAGGTCTTCGTCAGACATTGAACGATAGTCCGGATAAGGCATGATCGGAAACAAGGTTCGTCCATCATGCCCAATCCCTTCCCGGATGGCGCGCGCCAAAGCGTCGTCGCTCCAATTGCCGGCGCCGGTTTCTTTGTCGGGAGTAATGTTCGGCGCGACCAGCCAAGGCATGTCTTGATCGGACCATACGTGTCCCGATCCTTCGCGGCCTGCGACCGGCGGCGCGCCGAGCTTGGACCAGTCCGGATCCGTGTGACAACCAAAGCAGCCATTGACGCCGTCGACGAGGTATTTCCCCCGTTCCATACGCGCCGATGTGACTTCGAATTTTCGATCACTAAGCGCGCGCTTCCTGGCGCCGATAATCGGGCGCCAACCAATAGTGAAAGTAATTCCCAAACCGACGAGAACAATGAGTAGCAGCAAGATGATGCCTGCGATCTTCTTCCAACTGCGGCGTGCCATGCGTTATGAAACTCTCCCGTGATGTCTGAAGCTAAGTCGATCTGACTCAAGATAATTCGATTAAGGAAGCTGGTTCTTTTATGTCAGATGCGCCGCCGAAGTCAACCAAGCGGCGCGGGCTTGATAATTTTCTGGTTTGAGATTCTCGCCTCATCCTCTCCGATCTCCCGGGCATACTTCGGCTTTTTTTCTGCGGCGAATCCTATTAGAGGACTCTTCACCGCAGAGACGCGCTGAGGTTTTCACAGAGGCACACAGAGGAAAACTGAAATTGGGACACTGCCCTGGCCTATGAAGCGCGATCGGCACTTGCTTTTCCGGTGCGGGTTTCCCAAAATCAGCGCGCAAGGTTGTCCTCACCTTTTCGTTCGTGCAGAGTAAGATTATTAATTCCTGCGATTACTACGGAGCACTTCATGTTTTCAGAGAGCAAGAACAGAGTCGGGTTAATGATGATTTGCGCCGCCGCGCTTTGCGTTTCCGTCTGCGTAACAATCGCAGTGGCGCAAGAGACGGGCGGCGATCTGATGGGCGGCGCTGGAATTTTTCGGCCAAAGAATCCCGAGGCGAAACACAGCGCGAGAACGACACGACCACGGCCGGCCACTCTGACGCCCGCCGAGTTGGAGGAGAAATTTCAGGACGCGATCTCTGATGGCAATGACGCGCGCGACGTACGCAAGTTTGCCGAAGCGGAAAGTTCCTATCGCGCCGCAATAAAGTTGAAGCCTCGAGACACGCGCGCCTTTCAGGGGTTGGGCAACGTCTATGTCGATCAGCAGCGTTGGGATGACGCAGAAGATGCCTATCGGAAAGCCGTCGACTTTAGCCCCAACAATCCGGATGCGTTGATGGCGTTGAGTTTCGTCCTGGGCCAACCGCGCACCGGCGCCGTCAACGCCAGGCGTTTCACTGACGCGGAATACTTTGCGAAGCGGGCGACGCAACTGCAGTCGAATAGCGCGCTGGCGTTCGACCGTCTCGGTGTGGCGATGATGGCGCGCGGAATATTCAACAGCGACACGGAAGCGGCTTTCCGGCGGGCCTTGGAACTCGATCCAAATTTCGTCGTGGCCCAGGTACATTTGGCGCGCGTGCTGCGCCGTTTGAATCGGGCGAGCGAAGCTGATCCGCTTTACTCGGCTGCGATTGCGAAAGCAGCCGACGCTCCGACGCTCGTTTTGATCGCTGACGCGATGCAATCAGAGCAGCGCTGGGGCGATTCCGAGCCCGTGCTGCGTCGCGCCCTGGGCATGGATGCGCGCAATCCCGGCGCGCTGTTTTTAATGGGCCGGCTGTTATCGGTGAATCGAAAGTACGCCGAAGCCGAGCCGATCCTGAAGACTGCGGTTGCAGTAAATCCGAAATTTTTCCAGGCGCGTTATATTCTGGCTCGATGTTATCTCGCGCTCGATCGGTACGATGATGCGTTTAAGACTTACGACGAAGCTGTTAATCTGGCGTCCGACGCGGATCGCAAACAGCTCGCCGGCACTTTCGGTTTCATGGGAGTCGGCGATGGATTCATGAAGACGAGTCGCGCGAAAGATGCAGTGAGAGCCTACGAACGCGGCTTGCAAATCGATCCGGCTAACTCGGAGTTGCAAACAAAGCTCGCCGCCGCGCGCAGCAAACTAAAGCCTTAACTTTATCGGGAACAATCAAATGAAGCGTTGTCCAAATTGCGGTAGCACTTATACGAATGACCTGCAGAAGTTCTGCACTAAAGATGGGACACCCCTGGTCGATGCGCAAATCCCCGGGGCCGGCCAGGGCGAGACAATTCGCATCGACTCAGCGCAACTGAATGTGCCGCCGGTTGACGACGAGCAGACCAAAGCGATTTCGCATGATTTGGTGCCAAACGCGCCCGCTGATTTCGATCCCTATAAAACGATCATGAGTCCATCGCCCCGCACCAGCACTTCGCTGCCGCGGGATACTCAGGATCTTCCGCCGCTCCCCGTTTCACAACCGCTACCACCAAGTCCGTCCGGACCGATTCAACCGCCGCCGCAGTCGGGATCGTTGCCGCCGAGCGCGTCCGGTCCAATTGGACCGCCGCCGGTTCAGCCATCAGCACAATCTTCCGGTCCAATCGCGCCTCCGCAGCTGCCGCCGCAAAAGTTCACGCCTACGCACGCCGCGGCAACCGCGCCCCAGCTTAAAAAGAAATCCAAGCTGCCGCTGGTGCTGGGAATTCTGGTCGTGCTTTTTGTGATCGTGATTGGAGTGGCCGGCGCCGGCTACTGGTTTGTAGTGCGGCCGATGATGGAAAAACAGCGCGTCGTCATTAATGAAATTCCTTCGCCGACCCCAACGCCAATTGCAAAGTCATCGCCTGAGCCGACGAAGCAAGTCGCCAGGGAAGTTCCGCCGTATTCACCTCCGTTGAACGCCGTCCAGTTTGTGAATTCCGATGAGAACCTGGACGGAAAACTGAAGGAGCACTACGTCGACTTCTCGTTTTATTATCCGGACACGTGGGAGAAGGATCCCAAAGCGGGAGTCGCCGGCGCCAGTAACTTTGCTAAAGTCGAGCGCCGCTTGCCGCCAGACTTTACGCAGGAAAACTTCGCCGTAGGTTGGTATTCGTCCGCCGGTTCGGAAGAGGGAGATCGCGCGGTCTTTCATTCGCTCGCGGAAAATCTTAGCGCGCAATTCGCGAAGGGTTTCACTGACTACAAAAAAGTTTCCGAAGGTCCCGCCAAGGCCGGCCCATACGACGGTTATGAATTTCGCTTTCAAAGCACGTCGCGCAACACCGAACGCGGCGACATCACAATCTGGGGACGCGTGATATTCCTACCGCCCGTTGACGGCGGGAAAAATGGCGTGACGCTGTTGATGCTTGCAACGTCGCTCGCGACGGAGTTGAAATCGGTGAACGACGTTGGGGTCAAGGGCGAGCTGCCGATGATGCTCGAATCATTTCGGTTTGGAAAGTGAGTGTCAGTACCGCGAGCGATAGCGAGCGGATCAACTGACGTCTTGAGTATCACGCGATCCCGTCGCTATCGCTCCCGGTACTGACACAATCACGATGAAAATTGTTCTCGCCGAAGATCGCACCGGTCAATTGCAAGGTGAGCGCGCGTTCACCAGCGAAAAAGTCATTGTTGGTCGCGACCCCGCCGTCTGTCACTACTTCTTTTCGCAGGAGCAGTGGCCGATGGTTTCGCGCAAGCACGCCGAGTTTCGCCTGGACGAAGGCCGGTGCACCGTTGTTGATGCGAACTCGCGCTTCGGCACCTTCGTCAATGGTCAGAAGCTCAGTGCCCCGGTCGAAGTGCGCGTCGGCGATCACGTTCAACTCGGGGCCGGTGGACCAATCCTGCGCGTTGTCAGCATCGAGCAATCACCCGCCGCCGATGCGCCGCCGAAAAGAGCAGAGATGGGCCGCATGGAGACAGTGCGTGATGCGCGCGCCGCCGCTCAACCTGGACCTTCTACTGCGCCAAAAATCCCGAGCCCCGAACCGCGAACGCCGCCGACTCCGCCATCGGCCCCATCGCCGGCGGGGCCTGCCTATCTGGATTTAGTCGATTCGCGCACAGGGCAAAGTCGACGCATCGAACTCAACAAAGAAGTCACGCGGTTGGGCCGGGATCCGGAAGGCGAAGTCGTCATTGATGCGGATGCTGCCGTCGTTTCGCGCCGTCATGCGGAGGTCAAAAAGATCGATGGGCAATTCTCGATTAGCGATCTGAAAAGCTTTAACGGCACGCTGGTAAACCATCAGCGAATTACCGAATCGGTTCAGTTGTTCGATGGCGATCGAATTCAACTTGGCGTGGGCGGACCCATGCTGCGAGTGATCGATCCGTCGCATCCTGCGACCGCGCCCCGCGTGATACAACCTGGCGGCCCAACTCCAAGCCAGCCGGCCATTCCGCCGGCGTTTGGCCAGATCGCGGCGATGGCCCAACGGCAGACCATCGTTTCGACCTCGGGTTCCTTACAGCCAAGCGCCGCACAAGTCAGCGGACAGCCGCAGTTGCTAGCGCGGCTTTCCTTTGAAGCGCGTCCGCAACTTTCTGTCGGCCGCGCGCCTGACAACGACGTGCGCCTCGATGGTTTGCAGATCTCGAATCATCACGCGCGTTTTGTGCGCACTAACGGAAGCGTTTCGGTTGAGGACGCGGGCTCGACGAACGGCGTTTACGTAAACGGCGAACGCATCAGTGGCCGGCGCAGCGTGCAACTGGCCGACGTAATTCAGATTGGCCCGTTCGTTTTGCAGGCGGATGCTGCGCAGGGCGTCGCGGTTTACGACACGCGATCAAAGACGCGCATCGACTGCATCAACATCACCAAAGTCGTCAAGAATCGATCCGGCGGCGGCACGATCAAGCTGCTCGACGACGTTGGCATCACGATTCAGCCGAATGAGTTCGTTGGCTTGCTTGGTCCATCGGGAGCAGGGAAGTCGACGCTGATGGATTCGCTCAACGGCATGCGTCCAGCCACGAGCGGCTATGTGCTCATCAACAATCTGGATCTTTATCGGCATCTCGATTCGCTCAAGCAATCGATTGGTTACGTGCCGCAGGACGACATCATCCATCGCGAGCTGACGGTCTATCGCACGCTTTATTACGTCGCCCGTCTGCGGTTGTCGCGCGACGTGTCACGCCGTGAAATCGATCAGATTGTGAACGAGGTGATGGACGTTACCGGTTTGTCAGAACGTCGTGACGTGGCGATCTCGCAGCTTTCCGGTGGTCAACGCAAACGCGTTTCGATCGCCGTCGAGCTGATCACAAAGCCATCGGTGATCTTTCTCGACGAGCCAACTTCCGGTCTCGACCCGGCGACAGAAGAGAAGATCATGAAGCTCTTTCGCCAGATCGCGGAGAGCGGGCGCACCGTCGTCCTCACGACGCACGCGATGGAGAACGTCAAGCTGTTCGACAAGATCGTCGTGCTGATGCGCGGCAAACTCGTTTTTTACGGCGCGCCACAGGAAGCGCTCGCGCACATTAAAGCGGACAGCTTCAAAGATCTCTACGACAAACTCGAAGCGCCGATCGATCAGCAACTGGCTTCGATGGGGACGTTACCGCCGAGTGCCAGCAAGAGTCAGAAGGCCGCTTTCAAACATCAGCGCGAACAAATTTCCGAGCAGGTCGCCGACGACTGGAAGAAAAAATTCCAGCAGACGGAGCAGTATCGCCGCAATGTAGTCGAGCCGCTCAGCGTGTTGCCGCGCGACGGCCGCGCTCCCGCGCCGCCGAAGCGTCGCATGGGAATCATCGACACCGTCAGACAATGGGGCACGCTTACGCGACGCTACATGGAAGTCCTGACGCGCGACAAATTCAATTTGCTAATCCTGTTTGGACAGGCGCCGATCATCGCGTTTCTGACTTATCTGGTCGTTCCCGATAAATCGCCGCGCGACTTTCCTTACTTCGTAATGGCGTTGGTCGCGATCTGGTTCGGCACCTCCGTCGCTTCGCGTGAAATCATTCGCGAGCGCGCGGTGTACACGCGCGAACGCATGGTCAACATGCGTCTGTTGCCTTACGTCGGCTCGAAACTTTTCGTGCTGGCGATGATCGTGTCTCTGCAATGCCTGTTGCTTTACGGTTCGCTGAAGTTCATGCATTACGGGGGCCTGCTGAGCGTGCCGGGCTGGGCCATACCACAAATCACGATCGTTTTGATTACCGCGATGGTCGGCATCGCGTTGGGATTGTTCATTTCAGCGATCGTGAAAACGTCTGAGATGGCGACCAGCATGGTGCCGCTGATCTTGATTCCACAGATTTTGTTTTCAGGTTTGGTCGGCGTGCCACAAAATACCGCGCGCGTGATTAGCACCGTGGTTCCGGCGACGTGGGCTTTCGACGGGATCAAACGTTTTTCAGGGAACACTTGGGATACCTGGTCGCTCGACACTTTGGATGAAGAAGGATCGGACCCTGATCGCGCGAACAAAGGCCGCGGGCTTTACAAGCATTACGAAGACTTGAACGACGATCACATCGCGAAAGCGAAAGAAGATGTCGAGAATTATAAGAAGAGTGCGGAAGACGATTCGAAAGAGTACGAGCGCAAGATGAAGGATTACGTGAAGGACCTACAGAGCGGAATTCAATCGACTCAGCCGGCCGCGCCAAAGCTCAAACCCGTTCCGGAGATCCATGACGCCGACAAGATTCCCGAGGACTTGAGCAGCTACATAAATTTCCTGCATCCATGGGGCAACGCCATCCTCGATCCGTTCGTGCTGCTGTTGATGTTCTTTGGGCTGGTAATCGCGACGGTGATTGCGTTAAGGGCCCAGGATATTTTGTAGGAGTGCGACAGTGAGGATGCAAGCCCTGTTGTGAGAGCGGCTGTGCCGCAGCACATGGCGGAAAGCCTATGGCTTTCCGGCGAGTCTTCCTCATCTCTCCGAGGCTACGCCTCGCTTGCAAAAATCTTTCCTTGAACGACCTCCTATACTTAGGCGATGCATCTGATATCGCGCGACTCTCCCTGCTATTATCTGACCTCCGTGGCGAAAGATCGCCTGCCAGTTTTTCGTACTAGCGAAATTAAGACTGTCACGTGTGCAGCGCTCGATGAAGCACGAAACTCGGGTAGGTTCGCGCTCTATGCTTACATCGTGATGCCGGATCATTTGCATGTGATCACCGATTCGACGCTTTCCGCTTCGCGCACTCTTCAGTTCATCAATGGAATTATCAGTCGGCGAATAATCGCTTTTCTAAAAGACCATGACTATGAAACGTCTCTGAGAAAATTGCAGCACGAACGAAGACCACGCGGCTACAGTCATTCCTTGTGGGATCACCATCCCGACGCCCGATTGCTGCTAACTGAGAAGATGCTGATGCAGCGAGTTCATTACACACATCAGAATCCAGTTCGAGCCAACCTGATCAAGAGGGCCGAAGAATATCGCTGGTCGAGTATTCGATATTGGAATCGCCGTATTCTGGAAGATGAGCCGCTACGAATGGATATCGATCGAATCAAATGGAGGAGCGGAGGCGGAGCCTCGCGATCTTTCGGACGCGCTTAACGGTAAGCCAGAGGCTTACCGCCATGTGCTGCGGCAAAGCCGCCACGTAGTGAGCGGCAAGCCGCTGTCTACAATCCTGCTCAAAGTTTTTAGCCGCCATGTGCTTGGGTAAAGCCGCCACGTGGTGAGCGGCAAGCCGCTGTCTATGATCCTGCTTGAAGTTTTTTACCGCCATGTGCTGCGGCAAAGCCGCCACGTGGTGAGCGGCAAGCCGCTAGGAGCACACTCAACCCTGCGGCGGCGCCTTCTTATAAATCATCACGTAAAGCTGAATGGCCATCCCGGCATTCAGCGGTTTCAGAATCTGATACTCAGAGTCCGCGTCTTTCTTCTTGCCGGTGACGACGTAAGCGACACCCAGATTGAAATGCGCGCCGGCATAATCGGGCTTCAAACGAATCGCTTCCTTGTGCGCGGCGATCGCTTCCTTCCATTTACCTAAGTTGCCGTATGCGTATCCGAGATCGTTCTGCGCCGCGGGCCAGTTCGGCCTTAGCTCCACCGACCTCTGAAATTCAGCCAGGGCTTTTTGTTTCAAAGTCGCCATTGCTGTTTGATCGGCGGAAGTCGGATTGACCAAATGGCTATAAGTAAGGCCAATGTTGAAATGGCCTTCCGGCAGATCGGGCTTTAGTTGAATCGCTTTCTGAAGCGGCTCGACCGCAGCTGTGTAATTGCCGATGTTGTTATAGGCCCAACCCAGGTTGCTATAGGCTTCGGCATAATCGGGTTTGAGTTCGATCGCGCGCTTGAACGCCACGACTGCTTCACTCCAACGCTTGCTCTTGCCGAGCGCATAACCCATGTTATTGTTTGCTTCGGCGTCGTCACCCTTTAATCGAATTACCTGCTTGTACGCTTCCGCGGCCTCCGAATAGCGACCAAGCTTGTCGTAAACGAGCGACAGATTGCTTTGTGTTTCGAGCAGGTCGGGCTTGATCTGAACCGCATGTTTGTAAGCGTCGGCGGCTTCCGACAGTTTGTCCAGGCGACGATAAGAATCGCCGAGATTGCTATAGGCTTCAGCGTAATCCCCTTTCAAATTCACCGCCTGTTGATAAGCGGCGACGGCGTCTTCGTACTTCTCCTGATTGTAGGCAGCGACGCCGCGATCGTAGTAAGCAAGGCTGAGCGCGCTGCGCGTCTCCGGATCCTTCGAATCCAAATCAAACGATTTCTTCAAAGCATCAAACGCTTCCGCTGATCGCGAAGTCTTCAAATAAGCGGTGCCCAGCGCCCGATAGGACTCGGCCCAATCTGACCTCAGCGCGATCGCTTTCTTGTCAGCCGCAATCGCGTCGTCATAGCGCGCCAGATTGAAATAGGTTTCGCCGAGATTCAAATACGCATCGGCGTAATCGGGTTTCATCTTGATGGCTTGTTGATACGAGTCGGCGGCTTTGTCGTATTGGCCTGCGTCGAAAAGATCGTCGCCCTGTTTGTTCCAGCCTTCCGCGTCGAGTACGTGTTTCACTTCGCCGCCGAGCGGACCGCCGGAAATGTCCGTTTGTCCCTTAATGCCTCCGGTTGAACTGCCGGACGTCCCGGAGTTCCCGCTCGCTTGACGATTGCCCGCGGTGGTCTGTCGCGTGGTATGCGCAGAGCGCACCGAACGAGCGACAGTTTTCTTTTCCAGCGGCTTGACGGCGTGCGGTTTGTTTTGCGCCGGAGTGAAAATCCCTTTGCCGAGTTTCGCTTCGACGTCGGCATTGGCGACCAAAACGCCGGCGCCGCCGCTAATGTCCTGGGCCAGCAGGGGAGCGGCCGTGAGAATAAATGCCAAGGTGGAAGCGGCAACACGCGAACAGGTTGAATGCTCTCTCATCGTTTCGGGCTCCGATTTTTTCGAATCCTCAGACGCAAACTCGGCGACTGGTTTTCATCGCGGAAAGTTTAATGTGACAAGCTCTTGACCACAAGTAATGCGTCACGTACGGTTAGATGCTTGAACGAAGGAGATGTAGCTGCTTGCGCTTGATCTATTTCAAGATTCTACTGGTGATCGTTGGTTTTGTTGTTGGATCAGTAGTTTTGGCGCAGGAACTGTTGCCCTCTCCGCCCCCCGATCACTCCTTGATTTATGTGCTCGATCAGCAAAACAAGCTGACGGCATTGCCTTTCGAACAAGCCCATAGTCCGATACATCCCAATGATGTCGCGAAGAGCACCAAGAGTAGTTACCTTGAATTGAAAGGCGAGCACGCCGCCGCCGTTTTGGCGCCGACGCAGCGGATTTTTGTGTTCGTGACGGATCGTGGAGGCGCGCATACACCGATGATCGTCTGGTTGACGCCACATCACGGAGCGCGCCGCGTCACGGTCACCACACAGCGTGGATTGGCGGGGTTTGCGATTTCATCAGATCAAATTGTGAAGCCCGCGGTGCGAGGGTTAACCAAGAACGGCGATGAGGTTTTTATGGAATTGCGCCCTCGCGTTTCGCTGATGCCCGGTGAATATGCGATTATTGGTGGCGACCTGAGCCGAGTGGCAACGTTTCGGGTAAGCGTTGCTTCAGCGCAGTAAGAGGTTTCAAATGCAGTCAGCCGACAACTCATCGAATAACGCAGCGCGAAAAGGCTTTTGGACGACCGGCCGAGTTGTCCTTACGCTCATTGGTCTGGGACTGGTTGGAGCGCTAAGTTTTGCAAGCTGTAATTCAAATGATCAGCCGAAAGTAGCGTCGACGGCGAATTCAAGTGCGCCGAACAATCCAAACAACGTTGCGCCGCCGAACGTTCCCAACAACGCTCCGCCGACAGCGTTTGTCGCCCTGCCGAATGGAGTCCGCGAAGCGAAGTTGCAGACGTTGGACGGCGAGTCGCTGAAGCTTTCCGATTACACCAACAAAGTCCTGATCGTTAACATCTGGGCCACCTGGTGTGGGCCATGCCGCCTGGAAATGCCTGAATTGGTGAAGATTAGTAACGAGTACAAGGCGCGCGGCGTGGTGGTGCTCGGGTTGGCGACGACTTACAACGAGCAGAACGATGCGAATCACGTGCGCGATTACATCAAGCAGCAGAACGTTCCGTACAAAATAATTTGGGACGATGGCACGCTGGCTGGTCCATTGGTCCAGGCAGTGCAGGGCCGCTCAGTGATTCCACAGAGCTTTGTGATTTCCAAAGACGGCCGCATCGTAAAGCACTTCCAGGGATTCAGCGCTTACTCGACGCCGCAACTTATGCGGCAGGCTGTCGAAGAAGCTCTCAACAATAACGGTAAGGCATGAGTATTCGCTGTGAGCAGAAGGAGCGCTTGTTTTGTCTACCGGTGTAGCTGACGTAAAGCTAAGGTTGCAAGCTGAACTCGATGAACTCGAGACAGAGCTGCGCGTTCATCTGCCCAAAGAGATCAAGCGCGCGCTCGAATTCGGCGATTTGCGAGAGAATTCGGAATACCAAACTGCGTTGCAAAGGCAGACGATGGTAAAGGCTCGCATTCGTGAGCTGCGCCAGCGGATGAGTGAGGTTAATTCAATCGATCTCTCGAAAATTCCGCGCGACAAAGCATCCTATGGTTCGACGCTGGTGCTTTACGATGCTGAGCGTGAAGAAGAGGTGACTTATCGTTTAGTCACGCCTGAAGAGAGCGATCCTGCCGCCGGGTTGATCTCAACTGTCTCGCCGATTGGCCGCAGCTTGATGGGTAAAGAAGAAGGCGATGAAGTCGTCGTGACCATCCCATCCGGATCGCGCCGTTTTGAAATCAGAAAACTCACCACGCTTCACGATCAAACAACCTGACTCAGGGGACCCTTTTCAATGGCCGCAGAATTGACTGAGAAAGAATTTTCCCGACACGTTCATTCGAAGTTTCAGCTTGAACTTCTAGATCGAAAACTCGAGTTGAAGTTGGTGGAGGTTAAGGGCTACCTACCTCAGGAGAACGAGCAAGGTGGGATGGAGCGCTTCTCAATATTCTTCGTTGGGCCCGGCGACGCTCGCTTGCCACAAAGTGTTTACTCACTCACTCATGAACAGATGGGCGAGTTTGATATTTTCCTCGTGCCCATTTCAGGCGACCAGAATGGCTTTCGTTACGAAGCCGTTTTTAATTACTTCAAGAAATAATCCGCAGATTACACAGATTACGCAGAGACGGCATGAGAGTTCGGGGCTCGATCTCTAATCTTTATCTGCGTAATCTGTGGATGGCTATTCCGGCTTCCACTCCATGTGCTTATACGCGCCCAGATCTTCGATCACCACGAACCCGAATCGTTCGTAAAAGCGATGGGCATCGTTGTTCAAAACAAAGACCATGTGACGCAGAGGTTTGCCGCTCTGTCGAGCTTCCTCGATCAAAGTCTGCACCAGGATTGTTCCCGCGCCGCGATTCTGAAACTCGGACAATAAGGCAATGTCGAGTAAGCGAATCTGTTTGTCGTCTCTCCCGATCCAGATTCTTCCAGCCGGCCGGTCATCGACCAGAATCACGTCGTACTCTGCATCCGGGAAGCGCGCGTCGTATTCTCGTCGTTGCAGATCGAACTGCCACTTGAGGAACGCTTCTCTTTGCCCTTCCTGCCACTGGGCTTGCGCGAGTTCCTCCGCGCGCGTGCTTTCGTAAACCGAGAGAAGAAACGCATCATCTTCCGTCGCCGCCGTACGCAACGTTAGGCTTTCGCCGTTCGGCAGTGATGCTTGCTGTTCGCTAAGAATCATAAGGAGTTTGATTTCCTTGAGAATTTATTTACAACTGGATTGAAACTTGGCCCAAAAGATAATAGACTGCTTCGCGTTAAAGGGAAATCAAGCGGATCCTCGATCTCCGCCCGGCCAGAGACCCGCCTCCGCCGGCAACGATTTTAGGAGGCTCGGTGTCAAGTTCAAGAAGAATATTTTTAAGAACCGGATTGCTGGCGGCTTTGTTCGCCGCGGTTCCATTCAAACAGACGTTCGGTCAGAGTTGGAAAAACCGCGACGGAAATCCGGGAGAAACCCCACCCGCACAGAGTGATCCACTCGGCAATTATTCAAAGGCTACCTTCAAGTCTTATCTGAATTCCATTTTCCAACTTCATACCGTCGCCGGCATTGTTGCGGTAACGCTTTTGCAGGTTGACGATATGCCTGCGCCTAAAGGCGGCGAGTGTTTCTCGCTCTTTTTTCGCGGCGGCAGTCGGGCACTGCCGCAAAACACTTACACGATCACGCATGCGTCGCTCGGGACCTTCGCCCTGTTGCTCGTGCCGTCGGGTTCGGATCAAAACGGCGCCCAAGGTTATCTGGCGACGATTAATCGACTCTCGCCAACGGACTTTGCCAACATGTCGACTCCGTCGAGAGGCTCTCGAACTACGCCATCAAGTGCATCGCCGAGTACATCGTCGCCGCCAACCACAACGCCTTCGCCGGTAGTTACTCCAGCCGTTACACCAACGGTCACCCCAACCGCCCCGACAGTTGTCCCGGTGACGCCGGCGCCAACGCGCAAGCTAAGGAAACACCGAAGGCGAAAACCATCGGGGAAGAATGACGATGGCCAACAGACTCCATTTATCGGTTAAGGCAGCATCAGAACCTAACCTCGCCAAGTAAACTAGATTGTCAGGAATTACGCTAGCGTTAGCTAAACCTGATTTGAATTTTGCTTCACATAGCTTGTAAAAGATTTTGCTTGCATTCTTCCAGACTTGCGATTAGAATCCGCGCCGCTTTCAACTTCAGGCTCTTAAAGATGTTCGGTCAACTTGCTGTGGTTATTGACTGATCCAGCACTTTCGGATTTCGTTCAGAGTTCAAACTTTAAGCTTGTATCAATCCAGCGATTGAACTCTAAACTCCAACATCCACATCGATGGAGTAAAAAATTATGGCAGAACCATTCCTTTCTGAAATCAGAATCTTTAGTTTTGGCTTCGCCCCGAAAGGGTGGGCGTTGTGTAACGGACAATTGCTGCCGATCAATCAGAACCAGGCGTTGTTCAGTTTGCTCGGCACGACCTTCGGCGGCGACGGTCGGGTGAATTTTGCTTTGCCGAACTTGCAGGGACAGACCCCGATTCATGTCGGCAACGGACATACGCTTGGTGAAAAAGGTGGCGAGCAGGCGCACACTCTTTCCATTTCGGAACTACCGACGCATACACATACTTTCAGTGCGTCGAGTAACGCGGGCAACACTACGGACCCGACTAACAATGTTCTGGGAGGTAGTGCCCCGAATTTCCTGTATGGGCCAGTGCAAAATCTAGGCGCGCTCCGAGCCGGGACCATTGCGAACACCGGCGGCAGTCAGGCCCACTTGAACATGCAGCCGTTTCTGACGTTGAATTTCAGCATTGCCCTTCAGGGAATATTCCCGTCAGCGACCTAAAGGAGGAAACTAATGGCACAACCATATGTAGGTGAAATCAGAATGTTCGCTGGTAATTTCGCTCCTGCGGGGTGGATGTTTTGCGAGGGAGAATTGCTGCCGATCTCTGAATACGAAACGTTGTTTAATCTAATCGGCACGACGTACGGCGGTGATGGTCAATCAACCTTTGCCTTGCCCGATCTGCGCGGTCGAATTCCCATTCACTTTGGCAACGGTTTCATATTGGCTGAAACTGGGGGAGCTGAGGAAATTACTCTCACAGTCCAGCAGATACCAGCGCACACGCACCCGCTTCTGGCCTCAGGCGACACGGCGAATTCCCCGAACGCTCAATCAAGTGTTGTTGCTCGTTCAGGGCAAGTCAATACTTTTATCAATGGAGCCCCGTCGGTGAACATGAGCCCGCAGATCGTGGGGTCGGTTGGCGGAAGTCAGCCGCATACAAACTTTCAGCCGTACTTGTGCGTTGATTTTATTATTTCGTTGTTCGGGATCTTCCCGTCGCAGACCTAAGGAGAACCATCATGGCAGATCCATTTGTAGCAGAAATCAGAATCTTTCCGTTTAACTTCGCACCCAAAGGGTGGGCGTGGTGTGACGGTCAGTTGCTGCCGCTCTCGCAGAACACTGCGCTGTTCTCGTTGCTGGGCACGACCTACGGCGGGGATGGAAAGTCAAACTTCGCCTTGCCTGACATGCAGGGTAACGCGCCGATGCATCCGGGCCAGGGCCCCGGACTGTCGCTTCATGATTTGGGAGAGACAGGAGGCACGGAGACTGTCTCGCTATTGGAATCGGAGATTCCGGCGCACTCGCACGCTTGTTTGGCTGGGCCCGTTCAATTCGCCGGTAACACAAACATTGCGGTCGGCAACGCCTTCGCGAAGTCCGGCCAGGGCAACGCGTACACAGCCGCGGCGAGTCTCGTGCAAATGTCTGATCAGTCCTTGGTGCCCGCTGGGGGAGATCAACCACACAACAACATGATGCCGTATCTCACTTTGTATTTTAATATCGCGCTTCAGGGAGTGTACCCACCGCGAACATAGAAAAGCGGGAGGCAGTAAGCCAGACGGCAGTAGGCAGGAAAAAAGAGCCGCCGGTGCGATCGTAATAATCGCGCTGGCGGTTTCGTCTTGCGGGCATTGCCCAAAAAGTCATTTCTCATGGCATGATAGCTCGCATGAAATTCCTACTCGTTGTCGTCAGTGCGTTGGTCATGTTGGGCAACGCCTGCAAGTTAGAAACCTCCTCCGCCACGCCTAACAGCAATGTGAAGGCGAGCCCAACCGTCGAGTCGAGTGGTGCGCCGCCGACTCAGGAAACAAACTCAACCTGCTCGCTAAAGATGGCGGGCGCTCCCGCAATTATTGGCTTAAGACTTGGCATGACTCCCGATGAAGTGCTGGCAGTCTTTCCTGGCAGTAAGGAAGATGCTGAAGTGCAAGGCGAGTTATCTCGTCCGCAAAGCCAATTCAGCGAGTCTGATTTCGTGATCAAGCCAGCCAAGTACGACAAAGAGAAATTTGCGAACCTCAATCAGATCATTTTCAATGTCCTGGACGGTAAGGTCTCCAGCTACGACCTGAGATACAACGGACCGCAATGGCCGCACGTCGATAAATTTATCGAAAGCGTCAGCAGTCAGAATGGCTTGCCTCCGGCCGATCAATGGACTCCTTTCGTAGGCATGGACAGCCAGCTCAAGACCCTAAAATGCACCGACTTTGAAGTTGAAGTGTTTGCCGGCGGCAAGGGTGGAAACTTAAATTATGTGAGGGTAAAGGACCTCCTGGCTGAAAAGAAACTCAACGATCGGCGCGCCAAAGCCACGGCGAAGGCGACGCCGACGCCATGACAGGCTAGAATCGCAATAGACCGAATCCCGACCGCCAACCGCACAATGCTAATCACGTCAGGTCGAGCGTTGATCCGCACAATCCGTATTTTGTTTACGGTGATCGAGTGCGAACTCGATTCGATCCTAAGGCATGCCGTTACGATCATTGTCGTGATCGATTCCGTCACGATCCCGATCAGCACGATCAAGGTCACTGCAGAACCAATCTCACTTCGGTTGGCGACGATCCGAGAATTAATCGGGCCAAGCCAAATAGAGATCATGAATATCCAAATGCAGATCGTTCCGATTGGAATCCGGATCGGGGCGATCTGAATACCGATTGAAGTAATTTGTAAACGTCATATTCTGGTTCGAATTCCGCGCGGCCCGATCCGAAGGCTGATCGGTCCAATCTGGGTCGCGCCGCGCTTGATCTGAGTCGCGATTCTCCCAAATTGAAGCCAATTTGCTGTCTCAACCAGTGCTAACTAATTACTTTTCCACGAGTTTGCTGTATCTAGGCAAAAACTATCGCAAGTTTTGAGGTTTTGTACTAGCCTTCGGTCGCTCAACTCGCCCAATGTCAGTCCAACGAGGGTTCTCACGCCCAAAGTTCCTTCTGAACCGAAAGGAAACTCATGCCGAAAATTAAACTCAATCTCAGTGCGTTAACAGTCCCTGAAAAAATCGCCAAGGCACAACAGATCGTTACGAAAATGACCGGGAACGTACATTTTCCGACGCCCACTCCGAATTTGACTTCCGTCTCGGACGCGGCGGACTTCGCAAGGCCTGACGCCCACTGCCGGGGATCACGAAACCCGTCGCTGCGGCGCTGGTTAAGCCGCCTCTTTATCTTGCTGTTTCCGTGCATTGCTGTGCTTTTTACGTTGACCTAAATGCTTCTCTCGTATTAGTCTTGTCGCTCATCGGAAAGAGAATTGCGCTTTCTGTCCGCCATCTGAATCTCAAGTTTTGAAGCTGTCAGCCCATTCACCCAAGGAAGTAAAATCTGTGAACAAATCATCCCTCGAGCCAATGACAAACAGTCGCAGAGTATTCATCGCCTGCTTACTCTCATTCTCGATCCTGATAACGCCGATGGCGGCCACGGCGGGAAGACGAACGCCAGTTGCCAGCGATCAGGGGTCATTGAACTCAAAGACGGTTGCACCCAAATCGACGAAGGCGAGCGTGAACGGAAGCTTCGTCAATCCCGCGCCGGCGATGCCCGCGGCCTCACCAGTAATCGCGGCGTCGATGGTGGATTCGATCGAGAACGACGACGGTGACGGCAAGATCGATCCTACGAACGGTAATCCCGCGACCACTGAGCGGATCATTTACAGCACCACGATCACGAACAGCGGCACGATAGACGCTACTGGTGTGCAGTTCACCGATACGATCGATTCGCACACTACCCTGGACGGTACGGTGAACGTCTCACCATTGGCAGGCGACGATAGCTACGACACGATTGGCAATACCTTGTTGGAGGTCGGCCCGGTAGGATCACCGAGCAGTCAGCCGAAAGTGACGGTGGGAACTGGCGGCAGTCCGAAGAGCGTCTTCGACAACGACACGGAATTCTTGGGAGACACCTACACGCTTTCCAAGCTGCAAGCGACAACGTATCCCGGCAGCGGCACGGTCACGGCTTCATCGACTCATGGTTCGGTGACGATGGACGGCAGCGGTCATTTCTCATATCTGCCGACGGCTGGTTACACGGGCGACGACACGTTCACTTATGAGATTAAGGACGGCGGAGGTCTCACCGGCACGGGCACCGTTACGATTCACGTCAATACACAGCGTGTCTGGTATGTACAGAACAATTCAGCGGCGGCGAACCAGGGCACCTCAGAGAATCCTTTCACGACTTTGGCGTCCGCGCAGGCGCAGGCGACCGCGGTCGGCGACATTATCTACGTCTTCAACGGTAACAACACCACCACAAATCAGAACGCGGGCTATACCATCCAAGCGAACAATCAGAGGTTGATTGGTGAAGGGGTGCAGTTGGACGCTCCGGTGAGCGTTAACGGTGGTCCGAACCCAACCGTGTTGCGCGCAGCGGGCACTGCCGCGAAGATTGGCAATGGCGCCGGCGATGCGGTGACGGTCAGTAACAAAAGCGGAGTCATCATCCGCGGCTTCATCATTTCCGACAGCGCCAACGGCATCGCAGTCAGCTACACAGCGGCCGGCGGCGGCGTGACGATTAGCAATAACTCGATCGCGGGTGGAACCGGGAACGCGATCGACGTGACTACCAGCGGCGTTAATGCTGGCGGCTCAGCCACGATCAGCAATAACGCTATTACGGCGGCCGGCGCTCAAGGCGTCGACATCAACCCGAACGGCACAGGCACTCTTAACCTCACGGTCGATACGAACACCTTAAGCTCAACTGGTAACGCATTCAACCTGCTGGAAAACGCGGGCGCCTGTAACGTCGCCTTTAGCAACAACACGGGCATTGTGAGCAGTGCGGGCAGCGGCGTGTTCATGAACAAAGTCGCGGGAACCTTGACGGTTACGGGCTTTGCCAATAACCAGGTCAGCGGTAACACGTTTGGCAACGGTGTCGATATCAGTAATGCCGCGTTCTCAGGTCTGGTCGCGGGCACTCTCAACATCGGCACGTCCGGCGCCAGCAACGGCGTCGGGGCCAAGGGTTTGTCTTTGAGCAATGTGAGCGGCACTCTGCCCTTCACCACGCTAAACGTTTATACCGACAACGGCCGAGCCATTGACGCTTCGGGAACGGGATCTGGCACCACCAACTTGACGGCCAATTCGGGCGCGAATATCACGGCCATTAACGGAGCCGCGGTGCGCATCGACGGCATGACCATCGATCTGCAAAACGCGATCGTCAGCAGTACGAACAGTACCGATAACGGCGTCTACTTGGGAGTTGGCAGCGGCGTTAACGGCACGTTCTCAGCGACTAACGCCAGCAGCATCACCAATGCGGCCGGAGATGATTTTGCGGTCGGCGCGGGCACGGCGAACATCACCTGGAATTCCGCGCTCAGTAACAGCGGTGCCGGAAATTCGGTTGACGTGACTGGACACGGCGCCGGCAGCGTTACCTTCAACGGAACTATTAGCGACAGCGGTCAGGGAATTCTATTAAGCGCAAACAGCGGCTCCACGATTGCTTTCAACGCTGCGCTGACGATCACCGGCGGCGGAATCAATCTCACGAACAACACGACCTCGACCATCAGTTTCGGCGGCGGCATGACTTTGAATGGCACGGCCGTAGGTTTCATTTGTACGGCAGCCTCTTCGAATCGGAGCACTCTGACAATCACCGGCACCAACGACATCGGGGCTACCACCGCGCCGACGACCGTAGCCGCGCTCAACGTCACTAACACCATCATCGGCGCTTCGGGTTTGACTTTTCACAGCATCAGCGCGGGCACGGCGGCGACTGGTCCGACGAACGGCATTATCCTGAATAACACCCTGACGGGCGGGACCGAGAGCAGCGGCGGGCTTACAGTTACCGGGACGAGTACGACCGACGCATCAGGCGGCACGATCCAGAAGACAGTACAGGGCGCGCTGTTCACTTCGACGCGCAATATCTCGCTATCGAACGTGGACTTCACCAAGGCCGATAGCGGCAACGGCACGGTGAACAACGTGGACACCTCCACCTTCAACAGCGCTGCGCAAGCCGCCATCAACATGAGCAATGTGACCACCGCGAGCTTTACGAATTTGAATGTGACCAGCGACGGCACAACTGGAGGCGCTCAGGTTGGTATCAACGGAAATATCGTATCCGGATTCACACTTGCTAACAGCACCGTCAGCGGATTTGGAGATGCGGCGCAGGAAGGCGACGTCAAGCTTTGGAATCTCACCGGAACCTGCTCGGTTTCAAATTCAATTTTCGGCTTTGTGCCCGGCGACGCGAGCGGCGGTGAGAATCTGTTCGAGGTCCGAAACAGTAACGCCGCCGCGCTCACGCTGACTGTCAGCGACAGCACCTTTCAGAATACGCGCGATTCGACGAGCGGCTCTGGCGGTCTGGCCGTCACCTCCACGGGGACGAGCACAGTCACTTTCAACGTCTATCACAACACTTTCAATAACCTGAAAACCTCAGGCGTCGAGACTTTCGCCAAGATGACCTCGACGATGAACCTCGCTGTTACCGATGGCGGCGTCGGCGGCAACGGCAACAGTTTCGATCCACAGAACACTACCAACGGCGGGCGAGCCATCGGCATAAACAGTCAGGACACCGCGCACACAAACTTTAATATTAATCGCAACCCGAAAATTTGGGGCTCTGCGGGCCCGATCATTAATGTCTACGGGCAGAATTCTTCAGTCACCAACGGCTATATTCTTAATAATCCCGACATCCGCAATAACAGCACTGCCGCCAGTCCAGTCGGCAGCCCGATCTATATCCACCCGCAGGACAATGCTACCGGATTCGTCAGGGTCGCTAACAATACCCTCACTACCAAGAACGATCCCGGAATCTTGTGCAATGTTGTCGGTGACGGTGTCTCGGCATTCAGTGCGGCTCTGGATACAGAGCTTAGCACCAACGCCATCACCATGAACGGGGTTAATACGTTCGGCATCGAGCTGGCCAGCGGCGCCAGCAATTCCGACGCGACTAATGTTTATGCGTACGTTCACAATAACTCCGTCACGGGAGCCGGCGCGAACGGGAACCTGGCCTTTGGAATCCTCAGCAGCGGCGGCGCGAGCGAGCATGTTTATCTGCAGAACTTCACTTCGGGTGGACAGACAACCTGGAATAATAACGGCAACACGCCACTAAATTCTTACGCCGAATTAATCAACATCACTTCACCAGCCGCGATTCCTAACGGCCATAACGGCACGACGCCCGGCACCGTCGTACCCCCAAGCAACGCGAGCGCGAAATTTATTAATCCGTTCGCACAACCGAACCAGCAGGAAATCGCGCAAGTCAATCATCGCTTTGACGGCGCCAAGGTAGAGGCAGAAGCGCACGTGGAAACGTCAGTCGCTGAGACCCACATTGCCCAGACTTCGTTCTTGACTCGATCGATCGATTCCCTGAAGCGATTTGCGAGCGCAGTTGGCTCGACGATTGAGCCGACTACCTATGCGGCCGAGAACTCGGAAGTCAGCAGTCAGCGGTCAGAAGTCAGCAAGACAGGAGTCAGGAGTCAGGAGTCAGGAGTCAGGCTCAATCATGCGCGCGCTTCAAACTCAAAACTGAAAACTGAAAACTCAAAACTCGCAACTTCCGCTGTGGCGCCGATGCCTTCGGGCGAGACGGTGACGTTTGATAACGGTACTGGCGGGATAACTCTGCCCGTCGGCAAGAGCATCACGATTGTCTTCAAGGTAACGCTCAACAACGTGCCGAACCTGTCGTTACTCAATCCGCCACGGGTGAGTAATCAGGGTCGCGTGTTCGGCACCAACTTCACGCTCGTCAACGGCGTTTCGTCGGCCAGTCCTAACACTGACGATCCAGCCCCGCCGGTGCTGGCCAACGGCACCCACGACGCGACTGAGACGCTGGCCGATCTCTTCAACTCCACTACAGTAGTGAACACGAATGGCTCGCCGTCACAGCAAGGGGATCCAGTAGTCTTTACGGCGACTGTGACGTTCAATCCGACGGGTTCGCCGGCCGGCACACCGGGCACCCCCACAGGCTCCGTCACGTTCAAGGATGGCGCCAGTCCGATCACGTGTGATGAGGGAGCGGGCGCGCGTCCGCTGAACGGCAGTGGTGTGGCTGTGTGTACCACTTCAACGCTAAGCGCGGCGGCACATACGATCAATGCCGACTATGGCGGCGACGGCAACTTCGACATCAGCAGTGGTTCAGTCGGGCAGACGGTCAACGCTTGTAACGCGAGTCCGGTCGTCACGAAGATCGCCGATACCAATGACGGCGTATGCGATGGCGATTGCTCTCTACGCGAAGCGATTGCGACGGCCTGTACTAACGCCACGATTACCTTTAATACGGCCGGTGTGTTCGCCACGCCGCAAACAATCACGCTCAGCCTGGGCCAGTTGACTCTTGCCCGCAACGTGACGATTGATGCGCCTGACCCGGCCACCCAGCACGTGACCATCAGCGGCAACAACGCCACCCGGGTGTTTGGTCTCAACGCGGGCAAGACGGCCACCATCCGTGACTTAACCATAACGGGCGGCTTGGGTATTAACGGCGGCGGTGTCTATAACGATCACGGCACGCTGACGCTGCTCAACTTAACCATCAATGGGAACACGGCCAGTTTCGGTAGCGGCGTTTACAACGACGGCGCTACCAGCGGCAGCGCTGCGCTGACGATCACCAACAGCACTATCACCGGCAACACCGCCAACAGCGGCGGCAACGGCGGCGGTGTCTATAATGCCGGCGCCGGCGGTAGCGCCACGCTGACGATCAACAACAGCACCATTAGCGGCAACAACGCGAACGGTAACGGCGGCGGCGTCTTTAGCGACGGCACCGGCGGCGCGGCGATCATCACGACGACCAACGCGACGATCACCAATAACCATTCTGACTCTGACGATTCGGCGGCTGGTGATGGCGGCGGTCTATATCTTTCGGCCGGCACTTACAAGCTGCGCAATACGATCGTGGCGGGTAACTTCAAAGGCACGACCAGCCCGGTCGCCAGTGATATTTTCGGTTCGGTTGATACATCCGCCAACTCGTCGAACAACTTGATCGGCACCGGTGGGGCCGGAGGTCTAACTGGCACGAACGGCAACCTGGTTGGCGTCGCCAGTCCGGGTCTGGGCCCATTGGCCAGTAATGGCGGTCCGACGCAGACGCACGCGTTGCTCTTCGGCAGCCCGGCAATCGAGGCGGGCGACAATACGTTTTCCGACGCAGTCAGCCTGACTACCGATCAGCGCGGCGCCGGCTTTATTCGCAAGGCCGATTCGGCCGATGCGAATGTCACGCAGACGGTCGATATCGGTGCGTTCGAAGCGCAGGCGACGGTGGCAGCGATTCCCGACAAGAGCACGCCTGAAGACACGCCGCTAAGCTTCAGTTTCGACGTGGGCGACGGTGTCGCTCCGCAGATCACTTCGGTGACCGCGAGTTCGAGCAACACAACTCTGGTTCCGAACTTGAATGCCAATCTCAATGTGACTGGCGCCGGCTCTACGCGGACGCTGAATATCACTCCGGCCAGTAATCAGTTCGGCACGTCGACGATCACCGTGACCGTTTTTGCCGGCTCGGAAAGCATGCAGACCAGCTTCACGCTGACGGTTTCGGCGGTGGCGGATACGCCCTCGGTGACGCCGGCCACTACCAACGAAGACACGCAGACAACGTCCGGCCTGGTGATTACACCGAGCGCTTCGGACGGCGGCGAAGTCACCTTCTTTAAGATCACCAACATCACCAACGGCACGTTGTTCCAGAACGACGGCAGCACTCCGATCAATAACAACGACTTCATTACCGTGGCCCAGGGAGGCGCCGGGTTGAAGTTCACCCCCGCGCCGAATTTCTTTGGCAATGGCAGCTTCCAGGTGGCGGGCGCGACCGACAATTCGGGCGGCGGCCTGGGCAGTGCAGCGACAGCCACGATCACGGTCAATGCTGTAGCCGATACGCCCTCAATCACTCCGACCACGACCAACGAAGACACGCAGTCGACGTCGGGCCTGGTAATCAGTCGCAACGCGGCCGACAGCACTGAGGTGACGCATTTCAAGATCACCGGCATCACCAACGGCACGTTGTTCCAGAATAACGGGACGACTCAAATCAACAACGGCGATTTCATCACCTTCGCGCAAGGCAACGCCGGATTGAAGTTTACGCCGGCGGCGAATCTTTTCAGTCCGTCAACCTCGTTCACGTTTACCATTCAGGCCTCTACCAGCAACGCTGATGGCGGATTGGGGGGCAGCACGGTTAACGCTTCGATCACGGTCAACCCCGTGGCCGACACGCCATCGGTGACCAACTCGTCCACCAATGAAGATGTCCAGACGACCACGGGTTTAGTGATTAGCCGCAATGCGGCCGATAGCACCGAGGTGGCCTTCTTCAAGATCACTAATATTACTAACGGCACGCTGTTCAAGAACGACGGTACGACGGCGATTAGTAACAATCAGTTTATTACGTTTGCGGAAGGGAATGCGGGCTTGAAGTTCACGCCGGCGGCGAACTTCTCAGGCAACGGCACGTTCCAGGTGCAGGGCTCGATCGATAACACGGGTACGGGACTGAGCAGCGGATCCGCGACGGCGACGATCACGGTCGGATCCGTAGGTGATCCGCCGGGAGTCACCAACGCAACGACTAACGAAGATACCCAAACATCTTCAGGTTTGGTGATCACTAAGAACGTCAACGACGGTGTTGATATTACCGTCTTTAAGATAACCAACATCACCAACGGCACGTTGTTCCAGAACAATGGCACGACGCAGATTAATAACGGTGATTTCATCACCATCGCGCAGGGCAACGCCGGTCTGAAGTTCACGCCCAGCGCGAACCTCTACAGCAATGTGAGCACGTTCAGCTTTGACGTCGCCGCCGCGCAGAACAACACCGGCGCGGGTCTGGGCAATACTTCGACGGCTACCATCACGGTCAACCCGATCGCCGATACACCGTCGGTGACACCCAACCCACAGACGACGGCAATCAGCACGCAGACCGGTCCGACGGTGATTAATCGCAACGCGGCTGATGCGGCGGAAGTCACGCATTTCAAGATCACCAACATCACCAACGGCGTGCTGTTTCAGAACGACGGCACGACGGCGATTAATAACAACGACTTCATTACTTTCGCGCAGGGTAATGCGGGCTTGAAGTTCACTCCGACGGCGGGCTTGAGCAGTCCGGCCAACAACTTCGGCTTCGATGTGCAAGCCTCGCTGAACAACACGAACGGCGGTCTGGGCGGTAGCCTCGTGCACGAAGACATCATCGTCAGTTGTACGGATCCGCAAGTGGTGACGAGCATTCTCGACGACGGTTCGGCGGGCACGCTGCGTTATGCGATTGCGAATTCCTGCCCGGGCACCGGCTCGATCACGTTCAACCTGCCGGCGGGACCGCAGACAATCATGCTCAGCAGCCCGTTGACGATCACCAAGACGCTTTCGATCGTCGGTCCGTCGAATCAGGCGATAACTATCAACGGCAACGGCAATCGCGTGCTGAGTATAACCGGCGGCAGTCCGACTATTTCCAACCTGAGCTTCACCGGTGCGCTGGTCAGCGGCGGTAATGGCGGCGGGTTACTCAACACCGGCACGGGCACGATCACTTTCAACGGCGTGACCTTCAGCGGCAACTCGGCTGACAACGGCGGCGCGATTGCGACCACGGCCGGCACGGTTATCCTGAACAACTCAACCATCTCCGGCAATACGGCGACGACCGGCGGCGGCGGCATCTACGTCAACGGCGGGACAGTCACGTTGTTGAATGACACGATTACGAACAACACCGCGACTGCGGGCCAGGGCGGCGGCTTGAACCGCGTAGCCGGGACGGCGAATGTGAAGAACACGATCATCGCCGGCAATACCGCCACGAGCAATGCCGACGTCGCGGGCACGATCAACGACCAGGGCAACAACATCCTGACCGGCAATCCGCAGTTGGCAGCTCTGGCCAACAATGGTGGTCCGACCAAGACCCACGCCCTGCTCTCGAACAGCCCGGCGCTCGATGCCGGCGACAACGCGGCGGCGGGAGCGTTGGTTACCGACCAGCGCGGCAACACCTTTGGGCGCTTCCGCGATGCGGCCAGCGATGCCGACACCACGCAAACCGTCGATATCGGATCGTTTGAAGCCGATCCTTCGGTGGAAGACATCGGTAACAAGACGACGAATGAAGATACGGCCCTGCCGACCTTCAGCTTCCGCGTCGCCGATAGCTTCAGCGCTTTCGACTCGATCGCAGCCACGTCAAACAACCAGACGGTCGTTCCGAATGCGAACATCGTCATCAGTGGTAGCGGCAACACTCGCAACCTCGACATCACGCCCGCGGCCAATCAGTCCGGCGTCGTGACGATTACCGTCACCGTGACGAAGACCATTAACAGCACGCCGGTTAGCATGAGCGACACCTTTGTGCTCACCGTCAATACGATTCCTGACACGCCGTCAGTTACCAACACGACCACGAACGAAGACACGCAATCAACCACGGGTCTGGTGATCACCAAGAACGCCGTGGACGGCGCGGAAGTAACCAATTTCAAGATCACCAACATCACCGGCGGCACGTTGTTCAAGAACGACGGCACCACCGCGATTCCGAATAACAGCTTCATCACTGTCGCCGAAGGCGGGGCAGGTTTGAAGTTCACGCCTACGGCCAACTCGATCGCCAATGGCAGCTTCCAGGTGCAGAGTTCCACCGACAACGTCGGCACCGTGCTGAGTCCGAGTGCGGCCACGGCCACGATCACCGTCACGCCTATAGCTGACACGCCATCGGTAACCAATGCCACGACGAATGAAGATGTACAGACGACTTCAGGTCTGGTGATCAGCCGCAACGCGGCCGATGGCGCGGAAGTTACTCACTTCAAGATCACCGCGATTACCAACGGCACGCTGTTCAAGAACAACGGCACTACTCAGATCAATAACAATGACTTCATCACGTTTGCTGAAGGCAATGCTGGTTTGAAATTCACTCCAGCGGCGGATCTGTTCAGCCCGACCACCAGCTTTGGCTTTACGGTCCAGGCTTCGACGAGCAATACAAATGCCGGCTTGGGTGGCAGCACCGTCCCCGCTTCGATCACGGTTAACTCAGTCAACGATGTTCCGTCCTTTACCAAGGGTGCGGATCAAACCGTGCTGGAGAATGCCGGCGCGCAGACTGTCAATAACTGGGCCACCGGTATCTCTGCCGGGCCGAGTAACGAATCCGGTCAAACATTGACCTTCCAGGTAACCGGAAATACCAACTCGGCGCTGTTCAGTGTGGCCCCGGCCATTAGTTCAACCGGTACGCTGACTTATACACCGGCCACGAACGTCTCAGGCACCGCGCAGATCACTGTCGTGCTGAAAGACAACGGCGGCACCGCCAATGGCGGCGTGGATACGTCAGCCCCGCAGACCTTCAACATCAACGTCACGGCGGCTGCTTTCCTGAGCTTCAGTGCGGCCACCTACAGCGTGAATGAAAACGCCGGATCCGTGCTCATTACAGTAAATCGCACCGCCGATACTTCAGTGGCGGTGACGGTTGACTATGCGACTTCGGACAATAGCGGAGGCGCATCGTCACCGTGCGGCACCTTCACCGGCCAGGCTTCGTCGCGCTGCGATTACGACTCAATGTTCGGTACCTTAAGGTTTGCGGCCGGGGAGACCCAGAAGACTATTTCCGTGCCTATCACGGTCGATGCCTACACCGAGGGACCCGAGACGTTTACCATCGCGCTGACGAACCCGAGTGGTTCGGGCGTGATGCTGGTAACGCCTTCGAATGCCACGGTCACGATCAACGATTCAGCCTCGCCAAAACCGAACGCGATCGACGACACAAACATTTTCGTCGAACAGCTGTATCACGATTTCCTCAACCGGCCTTCCGATCCGACGGGCAAGGCTTTCTGGGTGAACAATATCGACAAGTGCAACGACCCGGCCCAAAGACAACCCGGTCAGACGCTGGCTGCCTGTATCGAAGTCCAGCGCATCGTGACTGCCGCGGCTTTCTTCCTTTCGATTGAGTTCCAAACTTCGGGCGGCCTGGTGCGCGACTTCTATGTGGCGGCACTCGATCGTCCGGCGACCGGCAACATGCCGAGCTTTGTCGAGTTCGAAAGAGATACCCAGGCAATACAGGCCGGGGTGATCGTGGGGCAGGGAAGTTGGCAGACGACTCTCGCCAACAATCGCACCGCGTTCATGAACGACTTTGTGATGCGCGCCGAGTTTGTCGGTCTCTATCCGACTACCGATACGCCCACGCAGTACGTAGACAAACTCTACGTGCATGCAGGTGTCACTCCCGGCACGCCGCAGGAACGCACTGATGCGATCGCGGAGTTTGGCGGCGCCGGCACTGCGTCAGATCCGGGCGCACGTGGACGAGCGCTGTTGCGAATCACACAGAACGCTGCTTTCCAGACGCGCGAGTTCCCGCGGGCCTTTGTCTACATGGAATACATCGGTTTCCTGCGCCGGAATCCGAATGATCCGCCTGACGGCAATTTCAATGGTTACAATTTCTGGGTCAACAAGCTCAACACTTTCAACGGCAATTTCCTCAACGCCGAAATGGTGAAGGCTTTCCTTAGTTCAGCTGAGTACCGGGCGCGGTTCGGGCCGTGAGCTAAGCAGTGACTCTGTCTCTTCCAACAAAGGCGCAGGCAACGATGTTTGCTTGCGCCTTTTTATTTTGACTATGACGTAACGCTTGTCCGCTTTCCTGCGTGCGTGTTAGCATCGCGCCTTGCGTTAGTTAGCGACGCGCCTGATGCGATTTCGTCAGTCTTCGCAGAAGGCGCGATTGCATATGAAGCTTGCGTCGAGTCGGAACTCTTCATACTTGCTTTACCACGCTCTCAAAAATCCGTCAGTATCGGCGCGCGCTTGCGCGTTGCTCGCCGCACTTATTTGTTCTTGCTTTCTATTGACGCCGGCCTCGGCGCAAACAACCAATCCGGTAGATCGTAAAGTCGAAAATCCGATCACTGACACGCCCTACGTCAATCCGCTGCAACAGGATCAGCCGGTGCGGCCCGCATCGACCAGCAAGCTTCCGCCAATCCAGCCAGGGGATACTCTGAGCGTGGATTGCCGCGCGCAAATATTCAGTGGCCCCAAGAACGCGCTGATTACTACTTGTGAAGGAAACGTCGATGCGCGCATCGGCAGCTATCGTTTACAGGCCGACAAAGTCACTGTTTATGACGAGACAAATTTGGTCGTCGCCGACGGGAACGTCGTTTTCGATCAGGGGGATCAGCAACGCATCACTGGCAGCCATGCGGAATGGAATTACAAAACCAAGACCGGTTTCTTCGTCAACTCGACCGGCTATACGAACCAGACAAACGACGGCACGCGCATGTATTTCATCGCCGATCGCGTTGAGCGAGTAAGCCTCAACGTGATTGTCTTGACGAATGTCGATATTACCGCGTGCGATGAAGAGAAGCCGAAGTGGAGTTTTCACGCAAAGAAAGTCCGCATTAAGACGAACGATCGCGCGCGAATGACCAGTCCGACGTTTCGCGTCAAGGGTGTGCCCGTCATTTACATGCCCTATGCGTCGATGTCGCTGAAGCGAATCGATCGCGCCTCGGGATTCCTGACGCCGACCTTCAGTGGCTCGGGCCAAAAAGGCTTTCGCATTTCCGATGCCTATTATTTAACGCTCGGTCGTTCTGCCGATTTCACTCTGCGCGGCGATCTGTTTTCGCAGCGCGGCATTGGTGTCGGTGGTGACTTCAGGGCGCGGCCGAACTCGCGCTCGTTTTTCAACATGGGATTCTATGCGGTGAAGGATCGAATTTTTGGTCCCAAGACGGACGCGCAGCATCCCGATCAGGGTGGCTCGAGCTTCTACATCGACGCCGTGCATTACTTTCCGAATGGTTTTCTGGCGGCTGCTGACGTGAATATCACCTCGAGTTTGGCCTTCCGCCAAATTTTTTCCGATTCGATTCAGCAGGCCATTTCACCGGAAGAACGCTCGCAGGTTTTCATCAACAAGAATTACCACGCGTACAGCTTCAACGTGCGCATGAATACGCAAGCCACCTCGCTGCCAAATTCGCAAATTCGTATCCGCGAATCGCCGAGCTTCTCGCTCGATCGCCGGCCATCGCCGCTGCCGTGGTTAAAGAAGATTCCGCTTTACTACTCGTTTGAGAGTTCTGCCGACGGAGTTAGCCGCAAAGAAACACCCGGCGATATCGGAACGTTTGTGGCCCAGGTGGGCCGCCTGCCGATCATCACGCCTTCGATTGTGCAGCGGCTCGATCTGCATCCGAGCATCTCGCTGCCGTTGACTTTCGATGGTTGGACGTTGACGGCGACCGCCGGCGCGCGCGCGACGTATTATTCGGATTCAATCGATCCGGCGACGCACTTAGTAACGTCGCGCGATGTCATTCGCGGTTACGGCGAATTCGAATTGGATCTAAGGCCGCCCGCGTTAGCGCGAAACTTTCACCGCGGCGACGGCTCAGTCTGGTTTCGTCACGTGATCGAGCCTTACTTGATTTATCGACGAGTGGCGGGCATTGACAATTTCAATCAGATAATTCGGTTCGACTACGTCGACGCGATCGCCGACACGAACGAAGTTGAATACGGAATGGCGAATCGCTTTTTCGTGAAACGATCGACGGAAAGCGTTGGCAAGAAAGCTGCCCGGACTGCGCGCGAAAAGAAATCGCTGGCCACTCAACCTTACGAAGTATTGAGCATTACCTTTCGCGGAAAATATTTCTTCGATCCTTATTTTGGCGGCGCGTTGATTCCCGGACAGCGGAATCAGTTCTATCCGATCGATACTTTTTCGGGATTCACCTACGGTGCGGTGCCGCGCAAGTGGTCGCCCTTGAACATCGACGTGCGTTACCATCCGAGTGAGCACCTGTACGCCGATTATCGTGCGGACATCGACACCAAGGGCGGCGGGCTACGGGCCATGTCCGCGACCTTCGGATTGAATCGCACGCTGATCCAGGCATTCTCGACTTTCTATTACACGCGCGCGGTCGCACTCGTGCCTTCGCTTAGGCAATACGCCAAGGCGAATGGAACCGAGCCGGGGACTTTGCGTGGTTCGCAGTGGAGTCCTTCATTGTTTCTCGGCAACCAGGCGAGCGGGTTATTCGGCGGTCTCTCGTTGTTCTTCGATTTTCAAAAGCATCCGTTCGCCGGCAGCAATCGCTCGCTGATCAGCTCCACCGCGACTATCGGTTACGCCTGGAAGTGTTGTTCGGTGACTGCGCAGGACTTCACCTTCAACGTCGGTCTCCGCAACGAAAATCGTTTCGTCTTTGCGTTTCGCCTGAACGGCATCGGCACGTTCGGAACCGAGAAGATTGGACAGTGGTTGAATCGATAGTGTGAAGGCTCATGATCAGGCAACGTCACTATCGGGCGGGGTATCGAGTCGCGGGTTTGGCATCGCGCTCTCGGGAACTGCGAAAGGGCCAAACATCTGCTGAGAGTTTGCTGTGGGAATTCCTTCGAGATCGTCGACTGTTCGGCTTTAAGTTCCGACGACAACATCAAATTGGAGACTACATAGCCGACTTTTATTGCCGCGAAGCCTCTCTGGTCATTGAATGTGATGGCTCAACCCATGACGCAAACGAACAATGGAATCACGATCAAGTTCGAGACTCCTGGCTGATTGGGCAAGGTATGCGCGTACTAAGATTTTCAAATGATCGAATCCAGAATGATACTGATTATGTGCTTGACGAGATTGCCAAACATCTTCCATCTCCGTCTGTGAGAGGTTAAGGTGAGACTGAGATGTTTTGTTCCCTCTCCCCCTGGAAGAGGGTTAGGGTGAGGGTTTGTCATAAGACGTTACCTTTAGTTGTTCTCTTCGCGAGGCTTCGCCTCGCGAAGAAAATCAAACGTAGTTGTGTGACGCAGCTTCGCCCCTCACCCCGGCCCCTCTCCCAAGGGGAGAGGGGAATCGGATCAATTGACTCGACCTCTTGATCCGGCTCGCTACCGCTCGCGGTACTGACACAATTGCTCATCATCGCGCTCATGAGACTCTTAATACTTTTCGTTGACACTTCTTTCTCATCTAGCTAAAGTCATTCTGCTGCCCGATTTTTATCAGAGTGTGTTTCCTTCTTTAGCTACGCCGACCTTGGAGTTCCCCGGATGACACGAAGAACCATTGCCACAATCTCGATTTCTCTTCTTCTGCTCATCTTGATGATTTGGAGCTTTGGATCGTCTGCCGCAAACAACAGTCAAAAGGCAACTTCAAATGCATCTCGGTCGGGCGACGCGAATGAGATTTTTCAAGACAACAACCAGGAAGAGGTCGATGCCGATTTGGGCAAACACGGCTCGCGCATCGATCGCGAAGAGTATCTGCGTCTACGTGGTGAGTACGTCGCGCGCAAGCGCGGCATCGAACCCGGCCGTCCTTTTAATCCCGATCTTCGCGTCGAGGCGATTCAGCAAATGGAACGGCAGCAACAGAACCGAAAGCTCGAATCGATCATCAGCGGCGATCTGACTCCGGCGGCCGGTGGCGCGTGGACGCCGATTGGACCACTGTCGATCACGAATGGTCAATCGCTTTCAGGCGGCGATACAGCGGTGAGCGGTCGCGTCACTGCGGTCGTAGTCGATCCGACCAACTCGAGCAACGTATATCTGGGGACCGCGCAAGGTGGCGTATGGAAATCCACAAACGGCGGTATCACTTGGCAGTCGATCTTTGACGGCGCACAGGCGCAAGCCATCGGCGCGTTGGCAGTGGCGCCTTCCGACCCCAGCAAACTCTTTGTCGGCACCGGCGAATTTAACGGTTGCGGTGACTGCTTCTTCGGCGTGGGACTGTACCGGATTGATGGCGTAAATGGCGCCTCGCCAACCCTGGTTGGACCGATCAACCCGGTGGAGACCATTGGCACCACAACTTACACCGCTGGGATTTTTAACGGTCGCAGCATTGCAAAGATCGTGGTTGACCCAACGAATGCCGACAACATTTTTGTGGCAAGCGCGCGCGGCATTGGCGGGACCGGAGCCAGCGCAAAGACCAGTACTGTTCCGGATCTTGGCATTCGTGGATTGTGGCGTTCGACTAATGCTACAGGGCCGGCGACTGGTCCTGGCGCAGTCACTTTTCAAAAAATAGTGGTCACACCTGGAGGTACGGTCGCCACTGAGGACTTGGACACGCCGGACATCGTGATGGAACCCGGAGTTCCGAACAATCTTCTGGTGACGCCGTTGGGGAGCGGCATCTACCGAACAACTAGCGCCTTGGCCGTAACGCCGACATTTACACAGGTATATCCCGCTGCGGCATCGGTGCGCATCAGTCTGGCTATCAGCAAAGTCGGATCAACGGTGACCGCTTACGCTGCGACGAGCGAGACACCGACGGCGACCCCGGGATGTACGGCTTCAGGAAGTGGTGCGCTGCGCAAGCAAGTCGATCCGTTTAATAGTTCATCAACCTGGACAACTCAATTGACGGGTGGTGGAGGTTTCTGTCGAGGCCAATGTTTCTATGACATGGCCATTGCGGTTAATCCGGCGAACGCGAGCGAGGTGTATCTCGGCGGCAGTGCGCGTAGGGACTTTCCGCCGCCTCCGGATCCATGCCCTGATGGTATGAAGAAATCAACTGACGGAGGTGCGAGTTTTGTACGTGATGACACAGGACTGCACGCTGACGCGCATACTCTGTTCTATGATTCCGCGGGCAATGTCTATGCGGGTAACGACGGAGGAATCTGGAAGGCAACGCCCAACGCCGGCGCGACAACCTGGACTAATCTCAACTCTTCGCCACTCAACACGCTCCAATTTGAAAGCATTGCGGTGCACTCAACCAATCAGTTCTTGATGATTGGAGGCACGCAGGACAACGGAACTGAGTTTCAGCAGACGTCGTCGGGAAATTGGAGCAATGCCGAAGGCGGCGATGGTGGTTACTGCTTAATCGATCAAAGCGCGAGCGATACCAGGTTCGTCGCGATGTATCACACCTTCTTCAATCAACAGAACAATCAAATCGGTTTTGACCGTTCGGTCGACAGCAACTGTCTGCCGGTGAAGAATTTCTGGCCGACGCGGGGCATTGGGTTTGTCGGTGGAGGTGATAGCGAAGATACCACTCTGACGTGTGATGGGACCGCCAGCTATCTGCACAACGGGTTGAGTTTGACCGACAACGTTCTGTTCTACGCCCCGATGGCCCTGGGACCGGGAACGCCCAACACCGTCTATTTCGGAACGGATCGACTCTATCGCTCCAACGATCGCGGCGATCACATGACCGTCGTCAGCCAGGCTTCGATTAGCTCTCCGGGTAACGCGGGTTCGCCGATCAGCTCGATCGCGATCTGGCCGAAGGGCGACAACGTTCGCCTGGTTGGTTTGCAGAACGGACAGGTGTGGGGCACGTCTACCGGTTCTTCGACGCTCGTGAATCTGGCGTCACCGGCGCCCGCAAATCCCAGCGGCAGCGCGAATAAATTCATCGGGCGCGCCATGATCGATCCGAATAATAAGAACGTCGCATACATCACTCTTTCGTACTACGCGCCGGCGGGGCAGGGAATTTGGAAGATTACGAATCTCAACTCGGCCGCAGTCAGTGGAGGCGCCGCGCCGAATTGGGTCGCCGCCGGCAACGGCATTCCTTCGATTCCAATCAACGCGTTCGCGATCGATCCGCTCAATTCGAACAACTTGTACGCGGGCACTGACATCGGCGTTTATTTCTCGAACGATGGCGGTGCGAATTGGAGCCCGTTCGGCACCGGCTTGCCGCGCGTCGCGGTTTTTGATTTGCAAATTCAACCAACCAGCCGGCTCCTGCGCGCCGGCACGCATGGCCGAGGTGTTTGGGAGACGGCTTTGGTTAGTCCCGCCGCTTCGACCGTGCAATTGAGTACGAACACAATGTCGGTCACCGAAGGAACTGGCAGCACGCAGGTTGATGCGGTCGTAACGGTGCAGCGGTCGGGCGACATTTCCTTCCCCGCGTCGGTCAATTACGCGACCAGCGATGGATCGGGTGCGAATGGTTGCGGTCTGATTGGCTCATCAGCCTCTTCACGTTGCGATTACATCGCGACCCTGGGCACGCTGAACTTTGCGGCGAACGAATCGTCACAACAGATCACGATCCCAATTCTCCCGGATTCATACGCAGAAAACCCTGAGTCCTTTACGCTGACGCTGAGCGCTGCGGGCGGCTTGAATGCTTCGGTCGGTGCGCCTTCATCGATCACGATCACGATCAATAACAGCGGCTTCACTGGTGCGAACCAAATCGACACCACCGGGCCGTTTGTGCGTCAGCAGTACGTCGACTTTCTGAATCGTGAACCTGACACGGGCGGTTTCAACTTCTGGAGTAACAATATCGATACGTGCGGCAGCGACGTCGGCTGCCGTGAAGTACGCCGCATCGATACTTCGGCGGCGTTCTTCCTGGGACCCGAATTTAACGAGACGGGTTACCTGGTCGAGAAGATCTATAAGGCTTCGTTTGGTAGTGGCACTGGGAATTCAACTTTCGGCGGAAATCACACCCTGCCGGTGCCGATCATTCGTCTGAATGAATTCTTAACCGACTCGCAGCGCATCAGCCGCGGAGTGATCGTGGGGGTCGGCAACTGGCAACAACAGATCGAACTGAACAAGCAGGCCTTCCTCGAAGAGTTTGTGCAGCGCGCACGTTTTCTGCAGGCGCTCCCGGCCAACCTGACATCCGCGCAGTTTGTCGACACTCTAAATACGAATGCCGGCAACGCGCTGTCGAGTGCCGAGCGGGATCAACTGGTCAGTGACCTGAACGCCGGTATCAAGACGCGCGCGCAGGCACTGCGAACTGTAGCCGAGGATCCTGATTTGAACACCGCGGAATTCAATCGAGCATTTGTGCTGATGGAATTTTTTGGTTACCTGCGCCGCAACCCCAACGATCCGCAGGATACGGATTACACCGGCTATGACTTTTGGTTGACGAAGCTGAATCAGTTCGGCGGGAACTATATCAACGCCGAAATGGTTAAGGCTTTTCTTAGTTCGATTGAATATCGGCAGCGTTTTGCGCCGTAAGTCAGAACCCGCTGCGGTAGCGGCGGGACAAAGCGCCGGCTAGTGTCAGTACCGGGAGCGATAGCGACCGGATCATGTGACTTGGACAGGTGAGAAGAAGGCTTATTCGGATCTAATTGAGGGGAACTGCTTAGGTTATTTCAACGCGACCCTTGATCCGCTCGCTACCGCTCGCGGCACTAAAACGACGCACGTTCTGACAAATGCGAGCAACCAGGGCGTCGCTCTGTGAAACTAAGCGGAGTGACCACTTGCGGTTACGGCTGCCCAGCGCTTACAATGTGCGGCCTGACGGTTACGAAAAACGTACAGGTTTTCTTACTAATTTGGCCTAATCCCCAGCCAGGCCAAGTGAGCATTTTGATCGTTCATTCGGTTTCTTAATGATTAGACTGATTATCGCTTTCTTGTGCGCGGCGGCCGCGTGTATGCTCGTCGCCAGCGCGGTTTCGACTGCGCAAAATCCCGCGAGTTCCACCCCGGACGCTTTCGTTTCTCAGATCACAAGTTCGAATCGCCTCTCGGCTACCAACGGCGCCGCTTCGTTTGCGAGCGACCTTTCCGCCAACGGTCGATTCATGGTGGTTGAATCAAACGGCGACATCGCAACTGAGAAGACTGCGACGCGGAACAATCAAGACGGCAATCGTGAGGTTTTCTTGTTCGATTACGCGCAGCGCCGCATCTTTCAGATCACGAACACGCGCAGCGTGCCGAACCCGGCCGGCAGTCCTTCACCTTCGCCGTCACCGAGCCCCAGTCCCAGTCCGAGCGTTTCACCCAGTCCGTCACCAACTGTAAGTCCGACACCGCCCGTCGATGAACCATTCAACACCCGGATCGAAATCAGCAACAACCGTCCGATGATCAGTCTCGAGCCGACACTATCCGGCGGGAATCGAACCTACACGATTGTGTTGAGTTCGAACGCGCCGAATCCGGCGAGCTTTGACGGCACGACCGCTTCGGCTTCTGATGTGAGCGCGCTGGCGGCCGATGGCAACCAGGAAATTTGGACTTATTCGTTCACCGTTGCCGACACTGCGACTCTTTCGAGCGGCGCTGAAGTGCCGTTTGCGGATCTGAGCGCGGGAGCGTTCACGCGAATAACTAATACGCCCGCCAGCCGCGTGCCATCGCCCGGATCAACCACCGTTTCTCCGTTCATTGCAGACGACAATCGCGACGCACAGATAAGCGACAACGGGAACATCATCGCGTTCACCTCGACCGCGAACCTGGTTGGCAGTGGCAACACTGATCGAAATCCCGAAATATTTATCTTCAATCGAAATACGTCTGCGTTCACGCAGGTCACCAACACGACGACGACTTCGCTGAACAATCCGATCTTCAGTGATAATCCTTGTCTGAGTGGCGACGGCTCGGTGATCGCGTTCACTTCGAACGCGAATCTGCTGACGACAAATGACGATGGCGGCGGGTTGAGTAACGCCGAGATCTATCTGGCAAATTTCAATGGCGCCGCGATCAGTGGTTTGCGACAAGTTACCAAAACCAAGAATGGATTGCCGCAGGCCACGCCTGATGTCAGTCCTGACCCCACGGCGTCGGCTAATGTATTTACGTTTGGCCGGCGATTGAGCCGTGACGGAAAGTTTATCGCGTTCGAGACAATCGCGAGCGATCCGAAGGCCAACGGCGCCAATACAAATTTCTACACGCCATTTGTTTATGACGTGACCGCCGATACCTTTGCCCAGCTTGGACCGCGTGCGACGTCAACCGCAATCGATCCGGTTTTGCATGCGCCGACGTTTACTGATTACGACGCCGCACTTAGACCGGGGTCTGTGGTCTGGACATCGGCTTTGAACTACACATCCAGCGGCACGTTGGTGACTGACACCACCGGCCTCAATCCTGGTAGCGTGGCGCAATTCTTCTTGACGACTCTGCCGGTCCAAACGAGTGGGCCGTTTGTTCGCGTTTCTAATTTTCCAGTCACCGGTTTCGGCGTAACGGTACTGGCCAGCAAGACACGACAGCGGCTCGCGTTTTCGCGTCCCGCGGAGTTAGGCGGCGGCAATCCGGATGCTTCGTCAGAAGTTTTCTATCAACTCTTACCGACGATTACGACGGAATCATCCGCGACGCTGACGCTATTCACCGGCGCAAGTCTATTGTCGGTTCCGGTTGCCAGTCCGACCGCAACTCCGGTGGGGAGTCCGTCACCTAGTCCCAGCCCAAGTCCATCGCCAAGTCCATCGGCAAGCCCGGGCGCGAGTCCGACCGGTTTGGCGGCGGGAGAGTTGGCTGCGGCGCAAGCAAGCACCAGTCTCGCTCCTTCCAGCGCGACGGTTAGCAACGCCAACGCGTCCGAATCCAAACGGGCACCAGCCTTGCCAATCGAATTGAATGGAGTGTCGGTTGAGATCAATGGCGCCGCGTGCGGCTTGTACGCAGTCAGTGCCGGACAGATCAAGTTCGTCGTCCCGATCGGATTAGGTCAGGGCAACTTCCCGGTCGTAATCAATAACAATGGCACAGTGATTCGCGGCGTGGTCACGATCGTCGCGGCGCAGCCCGACATTTTCACCAGCACCAATGGACCAGGCGGCCGAGCCGTAGTGTGTAATGCGACGAACTCCGCCGCGTGCACCGCTGAACCGTTTACCGTCACGACGAATGACGGCACAGGAACTCAGGTGGCCACGGTTTTGCGTGTTTCGCTGACAGGTGTTCGCAACGTATCTGCTTCAGGCATCAATGTGACGATTGGCACCACGGTGATCGTTCCTTCAATTAATACGAATACCGATCTGCCCGGCACCGATAACGTTACGTTGACTTTGCCTGCGACAGTTGATACCGGAGATCTGCCGATCGTCGTGACGGTCGGCGCGGCTTCCAGTCGCGACAAGACGACAGCTCCGCACATTACCATCAACGCGGGCGGATCGCCGATACCGAACCCGATCGATACGACGGCCTTCTTCGTACGCCAGCAGTATCGTGATTTCCTGAATCGTGAACCGGACGCAGACGGCTACGCGTTCTGGCAGAACGAACTCAATTCGTGTGGATCAGATGCGCAGTGCATCGAAGTTAAGCGTATCAACGTGTCGGCCGCTTTCTTCCTCTCGATCGAATTCCAGCAGACAGGTTTTCTCGTTTACCGAACTTACAAGGCTGCCTACGGCAACATGGCGAATTCGCCGGTGCCGCTAAATCGCGCGCAGTTCCTGCCCGATACGGCAGAGATCGGTAACGGCGTGATAGTTAACCAGGGCAACTGGCAACAACAACTCGAAGCGAACAAGGTAACTTACTTCGCTGACTTTGTGACCCGATCCAGATTCACCAGTGCCTATCCGGCAAATCTTACGGCGCAACAGTTTGTCGATAACCTTTATACGAATGCCGGTATCGCCCCTGCGTCGGGAAGCAATCGCTCCGCGGCAATTAACGAAGTTAATGCCGCTCCCGCGGACAACGCGGCGCGCGCCCGGGCCCTGCGTTTGGTCGCCGAAGATCAGATGGTGATTCAACAGGAGTTCAATCGCGCGTTCGTGCTGATGGAATACTTCGGGTACCTACAGCGCAATCCCTACGATCCGCCTGAGCCGACGCTCGATTATCAGGGTTACAACTTCTGGCTGAACAAGCTGAATCAATTCAACGGTAATTACATCAACGCTGAGATGGTCAAGGCGTTCCTTTCCTCGATTGAATACCGCCAGCGCTTTGGACAGTAGTTTTCTGTGGCGCAAATTGTTAATTTGCGAACGCAAGTTAACGGCTTGCGCTATCTGAATGCGTGTAGGACTTGACGGTTATCCGCTGTCCGAACCCTTGACGGGTGTAGGGCATTACACGCTTGAACTCGCGCGGGCCCTCGCTCGAAACTTCCCTTCAGATCAATTTGAGTTAGTCTCGCCAAAGCCGTTTGCCGGCACTTTGGTCGAAGACTACACGCTGCCGAACCTGTCTTTCGTAAAAGCGAAATCGTCGTCGGTACGCGGGCGTTGGTGGTCTGTCGGCTTGCCGCTGTACGCCAGAAAAGCTTCTTTCGATCTCTTTCACGGAACGAATTACGAACTGCCGCTGTGGAACAATCGCCGCAGCGTGCTAACGATTCACGATCTATCGACGCTGCTCTTTCCTGAACTGCATAGGCGGCCGCTATCGCGCCGGGCACGTCTGCGTCTGCCTTTGGCTGCGAAGATGGCGACAGCGATTGTCACGCCGACGGAAGTAGTGAAGCGGGAAGTCTGCGAGCGACTTAAGGTCAAGCCTCAAAAAGTTACCGCGATTCATGAAGCGCCGCGGAACTTCTTTCAACCCGCGTCTTCTGATGAATCTGCCAAAACTCGAAAACGATTGGGCGTCGAAGATGACTTTCTGCTTTTTGTTGGCACGCTCGAACCGCGAAAGAATTTGCTGACGTTGCTCAAAGCCTTCGCGCAAATTCTTCGCGAGACACAAATGCGTCCACAGTTGGTGATTGCCGGCGGCGCAGGTTGGTTGATGACCCAAACGGAATCGTTTATCGAGTCTACTGGAATCACAGATCGATTGTTGTTCACCGGTTACTTGCAGGACGAAGAATTGCGCGCGCTGTATTCATCCTGCCGAGCATTTATCTATCCGTCTTTGTACGAAGGCTTCGGTTTGCCGCCACTGGAAGCGATGGCCTGCGGCGCACCAGTGATTGCTTCGCGCATCGGCGCTTCACAGGAGGTCCTGCGAGACGCTGCCTTGTTGATTGATCCACTGGATAGCGAATCACTGACACGCGCAATCGTCGACTTCCTGACAGATGACAAGCGAAGTAAAGAGTCGCGGGCGCGGGGGCTCGAACACGCGGCGAAATTCAGTTGGGACAAAGCGGCGCGATCAACTTACCAAGTATATGAACGAACGGTCGCGATGAGAAAATAGTTCCAGTTTGCGGCTTACTTTGAATATCTTAACCGACCCATCCGCGCCAGCGTCTTGGTGAACGCCCAGCCGAACTTGACGAGTTTCGCGTGCGATTTACCGGCGGCGCGCGCCTGATAGTGAAACGGCACTTCGCGGACGCGTCCGCCGTTGATGTAGACCTTCACCAGTATTTCTTCCAGCGCATCGAAATCGCGCGCTTTCAAATCCAGCGTCGTCAGAACGTTTCGATCGTACATGCGAAAGCCGCTGGAAATGTCGCGCAACTTCAGACCCAGGACGAGCGCGTAGGTTCGATTCAAGATGTAACTCAAGACGCGACGGCCAGCTCCCATATCGGCTTGACCGCCCGCGACGTAACGCGACGCGATCAGCAAATCTGCCTCGTCGCGCAGCTTCCAAAAATCCTTCAAGAACTCAGGCGGATGAGATAGATCGGCGTCCATCGTGATGATGTAGGGCGCCTGCGCCGCAGCAAATCCCGCCAGCAGCGCGCCGCCATAGCCGCGCTCCCGTTGAATGACCACGCGTGCGCCAAGCTTCGCCGCAACTTCTTTGGATTCATCATGCGATCCGCCGTCGACGACGATTAATTCACTTTTAAGACTCAGCTGCTCGATCGCCTCGCCGATTAGCGGCAGCAGCAGTTCGAGATTTTCCTGTTCGTTCAGCGCCGGAATTACGACCGAGATATCGAGAGATTCTCCGCCTGTTACCGGCTTAGGGTGATTGGGTTGAGGGACGCCCTGATTCATCAGCAGAATGAAGCTGGTACTCTAACACTCGCGGCCTGAACAAACTAAACGCGCTCGTTGAGTTTCCCAAAACGAAAAAGGCTAACTCGCCAGAGCTAGCCTTTTTGAATTCCACGTTCGAAGGTGTTGTTAGAACCGATTGCGATATTCAATCGACGACAGAAACGCTTTCACCATCTCTGCGTTGATGTAGTTGCCGTTGAATTGATTCAGTTTCGTCAACCAAAAATCATAGCCCGTGTAATCCGTATCCCCATTACCATTGTCTGGGTCACGCCGCAAATATCCGTAGTACTGCATCAAGACGAACGCGCGATTGAATTCAGAGTTAGTTACTGTTTGGCTCTCTGCCGCGTCACGCAAGGCCCGCCCGCGAGCCGCAACGTCTGAAGTGTCCGAAGCGCTGCCGAATTCGCCGATCGCTTTTTGCGATTCAGCCGCTGACGGCGTTACGCCTGCCCGTGAGAAAAGCTGATTGACGAAAGCGCTCGGCGTCATCGAGGTTGGATAGTCTGTAACAAATTGCGAGCGCTGCACGAAGCCCTGACTGAATGAGACTTTATTGTTCTCCAACGCCTGCTCCCAGCCGGGTTGCAGGACAATCACGCCTTGTCCGATCTGCTTGAGGTCCGGAATGAACTGACTGAATCTGACTCTGGGCACCGTCAATTGGTGATTGCCGTTGAAGGTTGACGTACCTTGGGGATTACCGAAGGCAACAGTGTACATCCGATCAACCAGATATCCGGTCTGTTGAAATTCGATCGATAGAAAGAACGACGCTGAGACATTAATGCGCTGCACCTCAGTGCATGGGGCATTCGCGCCGCATTGATTTATCTGTCCCAGCCAAAATTGGAAACCGCTCGAGTCCGGCATACGATTCAGAAAATCAACGTAATTCTGTTGGGTGAAAAAATCCGAATCGTCGATCGTGATGAACTGCGGCGGATTCGTGCCGGGACGTACGCGTAGCGGTTTGACCTTCACGCTGCCGTAATAAAGTTCCGAGGGAAGATTCGGGTCGGCCGTCACGATTTGCAGCGTCGGCGCCTGGCCCAGCGCGACCACTCCGGCGATCGCGATAACAATTGTGGCAATAATTAGCTTCATCTGTTTCTCCTGGTGCTCCTTGGAAACAAAACCAGAAGCGGGGCCGACCCTGGTCCGGCGGTGCTGCGACACCTATGAGGTATTTCGCAGTTTAGCTGCCGCCTTTGCGGACTGTCAATGAATTATTCCGCCCGCTCTTAAGAGACGAAATCCAGCTCGATTTGGCCGAGATTCTTTTGCTTACGCGGCGAATCTCTGGCCGTATTCAACCGAAGTGAGAAAAGCCTTAACCATCTCAGCATTGATGTAATTGCCGTTAAACTGATTGAGTTTATTAAGCCAGAACTCGAATCCGGCATAGTCGAGCGTCGCCTCGGGCGCGTCATTCGGATTCCGTCGCAAGTAGCCGAAATATTCCATCAGGACGAATGCGCGGTTGGACTCTGAGTTCGCCAGCTCCTGATCCTCGGCCACCGCTCGCAAGACTTGCGCGCGTGTCATCGTCCCTCCGGTCAGCGCGTTGATCAATGAATCACGTTCGCTGGTGCTCAGCGGCTTGGCTCCGTTCTTGTCTTTCGCGTTGTCATTCAGCTTGTCTACAAAATTGGCCGGCGTCATCGAAGCAGGGAACGCGGTCGTAAAGCGCGAGCGCTGCACGAACTCATTAAAGAAAGCCGTCTTGTTAGCATCGAGCTGCGCTTGCCAGTTGCCTTGATTCACGATCACGCCCTGCCCGATTCGCTGCGTATCGGTAAGGAACTCATTGAAACGAACGATCGGAACGGTCAGGTTATGAACGCCGCCGGTGCTCGATGTTCGCGTGTCGTCGCCGTACGATGCTTTGTAAACTCGCTCGACCAGGTAACCAGTCTGCTGGAACTCGATCGAAAGGAAGAACGCGGCCGAGGTGTCGATGCGGCGAACTTCGCGACAAGCAGCGTCGCTGCCGCACGTATCGATGTTATTGATCCAGAAGTTCAGACCGCTTGGGTCAGGCTCTCGACTCAAAAAGTCGAGATATTGTTGTCTGACAAAGAAACCTGTCTGCGTCAATGGATTTGATCCATTCGCGTTATCGTTGTCGACGATCGTGATCGTAGCCGTCGCCTGATTTCCCAGCGCTGCGCCCGACACGTTAGATAGCACGACGGTGAAAGTTTCATTTCCTTCCAGGTACGCATCGTCGATGAGTGAGATGCCAACCGTCTTTGATGTTTCGCCCGCGGCAAATGTCAGCGTGGTCGAAACGCTCTCAAAGTCGCACCGCGCAGAGGCGTTGCCATTGACGATACTACAAGCCTGCGAACCGGCGGAATCAATCGTAACGAAAGACACGGACGCCGCGTTGGACGTATCGCCGAGTCGAGTGACTGTGACGAGAGCCTGTGGATTACTTTCGCTGACGAGATACACGGGGGCGCTGAACTGAATCGTTGCCGGGTCTTCGGTAAGATTGAATGTCTGCTCGGCGATCGTCATTGATCCGGTCCGGGAAAAACTCAATGGATTAGGCGCGACTGAATAAGTCACCGTGCCGTTGGTGGTCCCGCTGGCGCCGCCATTGATAGTTATCCATGGGGCGTTGCTGGTCGCCATCCAGGCGCAACCGCTTTGCGTTGTTAGGTTGATACTTGCGCCGCCCCCGTTCGCGCCGAAATTTTGACTGGTAGGAGCCAAGGCAAACGTACAAGTTGATCGAGGAGTGAAGACTGCGCTTTGCGCGTTAGTTAGGGTCTTCGGACTGATTTCAGATGTGAGCGAATCGATCACGTAGGCATCAGGTTCGGCGCCTGAAATTCCGACCACTGGAAACAGGTTTGTGTTGCCCGAGCCGTAACGCGTCGTGATCGTGCCGTTATTCTTCAATTCAATTTCGAAGTTGACCGGATCCCCGCCGGTACACACCTGGTTGACTTCATTACAAGGCACTCCTTGCCAACGAAAGATGATGGTCGAAGGATCCGGCGTCAAGACGTAGACGTCCGCGTCTGATCTAAACGATCGTTCCAGGGTCAGATCATCCCAGAGGCCGGAAATCATTTTGTTGAGCGAAAGATCCGCGACCGAGCTTGGCGCGTCGTCCGCATCGCCGTTACTGCGTTTCCCCGGAGTGGAAAAATACAAGTTACCGTTGGTCGAGATCGTCACTGTGCCATAAGCCTGACCAAAGAACGGGAACGAAAAGGGAAGACTGTAGTTCTCGAGATATCGATCGTCGAAAGTCAGTCCCAGCGGACTGCCTCCAGTTGAAAGAGCCGCCGGCGAATTCAACGCCAGCGTGTAAGGATCAGCCGCATTCAGAGGGACATTGACGGCGATCGTTGCGGGCGTTCCTTCGTTGCCGACATTGTCGAATTCGCGCACCCGAATGGTTCCCGCCAAATGCCGGTATGGAACGTTCACGTTTAGGCTCTGTGTTGTGCCCGATACGGCTGGGGCGACCGTCGTCAGAGGAATGACAGCGTTCGTTGTTTGATCGACGAAGCTTAGGTCATAGAGCGATGCCTGACCCGATGGGCCATCATCGCCCGAAGCGGTCCACGACAGGTTGATGCTGCGTCCATTTTGCGAAATCACCTGCAGGTTGGTAATAGTCCCGGGAGGTGTCGTGTCGCCCTCGTTCAATGCTTGCAGCGACTTGAATACATTTACCCGGCGGCCGCTCAGAGTTTTGCCTTGTAATGCAGGCAGGCTGTCGCCGTTGAATGACAGCAGCGCACGCAATTGACTCACGCTTAGGTTCGGATTCTGGGCGCACAGCAGCGCGGCCGCGCCAGTCACATGCGGCGCCGCCATCGAAGTGCCGCTAAGAAAGCCATATTGATTGTTCGGCAGCGTGCTGAAAATAATTGAGCCCGGCGCGCCCAGCATTACCGTTTGAGCGCCGAAGTTTGAAAAGCCGGCGAGCGTCTCGGCCGAGGTTGTGGCCGCCACCGATATCACATTTGGCAGCGCATAACCGGAAGGGTAGTGATGTTGAAGATCGCTGTTGGTCGCCTCGTTTCCCGCGGCCGCCACCAGCAAAACTCCCGCTTGGCCCATAGCGTTGATCGCATCGGCCGTTGCTTGCGCATAACCGCCGCCGCCGTAACTCGCATTGACTGCGCGAATATCTGCGCCTTTGGTGTGGCCTGAGCTGGCCCAAAGATCGCGCATCTGCTTCACATAGTTGAAGGCTTTGATGGTATCCGATTCGGCGCCGGTGTTCGTCGCTGCGGAAATGAAGCGCAGCGTCAGGAGACTCGTTTGCCAGTTGACTCCGGTGACGCCGATGCCGTTGTTGCCGACGGCGCCGATCGTTCCCGCGACGTGCGTGGCATGAAATTCGGCGGGAATCGCTCCTGTGTTGTCGCGAAAATCATAGCCGTGCAGATCGCCTGCGATCCCGGCAATTGATCCGGGACTGGGATTGGTCCACACGTTCGCTTGCAGATCTTCGTGATTGATATCGATGCCTTCATCGAGCACCGCGACGACGATGTTTCGGTTGCCCTGCGTTATGTCCCAGGCCTGTGGCGCGCCCATGCGGAACATTCCGTAAAGCTGAGCGAACTGCGGATCGTTGGGCGTCAGCTCTTCGTGAAGAATGTAGTTCGGTTCGGCATAGAGAACATCGTCGCGAGATTTCAACGAATCAATCGCTTGCAGCGTCTTGTCTGGCGCCATGCGCACGATCCGTAAACCTTCAACGAGATCAGATCCTTCAAATCGATCAACCGTGATCGCGATTTGTTCCGCGGGGTGCACGGTCAAATCTGACGCCGTCTTTGCCGCTGTTTCCTTTGCGGCGTTCAGCAACACTTGTCCTTCAACCGCCCGGTTCGGTTTGAATCGAACGAGGGCCTGACCGGGAACGAATTCGGGACGTTTCCGCTTCTCACTTGTGGCGATGTTCTGGGGAAGGTAGTTTTGGCGGGTCGCGCTCGATCGCGGCGGCAACAAAATTGCCGCCAGCAACATCAGTAGCAATAGACAACCGATAGCTAACGGCTTAGAAGTAAAACGGGGTGGGTTCATGCTGCGGAACTGGTGAAAGGCTTGCTTCGTGAACCCCCTTTTGATGCTGCCAAGGTCGCGCGGCGCTGGCTTTTGCGGCCAACAAATATACCGCAGTAATCGAGCGACGGAAAACGAAACGATTAATTGCCCGCGGCGTGTTAAGATTGTCGCCTCCAGACGCAGTTCTTCGCGTCAAGTAACTGACAGGGTTTTCGGATTGTAGCGAATGACCGCAAGACGGATCAGCGCCATCCTTTCTCTGCTCGCTTTTCTAGGGGCAACTGTTCCCGTATGCGCCTACACCCTTCGATATCGCGATGCTTCGGGAATTGTCGCGCGTCGCTGGCTGACGCGACCGATCATCGTGGCATTTTCAACTTCACTCAATTCGCCACCTGCAAACATAAAAGAAGGAAGTGATGTAATCGGAGCCGCGCGCCGCGCTTTTCAGCACTGGGCCGCCGCCGCTGACGTTCAATTTTTTGAAACGACTTCTTCGGTGCAGACAATTAGTTCGCAGCACGCCGGCGATCGAATCAACCTGATTACGGTGTCGAGCGAGAACGCCGCCGCGTTCGGCTCGTACGAAAACCCGGGACGAACTCGCGTCTTCTATGATTCCGGCGGCGCGATCACCGAGGCCGACATTGCTTTGAATCCGAACGTGTCTTTTTCCAGCGACGGCACGCCCGGCACATACGATCTCGAATCCACGTTTACGCATGAAGTCGGTCACCTATTAGGGCTCGAGCATTCGGCGATCCTGGGCGCGACAATGCAACCGCGCCAGGCGATGAACGGATTGTTCGGTCTGCCGGCATTCACGCAAAGAACTTTGTCGGAAGACGACATCGCGGGCGCGCGCTCGCTTTACGGATCGCGAGTGGGCACTGGATCGATCTTCGGCCGTTTGGTGGCGAGCTCCGTGGGCGGCCAATCGCAGAGAGTTTTTGGCGGCCACGTCTTTGCCGAAGATGCGCTGACGGGCAGAGTCGTCGCCGGCAACGTAACGCTGGCCTCGGGCGACTACCGCATCGACGGGCTCGAGCCGGGAAACTATCGCGTGATTGGCCAGAGCCTGGATGGTCCGGTCGAAGCCGACGAGATTGCGAGCGCGAACGGATCCTATTCAGGATTGTTAGATACGTCGCCGCCGTTTCGCAGTCGCATTGCGTCTCGATCTTCATCGCAATCTATCGCGGTCACCGCGGACGCGGCCACCTCGCTCGGGTTTTTCGTTTCTTCCAATCCAGCGCCGGCGATCAGGCCGCGCCTGCTCGGGATGAACGGCGAGCTGTCGACGGTTGCGCTGCCTTTGAAACCTGGCAAAACGTTCACGATTTACGTTGCCGGCGAAGGCGTCGACGAGATTCCTGTGAACGGCGTCTCCTCAACCTCGCCCTTCATTCAAGTCAATCCCGATACGGTGACGGGCGAGGAATTCGACGCGCCTTATCCGGTGATTAGTTTCCAAATCACAGTCGCGCGCGAGACTCTGCCTGGCGAATACAGTATTGTCCTGCAGTCGAGCGATGGAGAGTTTGTTTACCTTGTAGGCGCGTTGACCATCGATTCTAATTAAACTCTTTTGGAGCTTTAGTACTCGATCGTCTCTCCTCTAACAATCTCAGAATCACCGATCCTGTTTAGCTAAGATTGAGAAAACTATTAACTTGGGGCGTCTTGAGGCGTATGGTGCGCGTGTTTTCGACGAGGCATAGCTAGCCCACGAGCTGCGACCCGCGCGCAACCGCGCTTTAGCTTCCACATCAACCGCATTCCCGAAAGGCGTTGCTCCATGCGTTTAAGCTCCAGCGTAAGGTGCTCAAGCGGCGAGCGAATTGGCTCTCTCCTGCTCGCGGCATTTTTGGCAACTCTTATTTGGTCGCTTCATTCAAGCGCTTCAAGATCCGATACTATTTTCAATCGACCTGAGAGTTCGAATTATTCCGGCGGGCTGCCAACACCTATAGATAGCCCCACCCCCTGCTGTAACGACAAACCGCACTTGTTGATTGGTACTTACTATGATGTCAAGAATGGACTGACCGCGAAGCTCTTGCTCAACAATAAAGGGCCTGACCCGCTTACCGCGAGCCCAACTCTTTTCAGCATGTCCGGTCAGACGTTATTCTCAACTACTCGTCCATTTGTAGCGCTATCGTCGCAGCAAGGTGTTGGCGAATTGATGTGTGGCGCGATTAATCCGAACGTTACAAAAGCATCACGTTTTAGGCGGCGTTTGATAAGCCGTGATCCTGAATGAGTTAGCCGAGGTTCAGTTAAGAGAGGATCGGTAGCGATGAAGAAACTTGTTGTAATTTCCTCAATCTCACTTGCAATGTTCGTCATGATAATTTCTGCTCGATCCGTCGATACGCAGAGGAAAACCATGAGTCATTCAGAATGGGTGGCACAAAGTCTTGCCGAGATCCAAACAATAAAAGTTGGCATGACAAGAAAAGAGCTCCTAAAATTATTTACAGTTGAGGGCGGCATTTCCACCAGAACCTCAAGAACATTCGTTTTTCGCGAATGTCCGTACATTAAAGTAGATGTAGGATTCGAGCCCATCGGCCTGCCCGCCGATAAGTTGAAGGAAAACATGGAGGATAGAATCACCAGAATATCCAAACCATATTTGGCGCGGTCGGTGATCGACTGACATTGAATGCGGGATCAGGCGTCCCTCAGAATTGAGTCTTCGAGTCGATTATTCAGCAAACTGCGTTTTCTCGCCCAGCGAATGATGCGGTTCTCCTTTCTCGTTAAGCTTTGCTACTAAAACTTGCCTTAATCCTCTCTCGGCGTTAACATGCAGCCGTCCAAAAACAGACTTTCATTTTTAACCGGGGATGGAAACCCCGATGGCTTTATCTTTAACCTTCATGCGAAGAGCTTAGTGAAAGCCGGAGGTTTCGTGATGGTTGACTTCCTTCTGTCAATTGTAGGTCTGGCCGCGGTAGGTGGTGCGATTTATGTATTTTTCTTCCGGTTCATCGGCCAAAACGGACATTGGATGTGGGACGGTATACTTTCCGTCGTTCTGGCGATTGTCTTTTGCGTCTGCGCGCTGATGCTTTTTCTGCGCCACGTGAACAAGGAAGAAGAAATTCACATCACCCAGTAGAATGATTTGCAAGGACTACTGCTCGACTTCCCTGACAGGTCGGGACTTGCGACAGAGCTGCTGTAGAGAAAGAGTGTTCTTGCCGGTGCGATTGTCTTTATCTGGGACCGGCAGTGAAAGTTTGATCGAGCGACGCCGTTTGCGCCTTGCGGTCATCGCCCTGCGCAGACGGCGTTTTGGCTTTGCGCAAGTTCGCGAACATTTGATTCGTTGGTTCGCCGTATCTCAAACAACATTTTAAGGAGTAGCCACAAAGATGGTGTCGCTCGCAACCTTATTGTTCATGCAGACCGGAGTGACCGCCAAGCAGCCCTCGTATTTTGCGGCGGTGCTGATCGGATCGTTAATCCTGGGCGGACTTGGTTGGCTGATTGCCTCGGTGCTGGGATTTGCGCGTGCGCGCGCATTTGGAGCTTCGACGCGCTGGTTTAGCTTTGCGGCAGTTTGTCTGCTGATCTATCACATTCAATTTATTCTGTTGGGGTTCGTTGCGGTGATGGGCGCGCAACAAAACGATTTTGATTCAGTGCTGGGCTTTGGAGCGTTCTTCAACGTGTTCGTGGTGCTCGGGGCCTTTTGCGCGATAATGGGTTTTGTGCGATTGACGAATCCTCGTTAAGTTGGTGTGCACGTCCAGGGCGTGCGACCGAAGATCCATGGATCGAAAGCGATTGTTTTTGGCCGCGCTGGCATTCATTGCGGGCGCGGCAGTTTTATTTCTGATTTCCAGTTGGCGCGGTAGTGCTCGTCGCGCCCGGCCTGGATTTGTGCAGACCGAGAATGGCCGATTCGTAATCGACGGGCGGCCGTTTCGCTTCGTGGGCGCGAACGTGTCGGTGATGTATCGGGATGACGATCGCGCACGCATGCCTGAGACCCTGCGACAGGCTGCGCGCGTCGGAATCAAAGTCGTGCGAGTGTGGGCTTCGGGTGAAGGCGGACCAAACGACGTCAAGCCGATCACCGATTTCAATGACTGGCCGCGCACGCATTCATTCCGAAACAAACCAAACGAATGGAACGAAGCTGAATTCGTCTTTCTCGATCAAGTTCTCGCTGAAGCCGCGCGCAACAATCTGCGCGTGCAGCTTTGCCTGGTGAACTGGTGGCGTGACACGGGCGGCGTGACTCAGTACTTGCGCTGGGCCGGGATCAATGACGCAGATGATGACAAGTATCCGTCCGGCATCAACAACGAAAAAGCTATGCAGTTCTACACCAACGGAACTGCGCGCCAACTTTATCGCGAACACTTACAGAAAATTGTTACGCGGCGCAACAGCGTCACCGGAGTTCTGTATCGCGACGATCCGAACATCTTTGGCTACGAGTTAATAAATGAAGCACAGTGCGTGACCGGGCTTTGGGGAGAACGGCGATCGTGGTTCAAAGAGATGAGCGATTATCTGAAGTTACTCGATCCCGATCATCTGATCGCGCCGGGCGATTGGGGGTATCGCACGGCGGCTGAGCGCCGCGAATGGCTCGCCGATCACACTTTGCCGAGCATCGACTACTGCGATGTCCACAATTATCCACGCATGGATCACGACGTCTTCGTCGATTCTCCGAAGGCGCTGGGCGAATTTATTGCGAACCGAGTGGCCGCGGCTTACTCAATCAAAAAGCCGCTTGTGTTCGGCGAATTTGGCATGGGCACTGAAGGCTACAAAGGCTTCAGTCAGATCGATTGGTATCGCGGCTATTTCGACACGGCGGAGCGTGAAGGGGCGGCCGGCGCAATGTTCTGGATTATCACTCCCGATCCACAGCGAGGTTACAGCGTAACTTATTCATCTTCGCGCGATGCGGCCTTACTGTCGGAAGTTACCGGCGCGTCGAATCTATTTCATTCGTTAGTTAATGCTTCTCCGCCGCCCGCGCTAACCGACGCGGGAAAGAATTTGATTCCGCGGCAGTTCGTGTTCGATCGATCGCCGAGCGATGCGGCGCTCCAGCCGCAGATTATTTTTCAGAATGACAGGACGATTCTCTATCGGTTCACGCCAAACACGGTTGTGCGTGGACGCTTCGAAAAGCTGGGCGGAGGGGACGGCTATGTCTGGGGAGCGGGCGCCGGCTTCTTTGAATACGTGGTGCCCGAGCGAAAAGAGCGTCGCAAAGTTGGAGCGATCGTGGTGCGCGCGCACATTCAGCCGGTGCTGCCGACGGACGCGAAAACCGATTGGGTGCGCACGCGCGTGACTTTGTTTGTGAACGGAACCGACTGCGGCTCGCGTCTGATCCCTTGGGAAGATCCGAAAGCACCTTTAATTCAGGAATGGAAGATTGATTCGTGGTCTCCGCGTCTGCGCGCCGCGCGGGGAAAATCTCTGGCGATTCGCTTTGAGGTGACGCCGGAAGCAGACTGGCTTTATGGAGTTAACATTTCGAATTGGCCCGTCGGTTATGAATCGCACGATGCCGCGCCGGTGGAGGTTGAGATTAGGTGAGAGTCAGAAGCCCGACCGTAAGGGAGGGCAACTCTCGTAATCGATAGCCGAGTGGTTGCGTGCGTGGCCCTTCCTGGCGGTTGGGCTTCTGACCCGCTACTTCATTCCATAAAGCTTCGCCGCATTATCATGCAGAACCATCCGCGCTAACTCCATCGCCCGCGCCCGATCAATCTCGCCATCGTTCATCATTCCTGTAAGAGCCAGCGCCAAAGCTTGCCGCGCCGTTGTATTAGATAGCCACGCGACTTCGCCCCAATCGACTTCCGGTCCAAACGAGAAGGCGTCGGTGCCGAACAGGATCTTGTCCGGATAGAACTCCATCCAGTTGCGCAGGGTCTCACTCAACTCGCGCGGATAGGTGAAGAAAGTTTGTGCCGAGAAGTCTGCGTATACGTTCGGCTTGCTCATCAGCGATCCCATTTCTTTGGTAAAAGGATAGCCGCCGTGGACGACCACGAAGTTCGTCTTGCGCAAGCTTGGATCGTTGAATGCAGTTTCCATGAGTAGAGGGTTGCTGCCGCTCTGGCGATAGAATCCGCCGGCGCCTTCGATGCAGTGGATGTGTACCGCGAGACCCAGCCGCCCCGCCTCGCGAGCGATGTAGAAGAAAAGAAAATCCTGGAGAGCTTTGTAATCGCGCGGCTGAGGTTCGCCGCCGCGAACGTAACGCGCGTAAGTCGCGCGTGCGACTGTTTCGTTGGGATCGTCGAAGTCGAGCTTGCGCAAATAAGCAGCTTCGTACTTGATCGCGACCGCGCCGTTTTTCTTCTGGCGTTCGAGTGTCGGTGTGACAACTTGTTTGAGATAGGCATCCAGCGACACCGGCATCGCGCGCAGATTCAGATCCGAGAGATATCGCTTCAACAGTTTCTCTTCCGCCGGATAGAAGCCTTTGTAGTCTTGATTGAATCTCTTTGCGGCTTCATTGCTCAGTGGAAAAATCAGCGCATCGTCGAACGGAACCCAGACGAATCTCGGCGACGTCAAACCGCGGCCCATTGCCACGCGGTTCGCAAACATTGTTTCGATGTTTAGCTGATCCAAAATCCACGCAGGCGTGCGATCGCCGTTCTGCTTGAGAACGTTTTGCTTGGCCGCCATCAGCTCGCGCACGTGCGCTTCGCTCATGTCGTTGTGCGAATAGCGATAGAGATCCTGCCACGCGCGAATGAATTCGGGGTTCGTCGGAGCGAGGCGCACCGGTAGCGGAAAGGGCGTGATTACATCGAGTGGCAGTGCATCGAATTCCGTGTCGGCCTGCTCGCCTTCAGCGACGTACTTCACCGGATGCGCGTGATTATCGATCGCTTTGATCTTGTTGATTTCGTTGAGGAGATCGCGATCGATTCCTGTCTGCGGAATGACCGTTGTTGCACCAAAAGTCAAAAGCAATACCAGTAAGACGGGCAACTTTCTCATGTTTGATCCTCTATTAGGCGTTGAGCAATCTGATTGGACCCGAGTTTAGTATTAATGAGTCTGATCATCGAACCGCGAAGCGGTTTCGGCCTACAGCCCGACGTTGCCGAAGGCTACGTCGGGTTACGACGATTGATGACGATGCAACCCTGACAGGGTTGCGACGCGAAGTTTTACGTTAACCCAAGGTAGCCGCTTGCGCGGCAACCTTGGGCTCTGTGCCATGAACCGCTTCGCGGTTCGAATCCCGTATGAGTGTGACTGTTTTCAATTTGAGAGACCAGAAGGCACCCATATCACTGACATGAACTCTGATCCTTTCCGGCATCGACCCGTGTAATTCGTCCTTCGACTTTTGGAGCGATCGCGGCCACGGAAGCAATCGCCTTTTGCAGCACATCGGATTCAGACGGGCCCTGGTCAGCAGTAATGAGTTGCTTCAAGCCCTTGAACATCGTGTAGCCATCACCGCCGTCAATGGCGAGGTAACTGCTCGTAGACAGTGTGTAGGTCGCTTTGTCGTCGAGCGGCTTTCCATTCACGGTCACACTCGTCAAGCGCGCGCCAGGTTTGCGACTTGCGTCGTATGAAAAGTGAATTCCGGAGACTTGCGGGAACCGGCCGGGTTGCTCTTCGACGCCGATACTCGCCACGCCATATTCCAATACTGAACGCAGCACCGCGCCGCTGATCTGAAGCTTCACCAGTTTATTATTGAAGGGCAACATCGAGAGCACGTCGCGTTTAGTCAGCACGCCCGGCTCGATCGTCGTGTCGGCGCGAATCGAGCCGCCGTTGACCAGAGCGACATCCGAACCTGTCGCGTTGCGATAAGTATCAGCGATTAAGTCGGCCATGTTCGTTTCACGCGTGCGCACGTCAGCGCTCCTGATACCGAGTTCGACGTCGGTACGGCCGATAACCTGTTCGAGACTCTTCAGCAGCGGCCCGTATTTTTCGTTGAGCGGCGCGAAGGCAGCATCCTCCTTCACTTCATCGGTGACCGGAATCACTTGCCAGTCGATACTTTCGATCTTGCCGGTCGCTTTGGAGATATTCAGATCGATGCGTCCGAGTTCGCGCGCGTCCGCGGTCATCTTAAAAATCGGCGCGTGTCCCGACATCGACTCAAGCAGAGTGTGTTCGTGACCGCCGATGATCACATCGACGCCCGAGCAGCGCGCCAGTTGCTTGTCGTCACTCATCGCCAGGTGTGTCAGCGCCACGATCACTTTCGCGCCTTCGGCTCGGATTTTGGGAACGACGCGCTTCGCGGCAGCGCAGGGATCGCCGATGTCTACGTTTGGACCGGGCCGGGAAGTTTTGAGAGTTTCCTGCAGCACGATGCCAAAGATTCCGATTTTCACGCCATCGAATTCGCGAATGATGAATTCCGGCGTGCCGCCAAACAGTTTGCCGGTGGTCTTGTCCACGACATTCGCCGCGAGCCACTTGAATTTCGATTCCGCCATCCGTTGTCGCAACACATCCGGTCCAAAATCGAATTCGTGGTTGCCGAAGGTGGCGTAGTCCAGGCCGATCGCGTTCCAGGCCTCGATCATCTGGCTGCCTTTGTAGGTGTTCGATTCGATCGACGGCGAGATCGTGTCGCCCGCCAACAGAAAAATCGTATGGGGCGATTCGGCCATCACTTGTTTGCGCAAGGTGAGCACGCGTCCGAGTCCGCCGCGCTTGCCGCCATCGACCGGCGCGAATTGATAGACGTCGTTAACCTGTAAAAGCGTCACGCGAACCGGGCAGTCGCGTTGCTGCTGCGCGTTTATTTCGACCGAGTTGAGCGACGCGGCTGAGATTGCCGCGACGACAAAGAAAAGCGCGGCTATCGAGATTCGCCGCAAACGGGCATGTTTGAAAGTCATTTTGAGAGACCTTTCGGGTGCGGTACGCATCTAAGACCGGAATCCGTGGATTGAAACGATTGGATTATACTTGAGACGAAGAAGTGTACGACAAACTTTAGTTTGTCGTTCAGAGAGCGCGACAAGCTAAAGGTTGTCGTACACGAACAATTATGGCTTTTAACGAGACTGTTTTCGTCACAGGGTTTCCCGGCTTCCTGGCGACTCGTTTAGTGAAGCGACTCGCGAGCGAAGGCGCGCGATTCATTCTGCTGACGCAGTCTTCGTTCCTCGAGGCGGCGCGGAGAGCTTCCGCACAAATCGCGGCTGAAACCGGATCAAAGGCTGAGAACTTTCAGATCGTCGAAGGTGACATCACCCATCCCGATCTGGGAATGTCAGCCGCCGATTTGGATCGAGCGCGCCAGGAAACGACCACCATTTTCCATCTCGCGGCGATTTACGATCTCGCTGTTGATTGCTATGTCGCCTCACACGTTAATGTGGAAGGCACGCTCAACGTGACAACGTTCGCAAAATCCATTCGGGACTTGCGACGCTATCATCACATCTCGACCTGCTATGTGGCGGGCAAGCGCGAAGGATTGATCAAAGAAACCGAGCTGCATCACGACAGAGGTTTTCGCAACCACTACGAAGAGACAAAGTACCTCGCCGAATTGGAGGTCGATGCACTGAAGTCTGAATTGCCGATCACGATTCATCGCCCGGCGGTCGTGTGCGGCGATTCGCGCACAGGCGAAACGGCGAAATATGACGGCGTCTATTACTTGATTCATTACCTGCGCCGATGGCCCGGCGGCCTGACGCTTTTGAACATCGGCAATCGCGACGTCTGCTTGAATCTTGTACCCGTCGATTTCGTGATCGAGTCAATCGTGGCGCTGGCGCAGGACGAGCGCGCGGTCGGCGCCACCGTGCAGTTGGCTGATCCCGCGCCGCTGACCACTAGACAGTTATTCGACGCGATCTCAAAAGTAATCGGCGGGCGTGATTCGCTGGCCACGGTTCCGGCGCGATTCGTGTATCCGGTATTGATGTTGCCGTTCGCGCCCCGGGTAACGGGGCTGCCGCACTCAGCGGTGCCGTACTTTTTTCTTGAGCAAACCTACGACACGACGGTCTCGCGCGCGTTGTTAGAGCCGCACGGCATTCGCTGTCCAAAATTTCCGGATTATGTAGAGGCGTTGGTGAATTTCGTGGCAGAGAATCCGACGCTGTAACGGAGTCGGTCAGTTCGTCTTCCGATTGGCTCAAGAGTCCGCAAAGCGGACGACCGAAAATAGCCCAGCGATTTATCGCTGGGTAAGTCGAATACGAAAAGCTGTCGAGTCCGCGAAGCGGACGGCAGAAGCGTATTGGGTGAAGCAGACAAGAAAATATGCCAGGGAGATTAGGAGACGATGCGATTCGATTTGGAGGACACCAGTTGACGGGTCTGTCGCCCGTTTCACGGGCTCGTGAATTCATCGCGATGTTCATTTCCCAGTCCGGATGGATCGGGACTGGGCTACTTCCGGTCGTCCGCTGCGCGGACTAAGTCACGGAGCCAATCTTTCAATCGACCAACTTCCATCACTTTGTTTCGTGTATCGCATCCGATCGTGAAGACGGTTCTCGCGTCCTTGCCAAAACTCGATCACTTCAGGCTTGACGCGATAACCACCCCAATGTGGTGGGCGCGGAACGTTGTCGGCAAACTTTGAATCGAATTCTTCGAATCGTTTTTCCAGTTCAGTGCGACTTGCGATCGGCTGGCTTTGATTTGATGCCCACGCGCCGGTCTTGCTGCCCAAAGGTCTTGAATGAAAATATTGATCCGACTCTTCCGCTGAGACTTTTTCGACCGGGCCTTCGATGCGCACCTGCCGCCAAAGTTGCGGCCAGTAAAAAAGCAAACACGCGCGCGGGTTCTCGCTCAGCTCTTCGCCCTTGCGACTGTTGTAGTTCGTGTAGAAAACAAACCCGTCGTCGTCAAAGCTCTTCATCAACACGATGCGCGCGCAGGGCAATCCATCTTTCGTCGAGGTGGCGAGCGTCATCGAGATCGAATCCTGCTCGTTAACGCCGGCGGCGGGCAATTCCTGAAACCACTTTTCGAATTGCTTTATGGGATTACGGTCAACGTCTGATTTGTTGAGGGCGGGAATTTCCATTATCGAATCGGGGATGCAGTCGACTTTAAACTCCGGCGTCTTCCTTCTTCTTGGTCCACATGCCCGCGATCTGCTGGGCTTCGGCGTAAGTTAGATTGTCATAGATGTCCTCGTGCTTCTTCACCACGCCGTTTTCTAATTCGGCCACTTCCCAATCGGGCGCTTCGGGATCGGTGCCCGCACGACCCTCTGACACGCGAATTTCCCAGCTCAGGTTTACGTTCTCTTCTGCGATTTCTTCCATTGGTCTTATGCCTTTTCTAAGTCTTGAATTGAACAACAAGATAATAAACCAGATTGGCTTAGGAAGTCCTGCGCAGATCGATGACGATGGCTGACTCAGCAGAATTCGCTCCGTCAAGGTATTATCAACGTTCGTTTCGTCATGGCCAATTTAGGAAAATCAGGACTGCCACTCGTGGCAATCGTCGGCCGCCCAAACGTCGGCAAGTCGACCCTGTTCAATCGTCTGATTGGTGAACGGCGATCGATCGTCGGTGACGAGCCGGGCATTACCCGCGATCGAATCTACGGCGAGTCAGACTGGAACGATGTTCGATTCGCGTTGGTTGATACCGGTGGCATCGTTCCCGATGATGAAGCAATCATTCCCGCGAATATTTTGAAACAGGCAGGCTTTGCGATTGATGAAGCCCAAGCCATCGTTTGGGTCGTCGATGCACGCAAAGGCGTGACGCCGTTGGATCAAGAGTTGGCGCGCTTGCTGCGCGGCACAGGCAAGCGAGTTCTGGTCGCCGCGAACAAAGCTGACGCGGTGAATTGGGAGAGCGATGCCGGCGAATTCTTTTCGTTTGGATTCGATGACGTGTTTGGGACTTCGGCAGAACACGGAAATGGCATCGGCGAGATGCTGGACGTGCTGGTGAGTGGCCTGCGACGCACGTCAGTACCGCCTGCGTTAGCGGGCGGGTTGATCAGCCCCGGCAAGGATGCCGGTGAACCGCAGGCAAGGATGCCTGCGCTCCGCGAACTCAATCTCGCTATCGTTGGACGTCCGAACGTCGGCAAGTCGTCTTTGCTAAATCGCCTGCTCGGTGAAGAGCGCGCAATTGTCTCGCCGGTGGCCGGAACGACACGCGATTCGGTTGACACGCTGCTCGAGACTCCGGGACAAAGCTTTCGCTTGATCGACACAGCGGGCATTCGACGGAAAGGCAAGACTCTGGAGATGGCTGAGAAACTTTCCGTCATCATGGCGCGCAAAAGTTTGCAGCGCGCCGACGTGGCGATCGTTGTGCTCGATGCGGAAGAGGGCATTGCCGCGCTCGATGCGGCGATCGCGGGATACGCGGTCGAAGCTGGATGTTCGATCATTCTGGCGTTGAATAAATGGGACGCGCTGGAAGACAAGAAGACCGGAACACCGGCGGCCTTCGAACGCAAAGTGCGCGAGCAGATGAAGTTTCTGAGTTGGGGTGAAGTCGTCACAACTTCGGCGCTGAGCGGCCAGCGGGTGCAGAAGCTCTTGCCGCTCGCAGTTCGGGCCAACAAGGCGCGCAGTCTGCGAATTCCAACCTCGCGTCTGAATGAATTCTTTGAAAGAGAGATTCGACAAAAGTCGGGTATTACTCCGGCCAAGACACACGGAGGATCGCGCTTGCACGTGCAATACATCACGCAGATTGGCATCCGCCCGCCGACGTTTGTGGTGTTCACGTCGGGAGGTAAGGCAGGTTTGCATTTTTCTTTCTTGCGCCACCTGGAGAATCGTCTGCGCGAAGAATTCGATTTTTTTGCCACGCCGATCAGGATCGTGGAGCGGCATAAATCCAGAACGAGACGATATGCAAAGTAGACTAACCGCAGAGGACACAGAGGAATCTGTAGAGGTAAATCCTCGCGTCCCCCCGGCGCACTCTGCGGTTCCAAATGAAGGAATGAATCCCTTCAACTTCGAAGTTAATGCCACCGAGGGTGAGGCTCGCTCCGCCACGCTCACCACTCGTCGCGGCGTGATCGAAACGCCGGTGTTCATGCCGGTCGGCACCGCCGGAACGGTGAAGGGGATTCGTTTCGAAGAACTCGAATCGCCGGATCTCGATGCGCGAATCATCCTCGGCAACACATATCACCTGTGGCTGCGACCGGGAATTGAAACGATCAAAGCGTGTGGCGGTCTTCACAAATTCATCGGTTGGGATCGGGCGATGCTCACTGACTCTGGCGGGTTTCAAGTCTGGAGTCTCGGCGCGCTGCGGAAGATCACCGAAGAAGGAACTGAGTTTCGTTCGCACGTCGATGGTTCTTTGTGTTTTCTCTCTCCCGAAATTTCGATGGAAGTTCAGTCGGGGCTCGGCGCAGAAATAGCGATGGCCTTCGACGAGTGTGCGCCCGGAGAAGCAACTCATGATGAAGCGCGACGGAGCATGGAGCTGACGCTGCGTTGGGCGCAGCGATCGAAAGAGGCACATGTAGCGCAAATTGCTAATTTGCGTTCTTCGGCTTCTCAATCCGAGCCAATGCAAATTAACAATTTGCGCCACAGGCAGGCGCTCTTCGGAATCGTTCAGGGCGCGTCGCATCTCGATCTTCGGCGCGAGAGTCTCGATCGTACAGTTGAAATCGGCTTTGACGGTTACGCGATCGGCGGGCTCAGCGTGGGTGAAGAGAAGCACGTGATGATGGATGTAATCGAAGAGGTCGCGCCGCGGATGCCGGCCGACAAACCAAGATATTTAATGGGCGTCGGCACGCCTGAAGATTTGATTGAGGCCGTCGCGCGCGGCATCGATATGTTTGATTGCGTGCTGCCGACCCGTAATGGTCGCAACGGCCAGGCTTTCACTTCGCGCGGCAAGCTCAACATCAAGAATGCCCGGTATGCGACGGATCAGAACCCTCTCGACCAGGCATGCAACTGCTCGGTTTGTCGCCGTCATTCGCGGGCCTACGTTCGGCATCTCTATCAATCGGGCGAGATGCTCGCCAGCATCCTTCTGACCCATCACAATCTGGCGTTCTTCCTTGACACCATGAATCGTGTCAGGCAAGCTATCCGTTCCGATCAATTCGCCCATTTTCGGCGCGAGTACACTGAGCAACTGAACTCCGGATTGGAAGCTTAATTCGCGTTTCTGCGACGCGTCTTCTAAACAGCAGCCGGTATTATTCGGACTGAAGGATCCTAGATTGACAGCACATTTATTTCTCTTCCAGGGCGGCGCGGGTGGTTTCGGGTTCCTCATCCCGATGATTCTGGTGTTCGGCGTTTTTTATCTCCTGCTAATCAGGCCGCAACAAAGAAAGCAAAGACAACTGCAGGAAACGATCTCGCAACTGAAAGCCGGTGACAAAGTTGTTACGACCGGCGGAATCGTTGGGGTAATTACCGCCGTTCGCGATACGAGTTTCTTAATCAGAAGCGCGGAAAAAACCATCTTGGAAATTGCGCGCACGGCAGTTGCCGGAGTCGATGCGGAAGAGAAGAAGTAGCCAGGTTTTATGAAGAAGCGAAATCTGCTCCAGCGGGCAATTATCATCGGCGTTGTTACGGTTGTGGGTTTTTATGTCGTGATCGGGCCTCACGGCCGGCGGCCACATTTTTATGATCTGAAGTGGTCAGGAATCAAAGCGAACCTCCAGAACAACATTCGTCTCGGTCTCGATCTTAAAGGCGGATCGCATCTGGTAATGCGCGTCAAGGTCGAGGACTACCTGAAGCGTCTGACGGAAGACAGTGCCGTTGCCGCACAGAATGCTGCAAAGGATGCGGGCTTCGACCTCAAGGAGGCGCACGCCGAAACGAGCGCCGGAAATTACCGCGTATTAATGACGATTGGCGACCCGTCAAAAGTAAATGCCGTTCGCGACGCCGTTCAGAAAAAAGTCGACATCAGCGATAACTTAGGCTGGTCATTCTCGTCTACGGGCGCGGTGCTGGCTTGGTCTTTGAATGGATCGACGCAACGAACGCTGGCAGAGTCGGCTACCGACCAGGCAATGAAAATCATCGACAGTCGCATCAATGCGGTTGGCGTCGCCGAGCCAACCCTGCAAAGACACGGCGGGCAGAACTCGCATGAGATCCTTTTGCAGATGCCGGGAATTCAGGATCCGGAGCACGTCAAACAATTGCTCGTCGGCCAATCCCATCTCGAATTAGTACACGTGATTAGTCCTGCGAGTCCCGCGCCCGCACAAACCTATTTCAGCAAAGAGGAAGCGCTCGCATCGCTCAACAGCGGTGGCAACGTCCCAGCGAATCGCCGGGTGCTGACTTATACCGAACGCACGGATTCGACCGCAACCGATGCTAATGCCAACGCGCCGAAGCCGCAAAAATGGGTTGTGGTTGAGTCGCCGGCGATTATTGACGGTATTGATTTGCGAACGGCAGCCGCGATTCCTGAACGAGCGGGCGGCGATAAGTATCAAATCACCTTTTCGTTGAAAAAGAGCGGCGCCGACAAGTTCGGCGCGTGGACGGGAGCGAACATCAACGAATACATGGGCGTGGTGCTCAACGATCAAGTGAAGTCGATCGCTTTCATCAAAGGGCAGATTTTTGATCAGGGCGAAATCACCGGAAACTTCACGAAAGAGCAAGGCGACGATCTTGCTTTGACGTTGCGCTCGGGTGCGTTGCCCGCGCCGATCGAATACACGGAAGAGCGAACAGTTGGACCAAGTTTAGGACAGGATTCAATCAGATCAGGCGTGCGCGCATCGTTGCTCGGATTGGCACTCGTCGTGTTCTTCATGCTCATTTACTATCGCGGCTCAGGGATCAACGCGATCATCGCGCTGCTGCTAAATATGGTGCTGATGCTCGCGGGATTAATAATGTTCGGGGCCACGCTGACGCTACCCGGCATTGCCGGTATTATTCTGACGATCGGTATGGCGGTCGATTCGAACGTGCTGATCTTTGAGCGTATCCGCGAAGAAATGCGATCCGGGAAGACAATTCCATCATCGATCGAGCAAGGTTTCGCGCACGCCTTCGTTACCATCATCGACACACACGTAACGACGATCGTTTCATCATTGTTTCTTTATGCATTTGGCGCCGGTCCGATTCGAGGGTTTGCGGTCACGCTGGTACTTGGTCTGCTGGTGAATTTATTCTCAGCAGTTTATGTGTCGCGTACGATTTTCATGTGGCTGCTCAGCCGCAAAGGTAGACGCGTCGAGTCGCTGAGCATCTAGGAAATAACGACTTTAGGTCCATGTTTCAATTATTTCACGAAATAAAGATTGACTGGCTCGGCAAGCGCCGGTTCTTCATCGGTATTTCCATCTTGCTGATGCTGGCCGGAATGGGCACCGCGCTTTATCGCCACAAATTCCATCCCAACGGTTCGGACGCCTTCAATCTGGGCGTGGATTTCAAAGGCGGCACGGTCGTCACTGCCAGGTTCAAGCAGCCGCCGACCGTAGAGACGCTGCGTGCGGCAATCAACGCCGCCGCTGTGCGCGATGCGGTTATCCAACCCGTCCTCGATAAACCCGGCATGTTTCTAATTAGGGTTCCTCACCAGGGAGCTGCTGAGGCTTCGACTGAGAACCAGGCCGGAGTCGACGCGGCCCGGGCCAACGTGCGGAAGGCCCTGAACAGCTTTGGCGCTGAAGCGGATCCCAAGCTGAGGCTCGAAGACGATCCTAAGGCGGCTTACAAGATCGAAGGCACCGACGCGGTCGGAGAAGTTGCGAGCAAACAGTTACGTACTCAGGCGATCGCTGTAACGGTGGCGGCGCTAATCGGAATGCTTCTCTTTATCGCGTTTCGATTCGAATGGACTTATGGCGCGGCTGCCGTCGTCGCGGTTTTTCACACCGTGCTTGTGACCCTTGGGCTTTTCTCTATCTTTCAAATTGAGATCAATTTGACTGTGATTGCGGCACTGCTGACGTTGGTCGGTTTCGACGTGAACGATTCGATCGTGATCTTTGACCGCATTCGCGAGAATCGAAAACTGTATCGCCGGATGAATCTTTACGACGTGACAAACCTCTCAATTAATCAAACCTTGTCACGGACCGTGATTACTTCCGGACTGGTTTTCCTGTCAGTTATTTCGCTGGTTTTGCTGGGCGGCGAAACCCTGCGGCCGTTTTCGTTAGCGCTGCTGATGGGCATTTTATTTGGTACTTACGACACGATCGCCGTTGCCGGTCCGTTGATGGTTTGGTGGGAAAGACGCGTTGAGGCTGGGAACCGCGCGGCCGCTGCGAGACAGCGCGAGGCCTCGCCGTCGAAGCGAAATTCAGCGCGCGCGAATCGTGGTTCGAGTGGCGTCGGCAAGCCGTCCAAGGCCGCGTGATCTTGGAACAAATCAGCATTCTTCGGAATCTAATTACTCGTGTTTTATTGGTTTGACAACGTACGGAACTGATCAGAGAGAAGAAATCTTTTCACTTGGTTTGTTCTTGACTTTGCAAGTAATTGCGGCATAGACTGCGTCCGTTGCTGGCCAATTGAATACGTTAGTTACGGTGCCCTTGCTCGCGAATGGGACGCAGCGGCATGTAGCGTCGAAGTGGCCAGTTTCTTTGTGTCTCGCAAAGCGGTTGGGCACGACGTGAACACGCAATCCGGCCGCTGATTCCTCTTCATGTTGCATTAATGGGTTCGATCGACGGTCTGATCGGACTCTAGTCGACCCAATTGGCGCCGAATTTGGGAGGACAGAAAGAATGTTTGAACACCTAGTTGAGTCAGGATCGCATACAGCAGATCTTAAGCGGAAGGGTGGGTTTCTGCTGGGATTCACCATCGCCTACGTGGTTCTGATTCTCGTGGGCGCGGTCGCGGGAATTATGCTGGCGACGGCCAATATTGATCAGCAGACGCTTGAGTTGACCGCATTGATTGCTCCGGTCCCGGTCCCGGTAGCGAACCAGCCAAAGCAGGAAGCCAAACCTGAAAAAGTTGAGCTCAGCAAGAACGTTGACGTTCGTCAGCAACTGATTGCCGACGTCAGTCGCGCCGACCTGGTGCCGAAAGAAATCTCGGCGAAGGCGAGCGACATTCCGCCAGTTCGCAAGGGCGTCGTAACGATGATCGGTTCAGGAAACTCGAATGCGGTCAGCCCGGTGGCGCCGGGAACGGGGACCGGTCAGTTCATTTCAGCGCCAACCAGAGTTGAAACCAACGACGAACCGCCACCGCCGCCGCCTGCACCCAAGCCGACTCCGCACGCTCCGATTTCTGGAGGCGTACTCAATGGTAAAGCCGTTCACCTGGTAACACCGCCGTATCCGGCGATTGCGCGCAGCGCGCACGCTTCGGGTGCTGTGCAGGTACAGGTGTTGATTGACGAGAATGGCAACGTGATCTCAGCGCATGCGATGTCTGGGCATCCGCTGTTGCAAGCCGCAGCGGTCGCCGCGGCGCGCGCTTCGAAATTCACGCCTACGAAACTCTCAGGACAGCCTGTGAAGGTCAACGGCGTAATCATCTACAACTTTGTAGCGCAGTGAGGCTTGAACGCGCTGGTCACCCAAAAGTGGCCAGCGCTTCGCATCTTAAGTGCCAGTCAGAAATATAGGAATCAAAAACTTTTTGGAGGAGTTATCGTGACTATTTTGACAACCATCCTGGGAACGAAAGCGATGGGCTTTCTCCTGTTTCTCTTGCAAACTCCGAGTCCGGCCGCCGGATCAACGACGGGCAATGAATTCACGATCACTGAAATGATCAAGAACATGGGCAGCGTCGCCATCACGGTGGTGATCATTCTGCTGATCATGTCTGTGTACTCGATCGCGATCATGGTCGAACGCTACCTGACGTACACTGCGGCGAAAAAGCAATCTCGCGAGTTTGCGCCGCGCGTTGCTCAGGCGCTGAAGAACAACCGCATCGAAGAAGCCATCAACATCAGCGACAAGCATCGCAAATCGCACTTGGCGATGGTGGTCAACAGCGGCCTCCAGGAGTTTCGCGCGCACGAGCAATCGTCCGAGATTTCCGGCGACGAGATCGAAGCCTCGAAGCGAGCCCTGCAGCGCGCTATCGCGATTAAGACCGCCGAATTTCGGCGAGGTCTGTCAGGCCTGGCGACGATTGGCTCAACGGCTCCGTTCGTCGGCCTGTTCGGTACGGTGTTCGGCATCATCAACGCGTTCCGCGGCATGAAGAACGCCGAAACGGCGGGTATCGCCGCGGTTGCGGGTGGTATTTCGGAAGCGTTGTTTACGACGGCACTAGGTCTGGTTGTCGCGGTGCCCGCGGTGTGGCTGTTTAACTACTTCACCGGTAAGGTGGATGGTTTTGTGGTTGAGATGGACAACTCAGCTTCCGAGCTGGTTGACTACTTCATCAAGAACCGCACCAAGCAGTTGAATCCATAACAGTCGCGCCAGACGATTTAGCAAAGGGAGCGTCACGGCTCCCTCGATCGCGCTTTTACGAAAAGGAGTTTTGAGTTATGGGAATGCAGGCAGGTGGCGGTGGCGGGCTGCAGTCAGAAATTAACGTCACGCCTATGGTCGATATCATGCTCGTGCTGCTGATCATCTTCATGGTGGTCACGCCGTTCCTGCAGCAGGGCATCACCGTCGCAATTCCGCGCGACCTGAGGAATCCGGACGAAGACCAGGCAATTAACAAAGAGAGTTCGGTCATCATCTCGGTTCCGAAGGATACCGAATACTATCTCGGCAAAAAGAAAGTAAATCTCGAAGACTTGAAGGCTGCAGTTGAGAAGGCGCTCGCCAACAAAAAGGAAGAAGACAAAATCGTCTACATCAAGAGCGGCATCGACGTGAGCTACGGCGAAGTCGTGAAGGTCATCAACGCTGTTCGTGAAAAAGGCGTCGATAAGATTGGCCTCGTCGCTGATAAGAAGAAGGGCAAGGCTGCGGCGGCTGCGCCTGCAACCTAATCGCTTTGAGATTATCCTAATCGCTTTGAGATTATCCGCCCGCCAAAAATGCGAGCGGTTCTGACAAATGAGGTAAGTTTATGGGAATGAGTGGTGGCGGCAATCGCGCCGTTCCTTATATCAACGTCACCCCGCTAATCGACGTACTGTTGGTGTTGCTGATCATCTTCATGGTCGTGACGCCGCTGAAACCGAGCCGGTTCAAGGCAGACATCCCGACGCAGCGTGATCCAAACGAGGATCTGAGTAAGCTGAAGCCGAATCCGCTGACGCTGGTGGTGTCCATCTCGACGGATCTGCAATTGAAGCTGAACCAGGATCCAATGGGATCGGTAAACGATCCGAGCGCGCTGGCGGCGAAGCTGCAACAGACTTTCCAGCAGCGCAAAGAGCAGCACGCATACAAAGTGGGAATGGAAACGGCAACGAACATTCCAGAGGATCAGCGAATCGAAAAAACCGTTTTCGTCAAAGCGCCCCGGGCACTTAAATACGGTGACGTCGTAAAAGTCATCGATGCGATCAAAGGCGCGGGCGCAAACCCCGTCGGCCTGCAGGTCGACGATCTGCCGTAGTAAAGCTTTGCGATTTTTCGCCCGTAGTTCTTCCGCCAGCAAGGCTTTCCTGTTTGCCGGAAAGCGCGGCGGTATCCTTATCTTAACGGAGCTAACAGAATGAGAGTCTCTCGGTCCAGGATCGTCTTGATAGCGATCCTGGCTTTGTTTGTCGCCGGGTTTTCCGGTTGCTCGCTCTTCAACAAGATCAGAGCCAAGAACGAGCTGAACGAAACAGCGAAGGCTTATAAAGAGGGTCGTTTCGAAGAAGCGGAAGCGCACGCCAAGCGAGCGCTCTATCTCGACCCTTCTAACAAGACCGCGCCAATTTTCATCGCCCGCGTCATTCACCAGCAGTACAAACCCGGCGTAGATGCGCCCGACAACATTCAGCGCGCGCGTGACGCGATAGAAGCCTACAAACGCGTGCTGCAAATGGATCCGAACAACGAAGAAGCTTACAAGGCGATTTCGGTTCTTTATTCGGCGATTAAGGACGATGACAACTTGCGCCGTTGGATTATGGCGCGCGCAGACGACAAGAGCCAGCCACCGGAAAAACGCGCCGAAGCCTACGCGATTCTCGCCGGCAAAGATTGGGACTGCTCTTACAAAGTCACCGAGCAGCCGGATATAAAAACCACCTCTACGGAAGGCGGCGGTGCCAAAGTCACTTACAAGAAACCAAAAGAGCAGAAAGACTTTGACGCGATTCAGAAGTGCGTAGTGCGCGGATTAGAAGAAGCGGAAACCGCAATCAAGATGGATCCGAACAACGAATCCGCCTGGTCCTACAAGACGAATCTTCTGCTCGAGGCAGCCAAGCAGGCGGAAATGGATGGTAAGGCAGATCAGAAGGCGCAATACGAAAAGCAGTCTGAAGTAGCCAACAAGCGCGCCGGTGCGCTTGCTGACGAGCGACGCAAGCGGGAAGAAGCTGCCGAAGCAGCCGCCGGCACGCCCACACCGTAAGCCTCAAGACAATCTCTCGCGTTTAGCGAGCTTTGAATAGGTGACGCAGACTTTTTCAGGTCGAGCGTCACCTATTGCTATAATGGCAGAGGTCAGAAGTCAGAGATCGGAGGTCACGTTTAGTTTCTGGCCTCTAACCTCTGAACTCTGACCTCTTCTTTCTTATGATTCGCATCGAAGAAATTTGCGAGAAAGTTCGCCGCAATCATCCGCAGGCTGATTTGAATCTGTTGCGGCGGGCGTACTTGTTTTCAGCGCGCGAGCACCGGGGTCAGAAGCGCGCGTCGGGCGAATCCTATCTCGTGCATCCTCTGGAAGTCGCCAACATTCTGGCCGACATGCGGCTCGACGCAGTCTCGGTTTCGACCGGTTTGCTGCACGACGTCGTCGAGGACACGCTTGCTGACACCGACACCATCCGCGAATATTTCGGCGAAGAAGTTGCGCACCTGGTCGAAGGCCTGACAAAGATCGCCCACATCAGCAGTGTCTCGCGTGAAGACCAGCAGGCAGAAAACGTTCGCAAGATGCTGCTGGCGATGATTGACGACGTGCGCGTCGTCCTGGTGAAGCTGGCCGATCGCTTGCACAACATGCGCACGCTCGAATTCCTGAGTCCGGACAAGCGGCGTCGCATCTCGCAGGAAACGATGGACATTTACGCGCCGATCGCCCACCGGCTCGGAATGGGAAAACTGCGCGGGGAACTCGAAGATTTAGCTTTCAAGAATCTTCACCCCGAAGACTATCGCGAAATCACGGCGCAACTTGAAAAGCGGCGTGCAGCGAACGAAGCATTTCTCAACGACATTACCGCAGACATCGAACAAAAGATGCGCGAAGCCGAAGTGCCAATCGTCCGCGTCGAAGGCCGCGTCAAACGTATTTATTCGATTTGGAAGAAGCTTAAGGCGCAGGAAATCGATCTCGATCAAGTCTACGATTTGGTCGCCGCCCGCGTGATTACTCCGAACGAAATTCGTCACTGTTATGGCGCGCTCGGCGTGGTTCACACCAGCTGGAAGCCCGTGCCCGGTCGCTTCAAAGACTGGATTGCTACGCCGCGCGACAATCTCTATCAGTCGCTGCACACCTCGGTAATCGGCCCGAAGGGCCAGCCTTTCGAAGTTCAAATTCGCACCGAACAGATGCATGTGATCGCCGAGGAGGGCGTGGCTGCGCACTGGAAATACAAGGAAGGCAAGCGCGGTCCGCGCGATGACGATGAGGCGTTAAAGGTCTTACGGTCGCTGGTCGAATGGACGCAGGAAGTAAAAGACTCGCGCGAATTCATCGACGCGCTGAAGCTTGATCTCTATCCGAAGGATGTCTATGCATTCACGCCGATGGGCAGAGTGATTCAGTTGCCGCGGGGCGCGACGACCGTTGATTTCGCTTACATGATTCACTCAGAGGTCGGCAACACCTGCACCGGGGCACGTGTCAACGGGCGCATGGTGCCGCTCCGGACGATGATTCAAAACGGCGACGTCGTCGAGATCATTCGCAGCCAGAACGCACACCCATCGCGCGATTGGCTTAACTTTGTGGCCACGTCGCGCGCGCGCAATCGCGTGCGCCACTGGGTCGCGGATCAACAGCGCGCCGAATCGATCGAGATTGGCCGCAAATTGTTCGAGAAAGAAGCCGGACGTTTTCAGCTTACCGTCAAGAAGATGCTCAGCGACAGCAATGGGGATCTGAAGCGAATTGCCGGAGAATACGGCTACGGACGTACCGACGATCTGTTAGCTGCGATGGGCTACGGCAAGATCGTCCCGCGCAACATCATCGCGAAATATCTCGGGCCGGAAAAATTCGAAGCGCTCGACAAGCAGAAGGAATCACGTTTGCGCACGGGCGTGCGCGCGGTCAAACGCCTGATCACGGGCGACGACGCGATCGTCGTTCGCGGTGTGGAAGATTTGATGGTGAACCGGGCGCGTTGCTGCAATCCGCTGCACGGCGAGCAAATTATTGGCTACATCACGCGCGGCAAAGGCGTCGCGGTGCACACCGCGCGTTGCAAGAACGTAAAGCAGTTGATGGTGAATCCCGAACGAATCGTGTCAGTTGAATGGGCTTCGAAACCTGAGAAGACTGCTTACGCGGTGAAGCTGCTGGCCAGAACCGAAAACCGTACCGGCATGATTGCCGGCATTACGGGCGCGATCTCTGATATGAAAACGGGAATTCGCGACGCGCGCGCATCAATCGGTCCCGATCAAAAGGGCCGGATCGAAGTCACCGTCGAAGTTTTTGACGTGAAGCACCTCGACAAGGTGATGAGTTCAATCAAGAACGTTTCCGGAGTGCTTGATGTGGAGCGTTTACAAGGCGCCGCGTGAAAAAAACAGTAGGCAGTTGGCAGGAAGCAGTAGGCAGAAAGCCAACCCCTCGTCTGGGTTCTGCTTCCTGCCTTCTGCTTAGTGCCTACTGTTTTCTGTTTCCTTCCGTATCATAAACTTCAATCTCTTCTGAAAACGTTTCGACCTGCTTGGTGACTTCGGCTCCGTCGCCAACGATGACGATGGCTGCGCGATCCGGAGTGACGTATTGCTGTGCGACGCGCTGAATGTCCTCGACAGTAACATCGTTCACGTTCTCTCGATACGTTTTCAGATAGTCGTCGGGCAAGTCGAACATCTGTATGTTTACTATCTGATCGATCAGCCCGTCCTGGGTTTCGATGCGAATGGGAAACACGCCGGTGAGATACGACTTGGCGTTGTTGATCTCGTCATCGGACACCGCATCATCGCGGATACGATTTAGCTCGTACAAAAACTCGCGTAGCGAATCACCGGTAACCGCAGTGCGGACTTCGGCGGTGGCCCGGAAGGTTCCCGCCAAACGCCGCGCGTCGAGGCTCGAATACGCGCCGTAGGTGTAGCCCTTGTGCTCGCGCAGATTCATGAACAGCCGTGAAGACGCGTTCGCTCCCAGAATCGTATGCATCAGCAGCATCGGAAAATAGTCGCTGCTCGTGCGAATGATTCCTTCGTTCGCAATGATGATGTTCGCTTGAGCCGAAGCCGGCCGATCTACCAAATAGATCGTGCGCGACGATCGGTGCGGCGGCGAAGGAAAAGCCGGATTTGCGGCCGCGTCCGACTTCCAATTCGCGAACAATTGCTCAACCTGTTTAAGGAGGGCATCCTGATCAAAGTCTCCAATAACGATCAGCGATGCATAGTTCGGAATAAAGCTCGCTTGCCGAAACGAAACCAAATCGTCGCGGGTCAGGGCGTCGAGCATTTCTTCCGTTGGCGATACGCGCGAGTAAGGATGCGGCCCGAACATTACCTGCGCCATTCGTTCCGACGCCAGAAAGTTCGGCTGCGCCCTTTGCTGAATCAGCATCTGTTTCGTGTTCTCCCGAGCGAGATCGATTTCGTTTTGCGGAAATGACGCGCGCAACGTTACATCCGCAACCAATTCGAGGATTTCGTCCGCGAAACCTGCTAAGCCTGAGGCAGCAATTGTGGTGAAATCTGAAGTCGACCCGACTGAGAGCGTTGCTCCCACGCGTTCAATCTCTTCCGCGATTTGTCGGCTGGTGCGCGTCTCTGTTCCCTCGGTCAAAAGGTGCGACAGCATGTCGCTCAACCCGGGAAGCCGTGGCGGATCGTTCGCATCGCCGGCACGAAACGCGAGCCGAAAACAGATCAACGGCAAGCGCTTGTCTTCGATAAAAGTTAACTGCAAGCCATTCGACAACGTCGTTTCGAACGGTTCGGGTAGATTGAGCGAACGCGGCGCCAAAGGCGGCGGCATCTCGCGGCGAAAGGTCTCAGTCTGCATTATGATTTTGCGGTTACCTGATCAATTCGATTCAATGGCCGGCAGGGGTGCGGTTGTTATCGGCGTTCCTCCCGGAGATTCGTCCGGCGGCGCAGGAATTTGCGGCAGTGGCGCGGTCGGCTGCTTGGGCTCGCCGGGCTCATGCGGCGCTGCGGGTGCAACTCCCTGGGGTGCGGGAACGATGTCGAGCAAAACGCGATTGTCAGTATTGAGGTAATCAGCCACCGCGTCGCGAATCTGATCGGCAGTGACATCCAGGAAGTTTTTTAAGTCGGTATTGAAAAGCTCGGGATCCTGATCGTAAAGCGTAAACTCAGCAAGCTGTTGGGCGCGAAACAGTGAAGACTGGCGGCTGCGAACCGCCGCATTGAAAAGATTGTTGCGCAACTTCTCCATCTCTTCGCTGCTTGGACCATCGGTAGCAAATTGTCGAATCTCTTCGAAAATCACTTCGCGAATTTGATTGCCCTCGCGATCCGGTTTGGGAATAACCACGATGAAGAGGCCGGACGGCCCACGCCGCTCGTCAATTCCTCCCTGAATTTGAACCACGGACTCTTCATCCTTAACCATTTTTTGGTAAAGGCGCGCGCTTTCGCCTTCGAATAACAAGTGACTCGCCAGCGACAGCGCATAGAAGTCGGATGATCGCCGCGGAGGAATCTTCCAGCCGAGCGCGAAAGCGGGCACCGGCGCCAGCTTGTCGAAAAAAATATCTTTGTTATGGGCGACTTCCTTTGGTTCGTCGACATTGACCGGCGGCGGTGGTGGTTGCGGTGGAATACTCACAAAATACTTTTCGATGAGCGATCGCGTCTCGCCTTGATCGAAGTCGCCGGCGATGGCCAGCACGGCGTTGTTCGGCGCGTAGTAAATGCGAAAGAACTCGCGGATGTCTTCGACCGTAGCCGCGTCCAGATCTTCCATCGATCCAATCGTCGAATGGGCATTTGCCGGATTCTTGAAACTCATTTCAAACAGCCGTAGAAAGCCGTTTACGTACGGCTGGTTGTCGTAACGCAGACGTTTTTCTTCCTTCACGGCTTCGCGTTGGTTGTCGAGATTCTCCTGTGTCACCGCCAACGAACGCATGCGATCGCTCTCCAGCCAGAGCGCGAGCGGCAACTGGTTCGCTGGGAGCGTTTCGAAATAGTTGGTGCGCTCGCTTGAAGTTGTGCCGTTCATGGTCCCGCCGGCGTTGGAAACGAATTGAAAATGCGCGGCCTTGGGAACGTTCTCCGAACCCTGGAACATCATGTGTTCGAACAGGTGCGCAAAGCCGGTGCGGCCCTCGCGTTCGTTACGCGAACCGACGTCGTAATAAACCGCCACGGACACAACGGGAACGGAATGGTCTTCGTTCAGAACCACTCGCAAGCCGTTACTTAAAGTGTATTGTTCTATAGGTGTGTGTGGAACGTGAAAAGTTTTCAGCACAATTCGCTCGATGTAAACCGCGCGTTGCGGCAGCTTGGACGATCGTTTAGGGGGAATTGAAAGAAAGATTCTAACGCGTTACTCGCTCTTTAACAAAGACGCTCCACTCTGCGGTTTCGATGCAGAATGGAGCGATTAAGTAAGAACCCCGCGCCGTTAGCGCGCGAGTTAATTTAGCTGGCTTTATTTTCGCCGACAAGTCCGCGCAACTCGGCGCGCAGCCGTTCGATTTCCGCGAGCTTCTGCTCGACGCGCTCGAACAGCGGTCCTTGAGTTCTAATGCCCTCATCGATCAGAAAAGCGGCGGCTTCGGCGCGCGTTCCGAAAACTCCGGACTGGACCAACTGACCAAGCTTGATCTGCGCGTCCGGCGAGACTTTCACTGCCAACATGTAATCGTCTTTAGCGGAAATGGCCCGTTCGATCGTGCGGCTGATGTCGCGGCCAATCGCCGAGAGTTGTTCGGGAATCCGCGCCGCCATGTCTCGCACAGACGAGCCGACGCCCGAGCGATCGCTGTTGTGCTCTGCTTCATCATGATGGACCAACAACTCGTCGTTGGCGTCTGAGCCGTTTGTTTGCGGTTCAAAAGGTGTGCTCATCGAATATGCTCCTTACTTCAGTAAAACTCTTGTACGAATGCACGGGGTTATAAGTTCATTCTAAGGAGCAGCCGGACGAACGGTCAAGCAAGTGACTTTTGCTCGCGATTATGCCGCATTCAGCTCGGCGCAGCAGCCTGAACAACGGGTGGCTGCCAACGGAATCGCCGTTAAGCAATGCGGGCAATCCTTGGTTGATGCCGCCTCCGCTTTTCGTCTCGAATTCACGATCTTCACTATGATAAAGATCACAAAAGCGACGATCGCAAAATTCACGATGTCATTGATAAAAGCTCCGTACGCGATGACGGGAATGCCTTTTGTCTTGGCGTCGGCAAGCGAAAGCGGAGCGCCCTTCGAATGATCAAGCACGACAAACAAACTCGCAAAATCAACCTTGCCTAAGAGCAAACCAATCGGCGGCATGATGATTCCTTCGACAAGCGATGTGACGATCTTTCCGAAGGCAGCGCCGATGACCACAGCGACGGCGAGATCTACTACATTTCCGCGGGCAAGAAATTCCTTGAATTCTTTCAGCATGGTCTTTCTCCTTTGTGAAGGCCATTTTGGTGGGCTAGTCCGACGTCAGTCGGTGTAGCCCGCCTCAAAAACAGAGAAATTCATTTACTGACAGTCCTTGGCCAATTTGTACCCAGCCTTTTCGGCTTCTTCCTTGTTCTTGAACTTTATTTTTGCGACCGCCGGGATGTCCTCGCGGCCTGAGCAGTCTGAGGGATAGTAGTTCTTTGTACGCGTGTCGGCAAACACTTCGGTTTCGGCTGCCTGAGCGGCTTCTTCGCGGCGCGCACCAATCGTGTTCTGCGCCGCTTCGTCCTGGATGCGAATGCTTGGGCCGTCGGCAATGATCGATGCGAAGATCGAGAATCCATCGCACGCTATTTCGCGGCCGGATCGTTTTGGCTGCCAATCGGCTTGAAGATCGAGCGCCTTGCCGAAGTTCGCGACAAACTCGTCCAGCTTTGGCCACTTGAAGCTTGATTCGTATCCGATCCAAAGCGTCACTAGCTTCCCGTCGAGAAAATCGAACGAGATTGTGCGCACGTCAGCGTAACGAGCTTGATCGAAGCGCGTATCGAAATGCGGATTGATGCTGGTCCGAATGACGCCGAATTCGTCCGTGCGGCCAAACCGCACCAGCGGTTCGCGAGCCTTCACCTGGTCGAGCGTCATGCCGACTCGAAAGCCGAGCAGTTCAGGCGTGTCTTTGAGTTCAGCAATCTTGAGAGAGCAACTTGATGGCTGAGCCATCGCGCTCGTGCAGGCGCAGAGCGCAACGACGAGGAAGAGTAAGATTAGATTAATTTTCGAAGTGAGTCGGTTCAACATTCAGTTCCGGGACTTTTTTCCTTGCCAACAACGAATCAATCAGCTCCGCGAGAGCCCCAGGCTCGAACGGTGTCGAGACGTATTCATTACATCCCGCCTCAATGGCAATCCGGCGATACTCATCCGCACCATACGCGGAAACCGCCACGATCGGAGTCGTCCGAAGGGACTGATACTGTCTGATCTGATGTGTAGCGTCAAGCCCATTCATCCCCGGCATCATTACGTCCATAAGAATCAGATCAGGGTGCTCGCTTCGCGCGATGGCGATCGCTTCTTCACCAGTTTCAGCCTCGATTACGCGATAACCGCGTTTGACCAGCCACATTTTCATCATCAAACGCGTGTCGTCGAAATCTTCGACGAGCAGAATGGTAGACGCGGACTCTTGCCTTTGAAGGTTCATAGAAATTCCCATCACTGTTCTTGGAGGATTGGGCAAGAGATGGTACCCGCGGCAGGGGTCGAACCTGCGACCTTTCGCTCCGGAGGCGAACGCTCTAATCCACTGAGCTACGCGGGCAACGTCGGGGCAATTAGAAACATAACATAGCGAGATTGAGTCGGGCTAGCGTTGATTGGTAACGCAAATTGTCAATTTGCGAATGAGTGAAGTTCGGTTCAACGGCGAGTGCCGGCCTGCTTGGGTTACGAGTGTTTGATGATTACGCCTTCAATAATATTTGCGACGTTTTCGCACCGATCGATGGCCGCTTCGAGCTTCTCATAAACGTCTTTCCACTTGATTACTTCCAGCGGGTCGCGGTTGTCATGAAACAATCCGCCTACGGCCCGCTGATAAATATCGTCGCCTTCGTTTTCCAGCCGGTGAATCTCAACCAGTCGTTCAGTAACGCCTTTCGGCTTTTGCAGGATCGAAACCACTTCGTGAAGCTGTACGGCCATGCGCTGAATTACTCCCGCCAATTGCTTAGCCGGCTCCGTGGTCTCGTGAATGTCGTACATGACGACGGATCGAGCCGCGCCGTCGATCAGATCGACTACGTCGTCCAGGGCTTTCGACATCATGTAAATGTCTTCGCGATCGAAGGGCGTGATGAACGATTGATTCAGTCGCGTCGCAACGTTGTGTGTGAGATCGTCGCAGGCATGTTCAATGCTCTTAATGCGTTGCACGTACTCCTGATAGTCGCCGTCGCGATGCGAGAGCATTTCGACCAGCGTTTTCGCGGCATCGTTGATGTATGAAGTCATCTGCGCGAACAGCGTGAAATACTGTTCTTCGCGCGGCAAAAGCTTTCCGAATGGCATCGTTTACTCCAGCGTCTTCTGCGTCGAATTAAAAAACGTGATTAGTTTGCGGAGCGACGATATTAGCCGAACCGGGCATGAGTGTCTACGTGATCGATCCAAATTGCTGTGGCCGCTTGCAATTCACTCGCAGCGTCGTATATCAAGAAGCATACATGACCGATAACTCCTCGTTTTCACAAGTCGTTGAGCTGTTGCGGGCTGAGTCTGACGCGATTGCCAAGGCCGCCGCGCGCTTGCAGCAGGATGAGCTTGAGCGAGTGCTGGCGATACTCAGGGACTGCAAAGGAAAAATTATTCTGCTGGGGGTCGGCAAGTCCGGCATTATCGCGCAGAAGATCGCTGCGACGATGACCAGTAGCGGGACTGCGGCGATTCCGCTGCATCCATCAGACGCATTGCATGGCGGCCTCGGCATCGTGAATTCAGGCGATGTCGTGATCATGTTGAGCAACAGCGGCGAAACTGACGAGTTGTTAGAGCTTCTGCCTTACCTCAAACGGCGAGGCGTGCCTTTGGTCGCGATTGTGGGAAACGTGAAATCGACAATCGCGCAAAAGTCAGACGCGGTGATTGACGCGTCCGTCGATCAGGAAGCGTGTCCGTTGAACCTGGCGCCCACGGCCAGCACGACCGTCGCCCTCGCGATTGGTGATGCGCTGGCAATGACGCTAATGCGCGCGAAGGGTTTGACTGAAGAAGACTTTGCTTCGAACCACCCGGCGGGACAGCTCGGCAAAAGACTGAATCTGCGCGTTGGAGACTTGATGCACAGCGGCGAGGCGAATCCGACGATTGCCGACGATGCGTCGTGGATGGACATCGTGGCGACGATTAGTCAATTCGGTCTAGGCGCCGTGAACGTCATCGACGCCGAAGGAAAGCTGGCCGGGATTATTACGGACGGCGACGTGCGCCGTTCGTTGCAACGGATCGGGCCGCACGATCTTGAATTTGCGAACCTTAGCTGCGATGACTTGATGACACACAATCCCGTGGTTGCCGGTCCGGACATGCTGGCGTTCGACGCACTGCATCTAATGGAAGACCGGCCGTCACAGATAAACGTGCTGCCGGTCGTCGATGAAAATAATCTCAGCGTTGGATTGATCCGCTTGCATGACATCGTCCGCAGCGGTTTGTGATCTTGGAGTGCGGTGGCAGAGCGAAGCGACGACGGCGCTTTGGATGTCCGGCAAACTTCAGTTTATGGATTTGGAAGCGGAGGTGACAGGCTGATTAATTATCGAAGTGCAAATCAAAGCGCCGTCGTCGCTTCGCTCTGCCGGCGCACTCCATATTTTTTCTCTTTTAGATCTATCCGATATTCAACGAAGGTCACACGATGAAAGTTACAACTGCTATTAGGTGCTTTACCCTTATCGCCCTCTTTTCTTGCTTCAGCAACGTTACCGCTCAGGAATCTGCCACGCGCGGCCGTCGCGCCGCTAATGCTCCGACGGGCGAGGCGACGATCAGTGTCACCGAGCAATTCCTGAATTCATTTCTCACGGCGATGTTCGACAACCTAAATGAACCTTCGATGCCGCTGACGGTCGGCGGCGCAAAGTCCGGGCCCGATTGCGCCAGCGAGATTCGTTTGAAACGCGAAGCCGGCGGCGTTCGCACCGCCGTGCATTTCGAGAATGGAAGAATCGTTGGGCCGTTGGCCTTTGCCGGCTCCTACAACTCTGGTTTGATGGGCTGCATTGAATTCTCTGGCTGGGCAGACGCGGAAGTGGTGCTTGAATATGACAATTCGCGCCGCGCTTTAGTGGCGCGTTTTCATCTGCGCGACATTCACTTGAACAACACGCCCGCGGTCATGAATGGGCCGCTGCTCGGCATGGTCCAGGGTGCGATCGATCAGCGATACAACCCGGTTGAATTGTTCACTCTTGAGAAGCTTTCGACGCGCGTCGATATCCAACCCGCCGGCGGAGCGCTGCAATTGCGCGCTCGAGAGATTCGTCCGGAGATTACGCCTTCAGCGCTAACCTTGCACATCGTTTACGAGTTCACGCGAGGTTAGGAGTCTGATAAAATCCGCCTTCTTCGGACACTAGCCATAATTCTTCAGGAGGTTCCCCATGCGAAAACTTCGTCTGATATTCGCAGTCGCATTTGTGATTGCGGCCGCATCGGTTCAATTCGCGCAGACGCCCAACGCGCCACGGTACCTGACGCCGCCGAAAGAAGTTGTCGACGCCTTTGATGCGCCGCCTTTGCCCGCTGCAATCCTGAGCCCGTCAAAGCAAGTCATTGCACTGACGTATCGCCGGCCGTATCCGACAATCACGGAACTCTCGCAGCCGATACTGCGGCTGGCGGGCGCACGAGTGAACCCAAAGACAAACGGTCCGCAACGCACAGCGAATATTTACGGATTCACTCTAAGGAAAATTTCTGACGGCACTGAGACGAAAGTGATGGTGCCGCCGCAGGCGAATCTTTCTAATATTCATTTCTCTTCGGACGGCGCGCACTTGTCTTTTCTAAACACGAAACCGACAGGGATCGAATTATGGATCGCCGACGCGGCGACAGGTCGCGCGCGAATAGTCAGCGGAGTCGATCGGCTGAATGCAACAACGGGCGATCCGTGCGATTGGCTGCACGACAACAAGACTTTGATTTGTCAGTTCGTGCCAAACGGCCGTGGCCCCGCCCCGGCAGAGCCGGCGGTGCCAACTGGTCCAAACATTCAGGAGAGCGTGGGCAAGGCTGCGCCGGCGGCGACCTACGAAGACATGCTGAAGTCCGCGCACGACGACGATTTGTTTGCGTATTACTTCACGAGTCAGATCGCGGCGATTGACACCGCAACCGGCCGCAAGACGCTGATTGGCAAACCGGGAATCTTCGAAAGCGTCACGCCTTCACCAAGCGGCGAATACTTGTTAGTTAACAGAGTCAAACGGCCGTTCTCGCATTTGATTCCGATGAATGGTTTTCCCGAAGACGTCGAAGTATGGACGCGTACGGGCCAACTCGCGAAGAAAGTCGCCGACGTGCCGTCGCGCGAGGGTGTGTCGCTCACCGGTGTGCAAACAGGGCCGCGCGGAATTCACTGGCGGCAGGATCAACCCGCCACCGTGGTCTGGGTCGAAGCGCTCGACGGCGGTGATCTGAAAAACAAAGTTCCGTACCGCGACAAGGTAATGTCGCTGGCTGCGCCTTTCACCGAGGCGCCGGCTGAATTCGCGAAGACCGAATGGCGCTACGCGGGAATTTCGTTTACTGAAAAAAGCGTTGCGTTGTTGACTGAAAGCGATCGCGCGACGCGACACCTGCGGACGTGGGTAATTGCGAGCACACCGCGCAAACTTTGGGATCGGCGTCAAGAAGCTGCTTATGAAAATCCAGGAACGCCTGTCATTCGTCGCGACAGTGGCGCCGGGGGATTCGGCGGCGGTGGTGGCGGTGGCTTCGGTGGCGGAGGCGGCGCGGGCGCAATCATGCAAAGCGGCGACTACATCTTTCTCACCGGCACGGGTTCTTCGCCGGAAGGCGATCGGCCTTTCATCGATCGGCTGAATCTAAAAACGTTCGAGACTGAGCGCCTTTTTCGCAGCGACGCGAAAGCTTACGAGACAGTCATCGCTCCGCTCGATGATCAGGCAAAGACAATCCTGACGCGTTATGAAACTCCAAACGATCCGCCGAACTATTACATTCGCGATCTGACCAGCAACGCGCGTAAGGCGGTCACCGATTTCAAAGATCCGCAGCCACAGCTTCGCGGCGTCACCCATCAATTCATAACTTATAAACGCAAGGACGGCGTGAAGCTTCAAGCGACGCTTTATCTGCCGCCAGGTTACCAGCCGGGCACGCGTCTGCCGGTGATCATTTGGGCTTACCCGCGCGAGTTCGGCGATGCCGACTCAGCCAGTCAAATCACCGGCTCGCCGAATCGATTCACGATTGTGAGCGGCTACTCGCACATGTTTCTGCTGTTGTCGGGCTATGCAGTGCTGGATAACCCGACGATGCCGATCATCGGCGGCGGCGAAACGGCAAACGACACTTACGTCGAGCAACTCGTGTCGAGCGCGCAAGCCGCGATCGACAAAGTCGTCGAGATGGGAGTCGGCGATCGCGATCGCATGGGGGTCGGTGGTCACAGCTACGGCGCGTTCATGACCGCGAACCTGTTGGCGCACTCGCGTCTGTTCCGCGCGGGCTTTGCTGAAAGCGGCGCTTACAATCGCTCGCTGACGCCGTTTGGTTTTCAGAACGAGCGCCGCACGTTCTGGGAAGTTCCCGATCTCTACGCCCGGATGTCGCCGTTCTGGTACGCGAAGGACGTCAAGGATCCGATTCTGCTGATGCACGGCGAAGCGGATGACAACTCTGGAACTTTTCCGATTCAATCAGAGCGGTTCTATATGGCCTTGAAAGGTCAGGGTGCAACCGTGCGTTACATCACGCTGCCGTTCGAAGCGCATGGCTACGCCGCGCGCGAAACTCTGCTGCACGTGTTAGCAGAACGTTTGAATTGGTTTGATAAGTATGTGAAGAACGCGCCGCCGCGAACTACTGAGAAGACGGCGGAGAATTAGAGATATGCGGCTGTGGTGATGCAAGCGCCGCCAGGAATGACGTCGACCACGTGACCAGGTGCTCGCCGGTCTTGCGATTGTATTCTGCCACCGCGCGATTGTAAGCCGGCAGCAGCTTTCGCTGATCGCAGATGCATTCAATTAGCTTCGTACGCCCGTAGGTTGTCTCAATTACGACGGACATCTTCCATCCGACGGTGTACCACGGACCTTGAATACCGAAGAACGAGGAAGTTGTGGTCTGAATTTGTTCTTCGGTTAGCCGGCCCGACATGATGTCCTGGAAGAAGCTTTCCACTTTTTTCAAATCTGCATTGTAGTTGGTCAGGTCGCGATCCCATCGCGCTCGTTCTTCCGGACTACTAACAGCGTGCGGATGAATGTCCGGCCCGCCCGCGGCTGCCAGCATCGCGAAGCCTTCGCCAAATGCGCCGATCAATTGAATGACAGTTTGCGTCGGTTTCGGTAATTTGGAAGTTTCCTGGGTCGTTTGCGCGCTGGGGCAACTGCTCCCGTAACCGATGTGATGCAACTCATGCGCTAGCGTGTTTTCGAATTTCTCGCGCCTGACCTTCGGGTCTAGAAAAAGAAAAATTGCCGGATCGCTCTTCACTTCAAAAACGAAACTGTTTTCGCGCGGCTTAATCACCGGATAAATCTTAGCCGTGATATGCGCGTCTTTTGGTAAATAAGCCAACGCCAATTGAGCTGATCGGGTGATGTCCGCACGTCGCCACGCCGCTAGAGTTTCCGCGAGAACTCCAGACTGCGCGGCAAGTTGATCCGACAAGACGAAGTTCTTGAAATCAGCATCTTCAAAAGAACGCTTCATCGAAGCTTCGCGTTTCTTCAGCCGCACGTAGCCTTCGCTTGCGAACAGGCGTTGCCAATCCGTGTCTGTGATTTGCTGATTTGATTTTTTCTTTACGAGGATCACCAGCACGGCGTCGGCTTCATCGGTGACGAGCCGAACATTGACCCGCGATGGAAGGGCAGTTTGAGCGAAACAAATTGAACCAGCTGCGAAGATCATCAGGGCGACAGACGCGCCACGCGTGACCCGCAAAAGTGTTGGTTCTTTCATACTGTTGTAAGGCCTAAGGGAGTAAGTGACGATTGCCTGAGAAAAGTTGCAGTCGGAAATTAATAGGTCGGCGTGCGGCTTTGTGGCGTGACCGTAAGTTTCGTGCGCATGCGTTGTTGCCAGAGACTCTTTGCGCTGTCGAGTTCTTCAAGTTGCGACATTACATCGTTCAACGTTTCGCCCCCGAACTGCCGCATCTTCAGGTAGAGCAGCGCCGGCACGATCGCCAGCAACGGCAACACGAAGATGTTGATTAGTTGGGCAAACTGGCCAGTGATTTTGACTCGCAATGCGTGAGAATGTTGTGCGCTTTCGTTAAAGCCGATCAGCGCTCCGATTGCAGCTCCCACGATCGCCGGCACGCAAAATTGAATCAGCATCGCGAGAATAATCGTTCGCCACGAACGTGAAGCCAGCGCGCGCGCACGCTTCAATGCGGCCTTTCCTTCCAATCCTTCCATCAACACCACCGGTCCCCATAAGAGATAACGAACCTGAACGACGATTCCGGGAATGATCAAGAGTACATAGCCGATCGCCATGCGAATGATCACATTGAGTGCGGTCTTGATGAACGGTTTCCAGCGCCGGCGCATGATGGCGAAGGCGGCCCGCAACTCCACGGGTTTCATCGGCGCTACTTCCAACTGTGTCACGATGATTGCGGTCACGCCGGAAATGATCGAGCCAGAAACAAAGGCGGCCACGACCTGAAAAAGCGCCAAAGGTATCCCTAATCCGAGTTTCATGCCGAGACCCAGTCGCGGCTCGGCGAATCGAAAAGCGAGAGCCAGGAGCGTCACGATGATAACTGGAATATGCGCCAGGAATGACAGCTTAAGAAACTTGGGAAAGTACTCGCTGTAAAGCGCGAACGCGCGCCGATAAAGCGTGCCCAATCCATCGGCATTTGCGCGCATGGAGTTTGCGAAGGCCATCGCATTTTGCGGGCGCGCAGCCGGATCTTTTTCTAAAGCCGACATTACGACGCGCGATACGCGCTGTGGCAGTTTCTTGTTGAGTTCCCGCACAGACGTAGGCTGAACTTCCTTGTGCGACGTAATGATCGAAGTCGTCTCGCCGGTGAATGGCGTTGCGCCGGCCAGCATCTGATAAGCGATGATGCCCAGGCTGTAGATGTCCGAACGCGCATCGAGATGTTCGCCGCGACATTGTTCCGGCGACATGTAGAGCGGCGTTCCCAGAATCGATCCGACGCGCGTCAACCCGGTTGCGGCCGCGGTCGAATTCGGTCCGATCGTCAGATAAGCTCCTGGGACAGTTTGTCTGGCTTCGGAAAAGTAGCGCGTGTTTTGATCTTGTTGCTGGATCAACTGAGTCGCACGCTCATCTTCATCAGGCGCAGTTTGCGATTGAATCAAAGTTGCTGCTTCGAGATCGGAATTTGGGGCGGGCGCGGCTGCCGCTGCAGCAGCGCCGGCAGCTACCGTGGCTCGAGACGGTGGGACCAGGGTCGCATTCTCTTCAGTTGAGACCGAGTGAGGCAGCAACTCAACATCCGGCGACGTTGCTTCAGCAAGTTTCGCAATGCCAAAATCGAGCACCTTCACGCGATAACCGCCGAGGCCGTTCGGCTCCAGCCAGATGTTGTCAGGTTTCAGATCGCGATGAACGATGCCTTGCTGATGCGCTTCGTGAACGGCGGAACAAACCTGTTCGAGAATATCGACGACCCAATACAGCGGCAGGCGATTTTCTTCCGTTAACACATCGCTCAATGTGCAGCCATCGAGATATTCCATGACGAGGTACGCCACGCGATCATCTCCGTCACCTGAAAACCCAAAGTCCGTGACATCGACAACATTCGGATGACGCAGGCGTCCCGCCGCGCGCGCCTCGCGTTTGAAGCGTTCGACGAATTCTTCGTTGCGCATGAACTGCGGCGCGATCAACTTCAACGCGACGTAACGCTCCGTGCCGAGGTGCGTCGCGAGGTACACCGCACCCATGCCGCCCCGGCCGAGCAAATGCTCAAGGCGATATTTTTCGTCGAGCACCTGTCCGACGTATTGTTCCAGCTTGGTCATGCGATCGGGTCGTTTAGAGTCGGGCTACCGCCCGACTCTTTTTAGGGCGGGCAGTAGCCCGCCTCTAAACATTAAAATGAAGATCAATCCCAATACGGCTCATGCCAATTGCGTTTTCGCAGTTTCTCGTCTGTCCAAAAGCCTTTCAGCAATTCAATACGGGCGACGTTGTCATCAGGTTTCGCCAACACGGTAACCACGTCGTAGCGATAGGGCGCGTTCATCAAGCCAAACATTTTACGATAGCCCCGCGCAGCCCGCGCAATTTGACGTTGCTTTCGCGGATCGACATTTGTTTGCGGCGAAGCGAACTGGTCGGGCGCGCGGGTTTTTACTTCAATGAAGCAAAGCGTCGGGCCCTCGTAAGCGACAATGTCGATCTCCGCATTGACGATCGCGTCGCGAAGATTCCGGCCGATTGGCAGACTAAAATTCGCGGCTACGATGCGATAACCCACGCGCTCTAAATGTTCGAGAGCCAAAGCTTCCCCGCGCGCGCCCAGTTCGAAGTGCTGACCGCGCGTTGAGGCGCGTTGAGCGGTAGATTCGCGCATTCGTCGCAGTTATTCGGTCGGGGCCGAATTCTTTTTCGTGTTCTTCTTTTCTTCTGGTGCGGGAGCGGGTGTTGTGGCGACGTTCTTGCTTTTCGGTCGTCGCTTACCGAACGTGCCTCGCCAAATTTTCCCGCGTCTCGAACGTTGGTCACCTTTGCCCATTTGATCTGCTCCTCAGTTGCTGAATCTGACAATGTCTGAATTTGACGGTGTTAGAGTACCAACTTCAGTTGTCGTGATGTAGTCAGTACCCGGAGCGGCAGCGACCGGGTACGGATTTGGCATTTCGATCCTTGCAATTACTTTGCGACCCGGTCGCTACCGCTCCAGGTACTGACCTCATTAGCACGATCGGTACTCTGACGCCGCTCGTCAAAGTAAGACACTGAAATTAATTCGGCGGAAATCCTTCATTCAGCTTCTCGTACCCACCGACACTGCCCACCTTGCGATAATAGCCTGGGCCATCCGGACCGGTCGGATTGTAATCGCTGTAAGAAGCCTCCCAGTGTTCACCTGTGGTCGGCGAATAAACATTCTGAAATCCCATCATTGCCTCTTCACGCTTCGTTGAGAGGTCTTCCTCGATTTTATCCTTGGAACTGCCTTTTGGCTCGCGTGCGCTGCTTTCCTGTGCAGGAAACAGATGCTTGGTACAGCGGATCGAAGCCGCGGCGTCATATACCACGTTCTTCTGTTCCTCCCATTTGCTCGCCTCAGTCGAGCCCATGCGCAGAGCGATGATGTAGTTGTTCGGATCGTCAGTGTTGAAAGTCATATACAACGCGAACCCGCGAACCTGCTTGCCTTGAGATTCGGCGCGCCAGTAGCGAAGCGTGTAACCATCAACCTGCTGGGTCTGGTTCTCGAATTCAAATCCGGTTAAGCCGGCCGTCTGCATCATCTTCTGCATGTAATCTTCCGGCGTGCTCATTCCATAGTACGCGCCGCCGGCGACGCCGGTGATCCCATAGCTTGCACCCATGCTCTTATCGGCGGAAGTGAGATCGACGCCCATGCCCACACGCTCTTCGCTTCCAATGATGGTCCAGTCCGCCGGCGCGTAAGCGGTGCAACTGCTCCAGGTCTTCTGGACAGTTTGGATCCCATGATCTTCAACCAGCTTTACATCGTTGCGGCTGAAAATTCCCGGTCGCGGACGGCGCGGTCCGGTAGTCGAAGGACCCGGCGCCCGGAGGTAAATAACCACGGCCGCGACCACGATGACCAGGACGGTCAATAACCCGATGCTGCCGCATCCGATCAAGATCCACGGCAGGTAGTTTGTTTGCGCCGATTGCTTTGGGGCAGTCTGATTCTGGGGACTTGCCATTTCGATTTACTTTTTCATTAATTCGAGCACCGCCGTCGTCATAGCCTTGATTCCAGTACGCAGAGTAGGTTCGGGCAGCGGCTCGAACAAGCTCGAGTGCAGAGAAGGCAGGGGCTTTCCTGATCTTGCGCTCGCTTCGACTTTCACCGGATCCACTGCGCCAAGCCAGAATATGAACGCGGGAATTTGGTGGTCCAAACTCAAGCGGCCGAAATCTTCGCTGACCATCAACGGCTGCGTTTTGATGACGTTGTCGCTGCCGAGTGTTTTAGCCATGGCCCCGGCGATGCGTTCAGTCAATTGCGGATCGTTGTAAGTCGCCGGTCCAGTTTCATTCTCGATTACTTTCATGATCGGCGCGCGCTCTGGCGGCACACCGGCGGCCATCGCTACACCGTTCGCGATGCGTTGAATGGACGCGAGCATGCGCAGTCGCACTTCCTCTTTGTAAGCGCGCACCGTGAGCTGCAATGTGACCTCATCAGGAATGACGTTGCGCTTCGTGCCGCCATGAATCGATCCCACACTGACCACTGCCGGATCGAGAGGCGAATTCTCGCGGCTCACGATCGTCTGCAGCGCAATGATTGTTTCAGCGGCCATAACCACCGGGTCCTTTGTCGATTCCGGTCTGGCGCCATGACCGCCAAGGCCACGAATGATCAAATCAACCGAAGTGCCGCTGGCCATTGCGTAACCGGGGAAGTAAGTTATCTTGCCGGCGGCCACGTCGGCGCTGTCATGCAAAGCGAGAAGGAAATTCGGTTTCGGAAATCGATCATAGAGACCATCCGCCAACATCGCTTTCGCGCCATCGATCGTTTCTTCCGCGGGTTGACCAATGAAAACTAAAGTGCCGCGCCATTGATCTTTAATCTGCGACAGCATCTTCGCCGTACCCAACCAACTCGTCATATGAATGTCGTGACCGCATGCGTGCATCACGCCCGTGTCCTGGCCTGCATCGTTCTTGGTCTTTACCACACTCGCGTATGGCAAACCGGTCTTCTCTTCAACCGGCAGCGCGTCGAGTTCGGTACGCACCCAAACAACCGGTCCCTCACCATTTTTCAGCACGGCGATGACGCCATAGCCTTTCCAGTTTGGTTGCTCGTACTTGCCGATGTGATCGGTGACCGTGTAACCAAACGAGCGAAGTTGGTCCGTGACGAACGCCGAAGTTTTAGCTTCGTAGTGCGAAAGCTCAGGCGTGCCGTGCAGTATCTTGTAAGTCGAGACAAGCTGCGCGATGTCGCGATCGATCATCGCGTCGAGCTTCTGTTGGCCGAAGGCGGGAGCCACGCATAGGGTCGTGACTAAGATGGCAATGGCGATTGATGTTTTCATTTTGATTCAACTGAAGGCAGACTTTTCGCGGTCAAGATACTCCAGCGAAATGCGTTAGGACAAGCTGTACCCTCATACGGCCGGATAGTCAGGCGCCAAAGTTATTACGCCCAGTCGCGGCGCCGCCAAAAGTAAGCCGATGATTGTCTTCGCGTCTTCGATCTCGCCTTCGGTGATCATTTGCAGCGCGCGGTCGACGGGCACGCGAACCACCTCGATGAACTCGTCATCTTCAAGGCGCTGCGCAGTTTCCGTGAGTTCGGTAGCGAGGTATAGCCACATCTTTTCTTCGCAGAAACCAGGCGAGACAAAAAACTCGGAAAGCTTCTCAAGCTTGCCGGCGCGCACCCCAAGCTCCTCTTCCAATTCACGCGCGGCCCCGTCTTCCGGCCGCTCTCCCTTGTTCAAGGTTCCCGCCGGCAGTTCCAGGAGATATTTCACCGCGGGGTGACGATACTGTCGGACGAGCGCAATCGTACCGTCATCGTACGCCGGCAAAATCACCGCACTGCCGGAATGATGGACGACTTCCCGAACGTAGGTTTGATCGCCTTCGCGAACGGTATCGACGGTGACGTCGAACACGCGTCCTTCGAAAATTTTCTTCGAGTCGATGAATTCAGGTGTGTCAGGCATGACTACCGTTCGCGCGCAATCCCACACTACTGTTTGTGATTAGTGTAGTGCGATGTGTGAATTTCAGCCAACGCTCTCATTCACACCTTGCTTCAGCAAGGTGGCTAAGGCGCCAAAGCGTTTCGAACCGTTTCAACGGTTTTACCGGAGAGCCGTTAAAACGGCTGGCTCCTTCCTGTGTTGAAGGCTGTTCACCTCGCTGAAGCGAGGTGTGACTGAGAAGTAAACTGAGTATCCGACGCGCGTAGCGCATCCTGCGCCGCGCCCACCAGATACAGCGAACCCGTCACTAAGATCAAGCCGTCAGATTCAGTATTCTCGTCTGCAATTTGGAGCGCTTCTTCTACCGTTAGCGATTCATAAACTCTTCGATCAAGATCCGGCGTTAGGACAGCCTTCAAATCTTCGATCGACGCAGCGCGAGGGTTATCGATCTCAGTCAGGATCAATTTGTCTGCGTGTGGAAAAAGGATCGCCGCCATCTCACTCAGAGGTTTGTCGCGCATTGCGCCGAAAATCATCGTGATCGGTTGCTGGACGAACTCATCAAGATAATTTTTCAACGCGCGCGCAGACGCTGGATTGTGCGCGCCGTCAAACAGGATCGGCGGCTTTCCTTCCCACAATTCCAAGCGTCCCAGATGCGCCGCGCCGCTCAGACCTTTGACGATTGCTTCACGCGAAATTACAAAACCGCGTTCGCGCAAAGCGTCCGCTAAGGCAATTGCCACCGCCGCGTTGTCTGTCTGATGGCGGCCGCGTAATCCTAATTGCACGTCGTCGGGAAGAGCAGTCCGGGGCTCGACGAGTCGCGGCGTTACGTCGACTTCTTCGCATCGCCGGATAATTACCTGCGCAGCTTCTGCCGTCTGCGGTGCAATCACCGCAGCGACGCCCGGTCGAATGATCGCTGCTTTTTCTGCCGCAATCTCTTCAATCGTGTGGCCGAGATACTCTTCATGATCCATCGCGATTTGTGTGATCGCGACGACTTTGGCTTGCGCCGCGGTGGTTGAATCAAGTCGCCCGCCGAGTCCGGTTTCGAGAATCGCCAATTCGATTCTCGCATCACGAAATGCAAGCAGCGCTATGGCGGTAACGTGTTCGAAAAAAGTTGGCAGCGTTTCCAGCTTGCCGCTTTGCAAAAGTTGTTCGGCGCTGGTCTTAACTTCGTTTGTAAATCTGGCGAAATCGTTTTCCGAGATCGGCCGGCCATCGATCTTGATTCGTTCGGTGATTGAAATCAGGTGCGGAGATGTGAACAGTCCTGTTCGAATTCCAGCGGCGCGACAAATCGAATCAAGAAATGCCGCCGTCGAACCTTTACCATTCGTACCGGCAATTTGAACGGCGAGAAATTCGTGATGCGGATTTCCGAGCGCGGTAAGGAGCGTTTCAGTATTCGTGAGGCCGAGCTTGATCGTGAGCGTCTCGTGCCCAAGGGATAGAAGATAGGAAAGGGCGTCGTCGAAAGTCATTGTCCACAGATTACGCAGGTGACGAGACCAAAAATTGTCGGCCACAAAAAGGCACAAAAAGCACAAAATGAATCAACCCATCAAACCCTTTCGTTTTGGATCGCTCTTGAATCCGAAACTTTCTTTTGCGCCTTTTGTGCTTTCTTGCGGCTAATTCTTTTCTGAATCTGCGTAATTTGTGGACTACCTATTCGCAACCTGAAACTTCATAGTTGCAACCTGAGATTTTTCGCTGATATCCGGGTTCATCATGAAGTCGAGTGACTTAATTAGAAACGGCCGAAGTTGGCGGCGATCGAGGATGGCATCGAGCATTCCGTGGTCCAAAAGAAATTCTGATCGCTGAAAATCCTTCGGCAGCTTCTGTCGAATCGTCTGCTCGATCACGCGCGGACCGGCGAAACCAATCAGTGCTTTCGGTTCGGCGACGATTAGATCGCCAAGCATTGCGAAGCTTGCGGTGACGCCGCCGGTGGTCGGATCGGTGAGCACCGAAATGAATGGCAAGTGACGCTCTTCCAACGCCGCAAGGGCTGCCGAGATTTTCGCCATCTGCATCAGCGACAGCGTGCCTTCCTGCATACGTGCGCCGCCCGACGCGGAAAAAATAATTACGGCGCCACGATCGTTTATGGCGCGCTCGATCAAGCGGGTGATCTTTTCGCCCACTGCTGAGCCCATCGAGCCGCCGATGAAATTCATATCCATCGCGCCGGCATAGACGCGGTGGCCGCCGACTTTGCCGCGCGCAGTGATCACAGCTTCCGGCAACCCGGTCGCGCGTTGAGCTTGCGAGATGCGATTCGTGTAGGGCTTGCTGTCGACGAAATTTAGCGGGTCAGTCGAAACTACTTCTTCGTCCAGCTCTTCACAATGGTTATCGTCAAACAGTTGCTCAAGCCGATCGTAGGCGCCCAGCCGAAAGTGATAATTGCAGTGCACACACACCTGCAACGCCTCTTCCAACTCTTTCTTGTAGAGATGCGCGCCGCATTCGTCGCACCGCACGAAGACATTTTCCGTGCGCACGACGCGATCCTTGTCGCTTACCGGCTCGATCTTGCCTTTCTTTTTGCGAAACCAGGGCATAAGGAATAGCAGAGGTCAGAAGTCAGAGATTAGAAACTAGCCTTTGACTCAAGATAAAGTTTAGCAATGAAGCTGAAGAAAAAGGGTAGCATAAAAGGAGTGGTTACAGAACCGCGAGCGGTAGCGACCGAGTCTCGTGTTTGAAGTCCGCGCAGCGGACGATTCGAAAATAGCCCAGCAGTTCACTGCTGGGTAAGCGAATAAGAATTGAATAAAAGCCCGCGAAGCGGGCGACAGAAGGTATTAACCCCGAAGGTTGGATGTCGATTTTTTCAGCCGTCCGCTTCGCGGACTCACGTGATAATAAAACACTCGATCCCAGCGATGAATCGCTGGGCTATTTTCGATCGTCCGCTGCGCGGACTGAGTCCGTCAGCACTTTCTTTGAAACTTCCATCTCAGCGGTCAATTCGTCGAGATACGCCATTAATGCGGCTCGGTCCATCTTCATTATCTTAGACTTTACTTCTCCACTCTTCGCATCTACCAACCTCTCGTCAATAAGCGACATCAGGAAGACTGACCGCAACATATCGACGGCGGTCAAAATTGCGAGTCCAACAAGCAGCAGCGCTGCAAAGGACAGGTGAGCGCCAACAATGGAGAAATATAGAAGACTCGCGCTTAGGAAAATAGAAAACATAACTACATTAGCAATCATGTCACGATAAATCTGCATTACGTACAACAGGAGAGAGGCTTTATTAGCACCAGACTTCAGGTCCCTGATGAGCACTAAGTTGATTACTTGTGTCTTGAACAGACGAAGCGCAAATCGAGCTAATAGGGGACGACCGAGCTTGCGGATAGCCCATCTAGTAATTCGCAGAAAAGCGTAAGCTAATAAGCTGCCTAGTGCGCCGAGAACGACAATTCCAGCGATACTTGTCTTCAGCCATACAATGGGTTTATCGGGAATCATGAGGGTTAGCTTTGGAATAATGCATTTGTATCTTCAATTATTCAGAACTCAATGCCTTTTTGCGCCCTGATTCCCGCTTGAAAGGGATGTTTAATTTCCGTCATCCCGTGAGTTTTTCGGTTGTTTCACTGAGCGACGAAGTTAAAGATGATTATTCCCATCACTCTCACTGGGCGGCCGGAGAGTAGCGTTGGAGTGAACTTCGCTGCACGCGCCGCGGTGACTGCGGCGCCCTGAAGTAGAGGATGTCCCGACTCTGCCTGCGCTTCGAGTACATTGCCGTCCTCGTCAATGAGCACTCGCACAGGTATTGATCCCTGCGCCCGGGCGAACCTCGCAATGGCAGGATAGGGCGGTTTCGGTAGGTTTAGAGCTTTACCGTTAACTACGCCGCCAACTATTGTCGCTTTAGGGTCGGACGATTTTTCAGGCCGCGCGTTCGCAGATTCGGGAAAAGTGAGCGGGGATTTAGCTTCCTTTAGATAATGGAGCGCTTCCTCAGCCGAGCCCCTCATGGGATGTTTTTCGGGCGCCTTCTCAACAAAATTCGCGAGGTATTGAAGGCCTTGTTCTGAGCTGGCTTTCTCGTTAGTGTCAAATCCCAGGTTAATTAGAGAAACTGCGGCCCCCAGATTAGCATCGGCGTTATCGGGTGCATCAATTAGAGTCTTTTGATATTCGCTGAATGCTTCGCGAAACTTATGAGTCCTGATCAGCATTTCACCGGCGTGCAACTGTGCCACCAACTTCTCCTGGGCATCTGTCTCGAGCGTCACGTAATCCTCTATAGCGCTCACCGCGAGAGAAGCATAGGATTCATCCACTAGATTGGTTACCAGATACATTGCTTGGGCGCGCAACTTCAGAGCCAGGACTTGATCAAATTTATAAAGATCCAGCAGTTGAGGATCGTCAGGGACCGGCAGAGATCTGATGAGGTCGAGAGTCTTTCCCGAAGTCGTTAATGCCGCGCGAATGTCTGCCCGCCCAGCTTCAATCATTTCTTTTTTTACACCCGCATCCGGCGAATTGGCTCCCTGGTAGTAACGTGTCCGCGCGCGCTGCATTAAGGCGGCTGTCTTGTTGGCCCAAAAGCCCGGCTCTTTCGGCGCGACGCTAATTCCCTGATCGCAAAATCGAATCGCGCCATCGAAATCGCCTGTGAGCCATGCGGCATCGGCCGATCTGGCAATGTTCAAGAGCGTCTGATCTTTCGTCGAGAATTGATTTTCAGATATGGGTAAGCGGGAATTACCCGGAGCCGGTTCCTGCGCGACTGCGCAAAGCGAGATAACTGCTACGAATGCTGTGAGAATTCCGATTCTTTTCATGCTCAGTTATATGAATCAGAGTAACAAAAAGCTTCAGGATAATGTTGGTCTATTCTTTCGGAATAATAACTTTAATCGGTAGGCGTTGACGATGGATCAGAATTCGATGCCTTTTTGCGCCCGAATTCCCGCTTGAAAGGGATGTTTGATTTCGGTCATCTCGGTTACGAGGTCGGCAGCGTCGATCAATTCTTTCGGTGCGTCGCGGCCCGTGACGACGACATGAAGCGAGGGTTGGCGCTCACGCGCGGCGCGAATTTCTGCGAGCACCTCGTCAACCGGCAGCATGTTGTAGCTCAGAACATAGACCAGTTCATCGAACACCAGCAGATCGTAATCGCCGCTTTGAAGTTTCTCGACGCAGAGGTTCCAGGTGTTGCGCGCGGTTTGGCGATCCTGCTCCGGATTCTTTGTGTCCCAGGTGAAGCCGTCGCCCATCGTATGGACTTCGATCCCGAGTTTCTCGGCGGACACATGTTCGCCATAACGATCCTTGCGCGACTTCATGAACTGGACCATGCAGCAGTGCAGGTCTTGACCGGCGGCGCGCATCATCAACCCGAGGGCGCACGTCGTTTTACCTTTTCCGTTGCCGGTATGAACGATGAGGAGACCGCGAGTGTTTTCCTGATAGTCAGCACGACGCCATTTGTATTTGCGTTCCATAGCTAGAAAGTTTAGAGGCGGGCTACTGCCCGCCTGCTTTTCATCACCAAACTGTTGGCGGGCAGTAGCCCGCCTCTAAACGACTGTTTACTTCAAAGCGTCTTCCGTTAGGTCTTTCGATCCATTCGCGCGCTTCACCGCGTCTTGCAGCAGAGGCACGACCTGGTTCTCGATCTCGTCCGATGAACCTTTCAGGGTGCAGCCCGCCGCGTTGCGATGGCCGCCGCCGCCAAACTGCTCGGCGATTTTCGCGACGTTCACGTCGCCTTTAGATCGAAGACTGGTGCGATAGACACCGGGTGAAGTTTCCTTGAATAGAGCGGCAGCTTCCACTTCACCAACCGCGAGCGGATAGTTGACGAAACCGTCAGCGTCTTCGTCACAAGCTTTCGCTTTCCGCTGCATGTCCGTCGTTTGCCACATCCACGCCACATGCCCGGTATCGTCTCGCTTGGCGGTCGCCAAAACGTGACTCAACAACTCGATTTTGGGCCATTGATAACTGCCGAAGATCGCTTCGGCCGTCTTGGCTGGTTTGACTCCCGTGCGTACGAGTTCGGAGGCGATTTTGAAAGTACGTTCGGTGGTGTTCGAATAGTGAAATGATCCGGTATCGGTGAGCAAAGCCGTGTAGACGCACTCAGCGATCTCTTTCGTGACGCGCACTCCGGTGGCTTTGCATAGGTTGTAAATCATCTCGCCGACGGCCGAGGCGGTAGAGTCAATCCAATTGATCGTGCCAAATAGTTCAGTCGTCGAATGGTGATCGATATTGACGACGAACTGCTTTTCGAGATCGATCAATCCCGGACGATCGATGTCGGAACACTCGATGACGAATACTGCGTCGTAGGCGCGGTCGACGGCGGGCGTCACGCGAATCGTATTAGCGCCCGGCAATTGCTGATACGCGTGCGGCGCCGGGTCGCGCATGGTGACTTCAACGTCTTTGTTGAGGGCTTTCAGCAGCCAGAAGAGGCCGAGAGAAGAGCCGAGACTATCGCCGTCGGGGCGAACATGCGAGGTAATCGCAAAGCGATCCTTTTTTTCAATCAGTTCAACTACCTGGCTAAGCATTAAAAGCAAGGATGAAGGATGAAGGATGAAGGATGAAAAGTGAAAGCGAATTAATCGCCTTCAACGTTCATCCTTCCGCCTTCATCCGTTCGATCATCCTTTATCCTTTCCGATCCAATTCCTTCGAGCAACGCATCGACGCGCGAAGCCCTTTCTTCCACGGTATCGCGCACGAAGTGAAGCGCGGGAGTATGCCGCAAATTCAGCGCAAAGCCAAGTTGCTTGCGCACGTAGGGCGCGGCATGGCGAAGAGCGAGCAACGCCTTTTCGTGTTCCTGTTCGTCGCCCTCGACGGTCACGTAAACGCTCGCATCGCGCAAGTCGTCAGCGACGCGAACTTCCGTGACGGTGACCAAGGTCAGTCGCGGATCTTCAAGTTCGAAGCCGACAATCTGCGCGATCTCTTCACGCAAGGTTTCGGCGATACGCTCTGGCCGGTGCATATCAAATAGTAGGCAGTAAGCAGTAAGCAGTAGGCAGTAACCAAACCAAATTCTGCCATCTGCTGCCTGGCGACTGCATCCTATAATTCCGTGGCCGCGACCTTCTCGATCACGTAGCACTCAATCTGATCGCTGAGCTTTATGTCGTTGAAGTTCTCGAGGCCGATTCCGCACTCGAAACCTTCGCGCACCTCGGAAGCATCATCCTTGAATCGCCGCAGCGAGGCGATGTTGCCTTCCCAGGAAACGACGCCGTCGCGAATCAGCCGCGCGCGCGCGTTGCGCCGGATGATTCCGTCGATCACCATACAACCGGCGACGGCGCCAACTCGCGGCACGCGGAAGACTTCCCGCACCTCGGCCTTGCCGAGAATCTTTTCCTTTTCGATCTTCTCGAGCATGCCGATCATCGCGGCCTTAATTTCTTCTTCGACCTTGTAGATGATCGAGTGCAGACGAATATCGACGCTTTCCTGCTTCGCCAATTCGTTCGCTCGCGATTCAGGACGGACATTGAATCCAATAATCACCACCGCCGTTGAAGCCGCTCCGGCCTGCGTGGCCGAAGCGAGCAACACATCGGATTCAGTGATGGCCCCGACGCCAGAACGAATCACCTTGACCTTCACGCGTTCGCTCGACATCTTTTGCAAGGTCGATTTCAGAACTTCGACTGAGCCTTGCACGTCGGCCTTGAGGATGACGAGAAGTTCCTTGACGTCAGTTTCGCCGAGCGCTTCGATACCGCGTTTAGTGGTTTTGACGAGCGTTCGCTGTCGTTCAGCCGCCTGGCGCTGACTCGAAATCTGCTGCGCGCGGGTGACGTCCGCGACGACCTGGAACGACTCTCCGGCCTGCGGCACGCCCTGGAGGCCGAGTACTTCGACAGGTGTTGCCGGCCCAACTTCCATCACCGGTTCGCCGCGATCATTGAACATCGCGCGGACCTTGCCGAAGATCTGCCCCACGATAAATGGATCGCCAACGCGCAGCGTGCCTTGCTGAACGAGGGCGGTTGCCACCGATCCGCGGCCACGATCGAGCTTCGCTTCCAAAACCACACCTGAAGCTAAGCGCGTCGTGCTGGCGCGCAAATTCAAAATGTCCGAAGTCAGCAAAATCGTTTCGAGCAACGTTTCGAGATTCTGTTGTTTCTTCGCGGACACCTCTACCATTTCCGTCTCACCGCCCCAGGCGACCGGGTTGAGACCTTGCTGCGAAAGTTCCTGTCGCACTCGATCAGGATTCGCGTCAGGCTTATCGACCTTGTTGATCGCGACTACGATTGGCACGCCCGCAGCGCGTGAGTGTTCGATCGCTTCGATCGTCTGCGGCATGACGCCGTCGTCCGCGGCAACGACCAGCACTACCACGTCAGTAGCTTTGGCTCCGCGCGCGCGCATCAACGTGAACGCCTCGTGACCCGGCGTGTCGAGAAACACTACGCGACGCTTCTCGTCCGGATTGTCAGGGCTGGGAACCTCGACGCTGTACGCGCCAATATGCTGCGTGATGCCGCCGGCTTCTCCGCCCGCGACGTTCGTAGTGCGAATCGCGTCGAGCAGGGAGGTCTTTCCGTGATCGACGTGGCCCATCACGGTTACGACGGGGGCGCGCGGCACTTCGACATCATCGGCATCGGCCGCGATCAGTTCTTCAAACTCTTCCTCCGCTACCATCTCTTCGAAAGGCACGAAGGAGACGTCGTAACCGAAACGCTTACCGAGATCGGTGGCAACTTCGTCATTCAAGGCCTGATTAATCGTTGCGAACACGCCGCGCTGAAGCAGCAGGCCCACGACTTCTTTCGGTTTGATCCCGAGTTTTTCGGCGAACTCTTTCACGGTCGAGCCTTCGACCAGGCGAACCGACTGCAGCTCGCCCGGCGATGAGGGAACTTGCAGCCGTCCCGCAATACGCTCTTCGAGGCTGCGCACTTCCGGAGGTGGAATGAAGTCTCGATCGAACCGTCCACCCTTGCCGTCGGCGGTTCGTTTGCCACCGCGCGTCGAACCGCGCCGCGAACGGCGTCGACCTGAATCCGGTGGCGGAATATAAGTTGTTTGCGGCGTCGCCGTTTCGCCCGGCGTTCCCGTGTACTCAACGCGGCCGCGGGTACTGCGTTCACGCACCGCGCGCGTAGCGGTTGTGGTTGACGGTGGCGGCGCCGGCGCCCGCTCTCCGGGACGAATGCCGGCGTTGAGCGCCGCGGCAGTTGGGCGCAGCACGCGAACTTGCCGTCCGGTCGGCGCAACGGTTTCAACCGGAGCAGATGTGGGCTCAGCTGCTTCAGCAGGAGGCGGCGGTGGAGCGTCTTCTACTGGAGTTGTTTCCGCAGTCACGTCGGGCGTGGGCTTGACAGCGCGCACCGCCGGAGAGAGTTTGCGCACCACGTGCGCAGGTGTTTGGGGTGCCTCGGGCTCGGCTTCGATGGGGGGCGGCTGCGGTTCAGAAACCTCGATGGTTTCGGGGGTCTCTTCAGGCGCCGCCTCGATTTCCGGAGGCTCTTCAACGACTGGCCGCGCCGCCTTCTTCACGACGCGAACCGCGCGTTTCAGGACCGCATCTTTCTTCGGAAAGTACTTTTCGCGAATTTTTTCCGCGAGTTCTTTCGAGACCGAATTCGAGGGGACACTGACGTCGACACCTTCGCGCCGGACCTCTTCAATCAGGCGCTTGGTATCAATCTTCAGCTCTTTGGCTAGATCGTAGAGACGAACTTTTGAAGTGACTGCTGACATGCTCTCCTTGCTGCTTGCGTAAGCGTGGCCGGCGACGACCACCTTTCGCAAGCAGGCTCAAAGAGCGCTGCTACAGCAGGCGTCGCTGGCGAGGCGTACGCATTCGTGCGCGCACGCGACAAATATTTGGCCGCTCTATCAGAAGCATTTCATCGCTTCTCGTCCTTTGAGTTTTCGTCCGTCGCGGCCACTTCGTCGGAAGACGGATCGAAAGTTTGTTCTTCTGGCGAGGCAGCTTCCATTACCGCTCGCTCGAGCGCGGCGGAATCAATCGCCAGATTCATATCGGGAGACGGGGTTACCACGTCGGGGCGCAAGTCGCGACCGGGTTCCTGCAAAATCAATTCGTCCACAGTCATCGGATCGGCTTCGGTGAGCGCGACCGGGTCGGCTGAATCTTCTGCGCGAATTTTTTCTTCGGCGTGATAAGGCGCGCCGCGCTCGACTGCTTCATCGTAACCAGCCGCGGTCATTTCGTCATTCGGCTCGATCTCGGCAGGCGCAGCACTTTCGTCGAACTCTGCCGAGGCAGCGTGCTGTTCGATTTCGGGTTCAGCTTCGTTTTCTGTCGCGTCGCCCTCAGCGCCTTCCTCTTCGGGGCCCTGCAAGCTGCGGTCGCGCACCTGAATCACCGAACGCGCGGCTTCGAGCATCTTTTCAGCCTCGTCCAAACTAACGTCGAGGAACTCGACCAGATCGTCGACCGTCGTGTTCGCCAGGCCATCGATGTCGGTTACGCCATGTTCCGCGAGGGTGTCGGTTTGCTGCGCCGTCACGCCCTCAATCGCCGACAACGGCACCGGCGCGCCGGAAGCGATCATCGCGCCCATCGCCTCGGCAACTTCTTTCTTCAACTCTTCTTCGCTGCGAATGTCGATATTCCAACCTACCAGTTTGGTCGCCAACCGGACGTTCTGTCCACGTTTGCCGATTGCCAGACTGAGTTGATCTTCGTTCACGATCACTTCCATCTGGCGATTTTCGATGTCCGTGATGCGCACCTGATTGACCTTCGCGGGCGAAAGGGAATTAGCGGCAAAAACAGAAGGCTCTTCCGACCACTCAATGATGTCGATCTTCTCGCCACGAAGTTCGCGAATAATCGCTTGCACGCGCGAGCCCTTCATACCGACGCAAGCGCCCACGGGATCGACGTCTCGTTCGTTCGAGACAACCGCGATCTTGGCGCGCTCGCCGGGTTCGCGCACGCACGACTTGATCACGACCGTGCCATCGTAAATTTCAGGAACTTCCATTTCGAACAAACGCTCGAGAAGTTCCGGCGAGGTACGCGAGACTTCGATCTGCGGGCCTTTGGATTCTTTGGATACGTTCGTGATGACGACGCGGATGCGTTCGCCCTGATTCCACTGTTCACCGCGCGACTGCTGCGAGCGGGGAAGGATTGCTTCGAGGTTTCCGAGATCGACAATCATGTTGCCGCGCTCGAAGCGCTTCACAAATCCGTTGACCAGTTCGCCGACGCGATCGATGTACTGCTCGTAGACGTTCGAGCGGACGGCATCGCGAACCTTTTGAAAGAGAATCTGTTTCGCGGTTTGTGCCGCGATGCGGCCCAGCTCTTCCATCGGCATCGGCAACAGCAGAGCATCGCCGACTTCGACTTCATCGCCGCCCAGGTCGCGCGCTTCTTCGATCGAAAGCTCAGTCGAAGCGTCAGCGACTGCTTCTACCACGACTTTCGAAGCTGAGAGTTCCAGCCCGGTTTCAGGACTCCAGTCAACCTGAATGTCCTCGCCGCCTTTGAACTGCTTTTTGGCTGCCGCGCGCACGGCTTCCTTGATCGCTTCGATTACCAAATCGCGATCAATGCCTTGCTCCTGGCAAAGTGCCTCGATGTTCTGCGCTATGCTGGTGCTCATTACTTCGATTTCTCTCGCAGCCTACCTGCGATTCCTGTTTATTAGATCTCGATCGATTGCTTCTCGTTCGCGGGCCTGACGAAATTCGCTTTCGACGTCAATTTCCAAATTGGCCTTGACGATCGAATCAAAGGGAATCGCGGCACGCCCGCTGGTTCGATCTTCAAAGATAACGTTCTGGCTCTCCACTCCTACGATTCGTCCGCGAAAATTTCGCTGGCTCTTGACCGGGGTGCGAACTTTCAGCTTCGCCGCACTGCCCGCAAACCGTTGGTAATCGGCGAGTTTGTAAAGCCCGCGCTCCAGACCCGGCGACGAAACTTCCAACGTGTAAGCCGAGTGAATGAAATCCTCGACGTCCAACACGGTGCCGACTTGCGTACTCACGCCGGAACAATCTTCGTGAGTCACGCCGCCCGGCTTATCAATGAACACTCGGACAATCGGATGGCCCTCGGGACCGGCGACTTCGACGTGAACTAGTTCGAGTCCGTGGTCGATTGCGGCCTGTTCAGCAACTGCTCGAATGCGATCTGCAACCGAACCTGAGTCCATGACGAAGGCTCGAATTGCAAAATTGCGCCAACTTTCGCCCAAAAGAAAAAGTGGGCCAAAACCCACCGGACAACGCAATCCGAAGATCCGAGCAAGAGGGAAATTATACGATCCAGATTGAGGCGAGGCAAGTTGCCAGCAGGCCCGGTCGATTAGGCTTGAGCTTACGCAGACTTGTCGTAGCGCACCTTTTCAGATGCCGCTGGTAGCGCGGGCATGGACCACATGTCAGCGGTTCGATCGAGAGTCAAATCAGGCGATGAACCAAATGAGCGAGTGCGCGAAGCGGCATACTGCTTCAGCGCCACCAGCAGGATGAAGATCGAAATGGCAATCCAAACGATTGCCCAGAGGATTGCCGGAACTCCGGTGGCGTTGGCCATATTCACGGCGTCCGTGGGTACGGTCGCGGCAAACGGTGACGAAAGAAAGAACACCGTTTTCAAATCGAGCAGCGCGTTCAGAACGCATTGAACCGCGAGCAGACTGACTACGAAAGTTGTAACTCGCGCACTGGCGAATCGGGCAACTGCAAATAGTCCGATCGAAAGCAGCACGCCGGCAACAAGCGTGAAGGGAAGTCCCGCCAAAGAACCCCAAGTGCCCGCGAAGACTGGCTTAATGACTCCGAAGATTACCGTCAAACCAAGCACGATTGCTGATGAGCCAGCCAAAACGATCCGTGCGGCAACCGATCGACGAATCAAGACGAGCAGCAACGCTCCGTAAGTCATCGCGCCGAGATAGCCGGCACTCGACACGAGCATCTGCGAGAGAACTCCGCCTTGCGTCGTGTACGTCTCGCCGCTGCCGTTCATCGCGACGCTTAGACTTTGCACCGAATTGCCGGTGAGCAAAGCGGCGATCGCATGTCCGCCCTCATGAATGAAGGTCACGAAGATGCGAAATGGATAGCTGAGAATTTCCGCGAATGGAATGAACCAGAGAGCGATGGATAGAACCGCCGCGAGCAAAAGCGTCATGGCCTGTGGCCGCGCATCGTTGGATAGCTTGTAATTCATGATTCGTACCTCGCTGGAATACATCCGCGCATGTTTAGAGTCGGGCTACTGCCGACCACCAGCGGGCGGTAGCCCGCTGCTAAACAAAGAATGCCAACCTGAATCATGAACGATGCTTAACCTCACGTTGTTCCGTCAGGATTTATCTTCGCGTCGATAGTCGCCGGATTTTCCGCCGGTCTTAAGTTCCAGACGCACATCGGCAATTACCATTGCTTTATCCAGCGCCTTGCACATGTCATAGACAGTCAGCGCCGCCACTGAAACAGCAGTCAACGCTTCCATTTCAACGCCGGTCTGCGCGTGCGTGGTGACTTCTGATTCGAGGTAGATGCAGTCTTCGCGCAGCTCGGCGCGAACATCGACGTGTGTCAGCGGCAGCGGATGACAGAGCGGGATGAGTTCGGCCGTGCGCTTCGCAGCGATGATTCCTGCGAGCCGGGCCGTTTCCAGCGGATCGCCTTTCGGTGTTTGATGGTCGCGGATCGCCTGAATGGTCTCTGCAGACATCAGCACGCGCGCGGAGGCGATCGCCCGCCGCGCCGTTGCAGACTTCGCGGTCGTATCAACCATCTTCGCTCGACCCTGTTCGTCGATGTGAGTGAGTTTGCTCATGGCGCGTCCGGGTTCGCAACAGAATCAACCGCAGAGGACGCTGAGGATTCCGCAGAGGTTGCAGAGTCGTCATATCTGTTCACCACGCGTCGTATGCCGTTACGTAAGTGGAGAACGTGGAAGTTCATGATCAACCCAAGCCGCAGATCAGCTAGTTTGAGATAGGTAAGAACCTGGGCGAGATGTACATCATTGATGGCTTCGACGGCTTTGATTTCTAGAATGAGTCGGCGTTCGACCATGATGTCAACGCGATAACCGCAATCCAGCCGCACCTGCGAATATATGAGACACATTGGCTTTTCCTTTTCGGCAATTAAACCCGCTCGTGTCAGCTCAAAACACAAACACTCCTTGTAAGCAGACTCAAGCAAGCCCGGTCCAAGAGCGCTGTGGACCTTCATGGCGCAACCAATAACTCTCTGAGTCAATTCGTAATCAGTCATCCTCCGCGCCCTCTGCGAAAAACCTCTGCTTTTTTCTCTGCGGTTAAGTTGACGTCACGATACGCATCACAGCGTGAACGATCAAGGTATTTCCACCCAATAGAACCTCGTCGGAAGTCAGTTCCATCGTCCATCTTTCACTTTGTTTTCTCGCCGGCGTCAGCGCTGCGATTAACCTGATCATCAAGACAACCGGCCAATACAGCCACGCTTTTCCTTTCGGCTTGTCGCGATGCACGCTCGCGATTTCGAATCCGTGCTTCTCCAGGATGTAACGCAATTCAGAATAGCCAATCGGATTGACATGCGCGGCGATCTCTTCGCGACCGTTGTAGTCGGATCGTAATTGTTCACGCCCCGCGCGGGTGATCGGTTTGAAGTGCGAAGTGTATCCGTACAGCAGCCACTTCAGACGCTCTTCGACGTTGAGAATGTTCGGCACGCTGACGATCAAATGACCGCCGGGCTTCAGCACGCGCGCGAATTCACGCATCGCCTGCTGTGGATTCTCAATGTGCTCGAGGCCTTCGAGACAGGTGACATAATCAAATGATCGATCGCCGAACGGGAGTTCCGCATCAAGATTCCCCTGATGAATATCAACCCCGTCGAGCCGAAAGATCTCCGGATAGAGATCGCAACAGCGCACGTCGAAACCGGCATCGATCAACCGCCCTGCCAGTGCTCCTTCACCGGCAGGCACATCGAGCAGAGCGCCACGCGGCTCATCGGCGAGAATGCGCACGACCGTGTCGTGAATTGCCTGATGCGCGAGTGGTGTGGGCGACGCGCTGGGCCCGGCTGTTGCGGTTGCCTGCATGGATTATTTTGGTAAGTGTACTACGCGCACGACTGAACCAGCCGCAATTTTCTTGTCTCCGGCCGGAACATTAATCAACGCCGTGGCGCGTGCAAACGCGACGAAATCGGATGAGCCCCCCCACTTCAAAGGCTCAGCAAGCAAAGTTCCTTTTTCGTCTGTTCGCAGAACCGCTGGCAAGTAGCTTTCTCGATCGATCGAACCTTTGATATCGCGCGCCAGCACAGCATGTTCATGAGCGAGCGTTGGATCGGTGGCTCCTTGCATTGCCCGCAGTGCCGTTCGGGCGAACAGAGTGAAAGTCACCGACACTGAAACCGGATTACCGGGAAGCCCAAATATCAGAGTTTTTCCGAGTCGCGCAAAGACCGTCGGTTTGCCAGGGCGCAAGGCTACGCGTTCGAAAAAGATCTCCGCGCCGAGTTCTTTCAGCGCGGCTTTAGTGAAATCGTAGACACCCATCGAAACTCCGCCGGATGTAATCAACACGTCCGACGCTTCTGCGGCGCGCGCAATTTGGCGTTTCAATTCTTCCGTGTCGTCGCCGGCAAGCGGCAAGCGTTCAACGATTGCGTTTGATTGCGCAGCATAGGCGGCAATCGTGTAGTTGTTCGAATCGCGAATCTGATCGGCGCCCGGTTTTTCATCAACATTAACGAGTTCGCTGCCCGTCGCCATCACCGCCACGCGCGGTTGCTTGCCAACTTTTACTTTTGCGTAGCCGAATGAGGCGAGCGTCGCGATCGATTCCGCGGTAATTTGTTCGCCGGCGCGCAGGACAGTTTCACCGGACTTGATTTCGGCGGCGCGTCTGACGATCGATCGGCCGGCTTCGACTGCTTCCAGAATCTCAACCTGTGAACCTGATTCAATCTCGCGCGTCAATTCAACTTGCTGCACCGAATCGGCGCCGGCAGGAACCGGCGCACCAGTCATGATGCGCACGGCCTCTCCGCCTTTCATTTCATGATGCCAGCCCGCGCCAGCGGCGGATTCACCGACGATCCGCAAGCGCGCCGGCGTATTCGTAATGTCAGCCGCACGGACCGCATAGCCATCCATCTGCGCGCGATCGAATGGTGGAAGATCGGTGTCGGCGATGATGTCTTCGGCGAGAATGCGATTGCGCGCCTGGGAGATCGAAACAGACTCGTTCGCAAGTCTTCGAGTCTGCTGAAGAACGATTTGAATGGCTTCCGTGATGGCAATCATTGGGAACGAGTCTAAAAGCAAAAGCGGTTGCCCTTCAAATTGAAAAGCAACCGCTTCGATTAATGGCGGAGCCGACGGGACTCGAACCCGCGACCTCCGACGTGACAGGCCGGCGTTCTAACCAACTGAACTACGACTCCGCATAAAGGCAGAGGTCAGAAGTCAGAGGTCAGAGGCTGGTACGCTAATGACGTACTGACCTCTGATCTCTGACCTCTGATCTCTGCAACTGGTGGGCGCGGAGGGACTCGAACCCCCAACCTCTTCCTTGTAAGGGAAGCCGTCTACCATTGACATACGTGCCCGTTTCAAAAATCAATTCGGAACTGCTGTGTCACGACGAAGTGTGATCGTAAGGAAAGGTTTGAAGGGTGTCAAGGTAGCGACCGAGACTACTTTGTCAGAGCGCCGCGTGATTGCGACTGCGACTGGAGCGCAACCGGCCCGGTTGCTCTTCAGTCAAGCGAGGAAAAGCAAGCTGGACGCTTGCACTCCAGTCTGACGCTGCAAACTGCTTTCGGTTATGACCCGGGGCGCTTTGGGATCGCTGCGACTTGCGATTATATTTATCAAACCCAGACCGCTCGGCACGTCACTCCATGAGCACAGAATCGGCACGAATCAGATTATTTGCGTTTGCTCTGTTGAGCGCATTCTTTTTCGCCTTACTGTTCGTTCGCGCAGATGCTTCAAAGCGGCAGGAGCCCGGGCAACAACAACGCCCACGTACGGTTGGTTCGAATCAAAACGCGAATAAATCAGCCCAACCGCAGCCAACAAATTCTCCAGGCGAAGAAGTTGACGAAGGCGACGTGGTTCGCGTTGAGACGCAACTCGTGACCGTGCCGACGGTGGTCACCGACAAGACTGGCCATCCGATTTCGACTTTGCGACAAGAGAATTTCACGGTCTTGGAAGACGGTCAGCCTCAGCATCTGACGAACTTTGCGACAACCGAAGCGCCATTCGAGATCGCTTTGTTGCTCGATACTTCGGGCTCAACTCGTGAAGAGCTTGGCCTGATTCGCGATGCGGCGAATGCTTTTCTCAGCGCGCTCCGCGCCGGCGATCGTGTCGCCATAATTGGCTTCAATAATTCCAAAGGCGCAAGCGGCCCGGTCGCGATGGTGGAGGTCCTGTCGCCCCTGACGGACAAACGCACGGTGCTGCGCAGCGCCATTGCGACGCTCGGCACCAGTAATGGAACTCCTTATTACGACGCGCTGTCACGAGTTGCCGAAGAAGTTTTCCGCGAGCCGCCGGCGGAACAATTTCGTGGGCGACGCGCGGTTGTAGCTCTGACCGACGGCGTCGATTCCACCAGCAATTCTGATTACAACAATGCGCGCGCGAAGTTGATGCGCGCCGGAGTCGCGACTTATTTCATTCAGGTAAGCACCGAAGACTATGTCGAAGATCGACTGTTGAAAGACTGTCAGGACGACGGCCGGCTGACACTCTCCGCGAAACAGTTAGAGCGATTCAGGCAACTGTTTGTGCCGAGCGCGCAGAAAGAGGACTATGCGGATTTCTGCCGGCTGGGCCAATTCGAGCGAATGGACATCAGTCGTCAACTCTATAACCTGGCGCGGCGAGAGATGGGTGAACTAGCGCACTCGACCGGAGGAAAGAATTTTTCCGCGGCCAGTTTGGGGGAAGCACGTTCAGCATTCGCCGAAGTCGCAAACGAGATCGGAACTCAATACAGTTTGGGTTATTATCCATCGAACAAAGCTCGCGACGGTCGCTTTCGCCAAATCAAAGTTGAATTGCGCGGCGTGAAAGACGCAAGCGTGCGGGCGCGCGATGGTTACTATGCGCCGAAGCAGTAATCTGTTGAATACCGATGGCTAGACCATTACACTCTAACCTTGTTGGACAAGAAGATTATTGATTCCGATCCAGAGGTACTTGGTGGGACGCCGGTGTTCAGGGGGACGCGGGTTCCGATCAAGAGTCTTTTTGATCATCTCGAAGCTGGCGATTCAATCGACGATTTTCTCGAGGGCTTTCCGAGCGTTCGTCGTGATCAGGTAATTTCGCTGCTTGAGGTGGCTCAAAAACCCTTCATAGCAAGTCCAAGAATTCCTCATTCGTAAATCCCGCCTGCTTCACAATCGATTGGAGCGTTCCACGCTTCAGATCGCGATTGTGATAAGGAACCGTCACGCGAAGCGTTGGTTTTGCAGGATGTTTCAGAATGTAATGGCTACCGGTGATGCGATTAACTGAGAATCCGGCGCGCTCAAGTGCGCGGATCACTTGACTTGATTGAACGGATGGTAGTCGGTGCTTCACGACGGGAGAGTTTACCAGCGTTTCTTATGGAACCCTGTTTGCGGGTGACAGTGAACTAAGAGGCCAAAGCTATTGCAATTGGTTCTGCAATTGGAGTTTTATCAGGTGGAATCGATAGACCGTCCTCAAGCAGGCTCTCCAGATACCCACGCAACGCATCCTCCGCCATCCTACGAGCTTCTTCCATCGTGTCGCCTTCCGTGACTAACCCAGGGAGTGCGGGACATGTTACGACGAACCCACCTTCTTCGGCGGGCTCAAAGAGCATCGTGAAGCTGTACTTTCCGTTTGCTTCCATATATTCAATTATATAAATTAGACTTTATAAGTATACCTTAACAAGTAGAATTTACGTTTATCGAAGATCTAGCTTCGTCTCGTCAATCGGTAAAGACTACATGACACCCTTCAATCGAATAGCTTTAATCGTTCTTGACGGCGCAGGCATTGGCGCGATGCCCGACGCTCCTGACTGGGGTGACGCAGGATCGGATACATTCGGACACATCTGTGAATCGCGGCAATTGAGTTTGCCGAATTTACAAAGCCTGGGTCTCGGCAACATTCGTCCGCTGTCGGGTGTGGCGAAGATTGAAAAAACCCGCGGTTGTTACGGAAAGTGTGCACTCAAGTCGAACGGTAAAGACACGACAACGGGTCATTGGGAGATGGCCGGAATTATTCTCGAGCGCGCGTTCCCGACTTACCCCAACGGCTTTCCGCAAAGTGTGATCGACGAGTTCATTACGAAGACGCAGGCGCCGGGGATTCTCGGCAATGTTCCCGCCAGCGGAACTGAAATCATCAAAGAGCTGGGCGAAGAACATGTGAAGACGAAGAAGCCAATCGTCTACACTTCGGCCGATTCAGTTTTTCAGATCGCCGCGCATGAAGAAGTGATTCCGCTCGAGCGCCTTTATGAGATTTGCGAGATCGCTCGTGGCATGCTGCGCGGTGAAAACGAAGTCGGCCGGGTGATTGCGCGTCCTTTTCTTGGCGAGCCCGGCTCTTTTTATCGCACTGAGAATCGGCACGATTACGCGGTGCCGCCGCCGCGCGAAAACCTTCTGCCGCTGTTGAGCGAGAACGGTTTGGACGTCGTATCTATTGGAAAGATCGCATCGATTTACGATTCAGCCGGTGTGACTCAGGATCTGAAAGCCAGGAACAATCAACAATCGATCGATCAAACGATCAAGGCGCTGGAAGACAACACGCGCGGCTTGATTTTTTCGAACCTAGTCGACTTCGACATGCTCTACGGTCATCGACGCGACACGGAAGGCTATGCGCGTGCGCTCGAGCATTTCGATTCTCGCTGGCCGGAGATCGAAAACGCGATGCGAGACGACGACCTGCTGATCATCACGGCGGATCATGGCAACGATCCGACTTATCCGGGAACTGATCACACGCGCGAGTACGCGCCGCTGATCGTCTATGGAAAGAAAGCCCGGGCCGGCGTGAACCTGGGAACGCGACAAAGTCTTTCGGACATCGGGAAGACAATCGCCGAAAATTTTGATCTACATCTGCGCGCCGGCCAGAGCTTTCTTAACGATCTCGTTGCCTAGAGTTCAGGATGTCCCTCGTGAGCTTTCGTCAGACATTCGGATCAACTCGTTCACTGCCACTCGCCGCATTGATCGTTACGGCGCTCGCCTTCGGATCAAATCAATTCGCGCAGCGACGACAGCCGACGAGCGTAGTCACCGAACTCACCGATGTCGTTAACGCGATTCAGTTTTCGCCGGACGGCCGCACGCTCGCGATCGCCAGAGGTTCGCGTGCTGAAAATCGAGTCGAACTTTGGGACATTGAAACCGGCAAGCTGCGTCGCACGATCAAGGGGTTCGACGGAACGATCTGGTCCGTGTCGTTCTCGCCCGACGGCCACACGCTCGTGACCGGAAGTGGCGGAATGCATCAGGAGAAGGTCGCGCAGAAGCCGCTGTCAAAAAGCGGGAGGCCATTCACCGAACTGAAATGGTGGGATCCGCAAACGGGCGATTTGAAACAGCGGCTGGAGTTGCCCGATGAAGAGTTAATCAGCGTTGCGGCGTTGCATTCACCTGATGGCCGTTTGCTCGCCGCCGTTGAGAATCGCTTGTCGCTGCGGGGTTCGGTTTTTGATAGCTCCGGGCCGTTTGGCAATGAACCGCTGCCTAGACAACTTAGGATGCTTCCGTCAGCGATGTTCGATTCTGATTTGCGATTGCTTGACGCGACCACCGGCGAAGTGCGTTTGAAACTCAAGGACGGTTTCGCGAGCTACTCAATGCCGGCATTCTCCGGTTTATCTCGATCCGAATTCTACTCTGCAGTTTTTGCTCATCGAGATTTTGGACCTATTACCTTCTCGCCCGATGGCCGCGTGGTAGCGGCCTGGAACGCTGATGAGATCAGATTGTGGAACGCTCCCACCGGTGCGGAAGTCCTCAAGCTTAAAAAATTCAAAGGCCGGATGACCGCCGTCGCATTTTCTCCGGACTCGCGGCTCGTGGCCGGCGCGATCGTGAATTATTCGATCAAAGATCATCGACCAGATGTCAAAAGCGAGATTCGAATTTGGGAAGTCGAAACCGGCGCGGCACGACAGGTTATTCCGCTGAGAACGCAATCAGTTACGAATCTGATCTTCGCGAACAACGGTCAACAGCTGCTCGTCAGTGGTCTGGAACGCGAAGAGGATCATTCGGTCGCTACCATGGAGTTGGCCGATCTGCAGAGCGGCAGCCTGGGAAAGTTACTTACGAAAGACAAAAGCACGACGAGCACGATTGCCATGTCGCCGGATGGCCAGACGATGGCGTTCCAAACCGATGCTTCGACGGTGAAGCTGCTGGAAACCAGAAGTTGGCGAACGAAGTTCACGCTCGGGGCTGATAATGAAGCCAGTTCAAATAGCGCATCGTTGCGGCGATTTCTGGTAACAGTCAACAGCACTTTCGCGGTCGCGTTCCTCGCCGATGCCAAAACCGTCGCCGGTGAAATCGAAAATGGCGGAATCAAACTCTGGGATTCGCGTACCGGCGAGGTAAAAAAAGCCCTGGCAACTGAAGCCGAAACCGGATCGATAGCGGCTATCTCGGCCAACGGCCATGCAATCGCGGACGTCGCGCCGGACGAGTCGGTGCGTCTGTGGGATACCGCAACCGGCGAGCACAAGACAATTCCAGCGCGCAACTCGAAAGTGTCGGCTGTCGCTTTGTCGGGCGACGCGAAAGTGCTGGCGATCGCTTACGCAAACGCGATTGTTCTGACGGATGCGGATGATCTTAAGACTCCGCACGCGATCGAAGATGTGTCAGCTCTGTCGGCTCTGGCACTGTCGACTGACGGAAAAATGCTGGCGGCATCAAGCAGTGACGGCGCAGTCAAAGTCTGGAATGCCCAAGACGGTAGTCTCAAACAAAACCTCGCCGCCGCCGGCGAAGTAACAGCTTTGCAGTTCGGATCGCACGATCAATTTCTCGCGGTTGGTCTCAAAGACGGAAGCGTCAGCGTTTGGAACGTCGCCAACGGCCAACCTGTCTTCGAAGCCAGAAAACACAACGCCGCCGTAAACGCGATTGCCTTCTCGGCGGACGGAGTGCTGATGGCGACCGGTGGTGACGATCGCACCGCAGTCGTCTGGGAAGTCGCATCGCACAAAGTGCGGCGCACTTTGAAGGGACACGATCTCGCGATTACCTCGCTCGCATTTTCTCCGGACGCAGGCACGCTGGCGGTGGGCAGCGGCAACGCTTCGGTGGTCCTGTGGCAGCTCGAAAAAGGGCGGTTGGATCGAGTCTTGAAATAACAATTCTGAAGTTGCGCTTTAGCCGGGATCGGGCGTAACCTCGCCGGACAAAACTTCAATCCAGGAGCCCCCAAATATGAACAGTCGCAAGTTCGTCCTCGGTCTACTCCTCTTGTTCGTTGCGGCGTTTGCTCGTCAGGCTGCGGCCCAATCTACCATTCTGAACACACCATCAACCGACGTCGTCGCTTCGAAAAAGGTTTATGTTGAGATGGATTTCATCACGAACTATGCGTGGCAACGTGACGACGATTCAAAGTATGCGAACTATGCGCCGCGCGTCGTCATTGGGGTCGCGCGAAATGTCGAGGCGGGCGTCAACGTTTCGTTCACGCACACGCCTGGTGGCGGGCAGCCGATCGAGTTGCAGCCGAACGCGAAATGGCAGTTTTACCGGAATGAAAAGGCGGGGCTAGCGGCTGCGGCCGGTTGTATCTTGTACTTGCCGGTCACGCATCGTGCCGGAACAGATAGCATGGGCCAGTGCTATTCAGTCGTGAGTAAGAAAGTCAGCGGCGACCTCGGTCCGCGATTCCACGGCGGCGGCTACGTTTTGATCGGAGCGAGCAAGGCTGAACGAACCAAGGCGGGCGCGATCGTTGCGTACGAACAACCGTTCTCGAAGCGAACTGGACTATTGCTTGATTGGCTCAGCGGGGACAATCGATTTGGTTCGGTCAGTCCCGGTCTTTACATCCTGATGCCGCACAACGGATCTCTGTCCGCCGGTTACACCATCGCGAATCACGGCCGCGGCAAGAACGCTCTGTTTCTGTATTACGGCAAGCAGTTTTAGGTTACTGTGGCTTGAAGCGACGAACAACACTACTGGCCCAGCGCCGTTCTCAATTCCTGTGGCGATTCCCATCCGGTCCACGCATAGCGACGAGCCGATTCCAGACTCTTTGTCAGGCTTTGAAGCTCTCCGAGCAGTGTGTCGTATTTCGGTTTGCAGGCTCCGCTGACTTCCTCATCCGCTGGTGCTTTTTTGGTCGGCGGGTGTTTGTTATACCAGTCCTCGGCGCAATCAACATAGTCGTCAACCGCCTTCTTTACCGCTGCCCAAGAGGCCACTACGTTGGTACTGCTAGGGTGATAATAGCCCATTAAGAGACCTATTTCCTGCGACTCTCCGTGCCACTTTGCGCTGTTCTGGTTATAGTTGTCTCGGATGTCTTTCCTCTGCTTCTCGACAGCGGCTGGTTCAACGAAAGGCCCACGCCATACTTTTCGGGTGAGATTAGTTAATCGATCTGACGCGCTGATGCAGTTCCCAATCGAGGTATAAGTCCGCGTAATAAGGTCGCGCTCCTGGTCCAGATATTCTTTGTAGGAAACAAGTGCCTGATCGCCTCGCGATTTTAGCCATGCCTGTTCAAACTCGCGTTCGCGTGTCGTCGATTGAATTATTCCCGTGATTATTGTGGCGGCAATGCCGCCAATCAGGACGGTTATGAGAGCGGCCACGACGGTGGGCTCTCGGAAAGCCGCCCAGAAAGTCTTCGGAGGATCCGACTTGGACGATTCATTCAATTGACGTTGAATTACCTGCGTCGTCAATGCCAAATAACTTAGTAATCGCTTATCAGGTTCCGAAAGATCCGACAATTCGAGTTTGGCGTCTGGTTTGTCATTTGCCATAAAACACCATGAGGTAAGACGTTGAACTCAACCGATGGATACCGATGAACGTCTTGGATGGATATTGATTAATCCGGGCAGTCACCTCAACAGCATCCGGCGGTTGGTCCACCAGGAAAGCAGAGTAGTCAGCTTTAAGTTTGACTAGCGACCGTTGCAACACAAACAGGCTAGTTTGATCGCTGACCGGGATAATTGCCATTAGAAGTTTCTTTTCGTTCTTTCCCTCGGTCAGCCATTTCACAAGTTGGAGGTCAGACTTGAAGCTTTGTTCGGAAACCTCCACAGCGTTGCTGGCGGGATTCGTATCGGACGCCCTCTCGGTTGCCGGTGTACCCTTGTTCGGTTTGTCGGCGCCATTTTCTTTCGGCGGGCTCTTCGTGCTGCCGCCGCCTACACCTCCGCCTCCACCGCCGCCGCTGCTACCTCCACCTCCACCAGACGGTGACGAAACGGGCACATCGTTCCCTCCCATCTGCACGCTAACTGGCGCGACTCCCTCCGGGCTTAGCTCTACGTGGACTACCTTCTTTGCGAAACTTGCGAACTCAACTATTACTTCGTACGGTCCCGGGGGGAGACCGACCACTCGAAACCCTCCACTTTCGTCGGTCGTCACCGTTTGCTCCCGGAGAGTATTGGTGTTCCTAATCGTAACGGTTGCGCCGGGTATGGCCGCACCATCCGGAGATGTCACCGTACCTCGGAGTGACCCGCTTTGTGTCAGTTCTGGCTGGGGTTGAAATGGCGGCGATGGCCTTTCAAACGGGTCTTGAGCGAAAACCGTAAGCGGTAAAAGCAGAGTGAGAACAAAAAAAGTGATGAGGCGTGTCATTGCTTAACTCCTAACGAAGGACGTGCACTAGACCCAAGAAAGCATTGCTTGGGTTGGGATTCTACGGCAGCTATAAACGAATAGCCACACGTTTTGGGAACTCGCTCTTAAGGGGCCTATTCTTAAGGATTCTTCACGACGCCGATGTAGGGCAGATTGCGATACCGCTCGGCGAAATCCAAACCGTATCCAACGACGAACTTGTCTGGAATTTTGAAGCCGAGATAGTCGATCGGCACATCCTTCTCACGGCGTTCGTATTTGTCGAGCAGCGCCGCCAACTTCACACTCGCCGCGCCGCGCGATTTCAAATTCGCCAGCAAGTACGACAACGTCAAACCGGTGTCGACGATGTCTTCAACGACCAGGATGTGCCGGCCTTCGATGGCCACGTCCAGATCCTTCAAGATGCGAACTTCACCCGAGGTGCGCATCGCGGCGCCATAGCTCGAGATGGCGATGAATTCGATGCCGAGTTGAATATCCGCGGCGCGTATCAAGTCGCTCAAAAAAGTGCAGGCCCCTTTCAGCACGCCGATCATCAGCGGATTCTTGCCGGCATAATCGCGGGCAATGTCTGCTCCCAGCTCGCCGATGCGTTTCTGGATCTCGTCCGCGCTGATTAAGATTTCAAGATTCGGATTCGTGAATTCAGACATGATTCGTGCTTCTGATGTTGCCACTATTTTTGGTTCCCTTCAAAAAATGTCAGTAGTCCGTTGTCAGTAGTCAGTTGTGCTTCGCCTGCAATCAGGTTTGCACCTGCCCACTGCCCCGACCGGCGTTGCGCCCTCGTCAATGCTGCGAGATACTATTGAAGCTCTCCACGTTAGGTCAATCACAACCGATTGTTAGCTTGTTATATTTTCGATCTTGAGATTTTGAGAAATGAATGATTCTGTGCGAATGAGACTAAGAACATTTCCAGTCCGGTTGGTTTTGCTGGTTGCCGCGTTGTTCCTCGCAGCGACAACTGCCCTGGCCCAGCCGGCCGCGAAACCGCAAACTACTCCAGCGCAAACCGGCGCCGACGTTCACGCGCGCGTCACCGAAACGCAGGTCGATGGTTCGATCGCGGACGATCCCGCGGTCGATCAAATGCTCGTCAACTACGCGCCGAAAGTACGCGAACTCGATAACGTGATCGGGAAATTGAGCGGCGGTGAGTTGCGCAAGGGCGGCATGGGCGCGGGTTCGCTCGGCAACTTTGTTACCGACGGAATACTGGCAGAAGCGCGAGCGAAGGCCGGCAATTCGATAGTGCTCGCGGTGACGAACGGTGGCGGTTTGCGCAAAAGCACCATCCCTGAGGGCGAGTTACGACAGCGCGATATTTTTGAATTACTGCCGTTTGAAAATGCTCTGGTCGAATTTGATCTGACGGGCGCGCAGGTGCTCACGCTTCTGAAGCAAGTCGTCTCTCATCGCGACGCACAGTCAGGCGCGCGCATCAAGTATGTGAACGACGCGCAAAACAAGCCGCAACTTGAAAGCGCGCGTTTGTTGGTCGACGGGCACGAGACGGAGATCGATCCGGCCGCGACCTACAGAGTTGTTTGCATCGACTATCTCTGGAAGCGCACCTCAAACGTTCCTTCTGAGACAGAAGGGAACTATTCAGTCCTGGCACAAGCGAAGAAAATTGAGCCGCTGGGTCTGACGATCCGCGACGCCATCATTCATTACGTGAAAACTGAAACTGCCGCCGGTCGTGATATCAAGATGAAGCTTGATGGTCGATTCGCTTTCGACAAAGCCGCCAGCCCGAATCCGGAGGTCCGCCAATGATAAATCGACGACGCTTCCTGAAGGGTTCACTGGTTAGTGGCGCGGTGCTTACTGCGCCCGGAGTTTTATCGAATTTGATCTCAACGCAAGCGGGGTCTGTTCTGGCTCAGCCGCTCCTCGACGTCGCTGCCGGCGAAACGCTGATTACGATTCTTCACACCAACGACACGCATTCACAGATCGATCCGATTGCCGCCACCGACAAGCAATACGGCGGCAAAGGCGGCGTCGCCCGGCGCGCTACTTTGGTCAAACGAGTGCGCAAAGAGAATCCCAACACGCTGCTGATCGATGCGGGCGATGTGTTCCAAGGCACGCCGTACTTTAATTTTTATAAAGGCGAAGTTGAATACAAGTCGATGTCGCTGATTGGCTATGACGTGGTGACGCTCGGCAATCACGATTTTGACAACGGCGTCGCGGCCCTGAATGCGGCGATGAAGTTTGCCAACTTTGATTTTGTCTCGACGAATTATGATTTTCGCGGCACGCCGCTGGAGACTCGCGTGAAGCCCTACGTCGTCCGTACATTGGCCGGTATGCGCGTTGGACTGTTTGGTTTGGGGATCAGTCCGGATAATCTGATCACGCCGGAAAATTTTAAAGGAGTTAAGTATCTAGATCCGGTGCAAATGAGTCGCGGGGTCGCGCGTTTGCTACGCGAACAAGAGAAGTGCCAGTTGGTTGTCGGCATGTCACACCTGGGTTATTACGCGAATCCCAGGAACGGAGAGATCGGCGACACCCAGGTGGCGGCGCAGGTAAACGGCATAGACTTCATCGCCAGCGGCCACACGCACACGTTCATGGAAAGACCTGTGCTGCAAAAAAACCCTGAAGGCAAAGACACGATCATCTTCCAGGTTGGCAAGAGCGGCATCTACGTCGGTCGAATTGATTTCAAGTTGAAAGACGGAAAGGTCACTGCCTACGCTGGGAAACTGTTGGATCTGAGAGACGAGTCGCTGGCGTAGTGCTCCTTCGTTTAGAGTCGGGCTACTGCCCGACCCAAGCGGGCGGTAGCCCGCTTCTAAACAAAAAGAATGGCTGACGAAGCAACCAGAGATCGAGTGCGCGCCTTGGTGCGCGATGTCTTGAGCAAGACTATGCCGGATTCGCCGGCGCAATCTGAGCCGCAGCCAAAAATGGCGGGTAGTAGCACACCTCCAAACCAACCGAGCGTGGCAGTGACTCGCGATGAATCAGCGAAGGCCGTGATCACCGAAGACGACGTCCGCGGCCTCGAGCGCGGCGCCGTACTCCGCATTGCCGAGAATGCGCGCCTGACCCCGCTCGCCGCCGACATCGTCAACGAGCGCAGCATCGAGATCGTGCGGCGGGTGTCGCGCTCCGGATCAAAACAAACCAAGACCGTCGCGGTCGGCGCGGATCACGGCGGCTTTCCAATGAAGGAAGAACTGAAAACGTTTCTCGCCGAACTTGGTCATCGCGTTCACGACTTCGGCACGAACTCGGAAAGCGCAGTCGATTATCCTGACTTTGCTCACGCAGTCGCTTGCGCCGTCGCCGACGGGACCGCTGACGTGGGCATCGTGATCGATGGCGCCGGCGTTGGTTCGGCGATGACCGCTAACAAAGTTCCCGGCGTGCGTGCCGCCGCATGTTACTCGGTAGAGGTCGCGCGCAATTCTCGCGAGCACAACGGCGCGAATGTGCTGACGCTTGGCAGCAAGACGATCAGCAGCGGCGAGATGCGCGACATTGTGCGCGCGTGGCTCACTACCGATCTTACTGAGGATCGTCACCGCAAACGCGTGGGCAAAATCGAAGCGATTGAGCGGCAGTATCAACGATGACGAGTCAGTACCGCCCGCGTCAGCGGGTGGGATAACGGGATTTGCCAGCCTTATCATCTTGAACCCATCCGCTGACGCGGATGGTACGGACTCCCCAACGCACCGTGCTAGAATAATCCCGCAAGACTGACATGCCCTATTCATCCAACGGCGATTTCGAACAACTGGTTGAGCAGATTACCGACGTCATCTATGCGCGCCTGAACGGCGAGCAGCTCGATCAGGCGAAGATGTGCGGTTGCACGTCCGAGTGTTTCCATCGCTGCCCGGAGCGCATGCATCGAGTCGTCGACGCGGGCGCGGCGCGCATCGGTCTCGTGCTTGGACAGACTGGGTCGGCGCGCGATTGGGCCAGCTTGATCGATCATACGTTGCTGAAACCCGATGCGTCGCAGACTGAAATCAAACGCCTGTGTGAAGAAGCCGCGCAATATCACTTCGCATCTGTTTGCGTGAATCCGACCTGGGTGCGCGCTTGCGCGTGTCATTTGCAAGGCAGCGGCGTTCCCGTCTGCACGGTGATTGGGTTTCCGTTGGGCGCGACTCTGGCGGACGTGAAAGCTTACGAAGCGCGGCGCGCAATCATGGACGGCGCGCGCGAAGTCGACATGGTCATCAACGTCGGCGCCCTCAAAAGCGGTGACGATTGTTTGGTCGAACACGACATCAAGTCGGTCGTCGAGGTAGCGCACGAATATGATGTGACTTGCAAAGTGATCATCGAAACGGCATTGCTCACCGACGATGAAAAGGTGCGCGCATGTCAGGCCGCCAAGAACGCGGGCGCGGATTTTGTTAAGACCTCGACTGGGTTTTCAAAAGGCGGCGCTACGGTTGCCGATATTGCGCTGATGCGTCGTGTAGTCGGTTCAGAATTGGGAGTTAAAGCATCCGGCGGTGTGAAGAACATCGATGACGCGCGCGCGATGGTCCAGGCCGGCGCGACCCGCATCGGCGCCAGTGTCGGCGTGAAGATTGCTCAGGAAGCCGCCGGCGTCAAAAGCAACGGACGAGCCTCTTCGGGATACTAACCTGCCAAATACGCTGAGAATTGCAAAGTGAAAATTGAAAACTGAAAAATGCAAATTCATCGACCGCTCATCCGATAAATTCCCGCCAGGGTTCCGTCTCATTAAGAAAATTCAATTTTCAATTTGCACTTTTCAATTCTCAGTTTTCAATGCCATTCTTGGTTTGATGCTTGCGCTGGCTACCACCGCCAACGCGCAAAACCCAACCCCGACTCCGCCACCTCCGCCACAAGACGTCGACGTCATTCGCACCGAGACCGATTTAACAAATCTCCTTTTCACCGCGACCGACAAGAACAATCGCTACATCACGACGCTGCAGCAGAACGACATTCGCGTCGTCGAAGATGGCGTGCCGCAAACGGTCTTCACGTTTCAGCGCGAAACCGATCGGCCGCTTTCGATCGCCTTCTTGATCGACGTTTCGATTTCAGAAGAGCGAACGCTGCCGGACGAAAAAGGCGCCGCGCGGACTTTCATTGAAAACGTAATTCGGTCAGAAAAGGATCAGGCTTCGATCATTCCATTTGAAGGCTACGCGCACGTTGAGCAGCCTCTTACGCGCGACGTGATTGCGATCTATCGCGCGCTGGAAGCCGTCGAGGTCGCCTTTCCGGCTTACACGGGTTCGGCGCCGGCGCTGGGAGGAATCACCTCCGGACCGGGGACGATTGCGCCGCCGCGCGAAGGCTCGACGGCGATTTGGGATTCGGTCGCGCTCACTTGTCGCAACGTTCTAGGTCGCAGCCTGACACCCCGCCGTCGCGCGATCATTTTGCTGACTGATGGCCAGGACACGAGCAGCCGCATCGCACGCAGCTCTGCAATCGATCAAGCGATTCAAAGCGAAACGGTTATTTACACGATTGGTATCGGGGACAAGCGCTACGACGGCATCGATCGAAATGCGCTGACAGACATCGCTGAGAAGACCGGCGGGCGAGCATTCTTTCCGAAGAAGAGTACCGATCTGCTGGCTGCGTTTCAGGAGATTGAGCAGGAACTTCGTTCGCAATATCTGGTCGCATACTCTTCAACCAACAAGACGCACGACGGCAAGTACCGCACCATGACGATCGAGGTGGCTAATCCAGAGCTGGCAAAAGAAAAGTTGAAGCTGCGTTACCGGCCGGGATATTTTGCGAAAAAGGCGCCGTAGAGGTCCAGACTGAGCGTCTGCGACTAGCGCGCGATTGTCCTTTCGATCCGGCGATCCGGCACCAGCCACATCACGGCTACTAAAACATACAAGCCATAAGCGAGCCACCACCTGAAGAAGGCGAGCGGAATCGCGACTGCGTAAATCACCACTGAAATCTTGCCTTTGAAGTCAGCGCCCAGCGCAATTGCTAGCAACGAATCTCGCGTGTGGATTGAGAGCAGCGCGCGCGTAAGAATGAAATAAGCGATTGCCGAGCACAGCAGGACCACCCCATAAAGCGCCACAGGCGATTCAGCGAAATGATTCTCGCCCATCCAGGCTGTGACGAACGGCGTCAACGACAACCAAAATAAGAGATGCAGGTTGGCCCAGAGCACTCGACCATTGACGTGCTCAACCACCTGCAGCAGATGATGATGGTTGCTCCAATAGATGCCGATAAAAACGAAGCTGAGGACGTAGCTAAGAAACACCGGTGCCAAAGGCCGCAGCGCGGAAAAGCTGGCGCCGAGAGGCACGCGCAACTCCAGCACCATGATCGTGATGATGATTGCGATCACGCCGTCACTGAATGCTTCGAGGCGGTTGCGAGTCATGATTGTGATTCTTGGTGCAGTCTGCCTGGTGGTCAACCGCGCAGCGGTTGAATTAAATAGCCGTGGGCAACGCCCACGGATCAAGTGCAAGAAACCTCAGCCGACCCTGGAAGGGTCGAATCAACTCCAGAGATACCTTTCATCGTAATCGACGCCATACGCATTCAGAAATTGAATCAGTTCGTCCTGGAAAGATCGCTTTCTATGATGCTCCTTCTGCCGCGCGATGTACTTCTTTAGCTCAATGACGTTTGACTGTCCGATTGAAAATGCGGCATAGCCATCCTGCCAATGAAAGTTTCGGAAGATTCTGCCTCTGGTTTTAATCCATGAAGAGCTGTCCTTCTTTACATCCTTCATTAGAGCGCTTAGAGCAATGTTCTTCGATTGTGAGATCAGTAAGTGAACGTGATCGACATCGCCACCCGCATCCAGCAAGCGAGATTCACTATTTTTCAGAATGCCGCCGATGTAAGAGAAGAGTTCCGATTCAATCTCAGTTGTGATGAATCGCTCACGGCTCTTGGTGGAGAAGATCACATGCGTCATCAGACTGACGAGAGTTTGCGCCATTGGGAGTCCTTTCGAATTCGACCCCTTCAGGGTCAGGATGGTTGGTGCGTCTAATCCGGTGGCGTTGCCACCGGCTATTAAATTCGTCCGCTACGCGGACGGAAACTCGACTTGGCGCAAATCTAGCACATCTTGACTCTGAATTAACGTAAAGAAAATTGCATTACCGGGAGTGGCGGCGCCCGCGAAAAATCAATCGCGCAGCGATTGTATTGAATAGCCGTGGGCATCGCCCACGGATCAGATAGCGGAAAGAAACCTCGAACCTGAAAGGGTCGAATCAAATCGCGCGAAACAATTTGACCCTTTCGGGGTCGATGATGATTAGCTGATGCGATCGGGTGGCGTTGCCGCCCGGCTATTAAATTTCGTCCGCTACGCGGACGGACAGCTTGGTCTGTTTTGGGGTTGAATGTTGTTTGTCTTTACCTATATCCTCGCCCCAGTTCATATGCCAGCCAGACCTAACCTTCTTGCGGTGATTCTTGGTGGCGGTGCGGGCAAGCGTCTATTCCCGTTGACCTCGCAACGATCGAAACCCGCGGTGCCGCTCGGCGGCAAATATCGTCTCGTCGACGTGCCGATCTCGAACTGCATTAACTCTGATGTGATTCGGATGTTCGTCCTGACGCAATACAACTCGGCATCGCTCAATCGACACATCGCCACGACCTATCGCTTCTCGCCTTTCGCTGACGGATTTGTCGAGGTGCTGGCGGCTGAACAAACCCCAGAAAGCGGCGAGTGGTTTCAGGGGACGGCCGACGCGGTGCGACAGGTGTTGCCGCATATTCGCGACTGGCGCATCGACACGCTGTTGATTCTCTCTGGCGATCACTTGTATCGCATGGATTATCGAAAGTTTCTCGCGCGGCATTTCGAAACGAATGCGGACATCACTGTCTCAGTCATCCCGATCCCACCCGATTCGGCGAGCGAGTTTGGCTTGCTGAAAGTCGATCACGCGGGTCGCATTATCGAGTTTCGCGAAAAGCCAACGGGCGACGGGCTCGCCGCGATGCAGGTCGACACAACTTCGTTTGGCTTATCGCCGGACGAAGCGCGCGCGCGGCCGTATCTCGCGTCGATGGGGATTTATGTTTTCAAATATGACCGGCTGGAAGAAGTTCTGGCAGAAGACACTTCGCGTTTGGATTTCGGCAAAGAAGTGATTCCCGGAAGTCTTCACAAACTTAATGTGCAGGCTTATCTCTTCAACGGATACTGGGAAGACATCGGGACAATTGCGGCTTTCTACAAAGCCAACCTCGACATGACCTCTGCGATACCGCCGTTCAATTTGTTCGACGCGGCAGCTCCGCTCTTTACGCGCGCGCGTTACTTGCCGCCGTCGAAAATAAATAACTGCGAGATTCGCGATTCGATTATCAGCGAAGGCTGCATCATCAACGGCGCAAAGATTAACCGATCGATGATTGGATTGCGCAGCCGCATCGGCGATGGCGCGCAGATCGATTCCGCTTACATGATGGGCGCGGATTACTACCAAAGTCTGGAAGACATGCTTGGCGATCGAGATGCGAATCGTCCGCGAATAGGAATCGGCGAGGGAACTGTCGTGCGGCGCGCGATCATCGACAAGAATGCGCGCATTGGGATGAACGTGCGGCTGTGGAATGAAGCGGGAACAGAGGAGGCGGATGGCCCGGACGGAATGTATTACATCCGCGACCGCATCATCATCGTTCCGAAAAACGGTTTGATTCCGGATGGCACGGTTGTTTAGGCTGCGACGAAAACCAGCCACAGATGCACGCGGATTTGCACAGATAGAAAACTGAACTGCTTCGTTTCTTATCCGTGCTAATCCGTGTTCATCTGTGGCTTAGGTTTGGCCGCGAATTCAGTAAGTCCCACCGAAATCTTTCTTCAAAACCGGTGGCTTTGGTTGCGTGTTGCTTTGCGCTGAAGCATTCGCTCCCGGTTGGAACACGTAACTGTCGCGAGTTTTTACCACCAGCTCTGGCCGATCTACACGCACTTTGACGTTGCGTCGCTCACCGGCCTGCGGAGCGTTCTTCGGGTAGTAACCGATGCTGTACTGCCGTCTCAATTCTTCGGCGACCGATCGAAAAGCAGAGTCGAGATTCTGTTCGGCACTGTAGAGCCGCGCGCCGCTCACGCGCGCGAGATCGTGCAGATACTGATCGCCGAGCTCATATTCGCCACGACTGTTTCCTGAGCCGCCGCCCGGCCAACCACCACCTCGGCGTCCGCTGCGTCCCCCGCCATTCGGGTAATTACCACCGCCGCCATTCGGGTAATTACCACCGCCGCCATTCGGATAGTTTCCACCGCCGCCATTCGGATAGTTTCCACCGCCGCCATTCGGATAGTTTCCACCGCCGCCATTCGGATAGTTTCCGCCACCGTTTCCGCCGCCGAGGATGGCGCCAATAATATCCAGAAGACCGCCACCACCTTGATTGCCACCACCGCGCGGATAACCGCCACCGCCACGTCGACCACCGCCGCCACCCGGCCAGATGTTCCCCACGCCCATGTCCCCCGACGTGTCGAATTCAACCGGATAGATCAGCGCGTCGAGTTCCTCCGCGTCGCGCACGGTGCTTTCGTAGCTCGCGTGCTTGCTCGTCGTGTCGACACCGTCAGTGAACAGCACGATCGCTTTGCGGCCTTCGATGTGATTGAAGTATTGGTTCTCTACTTGATCGACTGCGTCGTAGAGACGAGTGCCGTCGCCCGGTTCAGTTTGACGAATAGCGTAGCGCAGCGTGTTACGATCGTTAGTTGGCTGCGAAAGCACGCGAATCTTGTCGCTGAACGAAACGACCATTACGCGATCATCAGGGCGAAGCTGTTCGACGAAAGCAATCGCTGCGTCCTGAATTTCTTCCAGCTTGAATCGTGTCGAGCCACTCGTGTCGATCATCAAAGCGACCGTGAAAGGCTTTTCGGTCGACTGAAAGTAAGCGACCTTCTGTTCCACGCCGTCTTCCCAAACTCTAAAATCCTTTTCCGTTAGATTGGGAATGTATTTTCCGTCGCGGTCCATGACGCTCACCGGAATGCTGACCAGCGTCGTCTCGACCTTTACGACATCGCCCTCGCCAACTTCTTCCGGCCCGGCGTCCTTCTGCCGGACGGCCGGTTTCTGTTCGTTCGGATCGCGAGTAGCTCCCCCCAAGACTGGCGGACGCGACGGACGTGCAACGTCGGTTGAAGTCTGTGAGTCTGGCTGTGATTGGTTTTGATCTTGCTGATCCTGTTGCTGCACCGGCGGCCTCGCGCCGACACGGCGCGGACGCGTTTGTGATACAGCGATTTGTGCGATGACGAGAACGAAAAAAACGACCAGCACGAGGGCAGTAAATCTCTTCATGGTGAAAAACTCCTGTCGGAGAGACGATTGCCGGCATTAGCCACTGACGCGCGGTTGGATGCAATTAAGAGGCGGTGTAGTTGTGCGCAATCCAAAATCGCGTTTACCGGATTTTCTCGGGGAGAGAAAATGGGGAGAGTAAATCGACGAAGTGAAGATAGCACCGGCTTCACATCCGAGCAAGTGTCAGAAGCCCGACCGTGAGGGAGGGCCCGCTGCGAAAGGAGCCCTCCCTGCCGGCCGGGCTTCTGACACCGGATTCCTACCGCCCCGGCGCGAGATTTATCGCGTTCCAGATAAACGGAAATGTCCCCCACGTCTGGCCGCGGTGCTGCGGGCGAAACGCGAACAGAACGACGCGGCCTTTTCCCATGGTTACTTCGGCCAAGGCGATCTTGTCTTTGATTCGATCCTCGCCTCGGAGCCAGCCTGAGCGCAGCACGTTCTGTTTCGCATAGCGCGCGATAATCTGAACTTTTCCGGCGTCCGTCGCTTCAAACGCCGAGCTGTTAATGAAGTACGCGTCCGTGTCTTTTGACATTGTTCGGGCAATCGAGTTGGCGGTGTCGACATCAATCCCCACAATCGATCCGGGGCAATAAAAGTCCGAGGAGCGCACGCCTTCGAGTACGTTCTTCAACGGCAGCTTCCATTGCCGGATCAACTGTCCACAGGATCCGTCAAAACAGATCAGCGTTCCGCCGTCTTCGACGAAACGTGCGAGATTAGTAAAGCCGCGGTCATTGATTCCACGTGCGCTCTCGTCTCCCGAAACATCAGCGTCCGGCCCACCACGAGTCTGTTCAGAAGGCAAAACGATCGCGTCAAACTTCGGGCGAAAACTCCCGTCGTTGATAGCGGCTTCGCGCAATGACGCAAACGGCACATTGAACGTGTCGAACACGTATCGTGTCCATCCTTCATCCATGTTGCCCGCGCGCGAGTTTTGGTAAATCGCAACACGAATACCGGATTTTACTGGATTGGCGATTGGCGATTTGTCGCTGGTCCATAGCGGCAAAGCAAAATCCTTGCGCACGTCGTTTTCGCTTTTGATGAGCGTGAGCTTTCGTTCATTCGCAGGTTCGCTGATCGACGTGACGGCGCGACTTTCGACGCCCATCATCATCGGCAGGGTCCAGCCGGCAACGTCGTAGGGCCGCTCAGCTTCGCCAGTTGCCGTAGTTCGATCCGGATAAACCTGCGGCTCGAACAAAGCCAGGACGTTCTGGCGATAGGGTTGATTCAGAAAGATGATGTAGCTGCCGGCGGGAACTTCCGGAGCGCCGCCAATTATGCTCGTGAGAATATTAATTTGCTGACTACCGCCGGGCAGCTTGCGCAAGAACTGCGTACCGCTGACGGCATGTAATTCCTTATCAAGGCGAAAAACTTCGACACCCTGTTCGACCAGCGCGCCGATCATCTTCGCGACATTCTCATCACGACCCTGGCCCGCCGGAATTAGATAAGCGATCGGTTCGCTGCTCGGTGTGGATGCGAGACCCGCGTTCCCCAACTCATAAAAATTCCGCAGGTAATCGGCGCGGTAATTTGAAGCGAGCGACAGCATCGAATGACAGGCAATCAATTCCATCTGCATGATGTCGCGCGGATGCCATTCGCCGCCGGGCCAGGGATCGGGAAAATTCGTGGTCGCCTCCATCGCGTTGCGCATGCCGCGGGTGCCGCTGCGCGCAAGCTGTTCACGCGTGACGTTGCTGGGGGACATGATTCGCGCGCTCGATGCCTCAGTCAAAATTCCGATCGAGTTGTGAAAGTAAGGCGCGGTGCGAAATCCGCCATGCCACCAGGTGTCGTAAAGCGCGTTGGTCAGAACTCCTTTGAATCCCGCGGCGGTAACATCGGCGGCCATTTTGTGACCGATTAATCCAACTTGCCGCAGCAGCAACGGCGCGATGTGCGGATTCGGCGGATCGTAAAAAGGCGGCACGAAGAATCTGGAGCCGTTGGATCCCTGCTGATGCACGTCGTAAATAATCTCCGGAAACCATTCTTTCCAGAGCAGACGCGTGACCGCTTTGGTCTCTTTCAAATTCAGCATGAACCAATCGCGATTGTCATCGTGGCCGGCGTAATAATGATAGAGCTCCGGGGGGCTGCTGCCCTCGCTCGCGGTTCCCAGCGTCTTGCGATACCAATTCGCGACGATGTCCACGCCGTCTGGATTCGGCGACGGAATCAAAATCAAAATTGTGTTGTGAAGAATTGAAAGCGTGTCCGGATCGTTTGCGCTTGCCAGGTTATAAGCGAGTTGCGTCGACATTTGCGATGCGACAATTTCGGTGGAATGGATCGAGCACGAGATGACGACGACCGTTTTGCCTTCGGCGATCAAGCGATCGCGTTCGCTGTTGCTAGGGACTTTGCGCGGATCGGCAAGCGCTGCCTGAATAGTTTTGTACTTTTGCAGATTGCGGATATTCTCAGGCGCGCTGATGAAAGCTGCGATCATCTGCCGGCCGAGCGTTGATGTGCCGATAGTCTGTACTTGCACGCGATCACTCGCTCGGGATAAGCGCGCGAAGTAATCGGTAATCTGTTTCCAATCGGCGATCGTTCGATCGTCGCCGGGGTTGAAGCCAAGAACCGATCGCGGGGAGGGAATCGCAGCGGAAGTTGCGCTGCTTTGCGAGCGACGTTGGGCTGATGCAGTTGCGATAACAAATACGAGACAGGCCGCAACGATTATCGAGGCGGAGCCTCGAATGATCTTTTTTGCTATCGTTCCGGAAAGGCCGAGCCTTTCCGCACTGTGCTGCGGCAAAGCCGCCTTATTCTTCGCAAGTGTTCTCGGTGAAAACGATTGACGATGCATCCGGATGTTCCTTCTCAAGAATTGATTGGGCCGACTGAAAACGCGGCGAAGTCTAGCACAAGACCGCGGAGCCGGATCATCGGCAAGTTGCTATTTGCCTGGTCGTGGTTTGTCGCCGGCGCGCTGCTCCTGATTTTTGCGCCGCCTGTCTTATTACTTGGCATTTTGTTTAAGCGACAGGATTGGATTTACTGGTGGGCCAATTGGGGCGCACGCAATTGGCTGCGGCTGACGGGCGTGAAGGTGAACGTGACCGGCCGCGAGCATCTCGACCCAAATCAGACTTACGTGTTTGTGGCGAATCACCAATCGTATCTTGATGCGGCCCCGCTGTTCGCTTTTACCGGACGGAAGATGGGGATGGTGGCGAAGAAGGAACTCTTGAAAGCGCCGATTCTCGGTTACGGGATGGGGTTCGTGAACGTGATCGCGATTGATCGATCGAATCGTGATCGCGCGGTTGAGACTTTGAAGATTGCGAATGAGCGACTGCGATCGGGAATTTCATTCGGCGTCTGTCCCGAAGGCACGCGCGCGCAGCCGGGAGAAATGCTGCCGTTCAAGAAGGGCGCGTTTCACATGGCTGTGCAAACTGGCGTGCCGATTGCGCCGATCGCCTTGAAGAACGCGGACCGGCTGATGGGAAAGGGAACCGGTGAAGCCTGGCCGGGCACGATCGAAATGGTAATGATGCCGCCCGTCGATACTTCCCGGGTCAAGAACGATGAAGATCTCGATCAACTCGTACAGCAGGTTCAGAAAATGATCATGAACGAGCTGGGAATCAAAAAGCTCTCATCGCGCCCGCACGCGAAGCCTACTGCGCCACAAAATCGTAAGTAAGAATTCCCTTAACCTTCACCGCGACGCCATCGACGATCAGCGGATTGAATCGTGCACGCTTGGCAGCTTTCACCGCCGCCTCTTGTAAAGTTTGCGGACCAAATATCGCGCGGGCTGAAACTACTTTGCCGGTTTCATCGACGAGCACTTCGACTTGAACCGTGCCAACCTCGTTCGCCTTGCGCGCTTCAGCGGGATACTCAGGCTTGGGCAAGTCGATCGCTTTGGCGTTTAGAAAACCGCCCTCGACGGGCGCCTTCTCGTCAGGCGATGTCGCGGTTTCCGCTGGAGCCTGCGTCTGAGGCGAAGTTTTTGGTTGCTTCTCGGGCTTCGGCTGTGTCTGAGTCTGAGTTTCTGACTTTGGTTGATCGGGCGCTTCGCCGATCTCGGTGATCGTGACTTTGCCTCGGCCGACTACAAAGTCCGAATACTTGACGCGCATGCGGATACGCACGTCGGTGCCGTTGTCAAAAACCAGGTCATCATCGGCATAGACGTACGTCGGAAACCAGTACTTGCCGTCGATTTGCTCGCGGTACGTCTCGACGATCGGAAATTTGTTCTTCTTCGTTTCCGGTCCGGCTTTTCCCTTGGCTTTCACGATCTGCAAATCGTGATCGTCCACCCAGATTCTGCCGACGAAAACGCGCTCCTTTGATTTTGCGTCGGGCATTACCTTCGGCCCGACGTCAAAGACAAAAAGATCGAGTTCGTCGATTCTCTCCTTGCCGACATATTTGAAGTTGTATTGAGAGGCTTTTGCGCCTTCGAGCGCGAACGGATTAACGCCGCCGAGGTCTTCGATATCTTCAGTGGTCAGCACTATGCCCTGAAGGCTGGACATCGGAAAAAAATTGATCTTTTCAAAGCGGTTCCCTTGATCGTCAAAAGTGAAATCCGACACGCGATGATACTCGCCGACGACCTGGCCCCCCATGCCGATCTCCTGAATCAGGGCGTCGCGTTTGAACGCATAGGAATTCAGCGCGCGACGAAACTCAGTTTCTTTCGCCGTAAACTTCCGAATGATGTCGTCAATCTGCGTCTGGCTCAGACTGTTTGCGCCGGTTATGGTTGGACCCTTGGTATCGGCGGTCGTTTGCTGGGCTGACGCGAATCCTGCAGCGGCGAGCAGCAATGCCGCCAACAGCACGAGTTTCGGCGAATTCATGACGAGAGATCGCATGGTGTTCCTTCCGGTTAAATGAATAGCTGCTCGAATTATAGCAGCGAGTTCTGAGGCAACAACCCTTTCAGATGAGCGAAATTGCGTGGCTGTTGCCAGCGAAAGTAGCGCAAGATGCCATGTTGCGCCACCCATTGGCAAACTGACAGTTCCATTCCGAGGTGGTAACATGTCTGGTTTGCGAGACAGCACAGATTCGCATCTGTGCACTGTCAGAAGCCCGACCGTCAGGGAGGGCCACCCTTGAGAGGGCGCCCTCGCTTACGCGCTGGCTTCTGACAAGATCGCGGCCTTCTTAAGCAATGACCCAGGAAGCTATCGAAGTACGGGGCGCTCGCGTCAACAACCTCAAGAACATCTCGTTCTCGATCCCCATAAATCAAATGACCGTCGTGACCGGCGTCAGCGGTTCGGGCAAGTCTTCGCTCGCGTTCGACACGATTTATGCTGAAGGGCAGCGCCGTTACGTCGAATCGCTGTCCGCATACGCACGGCAGTTTCTCGAGCGAATGGACAAGCCGGATGTAGACGAAGTTCGCGGCATTGCTCCGGCGATTGCGATTCGCCAAAAAAATTCAACTCGGAATCCACGTTCGACTGTTTCCACGCAGACTGAGATTTACGATTACCTGCGTCTGCTGTACGCGCGCATCGGTATGACCATCTGTCGCGTCTGCGGCCGCGAAGTGCATCGCGACTCGCCGGAATCGGCAGCGGACGAAATCCTAAGTCAGCTATCCGAAGGCACGCGTTTCTACGTTTTGTTTTCGGCGAGCGCGGGATTGAGCGCGTCAGAAGCCGGGCCGACAGGGAGTGCCGACTCGGTCCAGGGAAACGGTTCGAAGAGGGCGGACAAGCAAGGCAAGAGCGCTGATAAACAAAACCGTCACGTCATCACTGCTCACCTGATGAGTCTAATGCAACGCGGCTTCACGCGATTGCTCCACGATGGAAAGCAGATTGATCTTTCATCGCCCGATGATTATCAGCGCGAAGACTTTGAAGATGTTTACGTGCTGGTCGATCGGCTGGTCGCCCGAGCTGATATTCGGCAACGGTTGGTTGATTCACTGGAAACGTGTTTTCGCGAAGGGCACGGGCAGGCTGTTGTCGAAGTGCCCCCTGCAGCCGAATCAGGTGCGCCGACCAGACTCCGCTTTTCCGAACGCTTTGAATGCAAGTACGACGGCACGGTGTACGCGACGCCTGAGCCGCGACTGTTCAGTTTTAATAATCCGTTTGGCGCTTGTCCGACTTGTCAGGGATTCGGCAACACTATTGGCCTTGACGTGGATCTCGTGATTCCGAATCCGGGTTTGACGCTGGGCGAAGGCGCGATCGAGCCGTGGACCAAGCCGCAATACGAATGGGCGCAGACCGAGCTGCGCCGCTTCACTCGATCGGAACGCATCCCGATGAACGTGGCGTTCAATCAATTAACTCGACAGCAACGGAACGCAGTCATCAATGGCAAAGGCGACTGGAGTGGCGTGCGCGGTTTCTTCGATTTTCTTGAGACGAAGAAATACAAGCTGCACGTGCGCGTCTTTCTCTCGAAGTATCGCGGCTACACGCTCTGTCCTGATTGCGAGGGCGCCCGGTTGCGACAGGAAGCCCGCGATGTGCGAGTCGGCGGACGGACGCTGCCCGAAGTCTCGTCACTTTCAATCAGAGACGCGGCTGTCTTTTTCGATGCTCTCCAATTGACACCAGAGCAATCTGCCATCGCCGATCGCGTGCTGTTCGAAGTGCGGCGCCGTCTGAAGTTTCTGGTTGAAGTTGGTTTGGATTACCTAACGCTCGATCGTCTGGCTTCGACGTTGTCGGGAGGTGAAGCACAGCGGATTCAGTTGGCGACGAATCTCGGTTCGTCACTCGTCGGTGCGCTTTACGTTTTGGACGAGCCGTCGATCGGGCTTCATCCGCGCGACAACGATCGCTTGATTGGTCTGCTGCACAATCTGCGCGACATCGGTAACACGGTGCTGGTGGTCGAGCACGATGAAGACATGATTCGCTCGGCCGATCATATTTTAGATATCGGCCCGGCGGCGGGCGAGCTGGGCGGCCGTTTGATTTATGAAGGCGATTTTCCGGGATTTATTTCTGAGTCGCAGTCGCTGACCGGCAAGTACCTTCGCGGCGAAGTTGAGATCAAAGAGCCAAAGCATCGCCGTGCTCTGCAACTTAAACGACTGAAGATTCGCGGCGCGAGCGAACATAATTTGAAAGGCATCGATGTCGATATTCCGCTCGACATGCTGGTTTGTGTGACGGGCGTCAGCGGCTCGGGCAAATCAACGCTGATCCACGACTGCATTTATGCAGGTCTGAAAAAACAAAAGGGCGAATGGCAGGGCCACGTCGGCGCCTTCCAGAAGGTCGACGGCATGCAGCACATCGATGAAGTGATTCTCGTCGATCAATCGCCGATCGGCCGCACGCCGCGTTCGAATCCGGTTACTTACATCAAAGTTTACGACGCAATTCGCGAGACGTTCTCGAACACCCGCGAAGCCCAGTCACGCGGATTCGATCCCTCGCACTTCTCATTCAATGTTCCCGGCGGCCGCTGTGAAGTTTGTCAGGGCGACGGTACGGTCACCGTCGAGATGCAATTTCTCGCCGACGTCGAACTCGTCTGTGAAGAATGCAAAGGCACGCGCTTCAAGCAGCAGATTCTCGACGTCCGTTACCGTGGCAAGAACATTCACGACGTGCTGAACATGACCGTGCGCGAGGCGATCACTTTCTTTCGCGACATCAACAAGATCGCGAATCGCCTGCGCGTGCTGGACGAGGTTGGGCTCGGATATTTGCGGCTGGGCCAATCGGCGACGACGCTTTCGGGTGGTGAAGCGCAGCGGGTGAAACTCGCGGCGCATCTTTCAAAACGCGCCGGTGCTAAAACTCTTTACATCTTTGACGAACCTACGACGGGACTACACTTTGATGACATCAACAAATTGCTCGCGGCCTTTCGTGCATTGATTGATGCGGGCGGATCTCTACTGGTGATCGAACACAACCTCGACGTGATTAAGACTGCCGATTACATCGTTGATTTAGGACCAGAGGGTGGTGATGCTGGTGGGTATGTGGTGGCAACCGGCACACCGGAAGCGATCATGAAGGTGAAGGCGTCGCATACGGGAAGATATTTGAAGGAACATCTGGCGCGATCGAATGGACAGGGGATGTGAATCACAGATTCGGAAATAAACGAGCGCGTTCCAGACGGTTCACGACTGGCTACTGACTTCGCGCCACCGCCACAACACGAAACCCGGCGCTGACGCCACGGTAGTCCCGCGTGAAAGCGTTGCGAGAGGCGGAGCGCACGGCCGCAGCTCCGACATTCCACGAACCACCACGCAGCACTCGGTATTTCGGTTCGCCATTGCTCAACCATGCACTGCCGTCAGTCGGCGCGCCAGAGTAACTATCGTGATACCAGTCCTGACACCACTCCGAAACGTTTCCATGCATGTCAAGAAGGCCCCAGGCATTCGGCTGCTTCTGTCCAACGCTGTGGGTTCTATTTGCTGAGTTCTCGGAATACCACGCCATCTCACTAAGTTTGCCGGCATAATCTCCGGTCGTCCCAGCGCGGCAGGCATATTCCCATTCCGCCTCAGTCGGCAAGCGATACGTGTACCCATCATTGCTTTCATTTAGCTTGGTGATGAAACTCTGCGCATCATCCCAGGACACTGACTCGATCGGCAGTGAAGGCTCGGCAAGATCGATCCCGCCCTTCATGAATGATGGATCCTTACCCATCACCGATTGCCACTGTGCTTGCGTTACCTCGAACCTACTTATGTAGAACGAATAGTCGATCGATACCTTATGCACTGGCTTCTCATCCGCTTCACCATCGTCCGAACCCATGCAGAAACTGCCTTTGGGTATCTCTATCAATTCCAGGAGCCCGCCACTCAAATTTACAGCGTGTCTGCGTCCTGTAGGGTAAAGCGACGGTTTCGCTTGTGTAGGCGATTGAGCAGAGCACGGCGACTGCCGGGGTGTTGGCGTGTTCCCTCGAGACGGCTTCGTTCTCTTCGTCGGCGCCGTCTTCGGCGGAGTCTTTGGTATTTCTCTTCCGGTTCCACCTTGGCCCAGCGCCGAACCAACGCTCAAGCCGCTGACTGTCAAGGCTACAAACAATATGATGACTCTCAAATTCATCACTTCGTCTTTTCGATTTGCGCCCTTGCTGATCAGCCGCGCTCACGCGGCTTCCTCATGACTGGCGCTTATAGCGCCGGATTACCCAGCGCTAATCAGTAGCGCGCTTTAGCGTGCTTTACATCAAACAGCTTTAGCATCGAAACCAGTCAGACCTTGGTAAGCCCGTTGAAACGGGCTGACTCCAATTTTTGATGCTTACCTTACCCCAGCCGTAAAACGGCTGGTCTAGCAACCCCGACCAAGGTCGGGGCAAGCCGCATGAACGCGACTGCAAAACCGCACCGGCTCCACGAACCGCCTCGAACGCGCAACCTATTTTGTCAAATCCTTCACACAGCGAAATCCTGTCTGATCGTACGTCTTCGCGCCGCGCGCGGGCCAGCCGGTGCGATAAGTTGTCGTGGCGTAAGCCTTGGTTGATTCATAGCTGCCGCCGCGAATTACCTTCAAATCTCCGCCGCTACGAACGCTGGCAGGCAGGCGTCCACCGGGATAGGCTTTGAAATTGCTAGCCGTCCATTCCCATGCGTTGCCAATCATGTCGTAAGCGCCGAATGGCGATGCCCCATTCTTGTAGGAGCCGACGTTGGTGGTTCCGGAACTCTCCCCGCTGGCGTTAGCTGCATTCGCTTGCCAGTTATTACCCCACGGATAAATTCGCCCATCGGTTCCGCGCGCTGCGAATTCCCATTCTTCTTCCGTCGGCAGGCGCTTCCCGCCATTGCGGCAATTGCGGTCGGCTTGATCCCAAGTCATTCCAGTCAGAGGTCTGCCTGAATTGTTCGTCTCATAAATGTCGATGAAGAATGGCGTCACCGTAACTTGATGTTCCGGCCGCTCAGCCTCGTCAACTCCGTTGTCACGCCCCATCATGAACGTTCCGCCTGGCACATAAACCATCCCCGCCGGCGCCGCGGGCGTGGTAGTTGAAGATTTAGTCGTGGCTGGTGACGAGCCTGCGGAGGATGTTGAATCGGCAGGCGTCTCCTTAGTAGAGCTACCGCTCATCATCCAAACTGCGACACCCACAACCAGCCCGACAACGATCACTGAAGCAACAACGATTCCCGTGTAACTCTTTTTCGCGGGCGGCTCGGTGTACGAGTCAAACGATCGATTGGTCGCCACTGCAGGAATTGCGGCAACTTTTTCCGGCGGCGGCGCGGCAATGGTCTTCATGGCAGGAGGCGAAGGCTCTTTGCCAGACGACACCTCTTGCGCCTTAACAGTTGACGCAGGCCTGGTTTTTAGAATCTGCTCGCGGTGACGTTGGTCTACTTCCTTTGCTGCGATCCGTTTCTCAGCTTCAATTCGCAGCCGTTCTTCTTCCGCGCGCTGGTTGCGTTCGTCCTGAACTCGACGTTCTTCTTCTTTTCGCCGCCCCTCGCCTTGTTTCTTTTTTGCTTCAGCTTCGCGAAGCTGCTGCTCTTCGCCGGCGCCCGTTACCGCTACGGTTTCAGCGCGCCGCTTTTCCTCATCCCGTAATCGGTGGCGCTCGTCCGCGCGCCGATACTCTTCTTCCGCAGCGTTACGTTCGTCTTCTTCCGCAGCATTGCGCAGCGCTTTGCTCATTTCCGTCGCGCTAATCGGACGATCCCTGCGACTGAGCGCCATTGCCTGATGAATAACGGCCGCCACGTTCGGAGAGGCTAACCCATTTATTCTTTGGATCAATGGCAGCGGATCAGGCTCGCCGTCTTCAAGAACGTGAAATCGCGTCGGCGCATCGACCGGAGGAACGCCACTCAACAAATGGTAAAGCGTCGCTCCCAATGAATAGAGATCGCTGCGCGGGTCGGTACCGTGACCATGAATCTGTTCGAGCGACGCGTAGATTGGAGTGTAGCCGCGCACACTTCGGCTCGCGGCGAGCGTCGGCATCTGGCCCAAAGCGCCTTTTGCTAATCCGAAGTCGAGCAGAAATACTTCACCATTTTTGGTGAGCTTGAGATTCGAAGGTTTGATGTCACGGTGAAGAATCGGAGGTTCCTGCTTGTGCAGATACTCCAGCACCCGCAGCAACTCAAACGCCCACCGCAGAACCTGAGATTGTGGGAAGGGACTTTCGCGGGAATCAAGTAATTCAGCGAGATCATAGCCAGGGATAAATTCCATCACCAGAAAATCGCCTTCGTCTTCAGTGAAATAATCCATCACTTTGGGTAGCGTCGAGTGACGAAGATTTGCCAGCAGCGAGGCTTCGCGCTCGAATGCTCGCTTTGCTTCGCGGTCGTTTCCGGCGACAGTTTCTTTCAGCGCAACGATGCAGTTGACGCGCTGGTCAACGGCTTCGTAAACGGTGCCCATGCCACCGTGCCCGAGTTCGTGCACCACGCGATAACGGTTTTGGAGAATGGTGTTGGGGGAAAGCATGCCTTTAGCTCAAGACTTGCTGTTGCCGGGTGTCGAATTCTAGCGGAGTTCTGCAGGATGCGCTAGAAGTAGGGAGTGTGACGAATGCTCCGTCAGTGTGTTGCGCTTTCACGCTCGATTAATTACCTCAACGCTTTTCCGCTACCACGCGAAAGCCAGTCTCGAAGTCGCGATTGTCAGGCGTCTCTTCACCCCGCGCAGTGCAGCGCAGAAACGTCAGGTTCCGCGTGGAAAATGAACCGCCGCGCGAAATGCGTTGCCCCAGTTCACCGCGAGTCAACCAGGCGGCGCCGTCAGTAGGTGCTCCATCATAATTTGAATGGAACCAATCTTCGCACCATTCCCAAACATTGCCGAGCATGTCGTAGAGTCCGAACGCGTTCGCTCTTCGCATTCCCACCGGTTGGGTCGAATCATTCGAGTTCGTTCGGTACCAGGCAATCGGATTTAGATCAGAAGCAGCATCAGGTGATCCTCCGGCGCGACACGCGTATTCCCATTCAGCTTCGGATGGCAAGCGATAGAGGTAGCCATCATTCAACGCGTTGAGTCGCTGCAGGAAAGCGTGTGCGTCCTCCCAACTCACGTAATAGATCGGGTATTCGTTGCCTTCGCCCGCAAGTCGATGGGGTAGAGCGAGAGAGTTGTTCTGATCGATGAGCCGCTTTTGTTCGCTCAGGGTTCGACCCATGACGGCTCGCCATTGATATTGCGAAACTTCGTACCGGCCCAGGTAAAACGCGCGCCCAATCGTGACGCCGTGGATGGGCTTTTCTTCGGTGCCACCATCGGCCGATCCCATCATGAATTTTCCCGCGGGAACCAGGACGAATTCCATCCGGTATTGATTAGTGAATTTTGCCGGCGACTTCGTCTTCTCGACTGGAGGTTTTGGCCGCGGCGTAGCTCTTGGTGACGGAACTGGCGCCGGCTTCGTGATGACCTCGCCGCCTTTGCCCTGGCCTGCTGATGCGGATCGATTTGTAGGAGCTGACGAACCGAGGGAAAGCAACCCGCTCATTAGAAGCAGGGAAGCAAGGCCAGGAAGTCTCCGCATTTGAGTTCTCTTTCGCATAAGACTTACCTGATCTCATTTAGATACTGCGGGATTGTGTTTCGACTCAATCGCCGTCGAGCAGATAGATCGTTTTCAGGTAAGGACATCCGGTGCGGATGCCATAAGCGATCTTTTTGAGGTAGAGCGTGTTGTGCAGAATGCCGCCATCAAAGTTGAACGCGCAAACTCCCTTCGAGCACTTTTGAAACGGCATGCTCTGACGGCCCGGCATCTCGTCGTGCTCGCGACTCTTGAACCAGGCTTCGGCTTTTGCGAGTGATAGAAACGATCTGACCACGAATCGATTCTTGTCGTTGTCGTCAGCCAGCGAATGTTCGATGACGATCCTGATTCGTCCTGCATAAGGTTTCTGCGAGTCAAGACTGCTAAGAGTCTTCGCCTCGAAACCTTCGGCAACGGCTTTAGCTAATGCGTCGATCGGTTGTTTTTTGCATTGAGCCGTCGCGCCTCCCGCAATTATGATCAGCGCAACAAAGGCGCTCGCGGCGGTTTGAATTTTTTTCATAAGTTTGTAGTGGGCTGCATCTTAGCGAAGTTTCGCGGGATGCGCTAGAGTATGCGGCACGGAGAAACGGATGACCCTGAAAGAGCAAATCGTCGCCGATATGACCGCTGCGATGAAGGCGAAAGATGTCGCCCGCACATCGACGCTGCGCATGGTGAAAGCGGCGATCACGAATCGCGAAAAAGAGAGCGGCGCGCCGATCAACGACGAGGATGTGCTGAAGCTTCTGCGTTCACAACTCAAGCAACGTCGCGATTCGGTCGAGCAGTATCAGAAAGCCAACCGGCAGGATTTGGCGGAGAAAGAGACCGCCGAGATTACCGTAATCGAATCGTATCTGCCGCAGGCTGCATCCGCGGAAGAGATCGAGCAAGCCGTCAGCGGGGCGATTGCGGAAACCGGCGCGACTTCGATGAAAGATATGGGTGCAGTGATGAAGGCATCGATGGCGAAGCTCGCCGGCAAAAATGCTGATGGTCGACTGGTCAGTGAAACGGTAAAGAAAAAACTCGCGTGACTTTGTGGTTCGCTGTGCGCCTTGGCGCCTTTGCCTAAAAAGAATTGAATGGGCGCTTTAATTACCTGGTTCGATCAGCAGTTTGCGGAACTCAATTCCAGTTGGCGCGAACTGATTCAGAAACTCGCGCCCGAATCGATTTATCAAAGACCGTTAAGCGAATTGGACTCAAGGCTTTCGTGCGGCGAGTACGTCGTCAAGAGCGCCCGCGTCGTCGAGCAAACCTTCGGCGGAATCACCGCGAATCTTTGGGACGATCCGTTCGAGTGGACGTTGCCGGAAACCTTAACGACACGCGAAAAGTTGTTGGCTTATCTTGACGAAGTTGAAGCGACGCGGCAGCGCGGGCTTGCGCTCTTCACCAACGACGAAGATCTCTTGAAAGAAATAGTCGGGCCGAAGGGCGAGACGCAACTCTTATCTGTTTTGCTGGACACGCTGGTGCGGGCAAGGCATCATCATCTTAGCGCAAGTGAAACATTCAATCTGTCGAGTTCGTTAGAACTGAAATCTAAGAACTTGAAACTCAAAGCTGAGAACTGAATCCATGTTCTGTCCACGATGCGGCCAACAGCAAGCGACTGACTCGATGCGATACTGCTCGCGTTGTGGCTTTTCCATGGAGGGCACGATGCATGTGCTGGCGCACGGCGGAATGCTGCCGATGTATCAGCCGCCGGTTGACGGGAAAACTACTTCGCCGCGGCGGCGGGGAGTGAAGCAAGGCGCGTTGCTGATGTTAATTGGCGCGATCGTCGTGCCCATCTTTGGCGTGATGTCGGGATTTGCGCCGGGCCGTCTGGAAAATGTCTTTGCGTTCTTTGCAGCGCTGTCAGCGATCATTTGTTTTGTCGGTGGGCCATTGCGAATGTTGTTCGCCGCAATTTTTGAAGAGGGCGCGCCCAAATATCAGTTCACTCCGCAGACTAATTTTGCGCCACCGGCAATTCCGCCGGCACGTGTCTCAGCGTTGCCACCTCCTGCTGTAAATCCGGCCGCGCAATGGCGCCAACGTCCCCAGACGGGGGAAATCATGGCGCCGCCAAGCGTCACCGACAGCACGACGAAGCTGCTCGACAAAGAGCCGAAAAGCGAATAGCTCCTTTTTGTGGAGCACGGGATCCTTGCCCGCATGAGCGCACAAAAGCTCCGCATATCTTGAGCGAGGCACTCAAAAATAAATTAGCTCAAAGACTTCGCGAGCGCATCAAGCGCGAAGGCCCGATTACTTTTTGCGATTGGATGCAGGCTGCGCTGTACGACGAGACTGACGGCTACTACTGCCGGCGAGATCGAATCCGGCAAGGCCGCGCTGGAGATTATCGAACGGCGCCTGAAACCAGTCCGTTGTTCGCAGCTACCTTCGCGCGCTATTTCGCAAAAGTATTTGTTGAGCTTGGCTCGCCTGCGCGCTTTACGATCGTTGAGATGGGAGCAGGTGCCGGTGATTTCGCGCACGGCGTTCTCAATAGCTTGCGATCTGTACATCCTGAAGTATTCAGCGCGACGAAATATTTGATCGAAGAGATTGGCGCGGGGTCGCGCGAACAAATCGCCGCTCGGCTAGTCGAGTTTTCTGATCGCGTGACTTTCAGAAGCGCGACCGTTAGGGAGGGTCAGCTTCCCGATCTAGCCCTCCCTAACCGTCCTACCCCAGCCGGGCTGCCCGACTGGGGACCCCGGGGTCGGGCTTCTGATCCGATCACTGGAATCATTTTCTCAAATGAACTTATCGACGCGTTTCCGGTGCATCGTGTGATTGGCCGCAGCGGGACGCTGAAAGAGTTGGGCGTTGGCCTCAGCGATTCTGATGATTTCGTCTGGACCGAAAGGGAATTGAGCTCGCGCGTAGCTGAATACTGCGAGCGTATTCAGTTGCGGCTTGCCGAAGGTCAGATTTACGAAATCAATCTTGAGGCTGAGGATTTCGTACGGCGAGCGTCGTCGTTAATCGAGCGCGGATGGCTAATCACCGTCGATTACGGCGCAACGCGAAATGATCTAGTCAACGATCCTAATCGTTTCAGAGGAACGCTCCGAACTTTTCATCGACATCAACTCGGCGACGATCCGTTATCGCATCCGGGCGAGCAGGATCTCACTACGACGATCGATTGGACGCAGATGATCGAAGCCGGCAAGCAAAGCGGTTTCGAGGAACTCACACTTCAAAGCCTCGATCAATTTCTGTTGGCCGAAGGCGCGATCGAAGAACTGCAAAAAGCAGCCGCGACCATTTCGAATCAAGCAGATCTCTTCAACTTCAACGCGGGCGCGCGCGAGTTGATCATGCCGACGGGATTGGCCGCGCATTTCCATGTGCTGATTCAGCAAAAAATCACACCAAGTTCACAGTAGCGGCAAATTCACTAATGGGATTTTTTGGCTAGGCCCAAATGCCTGAGGCGTAGCCTCAAGTCTTACGACGAGGGAACGGAAGCGCAGAGCGCTTCCGCACATCGGGCGGCATAGCCGAATCTCGTGAATCACTGTTTAAGCAACACTGAGCAATAGTTCGCAAAGCTCAAAAACCAGGGCGCGTAAATTCGCAACCGTGAGTAAAACCTCACACAAACATAGTGCGGTTATTGCGCTTTGGGCTTATTATCAACGGCACAAACGTTGCCAAAGCTGGGTCAAATCTCTGATCTAGGAGGAGCGAGCCGATGCCCACACACCGCGCGAAGTTGATCCTGATTACCTGCGCATTCTTTTCAATACTCCAGCTTTCATTATCGGTTCCAGCGCAAGATAAATCCAAAGAGACAGCAAGCCTCTCGGGACGTGTTGTCGATGCTCGTACGGGCGAGGCGCTGGCAAAGGTCAGAGTCATCGTGAGTGGAACTGATCAAGAGACAACGACCGATGAAAATGGAGCTTTCAAGTTTGAAAATCTCACCGCCGGCAAAATCGATTTATACATCACGACCGTCACGTTTGGTCTGGTGAAGAAGAGCGTGACGCTCAAGGAAGGCGATAACTCGAATTTTCAGATCGCTCTGAACGAAGACGCGGCCGCGCTAACTGAGAGTGTGACGGTCACGACCGCGCCATTCGAAAACACCGACACCAGTGGCGTGACGCAGCAGCTCCTGAACAAGCGCGAGTTGCAACAACTGTCCAGCGTCCTGGTCAACGATCCGATTCGCGCGGCCCAGGCGCTGCCGGGCGTTGCGGCGAACGATGACTATCGCAGTGAATTCTCGGTCCGTGGCGCACCTTTTGATCGCGTTGGTTTATACCTCGACGGAATCCTGACTGAAAACTTTGTGCACACAGTTGGCGGAGGATATCTCGATTCAGGATCGGTTTCGGTCATTAACGCGGACACTGTCGATTCGATGTCACTGATGACTGGAGCTTTTCCTTCAAAGTACGGTGATCGCAGCGCGGGGATTCTCGACATTCGAACCAGAGACGGTAATCGAGTGAAGCCAACCGGACGCGTGCAATTAGCGCTGACCGGACTGGCCGGTGTGGTTGATGGCCCATTGGGGAAAAAGCGCGGCTCGTATCTGGTCGCGGCGCGAAAAAGCTTTGTTGGATATTTGGTGCGTCGCTTCAATGATCAGCTTAATGCCGGGAACAATCCCCCGGTGATTAATGTGGCTGATTTCCAAACCAAGGCAGTTTACGACTTGACCAAGCGAAATCAGGTGGGCGTAAGCGTGATCTTTGGGAATTTTACTTTCGACGAGACTACCGCTCGTAGTCTGTTGGGACCCAACCAGGTGCTTCATGGCGACGCGCGCAACATTCTGGTGAATGGACACTGGAGCTTCACGCGCGATCCGCACCTGTTCTGGCAAACGCGAGTTTTCGGTTTACGCTCGACCTTCAAAAACATAAATCCCTTCGACAAACCGCTACTGGACGAACGTCGCACACAGTTCGGCGTGCGCAGCGACCTGAACTATCAAATCAGAAAGAACAGAATCGAAACCGGCCTGTATATTCGCAGGTTGAAGACGGACAGCCTCGCCCAGCGTTTCGATTTCTTCGGCACGACGGCATTCGATGAAGGGACTTTCAAACACAGCGGGACCGAGCAGGGTTACTACCTTCAAGATACCTGGAGCGACGAGCGCCGCCACATCACTCTTACCGGTGGTGCCCGCGTCGAACACAGCGGAGTAACCCATGAGACAAAAGTTTCACCGCGAGGCTCGTTCGCGTGGTCGATCGATGAAAAGTGGAAACTCAGCGCTGCCGCCGGCCGCTATTATCAATTTCCGGATTTCAATTTGATGTTCGGGCTGTTTCGAAATCCGGCGCTGAAATCAGAACGTGCGACGGTTTTCAACGCGAGCCTCGAGCGGCTGATTGGTAATCGCACGCGCGTCCTGGCCGAGGTTTACGATCGAAAAGAGAGCAATCTATTTTTCAGTCTGAACGAACCCCGAGTAGCGGGAACGGTGGTTACGTTCGATGGGCTACCTTTTCAGAACTCGTTGAATGGATATGCGCGCGGCTTTGAAATCACCGTGCAACGGCGCAGCGCGAACAAGCTCGCGGGTTGGATCTCGTACGGATACTCGCGGACGAAACTGACTGATGGCCAGGACAAAATAAACTTCGTCAGCGATTCAGATCAGCGGCACACTTTGAACGTTTACGCGAACTATCGCTTCACTGACACCTGGAATTTCAGCAGTGAATGGCGATACGGCAGCGGCCAACCTCTGCCTGGATTTTTTGGCCGCGACTCGCTCGGTTATTTCGTCGTCAATCAGCGCAATCAGACTCGGCTACCTTATTACAGCCGCGTCGATGTGCGACTCAGCAAGGCATTTCTGTTCAAGAAGGCTAAGCTAACGCTGACCGCCGAAGTCCTGAACCTCCTGAACCGTAACAACGTTCGTTATGCGGGTTTTGAGCGGTTTTTCTTTAACGGCCGTGTGGAAGGACAACTACAACGCGTCTTGCCAATCCTGCCGTCAGCGGGAATCGTGATTGAATTCTGATGTAGATCAGTGCCGGGGCGCTAGCGACCGGGTTTGGTGTTACCTTGCCAGTTGAGCTTAGTTAATACCCGCTCGCTACCGCTTCCCGGTACTGACCTCTCCAACTACTCCTAAAAAATTAGTTGACAAATTTAATCGCCGCGAGTATAAGTCCTAAATCCTTAGGAGTTGACGCGGGCATGGCCAGACATAAATCGGAACAGCTAACGCCGTTGGAGCTTGAAATCATGCACGTCTTGTGGGAGACGGGAGCGGCAAATGTGCAGACGGTGCAGCAGCATCTCGCGCGCGAGTTGGCTTATACCACCGTGCAGACAATGCTCAACATTCTGCACAAGAAAGGTAAAGTGAAACGCACGCTGAAAGATCGCGCGTACTTTTACAAACCGGCCGTCAGCCGCAGCCACGTCACCACCCAGCACATCACCGACATCGTCGATCGTTTGTTCGGAGGATCGGCCGAAAGTTTAGTGATGAGTCTGGTGGAAACAAAACAACTCACGCCCAGGAAACTGGCTCAACTGCAAAAGCTCCTGGAAGACGAGGGCAAGAAATGAAAACCATTGTTCAGCTCGGTCTCAACTTTCTGCTGAACGCGGTCTGGCAGGTGGCCGCGATCGCTTTGGCGGCCGTGGTCGGAAATTATCTGCTGCGATCGGTGACGCGCTTTCGACATGCCTTGTGGGTGATCGCGTTAGTCATGTCGTTGGCGCTCCCGATTCTGTCGGTGATCGTTTCGATCAAGAGCGAAGCCGCACCGGCCGTTAGCGAACAAAACAAAATCATCCAGCCAATCGTTGTTGCTCCCGCAAGCATTGTCCCGTCAGAGGTTCCGCCAGCCACAACCAGCGTGAGGCCGGGCTTTCGTGTTAGTCAGCGAGTTGCGATCGTCGTTCTCATCGCGTTCCTGGTTTTGCTGGCTTATCGCGCGGCGAAACTTTCTCGGGCCTGGGTCAAGACAAGAGCGATTCAGCGCAGTGCCGCTTTATTTGAACCTGACGCGCATCTGGCGGCCATTATCGAGCGGTGTCAGTCGGCGCTCGGCGCGAATTCCGCAAAGATTTGCAGCTCGCGCCTGATCAAGACTCCGGCGACGGTTGGCTTTCTGAATCCGCTGGTTATTCTGCCGGATGAGTTGTTGTCGGACGGCGACGCGAGTGCGTTGACAGCGGCGATCGGCCACGAGCTGGTTCACGTCGCCCGGCGCGATTACTTGCTCAATCTGATTTACGAACTGATGTTTCTCCCCTTGTCATTTCATCCTGCCGCGGCGTTGATGAAGCGACAAATAACTAAGACCAGAGAATTGCGTTGCGACGAGTTGGTGGTTGAGCGCCTGCTGCATCACGAGGTGTACGCGCGTTCGCTAGTTCGTCTGGCGGGTTGGGCGTTGCCGCTCAATCGTCGCGCGCAAACCATCGTCGTCGGCATCGCGGACGCCGACATCCTGGAGGTCAGAATCATGTCATTGCTAAAGAGAACTAAGTCGAGTCTTCGCAGAAATATTGTTTTGGTTAGCGCTGCCGCACTGTTGCTCGCAGTGCCCGGTGTCGTGGCCGCCGCGTTTGCGATCAACTTCACCATTGAGCCCGGTTTTCAAGAGCCTTCGCGAGCAGCGAAAGAGCGGCGCGAGACGGAAGAGCGAGCCCAGCAAGAAATGAAAGTTGGCTGGGAGACTGAGATCCAGGAGCTGAAGCAAAAGATCGCGCGCGAAACGGACGCAACCGTTAAAGCCAAACTCGAACAGGAATTGCGGCAGCGCATGGAGGAACGGGATAAGACCGTCTTTACATTCGATCGCGGTGGGCAAGTGTTTGCCGCGCGGATTAGGGCTGACGGTAATGCCGAGTTTGAAGCTCAACAAAAAAATGAACTGGCAAAGGCCGCAAAGATCTCGATGGACCAGGCGATTCAAATCGCGACCAGTGCCAGTCCGGGAAAAGTGATTGAATGCAGTTTGGTAGGCGAGCGTTGGAAAGAGCCGGGCGAACTCGCAAAGCCGAGTAAGGTGCTCTATCACGTGGTGATTCTCTCCGGCGACGATGCGAATCCGGTGACTTACCATGTGATGGTGAATGCAATCGATGGCAGCGTAGTAACTGTCAATAAGGAAGGAATCAAACGTGAGAACCCTGAATTTCTCTATGAGCGGCGACGCGAGCCGATCAAAGGCGGAGTGCTGAACGGTAAGGCTATCAGTATGCCTGCGCCGGAGTATCCCGAGATTGCGAAGCAGGCGAAAGCATCCGGCAGCGTCACTGTCGAAATCACTATCGACGAAACGGGACACGTGATCGAGGCGCGCGCCGTTTCAGGTCACCCGTTGCTGCAAGCCGCGGCGGTGGCTGCGGCGAGGCAGGCGATCTTCGCGCCGACCCGTTTGGAAGGCGAGCCCGTGAAAGTTGGCGGCGCCGTGGTTTACAACTTTGTGGCGCAATAAGATTCCGGCGCGTAGCGTCGGCATGACTTTAGCCGTGGCTTTCAAGCCACGGTTGAAAGATTGTGATGCGATTTCGTCGCGTCGGCGACGACTGAAACCTCAGCCGCTTTCTGACGCTCACAATCTGCAACGTTGTATCGCCCGCTTCGCGGGCTCAACAAAAACCTAAATGCTGATCCCAGGGTGGCGCGCTGCGCGCTTACCCTGGGCTATTTTCTTTCACGCTTTCAGCGTAATGAGCCTCCCTCACGGTCGGACTAATGCCCCACTCTTCTTCGCGTGGAGAGCTACCGTCCCGGCCCATCCTCATCCGCCACCCGATATTTTTCCTTCTCCTTCTCGCGCTGCAAGTACGGAATACCTTTCTCCATCCACTCGGGCGCGGGCGCGCCTTTCAAATAGTGATCGAAGAATTCCTGCAAGCGCCGGGTGTAATCCTTCTGATTGATTCGCTTGCGCAGGCCGTGCTTCTCGCCGTTGTAGCTGAACATGTAGACCTCTTTGTTCATCCGGCGCAGCCCGAGATAAAACTCGATGCCCTGGTACCACGGCACCGCGTCGTCTTCGTCGTTATTAATCAGCAAGAGCGGCGTCTGCACTTTGTCGACGTGAAAGATTGGCGAGTTCTCGAGATAGCGCATCGGATAATCCCAGAGCGAGCCGCCGATGCGCGACTGCGAATGTTCGTATTGAAACTGCCGCGGCAAGCCACTGCCCCAACGAATGCCGCTGTAGGCGCTCGTCATATTCGCGACCGCAGCGCCGGCTTCTGCCGCTTTGAAGCGATTCGTCTGCGTCACCATGTAAGCGATTTGATAACCGCCCCAACTGTGACCCTGAATGCCGATGTTCGCCTCATCAACAAATCCTTTATCGACCACCGCTTGAATTGCGGGCAGCACGCATTGCAAAGCACTGCGGCCGGGATAGCCGGTCGTGTAGACGATGTCCGGCATGAAGATCAGATAGCCATTGCTGACGTAGTAAGTCGGATTGATCGAAGTGCCCGGACCAGGGTTGCGAAAAGAGTGAAGTCCCTGCGATAGACGCTCGTAGATGTAAACGATCATCGGGTACTTCTTCTTCGGATCGAAGTTGTCGGGCTTGAGCAGCAGACCTTTCAAAGGCACGCCATCCGTGTTCTTGAAGCCAACCAACTCGCTGGTCCCCCAATTGAATTGCGCGCGCTGCGCGTCGCCGTTGCTTATCTTTTTTGGTGCTTTGAAATTCGCATCGGTAATCCAGACGTCGGGAAACTCATCAAAGCGCGACGCGGTGAACATCAACACGTCGGCGTCCTTGGACTTCGTGGGATTGTTGTAATCCTTCGCGCCCATGATCAGTTTTTCCGGCAACCCGCCGTTGATCCGATCGCGATAGAACCCTGAATCGCGCGTCTCTTCATTCTCAGCATGCAACAGCAAAGGCTTAGCAGGATCGATCGAACGCTCTTTCGGATCGAGCCGCACGTAACGAAATTGAATCTTGTCGCGGCGACCGACGCCGTCGGTCAAATTCTTGGCGCCGTTTCCGTCCGGCGAAACTTGCCACACGTCGAAGCGATCGTAAATCAGAAGATCGCGATCGTCTTTGCTCCAACCGGCTAGTCCGTAAGCGTTCGGCATCTCGGGCGTGTCGTTATCTTCGTTGAAGAAGTTCACACCCAGGCTCTTAGTCAGGTTCACTTTCGCGCCGGTCGCGACTGAATAGCAGTTCCAATCCTTTCCATCGAAGAAGACTGCGTACTTGCCGCCCGGCGAAAGTGAAACGTTGAAGCGCTGCTTCTGTGTCACGAGTTTGCGCGAGCCGTCTTCAGCGTTGACCAGATAGAAATCCGTCATGCCCGGATCGTAATCGCTGGTGATTCGATACGCGCGATTGTCCGAACCGATCGCGAGCCTGCCGTCGTTCGAAGGCGCGAGCGATTCCATCTTTTCATCGGCGAGTTGGACAAACCGTTTGCCCTTCACGTCGTACGCGGCGCGATACGATCGCTGCCGTTCTTGCTCGGCGCGAACTTTTTGAATCGGTTGAATGTAGTCGTCTTTCCAGTGCCAGAGATCGACGAGCACTTTTTCATCCGCGGGAGTGTCATCCTCAGCAGTCTTTTCAGGCTCGGGTGGCGGGGCTGCGCCGAGGAACAGATGGCTCCCGTCGAGCGAGAAACCCAGGTTCGCTTTGTCGCTGACGACGAAGTCTTTGCGAAAGCCGGGCGAAGACGTCGAAACAATTTCAGTGGCCAGTGGAGGCGCAGCGGCCGACGAAGAGTGATTGCGATCTGAGCCCTCCCTCACGGTCGGGTTAGTGCCAGCGCGCTGCGCGATGGGCGCGGAGCTGCCACGTTCCCACATGTAGATTTTGAACCTTGGTTGTTTCGATTCCTGATCGTCGCGATCGCTGATGAAGGCCAGCTCCTTCTGATCCTCATCCCAGGTGAGCTTCTGATATTTGCCCTTGCCGGAAATCAAAGCCGTGGGCGTCGCGTCGCTCTGCGTATCCACGACGTACACGCCATTCGTCTCTTCATTTTTCGATGAGACGGTATAGGCGAGCGTCTTCGCGTCCTTGCTGAAACTGTAATCGAGCACGTCGCTGATGGTTCGTTCGGCGCCGGTGGTTGTGTTTCGAATGACGAGATCGGTGCCGAACTCTTTCTTTGGACCACGTCCAGATCGTCCGCCGGACGGCGGACCTTGAGCTGAATCATTTGTGTCCTCGAGAGTCTCCGTCGGAGAAGTGGCCGGACTTTCTTTCGGCGTTGCCCCTTCTTTGTTCGACGGCGTGGCCGGTTTCGCTTCCATCAAATAAGCAATGAAACCGCCGGTATCCTCCGGCACCTGGAAACTCTTCACCCGATCGATTCTCGCAACTTGTCCGCTCGAAAGGTCCATAATGCCGAGCCCATTCTTCGGCATGTCTTCAGGCTTCTTTTTGTCCTTCCTGGCTTTTGCAACCTCGGCTTTCGCCGGCTCGATACTGAAAACGACGAAGCGATTGTCGGCGGTGAACGCCGGTCGCGCGAGCCGGGCCTGGGCGGCGATCAATTCGGCGAAGTTCGGTATCGAATCATCCGGCGGTGGCGCTGGCGGGCGATAGCCGCGCGGCGCGCGCCATTCCTGACCGGTGGCGATGTTGCGCGCGACGATCTCGCTGTCGGCATCCTGCGCCATGTAAGCGTAGGCGACGAATTTTCCGTCGCGCGAGATTTGCGGCGATTGGATCGAATGCCAGGTGTCGTAATCCTTGTGCGTAATGGCGCGCTTATTCGGCGCCGGTTTCTGCGCGAAAGCCTGGACCATCGAACTCGCGATCAAGGCAATCGCACATACCACCGACACATATCGGCGCGGAACTCTATTGAAAGATTTCATGGCTGTACTCCATTGTCGGGTTGTCGAACGGCAAGTTGCGCCACAGTCTTATCACGGCCCGCCATGAAGTCAAGCTTTATCTAACGTTTTTGATACGTGCTTTCTCGATGTAACCGTGAGCTTTGCCGCAGCGTTGATACTTGTGCGACCATAAACAAATCGCGGCAGGTTAACCCTTAAATCGGAGAGCTGAGGTCCCCATCGGACCTCGGTCAGCAGGTCTGACGATCGTAATGGAAGAACAAGTCTCGAGAAACTTTCCGCCCCCAGCAAAGACCACGGCCGTTCCGGCAGCGGACACAAACCCACCAGCAGTCACAACTGTGCGCAATCCGAATCGCACGCGCGCACGAATTATTCAAATCGTCAGCATCGTTGTTCTGATCGTTTTGCTCGTCGTGCTTTGGCGCTTCCTCGGGGATAGAGCTGCAACGCCCGGCGCCGGCGGCCGTGGCGGTCGCGGCGGCGACGTGGTTCCGGTCGAAGTCGCGCAGGTGACCCAACAGGACGTGCCGATCCAGATCAAGAGCATCGGCAATGTCGAGGCGGTGACCACCATTGCGGTTCGCTCCCAGGTCGAAGGCACATTGATGCGCGTTGGCTTTGTGCCGGGTCAGGAAGTTAAGAAAGGTGAGCTGCTGTTCATGATTGATCCTCGTCCATTGCAGGCGCAGCTCAGTCAGGCCGAAGCGAATCTTTTGAAGTCGATGGCCGCGGTGCGCCAGGGCAACGACATCGTAGCGCGCGACGAAGCAACACTCGCGAACGATCGCATCATCGTTAATCGTGACACGAGACTTGTCGAGGCTGGCGTTGTGCCTCGCGAGCAGTTCGACAACGATCAAGCCAAATTGCGTGCTGACGAAGCCACCGTGCGCGCGGATCAATCCTCCGTCGCTAATCTGCAAGCCGCGCAGAAAGCCGAACAAGCAAACGTCGAAAACGCGCGCGTGCAGTTGAGCTACACCACGATTCGTGCGCCGCTTGCCGGCAAGACAGGGAATCTTGCCGTGACGGCCGGAAACCTCGTGCGCGCCAACGATACGACGGCGATGGTAACGATCACGACGTCGTCGCCTATCTACGTGACGTTCTCGGTTCCAGAACGCGATATCGTGCGCATCCGTCAATCGTCGGGCAAAGAGGGCCTCGTAGTTCAAGGTCAGATTCCCGGAGACGAATCAAATCCGGTGATGGGAAAACTTTCGCTCGTCGATAACACAGTCGACCCGGCGACGGGAACCGTGCGGCTGAAAGCGACTTTCATCAACGACGATCGGCGCTTGTATCCCGGACAATTCGTGAACGTCGTACTGACACTGGGCACCGCAAGTCAGGCGACGGTCGTTCCGTCGCAAGCCGTGCAGGTCGGGCAAGACAAATCATTCGTTTACGTGGTAAAGGCCGACGGCACGGCCGAGATGCGAACGGTGAAGATCGGCACGACGATGGATACGATGACGGTGATTGAAGACGGATTGAAACCCGGCGAACAAGTCGTGACTGACGGCCAACTGCGCATCGTTCCCGGCGCGAAAGTGCAGGTGAGAACTCCCGGACAAGGCGGTCGAGGCCAGGGTGGACAGAGTCAAGGCAATCAGGGACAAAGTTCAGATCAAAGCGGTCAGGGCCAGGGCGGTCAAGGCGGTGGACGGCGTGGCGGAGGCGGTGGGCAGAATCCAAACCCGTAAGTGTCAGTACCGGGAGCGGTAGCGACCGGATCATGTGACTCCCCCAGGTATTTATTCAGATTCATCTTGATCCGGTCGCTACCGCTCCCGGTACTGACACGTTTTAGCCAATGTCCGAATTATTCATTCAGCGGCCGATCACCACCACCCTCATCATGTTCGGCATTGTTCTGTTCGGCTTAATCGGCTATCGCGCGCTGCCGGTAAGTGACCTCCCCAATGTCGATTACCCAACGATTCAAGTGACCGCGGAACTTCCGGGCGCCAGTCCGGAAACGATGGCGTCGTCGGTTGCGACTCCGCTCGAACGACAATTCTCAACGATCGCCGGACTCAACACGGTCAGTTCGACCAGCACGCTCGGCAACACTTCGGTCACGCTGCAATTCGATCTGAGTCGCAACATCGACGCGGCGGCGCAGGATGTGCAGACCGCGATTGCGCAATCAGCTCGACAATTGCCGACCGGCATGCCGAGTCAGCCGACGTTGAAGAAAGTAAATCCTGCTGACCAGCCGATCGTTTATTTGATGGTCAGCTCGCCGACGCTGCCGCTTTCCAAAGTTAATGAATACGCCGACACCACACTCGCGCAGCGGCTCTCGACAATCAGCGGTGTGGCGCAAGTGCTCGTCACCGGCGAACAAAAATACGCCGTACGCGTGCAGGTCGATCCCGCGGCGCTCGCGACCCGCGGTATTGGCGTTGACGATGTGGCCACTGCTTTACAGCGCGGTAATACCAACCTGCCGGTGGGCACGTTGTATGGCACTCATCAAAACCTGACCGTACAAGCCAACGGGCAGTTAACCAATGCGGAAGAGTATCGGCAACTGATAGTAGCTTACCGCAACGGCGCGCCAGTGACGTTGCGCGACCTCGGTGACGTAGTTGACAGCGTCCAAAACAATAAACTCGCGAGTCGCTACAATGGACAACAGGTCGTGACTCTCACAATTCAGCGGCAGCCGGGAACGAATACCGTGGCCGTCGTTGATGCGATTCGTAATTTGCTGCCTGCGTTTCGCCAGCAGCTGCCGGCTTCGATCAAACTTGATGTCCTTTACGATCGATCTGAGTCGATTCGCGAGTCGGTGAACGACGTGCAGTTCTCTTTGCTGCTCGCGATTGGGCTGGTCGTGCTCGTCATCTTTTTGTTCTTGCGCAATGTGCGCGCGACTTTCATTCCGACGCTGGCCTTGCCGACATCGATCGTCTTCACGTTCGCGATCATGTATATGCTCGGCTTCAGCCTCGACAATCTTTCATTGATGGCTTTGACGCTGTCAGTAGGCTTCGTGGTGGACGATGCCGTCGTCATGCTCGAGAACATCGTGCGTCGCATGGAAGAAGGCGAAGGGGCAATGGAAGCCGCGTTGAAAGGTTCGCGCGAAATCGGATTCACGATCGTATCGATGACGGTTTCTCTGGTCGCGGTTTTCATTCCGGTGCTGTTTCTTAGCGGTATTCTGGGCCGGCTTTTCCGCGAATTCGCGATCACGATTAGCGTGGCGATTCTGGTCTCAGGCTTTGTTTCCTTAAGCCTGACTCCGATGCTTTGCAGTCGAATTTTGAAAGCGTTCGCGCACAAACCGCATGGAAAAGACGAGCGGGACATTAGCCCGACCGTAAGGGAGGGCTCAGAAAGCACCGGCATGGATGCCGGTGAACCGCAGGCAGAGATGCCTGCGCTCCAGCATGGCAAATTTTGGGAAGCGACAGAGCGCGGCTATGAATGGCTGGTCGGCAGCTATCGCTGGACTTTGCAGATCGCGCTGGAACATCGCGCCTTGACGCTCGCAGTTTGCGGCGTGCTGTTTCTGGTTACGGTTGCGCTGTTCTACGTCATCCCCAAGGGTTTCATTCCCAATGACGACACTGCGCAGATCGTAGGGTATACCGAAGCCGCCGAAGGAATCTCGTTCACCGAGATGTCGCGTCACCAGGAACAAATCGTCGACATCATTCGCAAAGATCCAAACGTAGTTGGAGTCTTATCGACGGTGGGTGAGAGTGACATCAGCGCGGCCAGCAACACCGGAAATATCCTGGTGCTGCTCAAGCCGGTCAATCAGCGGAAGAAGGACGTCGAAACGATCATCGACGACCTGCGACCTAAGGTAACCGCCGTCCCAGGTATCCAAATCTTTTTGCAGAACCCGCCGCTGGTCCAGGTCGGCGGCCAAGTGACCAAGAGTCCGTATCAATTGACGCTGCAAGGTCCGGATCGAGACGAGCTTTACGCGAATGCCAACAAACTGCTTGACAAGATGTCTCGATTGCCGGGCTTGCTCGATGTGACGAGCGATATTCAGATCAAGAACCCGCAGCTCAATGTCGATATCGATCGCGACAAGGCCGCGGCTGTAGGGGTGACGGTGCAGCAGATCGAAAACGCGCTCAACGATGCGTACGGCACGCCGCAAATTTCTACAATTTACGCGACCTCGAACGAATATCAAGTGATCATGGAAGTGAAGCCTGAATACCAGCAGGATCCTTCGGCTCTCGGCCAACTTTACATCCATGCGACCGCCGCGCCGTCAACCGCGAGTCAGGTCAGTCAGGTGCAGTCAGCCATGACCCAGCCTGCGTCGAACGTTGTTAGTTCTGCTCAGCAACCGGCTGGATTGACGACGCCTGGTACGACCGTGACCGGTCGCCTGGTTCCGTTAAGCACCGTCGCGACGTTCTCTCGCGGGGTTGGCCCATTGCTCGTAAATCATCTCAGCCAACTGCCGTCGGCGACTATTTCCTTCAACCTGCGCTCCGGCGTTTCGTTGAGCGCCGCAACTGACCAGGTGCAGAAGCTGGCGCAGCAAAATCTGCCGGGCACGATCACGACGAGCTTTCAAGGCACGGCGCAAATCTTTCAATCATCGTTGCAGAACCTGACGCTGTTG